>Ga0207655_1000033_pt1 | contig 377066 bp, 334 predicted proteins | sample KBSM44metaG_FD_184398 | JGI IMG/M metagenome (GOLD analysis project Ga0207655, IMG submission 184398) | Miscanthus rhizosphere microbial communities from Kellogg Biological Station, Michigan, USA - KBS M4-4 metaG (SPAdes) (version 2) | ecosystem: Host-associated > Plants > Roots > Rhizosphere... | reverse complement strand
ACATCGTTGGTTTTTACAACAACGAACGGCTGCACTCGAAACTGGGATATTTACCACCGACTGCTTACGAGCGGGCGATGGTGCTGAAATTACCTATCGAGGTGTCCGGGATTAGTTGACCACTACAGTTAACCAAGTGCCTGCGAGGATGGGAGATACAACGTTCATCTCAAACCACTCAGCCACAGCTACCTGGCCATAATGGCCAGGTAGCTGCATTAGCGCTCGAATCGTTCTCGCACTCAAGCAGACCGGTCGATGGCGTTATCTAGTTAAAGGTGAGAGCGAGCCCAAGTTACACTATCCCGGCCGGCGCAGCGTCTAGAAAAAGGACCTTGGGGGGAGCCTTTGCATGACGACTTCAACGAGAGAGATCGAGCGAGTGTGAACGAGTTCGGTCGGCCAATGCTCGGGTTGCTAGATCGGATAATACTGGGCTTGCTACGAGTTATGCTGCCTCTAAGCCCAGGTCATCCTAACGTTCGTCATTGCTGAATACGTAATCCGGTTGCATCGTGTTTACGCTTCAGAGCTACGTCAATATCCGCAATGAACTTTTCGGGCGTCATCGCTAGTATTTTTCCCGTCAACCGGTGCACAGCAACTACAGTTTCCGCCCGAACGGCTTGATTGCTGGTGAGTTGAACGGCACGTACCAAATTGGATGGCTCCACAAAGTCGCTCATCATTTTGGACAGAGTTCCGAGTTCTCGCTCCAGACTCGTGATGGCGGCCACGTTATTGAGGGTTGCCTCAGCGTGATCGATCTCAGCGTTAGTCAGGTGATCCTTTGTTGGAATGAGTTCCAGCTGTTTACGGTAGTTCGATATCTGCCCGGCATAAGTCTGATGGTCCAACTCAAGCCATGCTCCCAAACCGACGAGCTTGCCGTAGGAGCTCGGGTACCAGGCTCTCTCAACAACTTTCTTTCCATTCTCGGTGCCTGTCTTGGTTATCTGATATTCCCAGACCACTTCCAGTCTATTCGTCTTCCAGCGGTTGATTAATTTTTGCCAGATCTGCGGGGGGAGTGCGTTGTACAACTCAGTGATTCGAGCCTGCAAAACCCTGTGCTGCATGTGAAGGGCTTTGCCCTGCTCTACGTAGGACTGCTTTTTCTTGAGTAGGGATTCCACTTTATGACGGCGGATTGATAGCCGCTGGTTGGCATCAAGTTGCTTGAAGCCTGATTTGACCGATTCGTCATCCAGGCTGAGGTACTTGTGAGCACAGCAATGGCCTATCAGGACCACGGAACCATCTGTACAACCGACAACGTAACCTTTTTGGTGCTGCTGAGCACATCGTTTACCAAGCTTTTCGTACTGGCAGCTTGCTTCAGGTTGATAGAGTTTATAAGGCCACACCCCATGGCTGAAATTCTCTTTCTTCAGCAGCAGATCTAGGGCGATGTCGAAATGACCTTGGATGTCAGCGAAGGTCTTGAATTCCATGAAGTCGGTTGATGGCATCAATTGCTCCAATCTGGTTAAAACAGGAGAAGATGGGACTCGTGGATGGATATGTATGTATAAACAGTATAGGGAGCATAAGCCTTCGATGGAAGGCTTCGTGCCATCACGTCGCGGTGGATTGGGATGGAGTCAGGCCACGCACAAGGCCAGGACGGTTAGCGGACAGTAGGGGGATTGTCCTTCCCCGGTCGGTGCTCTTGATCGGACGAGAGGCTGCGCCGATTCTGGGTGCGTTAACTCTAACTCCCAACTTCTAGCGGTTTGGTCTGCCGTGATAATTAAAAATGCTTTATTTTCAATAGGATATGAATAAATAACAGTCTTTATTGTTTACGGGGTTGCGTAGATCACGGGATCCGTCTGTCTGTGACAGCTTTACAGAATTGTCTGAAAGCTCCAAACCCTCCCGAGGCCGGGACCTTGAGGTGACAGCTTTTATTGTCGGAAATCAGCGATGGTTTCAGCTCAAAGCCCGTCTCGTACGGGCTTTGTTGTAGTAGCCGTTGAATTCATCATTCGGCATGAACGCTAGCGCCCCACAGACCATCCACCACAACCGTGGTAGTCCCGATCCCCGACCTTGAGCAGCACGGTGGCCTCGAACTGCTTGCCGCTCATGTCGTCGGTGCAGGTGCTTCTGTCGATCAGCACCTGAATTTCGGTACCATCCGCGGCATTGCCGAAAAAGCCATCCGGGGTTGATTCGGTTTTGGTCACTGCGGTTTTCTGTTGGCCGTAGTTCATTTCCAGATGCACCGGCGGCGTTTCTCCTGCACCCACTTCAACGACCCAGCCCGGCTCATTGCCGGTCGCCCGAAAGCCGCCCTTGAGGGTGTTGGCATCGGTAGCCGTTTCGGAAACCAGGCTGCTCGAAGGTGCTGATTGTTCGCATCCGGTGAGCGACAACAGCAGGGCGGCGCAGAGAAGTCCTGAGTAGTTCATGTAGGCAATTTCGGTGCTGGAAAGCCACGAGGTTAGCGCAGCCGATCAGTCAGGGCTGAAAACGAAGGTTTCAAAGTGTTAATGGATCACGGCTGGCTGCTCGGCAGGCTTATCCACAGCTCGTCGGTCGGCCTACTGATTTGGCTGGCTTGTGCCTACAATGCCGTCGGCTTTGGCTGACTTGTTGCTCAAGTCGCCCTCCCTTTAGGCTCTGGTTCTCGTTGCAAAATCAACGAGCGGGTTTAGCGACCCGAGTGAATCAGAGCGTCGTTGCGCCACGATCCCTCCAGACCGTTTTCATTTCTGGAAGGTGTTCTATGGCGGCTGTGTACGGGAGACCTTCGGGTCTGCCGGTTCTTTGGTTCCCGGTTCGCTAACCTGTGCACAGCTGCCACCCTATTCGTTTAGCGACGTCTGGTGGCGGTTCACGAACCAAAGGAGCCGAGCTTCATGAACACCAAGATCGTTCCAGACCCGCCCCATATCTCCATACTGGATGAAAAATGTGCCGTGGTACGCGAGGTCATCGGCCGTTGCATCGACTATCTTGCCCCCGATTCCGACCCGACAAAGCCCCCGCGTTTTGGTGTGATCGATACAACCGCCGCACCTCCCACGGATTACCTCAACGCCCATAAACTGCCGGTTTTCACTGTCCGTGAAGGCATCGATGTGGAGGTGGCGCTGCAGCACGTTTCATTCCTGCTCAAGGCCGCCGAATACGTTGCCGATGACCTCGGCTCTTCCGCCCGCGACTTGGTCCGTGATCAGATCTGGTCGATCACCCACTCGGTCGAGATGGCCCGGGCGGTGGTGGACGCGTTGTTATGTGGCGCACACCGGTCAGACACCTGAACGCTTGCCGTCTTTTGTCAGAAAATTCGCTGATGAAATTACGCGTTAGAAATACACCGGATTATTTCTTTTATAAGCACGAAGAGTTCGGAGTAATCATACGGGGAACGCAGATAAGGACGCCTGCAATGGCATGGTGGATAAATCGAAAATACTGCCTCAATCCAGCCGGCTTTCGTTCGAGAAGCTGGCTGATTCTAAGTTGCCTTTATTGGCGCAAGGGAATCAGTGGTGCAAGGAAAGTATTGGTCGGACCACCAAAAGGCGCAGCATATTGAAATTGGAGGTGTCTGCTGGCTGCTTGGCCACTTGCAGGGCGGCACCCAGACCTTGGTCATCCCCCCGGCCTCAGGGAATCCTGCCGTTACTCTTACCTTGAATATTGAGTTCAGTTCCCACTGTATTAGCCGCGGCCCGAAGCAAAATCAGCCTATCGATTTCCAGGTTTTGGGCCATGAATATTTGGTGATTGACCATCGCAATGTACGTCGCGCTTTTCATCCAGAACGACATGCGTTGTCTTTTCTGCTTCCAGACGTCATTGCGTCGTTTTCTGAACGCAGATGCTTTTTTACCGGACGAGAAAACTTTCTGACGCTTGAGCTGAGTAGTTCGATGCAAGGCTACGCGGCGGGCGCTCACTATGAGATCTACTTCAACGTACGCAAGGGCGAAGGGAAAAACACCCTGATAGTGTTCATTGAAAGTGCGTACGTCAGGGATGGTATGGCGGACAATCAGCCGATCAATTTCAAGAAAGCCGACAAAATCAAAGCCTGGAAACTTTTTTTGAATAAAAGCCGAGGAAAATCGATCAAGGCTGCTCGCAATAGCGCATTTAAGCCAAGCTAGGTAAAGAAGGAGAGGGGATATAAAAAACAAACCCCCAATCAAGGGGGTTTCGCGGAAGCCCTTAGGGATGGGACCCCATCAACCGGCACGGCCGAGAACCAATGGCGGCATCTGAACACTTTGGCTTTAAGGGCTCAAAGCTCCGTATACATTCAGACCCGTTCAGGCTAATGAAAAACAGCAAAATCGTCAACAAGGCTCATTTTTGGACACAAATTTCTTGAGCACAGTGGCGAGTAACCGCAGCGATGGTACGAGCTTTCGTTGCACGATGATTTCCATTACAAATCAGCCTTGCTACCCATTGAACTCAGGTAGCCAACGCTGTCCCATCCCTGCAACATCCACTTACTGCATGCCTTTCAGGCATTTGTCGACTTATCCACACCCAAGGAGGATTCCATGCCAGTTGTGACTATCGATGGGCAACCGCTCCATTACCTGGATCAGGGGGAGGGCGAGGTGGTCGTCCTGGGTTCCAGTTATCTGTGGGACAGCGCCATGTGGGCTGCGCAGATCAACGTACTCTCCCAGCACTATCGGGTGATCGTGCCGGAGCTGTGGGGCCATGGGCAATCCGGGCGACTGCCGGAAAATACTCTCAACCTGGATGACCTCGCCAACCAGGTGCTGGCCTTGCTCGATCGGCTGGATATCCAGCGTTTCAGCCTGGTTGGCCTGTCGGTGGGCGGCATGTGGGGGGCACGCCTGGCATTGGCTGCGCCGCAACGTATTCGCGGGCTGGTGTTGATGGACACCTATGCCGGCGCCGAGCCGGAAGCCCCCCGGCAGTATTATTTCTCGATGCTGAAGATGATCGAGGACGCGGGCAGCATTCCGCCGCCGTTGCTGGATGCCATCGTGCCGATCTTCTTCAAGTCTGGCATCGATCCCGAGACGCCGTTCTACCAGGCTTTCCGTCACTCACTGACCCGCTACTCCCGCGAGCAACTGCTCGACAGTATCGTGCCGCTGGGGCGGCTGATCTTCGGCCGTGATGACCGCCTCGCGGCGTTGGCGGCGCTGCCGGCCGAAACCACGCTGGTGCTGTGCGGCGAGCAGGACAAACCACGGCCACCGAGCGAAGCGCGGGAAATGGCCGAGATCATCGGTTGCCCGTACATCGGCATCCCCGAGGCCGGGCATATTTCCAGCGTCGAGAATCCGGCCTGCGTGAACCAGGCGCTGCTGGCGTTCCTGGAAAAACTCCCCGGGTAATCCCGCCGGGTTTTCGATACGCTGAAAAGGGCCGCCGATGCGGCTCTTTTCTTTGCCATGGGTACCGGGGGCGCTGTGGACAGATTCCAGGAAATGCAGGTGTTCCTTGCCGTGGCCCAGGAGCAGGGGTTCTCGGCGGCGGCGCGACGTCTGAATCTGTCGGCGCCCAGTGTGACCCGGGCAGTGGCGGCACTGGAGCAACGCATCGGCGCGCAGTTGCTGATCCGCACCACGCGCAGTGTGTATCTGACCGAGCCGGGCCAGCGCTATTTCGAAGACTGCCGACGGATTCTCGCCGAGCTGGAAGAAGCCGAAGCCTGCGCCGCCGACAGCCATGCCCAACCCAGCGGGCAACTGACCATGACCGCGCCGGTACTGTTTGGCGAGTTGTATGTCACGCCGGTGATGGTGCGTTATCTGGAACAGTATCCGGCGGTGAGTATCAATGCTCTGCTGGTCGACCGGGTGGTCCGCATGGTCGAGGACGGTATCGATGTGGCCGTGCGGATTGGCGAGTTGGCGGACAGCGGTCATCACGCGGTGCGGGTAGGGCAGGTGCGTCGGGTGGTGTGTGCCTCGCCCGGGTATCTGGCCAGGCATGGTCGGCCCAGGCATCCGGATGAGTTGCGCCAGGCGCGCATCATCATGACCTCGGGGGCTTCCCCGATTCGCAGTTGGCAGTTCGTCGAGGGCGACAAGCTGCTTAATGTTCGGCTGGAGCCGCGCATGGCCGTTACCGCGAACCAGGCGGCGATTCGGGCGGCGTGCCTGGGAGCGGGGTTGACCCGGGTGTTGTCCTATCAGGTGGCCGATCCGCTGGCCTCGGGAGCGCTGGAGGTGGTGCTGGAAGACTTCGAGTTGCCGCCGCTGCCGATCCATGTGGTGTATCAGGGCGGCCGCACGGCGCCGGTGCGGGTACGCAGCTTTGTCGATTTCATGGTGGCGGCCTTGCGGGAAAATCTGGTGTTGAGGGGCTGAACACGCTCAAATCCGCAGTCGCTTGGGCCGGCGCTATCGACAGCAAGCCGGCTCCCATCAGTAGGTGGGCGGACGCTGATCGTGGGTCCATCCCGGCCAGGGTTTGTTTCATCAGATGAAATAACGGATTGCCGTTTCTGGTGATTCTGTTGTTTTCGCCAGAAGCGGAAGATGACTCCACCGCGCGATTCATCCCGGATCGTTCAGCGTTTCTGGAGTGCACCATGTCCCAGCCTGCCATCAAACTCTACAACTTCTCCCGCTCCGGCCATGCCCACCGTGCCGAGCTGATGCTGTCCCTGCTCGGCCTGCCGGTCGAACTGATTCATGTCGATCTTCCCAGCGGTGCCCACAAGAAACCCGAGTACCTGGCGCTGAACGCTTTTGGTCAGGTTCCGGTGATTGACGACCAGGGCGTGATCCTCGCCGACTCCAACGCGATCCTGGTGTACCTGGCACAGAAATATGGCAACGGTCGCTGGCTGCCGAGCGATCCGCTGGGTGCTGCTCAGGTGCAGCGCTGGCTGTCGGTGGCGGCTGGAGCGATTGCCTTCGGTCCGGCGCGGGCGAGGCTGATCACCGTGTTCGGCGCCGCTTTCGATGCCGAGGAGGCGATCAGTCGCTCCCACGCGTTGCTCAAGGTGGTCGAGCAGGAACTGAGCCATAGGCCGTATCTGGTGGGGAGTGAACCGACCATCGCCGATGTCGCCAGCTACAGCTACATCGCCCATGCGCCGGAGGGCAACGTCTCGCTGGCGGACTACCCTGACGTGCGGGCATGGCTGGCACGTATCGAGGCCTTGCCTGGTTTCGTACCGATGCCACGCACCCTGGTCGGTTTACAGACGGCCTGAGGCCTTGCGGAAGAGATCGCGATGAACAAGTCCGGCGTTTCACCCTGGCATGCAGGCGAACGGCAAATGCAGGCGCGAGTCGGCGTTGCCGAGCGAATGGCTGAATTGGGCTCCCGTGTGGTCCGAGACTATATGCCGGACCAGCATCGCGAGTTCTTCCGGCAGTTGCCGTTCATGCTGTTTGGTGCGGTCGATGAGGCCGGGCGCCCTTGGGCCAGTCTGTTCGAGGGCGAACCTGGTTTCGCCTTTTCTCCTGATCCCCAGCACCTGCGGATCGACAGTTTTCCTCAACCCGAGGATCCGGCATCGGCTGCCCTGCAGGCGGGTGCTGCTCTGGGGCTGCTGGGTATCGAGCTGCACACGCGTCGGCGCAACCGGCTCAATGGGCATCTGCATCGTCTGGGGGAGCAGGGGCTGGAGATCGTCGTGGAACACAGCTTCGGCAATTGCCCGCAGTACATCCAACTGCGTCAGTTCGAACGGGTGACGCCGGTCGATCCGACACAACGGATCGTTCAGCGTGGCAACACCCTGGACCCACAGGCCACCGCGATGATTCGGGGCGCCGACACCTTCTTCGTCGCCAGCTATGTCGAGGTGGAGGGTGTCCGCTCGGTAGACGTTTCCCATCGCGGCGGGCAAAGCGGGTTCGTCCAGGTGGAGGGCGACTGCCTGACCATTCCGGATTTTGCCGGCAACCTGTTTTTCAACACCTTGGGCAATCTGTTGGTCAATCCGCGAGCCGGCTTGCTGTTCATCGATTTCAATACCGGTGACCTGCTGCAACTGAGTGGTCGTACTGAAATCATCCTTGACGGTCCGCAGGTGAAAGCCTTCCAGGGCGCCGAACGGCTGTGGACGTTCCACGTGGAACATGTTGTGCGTCGGCCAGCCGGTTCGACCTTGCGCTGGAAGCTCGAAGGTTTCTCCCCCAACAGCCTGATGACCGGCAATTGGCAGCAAGCCGCTGCCCGGTTGCAGGCCGAAGCCCTCGGCAATAGCTGGCGGCCGTTGCGGATCGAACGGATTGTGGAGGAAAGCCGGAATATCCGTTCGCTTTACCTGGGGCCGGCCGATGGTGCGGGGAACCCGTTGTTTCAGGCCGGGCAGCATCTGCCCTTGCGATTCAACGTCGCCGGGCAAACCCATATTCGTACCTACAGTCTGTCCAGCGCGCCGTCGGATTCATTTCTGCGGATCAGCGTGAAACGGGACGGCTTGGTGTCGTCGCATGTCCACGACCATTTGCAGGTGGGTGATGTGCTCGAAGCGCGTGCGCCGCAAGGGCACTTCACGGTTGCGCCGAGTGCGCCGCGTCCGTTGGTATTGCTGGCGGCGGGTGTGGGTATCACGCCGTTGCTGTCGATGCTGCGGGAGGTGGTGTATCAGGGCAAGCGCACGCGGCGGATGCGCCCAGCGGTGCTGTTTCTCAGTGCCCGCTCGCTGGCGGAATTGCCGTTCACCGACGAACTGGCTGAGCTGGTGGCGGACGCCGGGGAAACGGTGCAGGTGCTGCGCTTGCTGAGTCAGCCGGAAACCCAGGCGGTGCAGGGGAAGGATTACGATGTTCGCGGTCGCCTGAGTGCCGAGGTCATGCAGCAGCTGTTGCTGATCGACGACTACGATGCCGTGGATTTCGTGCTCTGCGGACCGGGTGGTTTCACCCAGGGTTTGTACGATCAATTGCGTGACATGGACATCCGTGACGAACAGATCCATGCCGAAACGTTTGGGCCTTCGACACTCCGCCGGCAGTTGGATCCCGGGGTTGAGCCGATCGAACAGCCGCCGATCGCCACGGTTGCCGTGCCGGTGCTGTTCAACCAATCGGCGAAGGAAGCCCGTTGGCAGCCGGAGGGGGCCAGCCTGCTGGAGCTGGCGGAAAGCCGTGGCTTGCGTCCGGAATTCAGTTGCCGGGGTGGCTCATGCGGGACCTGCAGTACACGCTTGATCAGTGGGCAGGTGCATTATCCGCATCCACCGGCGCAGTTGCCGGGGGAAGGGCAGGTGTTGATCTGTTGCGCAGTGCCGGCTCAGAGCGAGGAACCGTTGGTGCTGGATCTCTGAACCATAGGTTCTGGGTGGTGCCCTGCAGGAGCGGCTTGCCCGCGAAAGCGTGCTCAGGGCCGGCAAAAGCTTCGCGGGCAAGCCCGCTCCTACAGGGGGAGAAACCCTGCGAACAGGGTCATCCCATCCGCAGCAACCTGATCCATCTCAGCGGCGCAGGCTGGTGTCGACCTGGCTCATCCGGCTGCGCAGGGTGAACACACCGTCACCCGACAGAATCGCGCCGCGGGCGAACAGGCGGCCGTTCTCCCAGTTCGAGAGGCCCAGCTCCGGCTTGTTCAGCGCGTATTGCCCATCGACCCAGCGGGTGAATCCGTCACCGACGAAGGGCGCATTGATGCTGTTGTAGAAGTAGTCATGCGCCTGGCGATCAGCGCTGAGCAGTGACACGGTGAACTGCGGGCTGTAACGATTGAACAGGGCGATGGCCTGGTCCAGATCGTCGACGATCTTCAGGCTGACTTCCGGCGTGTCTTCCCATTCCCACTCGCGTCCCAGTTGCTCCTCAGGCAGGACCTCGGTCTGGGCTTCCTGTTGATCGCCCTCGGCACGACGAACCTGTACCTGCGCCTGCAACCACTGTTCGGGCAGCACGCCTTCGTCGCCGCTGACGATATGCAGCTTGCAGCTCTGGCCTCGGGCCTTGCCGGCCTGGGTCAGGGCCTCCAGAAATACCGGCACCAGCTCTGCCGCCCGTTGGCGGTGGATCACGCAGACGTTCAGCGTGTTGCACACCTTGCGGTCGAGGGAGTTACGCACCACCTCGGCAAAACGCGCCGTGTCGGCATCCTGGTGAGCGACCAGCCAGGCACCGCCGGTGCCGTGCAGGCTGACGACCGTACCGGCCTGCTGGGCGATGCCGCCGAGTTGTTTCACCGCATGGCCCGAACCGCGCGCCACGGCCAGGGACAGACGACGGTCGGCGAACATGGCCCAGCCCGCCGCGCGGTCGAGGCTTTCCACCAGCGACACCGCACCCGCCGGCAAGCCGGCTTCACGCAGCGCCGGTTGCAGGGCGTGTCTGACGATCGCCTGGGCGGTACCGAGGGCATCGCTGCCGATGCGCAGCACCGCAGTATTGCCGGTGCGCAGAACGCCAGCCGCATCGGCGAAGACGTTGGGGCGGCCCTCGAAAACGAAGGCCACAACCCCGAGCGGCGCAACCACCTGTTCGACTTTCCAACCTTCATGTTCCACGGATTCACGCACCCGGCCACGAATCAGCGGCGCATCGCGCCAGGCCCGCAGCCCGGCAATCATGTCGCGGCGCATGGCTTGGCTGGTGGCCAGGCGCGTGGTGGAGCGGCCCAGCGCCTGGGCCCGGGCCAGGTCCGCCTGGTTCGCCGTCTCGATCAAGGCCCAGGATTCTTCGGCCTCCAGGTGCCCGGCGAACAGATCGAAGAAGCGGCTGATGGCCTCGTCCGAAACCTGTGCCAGGGCGGTGAAGGCGCTTTGGGCCGCATCGATGGCGCCTGCGGCGAGCTGCTGCACCGATTGCGGGATCAGCAGCAGTTCGCCGCTGCTCTGATCGACCAGCAGGTGATCACCCGGCTGGAAACGCTCGGCCAATTCCGGCGGCACCGGGGAAACCCGATTACCCGCATAGAGAATGGGAGTGCCGGCGATAAGACGATCGAGCGTGCTGGTCATGGTGACTGAACTTGCCTGAATAAATGAGGAATGAAATGTATAAGAAAAACGCCGTCGTCTCACCTGCTAACGGCGTTTGTCATGAACGAAGCTTCAGGCTTGCTGGATGAAGGCCAGGCGCGCGGCGAAGCCGATCAGCAGGCCGCCGAACAGCCATTGCTGCAGGCGCTGGGCCCGCGGGTTGCTGTCCAGCCAGCGGCCGATCCAGGCGCCTGTCAGGGCATAGGCGCTGTCGAACAGCAGACCGACCAGCACCAGCGTCGTACCCAGTGCGAAGAACTGGGCAGCGACGGCGCCAGCCTGGGCATCAATGAACTGCGGCAGCAGCACCGAACAGAACAGCAGCGCCTTGGGGTTGAGCAGATTGGTCAGCAGCCCCTGGCGAAAGGCGCCACGCCAACCCAGTCGGAGGGTGTTTGCGGCCTGGGCGTCGCCCTCCAGGCTGGCGAGCGTGCCGGGGCGCAGCATGCGGATACCGATCCACAGCAGGTAGGTGGCGCCTGCCAGGCGCACCAGGTCGAAGGTCCATGGGGCCGCCTTGAACAGCGCCGCCAGGCCCAGGGCAGCGAGGCCGACATGGCAGGCGCGGGCAATGGCCAGGCCCAGTGCAGTGGTGAGCGCCAGGGTGCGGCCATGACGGGCGCCGGTTTGCAGCAGCAGGATCATGTCGGGGCCGGGAAGCAGATAGACCATCGCCAGCGCGAGCAGGTAGAGGAGCATCGTGACTGTTCTCCTGGTTGAGTAGGGGGGACAGGCAAAAGTCTATGCTGGAAGGCCGGGACAGGTGCTTGCGTATTCGACCTGGAATAGGCTTAGACTTGGCACAAAATACCAATAGTGAATATCCCGGTAGTCAGATATGCCAAAACTGAAACTCGATGCCTACGACCGGAAAATTCTCGCCGCGCTGCAACGCGATGGCCGCCTAAGTAATGTCGAACTGGCCGACGAGATTGGCCTCTCTGCTTCGCCATGCCTGCGTCGGGTGCGCATGCTCGAAGAAGCCGGGGTGATTCGCGGTTACCAGGTGAACCTGGACCGGGATGAAGTCGGGCTGGGGCTGACGGTGTTCGTTGGGGTCAAGGTCGAGCGGCACCACGAGGCTGACGCCGAAGCCTTTCGGCTTGCGGTCACGGCCTTGCCCCAGGTGATCTCGGCGTTCCTGGTGTCCGGCGAGTCGGACTTCCTGCTACAGGTGGTAGTCCCTGACCTGCGTGCCTACGAACGTTTTCTTACCGGCGAACTGCTACGCCTGCCAGGTGTGCGGGACATTCGCAGCAATTTCGCGATCCAGGCGGTGAAGACGCCCGGACCGCTGCCGCTCGATCACCTTCCCACCTGAGCCTAGGCCTGGTCCCTCAGGTCCACCAGTAGCGCACCAGGTGGAAGAAGATCGGTGCGGCGAAGCACACCGAGTCCAGGCGATCGAGCATGCCGCCATGGCCTTCGATCATGTGGCCCCAGTCCTTGACCCCCCGATCACGCTTGATCGCCGACATGACGATGCCGCCAGCAAAGCCCAACAGGTTGATCAACAGAGCGATCAGCAACGCCTGCCAGGGCTTGAACGGGGTGATCCAGAACAGCGCACAGCCGATCAGCGAGGCCAGGGTGATACCGCCGACGAAGCCTTCGACGGTCTTCGAGGGCGACAGGTTGGGGGCGATCTTGCGCTTGCCGAACAGCTTGCCGCAGACGTACTGCAGCACGTCCGACAGTTGCACCACGATCACCAGGTAAGCGATCAGCAGCAGGTTGCGGCCTTCGTAGCCGGCAATGTCGAGGGTCAGCAGCGCCGGTACGAACGACACGCAGAACACCGCGATCATCAGACCCCATTGCACCTTCGAGGCGCGTTCCAGGAAGTGCGTGCTGTCGCCGCCCAGGGACGCGAGGATCGGCAGCAGCAGGAACACATAGACCGGGATGAAGATCGAGAATAGGCCGTACCAGTCGGAATAGATCAGCAGGTACTGCAACGGCAGCGCCAGATAGAACGCCGCCACCAGCGCCGGGTAGTCGCTGCGCCGCGTCGGCGTCAGGGTGAGGAACTCGCGCAAGGCATAGAACGACACCGCGTAGAACAACAGGATCACCGCGCCGGTACCGAGCCAGAAGGCGGTGCCGATCACCAGCACCATCACCCACCAGGCGTTGATCCGTGCGTTGAGGTTGTCGATGACCGCATTCGGGGTGTCGCCGGCGCGCCGTTTCAGGACAAAGCCGATCAGCGAAGCCAGGACCAGGATCATGCCGATCCCGGCGAACAACATCAGGGTCTGCCTATCCATTTCAGTGTTGCTCCGGTGCCAGGGTCAGCAGCGCGTCGCGGCTGCGTTGCAGGAAATATTCTTTGCTTTCGTCGTCTTCCAATTGCAGCGGAGCGCCAAAGCTGGTGGTGCACAACAGTGGCAGCGGCAAGACCCGGCCCTTGGGCATGACCCGGTTGAGGTTGGCGATCCACACCGGAATCAGCTGCGCCTGTGGATAAGTCCTCGCCAGGTGGAAAATCCCGCTCTTGAACGGCAGCAGACCCTCGTCCTGATTGCGCGTGCCTTCGGGAAAGATGATCAGCGAGTGACCTTGTTCCAGAGCATCGAGCATCGGTTGCAGCGGGTTATCCCCAGGCTCCTTGCGTTCGCGGTCGATCAGCACGCCATTGAAGACCCGGCGGATGATGTAGCGGCGCAGCAGGCTTTTGTTCCAGTAATCGGCGCCGGCAACTGGCCGGGTGAGTTTGCGCAGTTCCCGCGGCAACGAGGCCCATAGCAGCACGAAGTCGCCATGGCTGCTGTGATTGGCGAAGTAGATCCGTTGCACCGGGTCGGGTCCGCAACCTATCCACAGGCTGCGGGCGCCGGTGATCAGACGCGCGGCGGAAGTGATGAGGGTGGCTACCACGGGTTCGAGCATGACGATTCCTTATCCGGCGAAAGGCAGCCAGGGGCTGGCCAGGATGACGATCAAGGGTGCAACTATTTGCAGCACCAGCCACAGGACCTGACGCTTGAGCAGGCGCAGCGCACCGCGGCTGCGTTCGTGCCAGGGCCGGTTGAGCGATTGTCGCGGTTGAAAACCCAGGCCCTGCAACGCGGTATCCAGGGCTTCGGTGCGGTCGCCCAGGGCACTCGGGTCGCCGGCCATCAACTGGAACAGGTCGGCGTCGAAGGCGACCCTGAACGCCCAGTATTTCTGCAGCAGCCCCGACAGCAGCAGCCACAGGCCGAGCCCCAGGCACCACGGGCTAAGTGTGCCGATCAGCAGCGGGGCCAGGCCCAGCAGCACGCCGAGCAGCGTCAGCCCTGTGGATAACTGATCCAGCGCGCGACCCCGGCGCAACAGGCTGGCGACGACTTGCAGGGGCATATCAGCGGACATCGGCGATCCTCGGGTGGGCGAGTGCCGCAGCCGGTTGCAGGCGGATCATCGCCTCCAACGCCTGCCGGTGTGCCGACTGCAGAACCACGCCAGGGCGTGCCGCGCGGATCAGCGCCAGGGCCTCGTCGAGGTCTTTGACCCGGCCACTGTGCAGCAGCCAGGCCGCGACGGCCGTGGCACTGCGCGAATAACCCAGGGCACAACAGACCAGCAGCGGCCCGTGCTCGCGCAGTTGTTCGATTCTCAGCGCGGCCTCCCGGCATTGTTCGGCAGAAGGCGCGACCAGATCCAGTACCGGAATGTGGCGATAGGCTCGGCCCTGCGGGTGCAGGGGCAGTTCGGCGCAGAGGTCGACAATCGCCTTGAACGGGCCGGCCTTCAGCTCTGCCCGGCTTGGCAGGCGTCCGAGCCAAAGGTTATCCACAACCGGGTCGGGTTGTGGATGAGCTCTTGTCCACAGCCGGGAATTGATCCAGGCCGCAGCCCGGTAGGGCGCGAACAGCCAGCGCGCGGCCGGGCTCAGGCTGCCATCGGCGCGTTTCTGGAAACCCGCTGCGTCGAACAGCGCGTAGTTGAGGGCCACCAGCGCCAGGGCCAGCGCCGGCCAGAACAGCCACAATGCGGTGCCGGCGAAGTAGCCCGCGAACGCCGCCAGCAGCAGCGCCGCCAGCCCGTAGCGGGTCGCCAGTCGCAGGCGTTGTCCGTCGCCGGCCAGGCGCGCCACCGCCAGTGGGTTGGGGCGATCATCCGGCCACAGCCAGACGCACAGCCAGCCGGCCAGCGCACCGGTCGGCACGTCGATGAAGTGGTGTTGATAAGTAGTCAGCACCGACACGCCGATCAACGCGAACCAGCCGTGCACCAGCCAGCGCCCGGCACCGCTGAAATGTCGGCGGTACATGACCCACAGGATCACCAGCAGCGCGATATGCAGCGACGGCGCCTGGTTGAACGGCTTGTCGAACCCCGCCAGCACGGCGAACAGCCAGCCGAACACGCCATCCAGTGGCGGCCGGGCGAAGGTGAAGGTCAGTGGCCAGAGCAGGAAGCACGACACCGCGATGACCTGCGCCGTCAGCAGACGCAGGGCGTGTCGGTCCAGCTCGCGCTTGCTGCGCGGCAGCAGCAGCGACAGGCCATACAGCAGGTCGATGGACCAGTACGGCACGATGGTCCAGGCCCAGAACGGTATCTGGTGTTCCCAGCCAAACACATAGGTGCCGACGTCAGTGCGCTGGGCCGTGTACCAGGTGGCGAAGCCGTAACTGCTGAAGAACAACGGCGCCAGCAGCAAGAGCCAGAGCACGGCGCGCTTGAGCAGACCGGCTTCGCGCGCGGTGGTGTCCATCATTGCACCCGTTGCGCCAGGGAGACGCTGAAGATCCCCCACTCATCGACCCGTTGGGTGATCTTGCGGAAACCGGCGGCTTCCACCAACTGGTCCATCTCCGCCTGGCTGCGCCGGCGCATGACCCAGGCCTGGCCCTGGCGGTGGCTGGTCAGGGCACGGGCGATCAGTTCCAACTGCGGATGCCAGGGTTGCCCGGTGTAGACCAGGTAGGCGCCCGGTTCGCAGGCTTCGGCCAGCCCGGCCAGGGAATTGCCGACCATGCCGTTGTCGGCGAACAGTTCATACAGCCCCGACACCACCGCCAGGCTCGGCTTGGGGTCCAGCGCGGCGAGGTCGGCGCGGTCGAAGGCGTCGCCCTTGACGAAGCGGGCGATGTCGCCCAATCCCTTTTCGGCGATCAGCGCACTGCCGTCGCGCACGTTGATATCGCTGTAGTCGCGCAGCAGGATCGACTCCGGCAGTGGCGTGACCCCTTGCAGGGCTTCGAGGATGTAGCGCCCGTGGCCGGCGGCGATGTCGACGATGCGCACTTCGCGGCCCTGTTCGCGCAATTGCGCCATGGCCAGGCGCAGCAGTTCCTCGACGTGCAGCTTGCGTTGGCGGATGCCGCGCCAGCCGATGGAGTTCAGGTAGTTCTGGTCGATCATCCGGCCCAGCGCCGTCTGCCCGGTCGGCTGGTTTCGATAGACGTAGTCCAGGGTGCTGCCGGAGTCGAAACCGGTGTCGAAACCGAGCTTGACCCCGGCCGACAATTTGCCGCCCACCGCCATGCTGGCGCGGGTCAGGCGCCAGTACAGGTCGCGTGGCGAGTTGTGCGGCAGTGGCGCGGACAGCGCTTCCGACTCGGCGCAGGTTTCACCGATGCGGTCGGCATCGAGCAGGTTGGGGCGGCTGACCGGCGTCAGGAAGCCCTGCTCGATGAAGCGCCGGGCGCGGCTGACTGCCAGGTGCCGGTCGCGTTCGCCGAGGGTGTCGTGGAAGAACCCCGGCAACACGTGCAGTTCCTTTTTCAGGCTGCCCAGGCGCTGGAAGAACTGCTCCTGGGGTTTGCGGTGAACGACGAAGTCGGCACCGGAAATCAGCAGTTGGGTCGGTACCTGAATCGCATTGGCATCGGCCACCACCCGTTCGGCGGCTTCATAGAGGCCGAGCAGCACATTCACCGAAATCGCCTTGGTGATCAGCGGGTCGCTGTCGTAGGACGCAATGCGTTGCGGGTCATGGCTGAGAAACTTGGCCTTGACGTAGCTGTTGACGAAGAAGTTGCCGCGAAAGCGCCGCATCAGCGCCAGCCCCGGCCGGGCGAACGGTACGTAGAGCTTGACCTTGAACGCAGGCGAGGCGAGCACCAGCGCGCGGATCTTCGGGGCGTAGTCGTGGACCCAGGTGGCGACGATCACCGCGCCGACACTCTGGGCGACCACCGCGATATTTTCCTCGGCGATGCCGAAGGTGGCGCCCAGGTGATCGCAGAAGGTCTGCACGTCGCGCACGCTGGTGGCGAAGCTCGGGCTGTCGCCGCGCGCGCCGGGTGACTGGCCGTGGCCACGGGCATCCCAGGCGAAGAAATCGAATTCCGGCAGATTCAGTTCATCCACCAGGTGGGCGATCCGTCCGGAGTGCTCGTGGCCACGGTGGAACAGCAGGATGGCCTTGCGCGGCTCGCCGGCGACCGGCGCGCTGGCCGGCCAGTGGCGATAAAACAGCTCGACGCCATCGTGGGTGCTGAAGGTCTGGTTGTGTTCGTCGCGCATCGCTATGTCCTTTTGCCGTGTCGCAGATCTGGAGAGAGCCCGTAGGGAGCGGGTCCGGGGTTGCGGATCAGTAGGTTCAGCCGGCTTCTTTCAGACCCTGGCGGACACGGTTGATCAGTGTGACCACCAGCAATGCCGCCATCAGCAGAAACAGGCCGTTTATCCACAGGGCGTTGAGCAGCCCGAGGGCGACGCCGGTGGCGACCACGCCAAGGGCAAAGGCCCGGTCACTCTTGCCCATCGGGCCGTCATAACGGCGCGAAACGCCGACCAGCGGCCCCATCACGCCAGCGTATTCACTGAACAGCGCGAACAGTGTCACCAGCAGCACCGCTGGCAGGCTGACCCCGGGTAACAAGGCAAAAGGCAGGATCAACGCGCTGTCGGCGATGATGTCGCACAATTCGTTCAAGTAGGCGCCGAGCTTCGACTGCTGGCCGAACTCGCGGGCGAGCATGCCGTCGATGGCGTTCAACGCCATGCGCAGGATCATCCACAACGGGATGATCGCGAATACCCAGGCGTGGCTGGCGAAGGTGGCAACCAGCGCGCCGACCAGCAGGGAGATCAATGCCGCGCTGAGAGTGACCTGGTTGGCGGTGGTGCCATTGTCGAAAAGACGCTGGACCACGGGCCGCAACAGGTTCTGGAAGCGGGGTTTGAGCTGGTAGATCGAAGGCATGGAAGCGACGGTCCTTGTCTGAGAGGGCGCGGGTCCGGAAGGAGCGGATTCAGGTACTGCCGTTTATCGGCGAAGTGGATGAATTATTGCCACAAATGATTAACGCTGACATTAGCTTCGGAATAAAAATCCGTGCAGTCATGCACATTCAAGAAACAAACTTTGCAGGGGCGGGGTAAAAGGCGGCTGGCTGCAGCCTGAATCCAGTCGTAAGCCGCTGGATTCAGGTGCGCGGGTGATCAGACTGATATCTTATTGCCACTATTGCTCAATGCCGGATCTTCCAGGTACGTGACCTGTGGATGGCGCGCGTCGCTATGGAAGCTGATACGCGGACCTCGAACCGTAATCAGGTTGGCGCCGACTTTTATGCAAAGTGTCTGGCCGCTCTTGAAGGTCAGGCGATGGACGTTCTCATTGTCTTCCTGGCGTATTTCATGACTGATGACATCCAGCAGATTATTCAGTGCCAGGCGTGAACCGGGTTGATTGATGGTCAGGCAACTGACCCCGCTGTGATTGCCGAAAGACCCGGAAGGCGGTTGGAAGAAACAATACTGATTCAGATCACGACTCATGGTAGCTCCGTCGTTGGGGTGCGCGCTGAGTGTTGGCGATATTATGTTTCACCAGCACGCACAATGGGGTGTCAAGTGTGTTTGCCGTTTGGCATATAGTTATAAATTATTGCAACTCATCGGTTTACCTCATTGTTATCCACAATGGACATCGTGCTGGCATATTCCATGGATAATCGTTTGCAGGCTTGTGTTTCCGGGTCTCCGGGGTCTTCCGAAGTTGCGGTTTTAGTGGGGTAGGGTATGAAAGTCCCGACAAACATCGTCCGGATGTTCGGATGTTAGTCACTGAGGATTGACCAATCAAGCTGCTCTCTTGTTGGATTTTGTTACATTGCGCTGGGCTTTAGTTTATAAACTCGGTTTTATCTGTAGGACTTATATATTGTGAGTGTAAGTAATTTCTGTGAAAGTGAATCAGTATTAAGGAAGTTTCCTTTTTATCCGGGGTTCATCCGTTCCTGGACGGTTCTGGTCATGGGGTTTCATTCATAACAGTGCTGGAGCACTACGAAACCGGCGCAGGGTGCATAAAAACCGGGTCATGGACGAAAAATTCATCTTTTCTGTTATAAGGTAACTAAATATTTCAAGAGTGCCTGCTGGCGCAGCGACCTGACGTCGGCGTCGGGTCGCCGGCTGTTTGGACGATGGATGACCTCGGTGCTGGCATCGGGTCTGGAGTGGACATGCGAGTGGATCTTGAAGCATCGCGGGCCGGTTTGCAGGGCCTGCCGCGCTTCCAACGGGCGGGTGTGCAGGTCCGCCAACTGCGCCGCCTGGGCATGGGCCTGGCGGGACTGGCGCTCAGTGGCCTGGTGCTGGGGTTCTTTGTCGGGCTGTTTGCGCCGGTGTCGATCTGGCCGACATTGTTGAACAACAACGCGGCGGCCTTGCTGGTGCTGGTCGCGGCCTTGCAGTCGGCGGCCGGCGTGGCGCGCTGGCGCGAGCAGGCCAGCGCCCCCGCAGACGTTGCGCCTGGCGATGCTGCGGGCATGGCACCGATGGAGCCCCTGGGCGCCTACGAGCGCCTGCTCGTCCGCCTGGAGGACCTGTGGCGCAACGCTTTGGCGCAGATCGGCGCGGCGACGTTGTGGCTGGCCGGTTGGGCCTTGTTGGCGCTGGTGAGTGTCGAACAGACCTGGAACCTGACGCTGGCTGGCGCGAATATGGGCCTGAGCGGCTCCGTGGCGGCGGCCCTGGGGTTGCTGCTGGCGTTTGCCCTGCTGGTGCTGGAGCGCCAATTTGCCCAGGCCCCTGCGGTCGAGTGGCCGGAAGCCGGGGCTCTGGCGCGGCTTGTCAGGGTGGCGATCGTCGTTCAGGTGCTCAGTGCCCTCTGCCTGTTGTTCAGCGGCCCGCAAAGCCTGTGGCCGGCCCGCCTGCTGACGCTGCTCGGGCTGTTGCCAGCACTGGTCGCGGCAGAGCTGCTGTTGCGGGCGCTATTGTCGCTGTTCAGCCCCCGGCGTGACAGCCTGGAACCGCGCCTGGTGGCGACCAGCTTCATTGCCGGCCTGCTGCGCTGGCCGCCACAACCGCTGCTGGCGTTGCAGGACGAATTGCACAACCGCTTCGGCATCGACCTGCGCCAGATCTGGGCTTTCAGCTATATGCGCCGAGCGTTCGCGCCAGTGCTGCTGGTGGTGCTGGCGGTGGGTTGGTTGTTGAGCGGGGTCAGTGAGGTGCCACTGCAGGGACGGGGCATCTACGAACGTTTCGGCAAGCCGGTGGAGGTTTTCGGCCCCGGGTTGCATGTTGGCCTGCCCTGGCCGTTGGGCCGGGTGCTGGCGGTGGAGAACGGTGTCGTGCATGAGTTGGCCACCAGCGTCGATGCCGCCGCTGGCGCCGAGCCCGAACCGGCCGAAGGTCTGCCACCGGCCAGCGCCAACCGTCTGTGGGACGCCAGTCACGTGAACGAAAAATCCCAGGTGATCGCCAGCAGCAGTGGCGACCGACAGGGTTTCCAGGTGGTCAACATGGACGTGCGCTTCGTCTATCGCATCGGCCTGAGCGACCAGGCGGCGCTGGCCGCCACCTACAACAGTGCTGACGTTCCCACGCTGATCCGCAGCACTGCCAGCCGGGTGCTGGTGCATGATTTCGCCTCACGCACCCTCGATGGCCTGCTCGGTGAGCAGCGCACGGCATTGGCCGAGGATATCGGTCGGGCGGTGCAGGCCGACCTGCAGCGGCTGGACAGCGGCGTGGAGATCCTCGCCACGGTGGTCGAGGCGATCCATCCGCCAGCGGGGGCGGCGAATGCCTATCACGCGGTGCAGGCGGCGCAGATCAGCGCCCAGGCGTTGATTTCCCGCGAGCGCGGCGCCGCCAGCGAACAGGCCAACCAGGCGCAACTGCAGGCCAGTGTCGTCCAGGACCAGGCCCTGGCCAGTGCGCAGGAGATACAGGCCGGTGCCCGTGCGGCGGACCTGCGCTTCAGCGCCGAACGCCAGGCTTATGCCCAGGCCGGCCGGGCCTTCGTGCTGGAGCAGTACCTGGCACAACTGAGCCAGGGGCTGGCCAAAGCCAAGTTGCTGGTGCTCGATCACCGTCTGGGCGGCAACAGTGCGCCCACCCTCGATCTGCGTTCATTCACGCTGCCGGCCGACCCGATGCCTGCGCGTAAAGCCGTTCAGCAAGGAGCCACCCCGTGAGCCTGTCCCACTCCCATTCCCACGAGCCGCATGCTCATCACGATCATGCCGGTCACCCTCACGGGCATCACCATCACGGCCACCCTCACCACGGTGATGCCGGCAGCGGCGGGCCCTTTCCGTGGCGTCGAATGGGCTGGGCGCTGCTGCTGATCCTGTTTGCGGTCGCCGCGGCGAGCCTGGTGCAGGTGCGTTCCGGCGAGGCCACGGTGATCACCCGTTTCGGCAACCCGTCGCGGGTGCTGCTCGAACCCGGCCTCGGCTGGCGCTGGCCGGCACCGTTCGAGGCGGCGATTCCGGTTGACCTGCGTCTGCGCACCACCTCCAGTGGCCTGCAGGATGTCGGAACCCGCGACGGCCTGCGGATCATCATCCAGGCCTACGTGGCCTGGCAGGTCCAGGGCGACCGGCAGAACGTCGAGCGCTTCATGCGTGCGGTGCAGAACCAGCCGGACGAAGCGGCGCGGCAGATCCGTACCTTCGTCGGCTCGGCACTGGAAACCACCGCCGCCAGTTTCGACCTGTCGAGCCTGGTCAACACCGACGCCAGCCAGGTCCGCATTGCCGATTTCGAGGCGCAATTGCGCCAACAGATCGACCAGCAACTGCTGTCGACTTATGGTGTGCGGGTCTTGCAGGTCGGGATCGAGCGCCTGACGCTGCCTTCGGTGACGCTGACGGCGACGGTCGACCGGATGCGTGCGGAACGGGAAACCATCGCCACCGAGCGTACAGCGATCGGCAAGCGCGAGGCCGCGCAGATCCGCTCTGCCGCCGAGCGCGATGCGCGCATTTTGCAGGCCGAGGCGACGGTCAAGGCCGCCGATATCGAGGCGCAATCACGGGTCGAGGCGGCGCAGATCTATGGCCGGGCCTACGCTGGCTCGCCGCAGTTGTACAACCTGCTGCGTTCGCTGGACACCCTTGGCACGATCGTTACGCCGGGCACCCGGTTGATCCTGCGCACCGACGCCGCGCCGTTCCGGGTGCTGGTCGATGGGCCGCCCACAGCGCTCGACAAGCCTGAAGGCAAGGCCGGGTCGCAACCATGAGTGAACACCCACAGCAACCGAGGGGCCTCGACAGCCCGTGGATCCAGGCCGGACGCCTGGCGTTTCTCGGCCTGTACGCGGTGACCGTGCTGGCGGCGCTGGCCTGGGCGTTTTCCAATGTCCGGCAGATCGACCCGCAGGAGCGTGCGGTGGTCCTGCGCCTCGGTGCGCTGGAGCGCATCCAGAATGCCGGGCTGTTGCTGGCCTGGCCGCGTCCGTTCGAACAGGTGGTGATCCTGCCGGCGGCCGACCGGGTGATCGAACGCCGCGTCGAGGGTCTGCTGCGCTCCGATGCCGCGTTGCAGGCCGATCGTCAGGCGACCCCGACGGTGCCGGTCACCGATGCCCTGGCCGGCTCCGGTTACCTGCTGACGGGCGACGCTGGCGTGGTGCAACTGGATGTCCGGGTGTTCTACAAGGTGACCGACCCCTATGCCTTTGTGTTGCAGGCCGACCACGTGTTGCCGGCTCTGGACCGGATCGTCACCCGCAGCGCGGTGGCCCTGACCGCTGCGCGGGACCTGGACACCATCCTGGTGGCCCGTCCCGAGCTGATCGGCAGCGACAGTCAGGCCGCCGAACGACGCGAGCGCCTGCGCGGCGATCTGCTGCAAGCGGTCAATCGGCGCCTGGCCGAGCTGGCGGCCAGCGGGCAGGGGATAGGTCTTGAAGTGGCACGGGTCGATGTTCAGTCGAGCCTGCCGGGCCCGGCGGTGAACGCGTTCAATGCAGTGCTGACCGCCAGCCAGCAAGCCGACAAGGCCGTAGCCAACGCCCGTAACGAAGCGGCCAAGCTCAACCAGTCGGCGACCCAGGACGCCGACCGCCTGGTCCGGGTCGCCGAAGCCCAGGCCAGCGAGCGTCTGGCCAAGGCCCAGGCCGACACGGCGACGGTGGCGAGCCTCGCCAAGGCGCAACAGAACGGCAGTGATCCGGGCCTGTTGTTGCGGCTCTACCGCGAACGCCTGCCGAAGATTCTCCAACAGGCCGGGTCGGTGACCACGGTCGACCCTCGGGACGATTCCCGCCTGATCATCCAGGGAGCTGAACAATGAGTGCGCCCCTCGCGGCCAATCCACCGGCCAGCCTGCTCAGCAGCACCGAACAACGCAACGCGGCCCGCCAACTGCTGCTGGCGATGCTCGCCCTCGGCTTGCTGGGGCTCGGCCTGGTATGGCGCTGGCTGGCGCCCGGGCAGGTCGGAGTCAGCCAGCTGTTGCTCGGTTTCGCCTCGATCCTGGTGGCGGTGCCAGTAATGCGCTCGGCCTGGTACAGCCTGCGTTATCCGAGCCTGCACGGCATCACCGACCAACTGATCGCCCTGGCGATGCTCGGCGCCTGGGCCACCGGCGACCTGCTGACCGCTGCGCTGCTGCCGATCATCATGATTTTCGGCCACGTGCTCGAGGAGCGCAGCGTCATCGGTTCCCAGGAAGCCATCGATGCCCTGGGCCGGCTGACCCGCAGCCAGGCGCGGCAGGTACAGGCCGACGGCAGCGTGCTTGAGGTGGATAACAGCCGCCTCAAGGCCGGCGACCGGGTGGAAGTGCGCGCCGGTGATAGGGTCCCGGCCGACGGCGTGGTGCTGTCGGGCCAGGCGAGTCTCGACACCGCGCCGATCACCGGTGAGTCGGTACCGTTGGAGGCGAGTGTTGGCGTCCAGGTGTTCGGCGGGGCGATCAACCTCGACGGCCTGTTGCGCATCGAGGTGACCCGCACCGGCCATGAGTCGACTCTGGGCAAAGTGATCGCGCTGATGCAGAGCGCCGAACGGGCGAAGCCGCCGATCACCCGCCTGCTGGAGCGTTATGCCGGGAGTTATCTGGTGCTGGTCCTGATGATCGCTGCGGTCACCTGGTTCATCACCCAGGATGCCCAGGCGATGCTGGCCGTACTGGTTGCGGCTTGTCCCTGTGCGCTGGTGCTGTCGGCGCCGGCCACGGCGATTGCCGGGATCGCCGTGGCGGCGCGGCATGGCATCCTGATTCGCAGCTCGGCGTTTCTCGAAGAACTGGCCGACCTGACTTCGCTGGTGGTGGACAAGACCGGCACCCTGACCTACGGCAGCCTGCGTTTGCAGTCGCTGCAGACGACGGTCGAGGACCATGAGCCGTTGCTGCGCCTGGCGGCGAGTCTCGGATCGGCCAGCAGTCACCCGGTCAGCCGGGCGCTGGCCGGCCTGGTGGAGTCGGTCGAGCCTGTCGCCTTGAGCGAGGTGCAGGAGCGCCAGGGGTTGGGTGTGGTCGCCACCACTGCCCAGGGGCAGGCCGCGTTGGGGCGGCCGGAGTTGTTCAGCCAACTGGCGATCGCCACCGCGCCGGTGCCCGCGCACGACGGGCCGATTGCCGGGCTGGCCCTCGACGGCGAGTTCCTCGGCTGGCTGTTGCTCGCCGACAGCACCAAACCCGAGGCCCGCCATGCCCTGGCCGAGCTGCGTGAGCTGGGCCTGGGCCGGCAGCTGCTGCTGACCGGCGACCGCCAGAGCGTGGCCGACAGCCTGGCCCGGGAGGTCGGTATCAGCGATGTCGCCGCCCAGGCGCTGCCCGAAGACAAGCTCAAGCGGGTGCTTGGCGAGATCGACAGCGGCTTTCGGCCGATGGTGGTGGGTGATGGCATCAACGACTCGCTGGCGCTCAAGGCCGGGGTGGTCGGCGTGGCGATGGGGGCAGGTGGGGCGGATATCGCCCTGGCCTCGGCCGACGTGGTGCTGATCGGCAGCGACCTGCGCCGCCTGGGCACCTGCGTGCGCCTGAGTCGCCAGTGCCGGCGGACCTTGCAGGTCAATGTAGTGATCGGTCTGGGCTGGACCCTGGCGATCGTTGCGGCGGCGGCTTTCGGTTGGCTGGGCGTGGCGGGGGCGATGATCGCGGCACTGCTGCACAACCTCAGCACCTTGCTGGTACTGGGCAATGCGGGGCGGTTGCTGCGCTTCCAGGAGCCGTTGCTCAAGCTGCCGGAGTCATCTCCATCCTGTAGGAGCCGGCTTGCTGGCGATAACCATTATTCAGTCGACAACGTTGCTGGCTGATACACCGCTATCGCCAGCAAACCGGCTCCTGCAGGCCTTTTCGCCTACAGGTTCGCATTTCTTGCAGGTCAGCAGGCGAACCTCATCAATCGGGTCTATCATCCCGATAGGATGACAGTTTCCACCCATGAGCTACCCTTTGTTCAGACGTCTGAAACAAGGGGGGATTACTCATGCTCGCGCAACTTCCACCGGCCTTACAGAATCTACAGCTACCGCTGCGTCTTAAACTCTGGGATGGCCATCAGTTCGACCTAGGGCCGCAACCTCGTATCACGATCATCGTGAAGGACCCACAACTCGTCGCGCAATTCAGCCATCCGACCCTGGACCTGCTCGGCAGTGCCTTCGTCGAAGGCCAACTGGAACTTGAAGGATCGGTCAGCGAAGTCGTGCGAATCTGCGATGAGTTGAGCCAGGCCCTGCTGAACGACGAAGACGACCACCAGGTGCCGCGTCAGTCCCACGACAAGGCCACCGACGCGGCGTCGATTTCCTACCACTACGACCTGTCCAACGCCTTCTACCAGCTCTGGCTGGACCGAGACATGGTCTACTCCTGCGCCTACTTCGAAACCGCCAACGCCAGCCTGGAGGCGGCCCAGCAAGCCAAGTTCCGCCACCTGTGCCGCAAGCTGCGCCTGCAGCCGGGCGACTATCTGCTGGATGTCGGTTGCGGCTGGGGTGGTCTGGCACGCTTCGCCGCGCGCGAATTCGGGGCCAAGGTGTTTGGTATCACCTTGAGCAAGGAACAACTGGCGCTGGCGCGGGAACGGGTGGTCGCCGAAGGTCTGCAGGACCAGGTCGACCTGCAGTTGCTCGACTATCGCGACCTGCCGCAGGACGCTCGCTTCGACAAGGTGGTCAGTGTCGGCATGTTCGAACATGTCGGCCACGCGAATCTGCGGTCGTACAGCAACATTCTGTTCGGCGCGGTGCGCGAGGGTGGGCTGGTGCTGAACCACGGCATCACTGCCAAGCACACCGACGGGCGTCCGGTCGGGCGTGGGGCTGGGGATTTCATCGACCGCTACGTCTTTCCCAACGGCGAGCTGCCGCATCTGTCGATGATCTCGGCCGCCGTCAGCGAGGTCGGGCTGGAGGTGGTCGATGTCGAGAGCCTGCGCCTGCACTACGCCAAGACCCTGAACCAGTGGAGTCAGCGCCTGGAGAACAACCTGGACGCCGCTGCCCGGCTGGTGCCGGAAAAGGCCCTGCGGATCTGGCGGCTGTACCTGGCCGGGTGTGCCTACGCGTTCGAGAAAGGCTGGATCAACCTGCACCAGATTCTCGCGGTGAAGCCGTTCGCCAATGGCAGCCATGACCTGCCCTGGACCCGCGCCGACCTGTATCGCTGAGGTCAGAGAATCGGCGAGATCAGCCGCGCGACCCGCATGCCCAGTTGTTGCAGGCGGTGGGTTTCCCGGCTGTCTTCGCGGGTGACTTCGTGGGCCAGGTCGAAGTCCTTCTCGAGCATCGTCTGCACCTCGCGGGCGAAGGCTTCGTCCACGGTCAGCAGCATCAACTCGAAATTCAGCCGGAACGAGCGATTGTCCAGGTTGGCGCTGCCGATTGCGCTGATTTCGTTGTCCACCAGCACCACTTTCTGGTGCAGGAAACCTGGCCCGTAGCGGAACACCCGGACGCCGGCACGCACCGCCTCGAAGGCATAGAGACTGGATGCGGCGTAGACGATCCGGTGATCGGGCCGTGACGGCAGCAGCAGACGCACGTCCACGCCGCGCAGGACCGCCAGGCGCAGGGCGGCGAACACCGCTTCGTCGGGGATGAAGTACGGGCTGGTGATCCAGATCCGTTCGCGGGCAGCGTGAATGGCCTCGACGAAAAACAGCGAACAGGTTTCGAACGGGTCGGCCGGGCCGCTGGCGAGCAGTTGGCAGAGTACGCCGTCATCGGGATAGGTGTCTGGCAGGATCAGCGGCGGTAGCTGGCGCGCGGCCCAGAACCAGTCTTCGGCGAACGACTCCTGCAGGCAGGCCACCACCGGGCCACTGACTTGCACGTGGGTATCACGCCAGGGCGACAGTGGCGGTTTGGCACCGAGGTATTCGTCGCCAACGTTGTGGCCGCCGAGGAACCCGGTGAGTCCGTCGACCACCACCACCTTGCGATGGTTGCGAAAGTTGACCTGGAAACGGTTGAGCCAACCGCTGCGGGTGGCGAATGCCTTCACCCGCACACCGCTTTCGCGCAGGCTGTCGACGTAGCCGTGGGGCAGGGCATGGCTGCCGATGCCGTCATACAGCAGGTAGACCTCGACCCCTTCGGCGGCCTTTTTTTTCAGCAGCGCCTGCAGGCGCCGGCCGAGGCGGTCGTCGTGGACGATAAAAAATTGCACCAGCACGGCGTGACGAGCCTGCTCGATGGCCTGGAAAATCGCCTCGAAGGTGGCCTCGCCGTTGACCAGCAGGCGCACCTGATTATTGGCCAGGCACGGCATGCGACCGAGCTTGGGCATTGCCCGCAGCGCGGCGTAGGCCTGCGAGTTGCGCGCGGCCAGCGCTTCCTCGACCCAGGGGCGCCAGTTCAGGTCGGTGATGGCCTTGCGCATTTCCACGTTGGCCTGGCGGCGTGCCTGGATGTAGGCGTCGAAGGTGCTGCGGCCGAAGACCAGGTAGGGAATCAGCGTGAGGTAAGGCATGAAAATCAGCGACAGCGCCCAGGCGATGGAGCCCTGGGCGGTGCGTACGGTCAACACGGCGTGAATCGCCGCGAGGGTGCCGAGTGAGTGAATAAGGGCTATCAGATAGCCGAAGACATGGGGGCCGAAATAATCCATGGGGTCCTGATCCTGGAATCCTTGACGTCTAACAGACCATGTTCCGGCGCGATTGTCGCTATTTAATTCCTTACGCAACCCAAGCATGATTCTGACGTCTAAGCAGGACCATTTCTTAGGAGCTATACGATGAACCTTCGTCTGCCGGGTCTGGCCATTGCCTGTGCCTTTGTGATTCCCGTCGCCCAGGCGCAAGTGTTGCAGCCCGGCCTGTGGGAACTGACCTCCAGCAATGTGCAGGTGGAAAACCAGTCGCTGGATGTCGGCATGCTGTTGGGCGTGCTCAAGCAGAACACCACACCGGAGCAGCGGGCGGCCCTGGAAAAGCAGGGGATCAATCTGGGCGGGCAGGGCGTGCGGGTCTGCCTGACGCAACAACAGGTGGCGTCCGAATCGATTCCGTTGACCGATCCGCAATCCGGTTGCCAGCAGCAGGTCACCGAGCGCAACGGCCCGGACTGGAAATTCCGCTTCAGTTGTCCGAAAGCCCAAGGGGCGGGCACGGCGCATTTCGTCAGTGACCGCGAGTTCAACACCAAGGTCAGCGGTACTTTCAATGCCACCGGCGTCCAGCAGAATGGCAGCATGGACACCAAGGCGGTCTGGCTGGGTCAGGACTGCGGTGCGGTGAAGCCGCGCTCCTGATGACCGCAGGAACACGGACACCTTGTGGGAGCCGGCTTGCCGGCGATTACGATCTCTCAGCCACCTTCGCTGACTGATACACCGCTATCGCCAGCAAGCCGGCTCCCCCAGGTTTTGCTCCTGCAAGATGCATAGTGTCAGGAAGAGAGGTTTTGCAGCAGATCTTCGATCTCCATCGTTCCCAGGTATTCCCCCGTGCGGCGGCGCACACTGACCACGCCCGCCGCCTTTTCCTTCTCGCCGACCACCAGCAGATACGGCACCTTCTGCAGGCTGTGCTCGCGAATCTTGTACCCGACCTTCTCGTTACGCAGATCCGCCACCGCTCGCAGACCCTGGGCCTTGAGCTGCAGGGCAATGCTGCGGGCATAGTCGGCCTGGCCCTCGCTGATATTCAGTACCACCGCCTGGCATGGTGACAGCCACAGCGGCAGGGCGCCGCTGTAGTGCTCGATGAGGATGCCGATGAAGCGCTCCAGCGAACCGAACAGCGCCCGATGCAACATCACCGGTCGCTGGCGTTCGCCATTTTCGCCGATGTAGCCGATATCGAAGCGCTCCGGCAGGTTGAGGTCGACCTGCAAGGTCCCGCATTGCCAGTCGCGGCCGATGGCGTCGCGCAGCACGAATTCCAGTTTCGGCCCGTAGAAGGCGCCTTCGCCGGGATTGACCCGGTAATCGATGCCCATCCGGCCCAGGGCGCCGATCAAGGCGCCTTCGAGCTGGTCCCAGGTGTCGTCGCTGCCGATGCGGTTGAGGGGGCGGGTCGAGAGCTTCACCACGACCTCGTTGAAGCCGAATTCGCGGTAGATATCGAACACCAGCGCCATCGCCGTTTCACATTCGGCCTGCATCTGCGCCGGCGTGCAGAAGATATGCGCGTCGTCCTGGGTGAAGTGGCGCACCCGCAGCAGCCCATGCAAGGCACCGGACGGTTCGTAGCGGTGCACCTTGCCGAACTCGGCGATCCGCAGTGGCAGGTCGCGGTAGCTCTTGAGACCGTGGCCGAAGATCGATACCGCGCCTGGGCAGTTCATCGGTTTGAGGGCGAAAACCCGCTGGTCCTCGGTCGTGGTGGTGAACATGTGGTCGCGGTAGTTCTGCCAGTGCCCGGAGGTTTCCCAGAGGCCACGGTCCATCACGTCCGGGGTATTCACTTCGACATAGCCGGCCTGTTCCTGGCGCTGGCGCAGGTAGCCGATCAACTGCTGGAACAGCGTCCAGCCCTTGGCATGCCAGAACACCGAGCCCGGTGCGCAGTCGTCGAAGTGGAACAGGTCCAGTTGCGTGCCGAGCTTGCGGTGGTCGCGCTTGCCGGCTTCTTCCTGGCGGGTGAGGTAGGCGTCGAGGTCCTTTGGGTTGGCCCAGCAGGTGCCGTAGATCCGCTGCAGCGGCGCTTGGCGGGCGTCGCCGCGCCAGTAGGCACCGGCCACCTTGGTCAGCTTGAACGCCTTCAGGATGCCGGTCGACGGCACGTGAGGGCCGCGACACAGGTCCTCGAAGTCGCCCTGACGGTACAGCGACAGCGTTTCGCCTTCAGGAATGGCGCGGATCAGCTCGGCCTTGTAGTGCTCGCCCAGCCCTTCGAAATGGGCGATGGCTTCGTCGCGCGGCAGGGTGCGGCGGCGCATCGAGTGGTTGGTTGCGGCGAGGGCCTGCATCCGGCTCTCGATCAGCTCCAGATCCTTGGGGGTGAAGGGTCGCTCGTAGGCGAAGTCGTAGAAGAAGCCATCCTCGATCACCGGGCCGATAGTGACCTGGGCCGAGGGATAGAGCTGCTTGACTGCCATGGCCAGCAGGTGCGCGCAGGAGTGGCGCAGGATCTGCAGCCCTTCGTCGTCACGCGGGGTGACGAGAGTCACCGTCGCGTCCCGTTCGATGAGGGTTGTGCAGTCGACCAGGACGCCGTCGACCCAACCGGCCACTGTCGCGCGGGCCAGCCCGGCACCGATGCTGGCGGCCACTTCGAAGACCGAGAGCGGCTGGTCATACTCGCGTTGCGAGCCGTCGGGCAAAGTGATGCGGATCATCGATGAGGTCCTTGGTCGAATAGGGGCATATCAGCGAAGAAACTGCAGGGGCAGGCCCTGGCAGCCGTCCTGAATCTGGCCGGCATGCCAGGCGACCTGCCCGGAGACCACTGTGGTGCCGACGTGATGACGGAAACTGCGTTCGGCGAAGGGCGTCCAGCCGCACTCATAGAGAATCCGTTCGCTGTTGACCGGCCGTCTCAGGGGCTGGCGATTGAGCAGCACCAGGTCGGCCCAGTAACCCTCACGCAGATAACCGCGCTCGGCGATGGCGAACAGGTCGGCGACCCGGTGGCTGGTCTTGGCCACCAGCGTGGTCAGTGGCAGGACATGGTCCGCCACCAGTTCCATCAGCGCCGGCAGCGCGTGCTGTACCAGTGGCAGGCCGGAGGGGGCCTCTTCGTAGGGCCGCTGCTTTTCTTCCCAGGTATGCGGCGCGTGATCGCTGCCGATCACATCCAGCCGGTCGCTCAACAAGGCCTGGCGCAGGGCGTCGCGGTCCGAGCGTTGCTTGATCGCCGGATTGCATTTGATCTGGTTGCCCAGGCGCGGGTAGTCGTTTTCATCGAACAGCAGGTGATGCAGGCAGACTTCGGCGCTGATGTGCTTTTCGCCGAGCGGTTTGTTTTCGAACAGTTCCAGTTCGCGCTCGGTGGTCAGGTGCAGCACATGCAGGCGGGTGCCATGCTTTTTCGCCAGTTCGACCGCCAGCGAGGAGGAGCGGTAGCAGGCTTCGGCATTGCGGATCAGCGGGTGGGCGGTCGGTGGAACCGTGCCACCCAAGAGATCCTTCAGATTCTTCAGGCGGGTGTCGATGGTCGGCGTGTGTTCGCAATGGGCCAACAGGATGGTCGGCACTTCGGCGAACAGCCGCTCGAGGATGTGTGGGTCGTCCACCAGCATGTTGCCGGTGGAGGCGCCCATGAACACTTTGACCCCGGCCACCTGGCGCGGATCGAGGGTCGCCACGGTGTCGAGGTTGTCGTTGCTGACCCCGAAGTGGAAAGCGTAGTTGGCCACCGAGGCGGTTGCCGCCCGGCGTTTCTTGTCGGCCAGAGCATCGAGGGTCAGGGTTGCCGGACGGGTGTTGGGCATGTCCATGTAGCTGGTGATGCCGCCGGCCACTGCGGCCCGCGACTCACTGTGGAAACTGCCCTTGGCCGGCGATCCCGGATCGCGGAAGTGCACCTGGTCGTCGATCATTCCCGGCAGCAGCCAGTCGCCAGCGGCGTCGATTTCCACGTCGGCGCTGGCGTTGCTGATCTCTGGGGCGATGGTGTCGATGCGGCCGTTGATCACCCGGATATCGGCGTCGAACTGACGGCCCTCGTTCACCACGCGGGCATTGCGGATCAGCAGGCTGCTCATGCTCAGAACTCGTTTTGCAGGGCCTTGTAGCCCCGCACCAGGTCGACGTTGGTGCGCGCCACGTCTTCGGAAAACTCCGAGGCGCTGACGCTGACCGGTGGGAATTGCGACAGGTCGGTGTTGGGACCGATACGGGTGGTGGAGGGCACGTAGAACCCCGGCGGCAGATCGCGACCGTCGACCACCGAGTTGTGCCGCACCACGCTGCCGTCGCCGACCGCGCAGTTGAACAGCACGCTGTTGAAGCCGATGAACACCCGATTGCCGACCGTGCAGGGGCCATGGACGATCGAACGGTGGGCGATGGAGCTGAACTCGCCGATGGTCACTGCCGCACCGGACTTGGAGTGGATGACCACCCCGTCCTGGATGTTGGAGTTGGCGCCGATGATGATCGGGTCCATATCGCCGTGTTCGTTGACCTCGTCGGCACGGATCACCGCGTAGGGGCCGACGAAGACGTTTTCACCGATGACCACCTTGCCGCAGATGATCGCGGTCTTGTCCACATAGGCGGATTCGGCGATCACCGGCAGGTCGCCGGAAGGGTTCTTGCGAATCATGCTGGAGTCTCCCGAAGGGCCCTGTGGTGGGCGATCACTGGCTCAAGGCGGCGTGCAGGGTGTTCATGTTGTATTCGAACAGGCCGAGGAAGGTGCTCGCCGGGCCTTCGGCGGCGAGGGCGTCGGAGTACAGCGTGCCGCCGATCTTCGCGCCGCTTTCGTCGGCGATCTGTTGCAGCAGGCGCGAGTCCTTGATGTTCTCCATGAACACGGCCTTGACCTTGTCCTTGCGGATCTGCTGGATCAGGCTGGCCACTTCGGCCGCCGACGGTTCACGCTCGGTGGACAGGCCCTGGGGCGCCATGAACTGGATGCCGTAGGCCTGGCCCAGATAACCGAAGGCGTCATGGGAGGTGACGATACGGCGGTTGCCGGCCGGCAGGTTGCCGAGCTTGACCTTGGCTTCGGCCAGCAGGCGGTAGATCTGTTTCAGGTAGGCCTGGCTGTTGCGGGTGTAATCGGCCTTGTTGGCCGGGTCGACCTGAATCAGTGCCTTGGTGATGTTGTTCACATACAGCTCGGCGTTTGCCAGGTTATGCCAGGCGTGCGGATCGGGAACGGTTTCGCCGTCCTCTTCCATGGTATGCGAGATCACGCCCTTGCTGGCGGTGACCACCGGGGCCTTGGTTTCGGTGCTGGTGACCAGGCGGTCGAGCCAGGGTTCGAACTCCAGGCCGTTCTTGACGATCAGCTTGGCCTTGAGCAGCGCTTGGGCGTCATCCGGGGTGGGTTCGTAGGTATGGGCGTCGGCGTCCGGGCCGACCATCGCGGTGACCTGGATATGGTCGCCGCCGATCTGTTGGGTGATGTCCCTGAGAATACTGAAGCTTGCGACCACCGGCAGCTTGTCCGCCGCCTGGGCGCTGGACAGGGGCAACGACAAGGCCAGCATGGAGCTGAACAACACGAGTAAAGCGCGCATCAGGTGACACCTCATTGGGATGGCAGGGGCGGGCGGCGCAGCAGACCGTGCACCGGACCGAAGACCACGGACAGCAGGTACAGGCAGCCGGCGACCAGCACGATGGCCGGGCCGCTGGGTTGCGAGTAGTAGAACGACAGCAATAATCCGGCGGCCACCGAGACGCAGCCGAGCAGCGCGGCGATCAGCATCAGTACCGGCAGGCGGCGGCTCCAGAAGCGTGAAGCGATCGCCGGCAGCATCATCAGGCCGACCACCATCAGGGCACCGATGGCCTGGAAACCGATCACCAGGTTGAGCACCACCAGCGTCAGGAATACGCCATGGGCCAGCGGGCCGAGGCGGCTGACGGTCTGCAGGAACAGCGGGTCGAGGGTGTCCAGCAGCAGTGGCCGGTAGATCGCCGCGAGCAGCACCAGGCTGATGCTGCAGACCCAGAGCATGCCGGTCAGGGTCGGCCCATCCACCGCCAGCGCTGAGCCGAACAGCAGGTGCAGCAGGTCCAGGCGCTTGCCGGCGATGCCGAGCAGCATCACGCCGCTGGCCAGCGAGATCGGATAGATCGCCGCCAGGCTGGCGTCTTCACGCAGGCCGGTTTTACGGGTGATCCAGGCCGAGAGGCCGGCCATGCCCATGCCGGCGCCGAGGCCGCCGAGGGTCAGCGCCGGCAGGCTCAGGCCGGCGATCCAGAAACCGATCGCGGCACCGGGCAAGATGCCGTGGGCCACCGCGTCACCGATCAGGCTCATGCGCCGCAGAATCAGGAATACCCCCAGTGGCGCCGTGCTGCAGGCCAGGACCAGGCCACCGAGCAGGGCCCGGCGCATGAAGACGAAATCGTGGAACGGCTGCCACAGGTGCTGGACGAGCATCAGCATCAGGCCACCTGCGTGATCGGTTGTTGCACGATCAGTTCGTGGCTCGGCGCCAGGACACAGCCACGGTCCTTGATCCGCAGGGCATCGGGGATGTGCAGGCGTACCGCGGCGAGGTCATGGCAGACCACCACCAGGGTCCGACCGGCCGCATGCCAGGCGTGGATATGTTTCCACAGCAGTGCCTGGCCTTCTTCGTCGAGAGCGGCGTGGGGCTCGTCGAGCAACAGCACGGGGGCTTCAGCCAGGCTCAGACGGGCGAGCAGCGCACGTTGCAGTTGGCCACCGGACAAGGCCATCAGTGGGCGCTGCTCCAAGCCTTCGAGATCCCAGTCGGCGATCACCGCCTGCAGGCGTTCGTTGCGTTGTTGCGGGGTCTGCTTGATCCCCCACAGACCGGCCGCCACCAGCTCCTGCAGGCTGATAGGAAACTGCCGGTCGAGGTGTTGCTGTTGCGGCAGGAACGACAGGCCGCCACGGCGTGGAACGTCCAGATGGACCTTGCCGGCCAGCGGCTTCTGCAAGCCGGCGAGGACTTTCAGCAGGCTGCTCTTGCCGGTGCCGTTGGCGCCGATCACTGCGGTCAGGCTGCCGGCTGCCAGGTTGAAGTCCACGGCGGGGGTCAGTGGTTGGCCGGGTGCGCCCCAGCGCAGGCCTTGGCAGCGGATCATGCCTGACTCCAGTTCCAGCGGCTTTCAGCCACGGCGTCATGGGCGTGCAGGCTTTCGGCATGCACTACCCGCAGGTGGAAACCCTGTACCGCGTCGGAGTCCTTGAGCGCCGTGTTCAGGCGCCGTGCCGCGTCTTCGCAAAACATCAGGTTCTGGCCGTTGGCGAGGGCGAAGGCTTGCTCGTCGGCACGTTTCACGGCGGTTTGTACGGCGGTGCCGAGGGCCGACTCGGCAGCGTTGATCAGGTCCTCGAAGGCAAACCTGTACGTTGTTTCATCAAGTCGGATGTGCAGGTGTGCCATGCTGCGCTGGCTGTGGGGCGTAGCAACGATGCCTTGGCTGCTACCGAGCCAGCTGAAGACCTGGTCATGTTCCAGCGGTTGGTTGGCGAAGTCTTTCTTGAACTGTTGCTGGATCAGTTGTCGGGCGAGTGCCGCCGAGCAGGGGCAGGTGGAGGAGTAGGCCACGTCAATTTTCAGTTCCACGTGGAACACTCCGCCTTTCAGTTCGGCTAACACACTGACCGGATAGGTTTTCCAACCCGCCAACGGGCTGACCAATGCCGGACGCTTGAGTAGCAGTTCGGTATGCAGGCGCAGGTAGGCGTTGTTGGAGAGACCGTCGTGACTGTCGAGGAACTGTTGCAGCACGTCGCGCAGCAGCGTCGGCGTCAGGTCCTGTTGCTCCAGTCGCTCCAGGGCCAGGTACAGCCGTGACATGTGAATGCCCCGTGCTTCGCCATCGTCGAGACTGACCCCGGCGTCGGCTTTGGCGCTGAGGCGCTGACCTTCGATGGTCACGGGCAGAGCAATGCCGCACATGCCAACCCACTCAAGGGACAAGGCTTGGCGGGATGACTGCGCGGCGATATCCGGCAGCGTCAACGCATTCATGAACAGGCCCATCGTTTGAAATAAAATGACATGTTATATTATAACGATTAGCTAGACGAAGCCTTTTTTTTCAGGGCTCTACACCGCCATATCGAGCATGGACGCTCCCTTGATTCGTGGTTATCGGTTCATGCATAGACGTCAATTGCTTAATTTTCTGTTGGCCAGCGCGGCCTTCATTCCACTGGGTGTGTCGGCAGCACAGATCCAGAACGCCCGACTATGGCGTTCCGCTGACAAGCTGCGGCTGGTGCTCGATCTCAGTGGCCCGGTGCAGTACAAGACGTTTTCCCTGACCGCGCCCGAGCGCCTGATCATCGATCTGAGTGGGGCCAAGCTGACCGGAGATTTCAGTCAGCTGGCCCTGAAGAACACGGTGATCCGCTCGATTCGCTCGGGGCATTTCGGCCAGGGCGACACGCGGATCGTTCTCGACCTGAGCAACCCGGTGCAGTTGACCAGCTTCCTGCTACCGCCCGGCGACGGTCAGGGGCATCGGCTGGTGCTCGACCTGGCCAGCAACGGCAGCGCTGCCGTGGCGCCTCAGGCCCTGGCCGCGGCAGCAGCGCCGCAGGTCAGTCATGAGCCGGCGTCGGGCAAGGCCCATCCCAAGCGCGACATCATGGTGGTGGTCGACCCCGGGCACGGCGGCAAGGATCCCGGTGCGCTGGGCTCCAAGGGGCAGCGCGAGAAAGATGTGGTGCTGTCGATCGCCCAACTGCTGGCCAAACGGCTCAAGCGCGAAAAAGGCTTCGATGTGCGCCTGGTGCGCAACGACGATTTCTTCGTGCCGCTGCGCAAGCGTGTGGAGTTCTCACGCAAGCACAACGCCGACATGTTCATCTCGGTGCATGCCGACGCGGCGCCGCGGATCACTGCCTCGGGGGCTTCGGTGTACTGCCTGTCCGAAGGCGGCGCAACCTCGACCACCGCGCGTTTCATGGCCCAGCGCGAGAACGGTGCCGACCTGATCGGCGCGCAGAGCCTGCTCAATCTCAAGGACAAGGACCCGATGCTGGCCGGGGTAATTCTCGACATGTCGATGAACGCCACCATCGCTGCCAGCCTGCAACTGGGGCATACCGTGCTGGGCAGCCTGGAAGGCATCACCACCCTGCACCAGAAGCGCGTGGAACAGGCTGGGTTCGCGGTGCTCAAGTCACCGGACGTGCCGTCGATTCTGGTCGAGACCGGCTTCATTTCCAACGTCCGCGACAGCGAGCGGCTGGTGACGGCCCGCCATCAACAGGCGATTGCCGATGGGTTGTTCCGGGGCCTGAAGACCTACTTCGAGAAGAACCCGCCGCAGGACAGCTACATTGCCTGGCGGCAGCAGCAGGCGAGTGAGGTGCTGGTCTAGCGCCTCTTTGGGGTGAGTGCAGACTCTCTTTGTGGTGAATAGGCTCGCCACAACAAAGTGTCTCCTCACTTCATCGGGCAGCTTCGGGCCTTTGCTCAGCAGCCCACCAACCGATCACAGGTGAACTTCTTGCTCAGCCCGCCGGAGCTGGAGAAGCGGTTCACCGTGGTCCAGCCGACCCGTCGGCTATAGCCCACCCAGGCCTCGCCATCCGAGGCGATGCCGGTAAAGAAGGTCAGTTGCCCATAACGGCTGCTGGCCTGCGCCCAGTAGCGCTTGCCGATCACTTCGAATCCCTGCAGGTAAATCGTCTTGCCCACCGTGGCGACGCCATAGGCGTTGCCGGCGGCGTCCTTGCACGCCAGCAGGGTGGCGCTGCGGGTGCAATTGGCCAGTGGGCCGGGCACCTGCGCCGAGGCGCCGGCGGCGCACAGCAACAGGCTCAGCAACGAGTATTTCAGGGCAGGGCGCATCGGCATTCTCAAGGCAGGGGCGGGTTCAGCATCACCCCCTTCGTCGTCGGGAGCAAGCGGGGATTGGCCAAAATGTACTGTTATAATATAACATTAAATAAATCCCCGGCAGCTTACCCATCATGACCGAAGAAGAACTGCTCGCTCAGCCCGAGACGGACTACATGAACGATGCACAGCTGGCGTTCTTCCGTGAGCGCCTGCAGCAGCAGCGCCGTGAGTTGCAGGAGCGCATCAGCGGTGAGTTCGTGGTGCTGCGCGAACAGGAGCCCAGCAGCGATCCGGCGGATATCGGCAGCGCCGAAGAACAGCGCCAGTGGCAACTGCGGCTGCTGGAGCGGGAAAAGAAGCTGCTGGACAAGATCGACCAGACCCTCGATTGCCTGGCCCGTGGTGAATACGGCTGGTGCCGCGAGACCGGTGAACCCATCGGCCTCAAACGCCTGCTGCTGCGGCCTACCGCGAGCCTGTGCATCGAAGCCAAAGAACGTGAAGAGCTGCGCGAGCGCCACAAACGGGCGCTTTGACCCGGCCGACCTGATGAGGAACCCATCATGACCCAACGTCTTCCCGTAACCGTGCTGTCGGGCTTTCTCGGCGCCGGCAAGAGCACCTTGCTCAACCATGTCCTGCGCAACCGCGAAAATCTGCGGGTGGCGGTGATCGTCAACGACATGAGCGAAATCAACATCGACGGCAGCGAGGTCCAGCGTGACGTCAGCCTCAATCGCGCCGAGGAAAAACTGGTCGAGATGAGCAACGGCTGCATCTGCTGCACCTTGCGCGAGGACCTGCTGGAGGAAGTCGGCCGGCTGGCCCGCGACGGTCGCTTCGACTACCTGCTGATCGAATCCACCGGCATCTCCGAGCCGCTGCCGGTGGCCGAGACGTTCACCTTTCGCGACGAGACCGATCAGAGCCTGGCCGATGTCGCCCGCCTCGACACCATGGTCACGGTGGTCGACGGCATGAACTTCCTGCTCGATTACCAGGCGGCGGAAAGCCTGGCTTCCCGCGGCGAAACCCTCGGCGAGGAAGACGAGCGCTCGATCACCGACCTGCTGATCGAACAGGTCGAGTTCGCCGACGTGATCCTGATCAGCAAGATCGACCTGATCTCCAGCCAGGAGCGCGAAGAACTGATGGCGATCCTCGCGCGCCTCAATTCCCAGGCCGAGATCATCCCGATGGTGATGGGTGACGTGCCCCTGGCGAAGATCCTCAACACCGGCCGCTTCGACTTCGAGCGCGCAGCCCAGGCCCCGGGCTGGCTGCAGGAGTTGCGGGGCGAGCATGTGCCGGAAACCGAGGAATATGGGATTGCTTCGACCGCCTACCGGGCGCGGCGGCCGTTCCACCCCGAGCGGTTTTTCAACTTCATCGACCGGCCGTGGGTGAACGGCAAGCTGCTGCGCTCCAAGGGCTTCTTCTGGCTGGCAAGCAAGTATCAGGAGGCCGGCAGCTGGTCCCAGGCCGGTGGCCTGATGCGCCATGGTTTCGCCGGGCGCTGGTGGCGCTTCGTGCCGAAACAGCACTGGCCGCAGGATGAGGAAAGCGTCGCGGCGATCATGCAGAACTGGACGGCGGCCACGGGCGATTGCCGCCAGGAACTGGTGTTCATCGGCCAGGGTATCGACTTCGCGCAACTGACGGCCGGTCTGGACGAATGTCTGCTGACGGATGACGAGATGGCGCTGGGGGTCGAAGGCTGGCAATTGCTGCACGATCCGTTCGGCGCGTGGCATGACGAAGAGGCGGCCGCCTGATGCTGGCGCCGCGCTTGCAGGTACGACCACCGATTCGTCAGGTTCAGGGCGAGATGCCGACCGTGCTCGGGGAGATTCTCGAGGACGGGGTGAACCTGGCGGTCTGGCAACGCCGGTTGCCCAGCCATATCGCCGACTTTGCCCACTTGCTGCTGTCGCTGGGCGAGCCGCTGGCGGAATCGCTGAGCCTGGAGATGGCCGACGATGAGGCCATCCCGAACCTGCAGGGGTTGGCTTCAGGGTTCAGTGACCTGGAGGGTTACGAGGGTTTTATCAGCGACGTGTCCTGGCTGGTCAGCGCCTATACCTGCCTGCTGGGCGCGCGCCGGGTCGGCCTGCGCCTGCGGGTGCTGGACAAGGCGATGTGCCCCAGGTTTCACGTCGACCATGTGCCGGTCAGGCTGATCACCACCTATGCCGGTGTAGGCAGCGAGTGGTTGGCGGAAGGCGCGATGGATCGGCGACAACTGGGCAGCCCAACGGCGGAGCCGATGGACACGCAAGCTATCCGGCAGATCGACAGTGGCGCGGTGGCCCTGCTCAAGGGCGAGCGCTGGCATGGTAATGAAGGGGCTGGCCTGGTGCATCGTTCGCCGCAGGTGGCAGCGGGCGAACGACGGTTGATCCTGACATTGGACTGGTTGGCTTGAATTGAGAGGCAGACCTGCTCAGGGTGTCTGCCACTGGCCGGCACTCTGGCCCTCGCAAAACGGCTTGAGATACGCGGCATCCGTCGCCACGCCGTAATAGTGAATATTCTGCCGGTAGGGCATATTGGCAACCTGGGCGTTCCGGCAGACCCCGAACGAACCGCCCGGGCACTGTTCGACGTATTCGACCTCGACCTTCTGGCCCGCCAGGCTCGGTTGGCAGAAGCCGTCGTTGAACAGCTTGTCCGGGATATTGACGTTCTCCTGGCAAACCTTCACGTCGAGCCGCTCGCCATGGCTGTGGACCACACAGGCTTGCGCCAGGACCTGGTTCGAACCCAGCGCCGTCAGCAGCGCCAGGCCAATCGACCGCATCATTCACCCACCTCTTCAGACCTATCGGCCCGCTTATGTTGCAGAACATTCCCACGCATGTCATCGCCGGTCCCCTTGGCGCCGGCAAGACCAGCCTGATCCGTCACCTGCTGGCGCAAAAACCGTCAGACGAGCGCTGGGCCGTGTTGATCAACGAGTTCGGCCAGATCGGCCTGGATGCCGCGCTGCTGACCCAAGCGGAGGATGGTATCGCACTGGGCGAGGTGGCTGGCGGCTGTGTCTGTTGCGTCAACGGCGCGCCGTTCCAGATCGGATTGGCTCGGCTGCTGCGCAAGGCCCGGCCCGATCGGCTGTTCATCGAGCCTTCCGGTCTCGGGCATCCGGTGCAGATTCTCCGACAACTGGGCGCGGCGCCCTGGCTCGGTGTGTTGGCGTTGCAGCCCTGCGTCGTGGTGCTCGATGCTGCGGCCCTGGCCGCCGGCAAACCGCTGCCGGCGTCACAGCAGGAGGCATTGGCGCAAGCCGGGCTGCTGTTGTTGAACAAGTCGCAGGGGCTGAGCGAGGCCGAGCGCGCGCAGGTGCTGGCGCGGTTGCCGGCTTGCCCGTTGCGCTGGACCGAACAGGGTGCGTTGGCCCTGGAGCAATTGCTGGCGCTGGCAGTGCCTGCGCCGGTTGAGCCTGCCACGCCGTGCATACTGCCTGCGGCTTCGGCGCCAGCGGTGCTGCCGGCGATCTGGACCGATCCGACCCAGCCGATCTGTCAGACACACGCCGAGGACGGCAACTGGAGCATCGGCTGGCGCTGGCATCCGAGTCAGCAACTGGACCCGCAACGCATCGCTCAATGGCTGTCCAGCCTGGACTGGCTGCGGGCCAAGCTGGTTATCCACAGTCCCGGGGGCTGGCTTTCGAGCAACGCTGTGGATAACTCGCCGCTGGACTGGCAGCCCAGCGCATGGCGACGGGATTCGCGGCTGGAACTGATCTTCAGCCAGCCCGGCAATGCCGAGCGACTACAGGCCGGCATGCAGGCCTGCCGGTTGGGCTAGTGACGCGACTGGCTGTGGTCCTTGGGGTGATCCTGGCGCCACCGGCTCAGTTCGATGACCTCGGCACTCGGCAGCTCGGCCTTGGCTTCGAACGGATAGGGCGGCAGTTCGATCTGTGCGCTGTGGGCGCCGAACTGGGTGATGGTGCCGACGTGCCGCTGCTCGCCGGTGACGGTGAATTCGAAGTGGTAGATCCGCGCCAGGCGCCGCCGGCCGTTGGCATCGCGCACGAAACCGATGCGCTTGAGGGCCACGGCGCCATCGAGCAACTCCAGGTCGAGCCTGGCGCAATGCTGCTTGACCCGCTCCAGGGCCCGTTCGCGCAGGCCATGGTTGTGCCAGAGCCAGGCAGCGCCGGTTGCCAGCAACATCAGCACGAACATATTTCCCAGGGTCAGCATGAGCGCCACTCCAACAAGTTGAGAGCAGCTTAACTGTCTCGCCGGTCTGTCGTACAGGCTCCGTTTAGTCGCATACTGCGTGGCTTGAATCTTTCTGCCTTGCTGGAATTCGGAATGAAACGTACTCCCCATCTGCTTGCCATCCAATCCCATGTGGTTTTTGGCCATGCCGGCAACGGCGCGGCGGTTTTTCCCATGCAACGGGTCGGGGTGAATGTCTGGCCGTTGAACACCGTCCAGTTCTCCAACCACACCCAATACGGCCAGTGGGCGGGAGAAGTGCTGTCCCCTCATCGGATCCCGGAACTGGTGGAAGGCATTGCCGCCATCGGCGAACTGGGCAACTGCGACGCGGTGCTGTCCGGCTACCTGGGCAGCGCGGCCCAGGGCCGGGCGATCCTCAGTGGCGTGGCGCGGATCAAGACGGCCAATCCCAAGGCCCTGTACCTGTGCGACCCGGTGATGGGGCATCCGGAGAAGGGCTGCAGCGTGCCGGTGGAAGTCAGCGATTTCCTGCTGCAGGAGGCCGTGGCACAGGCCGATATTCTCTGTCCCAACCAATTGGAACTGGACAGTTTCTGTGGCCGTTCGCCGCAATCGCTGTTCGATTGCCTGGCGATGGCCCGCAGCCTGCTGACGCGTGGACCGAAGGTGGTGCTGGTCAAGCACCTGTCCTACCCGGGCAAGGCCGCTGACAGTTTCGAAATGCTTTTGGTGACTGCCGACGGCAGTTGGCACCTGCGCCGCCCGTTGCTGGCGTTTCCGCGTCAGCCGGTCGGGGTGGGCGACCTGACTTCCGGGTTGTTCCTGGCCCGCATGCTGCTGGGTGACAGCCTGGTGGCGGCATTCGAGTTCACGGCGGCGGCGGTGCATGAAGTGCTGCTGGAAACCCAGGCCTGCGCCAGCTACGAGTTGGAACTGGTGCGGGCCCAGGATCGCATCGCCCATCCGCGGGTACGCTTCGAGGCGTTGCCGATCACGCTGTAGGCTTACGGCGCGTCGGCCTTGATGTCCTGGTAGCGTTTTTCCAGCTCCTGACGGAGCTGCCGGCGCTGCTGCGCCTGGGCGTAGCGGCGCTTGCCCTCGCTGGTTTCCGGCTGCAGTGGCGGTACCGACGCCGGCTTGCGCTGGTCGTCGATCGCGACCATGGTGAAGAAGCAGCTGTTGGTGTGGCGCACCGAGCGCTCGCGGATGTTCTCCGTCACCACCTTGATACCGACTTCCATCGAAGTATTGCCGGTGTAGTTGACCGAGGCGAGAAAGGTCACCAACTCGCCGACATGCACCGGTTCGCGAAAAATCACCTGGTCCACCGACAGGGTCACCACGTAGCGCCCGGCATAACGGGCGGCGCAGGCATAGGCCACTTCATCGAGGTACTTGAGCAGGGTGCCGCCGTGGACATTGCCAGAAAAGTTGGCCATATCCGGGGTCATCAAAACGGTCATCGACAGCTGGGCATTTCCGGGTTCCATAGCACGCTCACGGTAGGGTAGGCAGGGACAGGTTCACGCACCTCTGCGGGCGCTTTGCGTATTTTCTCAAACACGCGATAACGGGACGCCAGGGACGGATGCATCGTCACGCAACCAGCGATCTGTTTCTACATATTGCATCGGCTTTTTGTCGGAAGTCCCGGTGTTAATCTGCAAAAAACCATGCCATAGAAAATTCTTACATCTGGAGCGGTGATCGCTGACGGCTCATTGGAGTCGTGGGCGCGTCCGCACGACACAAGGAGCGTCCCGCCATGCATGCCATCAGTTTTATTCAGGACCTGGCCGTGATCATGCTGGTGGCGGGCGTAGTCACCATCCTGTTCCACCGCTTCAAGCAGCCGGTGGTCCTCGGCTACATCATTGCCGGGTTCATCATTGGCCCGCACACCCCGCCGTTCGGCCTGATCCACGACGAAGGCACCATCAAGACCCTGGCCGAACTCGGGGTGATCTTCCTGATGTTCTGCCTTGGGTTGGAGTTCAGCCTGGGCAAGTTGTTCAAGGTCGGGGCGACGGCGTTCATCGCCGCGTTCCTGGAAATCGTGCTGATGATCTGGATCGGCTACGAGATCGGCCGCTGGTTCGACTGGAACACCATGGACTCGCTGTTCCTCGGCGCGATCCTGGCGATTTCCTCGACCACCATCATCGTCAAGGCGCTCAATGACCTGAAGATGAAGAACCAGCGCTTCGCGCAGCTGATTTTCGGCGTGCTGATCGTCGAGGACATCCTCGGCATCGGCATCATCGCCTTGCTGTCGAGTATCGCCGTCAGCGGCACGGTGAGTTCCGGCGAAGTGTTCTCCACCGTCGGCAAGCTGTCGCTGTTCATGATCGTCGCTCTGGTCATCGGCATCTTGCTGGTGCCGCGCCTGCTGGCCTATGTCGCGCGCTTCGAAAGCAACGAGATGCTGCTGATCACCGTGCTGGGGCTGTGCTTCGGTTTCTGCCTGCTGGTGGTGAAGCTCGAATACAGCATGGTGCTGGGCGCGTTCCTGATTGGCGCGATCATGGCCGAGTCGCGGCAGTTGCTGAAGATCGAGCGACTGATCGAGCCGGTTCGTGACCTGTTCAGTGCGATTTTCTTCGTGGCGATCGGCCTGATGCTCGATCCGGCGGTGCTGCTGGACTATGCCTGGCCCATCGCCGTGATCACCGTCGCGGTGGTGCTGGGCAAGATGCTGTCCTGCGGCCTGGGCGCGTTTATCGCCGGTAACGATGGACGGACCTCACTGCGTGTTGGGATGGGGCTGTCACAGATCGGCGAGTTTTCCTTCATTATCGCCGCGCTGGGTATGACCCTGCAGGTCACCAGCCACTTCCTCTATCCGGTTGCCGTGGCGGTGTCGGTGATCACCACCTTGCTCACGCCGTACCTGATCCGCGCGGCAGACCCGCTGTCGCTGAAGCTCGCCGCTGTGGTGCCACGGCGCATCGGGCGGGTGCTCGGTCTGTATGGCGAATGGCTGCGCAGTATCCAGCCGCAAGGTGAGGGTGCCTTGCTGGCCTCGCTGATCCGCAAGATCCTGCTGCAGGTCGGGGTGAACCTGGCGCTGGTGGTGGCGATCTTCTTTGCCGGCGGCTTTTTTGCCCTGCCGATCGCCGCCTACCTGGAAGGCTGGGTCAGCGAGCCGAGTTGGCACAAGGCGTTGATCTGGGGTGGTGCGCTGCTGCTGTCGCTGCCTTTCCTGATTGCCGCTTATCGCAAGCTCAAGGCGCTGTCGATGCTGCTGGCGGAGATGGGGGTGAAGGCGGATATGGCCGGGCGGCATACCCAGCGCGTGCGGCGGGTGATCGCCGAGGTCATTCCGATCCTGTCGCTGCTGGTGATCTTCCTGCTGCTGTCGGCGCTGTCGGCGAGCATTCTGCCAACCAACGAGCTGCTGGTGCTGATCGCGGTGGTCGCGGCGGCGGTGGCGGCGCTGCTCTGGCGCTGGTTCATCCGGGTGCATACACGCATGCAGGTGGCCTTGCTGGAGACGCTGGAAAACAACAAGGACTCGGCGGGGCACTGAGGCCTCAGGGTACCCCGACGGTCCTGGCGGGGTATCAGCTTTCCAGCCAGACGTCCCGTGCCCAGTGCCAGACCGACTCCCAGGACTCTTCGGTGATCAGTTCTTCTTCACCGGACCACAGCACCACGGTGCCGTCTTCTTCGACGCAGTAGTAGTCATCACCATCCTGGCAGATCGGGATCAGGTCGCGGGGTACGCCACTGTCCCAGGCATTGGCCGCCACGTCGGGCAGGTAGGTATGCGATTGTGGGTCTGTGACGGTCACCGGCTCCAGGCTGCCATAAACCACGTCGCTGACGGTCAGCAGGAATTCCTTGAAGACGAAGGGGATGTTGATGAACAACTCCTCTTCGATCTCGACCAGTTGATCCTCGTCGGGCAACTCCAGGGGCACCGGTACGGGTTCGTTGGCTTCACGCAATTGTTCGATGACTTCTTCCACGGCCTCATCCTCTTGCTACATGGCGCGGTTGGGTATGACGCGTTTTATACAGTAGCTTGTTACAAGTGCAATCGTGAAATGCAAAACCCCGGACAAGTCCGGGGTTTTGGTGTAGCGGGCAACGCGCCTGGATCAGCCGTTCTGGCGGATACCGGCGACCAGCCAAGGCTGGTTGTCGCCTTGCGGGCGCTCCATGTTCCAGCTTTCGCTGAAGACTTCGCCCTGGTCGAAACGCGAGGATTTCGACACGCCGCTGAAGGTCAGGGTGGCGATGGTCTTGTCGGCACGATCGTCCACGCCGTCCAGTTGCACCTGCAGGTTTTCGATGTAGGTGGACTGGAAGCCGTCGCCCAGGCTGGCACGTTCCTGCTTGAGGAACTGCAGCATTTGCGGGGTCACGAACTCGGCGATCTTGTCCATTTCGTTGGCGTCCCAGTGCTGCTGCAGCGACTGGAAGTGGTTGCGAGCGGCTTCCAGGAAGTTCTGCTCGTTGAACCAGGCCGGAGCGTTGATCACGCGACGTGGCGCGGCAGGGGCTGCGGAACCGCCGAAGATCGAGTTCTGGGCCGGAGCCGGTTGCTCGAAGACTTCACGCTGGTACGGCATGCCGGCTGGAGCCATCTGCTCCTGCTGCTTGCGACGACGGGCGGCAATGAAGCGGAAGATCACGAAAGCGATGACCGCCATGATCAGGATGTCGAAGAACTGCATGCCCTGGAAGCCGCCGCCCATGAACATGGACGCCAGCAGGCCGCCAGCGGCGATGCCGGCCAATGGGCCCAGCCAGCGCGAAGCGCCGCCGGCCTTGGCTGCCGCGCCTGCGGCACCGGCTGCGCCAGCCGTGGCAGCTGCACCGCCGGCCGCGCCTGCGGCAGGGGCCATTTGGCTGGTCTGGTGGGTCGGAGCCGACCCTGCGCTTTTACCGCCGCCAAAGCGCTTGGCGTTGGCGTCGAGGCTCATCGTCAGGCCGATGCAGAGCGCCAGGGCGATGCTAAGAAAACGTTGCATAAAGGGTATTCCCGTTTGTGGAGTGCACGCGTGTCATACTGCACAGCTCAAGTGTGACTGGCTAGTGAGAGAGTGTTTCTGACTTTTGCCTGAATCCTCTCACTCCAAGGTTGAACATTTCATGAAAGCCAGTAGGACCAATGTTCATTGGGTTGTGGCCGTTTCTTTCAAACGTTGTGTGAAATTTCCAGTTCGCCGCCCCCTTTAGGCGCCGGGCTTGCCCGCGAAGGGCCCTTGAAATCGCTAAAAGCTTCGCGGGCAAGCCCGGCTCCTACAGGGGAGCGGATGGTGCCTGGGGTTGTTTCAATGCCGCAGGGGTGTGGGGTCCGGGGCGTTTCAACACCAGAGGGCCGGTGTGCCCGGCAAGCGTCAGCGCCGCAGGGCCAGCAGGACCACGCCGCCAGTGATCATGCCGATGCCGGCCCACTGGCGCAGGTCGAGCTTTTCGCCCAGCAGCAGGACGCCGATGATCGCCACCAGCACCACGCTGAGCTTGTCCACCGGCGCCACCAGCGAAGCCGGGCCGACTTTCAGTGCGCGGAAGTAGCAGAGCCAGGAAGCGCCGGTAGCCAGGCCCGACAGCAGCAGGAACAGGTAGCTCTTGCCGGAGATCGAACCCAGGGATTGATATTGGCCGGTGGCGTACAAAATCAAGGCCAGGCTGATCAGTACCACCACGGTGCGCAGCAGGGTGGCGAAGTCAGAGTTGACGTTATCGATGCCGATCTTCGCGAAAATCGCGGTCAACGCGGCAAAAATCGCCGACAAAAGCGCCCAGAATGTCCACGAGGAAAGAAAGCCTGGGCCCATGTGCCGTTTACTCCGGTGACTGACGGTTCGATCGTTTCCACTCTCAGCGTGGGCCTGCATCCCGTGACGCACTGCGTCCCAAGGAACGGACGCTGTGCCTCCTGGGCGGCGTTCCCACGTGGAGCGTGGGAACGATCCCGGCATCTAGGGTGTTGCCTCAGATGACTTCCAGCTTGGCGTAGCCGAGCATCAGCCACTTGCTGCCTTCGCTGAAGTTCACCTGCACCCGGGCCTGGGCACCTGAGCCTTCGAAGTTGAGGATCACGCCGTCGCCGAAGATGCTGTGGCGGACCGTCTGGCCCAGGCTGAAATCGGTCTGCGGGATGGCGCTGCCGCTGAACAGGCTGCTGCTCTGTTGCTGGCCGCCGCCGAACGGGCGACTGACGCTGTTGGACAACCGCACTTCCTGCACCAGGCCCTTCGGTACCTCGCGTACGAAGCGCGAGACTTTGTTGTAGGTCTCGCTGCCATACAGGCGACGGGTTTCCGCGTAGGTCATGACCAGGTTCTGCATCGCCCGGGTGATGCCCACGTACGCCAGCCGACGTTCCTCCTCAAGGCGGCCCGGCTCTTCCAGGCTCATCTTGTGCGGGAACAGGCCTTCTTCCATGCCCACCAGGAACACGTAGGGGAATTCCAGGCCCTTGGCACTGTGCAGGGTCATCAGCTGGATGCTGTCTTCATGCTCGTCGGCCTGGCTATCGCCGGCTTCCAGCGAGGCATGACCGAGGAACGCGGCCAGCGGCGACAAGTCTTCCTCGCCCTCGGCGGCTTCGAAGTTGCGCGCTGCGCTGACCAGTTCCTCAAGGTTTTCCACCCGGGCCTGGCCTTTCTCGCCTTTTTCCGCTTCGTGATAGGCGATCAGCCCGGACTGCTCGATGACGATCTGGGTCATCAGGTGCAGCGGCGTATCCTGGGTCTTCGCTGCCAGGTTCTCGATCAGCTCGATGAAGGCGCCGAGCGCGCTGGCGGCACGGCCGGTGACGCCTTTATTGGCGATCAGTTGGGCCATGGCGTCCCACATCGACACATTGCTGTGACGGGCGTGTTCGCGGATGGCTTCGACGGTCTTCTCACCAATGCCTCGGGCCGGAACGTTGATCACCCGCTCCAGCGCCGCATCGTTGCCGCGACCTTCGAGCAGGCGCAGGTAGGCCATGGCGTTCTTGATCTCGGCCCGTTCGAAGAAGCGCTGACCACCGTAGATCCGGTAGGGAATGCGCTCGCGCAGCAGGGCTTCTTCCAGCACCCGCGACTGGGCGTTGGAGCGATAGAGAATGGCGATGTCGCTGCGCGCCAGACCGGTCTTCAGCGCACTTTCGATGGTTTCGACCACGTAGCGCGCTTCGTCGTGTTCGTTGAAGGCGGCATAGAGGTTGATCGCCTCGCCGTCGCCGCCGTCGGTCCACAGTTCCTTGCCCAGACGCCCGGTGTTGTTGGCGATCAGGGCGTTGGCCGCCTTGAGGATGCCGGCAGTGGAGCGGTAGTTCTGCTCCAGGCGGATGGTCTCGGCATCCGGGAAATCTTCGGAATACTGGTAGATGTTCTCGATTTTCGCCCCGCGCCAGCCGTAGATCGACTGGTCGTCGTCGCCGACCACCATCAGGCTGTCGCCACCCTTGGCCAGCATGCGTAGCCAGGCGTACTGCACGGCGTTGGTGTCCTGGAACTCGTCCACCAGGATGTGCCGGAAACGCTTCTGGTAGTGCTTGAGCAGCCCATCGTTGTTGCGCCACAGGTCGAGGGCGCGCAGCAGCAGCTCGGAGAAGTCGATCACGTTGGCGCGCGCGCAGGCGGCCTCGTAGGCTTCGTAGATGCTGCGCATGGTCGCCAGGAACAGGTCGCCGCTGGCCTGGATATTCTGTGGCCGCAGGCCCTCGTCCTTTTGCCCGTTGATGAACCACTGCGCCTGGCGCGCCGGCCAGCGCTGCTCGTCCAGGCCCAGGTCGCGGATCACCCGCTTGACCAGCCGCTGCTGGTCGTCGCTGTCGAGGATCTGGAAGGTCTGGCTCAGCCCGGCTTCCTGCCAGTGCGCCCGCAACAGGCGGTGCGCCAGGCCGTGGAAGGTGCCGACCCACATGCCGGCCGGGCTGATGCCCATCAACTGCTCGATGCGATGGCGCATTTCGGCAGCGGCCTTGTTGGTGAAGGTCACCGACAGGACGGAGTAGGGCGAGGCGTTTTCGACCTGGATCAACCAGGCGATACGGTGCACCAGCACCCGGGTCTTACCGGAGCCGGCGCCAGCCAGGACCAACTGACGGCCAACGGGGGCGGCTACGGCCTGGCGTTGGGCATCGTTGAGGGAGTTCAGCAGAAGGGAGAGATCGTCATCGCGCATCGGCGCATTCTAGGGTGCTGGCTACGGGCGGGCAAACCTTAATGCCGGGTGGTCGCGATCAGGGTCAGAGAAAAAAGTCGCATGATGACGACTGGCCGGTCAGCACTTGCAAGCGGCGCCGGCTCTGACCTGACCCTGTTTCGAAGGGGCTATTGCCGGTAATTCTATTACATTTTATGACGTGGAGCAGTTTGGTCCGGCCGGAGGCTTGTGTATGCTCCTGCGACATTTATGGCTCAACCATTATAAGAACAATGCCCATATGACTCACAGCTCTGACGCGCTCAACCCTTCTGTGGAGGCGGGACGGGTTATTCGCAAGCAGTTCGCCACCGAGCTGGCGGTCGAGCGCACCCGGCTGTTGTACCAGGGCTCCCTGTTGCCCACCCTGTTCATGCTGATCAATGGCCTGGTCTGCGCCTGGTTGCTCTGGAGTCCGCAACGTTATCTGCTGGTCAGCGTCTGGGTGGTCTGGCTGATGGCACTGGTGGCCTTGCGGGTGATCCAGGTGGCTGCGTTCGATTCGGCCATTCCCAGTCGCCAGGCCCAGCCGGTCTGGCGGCGGATGTTCCTGCTCGGCTCGGCCGTCAGCGGCCTGACCCTGGCGTGTGCCGGCATCGCCTTGGTGCCCACCGACAGTTTTCTCCAGCAGGCCTGGGTGTTCGGCCTGATCGGGGCGGCAACCTTGTCCGCCAGTATCGCCTATGCCGTGAGCTTCCCGGCGTTCCTGACCTTCACCTTGCCCTGCCTGCTGCCGGCCATCGGCTATCTGTTCTGGGACGGCGACGGTGCGCGCCAGGGCTGGGGCTGGCTGGGGCTGGTCCTGCTGGTCTCGCTGAGTGTGGTGGCTTTGCAGGTCAACCGGTTTATCCAGCGAGACCTGTTGCGGCGTTTCCAGAACCAGGCGCTGATCGAGAACCTGCAACAGGCCCAGGCGCGCAGCGAACAACTCAATCAGGATCTGGCGCGCGAGGTCGAGCAACGACGCCGGGCTGAACTGGAGTTGCGCGAGGCCCAGACCGAGCTGGAAAACCGCGTCGCCCAGCGCAGCCGGGAACTGGACCTGGCGAACCAGGCCCTGAGCAAGAGTGAAACACGCCTGGCGCTGGCCCTGCAGGCCAGTGAGCTGGGGCTGTGGGACTGGAACCTGCAGACCGACGAGGTTCATCACACCCAGATCAAGGAGCTGTTCGGCCTCGACCCCGAATATGTCACGGCCATGCTCAGCCACCTCAAGCCGCGCCTGCATCCCGAGGATCTGCCAGCACTCAAGCGGGCCCTGGTGGAGCACTTGAAGGGCCGCAGCGAGGACTACGTCATCGAGTACCGCGTGCGCCATGGTGATGGCCACTGGGTCTGGATCGAGGACCGTGGGCGGGCAGTGGAGCGTAGTGCCAGCGGACGCGTACTACGAATGGTCGGTACACGGCGCGATATCAGTTCCCACAAGGAGCTGGAGGGGCAGCGGCAACTGGCGGCGACGGTGTTCGAGGCAGCCAGTGAAGGCATCGTGATCTTCGATCCGAACTACTCGCTGCTGGCGGTCAACCAGGCGTTCAGCCGGGTCACCGGTTACCAGATCGAGGACATGCTGGGGCGCAGTGTCGTCGAACTGCCGTGCAGCCGTGATGCCCGCCGGCATTATTCGATGATCCACCAGTCCCTGGAGCAGTACGGCAGTTGGCAGGGTGAACTGGTGGAGGCGCGCAAGAACGGCGAGCTGTACCCGCAATGGCTGCAATTGAATGCGGTGCGCGATGCTCGGGGAAAAGTCAGTCATATCGTAGGCTTCTTCGCCGATCTTTCGGCGCGGCGTGAGTCCGAAGAGCGCATGCGCTTTCTCACGCACTACGATGAGCTGACGGGCCTGGCCAACCGCTCGCTGTTCAAGGAGCGCCTGCGCGAGGCCAATCAGCGCGCCCGCCAGGAAGGGCGCAGCCTGGCGCTACTGCATATCAACCTGGATCGCTTCAAGCTGCTCAACGACAGCCTGGGCCATGAAATCGCCGATCAGTTGTTGCAGAAAATGGCCCGACGCCTGGTGAACGCGCTCCCGGAGGCGAACACCATTGCGCGTTTGTCCGGCGATGAGTTCGCGGTGTTGTTCGACGCCTACGGCAGCCTGTCCAGCCTGGCCAGGGTGGCGACGCGCCTGCTCGGCAAGCTGCGCCTGCCGTTGACGGTTGACGGGCACGAACTGGTGGTCAGTGCTTCCATGGGCATCAGCCTGCTGCCGGACAGCGCCCGGGAGATTCCGGCGCTGGTCAGTCAGTCGAATATCGCCATGCAACATGCCAAATATCTGGGCGGCAACAATTTCCAGTTCTACACCGACAGCCTGCAAGCCAGCACCCTGGAGCGTCTGCAACTGGAAAACCAGTTGCGCAAGGCCATCGAAGAACAGCAACTGAGCGTGTTCTACCAACCCAAGCTGTGCCTCGCCACGGGGCGCCTGAATGCCGCCGAAGCGCTGGTGCGCTGGGAGCATCCGAGCATGGGCCGGGTGCCGCCTGGGGACTTCATCGGGCTGGCCGAAGAAACCGGGCTGATCGGTCCCATCGGTGAATTCGTGCTGCGCCGTGCCTGCTGGCAAGCCTGTGAGTGGCAGCGCCAGGGGCTGCCGGCGATGCGGGTGTCGGTCAACCTGTCGGTGCACCAGTTGCGCCAGGGCAAGCTGGTCAGCCTGGTTCGCCAGGTGCTTGAGGAAAGCGGGTTGGCGCCACATCTGCTGGAGTTGGAATTGACGGAAAGTCAGTTGCTCGACAGCGTCGAACACATCATCACGACCTTTCAGCAGCTACGCGACCTGGGGGTGAAACTGGCGATCGACGATTTCGGCACGGGGTATTCGTCGCTGAGTTACCTCAAGCGTTTCCCGGTGGACTACGTGAAGATCGACCAGGCCTTCATCCGCGGCCTGGACGAAGGCAGCGAAGACGCCGCGATTACCCGGGCGATCATCGCCATGGCTCACAGCCTGGGCCTGAAAGTGGTGGCCGAAGGTGTGGAGAACCCGCAGCAACTGGAGTTTCTCAAGGTGCACGGTTGCGACGAGGTGCAGGGCTATCTGATCAGCCGGCCGGTGGAGGCCGCCGAACTGGTACGGCTGCTGCGCGACGATCAGCGCGCTCACTGATCACGGACCGCCTGTTCCGGATCGCCGCGCTCGGTAGGCGTCGGCGGTTTGGCGAACCGCCAAAGGCGGCCATTTCCGGGTGGAATCGGCTTCTGAAAACGCATTCCCCCACGCAATGGAGCAGGCAATCGACGAATTCATGTAGTATAACTACAAGAATGCTACATCCCAGGCATTCGCCCATAACAATCGAGTCCAGCCCGTGAATCTGTTGCAACACATCGCCCAGTCCCGCACCCTGCTTCGCAAATCGGAGCTCAAGGTTGCCGATCACGTGCTGCTCGACCCAGCGGCGGTAATGCACAGCTCCATGGCCGACCTGGCCCACAGCGTGGGGATCAGCGAGCCGACCATCGTGCGTTTCTGCCGGGCCATCGGCTGTTCGGGTTTCCAGGACCTGAAACTCAAGCTGGCGCAGAGCCTGGCCGCGGGCGCCAGTTTCGGCCAGTTCGCGATCCATGAAGACGACTCCGTCTCCGACTACAGCCTGAAGATCTTCGACACGACCCTGCATACCCTGATGGAAGTGCGCGAGAAGCTCGATCCGGCGGCTCTGCAGCGGGCCGTGACGGCCATGTCGGCGGCCCAGCGCGTGGAGTTCTACGGTTTCGGTGCGTCGGGTGCGGTGGCGGCGGATGCCCAGCACAAGTTCTTTCGCCTGCTGCTGACCGCCGCGGCCTATTCCGACCCGCACATGCAGGCGATGTCGGCGGTGACCCTCAAGCCCAGCGATGTGGCGATCTGCATTTCCCAGTCGGGGCGCTCCAAGGACCTGCTGATCACCGCCAACATGGTCCGTGAAAGCGGCGCCACGCTGATCACCCTGTGCCCGAGCCAGACGCCGTTGGCCGAGTTGTCGACGATCAACCTGGCGATCGACGTGCACGAGGACACCGAAATCTACACGCCACTGACCTCGCGTATCGCCCACCTGGTGGTGATCGACGTGCTGGCGATGGGTGTGGCGATGGCCCGTGGTCCGAGCCTGGTCAACCACCTCAAGAGTGTCAAGCGCAGCCTGCGCAGCTTGCGGCTATCGCCCAAGTCGCTGAAGAACCTTGAAGACTGAATTCATCTGCCTGTCACCCGGCTGCCGCCAAATCGTAACGACTTGTGGTCATCTTGGAGTCTCCAACCCAACCTGGGAGACTCGAAATGGCCCGGCACCACGAAGAGCAAAGCAGCGTAAAGACCCGTCGGCAGCAGGAAGACCAGCGCCGCATGGAGTTCCGTCGTGCAATTGAAGACCGCAACGAACTGCGTCAGTTGCAAGAAGACGTAGCGGCTCTCAATTACTGGCAGATGGATTCGGTAGCCGACCATCGAAGCGCTCAACCAGCCCGCTGATCTGCAGCCGTTCATTTCGGATGAACCCCAGGAACGCATGCGCGACCGGTGACAGGCGTTTATCTCTGGCCTGAACCACGCACCAACTGCGATAGAGCGGCAGCTCTTCCACCGGCAGTTCCCGGAGCATACCGGTCGCCAGTTCCAGGCTCAGGGCGTGGCGCGTCAACAGCGCCACGCCCAGCCCCGCCACCACACATTCACGCTGTGCCTCGCCGGAAGTCACCTCCAGTGTCTGCGAGAAGTGCACGCGCTTTTCCTTGAAGTACTCGTCACAGGCCATGCGGGTTCCCGATCCCGGTTCGCGGATCAACAACGTATAGGGTTCCAGGTCCTGCAGGCGCAGCGGGCCCTTCTGGCACAGCGGATGATCGGGCGGCGCCACCGCGACGATCGGATTGTTCAGGAACGGCAGGAATTCCAGGCCCATGTCCTGGGGCACCATGGACATGATCAGCAGGTCATCGCGGTTGTCCGACAGCCGTCGCAGGGCCTGGGCGCGGTTGACCACCGTCAGGTGCAGGCTGACCTCGGGGTACTGGCGCTTGAACGCGGCGAACAGGTGCGGCACGAAATACTTGGCGCTGGACTCCACTGCCAGTTTCAGTTGCCCCTGCAGCGATCCCTGCATGTCCGAGAGCTGCATGTCGAGGTTTTCCAGCCGGCCGAAAATGTCCCGGCTTGCCCGCTGTAACGCTTCCGCCGCTTCGGTCATGTAGAGCTTTTTGCCGACGTAATCGAATAAAGGCTGCCCCACCAGTTCCTCCAACTGACGAATCTGCAAGCTGACGGCGGGTTGCGTGAGCGACATTTCTTCGGCCGCACGGCTGTAGGAGCGCAGATCGCAGACTTCGTTGAAGATTTTCAGTTGGCGTAATGTCATACGCATCAAAGACTTACGCATTTTCGGCGAACACTCTCACACGGTGGGTCGGCTAACTATAAATTATTGCTTATGAGCAACCCAATAATTATTGATTTTAGTTTATCGCTGGCCGGGGCTAGTGTGGTGATGCGACTGGCTTGAAACATTTAGTCACTCGTCGACCCGTGCTGTGGGACAGATTTCGGGTCGTGGACAGAGGGCTGGCCCGCGAGGCTTCTGGTGTTTTGACGGACATCATCGCGGGCCGGCCCAGGTCCTTTCGCTTGCCCTGCACTTGGGTGATGGCAAGCAGGACAACGGACCGCCAGCGGTTCCGACAGGTGGTTTTGTTTCAGCGGCTTAGGAATTTACAAGTGATAAAAAAGATCCTGATCGCCAACCGTGGTGAGATTGCCGTACGTATCGTGCGAGCCTGTGCCGAAATGGGCATTCGTTCGGTCGCGATCTTCTCCGACGCTGATCGGCACGCCCTGCATGTCAAACGTGCGGACGAGGCCTACAGCATTGGTGCCGAGCCCCTGGCCGGCTACCTCAACCCCCGCAAGCTGGTGAACCTGGCGGTGGAAACCGGCTGCGATGCCTTGCATCCCGGTTATGGCTTTCTTTCGGAAAACGCCGAACTGGCGGAAATCTGCGCCGAGCGTGGGGTGAGATTCATTGGTCCCTCTGCTGAAGTGATCCGGCGCATGGGCGACAAGACCGAAGCCCGGCGCAGCATGATCAAGGCCGGCGTGCCGGTCACGCCAGGTACCGAAGGCAACGTCTCCGGCATTGAGGAAGCCCTGAGCGAAGGTGATCGCATCGGTTATCCGGTGATGCTCAAGGCCACTTCCGGTGGTGGCGGGCGGGGTATCCGTCGCTGCAACAGCCGCGAAGAACTGGAACAGGCATTCCCACGGGTGATTTCCGAAGCGACCAAGGCCTTCGGCTCGGCGGAAGTCTTCCTGGAAAAATGCATCGTCAATCCCAAGCATATCGAGGCGCAGATTCTCGGCGACAGCTTCGGCAACGTGGTGCACCTGTTCGAGCGTGACTGCTCGATCCAGCGCCGCAACCAGAAGCTGATCGAAATCGCCCCCAGCCCCCAGCTGACCCCTGAACAGCGCGCCTACATCGGCGACCTGTCGGTGCGCGCGGCCAAGGCGGTGGGCTACGAGAATGCCGGCACCGTGGAGTTCCTGCTCGCCGATGGCGAGGTGTACTTCATGGAAATGAACACCCGGGTGCAGGTGGAACACACCATCACCGAAGAAATCACCGGTATCGACATCGTTCGCGAGCAGATTCGCATCGCGTCCGGGCTGCCGCTGTCGGTCAAGCAGGAAGACATCATCCATCGGGGTTTTGCCCTGCAGTTCCGGATCAACGCCGAGGACCCGAAGAACAACTTCCTGCCCAGCTTCGGCAAGATCACCCGTTACTACGCCCCCGGCGGCCCTGGTGTGCGGACCGACACGGCGATCTACACCGGCTACACCATTCCGCCGTTCTACGACTCCATGTGCCTGAAACTGGTGGTCTGGGCGCTGACCTGGGAAGAGGCGATGGACCGTGGCCTGCGCGCCCTGGACGACATGCGCCTGCAAGGCGTGAAGACCACCGCCGCGTACTACCAGGAAATCCTGCGTAACCCGGAATTCCGTAGTGGTCAGTTCAATACCAGCTTCGTGGAAAGCCATCCGGAACTGACCAACTACTCGATCAAGCGCAAACCCGAAGAGCTGGCCCTGGCCATCGCTGCCGCCATCGCCGCCCACGCAGGCCTGTGAGGAATAGAACAATGTCCAAGAAAATTCATGTAACCGACACGATCCTGCGCGACGCCCACCAATCGCTGCTCGCCACCCGCATGCGTACCGAAGACATGCTGCCGATCTGCGACAAGCTCGACAAGGTCGGCTACTGGTCGCTGGAAGTCTGGGGCGGCGCAACCTTCGATGCCTGCGTGCGCTTCCTCAAGGAAGACCCGTGGGAGCGCCTGCGCAAGCTGCGCGCGGCGCTGCCCAACACGCGCCTCCAGATGCTCCTGCGTGGCCAGAACCTGCTGGGCTACCGCCACTACAGCGACGACGTGGTCAAGGCCTTCGTCGCCAAGGCGGCGGTCAACGGCATCGATGTATTCCGTATCTTCGATGCGATGAACGACGTGCGTAACCTGCGCGTGGCCATCGAGGCGGTGAAGGCGGCGGGCAAGCATGCCCAGGGCACCATCGCCTACACCACCAGCCCGGTGCACACCATCGAGGCGTTCGTGGCCCAGGCCAAGCAGATGGAAGCCATGGGTTGCGACTCGGTGGCGATCAAGGACATGGCTGGCCTGCTGACCCCGTTCGCCACCGGCGAACTGGTCAAGGCGCTGAAGGCCGAGCAGTCGCTGCCGGTGTTCATCCATTCCCACGACACCGCCGGCCTGGCCGCGATGTGCCAGCTCAAGGCGGTGGAAAACGGTGCCGAGCATATCGACACCGCCATCTCCAGCTTCGCCTGGGGCACCAGCCATCCGGGGACCGAGTCGATGGTCGCGGCCCTCAAGGGCAGTGAGTTCGACACCGGCCTGGATCTGGAACTGCTGCAGGAAATCGGCTTGTACTTCTACGCCGTACGCAAGAAGTACCACCAGTTCGAAAGTGAATTCACCGCCGTCGACACCCGGGTGCAGGTCAACCAGGTGCCGGGCGGGATGATTTCCAATCTGGCCAACCAGCTCAAGGAGCAGGGCGCCCTCAACCGCATGAGCGAAGTGCTGGCGGAGATTCCACGGGTACGCGAAGACCTCGGCTTCCCGCCGCTGGTGACCCCGACGTCGCAGATCGTCGGCACCCAGGCGTTCTTCAACGTGTTGGCCGGCGAGCGCTACAAGACCATCACCAACGAAGTGAAACTGTACCTGCAGGGCGGCTACGGCAAGGCGCCGGGTACCGTCAACGAGCAGTTGCGCCGCCAGGCCATCGGCAGCGAAGAGGTGATCGATGTGCGCCCGGCCGACCTGCTCAAGCCGGAAATGGTCAAGCTGCGTAACGAAATCGGCACCCTGGCCAAGTCGGAAGAAGACGTGCTGACCTTCGCCATGTTCCCGGATATCGGGCGCAAGTTCCTTGAAGAGCGCGAAGCCGGCACCCTGGTACCGGAAGTGCTGCTGCCCATCCCCGAGGCGGGCGGTGTGCGTGCACCGGGCGGCGAGGGCGTACCGACCGAGTTCGTCATCGACGTGCATGGCGAAACCTACCGCGTCGACATCACCGGTGTCGGCGTCAAGGCCGAGGGCAAGCGCCACTTCTACCTGTCCATCGACGGCATGCCGGAAGAAGTGGTATTCGAACCGCTCAACGAATTTGTCGGTGGCGGCAGCAGCAAGCGCAAGCAGGCCAGTGCACCGGGCCACGTCAGCACCACCATGCCGGGCAATATCGTCGATGTGCTGGTCAAGGAAGGCGACGTGGTGAAAGCCGGCCAGGCCGTGCTGATCACCGAAGCCATGAAGATGGAGACCGAAGTGCAGGCCGCAGTCGCCGGCAAGGTCACGGCCATCCATGTGGCCAAGGGCGACCGGGTCAATCCGGGCGAAATCCTGATCGAGATCGAGGGCTGAGCAAGACCCTCATCTGTAACGCTTAATCCTCGGGGGGGCATGTGCCCCCCTTTTTTTATGTGGATTTACCCGGTGCAACAGCATCGTAGCGCCCCTGCGGCTTCAGGCCGGCTCTATCGTGAGCGGTGCCGAGAGCTGTACTTCCTTGGGCAAGGAAGTGGTAGTGACATAGAGGCCGGAGACGGTGACCTCTCCGACCTTGTTGGGAACGATGAAAGAGATGGTGTCCCAGTCGACGATATTGAAACCGGTGATTACTGGGGCGTCAGGGTCACCCTTATGGAAGTGGAGCTGATAGAGCCCGCTGAAGGTGTTCACGATCGGTCCCGTGAGCGTAAGGACCTCTCCCACCGTCGCATGCTCCGGCAGTTCCACTTTGGGTTTTGCCTGCAGTTTTTTATTAATCATTTTGCACCTCCTGCGAAATGACAGTCCCACTCAACGGGCGGGCCTGGGTAATGGCATCGAACATTCATTGATGAGCAGGTGCTGGCGGGTTCACGCCGGCACTATGTTGAGGGTCCCGAGGATCTGCGCGTCATCCGGCACGGAGGTGGCAGCGGAATAGTACCCTTCGACAACATGCTTGCCGAGATGCTCGGGAACGATGAAAGAGATGCTGTCCCAGTACACGCGATGGATGGCGACGGCGTAGGGTTTGCCGTGGCCGCGAAATTCAAGCTCATAGATCCCGCTGAATGCATTGACGGCCCGTCCTGTGATGATGACCATCTTCCCCACGGCCGCCGACTCCGGTAGATCGACCCGTGGGCTGTCTTGCAGTGTGTTCTCAAACATGTCGCACCTCATTGCTGAAGTTGATCCACGCCCGCTCCCGGGGTGGCGAGCGGGCTACGTCTTCAGGCTACGAGGGTTGGGAAAGGCGCATCTACTGTCAGAAATGACAGTCCTGACCAGCGGTCAGGCGGTGAAAGCTCGGCTGGATCCTGTCAGAACGCCATCTGCCATTGGCCCATGACCCCCTGGCTGCGGCTGCTTCCACCCAGTTCGGCGTTGTAGGCCACGCCGAGCGAATGTCCCGCGGACAGGTTGAAGTCGAGCCCGGCTTCGGCCACCAGGCTGTCGCGGGCCAGGCCGGTGCCCTTGTTGGTGAAGGTCCTGGCGGTCGCCGGGTTGACCTGGGTGGTGCTGCTGTCGAGGGAGCCGTACCGATGTTTCCAGCCGGCACTCAGGTGCGGGGTCAGGCTCATCCGGTTGTCCAGTCGCATGAGGCTGGCGGCGCGCAGGCCCAGGGTGCTGCTGACGTTGTCCTGGGTCTGGGCGCTGTTTTTCAGCGCCGCTTCGCCGCCTTTTTCCTGGTGGGCTTTGCGTGAGTAGCGTTCGTAGCCCAGGCTGGCGAAGGGCTCGGCACTCAGTCGGGCATTGCCCAGGGTGTAGCCGAACTCGGCGAAGGCCTGTTGGCTGGTGGCGGCGTAGTCTGCGCTGAGGCGGTCCTGGTAACCACTGAATGCCACGTGGCGTTGGGTCGTGCCGTCGTGGTCGCTGTGGATCGCGCCGAGGCGCAAGGCGGCGGGGCCGCTTTGGCGCAAGGCATAGGCCCCCGCATGCCAGCTGTCCAGTTTGCCCTTGAAGCGACTGCCTTCGTGGGTGGAGTGTGATTTGCCGCCCAGCAGGCCCAGACGCCATTCGTTGCCCAGGGACCAGTCGGCGCCCAGCACGATACCTTGCGTGGTCTGTTGGAAATCCTTGCGGCCTTGCGCCTGTTCGAATCGCCCGGTGTTACCCAGGGCCTGTAGCCATACGCGGCTTTCGCCAGGGCGTGCCTGGTCGTGTCCGGAAAGCGGGATCTGTTGCGTGCTGCTGTTTGCGGCGTTGCCCAATTGGCGCATGGCCGAAAGTGCACTGTTGCCGACCTGGCTGGCGCCGCTGAGGGTGGCTTGGGCCAGGCTGGCCTGGTCCGCACCGGCCAGTTGGGCCAAGGCCGCTTCCTTGGCCGTCGGGTCGAGCCGGGACAGGGCATCGCGCAAGGGCGATTCGATCGGTCGCGGAATCGGTGGTTTGTAGTTGCCACCCTGACCACCCCACACCTGTGGTGGTTGGGCGGCGACGACCATGGTCGGCCGTTCCGGGTGAGTGAGAGTCAAGGGGTGCTGGGCCTGGGCCTGTTGAGCCAGCAGGCCGTTCAGTGCCAGCCCCAGGGCTACGGCAAGCGGGGTCTTGTTGGGGAACATTCCATTTCCTCCTCGGATAAGTCGAGGAGGAAATGTATCGATCCCGTCAGCGGGTAAATGTCGGCGGTTTTACCCAGGCTTTGCGGGATATGTCAGCAAGTGGCCGATGTTTATCGGGTTGTCGGGGGTGGTGTCAGGCGCGGTGACTGAGGCGTCAGCCACCGCATCGGCTGTTTGCCGGGCACTGGGCTCAGCGGTTATCGATTATCCCCGGCATTCGGTCAGGCTACGGAGTTGTCCGGCCGGGGTCAGGTTGTCGGTTGATAACCAGCGCTCGAATCCGGCACACACCGTTGGCCATTCCGTGTCGATGATGCTGTACCAGGCGGTGTCGCGGTTGCGGCCCTTGACCACCATGTGCTGGCGGAACACGCCCTCGAAACGAAAGCCCAGGCGTTCGGCCGCCGTGCGGGAACGGGCGTTGTCGTTGTTGCACTTCCACTCCAGCCGCCGGTAGCCCAGGGCAAAGGCCTCCCTGGCGAGCAGGTAGACCGCCTCGGTGCTCTTGGGTGAGCGTTGCATCGGCGCGCCGAAGGTCACGTGGCCGATCTCGATACGGCCCTGGGCCGGTACGATCGACATCAGGCTGAGCAGGCCCTGGACTTCGCCGCTGGCCTTGTCGACCACGGCGAAGAAATACGGATCGGCGCTCGCCGCATGGCCGTCCAGCCAGTCATTGAAGGCACTGCGCTGCGGGAATGGTCCGTAAGGCAGGTAGTCCCACAGCTTGGGGTCGGCACCTGGACCTTCCAGGGCCCGGTACAGGTCGTCGCCATGACGGGCGGCGTCGAGTTTTTCCAGGACGATGAAGCGCCCCTCAAGGCGCCGGGTGGCGGGCGCTGGAGCGCCTTGCCAGTTTGCTACGGGTGTCGACATGACGCAGTCCTCAAGGCCTACAAGGCGTGGCGAAATTGGATGAAACCGGGGCGCTCGGCTAGCCGCTCATACAACTGGATGGCGGTGGCGTTGGTTTCGTGGGTCAGCCAGTGCACCTTGCTGCAGCCGGCCTCGGCCGCAGTCGCATAGACGTGCTCGATCAACCGCCGGCCGAGGCCGCTGCCGCGCACCTCGGGAGCCACGAACAGGTCTTGCAGGTAGCAGGAATCCTGGACGCTCCAGTTCGAGCGGTGGTAGATGAAATGCACCAGGCCCACGGCCTTGCCGTCCTGCCAGGCGAGGGCGGCGTGGGTGGTTTCGGCCGGGTCGAGAAAGCGCTGCCAGGTCGACTGGTAGATCGCTTCGGGCAGCTCGGTCTCGTAGAACTTCAGGTAGGCCTGCCACAGTGGGTGCCAGACGGCCTGGTCGGCGGCGGTCACCGGGCGGATTTCGATAGCACTCATGCTGACTCCTTAACGCATCAATTGGGCGAGGGCCTGGTCCTGGCTGTCGGCACTGGCCGCCAGCCCTTGTTGCACACCGGCGATATCGACGGCGCTGCGGTTCTGGCTGAGCTTGCGCTTGCCCTCCAGGCGCTGGATCGGCAGGGCGATGCCGACAATGGCCTTGAGCATAGCGGCGATGTAGGTCTCGGGGGCGTCGTCGACTTTCCACGGGTTGGCCCGACCGGCTTCATGGCGGTCGGTGAGGGCAGCGACCAGCGCGCGCAGGCGCTCGGCGTCGTCGAAGACCTCGGCCTGGCCGTAGGCGTGCACGGCCACGTAGTTCCAGGTCGGCACGACCTTGCCGTGTTCGGCCTTGCTGGCATAGAAGGACGGGCTGACATAGGCGTCGGCCCCAGGAAATATCACCAGCGCCTCGGCCCCTTCGGCCAGTTCCTGCCACTGCGGGTTGGCGCGCGCCAGATGCCCGAAGAGGGTGCCATGGGCGCCCTGGTGCGGATCGAGCAGCAGCGGCAGGTGGCTGGCTTGCAGCCCTTGTTTGCCATGGGTGACCAGGATGGCCAGGCGTGTGTCCTGGATATGCCGGTGCAGGAAGGTCAGGTCGGGTTCGGCGAAGGCGCTGGGTGTGTACATGGAAGTTTTCCTTGGCGAATACGGCCATCCTAGGCAGGCTATTGGTTGCTTGTAAGAGCCATTGTCAGTGATTTTCATAGGTCCAATACCATGCCCAGTCCATCGTTGCCCCTGTCGTTCGATCCGGCCGGTATTCAGCTGGACCCGGCCAAGGGGCTCAGCCGCCAGCTCTATCAGGCCCTGCGTCAACGGGTGCTGGATGGGCGCCTGGGCAGCGGCAGCCGTTTGCCGGCCAGCCGCGATCTGGCCAACGCTCTGGGCATTTCCCGTAACAGCGTGGTTCGGGCCTATGACCAGCTGTATGCCGAAGGCTTCATCGAGGGGCGGATCGGCGATGGCACCTACGTTGCGCAACTGCCGGGCAAGGCGTTGTCCATCAAGAAGTTGTCCACAAAAGTATCCACAGGGTTTTCAACAGGCTTACCCACAGGTTTATCCACAAAATCAGCCGAAACTGCTGGGGTTACATCCAGTAAAGTTATCCACAATCAGGCGTTGCAGCGTCTCGGCGACAACCCGATCAACCCGCCGCCGAGTGGTCCGCCGCGGGCTTTTCGTGTGGGTGTGCCGGCCTTCGATCTGTTTCCTTTCGGCGTCTGGGCCAAGCTGCAGGCGGCTTTCTGGCGCGCTCCCGATCCTGGGCAACTGTGTTACGGCGCCTCGTCGGGCGACGAGCGCCTGCGTGGCCTGATTGCGGCGTACTTGCGCAGTTCGCGCGGATTGTCCTGCAGTGCTGAACAAATTGTGATCACCTGTGGTGCACAGCAGGGCATCAGCCTTTGTGCACAGTTGCTGGTGGACCCGGGCGAGGGCGTTGCGGTGGAAAACCCCGGGTACCGCGCGGCACGCCTGGCGTTCGCGGTGGCGGGTGCCCGGGTGCAGGGTGTTGCGGTGGATCAGGACGGGCTGGACTGTGCGGCCCTCGGGCAATTGCCGGATTGCCGATTGGCCTATGTGACGCCGTCCCACCAGTATCCCACCGGGGTGGTCATGAGCCTGGCGCGGCGTCTGGAACTGCTGGCCTGGGCCGAGCGTACTGGCGGCTGGATCGTCGAGGACGACTATGACGGCGAATACCGCTATAGCGGCGCGCCGCTGGCTCCTCTGGCGGCGCTGGATCGGCAGGGGCGGGTGTTGTACATCGGCACGTTCGGCAAGATCGCCTTTCCGGCGTTGCGCCTGGGTTACCTGGTACTGCCACCGACGCTGGTGGCGGCTTTTGCCCAGCGCCGTGCGCTGGATATGCGGCATTCGGAGGTCAGCACCCAGGTAGTGATGGCCGAATTCATGGCCGCCGGGCATTTCCAGCGGCACATCCGCCGGATGCGCCGTGCCGCCCTGAGCCGGCGTAACACCCTGCTGGCCCATTGGCCGACGGGCGTGCGCGGTTGCGGCAGCCTGCCGGAAGCTGTCGCCGGCCTGCACCTGATGGTGCCGGTGGAGAGCCTGGCGCGTGAGCAGGAACTGATCGCCCAGGCCGCGAGTGTCGGGGTCGAGATCAGCCCCCTGAGCAGCTTCTGGCTGACCCTGCCGGAGACGCCTGCAGAGCGGCATGCGGGCCTGGTCCTGGGGTTCGCGGCAGTGCCGGAGGTGGATATCGTGGCTGCCCTGAAGCGTTTGCGCGAGGTTTGGCTGGCGTGAGTGAGGGTTCGGCGCAGTTCGAGGGGGTGGCCGGCCCTTGAGCTGAGAACGGCGGTGCGCAACGGACTACTTAGTTACCGCTCGTTGTGCTCGGTGCATGGCTAAGGTCGTGAGCGAGATTCTTTCGCTCAGAGGTTTTTTCATGCTCAACGTTTCAAGTTCAACATGCTCCTGCTTGCCTGTTTGTCCTGTGTCTTCCTGTGCAGGGAGCAGAGCATGACGGACTCTGCTGTTTCGGCTCCGCTGAGCGAGAGCGATCAGGCCTTGCAGGTCCTTGGTCTGGGTGATTGCCTGGCCGCCCGGCCCAGCCTGGAGAGCGCCACGGCCCACCTGGTACAGGCCATGCTGGAAGACTATTTCCCGGCTCAGGGAGAAGCACTACGGACTGCCGCCTTTATCAACCTTACGGTGGGTACAACCAGCGCGGCCCCGGCGAGCTACCAGATCATTCCCCTGACCCATCGGTTGATTGACTGCTGGCTGGGCAAAGCAGCGCCAGATCATCCTCTTGGCAGCTACCTGACGCTCTACCCGGGAGCCGAGGCTCCGCAGATGTTGCGCCTGCAGGTCGCCAAAGCGGAAGAATTGGTGAGTGAGTGGGCTCCAGCCTTGCTGCAGACCTACATGCAGAGCCTGGTCGACTTCTGGAGTTCGCCAGCCTTGTCCGGTCAGAAGTTGTCGGATGTCTGGCGGTCGCCCTTGGCGCAGGGTGTTTCGCCCTGGCAACAGCTATCGGATTTCATCGCGACCCAGTTACGCAAAGCCAGCACCGCGCTCACGGGTGACGAACTGGACACCGTCCACGGTGTACTCGATTTTCCCGATTTCAAGGCGCGTTCCCAGGCGCTGGGAAACGACTGCACGAAGGCGCGCATCACCCTCGTTCGTGTCCCGGGCAACGCCCCGTTGTACCAGCAGGCCCTGGTCCTGACACGCCAGGTCGGTCAGCGGCAGATCGTATTGCTGTACACGTTATTGGGTGGAATCAAGTCGTTCGATTCCATCAAGGTGCTGGAAGCCGACTTGGGACAGACCTTGAGTGACAGTGATCCGGATCCGGAAAATTACTCTGCGGATGATCATGTCTTTGATGCCCTGACGGCTACTTTGCTGACCCGGCAGTTGGAAAACATCCGCACCCTCAACGCGGGCGACTACTGCGACCGTGCCGCTCTCGACCGACACTTGTACGAGCTGACCGGCCCACAGGTGCTGGTCGGGGCCTTCAGTTCCGCGCACGAAGAGACGCTGCGGCAGTTGCATGATTTACTTCCCGACTGGTTACAGCAGGCTTCGGCAGTGGACCGGGCCACTTATGGCCGCTACGTCAGCCGGCTATCAGAGGTGCACCGGTTCCATTTCGGCGAGGCGTTTCTCGCAAGCATTCCCAGCATTTTCGAGTTTGCGCAGCAGGAGTTGGCCAAGAGCCTGCTCAAGCTTGATCCCAAGGCCAAGGATGTAGTGGTTGATCGTATCCGCGTGACGCTCACCCAGAGCGACAGCAGCCCGTGGGAAATGGCGGGTCCGGGGTTCACCGCTCAAGATCTGCGTACCCAGTCCTCTACCCGGAGCTATGTGGAAATGGCATTGCTGAACGTCGATGCCTTTCCGCTCTCGGCCACCGCGCAGATTCATTACGATCAGCAGGCGGCAGGTGAGGAGCAGACGCCACCGAGCTGGATGACCTATGAACGACTGCGAGCCGCCGTCAGTGATGCCAATGTCGGCGCGACCTATCCTGCTCTGCTCAAACAGAAACTGCAGCGCAACACGACTGAGCGATATCGGCAGCACTCGTTGTTCACCCACTATTTGCAGGTCCTGCTGCCGATGCTGGCGTTGGAACTGCGCCTGACGCAGAGGCTGACGGAGTGTGCGCGTCTATACGTCACGGCGGTGATGAGCAGGGACACCCATGTGCTCGTGCTGTCGGGGCTGTCCATCGTGGCCCGCCCCCTGGCATTGCTGGCACACCCTGGAGCTGCGGCGGACCCTGTGCTCAATCATTTTGTCATTGGCCCGCGGATGGTCGATCGAGGGCCGCAGGTGCTGCTACGACCGGGTGCGACAGAACCCTTGCTCGAGTTCGCCTCGCTCGCGCACCTGCTGGCGGCTATCCAGGTTGAAGGGGAGTTGCAGCAGTCGGTGTTGGCGGGCCTGGACGACTACAGTCGCAAGATTTATGACCAGGGTGGTTTTCTGGAACCGCATCTGACGCGGATCATCCTCAGCACCTGGGACCTGCCAGAGATTCCTGAGCCGCCCACGCTGGATACCACGGTCTTGTCCGGCACGGTCGTTGAGGCGCTGTTCGCCGCCAGCGTCGAAACACTGATCAGGCATGCCGAGGCGATCTCGGTGTCGAATGCCGAGGCGCGCCGCAAGCTCCTCACCGATCTTGGCTGGGCGTTGTTCAGCCTACTGATTCCCTGGGCGCCGGGTGCCCTGGCGGGAGTGGGGTTGATCGTGCAACTGTTGCCCAGTCTCAAGGCGCTGACGGATCCGAATACACAGCGGCCCTGGGCGGCATTCGCCGATGTGTTGCTCAACTTGGCGGCCGTATTGGTCTATCACCGCCGACTGTCGCCTGAACCATTGGCAACCGCCGGTGCCGGCGCAGCGATCGTCAAACCATCGGTAGACGGGGACGGTGGATTGCGGGCGTTCATCTGGACTCGTGGTGGGCGCGATTTTTCAGCGTCCGAACTGGAGCGGCTTGACCGATTCAAACTGGCGACCACGGCTCCTGCCGATATGTTGCCGGCCGAGGGAGAATGGCGGGGTCTTTACCAATATGGTGGACTGTTCTATGCCCATATCCATGGCGACTGGTTTCATGTTTCGCGCACTCTCGAAGGCGTAAGGATCGTCGATATCCGGCATCCGGCCAGTCTGGGCCCCTGGTTGATCCGCGATACCTCGGGAAGCTGGCAGCTGGATCGGGGGCCCCGGCTGCTGGGTGGCGCCGGTGAATTGAGTTTACGGAGCAGAAAGAGGCTCAACACGCTGAAATACCAGGCCCGCCAACTGCTTGACTCACTGCCTGGCCGGCTGGACCGAAGTGAGAAACTTCTGCGTATTGCTCATGGCCCCGCTGATGTCGAGGACCGGCTCATCAACGATGCCAAGTTGTTCAGCGACCTGTCGGCCAAACTGCAGGAGTTGGCTCACGGTTTGGACGAGTATCCCAAGGAACTGGTGGACAAGCTCGACGCTGGCGCGAAACTCCTGCGAGCTCAAGGCACACGCCTGCGTATCGAAAGAGTGAAGATCGATCCGCCCACGATCATCGGCGTCTCGTATCTCAGGAGTAAGCAGCAGATCCGCATTCGGTCCCTGGGGCCGCGCAAGGATATTTCTGGCGGCAAGGGCCGGGACTTTCTAAAGGAGTATGAGATTTCGGACTTGCAGCGGACCCCCCTGTGGTACGCACACTTTCACTATTCGAGCCTGGATGCGGCAGACAATAACTATACGGCGGCTCACCTGAAGACTCCTCGGCAGCGTTTTCAGGGCATCAACTACCAGAGGGCTCAGGAACAATCGAATCAGAGCGTCGACGCTATCTTGCGGGCCAGGATCGACGCGACATCGGCCAGCGAACTGTTTCTGTCACCCACGTCCTGGTAGCCCTGCCGCCGGCCAGTCGGCGACAGGGCTGTTCCTCAGGTCCCCGACTTGATCCGTGTCCACACCCGTGTACGGATACGTTCGGCTTTCTGATCCATCGGTTGCAGGGTATAGAGCGTCTTCATCGCCGCTTCGGTTGGGTACAGGTTGGTGTTGTTGCGAATGGCCGGGTCAACCAATTCGATCGCGTCCTTGTTCGGGTTCGGATAGCCGACGAAATCGCTGATCGGCGCGATCACCTGCGGTTGCAGCAGGTAGTTGATGAAGGTGTAGGCGTCTTCCGGATCCTTGGCGCCCTTGGGGATCGCCAGCATGTCGAACCAGATCGGTGCGCCTTCTTTGGGCAGGCGCATGTCGACTACCACGCCGTTCTTGGCGTCCTTGGCGCGGTTGGCGGCCTGGGAGAAGCTGCCGGAGTAGCCGACGGCGACGCAGATGTCGCCGTTGGCGATATCGGCCATGTACTTGGACGAGTGGAAATAGGTGATGTAGGGGCGGATCTTGAGCATCAACGCCTCGGCCTTTTCATAGTCCTTGGGGTTCTTGCTGTTGGGGTCCAGGCCCAGGTGTTGCAACGCCAGTGGCAGGATTTCCGAAGGTGAGTCGAGCAGGGCGACGCCGCACTGCTTGAGCTTGCTGATGTTCTCTTCCTTGAAGATCAGGTCCCAGCTGTCCACGGGCGCGTTGTCGCCCAGGGCCGCCTTGACCTTCGCCGGGTTGAAGCCGATCAGGATGGTGCCGTACATGTAGGGCACGGCAAATTTGTTGCCCGGGTCGTTGGCCTCCAGCAGTTTCATCAGCTTCGGATCGAGGTGGTTCCAGTTCGGCAGCTTGCTGCGGTCCAGTGGCTGGAACACCCCGGCCTCGATCTGCTTGGCGAGGAACACGTTGGACGGCACCACCACGTCATAGCCGGAGTTGCCGGTGAGCAGCTTGGCCTCCAGCGCCTCGTTGGTGTCGAAGATGTCGTAGACCAGCTTGACCTGGCTGTTCTGCGCCTTGAAGTCGTCCAGTGCCTTGGGCGTGATGTAGTCGAACCAGTTATAGACCCGCAGGGTGCGGTCTTCGGCCTGCGCTGTGGCGCTGAGCACGGCGGCGCACAGGGCCGGGGCGATGAAACGCTTGAGTCTGTTCATTCTTCTAGTTCCTCATTGGGCGTTCTGGAAACCTTCGAGTACGTTCACGGCATTGATGCCGATTTCTTCCACCGCATAACCGCCTTCCATCACGAACAGCGTCGGCTTGCCCAGGCGGGCGATGCGTTCGCCCATGCGCAGGTAGTCGGGGCTGTCGAGCTTGAACTGGGAAATCGGATCGTCCTTGAAGGTGTCCACGCCGAGGGACACCACCAGCACCTCGGCGTCGTAGCGCTCGATCTCGGCGCAGGCCTGTTCCAGGGCCGCGCTCCAGCGCTCCCAGCCACTGCCGGCGGCCAGCGGGTAGTTGAAGTTGAAACCTTCACCGACGCCTTCACCTCGTTCGTCGGCATAGCCAAGGAAGAACGGGAATTCCGCTTGCGGATCACCGTGGATGGAGGCGAAGAGCACGTCGCTGCGCTCATAGAAAATCGACTGGGTACCGTTGCCGTGGTGGTAGTCGACGTCGAGGATCGCCACTTTGCCGCGGCCCTGGTCGAGGAAGGCCTGGGTGGCGATGGCGGCGTTGTTCAAGTAGCAGTAGCCGCCCATCAGGTTGCTGGCGGCGTGATGCCCTGGTGGTCGGCAGAGGGCGAAGGCGCTGTGGGCGCCTTGCTGGATCGCGGCCTGGGCGGTAAGGGCGACCTGGGCTGCGCTGTACGCGGCTTGCCAGGTGCCGGCGGTGATCGGTGCGCCGCCGTCGAAACTGTAGTAGCCGAGCTGGCCGTGCAGGCTCTTGGGCAGCACTTGGCGCAGGGTGCGCGCCGGCCAGGTAAAGGGCAGCAGGTCGCCGTCCTGGCCCAGTTCGGCCCAGCGCTCCCAGGCGCCCTTGAAGAATTCCAGGTAGGCATTGTCGTGGATGCGGCGAATCGGTTCGAGGCCGAAGTCCTCGGGTTCACTCACCGGCCCCAGGGCCTGGTGGTGGACGCGGGCGAGCACGTGGTCGGCACGTGAAGGCATCTCGAAGCAGGGCATCAGTTGCCCGTCGATCAGTTCGCCGCGGCCGTGGTGCAGGTGGTGATCGTCTGAGTAGACCGTCAGCATTTCTTGTTCTCCATTGGCGTGAACCTGGACATCATTCTTGATGCCCGGCACGGTTCGGAGAACGGCAGGAGCGGCCAAAAGGGGATCGATGTGGCCAAAACATCTGTCCTGATTTCGCCCCTCAATGAGGCAGCACCGCACCTTGGCGTGGCACAGAGCGGTCAGGGGCGGAACTGGCTAGGACTGACACCGCTCCAGCGCACGAAGGCATGGCGGAAGCTGGCGGTTTCGCTGAAGCCCAGTTCATCGGCGATCCGGTGGATCGGCCACTGGTCGTCGGCCAGCAGTTGCTTGGCTCGTTCGAAGCGTAGTTCGTCGAGCAGTTCCTGGTAGCTGCAACCCAGGTCGCGCAGGTGTCGGCGCAAGGTTCTCGCCGAGCAGTTCATCTGTTCGGCCAGGCCCTCCAGGCCGGGCGCGGTATGCAACTGAGCGGTGAGCAACTGGCGGATGCGCCCGAGCCAGGCCTGGCGCCCGGTGAACTCCAGATTCTGTTTGCGGCAACGCTCGGCCATGGCCTGGTGGGTGATCGGGTCGGCCAGGGGGAGCGGTTGGTCGAGCCAGGCGCGGTCGAAGGCGAAGGCGTTGCGGGTGGCACAAAAACGCAGCGGGCAGTCGAAGCTGTCGGCGTAGTTGGCCTGATAGTCCGGCGCATCGTGCTCGAAACGTGCGGCCAGCAGCGGCAGGGGGCGACCGAGCAGGTCGTCGCAGATGACTTTCAGCGAGACCAGGCAGAATTCGACGTTGAACGTCGCCAGCAGCGGGTTCTCCCGGTAGTCCGCGGCGGTGAACCAGATGCGCTCGCCGTCTTCCTCCAGGCTCAGCTCGAAGAGTGTTCCCAATAGCGCCGGGTAGCGCAGGGCCAGGCGCAAGGCGTCACCGAAGGTGGCACTGGTGAGCAGCGCGTAACCGAGCATGCCGTAGGACGACACGTGCATGCGCCGGCCCAGTTCCAGGCCGATTTCCCGGCGCAGGGCCACGGCATTGGCACACACCTGCATCTCCTGGTTGGTGGTGATGCGGGTATCGGCGCGGCTCAGGTCGGCGGCGCTGATGCCGCTGCCGGCCAGCAGGGTGTCGTGGGGCAGGCCCTGTTCACGAAAGGTATTGAGCACCAGGGAGACGGCGTTGAGGGTGGTCAGGTGGGAGTGGAGCATGCTCGATTCCGGCCTTGGAGGGTTCCGCAATCGAGCAAGTTGCGTGCCGCAGCGGTTGTCGGATTCAGGGTAAAGCTCCTGCGAATGAGCTTTTCTGTGGTAGCCGGCTGGCGATTGCTATGGGACAGTCGACCTCTTCGTTGCCTGAAACACCGCTATCGCCAGCAAGCCGGCTCCCACAGGGGGGGCGGGCGTTGTTTACTTCTCCGGCATCGCCGATGAGTGGTGCGTCGAGATTTTCCAGCCCTGGGCACTGCTCCAGGCATAGGTGAAGGTGTAGCGTGCGGAAACGCTCGACATGTCCTTGAAGGCAAAGGTGTAGGTGCCGGTATCGATTGCTTCGTTGCAGCCGGTACGGATGGTGCGGCTGTCGATGGTGCCGCTCGGCTTGTTGGCCAGGAAATGCTCGAAGTAATCGATCCGCTCGGCATCGGTCAGGCGCGGTTTGTTCGACACGGTCGGCAGCAGTACGGCATCTTGCAGATACTTATCCGCCACCTTTTTTGCATCACCGGTCTGCAATGCGGCGTTCCACTCATCGAATAGGCCTGCTATCTGCGCAGGTTTCACAGGCGTGCAGACCAAGGCTTTGTCGGCAAGAGCCGGCAGGGAAACAAGACTGCACAGCGCAGCCAGTACGATTTGCTTTTTCATGGGTTTCCTATGGCTGCTCTGGCAGCTGTTCGAATCAGAAAGAGCCAATACTTCCGTGACCGGCACACTTCATCCGTTCGGGGCAGGCGGCCCCTCTCAACTGGCTCTCGAGGTAATGGGCAGACGCCACGCATAAGGCTGTCGGCGCCTGTGTGCAGGCGTGACAAGGCGTTGGCGTCTGACCCGAAGTTGCTACTGGAACGTAGCAAGTTGCTCTATTTGTGCGATTGGCCTGACATGTTTCTTGTTGTTGGAAGACAGGGCGTTCAAACAACGGGCGAGAACTTTCCTGTCGGTGCACGGCAACTTGGAGCAAGCCTACCCGACGCGTTGTGGAGGGGTGTAGTACCTGGAGGGGCTATAGGAATTACCCTACAGATATATCGGGGGGATATTGCTGGGAGCTGTAGGAAAGGTGCTGCAACCCCAGCGAGCACAAGCTGACTGGGGTTCAGCGGGCGGCAGGGCGCCGTCCGGTGGCTGCAATCAGCGTTGCGTGGCCGGTGCGCCTTGGGCGGCGGCTTTGTCGGCGATTTCAGCCTGAGGATTGCTCGGCCAGGCCGCACGGTCCAGATCCAGGTCGGCGAACTTGCTGGAGTCGAACACGGGCTGCTTGACGCCGGCACGACGTTGTTCGTCGTAGTCGCGCATTACCCGCAGGCCGATCTTGAACAGCAGGGCCAGGGCGATCAGGTTGACGAACGCCAGGCAGGTCATGGTGATGTCGGCGAAGGCGAACACGGTCGACAGGTCCTGCATCGAACCCCAGACCACCAGCGCCAGCACCAGGCCACGGAAGACCATCAGCACGGCGCGGTTGCGGCTGAGGAACTGCAGGCTGTTCTCGCCCAGGTAGTAGTTGTAGAGGATGCAGGTGAAGACGAACAGCGACAGCGCGACGCTGACGAAGATCCGGCCCCAGTCACCGACGACCGCAGCCAGGGAGTTCTGGGTCAGGACGATGCCATCCCCTTCGAAGCCCGGGGTGTAGAAGCCCGACAGCAGGATCAGCAGCGCGGTGCAGGTGCAGATGACGAAGGTGTCGAGGAACACGCTGAACGCCTGGACCACGCCCTGGGCACCCGGGTGTTTCACGGCGGCAACCGCGGCGACGTTCGGGGCACTGCCCAGACCGGCTTCGTTGGCGAACACGCCACGTTTCACGCCCATGACGATGGCGCTGCCGAGCAGGCCGCCGAAGGCCGGGTCAAGGCCGAAGGCGCTCTTGAAGATGGTTTCGAGCATGGCCGGTACGTGTTCGATCTGGGTGCCGATCACGTACAAGGTCACGCCGATGTAGGCCAGGGTTTTCACCGGAACCAGCAGGTCGGAAACCGCGGCGATGCGCTTGATGCCACCGATGAAGGTGATGGCCAGCAGCACGGCCAGGACGATCCCGGTGTGTTTCGGGTCGAAGGCGAAGGCGTTCTGCAGCGAGTGGGTCACGGTATAGGACTGCAGGCCGATGAAGGCGAAGCCGTAGGTGACCAGCAGCAGGACCGAGAACACGATAGCCATGCTCTTGAGCTTGAGGCCGTGCAGGATGTAGTACGCCGGACCGCCACGGTACAGGCCATCGCCATCGGCGCGCTTGTAGACCTGGGCCAGGGTACATTCGAAGAAGCTGCTGGACATGCCGACCAGTGCGGTGACCCACATCCAGAACACGGCGCCCGGACCACCGAGGGTCACGGCGATACCGACACCGGCGATGTTACCGGCGCCTACACGGCCGGCGAGGCTGAGCATCAGGGCCTGGAACGAGCTGAGTTGGCCGGCCTGGCCACGGAGGGATTCCTTGAAAACCCCGAACATGTGGCCGAAATGGCGGAACTGGACGAACCGCGAACGGATCGTGAAGTAGCTGCCGAGTCCGACGATGAGCACGATCAGCAATTTTCCCGAGAGGAAGTCGTTGATGACTTCAAGCATGGATGGTTCCTCGCTTTTTTTGCAAAGGCGGCTCGATCGGCCGGTCGCGTTGACACCCGGTGTTGCGGGCAGTGTGGGCTGGCGACAGGTTTTCCCGAGCTTGCGCGGGTTGTTTTTAGTGTTTTTTCGCGTGTTTCAGTGCCGCTGTGCCGCGGATCGCTAACGCGTAGAGGGGCGGCACTATACCGATCAGGACCGCCAGCGTCTGCACAGCCTGTCATTTTTCATGATTCACTCTGTACCCGTTGTCCCAGACACCTCGCCACTCGGATGACGAGTGCCGCTGTCTGATAAACGTTGGGTTGGTGTTGTTGCGATGAAAAATCCAGTTAAAAAAAAGGGCTTGAAGGGTTGGCCTTCAAGCCCTCAAAAGGTGAGAGGTGTCTAGTCCCTCGACCTGGTGAGCGTGTTGCGCACAGGAACCGAAGGTCAGGCCTTCAGGGGCGCCAGGCGCGGAGCAATCATGTTTTCCGGGCTCAGGATGTCGGCGAGCATCGCTTCGTCGAGCAGGCCTTCCTCGCGGACCAGTTCCAGTACGCCACGGCCGCTTTCGAGGGCGACACGGGCGATACGGGTGGCGTTTTCATAGCCGATGTACGGGTTCAGCGCGGTGACCAGGCCGATAGAGTGTTCCACCAGTTCGCGGCAGCGTGCTTCGTTGGCAGTGATGCCGACGATGCAGTGTTCGCGCAGCATGTCCATGGCGCGTTGCAGCAGGCGGATCGAGTCGAAGATCTTGAAGGCGATCAACGGTTCCATCACGTTCAGTTGCAGCTGGCCGCCTTCGGCCGCGATGGTCAGGGCCAGGTCGTTGCCGATGATCTGGAATGCCACCTGGTTGACCGCTTCCGGGATAACCGGGTTGACCTTGCCTGGCATGATCGAGCTGCCTGGCTGACGCGCTGGCAGGTTGATCTCGTTGATGCCGGTGCGTGGGCCGCTGGACAGCAGGCGCAGGTCGTTACAGATTTTCGACAGCTTGACTGCGGTACGCTTGAGCATGCCGGAGAACAGCACGAAGGCTCCCATGTCGGAGGTGGCTTCGATCAGGTCGGCCGCCGGGACCAGTGGCTGGCCGCTGATGGTTGCCAGGCGATCGACCGCCAGCTTCTGGTAACGTGGGTCGGCGTTGATGCCGGTGCCGATGGCGGTGCCGCCGAGGTTGACTTCGGTTAGTACTTCCGGCGCCAGGGTCTTCAGGCGGGCCAGGTCTTCGCTCAGGGTGGTGGCGAAAGCGTGGAACTCCTGGCCGAGGGTCATCGGTACGGCGTCCTGCAGCTGGGTACGGCCCATTTTCAGGACGTGGGCAAACTCTTCGCCCTTGGCGCCGAAAGCCTGGATGAGGCTGTCGAGGCTGGCGAGCAGGGCGTCGTGACCCAACAGCAGACCCAGGCGGATGGCCGTCGGGTAGGCGTCGTTGGTCGACTGTGCCATGTTCACGTCGTTGTTCGGGTGCAGGTACTGGTATTCGCCCTTGCTGTGGCCCATGGCCTCCAGCGCGATGTTGGCGATGACTTCGTTGGCATTCATGTTGGTTGAAGTGCCAGCGCCGCCTTGAATCATGTCCACCACGAACTGCTCGTGGAAGTCGCCGCGGATCAGGCGGGCACAGGCCTCGCTGATGGCGGCGTGCTTGGCTTCGCTCAGGTGGCCCAGTTCGCGGTTGGCGTCGGCTGCGGCCTGTTTGACCATGGCCAGGGCCACGACGAATTTCGGGTAGTGCGAGATCGGGACGCCGGAGAGGCGGAAGTTGTTCACCGCTCGCAGGGTCTGGATGCCGTAATACGCGTCGCCGGGTACTTCAAGTACGCCAAGGAGGTCTTTTTCTGTGCGGAAGGATGCAGCGGAGGACATGATAGAAATCATCTCGATATGAACCCGGGCGGTGCCGGAACGTTGTCAATGCTAGGCCTGAGCGATTTTTTGGGCCAATGCTGTTACACACTGCCCCATGCATAAACGGCATAATGTAGGTGTGACGCCGCTTGCGTGATGAACGTGTGAACCAAAATGGTGCGCGTGACGGAGAAGTTGATGAATCTCGAAAGCAAATGGTTGGAAGATTTCAGTGCCTTGGCGGCCACCCGCAGCTTTTCCCAGGCTGCCGAGCGCCGCTTCGTCACGCAGCCGGCCTTCAGCCGGCGTATCCGCAGCCTGGAGGCAGCACTGGGGCTGACCCTGGTGAATCGCTCGCGCACGCCGATCGAATTGACGGCGGCGGGGCAGTTGTTTCTGGTGACCGCGCGCACGGTCGTCGAGCAGTTGGGTGAAGTGGTTCGTCACCTTCATCATCTGGAAAGTGGCCAGGGCGAGGTGATGCAGGTGGCTGCCGCGCACTCGCTGGCGCTGGGCTTCTTTCCGCGCTGGATCGCCCAACTGCGCACCGAGGGCCTGAACATCGCCACGCGGCTGGTGGCGACCAACGTCGGCGACGCGGTGCACGCCCTGCGCGAAGGCGGTTGTGACCTGATGCTGGCTTTCTATGACCCGGATGCGGCGTTGCAGATGGATGCGGAGATTTTCCCGTCGCTGCACCTGGGCCACACCGAGATGTTGCCGGTGTGCGCGACGGGGCCGGATGGCAAGCCGCTGTTCGACCTGGAAAGCGAGGGCAGCGTGCCGCTGCTGGCCTACAGTGCCGGGGCTTTTCTCGGCCGTTCGGTGAACCTGTTGCTGCGCCAGCGCAATCTGCGTTTCACCACCGTGTACGAGACGGCGATGGCCGACAGTCTCAAGAGCATGGCGCTGGAGGGGTTGGGGATTGCCTGGGTACCGCGGTTGAGCGTGCGCGCCGAGTTGGCGCGGGGCGAGTTGGTGGTGTGTGGCGGTGCGCAATGGCATGTGCCGCTGGAGATTCGTCTGTATCGCTGTGCGCTGGTGCGCAAGGCCAACGTGCGGCTGTTGTGGCGCAAGCTGGAGGGCGGTACGGCGCAGGCTTCGGTGGCGGGGACGGCCCTGTCCGGATTGACCTGAAAGTCAGGTAAACCGGCCTTTGGAGGCTAAAGTCGGCCGAGCGACCAAAGGTGCGTCAAGCGCGATTTTTTCGGTATACTGCGCGGCCTTCGGTCGGTTTGCCCGGCCATTATTCGTATGACAAGCCACGCCGGTCCTCCCGCGTGGCTTGTTGTTTTTTGACGCGCCTGCGGGCGCCCAATAGAAGAGGCACGACGATGAGCGCACTGGTTGGCGTGATCATGGGCTCCAAGTCCGATTGGTCCACCCTTAGCCACACCGCCGATATGCTGGAAAAGCTCGGTATTCCCTACGAGGTGAAAGTGGTATCGGCCCACCGCACCCCGGACCTGCTGTTCCAGTACGCCGAAGAGGCCGAAGGCCGTGGTATCGAGGTGATCATCGCCGGTGCCGGTGGCGCGGCCCACCTGCCAGGTATGTGTGCGGCCAAGACCCACCTGCCGGTGCTGGGCGTGCCGGTGCAGTCGTCGATGCTCTCGGGTGTGGATTCGCTGTTGTCGATCGTGCAGATGCCCGCCGGTATTCCGGTCGCCACCCTGGCCATCGGCAAGGCCGGCGCGATCAACGCCGCGCTGCTGTCGGCGAGTATCCTTGGCGCCAAGCACCCGCAGTACCATGCCGTACTGAAAAAATTCCGTACTGAACAGACAGACAGCGTCCTGGACAATCCGGACCCACGCGTCGCCTGAGGTTTTTGACGATGAAGATCGGTGTAATCGGTGGCGGCCAGTTGGGCCGCATGTTGGCGCTGGCGGGCACTCCGCTGGGGATGGACTTCGCTTTTCTCGACCCGGCGCCGGATGCCTGCGCAGCTGCACTGGGCGAACATCTGCGGGCCGATTACGGTGATCAGGATCACCTGCGCCAGTTGGCCGACGAAGTCGACCTGGTGACCTTCGAGTTCGAGAGCGTGCCGGCGGAAACCGTGGCTTTCCTGTCGCAGTTCGTCCCGGTCTATCCGAGTGCCGAAGCCCTGCGCGTCGCCCGTGACCGCTGGTTCGAGAAGAGCATGTTCAAGGACCTGGGGATTCCGACCCCGGCCTTCGCCGACATCCAGTCCCAGGCCGACCTCGACGCGGCGGTGGCCAGCATCGGCCTGCCAGCGGTGCTCAAGACCCGCACCCTGGGTTACGACGGCAAGGGTCAGAAGGTTCTGCGCACGGCGGCCGATGTGGTCGACACTTTCGCCGAGCTGGGCAGCGTCCCCTGCCTGTTGGAAGGTTTCGTGCCATTCACCGGCGAAGTCTCGCTGATCGCCGTGCGTGCCCGCGATGGCGAAACCCGTTTCTACCCGCTGGTGCACAACACCCACGAGAGCGGCATCCTCAAGCTGTCGGTGGCGAGCACCGACCACCCGCTGCAGGCCCTGGCCGAGGACTATTCCAGTCGGGTGCTCAAGCAGTTGGACTACGTCGGCGTGATGGCCTTCGAATTCTTCGAAGTCGACGGTGGCCTGAAGGCCAACGAAATCGCCCCGCGCGTGCACAACTCCGGGCACTGGACCACCGATGGCGCCGAATGCAGCCAGTTCGAAAACCACCTGCGGGCGATCGCCGGCCTGCCGCTGGGCTCGACGGCCAAGATCGGTGAGAGCGCCATGCTCAACTTCATCGGCAGCGTGCCGCCGGTGGAGCGGGTCGTGGCAATCGCCGACTGCCATTTGCACCACTATGGCAAGGCGTTCAAGGCGGGACGCAAGGTCGGCCACGCCAACCTGCGTTGCGCCGATCGCGCCACACTGCAGCAGCAGATCCTGCGGGTCGAAGCGCTGATCGCCGAGTAAAGTTATCCGGGCGGGCGGGAACCATCGTTACCCGCCGTCATCTGATGGCAAGATGCTGAGGCTATGCTTCAGTTGGGGTAACCATTCAGAGGAAACGTCATGGGTATCATCGGAACAATTTTCATCGGCTTGATCGTTGGCCTCGTGGCGCGTTTTCTCAAGCCGGGTGATGACAGCATGGGCTGGATCATGACCATCCTGCTGGGTATCGGCGGTTCGATCGCCGCGACCTACGGGGGGCAGGCCCTGGGTATCTACCAGGCCGGGCAAGGTGCCGGTTTCATTGGCGCGGTGGTGGGTGCCGTGGTCCTGCTGGTGATCTACGGCCTGATCAAGAAGAACTGATCGTCACCTGGGCAGTCCCCTCTGCGCATCGCGCGCAGAGGGGCTAGAATGTCGGCCCAGATTCTCTCCTGCCGAGTTCCTCATGCGCCGTCTCCTGTTGACACTTCTCCTGCTGGGCAGCGGCCTGGCCCATGCCGCCGAGCTCCCGGAAACCGACTGGCTGGAACTGATGCCCAAGTCGGACCAGAAAGCCCTCGAGCAAATGCCGGAAATCAGCCACAACTCCCCGGAAGCCAATGGCACCTTTACCGCCAAGGGCGGGTTGAAGCAGGCCAAGGGCTTGCCGGCGGTGATGTACTCGACCAAGACCGTCGCGGCCATGAATGGCAAGGACATCCGCATCGGCGGTTATCCGGTGCCACTGGAAACCGATGCCAAGGGGCGCAGCACGCTGTTCTTCCTGGTTCCCTATCCGGGCGCCTGCATCCACGTGCCGCCACCACCGCCGAACCAGCTGGTGCTGGTGCGTTATCCCAAGGGCCTGAAGCTGGACGACATCTATACGCCGCTGTGGGTGGTGGGCACCCTGAAGATCGAGAAGGTCAATAATGACCTGGCCGATGCGGCGTATGCGCTGGATGCGGCGAAGGTGCGGGTGGTGAAGGAATCGGATCTGTAGGGTGTAGGTCTGTCAGATCGTTGTTCGCAGCGGTCCGGCGCCCCGGACCGCTGCGAACCAGGCAACACCGTCTCAGACCAGGCGGCGACTGCCGATGGTCACGCCCAGTGCATGACTGGCCCCCGGCGCCAGTGTCACCACATCATCCATCACGTTCGCCGTTTCGATGCAGAGCATCTTCTGCCAGCCATCGTCGGCCATGTCGGCCAGTTGGCTGGCGCGGTCGATCCACGGGTTCCAGATCACCGCCGAACGTGAACCTTCGATCGTCAGCTCGATACGCCGCTCCCACGTCGGGTCGACGAGGTTCAGCTGCGCCGGCGTATCCAGGTAGATGCGGTCGGTTTCGCTGCTGAAGCGCAACGGGCCGTGTTGCTGGACATGTTTCCACTCATCCGCAGTATCGATATAGGTCAGGCCGTCGGCGCCTTCGACCTGCACGTTACGCACGTCGCTGACGGCGAAGTAGGTGTGCAGCGCCTGGCTCAGCGTGACGGGGTGATCATCGAGGTTCTCACTGATCAGGCGGATCTGCAGTTGCTCGCCCAGATGCACCGACAGCTTCAACCCGACCTGGTGCGGCCAATCCGCAAAGCCCGCTTCGGGCAGCGGCAGGGCGAACTCGGCCAGCACACCATCGTCCTGTGCCTGGATGCCCAGCAGGGTCCATTCCCGGGCCCGGACGAAACCGTGGGCGGTCGCCGCTTCGTTGCTCTGGCGCATCGCCTGGACGCTCTCGGGGTTGCGCTGGAACACGCCAAACCACGGCCAGCACACCGGCACACCGGCGCGGATATTCTGCTCGTGCTTGAACTGGGCCTGATCGTTGAGCCAGATGATCGGCGGTTCGCCGGCCACCTGATAGCTGAGGATCTGGGCGCCTTGCTGGGCGATCAGCAACTCGGCCTGGCCGTGGCGGATCCGCCAGCAATTGAGTTCATCCAGCTTGACGGTTTCAACGTGGGGCGTGCTCATGGTGTTCTCGCTCGGCAACATGGACTGCAATGGACCGCAAAAAATGGCGTCGATTCAAGTGCGCCGTGGCACGGAGCGGGTACGTCCGCTGCCGTCGATGGCGACGAAAACGAAGACCGCTTCGGTCACCTTGCGCCATTCGCTGGACAGCGGGTCGTCACTCCACACCTCGACCATCATGCGAATCGAGCTACGACCGATTTCCAGGGCCTGGGTATAAAAGGACAGCTGTGCCCCGACGGCCACAGGCACGAGGAACGCCATGCGGTCGATGGCCACCGTAGCCACGCGGCCACCGGCGATCTTGCTGGACATCGCGGTGCCAGCGAGGTCCATCTGGTTGACCAGCCAACCGCCGTAGATATCGCCGAAACCGTTGGTTTCACGCGGTAGGGCGGTGATTTGCAGGGCGAGATCGCCTTGCGGGATAGGGTCTTCTTGTTCGAGTTCGATCATATGCAGGGCCTCTGACCCATGACGCTACGTGGGTATTGCAGGTGAATAGCCGTCTTCAGAAAAAACGATTCAGCCCGAACAAGCTACGTTCGTCACGTTTCTCCAAGGCGCACTAAAGGGAAACTCTGCGAAACCGGCTGGAGCGCGGATCCAACGACGTTTTCGCACAGTACCCTTGCAGGGCAACAGTCAGCAGTATATCGAGCGACCCGCTGGACTACGACCGTCAGAAAGCCCTTTCGATCGCTCTATATCGGGCCATTATTTACTTTCTGAAACATTTTATTGCCATTTCCCGGCCTTCCATGCCTTTCTGTCGCCTTTCTGAGCGCGTCGATGGGCGAGAGGTTTTCCCGCCGCAGACATGTTTTACCGGTTTAGCGTTTTCCTACAACCTGGCTTGTGCGATCTTTGCCGGGTTGACACCGGTGGCGTTGAGGCCGGGCCATTGACAGACCTACTGTAACTATAAGAGAAGCCTTGCATGAGTACTGTGTCTCCCAGCCTTGCGCAGCCCGCGCGCCCGCTGACCCGTAATGACTACAAGACGTTGTCGCTGTCGGCCCTGGGAGGCGCGCTGGAGTTCTACGACTTCATCATCTTCGTGTTCTTCGCGGCGGTGGTCGGCAAGTTGTTCTTCCCGGCCGATATGCCGGAATGGCTGCGCCTGATGCAGACTTTCGGGATCTTCGCCGCCGGCTACCTGGCGCGGCCGCTGGGCGGCATCGTCATGGCGCACTTCGGTGATCTGCTGGGTCGCAAGAAGATGTTCACCCTGAGCATTTTCATGATGGCCGTGCCGACCCTGATCATGGGCCTGCTGCCAACCTACGCGCAGATCGGCATCTGGGCGCCGATCCTGCTGCTGCTGATGCGCGTCATCCAGGGCGCCGCCATTGGTGGTGAAGTCCCGGGCGCCTGGGTATTCGTCGCCGAGCACGTACCGGAGCGGCAGATCGGCTTCGCCTGCGGTACCCTGACTTCGGGCCTGACCGCCGGCATCCTGCTCGGCTCGCTGGTCGCGACCCTGATCAACAGTCTCTATAGCCCGGTGGAAGTGAGCGACTACGCCTGGCGTATCCCGTTCCTGCTCGGTGGCGTGTTCGGCCTGTTCTCGGTGTACCTGCGCCGCTGGCTGCACGAGACCCCGGTGTTTGCCGAACTGCAGCAGCGCAAGGCGCTGTCCGATGGCATCCCGCTGGGCGCAGTGCTGCGTGACCACCGTGGTGCGATCATCATCTCGATGCTGCTGACCTGGCTGCTTTCTGCCGGTGTGGTGGTGGTGATCCTGATGACCCCGACCGTGCTGCAGACCGTCTTCCACTTCGCCCCGACCGTGTCGCTGCAAGCCAACAGCCTGGCGACCGTGTGCCTGACCCTGGGGTGTATCGCTTCCGGCGCCCTGGCCGACCGTTTCGGCGCGGGCCGGGTGTTCGTCGGCGGCAGCCTGGCACTGATGATCACCTTCTGGGCTTTCTACAGCACCGTGGGGACCCACCCCGAGTGGCTGTTCCCGCTCTATGCCCTGAGTGGCCTGTTCGTCGGCACCATCGGCGCCGTGCCTTACGTGATGGTCAAGGCGTTCCCGGCAGTGGTGCGTTTCAGCGGTCTGTCGTTCTCCTATAACCTGGCCTACGCGATCTTCGGCGGCCTGACGCCGATGGTGGTCACCCTGCTGCTCAAGGAGAGCCCGATGGGCCCGGCGTATTATGTTGCAATAATTTGCAGCGTCGGCGTGCTGGTGGGCGGCTATCTCTGGTCGAAGCGCCGCTAAGCCGCGTATCTCCTGGGTTTCCAGCGTTTCCTGAATAAAGGCCAGCCATCTTCGCGGATGCTGGCCTTTCATCTAATTGTCATATACCAGTCATAGAGTGTTCATGCGGCCTGCCGATACTTGGCCCCGACTTAACATAACCCTCTCTGCTAGGAGTAAGGCATGAAACTGAAACGTTTGATGGCGGCAATGACTTTTGTCGCTGCTGGCGTCGCGACTGCCCACGCGGTGGCCGCTGGTGTAGACCCGTCCATTCCCGCCTATACCAAGGTACAAGGCGTGTCGGGCAACCTGTCCAGCGTCGGTTCCGATACCCTGGCAAACCTCATGACCCTGTGGGCTGAGAACTACAAGAAAGAATACCCGAACGTGAACATTCAGATTCAGGCCGCCGGTTCCGCTACCGCGCCGCCCGCTCTGACTGAAGGCACGTCGAACCTGGGCCCGATGAGCCGCAAGATGAAGGACACCGAACTGGCTGCCTTCGAGCAGAAGTACGGCTACAAGCCGACCGCTATCCCGGTCGCTGTCGATGCCCTGGCGGTATTCGTGCACAAGGACAACCCGATCCAGCACCTGACCATGGAACAGGTTGATGCGATTTTCTCGTCGACTCGTCTGTGTGGTGCCAAGGCCGACGTCAAGACCTGGGGTGACCTGGGCGTGACCGGCGACCTGGCCAACAAGCCGGTTCAGCTGTTCGGTCGTAACTCGGTATCCGGCACCTACGGCTACTTCAAGGAAGAAGCCCTGTGCAAAGGCGACTACAAGCCTAACGTGAACGAGCAGCCAGGCTCGGCTTCCGTCGTGCAGTCCATCAGCTCCTCGCTGAACGGTATCGGCTACTCGGGTATCGGCTACAAGACCGCCAGCGTGAAAACCGTTGCCCTGGCCAAGAAAGGCAGCACCGACTTCATCGAAGACAGCGAAGAAAACGCACTGAACGGCAAATACCCGCTGTCGCGTTTCCTCTACGTCTACGTCAACAAGGCCCCGAACAAGCCTCTGGCCCCGCTGGAAGCCGAGTTCGTGAAGCTGGTTCTGTCCAAGCAGGGTCAGGAAGTGGTTGTGAAAGACGGCTACATCCCGCTGCCAGCCAAGGTTGCCGCCAAGGCACTGGCTGATCTGGGCCTGAGCGAAGGCGCCAAGAAGTAAGCACCGGGCCGGGGCAGGGTGGCCTGTGTGATTGATTCGCACAGGCCACGGGAGCCCTGGTATGTGGGAGCGCACCGGTCCGCGTAAGTGATCCTGCAAGGACGCTTCGCCGGGCAGTGCGCAGCCCGCACTCAATTTTCGAATCCGCTGCCAGCCAAGCTGGGCGGCGGCTTCCGTGCGTCACTGCACTGTCATCTTTCTGTCATACAGGATCGCTAGGGTGTGCGCATGAACGATCTGGCCAATTCCACCATGACTACGACTTCTCCCCCCAAGCGCATTGACTTCAATACGCCTGAACTCAAGCGCAAGCGCCAAATTCGCGCGCTCAAGGACCGCCTGACCCGCTGGTATGTGTTTGTCGGCGGCCTGGCTGTCCTGGCCGCTATCACGCTGATCTTCTTCTTCCTCGGTTATGTGGTCATGCCGCTGTTCCAGGGTGCCTCGCTGACAGCCGAAAAAGCCCTCAGCCCCGCCTGGATGCGCGATGCCGGCAAGCCGCTGATGATCTCCCTGGAAGAGCAGAACCAGGTGGGCATGCGTGTCTCCGACCAGGGACAGGTACTGTTCTTCGCCGTTGACGGCGCCACCGAGCTGTCGCGGGTGAGCCTGCCGATTCCGCCCGGAACCCAGGTCACGTCCATCAGCAAGGACCAGCCGGGCGTCCCGCTGGTGATTGTCGGCCTGTCCAATGGTCAGGCGCTGGTGTTCCGTCACAGCTACAAAGTGACCTACCCGGATGGCAAGAAGACCATCAATCCGGCGATCGAATACCCTTACGGCGAAACGCCGATCACCCTGGATGCGCAAGGGCACCCCCTTGAGCATGTGAACCTCAATGCCAGCGATTCGACGTTGATCGCCGCGGGTTCCAGTGGTGCGCAGCTGTACGTGCTGGCGTTGACCAAGGAAGAGAACATGATGACCGGCGAGGTCACCAGCGAGCAGAAGAGTATCGATCTGCCGCAGATGACCGAGCCGGTGAAGGCGATCTATATCGATCCCCGCCAGCAGTGGCTGTACGTGATCAACGGGCGTGCCCAGGCCGATGTGTTCAGCCTGCGCGACAAGAGCCTGAACGGTCGCTACAAGCTGCTCGATGATGCCAATACCGAAGTGACTGCCAGTGCACAACTGGTCGGCGGTATTTCGCTGATCATCGGTGACTCCAAGGGCGGCCTGGGCCAGTGGTTCATGGCTCGCGATCCGGATGGCGAACAACGCCTGAAACCGATCCGCAGCTTCCAGATGGGCACCACGCCGATCATCGAGATCACGGCCGAAGAGCGTCGCAAGGGCTTCGTCGCCCTGGATGCCTCGGGCAAGCTCGGGGTATTCCACAGTACCGCACACCGTACCCTGCTGGTGGAGCAGGTGGTCGACGGCCCGGGCCTGTTCGGTCTGTCGCCACGGGCCAACCGGGTGATCGTCGAGCAGGCTGGCAAGATCCAGCCGCTGGTGCTCGATAACCCGCACCCGGAAGTGTCCTGGAGCGCGTTGTGGAGCAAGGTCTGGTACGAGAACTACGACGCGCCCAAGTACGTCTGGCAATCGACCGCCGCCAACACCGACTTCGAGCCCAAACTGAGCCTGTCGCCGCTGACCTTCGGTACCCTGAAGGCGGCGTTCTACGCCATGCTGCTGGCAGCACCGCTGGCGATTGCCGCGGCGATCTACACCGCCTACTTCATGGCCCCGGGTATGCGCCGCAAGGTCAAGCCGGTGATCGAACTGATGGAGGCGATGCCGACGGTGATCCTCGGCTTCTTCGCCGGCCTGTTCCTGGCGCCGTATGTCGAAGGGCACCTGCCGGGGATCTTCAGCCTGCTGCTGTTGCTGCCGATCGGTATCCTGGTCGCCGGTTTCGCCTGGAGCCGCCTGCCCGAGTCGCTGCGCCTGCGGGTGCCGGACGGCTGGGAAAGCGCGATCCTGATCCCGGTGATCCTGTTCGTCGGCTGGCTCTCGCTGTTCATGAGCCCGCACCTGGAATCGTGGTTCTTCGGCGGCGACATGCGCCTGTGGATTTCCCACGACCTGGGCATCACCTACGACCAGCGCAACGCCCTGGTGGTTGGCCTGGCCATGGGCTTCGCGGTCATCCCGAACATCTATTCGATCGCCGAAGACGCCGTATTCAGTGTGCCGCGCAGCCTGACCCTGGGCTCCCTGGCCCTGGGCGCCACGCCTTGGCAGACCATGACGCGGGTGGTGATCCTCACCGCCAGCCCGGGCATCTTCTCGGCGCTGATGATCGGCATGGGCCGCGCCGTCGGCGAGACCATGATCGTGCTGATGGCCACCGGCAACACCCCGGTCATGGAGATGAACCTGTTCGAGGGCCTGCGCACCCTGGCGGCGAACGTCGCGGTGGAGATGCCGGAGTCGGAGGTGGGCGGTAGTCACTACCGTGTGCTGTTCCTCTCGGCACTGGTGCTGCTGCTGTTCACGTTCATCATGAACACCCTCGCGGAACTGATTCGTCAGCGTCTGCGCAAGAAATACTCGTCGCTTTAATAAAGGTAGAAGTCTGTGAAACAGAACTCCCTGAATGGCTGGTTCAAGAGCGGCGCCCCTGGCGTCTGGATCAGCGGTGGTGCGGTGTCCATCGCGGTCATCATGACCATCGGCTTGCTGGCGGTGATCGCGGTACGTGGGCTGGGGCATTTCTGGCCGGCGGATGTGATCCACGCCCAGTACGCTGTTCCAGGTCAGGCCCCGCAGGTCGTGGTAGGTGAAGTGGTACAGAAGGAAGAAGTACCGCGCGCACGCCTGAAAACAGCGGGCCTGCCGGTGCCGGAAAACGGCCCCGAGTTCATGACCCGCGAGCTGATCAAGGTCGGCAACCGTGACCTGAACGGCAACGACTTCACCTGGGTCGTCGGCGAATGGTTGACCAACCAGACGACGCCAACTGAACTGATGACCCTCGAGCGTCGTGAGTGGGGCAACTTCTACGGCACCCTGGTCAACGTCAAGGAAAACGGCAAGGTCGTCGCCGAGGGCGAGGCTGCCTGGCCCGAACTGCAGGCGCGGATCGAGCGCGTGAACGGTCTGGCCAAGCAGCTCAAGACCCTGGAGAAGTCCGATATCGGCGCGATCAACGCCGGTCTGGAACGCATCCGTCTGCACGGCCGCAAGCTGGAACTCGAAGGCAAGCTGGATGCCGCCGCCCAGGCTGACATGGACGCCGAAAAGGCTGAGCTGAATGCCCGCTACCAGGCCATCGAAGCGCGCCTGAGCGACTTGCACACCGAGTTCAACCGCGACAGCCTCACGGCCCGCGATGCCAACGGCAAGGAACTGGAGATCGGTATCGGCAAGGTGGTGCATGCCTACCAGCCGAACGCCATGGGTACCTTCACCAAGCTGGGTTTCTACTTCAGCAAGGTCTGGGAATTCCTCAGCGACGACCCGCGTGAAGCCAACACCGAGGGCGGCATCTTCCCGGCGATCTTCGGCACCGTGATGATGACCCTGATCATGGCCATGATCGTGACGCCGTTCGGCGTGCTGGCGGCGGTCTACCTGCGCGAATACGCCAAGCAGAATGCCCTGACCCGGGTGATCCGCATTGCCGTGAACAACCTGGCCGGCGTTCCGGCGATCGTCTACGGCGTGTTCGGCCTGGGCTTCTTCGTCTACGTGCTGGGTGGTTCGCTCGACCGGCTGTTCTTCCCCGAGGCCTTGCCGGCGCCGACCTTCGGGACCCCGGGCCTGCTCTGGGCCTCGCTGACCCTGGCGCTGCTGGCGGTGCCGGTGGTGATCGTGGCGACCGAGGAAGGCCTGGCGCGGATTCCGCGTACGGTCCGCGAAGGTTCGCTGGCCCTGGGCGCGACCAAGGCCGAGACGCTGTGGAAGATCGTCCTGCCAATGGCCAGCCCGGCGATGATGACCGGCATGATCCTCGCCGTGGCCCGTGCCGCTGGCGAAGTGGCCCCGCTGATGCTGGTGGGTGTGGTGAAGCTGGCGCCGTCGCTGCCGCTGGACGGTAACTACCCGTACCTGCACCTGGATCAGAAGATCATGCACCTGGGCTTCCACATCTACGACGTCGGCTTCCAGAGCCCCAACGTCGAGGCGGCGCGCCCACTGGTGTACGCCACCGCGTTGCTGCTGGTGCTGGTGATCGCCACGTTGAACCTGTCGGCCGTGTGGATCCGTAACCACCTGCGCGAGAAGTACAAGGCGCTGGACAGCTGATGACGCATTACCTGTAGGAGCAGGGCTTACCCGTCATCCCGGAGCCGCTACGGCGCCGGTGGAGTTAGGGCAAGCCCGGCTCCTGCACAGAGATTGATTGCACACGCCGCGAAGCGGTGTACCGAAACGAATTTGTTAGCGCAGGGAGTTTACCCATGCAGCATGAAACCCAACCCCACGGCATCAACATGTCCGCCCTGGGTCGCAGCAAGCAGAGCCTGGACCTGGCCAGTGAAACCGTGGCCATCGAAGTACCCGGTCTGAGTCTGTTCTACGGTGAGAAACAGGCACTGTTCGACGTCAGCATGAACATTCCCAAGCAACGCGTGACGGCCTTCATCGGTCCGTCCGGTTGCGGCAAGTCGACCCTGCTGCGCACCTTCAACCGGATGAACGATCTGGTCGACGGCTGTCGCGTACAAGGCGAGATCAACCTCTACGGCAACAACATCTATCGCAAGGGCGAGGACGTGGCCGAGCTGCGTCGCAAGGTCGGCATGGTGTTCCAGAAGCCCAACCCGTTCCCCAAGACCATCTACGAAAACGTGGTCTACGGCTTGCGGATCCAGGGCATCAACAAGAAGCGCGTGCTCGACGAGGCCGTGGAATGGGCGCTCAAGGGTGCCGCCTTGTGGGATGAAGTGAAGGACCGCCTGCACGACTCGGCGCTCGGCCTGTCCGGTGGTCAACAGCAGCGTCTGGTGATTGCCCGGACCATCGCCGTGGAGCCGGAAGTCCTGCTGCTCGACGAACCGTGCTCGGCACTCGACCCGATCTCGACCCTCAAGGTCGAGGAACTGATCTACGAACTGAAATCCAAGTTCACCATTGTTATCGTGACCCACAACATGCAGCAGGCGGCCCGGGTTTCGGACTACACCGCGTTCATGTACATGGGCAAACTGGTGGAATTCGGCGATACCGATACCCTGTTCACCAATCCGGCGAAGAAGCAGACCGAAGATTACATCACCGGTCGTTATGGCTAGCAGCGGCGGCGGGCCGTACTCCAGGGGCGGCAAGATGGACGCTGTGCAGAACCCGGATCAACCCATAACTGCTTGAAACGTGCGGCGTGACACCCGCAACTTTCGCGGAGCGAACCCAATGATTGATAAAGAAGGTCTAACCCATCACATCTCCGCGCAGTTCAACGCGGAGTTGGAAGAAGTGCGCAGCCACCTGCTGGCCATGGGCGGACTGGTGGAAAAGCAGGTCAACGACTCGGTGACCGCGCTGATCGAGGCCGACTCCGGTCTGGCCCAGCAAGTGCGTGAGATCGATGAGCAGATCAACCAGATGGAACGCAATATCGACGAAGAGTGCCTGCGCATTCTCGCCCGGCGCCAGCCGGCGGCATCCGACCTGCGGCTGATCATCAGTATCTCCAAGTCGGTGATCGATCTTGAGCGTATCGGCGATGAAGCCACCAAGATCGCTCGTCGTGCCATCCAGTTGTGCGAAGAGGGCGAAGCGCCGCGTGGTTATGTCGAAGTGCGGCACATCGGCGACCAGGTGCGTAACATGGTTCGCGACGCGCTGGACGCCTTCGCCCGCTTCGACGCCGAGCTGGCGCTCTCCGTGGCGCAGTACGACAAGATCATCGACCGCGAGTACAAGACCGCGCTGCGTGAGCTGGCCACCTACATGATGGAAGACCCCCGCTCTATCTCGCGGGTTCTGAGCATCATCTGGGTGCTGCGTTCGCTGGAGCGTATCGGCGACCACGCGCGTAATATCTCGGAGCTGGTAATCTATCTGGTACGCGGTACCGACGTACGGCACATGGGTCTCAAGCGCATGCGTCAGGAAGTTGAGGGCGTGTCCCCCGAAACTGCTAATGTTATGGACAAAGCTGACGATAAGTAAGATTGCCCGAGAAAAACGCCCGGCCAAAGGCCGGGCGTTTTTGTTTGTGGCCTACGAATTTTACGCGCCTTGCGAGCGATAAAATCCCGGCGTGACTGCGTCAGTTTTGGGCAAGTGGCTATTAGCCAGTATGCTGGCCGGGATTTTTAGAGGAATGGTCAATGAGCAAAGTCAGTGTGTTGGTGGTGGATGACGCATCGTTCATCCGCGACCTGGTGAAAAAGTGTCTGCGCAACTACTTCCCGGGTGTGCGGATCGAAGACGCCGTCAACGGACGCAAAGCCCAGGCTATCCTGGCGCGTGAGGCGTTCGACCTGGTGCTGTGCGACTGGGAAATGCCCGAGATGTCCGGTTTGGAACTGCTGACCTGGTGCCGTGCCCAGGACGCCCTCAAGGCCATGCCGTTCGTGATGGTCACCAGCCGTGGCGACAAAGAGAACGTGGTGCAGGCGATCCAGGCCGGGGTGTCCGGCTACGTCAGCAAGCCCTTTACCAACGAGCAGTTGCTGACCAAGGTCAAGCAGGTGCTGCACAAGGTCGGCAAGCTCGACGCCCTGATGAGCAGCGCGCCGAAGGCGAATTCGGCGTTCGGCAACGATTCGTTGAGCGCGTTGACCGGCGGCAAGTCGGCGGTCGTGGCACCTGCCGCCCCGGCGGCTCCTGCGGCTGCGCCAGCTGCATCCAGGGGCATCCTCAACAGTCCACCGGTGCGCCCGGCAGCCGCTCCAGCGGCGAGCGCGGCGACGGGGGGCCGTGGCCAGGGGCAGTTGCGCCTGTCCAGTGGCACCCAGCAGTGCGTGATCAAGGGCCTGAGCATCAAGGAAGCCCTGCTGCTGGTAAAACGTGGTGAGGTTCTGCCACAGGTCCTGGAAAGCGCCGTGCTCGACCTGGAGCAGGGTGACAATGCCGAGGTCGCCCGCTTGAACGGCTACCTGCACGCGATCGTCGCCCATGAGCCGAAGCCGGACAGCGACTGGCTGCAGTTGACCTTCCGGTTCATCGACCAGGATGCCCAGAAGCTCGACTACATCTCCCGCCTGATCGCCCGCGGCACCGCCCAGAAACACTTCGTTCCTGGCGCCTGATGCCCGCCTGACAACCCGATGTGCCTGACACATCGGGTTGTTTTCGTTGTTCCTACCTTGTGTATCGAAAAACCTTTCGTCCGAATCCAGGTTCGTCCGATTTATTTATATCTATTTTGATATAGATTGATCAGAGGGCATGGCTGCCAGCCAATCCTTGCAACAACCTCGTGCCACGCACTGCTTGCCCGTTGATTACGCTTCTTCCTGGCAACCACAGGAGGCAACGATGGCAAGGCACAAGGACGTGGTGTTTGTGGGGAGCTCGCTCAGGGATCTGCGAGCCTTCCCGCTGGAGGCGCGAAGAGCGGTGGGGTTTCAGTTGGATCTTCTGCAGCAGGGTGAAGCACCTTGTGACTGGAAACCCATGATGACGGTAGGCCGAGGTGTCTACGAAATCCGCGTCAGTGACGAGAGCGGGGCGTTCCGGGTGTTTTATGTGGCCAATAGGGTTGATGCCCTGTATGTCCTTCACGCTTTCAGGAAAACGACCCAGAAGACCCAAGCCCGCGATATCGAGTTGGGCAGGTTGAGATATCAGGAAATAGGAGCAACGCCATGACAGGTCACGCCAATGCCGAACGTTTTTCATCCGTCTGGGATGCCTTGGAGGAGACGCCCAGGGAGGCGGCCAACATGCGCCTGCGCTCCAGGCTGATGATGGAGCTGATCGGTAGGATCAATGCCTGGGAGCTGTCCCAGAAGGAGGCGGCCAAGCGCCTGGGAATCAGCCAGCCGAGGTTGAACGATCTGCTCAATGGCAAGATCGACAAGTTCTCCCTGGACGCATTGGTCAACCTGTCGGAACCGGCGCAATTGGACGTCGACCTGTGCTTCGGACAAGGAGCGGTCCAGTCGAGCTGATTCACACAAACATCTTGGCGGCCTGCTAATCTGCTCGCCACGTTTCGTTTGGCGGCTTTCCCCATGTTGTTCCTGCGCCTGCTGTTTTCCTGTGGCCTGTTGATGGTCGCCACCTCGGTTTCGGCCATGACGATCTACAAGTACGTGGACGCCAATGGCGTGGTCACCTACAGCGACCGCCCGGTATCGGGAGCCCAGGTGTTCGTGTTTCGCGATCGGATGGTCGAGCACCTGGAGCGTCAGGTGCGCCTGGACATTCGCAAGCACAAGGGCGGCGATGAGGTGTTCGTGCGCAACGACCTGTATGCGCCGGTGGAGATCGAGCTGAGTTTCGGCGCCTTGAAGAACGTCAACGGAGCGCCCGTGCAGCCCATTCGCAAGGTGTTGCCGGCGCGCAGCAACCAGCGCCTGGCGCTGCTCAGCGCCGCCCAGGCCGGGCAGCCCTTCCTGTATACCCCGAAATTCCGTTATTCCCTCGGTGATCCCGGCGGTCAGGCCCAGGGCTATCGTTATCCGTTTCCCTGGCGCGGCGGTCCGTTTCGCCTGACCCAGGGGCCGAACGGCGAATACAGCCATCACGGTGCCAAGAGCCGCTACGCGATGGATATCGCCATGCCGGTGGGGACACCGATCATTGCGGCGCGGGGTGGGGTGGTGGTCAAGACCGAGAATGAACAGTCCGGGCGCGGCAAGAACCCGGCGGGCAATTTTGTCCGGATTCTGCACGACGACGGCACCATGGGCGTCTACCTGCACCTCAAGCAGGGCTCGGTGAGCGTGCGCGAGGGCCAGCGGGTGGCAGTGGGCAGCCCGCTGGGGCTGTCGGGCAACACCGGCAACAGCACCGGGCCGCACCTGCATTTCGTGGTGCAACGCAATACCGGGCTGGGGTTGGTGTCGATTCCGTACCAGTTCAACCAGCCCATGGAGGCGTTGCCGAACTTCGCGGTGGGTGGGCAGTGATCCTCCCCCAAAAAGTTGGACACTAATCCAACCCTTGGAGGGCAGTCCATCCTGTGGGAGCCGGCTTGCTGGCGATCCGCCGCAGGCGGCCATCTACCGATTCTGTAGCGCTCATGACACCGCTATCGCCAGCAAGCCGGCTCCCACAAGGAGTCTATCTATCCCCGATCAGTCGAGCTTGAGGACCTTGGCCAGGATGATCTTCGGCCCCTTCATCTTCTTGATGATGATGCGCAGACCTTCGACCTCCATCACCTCTTCCTCCTCCGGTACGCGCTTCAGGCTATCGTAGACGAGGCCAGCGAGGGTTTCCGCTTCGATATGGTCCAGGTCGATGCCTAACAGCCGCTCGACCTTGAACAGCGGCGTATCACCGCGAACCAGCAGCTTGCCTGGCTGGTAGGCGAGGATGCCGCGTTCGGCCTTGCGGTGTTCGTCCTGGATGTCTCCGACCAGCACTTCGAGCACGTCTTCCATGGTCAGGTAGCCGATCACCTTGCTGTCGGCTTCCTCCACGAGGGCGAAGTGCGAGCCGCCCTGGCGGAACTGCTCCAGCAGGCGTGAGAGCGGCATATGCTTGGACACACGCTCCAGCGGGCGGGTCAGCTCGGCCAGGTTGAACGATTCGGGAATGTGGTCCAGTGCCGCCAGTTCCAGTAGCAGGTCCTTGATGTGCAGCAGGCCGACGAACGCATTGCGCTCGGCGTCGTACACCGGATAGCGGCTGAACTTGTGACGGCGGAACAGGGCCAGGATTTCCTTGAGCGGCGCGTTGCAGTCCAGGGTCACCAGATCTTCGCGGGAGTTGGCCCAGTCGACCACCTCCAGTTCGCCCATCTCCACGGCCGAGGCCAGTACGCGCATGCCCTGGTCGCTGGGATCCTGGCCACGGCTGGAGTGCAGGATCAGCTTGAGTTCTTCACGGCTGTAGTGATGTTCGTGATGCGGACCGGGTTCACCCTGGCCGGCGATGCGCAGGATCGCGTTGGCGCTGGCGTTGAGCAGGTAGATGGCTGGGTACATCAGCCAGTAGAACAGGTACAGCGGCACCGCCGTCCACAACGACAGCAGCTCCGGCTTGCGGATCGCCCAGGACTTGGGCGCCAACTCGCCGACCACGATATGCAGGTAGGAAATGATGAAGAAGGCGGTGAAGAACGACACGCCCTTGATCACTTCGGGGGAACTGACGCCGACGGCGCCGAGCACCGGCTCCAGCAGGTGGGCGAAAGCCGGCTCGCCGACCCAGCCCAGGCCCAGGGAGGCGAGGGTGATACCCAGCTGGCAGGCGGACAGGTAGGCGTCCAGTTGGCTGTGGACGGTACGCAGGATCTGCCCACGCCAGCCGTTCTGCTGGGCGATGGCTTCGACCCGGGTCGAACGCAGTTTGACCATGGCGAACTCGGCCGCAACGAAAAAACCGTTGAGCAGCACCAGGATCAGAGCAAAGAGAATCATGCCGAAATCGGCGAATATCGAAGCGAGGGTCAAGCTACTAGAGGAAGGGTCCATGATGGAGTTTTACGGGTTCCGTATTTCAATATGAAGGTGTGTTTCGCGGCCTGAAAGGCAGGCCCAAGCCATCCAATGTAGCGGCCCGCGATCCCCTTGCCTAGTGGCCTGTGTGCGAATTGACCGTACAGGACCCTGGTGCGCGAGGCCCACGCGCGTTCAGACGGAGAGTTCGTTCTGGTGCGTGCGCACGACCTGGGCCGGGGCAAAATGGCAGGTGAAGGTACTGCCATGGCCCGGCACGCTGCTGATCTCCAGGCGGGCCCGATGGCGCAGCAGCACATGTTTGACGATGGCAAGGCCCAGGCCGGTGCCCCCGGTATTGGAGTTGCGGCTGGAGTCGACGCGGTAGAACCGTTCGGTCAGGCGCGGCAGGTGCTTGTTGTCGATGCCGATCCCGGAATCCTGCACGCTCAGGTGCGCGCCCTGTTCGTCGCCCCACCAGCGCACGCGGATATTGCCTTCGGCCGGGGTGTACTTGACGGCGTTGAACACCAGGTTGGAGAAGGCGCTGCGCAGTTCGCCCTCGCTGCCCTTGAGGCGGATGTTTGCGTCGGCTTCCACGGTGATGGTCTGGTTGAGTGGCCCGGAGAGTGCCTGGGCGTCGTTGCGAATGGTCTGCAGCAGGGTATCGACCTGGACCGGATGGTTGTCCGACGGATAGTCGGTCGCCTCCAGCTTGGCCAGCAACAGCAGGTCGTTGAGCAGGGTCTGCATGCGGCCGCCTTGCTGCTGCATCTGCTGCAGCGCACGGCCCCAGCGCGGGTTCACTTCCTCGACATTGTCCAGCAGGGTCTCCAGGTAGCCGCAGATCACCGTGAGCGGCGTGCGCAGCTCATGTGAGACGTTGGCGATGAAGTCCTTGCGCATCTGTTCCAACTGATGAATACGAGTGACATCGCGCACCAGCATCAGGTGTTCGTTGTTGCCGTAGCGGGTGATGTGCAACTGGATGCGCAGGCGATCGTTGGTCGGCGAGGGGATTTCCAGCGGCTCGGCGTAATTGTTCTGCTCGAAGTATTCCTTGAAGCGCGGGTGGCGCACCAGGTTGGTCACCGGCTGGCCGCTGTCCTGCGGGGTCTTGAGGCCGAGCAGGGTTTCGGCGGCGCGGTTCCACCATTCCAGGTTGCCGTCGCTGTCGAGCATGACCACCGCATCCTTGAGGGCCGCGGTGGACTCCTGGACCCGGTCGATCACCGCCTGCAGGCGTCCGCGTACCCGTTGGTCGCGGCGCTGCAGGTGGTAGATGCTGTCGAACACGTCGCCCCACAGCCCATAGCCATCCGGCGGGGCTTCGTCGGGCTTGTGCAGGCGTAGCCATTCGTGCAGCCGCATCAACTGCTTGAGGGTCCAGACGAGGTAAATCCCCAGGCCCACGGCCAGAGCCCAGCTGTAATAGCCGCTGATCAGGCCAACCAGCAGAGAGCCGGTGATGAGCAGCAACAGGTGGCGGATCAGGGTGCCATGCCAGTTCTGATTCACTTCAACATGCATCCTTGTCAGCAGTCAGCGCGCAAAAAGCGGTTCAGCCCTTGGTGGAAAACCGATAGCCGGTGCCGCGCACGGTTTGTACCAGATTTTCGTAGGCGTCGCCGAGGGCTTTGCGCAGGCGGCGGATATGCACATCGACGGTCCGCTCTTCGACATAGACGTTGCCACCCCAGACCTGGTCCAGCAACTGCCCACGGGTGTAGGCGCGTTCCTGGTGAGTCATGAAGAACTGCAGCAGGCGATATTCGGTAGGGCCCATCTCTGCCGGCTTGCCGTCGATGGTCACGCGGTGGCTGATGGGGTCGAGCAGCAGGCCACCGACTTCGATCGGCGCTTCGCCGTCCGTCGGGCCGGCGCGGCGCAATACGGCTTTCAGGCGGGCAACCAGTTCGCGAGGGGAGAACGGCTTGGTGATGTAGTCGTCGGCGCCGACTTCAAGCCCCTGGATTTTGTTGTCTTCCTCGCCCTTGGCGGTGAGCATGATGATCGGGATATCGCCGGTCAGTTCGTCGCGCTTGAGGCGTCGGGCCAGCTCGATGCCGGAGGTGCCGGGCAGCATCCAGTCGAGCAGGATCAGGTCAGGTTTGCGGTCGACGATGATCGCATGGGCCTGCTGGGAGTTTTCGGCTTCCATGCAGTCATAGCCGGCCATTTCCAGGGCGACAGCGATCATCTCCCGAATTGGGGCTTCGTCGTCGACGATCAGAATGCTCCTGCCAACCATGTCCCTTAATCCTCTTGTCATTTAACTGTCTTGCGCCGCATTAGATAACGAAATTATTGCAGTCATGTGACAGATTTTCCGGGGTCAGACGATATTCATGTTCATGAACTAAGCTGGGAGTTCGAATCTACAACCACAAAAGGAAGGTTCTGATGACTAACTCTTCGTTTTCGCTCAAGGCCCTGATGGTTGCCGCCATGCTGGCCCTGCCGACGCTGGCTTCGGCTGCCGAACCTGCCATGGCCAAGGGGGGAATGCTGGTAGATCACCATGGCATGACGCTGTACACCTTCGACAAGGACACGGCGGGCAAGTCAGTGTGCAACGGCGACCCTTGCGAAACCAACTGGCCACCGCTGGCTGCCACTGCAATGGACAAGGCTTCGGGCAAGTGGAGCGTGATCAAGCGCGATGATGGCAAGCTGCAGTGGGCCTATGATGGCAAACCGCTGTACACCTTCAAGGCCGACAAGAAGGACGGCGACATGACCGGTGATGGCAAGGGCGGTGTCTGGCACGTAGCCAAGCCCTGAGGGCGAATGGGGCGGGCACTTGAGTCACGCCATGGGTGGGTGGCTCACGAACCAGAAGTCCCCCCGAACCTGTAGGAACAGGGCTTGCCCGCGAATGGGTCCTTGAGACCGGCAACAGCTTCGCGGGTGAGCCCTGCTCCTACAAGGGTGTTCCTAAAAGGGGGCTGCCGGGGTCTTCCCGGCTCAGCGCATCGCGTAATCCAGCACCACGCCGATGAAGATCGCCATCCCCGCCCAATGGTTGTGCAGGAACATCCTGAAACAACGCTGCGGATCACGGTCGCGGGTCATCCAGAACTCCCAGGCGAAGCACGACGCTGCCACCAGCAGGCCGGCGTGAAACCAACCGCCCAGCTCGAAACGTGCGCCGGCCAGTAACAGACAACCGAGCATCAGCCCTTGCAGTGTCAGAATGATCGCCCGGTCAGCATCGCCGAACAGGATGGCGGTGGACTTCACGCCGATCTTCAGGTCGTCCTCGCGGTCGGTCATGGCGTAGTAGGTGTCGAAGGCCACTGTCCACATCAGGTTGGCGATGTACAACAGCCACGCGGCCGCCGGCAGGTTGCCATCCTGGGCGGTGAACGCCATCGGGATGCCCCAGGAGTAGGCGGCGCCCAGCACCACCTGCGGGTAGTAGGTGTAGCGCTTCATGAAGGGATAGCAGGCCGCCAGGGCCAGGGCGCCGAAGGAAAACCACACGGTGGTGGCGTTGGTGCACAGCACCAGCACGAAACTGATCCCCATCAGCAGGGCGAATACCGTCAGTGCCTCCTTGCCGCTGATCCTGCCCGCCGCCATGGGCCGCTGCTCGGTGCGCTTGACGTGGCCATCGACCTTGCGGTCGGCGAAATCGTTGATCGCGCAGCCGCCGGCCCGGGTCAGGACCACGCCCAGGCCGAAAATCAGCAGGTGGCTCAGCGACGGAACCCCTTTGGCCGCGATCCATAACGCGCTCAAGGTCGGCCACAGCAGCAGGTAGATGCCGATGGGCTTGTCCATTCGCGTCAGTTGCAGGAAATCCCAGGCGCGGGGGTGCAGCCGATTCAGCGATTTGAGCAGGTTCAGGTACATCAGCAAGGCTCCTGGGTGGCATCGATGGCGCGCCACAGACTCGGCAGGAAGATCTCCGCCACCAACAGACTCAACGGCCCGCGATTGAAGCGCGAGCGTCGGCCCCAGAGATCGTCGGCACGATATTCGGCCGGCAGCCAGGGCGCGGGGTAATGGCACACCTCGATCGCCTGGCGTTCGAAAGCCTGGTCGCAGAACAGCAGTTCGCCCAGCGAGCGACTGCCCAGCTCATCCAGGTTCAAGCCGCCTTGCTGCAAGGCGCTCTGCGCCGCCACGCTGCGGGCGAACACCCAGGGTTGGCCATGGCCGCGCAGATAGACCTCGCGGACCCAGCCGAGGCTGTCGACGGGCAGTTCCAGGGCATGACACTCATCCTCGCGCAACGTTTGCCAGCCCTCGAACAGTGGCATGACGCTGAAGGCATTATCGGAAAGTCGTGTCAGACGGCGGGTCAGAGAACCCTCGTCGAACAGCCAGTCAAGCGTCTGAATGCTGGGCAGGGGCACCAGCCGGCTCCGGGTGAGCCAGGCGGGCGAGGCCGAAGATGGAGTGTTGTGCGACACGATGGGCAGTTGATCGGCAGCCAGTGAGGCAGCGAGCTTACCACAGGGTGTCCGGCCAATTAGAGCGCCTGGGACGCCATCGCTAGCGATCGTGCTTGCATCTGGCGGCTTCGGTCAGTACAAAACGCCCTGAGCCGGACGGCAACGCTGTATCCATCGATCGTCCGTGCCAAACATGCCTGGGAACCGAGGAAGTAGCGAATGAAGAAGTGGCAATGTGTGGTCTGTGGCCTGATCTACAACGAGGCCGATGGCTGGCCTGACGATGGCATCGTTGCCGGCACGCGCTGGGAAGATGTTCCGGAAGACTGGCTGTGCCCGGACTGTGGTGTTGGCAAGGCCGACTTCGAAATGATCGAAATCGCCTGATCGAGCAAATTTCAAGCAATCATGGATGTGGAGAAAGGAATGAACGCACCTGTCGTGATCGTCGGTACCGGGTTGGCCGGTTATAACCTGGCCCGGGAGTTTCGCAAGCTCGACGGCGAAACGCCGTTGTTGCTGATCACCGCCGATGACGGGCGTTCCTATTCCAAGCCCATGTTGTCCACCGGCTTTGGCAAGAACAAGGACGCCGACGGCCTGAGCATGGCCGAGCCTGGCGCCATGGCCGAGCAGCTCAAGGCCGAAGTACGCACCCATACCCGCATCAGTGGCATCGACCCGGGTCACAAGCGCCTGTGGATCGGTGAGGAGGCGGTGAACTATCGTGACCTGATCCTGGCCTGGGGTGCGGAAACCGTGCGTGTGCCGGTCGAGGGCGATGCGCCCGAGGCGATCTTCCCGATCAACGACCTGGAGGATTATGCGCGCTTTCGCGCCGCCGTGGCCGGCAAGCAGCGCGTGCTGTTGCTGGGCGCGGGACTGATCGGCTGCGAGTTCGCCAACGACCTGATCCTCGGCGGTTACCAGGTCGATCTGGTAGCGCCTTGCGAGCAGGTCATGCCGACCCTGCTGCATCCGGCTGCCGCAGCGGCGGTGCAGGCTGGCCTGGAAGGCCTGGGCGCGCGTTTCCATCTCGGGCCGGTGCTGACCCGCCTGCAGCGCGTCGGCGACCATCTGCAGGCGCATCTGTCCGATGGTGAAACCCTCGACTGCGACGCGGTGGTGTCGGCCATCGGCCTGCGCCCGCGCATCGACCTCGCGGCGGCGGCGGGCCTGCAGGTCAACCGTGGGGTAGTGGTCGACCGCCATCTGCGCACGTCCCACGCCAATATCTACGCCCTGGGCGACTGCGCCGAGGTCGACGGCCTGAACCTGCTGTATGTGATGCCGCTGATGAGTTGCGCCCGTGCCTTGGCCCAGACCCTGGCGGGCAACCCTACCGCCGTGAGCTACGGCGCCATGCCCATTACGGTCAAGACGCCGGTCTGCCCGCTGGTCGTGTCGCCTGTGCCACGGGGAATGGAAGGGGTGTGGACGGTCGAGGGGCAGGGGGCCGATATCACGGCGTTGTGCCGTGATGCCAGCGGTCGCCTGCTCGGCTATGCCCTGACCGGCGGCGCCGTTGCGCAAAAGCTGGCCTTGAACAAGGAACTGCCGGCGCTGCTGGCGTAAATAGCGCTCCTTCTGTCGCAAACCCCCCGCTTTTGCTGCTACAAAGGTCGCAGGCAGACTGGCGCGGGGCTCGGTGCCGTGCCATTCTCCTCCCGTCTGTCGCAGCGTAGAGCCTGCGGCGCTTTGGGCGCTGTTCCGGGAGAACAGCACGGACATAACAACAAAAAACCGTCAAAGAGGCTTCACTATGCGTAAACCAGAACTCGCCGCTGCAATCGCTGAAAAAGCGGATCTCACCAAAGAACAAGCCAACCGTGTACTGAACGCGGTTCTCGAAGAAATCACCGGCGCGCTGCACCGCAAAGACAGCGTGACGCTGGTGGGCTTTGGCACCTTCCTGCAGCGTCACCGTGGCGCCCGTACAGGCAAGAACCCGCAAACCGGCGAGCCGGTTAAAATCAAGGCCAGCAACACCGTGGCGTTCAAGCCGGGCAAGTCGCTCAAAGACAGCGTCAACCCGTAAGCCTCATGGCAGTACTCCCGGAGCAAGGGGAGTGTTGGGAAGCAATGGGCACGCCGATCGGATCGGGTGCCCATTTTCATTGCCCGTACGGATAAAAGTGAGAGCGGCGTCATGGCTCGGCGAACGCCCGCCGTGGACGCCTTGATTGTTACCAGTTATTGCCTGAAGATTCGCGGCTCATCGAGTCATCCACCTGCATGGACCGTGTTTCCATCATGACCGCATACCGCCTTCAGGAAGCCGACCTGGACATTCCTGAGACCTGGCAGGACCAGAGCCTCAATATCTTCAAGCTGCCTGCTTTCGGCGGTGCCCGCGAAGCCAGTTTTGTCATCAGCCGCGACCCGAGCCGTGGCGACACGCCGTTCGTCGACTATGTCCAGGCCCAACTGAAAAGTGCCGAGCAGCAGTTGCCCGGTTTCAGCCTGATCAAGCGCTGGGATTTCGTCCTGAGCGAGCACGCCGCCGTGCTGCTCGACTACAGCTGGCAGCGTGAAGGACGCGAGTTGATGCTGCGTCAGGTATTCATCGACCGCAAACCGGTGGGCTTGATTGCCACCCTGACCACCACGCCGAACGATCTCGTGTATCACGAGCCGGCGTGGAAGGCGGCATTGCAGACGCTCAAGCTGCAACCCCAGACCTGACCGGCGCTCCTCGACAGCATGGACATGTTGGCCGCTGCCCGTCTCGGTGATGAGATAGCCCACGGTTTCGGCGTGGCGGCGATGGTCGCCGGTGCCGTGGCCGGCGCCCTGATCGGTGCCGCAGTGGTGACGGCCACCGTGGCCACCGGCGGCGTGGCACTGGCGATCATGGCCGGTTCGATTGCCGCTGGCGGGCTGTCGATGTTCCAGATCGTCAAGGGCCTGAACACGATCTTCAACCTGCCCGAGCCGGCGACCGGGACGTTGATACTCGGTAGCCAGAATGTCTTCATCAACAGTCGCAACGCCATGCGTGCCGGTGTCGACGCGGCGGACTCCTGCTCGGGGCTGCCGCTGAACCATCCGTACTGGCCGTTCAACGTCGAGATCGCCGAAGGCAGCGCTACGGTCTACATCAACGGCCAGCCAGCGGCACGCCTGCAGAGCAAGATGAGCTGTGGCGCGCACATCAAGACCGGTAGCCCGGATACTTTCATCGGCGGGCCGACGGTAGCCGTGGCGTTCGTCCTCGATATCGAGGGCTGGCTGCACACCGGCCTCGAAGCCCTGGGCCTGGCGGCGCTCGGCGGGGCGGCGATACTGGCGGCGATGACCGGGCTCGCGGCCCTGGGTGGCTTCGTCGTGATTGGCGGCGCGATGATGGGCGGTATGGAACTGCTCGGCCAACTGGGCGATCGCCTGGGGCCGGGCTACCGCGATCTGTTGCAGGGTGTCGCTGGCATGGCGTTGCTCGGCATGGGGCCGAAGATGGCCCGTCTGGGCGAGGCGCCAGCGCCGCGCGCGGCGGTGTACAAGGCCGGCATGACCGAAGCCGATATCATGGCGATCCCCAATGGCAGTCGACCACCACCGAGTGATTATCTCGAGAGTTCGTACATCGACAAACACTTGCAGACCTTCAAGGACGAGGGTGGCGGCTTTCTGTTCACCGCCGATGACATCTCCAACCCCAAGTATGCCTCGTTCAACCCGAACAAGTTCGTCATGGCAAAATCCGACCTCAATGGTGTGGTGGCCGAGTACCAGAAGGCCGGCGATGTCTCGGTGCTGGAGTCGGCCCTGGGTTACGATCCCGGATCGCTGGTGGGCAAGGACATCTATATGGTGAGCCTGGACAATCCGAAGGTACTGATGCCCAGCGGCAACGAGGGCGGCGTCAACTCGCTCTGGCGCCCGGGCGGCCTGACCCATCCGGGCGGCATGCGCGAGGCGGTGCTGGACAATGTGCCGATTTCCCACGGTAACGACGTCAATGTGCTGATGTCGACCCACGACGTAGTGAAAATCCAATGAACAACCCGCTCGACAACGTACTGCAACTGGCCCTGGCCAACGACGAACTGGACAAGTTCCTGGTCGGCGAGCCGTTCTACTTCCTTGAGGCCAAGGTCGACAACGACGAGCCGCAGAACGTGGTGGCAGCCTTTGACCAATTGGTCCTGCCGTACTGGCGCCAGACCCACGATGCGAGCTTGCCGACGCGTTTCGTCGCGGCCCTGCTGACCCTTCTGGCGACCTATCCGGATCGCAACCGGGCGATCTACATCGCCCAGGACTGGGTCTGGTACTACCGCTTCTGCCAGGACAAGCAGCGCAAGCAGCCGCAGGGCCCCTATGGTGACCTGTTCGACATCGACCTGGGCTGCGTGGCCGTGGCGCTCAAGCGCCAGCTGGAAAGCCGCAAGGCCGACCTGCAGGCCGACACCCGCTGGGCGGGCGCGGCCTGGAACAGCCCGGATGGCATGTGGACGCCGCTGATGCGTTCGGCGCTGATGGTGCGGGACAAGCTGGGCGGGCCGGACTTCGTTCCGGCCAATGCCTGAGCCTGTTTCAGGCGGTCATGGCCTGTGCGGGGTGGCCGGCGTCCTTGAGCAGGGCGTCGACCTGCTTCAGGTGATTGACCAGGGCGCCGACGTTGCCGGCATTGATCAGCGTGCCCTGGGCGAACGCCTTGTTCAACGGGACCATGGCGCTGGACACCGCATGGTTGGCCTCGGCTTCCTGCAGGTTTTCCTGAAGTTGCCTGAGCATGTCCCTGAGCAGGGGATCATCCAGGGATAGCGGGGCGCCCAGGTCATGCTTCTTCAGCGTGCTGACCAGCAACCCCAGCGCTACGCTGGCCCGCATCAACGCTCTTTCTCGTGCATCCATTCGCCATCTCCCATGTTGACGATCCTGCTGAAGACTCAAGAATAGACCACGATTGTGACCAAGCCGCAAAGAGAACATCGGGACGCAAGGTCGCACCCGTCTATCGACGTTATCGCCCCACGACCGGGTAGTGTTTGATGCGGCATGGATGGCTGTTGCCATCGCCCTTGCACATGCCATCGAGGTAACGGTAGTCGACCTTTACCGACTGCCCTTTTGTCGGCCAGCGTTTGCGTGGGAGGGTGGTTTGGTAGTCGGGCGTTTCCGGGGTGAAGGTGATGCTCGAGCCCACCTCCGGACATTCGATCGTTGTCGATTGCGGGCTGGCTTTCAGGACCTGGGCCTGTAGCTGTGGATAGGGTTGTTTAACCACCTCGGTAACGCGCAGGTCCAGGCGGCAGATCTGCCAGGTTGCCGCCTGAGCGGGGATGCACAGCACAGAAAGCGTCAGGGCTATCAGTATAGGGAGCGTTACCTGGTTTTTCATGTTTATGCCGCGCCTGAGTGGGGTCTCGGTTGCTGCCAATGCGCCTGGGCAGGGTATGTCGGATTGATCTTCCTGGGTAACTCAATCACCCTGGAACAGGCCGATGTACTTCAATCCGTTATAGCTGTCCTTGATGGGTTCTTTGAGCACCAGCTCTGCATCCTGATACCAGAAGATTGCATTGGCCTTCTTGATTCCCAAGGCAGCACAACGAGATTTGACCAGGGGTAATTCGTCCTGGTCCACAGAGGATTCGATCAGGATTTCATCCAGAGAAACTTCCTGCTCGTTACGAGGAATGATGCCAATGAAGTCCTCGTCATACCAACGGGTGCCGATGTCCTTGCAGAAACCGCAGAGCTTATAGTTGGGGTCGTCAAAATTTCCTTCGACAGAGTAGTCCAGCGCGAAGTAACTCATGTATTCCTCTTCCGAGGAAAAGTTACTGCCTATCCATACGTGAACATGATTGTTTTCATTTGACATTTATAAGCACCTACTTAATTTCATATGGTTTCTATGATGTCGTGCAATGATCATCTTGGCTTCCCTTTTGCTGGCGGCCGTTTCCAAGTCTGCAATCAGCTTGTTATGGAAGTGTCTACCAGCACTGCTTCCGTGATGTGCTCCATCTGGAACAGGCCTGCCTTTTGAGTCCGTGACGTTAGTAAAGGTAATCCTCTTCGTTTCAACAACATATTTTTTCAGCTCTTGAGCGGTAAAACCGAGTTCCTTGGCTTTGGCCGCAAGCGAAACCGGGAACATCTCATGCATATTCCCTGATCCACGCAAGGCGGCACTTACCGACTCTTTGTTGCTGCTGATATCTTTAATAGATGCCGTATTGAACCAGTCATCAAATTTCCCATAAGCCCAGGGTGCCCATCCTAGTGGGTCTGACCAGGCCAACGGGTTTGGAGCGTATTGATAAAGATTGAAACCACCCAGCAGTCCAATCGGATCCGGTGTGGTGAACCGTCCGATGTCCGGGTCGTAAAAGCGGAACGTGTTGTAGTGCAGCCCTGTCTCCCGGTCCAGATACTGACCCTGAAACCGCAGGTTCTGCTCCTCGATGTAGTAAGGTTCGCGCACTTCCTCCAGGGTATTACCCCAGACCTTGTAGCGCGCCTGCCACAGCGTATGGCCGTCGCTTTCCGTCAGTTGTTCCGGCAGGCCGTTGATGTCGTTGTGGTAGTAGCGCACCTTCTGTAGCGCGCCCAGGCCGTCGACCCGGGCTATCGGCTCGTAACCTCCAGCATAAAGGTACAGGCTGGTCTGGCTATGGCGATGCTCCTGCAAAAGTCGCAGTCCATCCCAGGTAAAGCGCGTTTCGCCCAGGGGATAGCCGTTGCTGTCCTGCTCGGTCTTCTCGATACGCCGTCCCAATGGGTCGTAGCGCATGCGTACCACGGTCTCACGGGCGCCTTCCTGATTGTGGACTTCGATCAGCCGGTGTTCGGCGTCATAGCTGAAGCGCTGCACCCGCCGACTGCCGCTGCGTTTTTCGATCATCCGGCCGAAGGCGTCGTAGCGATAACGCTTGTCCTGGTAGGTCAGCAGTTTGTTATGCACCACCAACCCCGCACTGGCTGCCGGGCCGTCGAGCAGGTTGGCGGCGGCGTCGTAGGCGAAGGTCTCGTTCTGGCCCTGGACGTTGTCCTGGCTGGCGATGATCCGTCCCGTGGCGTCGTAGTGCAGCAGTTGGCGCTGGTCGCCACGGGGCTGCTGGTCGAGGCGGCCGATCAGGTTGTCGGCCGGGTCGTAGTCGAAGTGTTTCTGTACCGGGGCCGGCAGTGCCGTAGGCGGACCGGCGGGGCGGCGCAGGCGTGAGCGCAAGCGGCCGCTGCGGTCGTAGTCGCTGCGGGTGCTGAGCTGGCCCTGGGTGCGCAGGACCTCGCGGTGCAGGCGGTCGCGCTCGAAGTCGCTGATCACCTGGCCGTCGAGGTTGAGCTGATGCAGGTGGCCGCTGCCGTAATACAGGCGGTTGATCCAGCGCCCGTCCGGCAGTTGCGTCTGCTGCAGGTTGCCCAGTTCGTCGTAGTGATGTTGCAGGCTGCCCGCCGCGCTCTGTTCTTCCAGCAACTGGCCGAGGGCGTCGTAGGCAAAGCCCAGGCTCTGGACCTGTCCGGTATTGTCGGTGAAGGTCACGGCGGTCAGTTGGTCGACCGGGTCGTAGCTGTACTCGGTGCGGCCATCGTCGGTGACCTTGGCGACCAGACGGCCGACTGCATCGCGTTCCAACCGGTGGACGATGGGCTTGATCGGCTCGTTCGGTACCGCTGCCAGTCCATGGCCGAACGGGGCCGGCACGTACTCCAGGCGGGTGACGTCATCCAGCCCGTCGTAGGTATAGCGCCGGGCGCTGCCGTCGAGGTCCTGCTGTTCCACCAGGCGGTCGCCGGCATCCCAGAGGAAGCGGTAGCTCTCGCCGTTCTCGTTGGTCAGCGCTTGCAGGCGGCCATAGGCGTCATAGCTGAATTGCACCTGGCGGCCGACGGCATCGATACGCTGGCGCACCTGGCCGCGGCGGTCGTAGTGGTAGGCGGTGGTATGGCCGGCCGGGTCGACATGCCCGGTCAGTTGGCCGCTGCTGTCGCGTTGATACTGTTCGACACGGCCGTCTGCCAGGGTGGTCTGCAACAGGTTGCCCTGGGCATCATGCTGGTAGGTAGTGCGTTCGCCGAGGGCATCGGTGACCACTTGCAGGTAGCCGCGCCGGTCGTAACTGAAGCGGGTCGGGTAGCCGGAGCAGTCGACGTGCTCGATCAGTTGCCCGAAATCGTTCCACTGCAAGGTCTTGTGCTTGCCGCTAGCGTCGATGATCTGCACCACCTGGCCACGTGCGTCGTAGCGGTACTGGGTGACCTGGCCCAGCGGGTCGGTCTCGTGGGTGCAGTTGCCGCGCGGGTCATAACGGTATTGCCAGTTGTGGCCGGCGCTGTCGGTTTCCACCAGTGGCAAGGCCCAATGTTCCAGCCAGACCGTCGACTCGCTGCGCCCCAGCGGGTCGAGGCTGTCGCTGAGGTTGCCGGCCTCGTCGTAGCTGTAGCGGTACTGCCCGCCCTGGGGATCGATGGCGCCGAGCAACTGGCGCTCGTCGTTCCATTCGAACTGCCAGGTCTGGCCGAGGTTGTCGGTGTATTCGGTGATCTGGTGCTGCGGGTTCCAGCGTCGCGTGCTGACCCGGCGCAGGCCATCGGTGATCCGCGTGGTGCCGTTGTCCAGGTCGTAGTCGAAGCGGTATTCGTCGCCCTCGTCGGTCCAGTGACGAATCACCCGCCATTCGCGGTTGCCGACCTCGGCCCACTGGTAGAAACAGCGCAGGCCGGTGGGCAACTGGTGCTCGACCATCCGTCGCTGTGCGTCATAGGCGAAGCGGCGCTGGACCTGGCCGAGGGCATCGCGTACTTCGGCCAGGTCACCGCCGTTGTCGTAGGCGTAGCTGACCAGTACCTCGCGCTGGTGATCGGGATACAGGCGCTCGATCTGGGCGATCCGTCGCGGCCATTGCGGGCTGTAGATCAGTTCCACCTGGACCTGATCGAAGGTATCGCGCAGCCGCACCAGTTTTCCCGACTCGTCGTAGTCGAGATAGATCCGGTTGTCGTTGCGATCGCCCCACTGGCTCAGGCGCAGATGGGCAGGATTGATCAGGGTCGGCTCGAACAGACGGTACAGGCCGTCATCGCTCTCGATCAGTAGTTGGCCGTTGCCGTGGCGGCGCACTGCCAGACCTTCGCCGGCGCTGAATACCGCGCCGCCGAGGGGGATCGAGCCCATGTCGATCCGCCGTGCCTGTTCGTCGGTGTAGATCAGCCGCTCGCCACCCTCGGGATGGGGCTCGATCTGTACACAGGTCTCATAGGGGACGCTCCAGCCGCTGCCGAGCAGGCTGTCGTGGCGCTCGTCACGGCTGTTGTAGAAACGCTGCCAGTCGATGGGCAGGATACCGGGCAGGACGAAGTCCAGTTCGTCCTCGCCGCCCAGCACCTTGGCGCCGGTGGCAGCGTGCACCGGGTTGGGGGAGCCGGCGATGGCCTGGGTCAGGGCGCCGGTGGCCTGGCTGACCACGAACGAGTTGACGCCCGAGAGCAGCATGCACGGCAGGTTGCTCATGAACTTGCCCTTGCCGCCCTTGAGCATCATCAGCACGGTGATCGCCAGGCCGATGCCCGGGGTCTTGCCGCTGCGGATCTCGCGTACCACCACCGAATTGCCGCCGATGGTCACGTTCGGCGAGATGGTCCCGGAGGACACCACCTTGCCGTCGCAGGTGCTGCGGTCGCCGCTGCGCACCGCCGGTTGGCCGTTGATGCTGACCTTTTCCGAGCCCTCGGCGAGAAACTGTTGTGGCATCGGCGAGTGTTTGGTGCAGGTCACCAGATCCAGCGGCTTGGGTTGTGTGCCGGGGGCCGGGTTGGCAACCGTGGGTCGCCACATCTGGGAGAAGAACCCCTTGGCCATGTCGAGGAAGCCGGGGCCTTCCTCTTCCGCAGGCGCTTCTTCAGGTGTATTGGCGGCCTCGCTGTCGGGCACGCCGCCAGCCGGCGCCGGCGGTGGCGCAGTACCGGCGGCGCGTGCCGCGGGAATCGAGTTGGTCAGGGTATTTTTGGAGCCGGTCTGGATGGTCGCCTGCACCGTGGGCGGGAACAGCGCGTTGCCGATTCCCTCGCACATGTCGCTCAGGCCCTTGTCGGCACCGGTCTTGCTCATGACCACGCCGACGATCACGCCGACCACCGCACCCAGTACGCAGGCGCCAAGGCCACCCGTGGCGACCGTGATGCCGGTCGCAGCGACCACCGCCGCCGTCGCCAGTGCACCGATGGCGACGTTGGCCGCCACCTCCAGCACACCGCCGACAATGTCGGCCATGACCGAAGTGTGTTCCAGCCCATCTCCCAGGCGGGCGGCCCAAAGCGCGTCGGACATGACTCAGACCAGTGCCAGGCTGTGCTTGATCGTGGCCCAGTGGGCAGCTTCGGCATCACCCAGCGGTTGCGCCTTGACGTAGCTCAGAGCGGTCATCTTGCGCGTGCCGGGCAGGACGAAGGCCAGCTGGAACTGATAGACCTTGTCCGCGCCCTTGCTGTACTGGCTGTGCGACTCGATGGCATCGAGGGATTGGTCCGCGCCCAGGCGTATGTCCTGGCGTGGCTGGTAGCGCAGTTCCTGAACCTGCTGTTCGAGGCGCTTGAGCTGGCTGTCGAAGTTGCTGCGCAAGTCTTCGCCGTCACCCAGCTGGCTGCGGCTGATGATCAGCGACGTGCCCAGTTCGGGGAACTTGAGGATGTTGATCGAGGCATCGAGCAGCTCGCTGTCGGGCAACTGGAACTGGAATTCGTTGAGGCGATAGGTCATGGCGTGAAATCCTTTTTACTTGGGCTTGGGAAAGGCCGACGCCACCTTGGCGTCGATGGTGCCTTTCACACCGTCGCCTTGCGGGGCGGCCTCGGGGCCTTTGCCATTGTTGAGGTGCAGGACGCCGCCGGTGTTGAACTGCGCGTCACCGCTGGCGTGGAAGCTGATCTGTACGCCGCACAGGTTGATCTGGCCACTGGCATTGAGTTCCAGCACGCTGGCGCCGCAGACCAGCCGCAGGTTTTCGCCGACCTCGATCAGGTAGCTCTGGCTGATACTGTCGGTCTTGCTCTGGCCGACGGTGAGCACGTCCTGGTGCTGGACGATGCGCACCCGGTTGTTGCCGATCAGCACGGTTTCGTCGCGGCCGATGCTCTTGTTGCGGTTGTGGCCCACCGAATGGCTTTCGTCGACCTCGACCACGATGTCCTGGTTGCGCTCGGCGTGGATGTACAACTGCTCGGCGCCCTTCTTGTCCTCCATGCGGATTTCGTTGAAGTTGGCTGGGCTGCCGCCCTTGCTCGACCGGCTCTTCATGCCGCTCTGGGTGGCATTGGCGGGCAGGTCGTAGGGCACCGTCTGTTCGGCGTTGTAGACCCGGCCGGTGATGATCGGCCGGTCGGGATCGCCTTCGAGGAAGCTGACGATGACCTCCTGGCCGATTCGCGGGATCTGCATCGAGCCCCAGTTCTTGCCGGCCCAGGCCTGCGACACACGGATCCAGCAGGAGCTGTTTTCGTTGGACTGGTCGTGGCGGTCCCAGTGGAAGTGCACCTTGACCCGGCCGAACTGGTCGGTCCAGATTTCCTCGCCAGCGGGGCCGACCACTACTGCCGTCTGCGGGCCGCGAACGATGGGCCGGGTGGTGTTGGCCAGCGGGCGGAAGCTCTGCTGGGCATCGATGCAGGTCAGGCTGCTCTCGAACTGCGAGCCGGAGGTGCCGGTGCCGGACTCCAGGCTTTCCTGGGCGATGTAGTAGCGCGCGGCGACGATCAGGTATTCGCGGTTCTGGTCCTGGCGACCGAAGCCGGTCAGGCTGAACAGGTTGCCGGCGCCGATGCCACGGGCATTGCCGTTGAGCTGCACGCGCTCGTGCAGGCTCTGGATCGCTTCGATACGGGTGCGCGCGTAGTGCTCGCCGTCCTGGCTCTGCACGTAGCTGCCGGGGTAGTCGTACAGCGGATAGTCGCCGGCGCTGTGTGGGCGCGGCATGGTCGAGCGCACGTCGATGCGTGCGCTGGGGCGCTGGAAGTCGTAGTCGTTGAGCTCCAGGGAGCCGGGCTGGACTTCCTGGGCCAGTTGCCAGCCGTTGAGGTGGTCGCGCTCGCGGTGCTGGCCGTCCGGTGGGTAGTAGGGAATCGACTCATAGCCGGGCGCCGGGTGGTGGGCGCCATAGGCGTCGGCCAGGACCAGCACGTGGCGGTCCTTTTCATGGCGGAAGTAGTAGTAGATGCCTTCCTGCTCCATCAGCCGGCTGACGAAGTCGAAGCTGCTTTCGCGGTACTGCACGCAGTATTCCCACTCGCGGTAGGGCTGGCTGAGCACGTCTTCGAAGTCGGAGAAACCGAGGTCGCGGAACACCTGCTTGATGATCTGCGGGATGGTCATGTGCTGGAAGATGCGACAGTCGGAGGTGCGGGTCAGCAGCCAGAGCCAGGGGCGCAGGGTCACCTGGTAGCTGGCGAACTGGCCGGTGTCGACGTTCTGGCTGCAGCGCGCGACGATGCCGTGGAAATAGCGGCTGGCCCCGCCCTGCAATTGCAGGGAGAGGCTCATGGGCTTGCCCAGCAGCTGGTTCAGGTCGAGGGCACCGTCGGTGGAGGTCAGGTGCAATTCGTATTCGAACGGCCGCCCCAGTTCCTCGCCGCCGCCCATGTCCTTGAGCAGCAGCACATCCGGCCCGAGAGGGCTGTGGACCTGGGCCAGGCGGGTGGCTTGTGTGAATAGCATCGGTTATCTCTGGGCTCTGTGTGGTTCGGTCTGGCCTCTTCTTCGCAGGCAAGCCCTGCTCCTACAGTTCATAGCCGAACACAAAATCTGTGGACGACACAAACCTGTAGGAGCAGGGCTTGTCGGAACGCCGCAGCGCTGCGAAAGCGTCGGCTCAGGCCTCCACGTCGCTGAACTGGTAGTGCAACTCGTTATCCCGCACGCTGATCCGCACGCCCGCCAGCGCCTTGCCTTCGAGCATGCGCGTGAGGAACTCGCGGCTCATGTCCGGCAGCAGGCTGTTGGTCAGGATTGCGTCGATCATCCGTCCGCCGCTTTCGGTTTCGGTGCAGCGCGAGACGATCAGGTCGACCACCTCGTCGTCGAAATCGAAGGCGACCTTGTGGGTGCTTTCCACGCGCTTCTTGATGCGGCCCAACTGCAGGCGGGTGATCGCCTTGAGCATGGTGTCGCTGAGCGGGTAGTACGGAATGGTCACCAGGCGTCCGAGCAGCGCTGGCGGGAAGATCTCCAGCAGCGGCTGGCGCAGGGCCTTGGCGATATCTTCCGGGTCGGGCACGTTGGTCGCGTCCTTGCACAGGTGCGAGATCAGCTCGGTGCCGGCATTGGTGGTGAGCAGGATCAGGGTGTTCTTGAAGTCGATCACCCGGCCTTCGCCGTCTTCCATCACGCCCTTGTCGAACACCTGGAAGAAGATTTCGTGCACGTCCGGGTGGGCCTTTTCCACCTCGTCCAGCAGCACCACGCTGTAGGGCTTGCGCCGTACCGCTTCGGTCAACACGCCGCCTTCGCCGTAGCCGACGTAGCCCGGTGGGGCGCCCTTGAGGGTCGAGACAGTGTGGGCTTCCTGGAACTCGCTCATGTTGATGGTGATGACGTTCTGCTCGCCGCCGTACATGGCTTCGGCCAGGGCCAGGGCGGTTTCGGTCTTGCCCACGCCGGAGGTGCCGGCGAGCATGAATACGCCGATCGGCTTGCTCGGGTTGTCGAGGCCGGCGCGGGAGGTCTGGATGCGCTTGGCGATCATGCGCAGCGCATGGTCCTGGCCGATGATGCGCTTGCTCAGGTGCTGGTCGAGGTTGAGCACGGTTTCCAGCTCGTTGCGGGCCATGCGGCCGACCGGGATACCGGTCCAGTCGGCGACCACCGAGGCCACCGCCTGGTAGTCCACGGTCGGCAGGATCAGCGGGCTTTCGCCCTGCAGGGCGCTGAGGCGCTGTTGCAGGTCGATCAGTTTTTCGCGCAGGGCGTGGCCCTGTTCGCCGCCCGCGTCGCTGTCCACCACGCCGGTGCTTTCACGCAGTTCGGCGCGGGTGGCGAGCAGTTCGTCGACCAGGCTCTTTTCTTCGGCCCAGCGGCTTTCCAGCTCGGCCAGGCGTTCGCGCTCGGTGGCGAGCAGCGCTTCGCTGGTGCTCTGGCGGCTGCGGGTGTCGATACCGATCGCGTGCTCGCGAGCGATGATCTGCAATTCCGTCTCCAGCGCCTCGATGCGCCGACGGCTGTCGTCCACCTCGGCCGGCACCGCGTGCAGGCTGATGGCGACGCGGGCGCAGGCGGTGTCGAGCAGGCTGACCGACTTGTCCGGCAGTTGCCGCGCCGGGATGTAGCGGTGGGACAGCTTGACCGAGGCCTCCAGGGCTTCGTCGAGGATCTGCACCTGGTGGTGCTTCTCCATGGTCGAGGCGACGCCGCGCATCATCAGCAGGGCCTTGTCTTCCGACGGCTCGGCGACCTGCACCACCTGGAAGCGGCGGGTCAGGGCCGGGTCTTTCTCGATGTGTTTCTTGTACTCGGCCCAGGTGGTCGCGGCCACTGTGCGCAGGGTGCCGCGGGCCAGTGCCGGCTTGAGCAGGTTGGCCGCATCACCGGTACCGGCGGCGCCACCGGCACCGACCAGGGTGTGGGCTTCGTCGATGAACAGGATGATCGGCTTGGGCGAGGCCTGGACATCCTCGATGACCTGGCGCAGGCGCTGTTCGAACTCGCCTTTCATGCTTGCGCCGGCCTGCAGCAGGCCGACGTCGAGGCTGCGCAGTTCGACATCCTTGAGCGAGGGCGGCACGTCGCCGGCGACGATGCGCAGGGCGAAGCCCTCGACCACCGCAGTCTTGCCGACCCCGGCTTCGCCAGTGAGGATCGGGTTGTTCTGGCGACGGCGCATGAGAATGTCCACCAGTTGGCGGATTTCCTCGTCACGGCCGACGATCGGGTCGAGCTTGCCGCTGCGGGCCTGCTCGGTCAGGTCGACGGTGAAGCGCTTGAGTGCTTCCTGCTTGCCCATGGCGCTCGGCGCGATGGCGCCGCTGGCTTCGCCGGGCACCGCACCGGCATTGAAGCCGTCGCTGGCGCCCAGGTTGTTTTCCGGCGAGTCGCCGACGTACTCGTCGAAGCGCTCGCTCAAGGCCTCGACCTTGATCTTGTCGAACTCCGATGACAGCCCCAGCAGCGCATGACGCAGACTCGGGGTCTTGAGGATGCCGAGCACCAGGTAGCCGGTACGTACCTGGCTTTCGCCGAACATCAGGCTGCCGTAGACCCAGCCACGTTCCACCGCTTCCTCGACATGGGAGGACAGGTCGGTGATCGAGGTCGAACCACGCGGCAGGCGGTCGAGTGCTTCGGTCAGGTCACGGGCCAGGCGCGCCGGCTCGATATTGAACTGGCGCACCAGGCGGTGCAGGTCCGAGTCCTGCAACTGCAGCAACTGGTGGAACCAGTGGGCGAGTTCCACATACGGATTGCCCCGCAGCTTGCAGAACACCGTGGCGGCTTCGATAGCCTTGTAGGCGACGCTGTTGAGTTTGCCGAACAGCGCGGCGCGACTGATTTCACCCATGCTCTGTGCTCCTTGAGTGGGGGGCTGGTGTGGCGTGTTCGGCGTAATGCCGTGCCAGGATCAGATCCCTGGCGTCTTCTTTGGGTTGGCCGACCCAGGTGTTGAAGCCCAGGCGGAACTGACCGTTGAGTTGCAATCGGGGCACTTCGGGCTGTTCCAGGACCAGGTTGAGGTCCCAGTCCAGCTCGTGCCCCAGGTATTCGGCGACCCAGGCCACCAGATGACGGAACGGTTCGCCATCGGGCAGCAGGCCCATGTATTCGTCGAGTTTCAGCGGGCCGAAGCGGATGCGGAACTTGTGCTGGCGGTCCCACACATGGCGCCCCAGGCAGAAGTCCACGCCCAGTTGGCTGGCGTTGACGCCGAGGCGGCTGCGCTCCGGCAACTCCAGCCACTGGCCGACGTATTCCTCGATCTCCACCGGCAGGCCGAAGTATTCGCTGAGAATCGCCTTCAAGCCGTCCGGGTAGCGGGTCTGCGCGGCAAGGTGGCCGCTGAAGTGCAGCTTGGAGGTGGCCGGGATCAGACCCTGTTTGAGCAGGCTGGGCATGCCTCGGCCACTGAAGGCGGCCAGGCGTTCGGACCAGTAGTCGTCATCCGGGCGGTCGTGGCTGACGGTCGGCCGCGCCTCGGCCCAGGCCCGGTAGAACAGGCTCAGCAGGCGATGGTGGAACACATCGAGAAAACGCTTGCTGGTGCTGTCGGCGTTGTTGCGCTGGCGCTCGCGTATGTACTCGGTGAGGTGCAGCGGCAGCGGCCCGTTGGGCCCGCCGAGGCCGAAGAAGAACTGCTCCAGGCGCGCTGGCGCAGTGTCGCTGGCTGGCGTCATCGACGCCAGGGTGGCCGGGGCGAATGCACAGTCCAGTTGCTGACCGAGGCGCAACGGGTCGTCCGCCAGGCGTTGCGAATGGCCAAAACGCGGCAGGTGCGGCGATTCGCACTCGATACGCCGCAACGCCTGGAAGAAGTCATATTCCCAGGGCTCGGATTGCATCGCCGTGAGCGTGCTCACAGGGTCGGACGGCGTCCGGGCTTGGCTTTCCATCGCATGATCTCGCCGCGTTCGGTGGTACGGATCACCGTCTCGGTAAAACTGTTGATCGACACGTAACGTGCCAGGAAGCGTTCGAACACCGCGCCGAGGAGGAACACCCCGGTGCCGCGGAACGCGTTCTCGTCGAATTCCAGAGTGATCTCCAGGCCACGGCCGAAGACGATCGGTCCGGGCATCGGCAGCCGCCGGGTACAGGCCTTGCTGCTGACTTCGCGCAGGCCCTCGATCTGCAACTGCAGGGCGGCGTCGTTGCTTTCGCCGTACAGCCGCAGCAGCTCGCGCAGGGCGGCGGCGCCCTGGCCGGCTTCGCTCAGCGACAGGTAGTTCAGCGACAGCTGGCTGATCAGGCGCCAGGCCTTGTTGTCATGGGCGTGGCTGGCCCGTGGCCGGCTCGGTCCGGCCAGGCAGCGCACTGCCGAGACCGGGGCGCTGTCGGCCAGGGTGAAGTCGCTCTTGCCGCTGCCGACGTTCATGAACAGCGGCAGGTCGCGGTTGGTACACAGCGCGCTGACGCCCAGTTGGCGCAGGTCGTGGCGGTAGGGCGCCTGTTGGCTGTCGACCAGGCTGACGAAGGTCTCGCTGCCGATGTAGGTCGAGCGGGTGCCCTTGCGCCGCTGTTCGCTGGACAGCACCCGCGGCTCGCGGCGCAGGATGTAATAGGCCTGGTCACGGCCATAGCGCGACGGGTCGCGCACGGCATAGAACGGCAGGAACGGCTGGTCGGCGCCAGTGCCGTGGCCGGTGAGGCCGGTCAGCGAGTGGACCTCGAAATCCATCGGCCGGGTTCGGTCGGCGATCACATGGTGCTCGTTGACCCGCTCGGACAGGTGGATGCGGTCCAGGCGCCGGGGAAACAGGTTGATCGCCGGGGTACAGAACGGCACGAACTGCGCGGCGCTGACGCTGCCTTCCAGGCTCGGGTCGAAACGCTCGAACAGCACGATCAGCTCCAGCTCCTGGCCGCTGCAGCGCTTCACGGCACGACTCAGTCCGGCGACATCGACGAACAGGTAGCGCTGCGGCAGGGCGAAGTATTCCTGCAGCAACCGATAGCCCTGGAAAGCCTGGGCCACCACCGGCATTGCCGCTTCGCGGTCGTCGAAGCCGCAGGCACGCAGGGCGTCTTGCGGCAGGCGCTCGACCCAGTCGCCGCCCGGTGCCCGGGCGAACACCGCGCAGGCATTGCCCAGCAGTTGTTCATAGAGGCGGAACGGTTGCTCGTCGGCACCGTTGAGGTACAGCGGCAGGTTGTCCAGGTCGAGGTTGGCGAATGGCAGCTCGGCGCCGGTGCGCAAGGTCAGGCGCAGGCCGGCCTTGGCTTTCGGCTCGCTGGCGGCCAGGCGGCCCAGCACCGCTGCCGGATTGCCGAAGTACTCGGCCTGGCTGACCTGCAAGGGCCACAAGGTCACGGCATGGGCGGTGCGGTATTCGCAGGAGGTCTGGGTGTCCTTGCCGAGTGTCGCGCGCAACACGCTGTCGCGCGGCAGGGTGAAGCCGCTGGCCAGCGAACCCTCGTCGGGGTCGGTCTGCAACTGCACCACGGTCATCGACGGGGTCGGTGCCAAATAGTGCGGGTAGGCAATTTCCAGCAGGTTGTGGGTGAAGGTCGGGTACTCGGCGTCGAGCTTGAGCTGCACGCGTGCGGTGAGGTAGGCGAAGCCTTCCAGCAGGCGCTCGACATACGGGTCGGCGCAGTCGACTCCAGACAGCGACAGGCGCCCGGCGATCTTCGGGTATTCCTTGGCGAACTCGGCGGCGCTTTCGCGCACGTGCTGCAGTTCCTGATTGTAGAGGTCGAGCAGGCGCGGGTTCATGAACGTCTCCGTTGCTCGGCGGGGACCACGCGCACGTGGCCCGATTCCAGGTCGAGGTCGGTGCGTAGCAACAAGGGCAGTGGTGCCGGCAAGGCCCACAGGTCGCCCTCGATCTCGAAGCTCAAGGCGTTGTGGTTCATCTCGCCATAGGCGACCTGGGCGCGCACTCGCAGGCTGCTGGCCAGGATGCGCGGCTCGAAGGTGGCGATAGCCTTGTGGATCAGGCTTTCCAGCGCCGGGATGTCGATGCTCGAAGCACTGTAGCCGGCCAATGCCGGCAGGCCGTAGTTGACCACCGAGGTACCGGCCGGCGTATGCAACGTGTCATCGGCGTCGAGCAGCGAAGTGGTATTGAGCAGCCAGGTCAGGTCACGCAGGACCGAGGCCTTGAGCTGGTTCATCGACAACACGCGCTTGTCGGTGCCTTCCTGCTGATGGCCGGGCTCGTCGTCGGTCAGCCGATCGAGCAGCGACGGTTGCAGGCGTTCGCGCAGGGCGAAGTCGCTTGGCACGCTGCTCATCGTGCAACGTCACAGGGGCTGGACGCTGCGGTGCGGCAGCTCCACTGATCGGGAAACGAAGGCTTGGCCATGCTCGGACACCGGCAATGAATCGAATTCGGGGGAGTAGCACCCAGTGCCCCCGGCGCGATGCGTCGGGGGCACGAGGATCAACGCTTGGTGTTCGAGCGGATGTTCCAGCCGAACTTGACCGGGCCGCCTTGCTTGGAACCGTCGGCTTTCTGCTCCTGATACTCGACCATTACCTGGGCGAAGTTCAGGGTGACGTTTTCGGTCAGGCGATCATCGCTGCCCGAGCCGCCGGTGCTCAGGGAAGTGACCAGCACTTCTTCCAGATCGATCTTCATGTACTCGACCTGGCTTTCGCCGCCGGCCTTGCGCACCACCAGGGTGACCTTGTCGATGTGCTTGCCGCTGGCGCAGTGCATCATCAGGTTGGGCGAGGCCTTGTCGACGTACTTGGTCAGCGACAGGTCCTGGATGTTGACCTTGCCGGCACCGCCGCCACCACCCATGTGCATGTTGCCGGACTGGGACATGCCCCAGCTCCAGTTCAGGACGTCGATCTCGTCCTTGTGGGCCTTGTCCTGGGACTCGCCCTTGATGTCGCCGATCTTGATGAAGATATCAACAGCCATGTTTTCTCCAGTGTGGTCTTCACCACGATGTTGTTAGCCAGGACCCGCCAGGTAGGGGGCGGATTCGCTGTTATCGCGGGTTACACGGTCCCTTGTAGGAGCCGGTTTGCTGGCGATCGGCCGCGAAACGGTCGTAAATCCGGTGTACGCGGTCCATCAGGCACAACGCGTACAGCGGTTTTGCGAGTGCTGTGCACTCGATCGCCAGCAAGCCGGCTCCCACAGGGGGTGGCACCCACAAGGTTTGGGGTCAGGCGCCTTTCGCCGACGGCAGCTTCGACACCAGGCGCAACGACACGGTCAGGCCTTCGAGCTGGTAGTGCGGACGCAGGAAGAACTTGGAGGTGTAGTAGCCCGGGTTGCCTTCGACGTCCTCGACCACCACTTCCGCCGCCGCCAGCGGGTGCTGGGCCTTGGTGGTTTCGGTGGAGTGAGCCGGGTCGCCGTCGACATAGTTGAGGATCCAGTCCTGCAACCAGCGCTGCATTTCGTCCTTTTCCTTGAACGAACCGATCTTGTCGCGAACGATGCACTTCAGGTAGTGGGCGAAGCGGCAGGTGGCGAACAGGTACGGCAGGCGCGCGGCCAGGTTGGCGTTGGCGGTGGCGTCCGGATCGTCGTACTCGGCCGGTTTCTGCAGCGACTGGGCGCCGATGAACGCGGCGAAGTCGGTGTTCTTCTTGTGCAGCAGCGGCATGAAGCCGTTCTTCGCCAGTTCCGCTTCACGACGGTCGGAGATGGCGATCTCTGTCGGGCACTTCATGTCCACGCCGCCATCGTCGGTCGGGAAGGTGTGCGCCGGCAGGTCCTGGACCTCGCCGCCGGACTCGACGCCGCGAATCCGCGAGCACCAGCCGTAATGCTTGAACGAGCGGTTGATGTTCACCGCCATGGCGTAGGCCGCGTTGGCCCAGGTGTACTTGTTGCTGTCGGCGCCGTCGGTGTCTTCTTCGAAGGCGAAGGCTTCCACCGGGTCGGTCTTGGCACCGTACGGCAGGCGCGCCAGGAAGCGCGGCATGGTCAGGCCGATGTAGCGCGAGTCTTCCGATTCACGCAGCGAGCGCCAGCCGGCGTATTCCGGGGTGGTGAAGATCTTGGTCAGGTCGCGTGGGTTCGACAGTTCCTGCCACGAGCCCATGCCCATCACGGTCGGCGAAGCGGCGGAAATGAACGGCGCGTGCATCGCCGCGCAGACCTTGGACAGCTCGCCGAGCAGCTCGACATCCGGTGGCGACTGGTCGAAGTAGTAGTCGCCGACCAGGCAGCCGTACGGCTCGCCGCCGAACTGGCCGTATTCCTCTTCGTACATCTTCTTGAAGATCGGGCTCTGGTCCCAGGCCGTGCCCTTGAATTTCTTCAGGGTCTTGTGCAGTTCCGGCTTGGCGATGTTCAGCACGCGAATCTTCAGTTGCTCATCGCTTTCGGTGTTGTTGACCAGGTAGTGCAGGCCACGCCAGGCGCTTTCCAACTGCTGGAAGTCCGGGTGATGGATCACCTGGTTGACCTGGGCGGTGAGCTTGGCGTCGATGGCCGCGATGATCGATTCGATCGACTTGATGGCGTCGTTGGAGACCAGGTCGGTCTGTGCCAGGGCCTGTTCGGCGAGGGTCCGCACGGCGCCTTCGACGGCTTCGCGGGCCCGCTCGGTCTTGGGCTTGAATTCCTGCATGAGTAGGCTGGCGAACTCGCTCGGCTCGGTGCTGGTGCCGGATACAGGCTGATTGTCTTGCTGCAGCTGGGTCATGATCGTTCGTCCTGATTAAGCGCTGGGCTCGGAGTCCTGGGGCTTTGGCGCACTCGCCAGGGCCTGCAGCAATGCCGGGTCCTTGATCGCCTTCATGATGATTTCTTCGGCGCCGGTCTTGCCGTCCATGTAGGTCAGCAGGTTGGCCAACTGGGTCCGCGCTTCGAGCAGCTTGTTCAGGGAGTCGACCTTGCGCGCCACGGCGGCGGGGCTGAAGTCGTCCATGCTTTCGAAGGTGATATCCAGGCTCAGGTTGCCTTCACCGGTCAGTTCGTTCGGTACGTTGAACGCGACCCGTGGTTTCATGGCCTTGAGACGCGAGTCGAAGTTGTCGACGTCGATCTCCAGGAACTTGCGGTCGGCGACGGGGGCCAGCGGTTCGGCGGGCTTGCCGGCCAGGTCGGCCATTACGCCCATCACGAAAGGCAACTGGACCTTTTTCTCGGCGCCGTAGAGTTCCACGTCGTACTCGATCTGGACCCGTGGCGCACGATTGCGCGCGATGAATTTCTGAGAACTTTGCTTCGCCACGTTGCTGCTCCTGGTCGCTGCTGCGACGGTGTAGGCGTCATCGGTATAGGCCGTTAACGTAACTGCGCGGGTCTGTCGGGCTTACTCGCCCTCGGGGCCCCGCAGGTTTTCAAACTGGGACATGCCGTCGGGAATAAGGTTGCGTACGATCGCTTCGAAATCGGCGTGGACCAGATTCTTCGCCCGATTCAACAACACCGGCAGCGGGCTCGAAGGCTCGTGGCGGGTGTAGTAGGCGAGGATACGATCGAGGCTGCGCAGCACGTCGTCGCGGTTGCCGATCTCGCCGCTGGCCCGTGGTGCCGCGACTGCCGGGACCTCTGCAGAGGCGTATCCGGCATCTTCGTCGCTGCTGTCGGAGCTGTCCGAGGCCGGGACGGCACCGCCCGGTGCGTATTCGGCGAGCACTTGCAGCGCGAGTTTGAGCGGCTGGCGCAAGGCGCTCAGGTCGACGCCCTGGGCCGAGCCGACCTGTTCGGAAACGTAGCTCTCGATGGCGTCGAGTGTCGTGCGGGCCTCGGTGATGGCGTTGCGCACGGCCTGCAGTTCATCCGGATCGGTGTCGCGCAGGGCGCCGCTCAGTTCGTCCGGGCTCAGGCTTTCGTCGGCGAAGCTCAACAGGCCGCTGGCGTTCAGCGCGGCCCGCAGGGTCACGGTACCGAAGGCGCGGGAGCGAGTCAGTACGCTTTCACGCAGCAGTCGCACGTTGGTCTCGCAGGCCAGCCCCGACAAGGCGTTGACCCGTACCGTGGGGTCGTTGTCGTCATCGGCATCGAGCAGCGGATAGAGCTCGCCCCAGTATTGCTGGAGCAACTGATGAATCAGTTCGAGGGCATCGCGCAGGCCGCTGAAGCCTTCGAGGGCCAGGCTGCTTTGCGTCAGGAAATGGGTGATGCGCAGGTCTTTGCTGCGTTGCAGCAAAGCCGTGCTCGATTGCTCGATGACACGCCAGGCAGGCGGTTCGGCCGGCTGTATGGAGTCGCCCATGCTACGCTCGGGCTTGCCTTGGGCGTCGCGTTCCAATTGCAGGAATTGCGCGTCATATTCCAAGTCCTCGCCGCAGGGCGAGTTCGCGGAAACGGCGGCAAGCAACAAGGGCAGGTCCAGCAAGTTCGATCTCCTTATCGTCCGGCAGAGTGACAGGTACTTCCCGAGAAAGTTCCCTGAAGGAAAATTTCATAGTTTGGCTTGATATAGGCTCTTTGATGTCAAGCGGCCATCATGTATAAACAGGAAGTTGTGCATTTTTGGTGTAGTACTTGGAGCTTGTCAAGGTAAGCTACTCAGCCTTTGTTACAGTTGTGACGGGTTCGGCAAGGCCGTCGACCACCGAGTCATGAGCGGTACGATTGTAAGAAATTTGTGGGTAGAATCCCCCAGTTTCGCCGAAATGTCTGAAAGTGGTGGGTTTTATCCCAGGGCTCACAAGGCCCGGCCCGAGCTTGCTGCACGAGCATTGCAGCGGGCCGGCTGTGCGTGGAAGTACTGCAAGGAGGCGCAATGTCGCTGTGCTTGACTATTACTAGTTACCACAAGATTACCCCTGGCCAATGTCCCGAGAAGACCTTGGACAAGGGAGTGATGGCAATTGGCCGTAGTTCTGAGAATGACTGGGTGCTGCCCGATCCGGAGCGGCTGGTTTCTTCACGACATTGCGTTATCCAATACAAGGATGGTCGTTACTATCTGACCGATAACAGTACCAACGGCGTGGAACTGGTCAATGCCGGTATTCGTTTGCGCAGGGGCAACAGTGAACCGTTGCAGGATGGCGAAGTTATCCGGATCGGCGAGTACGAAATCCGCGTGCGCATCGACTTCAATCTGCAGTGGGCCGATTCGCCGCTCTCCGGGGTGGACGCCTCCAACAGTTTCGAGGCCTTGATGGGCCGTGCTGCCGCCCCGACGCCACCTCCTGTGAATCTTCCAGCTGCGCATTTCCAGGGCGGCTCGGCGATGGATACCTTGCCTGATCTGTTCGACTTCCTGGCCCCTGCGAGTGTGCCGCCGGCGGCCGTGCCGGATCATGTGCCGGCGCAGCAGCATGATTTCCGTCCGCCGACGCCGGTGATTGCGCCCGCGCCGGTCATGGAGCCTATTCCGCCAATAGCCACGGCTGCGGTCGTTGCTCCCAGCGCGAACGTGATCCCGGAAGACTGGGACCTGTTCGGCGATACACCGAAAGCCCCCGTCAGCCAGCCTGCGCCGATCCCGGTGGTGATTCCCGAGATCGTTGCGCCGGCACCTTTGGCGATGGAACCTGTCCCAGCTCCAGCTCCAGCTCCAGCTCCAGCTCCAGTCGCCGTGCCTGAGCCCGTGTCGGCGCCGGTGCTCGCTCCGGTTGCGGGAGGCGCCTCGCAGGCCAACCTGCTGCAAGCCTTTCTGCGTGGTGCCGGGCTCGACCAACTGCGCATCGACGGCGCCCAGGTGGAGGCGCAGATGGAAGCGGTCGGTCGCAGCTACCGGCTGATGGTCGAAGGTCTGATCGATGTCCTGCGTGCGCGCAGCAGCCTCAAGGGCGAGTTCCGCATGCAGCAGACAATGATCCGTCCGGTGGAAAACAACCCGCTCAAGTTCGCTCCGAATGCCGATGAGGCGCTGCTGCTCCTGCTGCGCCATGGCAATCAGGCGTTCATGGCGCCGGACCAGGCGGTGCGTGACAGTTTCGATGACCTGCGGGCGCACCAACTGGCGGTGATGGCCGGGGTGGAAGCAGCCATCAAGCATCTGCTCAAGCGTTTCGAACCGGCCGAACTGGAAGCCCGGATGAGCCGCCCCGGCGGCTTGTCGAACCTGTTCAGCGGCTCGCGCCAGGCCCAGTACTGGCAGCAGTTCACCGAGTTGTACTCGAAGATGTCCCGTGAGGCCGAGGACGACTTCCAGGACCTCTTCGGGCGCGAGTTCAGCCGGGCGTACGAGGAACACAGTGCCCGTCTGGGCAAGGGCTAGCACGGCAACACACGGATTTAACGGAAAGTTCAGACCGTCACTGAGGACGCAGGATGATTCACCGAGTTTTACTGGCCGCAGCCATGGCGCTGTTGCTCAACGCATGCAGCAAGGACGCAGCCGCCCCGGCGCCCGCCGACGAGCCCGCGGCCGATAGCGCCACCGCTGTCCTGAACTTTCATGCCATCTACGGCCTCAACCCCGGCGCCAATGGCGCGCCGGCGCCGGTCCGGGTGCGCATTTTCGAGCTGAAGAACACCGCCAATTTCAATCGTGCCGATTATTTCGCCCTGGCCGAACGGGCCCAGGCGACCCTCGGCGCCGACCTGATCGACCAGGACGAAGTGCTGGTCCAGCCTGGCGAGCAACTGAGCGTCGAACGCCCGCTCAATCCCGCGACCCGCCATGTCGGACTGGTGGTGGGCTATCGCGAGATCGACCAGGCGTTGTGGCGCAATGTGCTCAACGTGCCGCCTCGGCAGGTCACCGATTATCAGATCAGCCTCGATGTGCGCGCCGTGCGCAGCGCCGTCGAAGGCTCCGCCCCTTAGGCAAACGGAGAAGCCATGTCCTGGAACAATCGAGTGGTCTGGTCGGAAGGCATGTTCATCGGAACGCAGCACTTCCAGCAGCATGACCGTTACCTGGAAAACCTGATCGACGCCCGCAGCCGTCCGCTGTCGGCCGGCGCCTGGGGATTCTCCGAACTGTTGATCGACCAGGGGCTGCTGGCCCAGGGCAAGCTGGCTATCGTTTCCGCCAAGGGTCTGCTGCCGGATGGCACGCCGTTCAACATTCCCCACGACGACCTGGCGCCGAGCCCGCTGAGCATCGAGGACAGCCTGCGTGACGGCGTGATCTACCTGGCGTTGCCGCTCAAGCGTGCCGGTGCCCGCGACACCGTGGACGAGGGCGAGGAGCTGGGTGGGGCGCGTTACCTGAGCCAGGTGCGCGAGGTCCGTGACGACAATGCACCATTCGAGAACCGTGCGCCGGTGGCCGTGGGCTCCCGTGCCCTGCGCCTGCTGACCGAGGGTGACGGCCTGAGCGACTACGCCGCCATCGGCCTGGTACGGGTCAAGGAAAAACGCGCCGACCGCGCCCTGGTGCTGGACGAGAGTTATATCCCTCCAGTGCTCGACGTCGCCGCGAGCAAGCCGCTGGCGGCGTTTCGCAGTGAGCTGCTGGGCCTGTTGCACCAGCGCGGCGAAGCCCTCGCCGGGCGGGTGGTGGCCTCGGGGGCGGGCGGTGCCTCGGAAATCGCCGACTTCATGCTGCTGCAACTGGTCAACCGCGCCGAGCCGCTGGTCAGCCATCTGAGCCAGCTCAGCCCCTTGCACCCGGAGCGTTTCTACAGCGAACTGGTGAGCCTGGCCGGCGAATTTTCGACCTTTTCCCAGAGTGGCCGGCGCCCGGCCGAGTACCCGCAGTACCAGCATGATGCCCTGGCGCTGAGTTTTGCCCCGGTCATGCAGGCGCTGCGCGAGGCGCTGTCGATGCTGATCGACAGCAAGGCGACGCCGATCCCTATCGTGGAAAAGGCCTACGGCATCCATGTGGCCATGCTGGCCGACAGGACGCTGATCGACAACGCCAGCTTCATCCTGGTCGTGCGTGCCGATATCCCCAGCGAGACCCTGCGCGGACGTTTCGCCCAGCAGAGCAAGATCGGTTCGGTGGAACACATTCGCGACCTGGTCAACCTGCAACTGCCGGGCATTGGCCTGCTGCCGTTGCCGGTGGCGCCACGGCAGATCCCGTTCCATGCCGGCTCCACCTACTACGAGCTTGATCGTGGCAGCGAGCACTGGAAGCAACTGATGCACTCTGGCGGTTTCGCCTTCCATGTCGCCGGGGAGTTCCCGGGATTGAACCTGGCGTTCTGGGCCATCCGAGGATAAGCGGCGATGCACTCCAATGAAGATCCGCTGGGTCAGCCTGCCCCGGCCCCCAACGACCGTACCCAGTTCATGCCGCGCCCCGGTGGCCGCGAGTCCCAGGCCGCCCCACGGGCCGAGCCGGCGGCCGCGCTGTCGATGCCGGCCGCGCCGTTGCCGATCGGCCAGTCCCAGGGCCTGAACCCGCTGGAGAGCGCTGCCGGCCCGCTGCTGGCGCTGCTCACGCGGCTGCGCAATACCATTGCCCATCCGGCCCCGGCCAGCCTGCGCGCGCAGTTGCTGGGTTACCTGCGCCAGTTCGAGGAGCGCGCCGAAGCTGCCGGTATGGCGCGCAACGAAGTGTTGCTGGCCCGCTACGCCTTGTGCACCGCCCTCGACGAGGCGGTGCTCAGCACGCCGTGGGGCAGCACCAGCGAGTGGGGCAAGCAGAGCCTGTTGATCACCGTGCACAACGAGGCCTGGGGCGGCGAGAAGGTGTTCCAGTTGCTCGAGCACTGCCTGCAGAGCCCGCGCGAGCGCCTGTACCTGCTGGAGTTGCTGTACCTGTGCATGTGCCTGGGTTTCGAAGGCCGTTATCGGGTGATGAACGACGGTCGCAGTCAGTTGGAAGCGCTGCGTGAGCGCACCGCCGCGACCATCCGCAGTGCCCGTGGCGAATACGAGCGTGAGCTGTCGCCGCGTTGGCGTGGCCTGAGCGTGGCCCGTGACCGCCTGAGCCAGTTCATGCCGCCCTGGGTGGGGGTGGCCATCGGCCTGGCGTTGCTGCTGGCGCTGCTGTTCGGCCTGCGCCTGAAGCTCGCCGCCGATGCCGAGCCGGTGTTCAAGAATATCCATGCCCTGGGCGAGATTCCGGTGCAGACCATCGACCGGCCCGTGGTCCAGCCCAAGCTGGTCGAGCGGCCGCGCCTGGCGGGCTTCCTGGCCGAAGAGATCAAGGCCGGCAAGGTCGCGGTCGAGGACAAGGTCGACCGTTCGGTGGTGACCATCCGGGGCGACGAACTGTTCGCCTCGGGCAGCGCCAGCATCGTTGATGACTTCCAGCCACTGATGCTGCGTATTGCCGACGCCATCCACAAGGTCAAGGGCCAGGTGCGGGTCACCGGGCACAGCGACAACCGTCCGATCGCCACCCTGCGCTTCCCGTCGAACTGGGCGTTGTCCCAGGCGCGGGCCGAGCAGGTGTTGCAGATCCTCGCGGCGAAGACCGGCCAGCCCGAGCGCTTCAGTGCCGAAGGGCGCAGCGACACCGAGCCGTTGGCGTCGAACGCCACGGCCGAGGGCCGGGCGAAGAATCGTCGGGTGGAAATCACAGTCTTGGCGGAGGGAGTCGAGTGAAGGCGTTTTTCGGTTTTGTCATTCGCTGGGTGATCCCTGTGCTGGGGCTGATCGCCCTGAGCCTGATCATCTGGTTCGTCGGCCCGCTGCTCGAAATGCTGGTGCCGCAAGGGCGGCGCTGGGCGTTGATCATCCTGATCTTCGCGATCTGGATCGGTTATCGCCTGTTCCGTCTGATCCAGGCCCGGCGCCAGGCGGCGAAAGTCATGCAGAGTCTGGCCGCCGACACACCACCGGATGCGGCCAGTGTCGCCACCGCCGAAGAGCTGGCGACCCTGCGCCAGCGCATGGACGAGGCGCTGGTGCTGTTGAAGAAGGCCCGGCTCGGCGGCGATGAACGCCGTAACCTGTATGAGCTGCCGTGGTACGTAATCATCGGTCCACCCGGCTCGGGCAAGACCACCGCACTGGTCAACTCCGGTCTGCATTTCCCGCTTGCCGCGCAACTCGGCGCCGGGGCGATCCGGGGTGTCGGCGGTACGCGTAACTGCGACTGGTGGTTCACCGACGAAGCCGTGCTGCTCGACACCGCTGGCCGCTACACCACCCAGGACAGTCATGCCCAGGTGGACAAGGCGGCCTGGCTGGGCTTTCTCGATCTGCTCAAGACCCAGCGTTCGCGCCGTCCTATCGATGGTGCGTTCATTGCCATCAGTCTTTCCGACCTGCTGCTGGGTACCGATGCCGAGCGCGCGGCTCACGCCGTGGCGATCCGGGCGCGGATCCAGGAGTTGTATACCCAGCTCGGCGTGCGCTTCCCGATCTACCTGATGCTGACCAAGCTCGACCTGGTGCCGGGTTTCATGGAGTTCTTCGACGCCCTGAGCAAGGAAGAGCGGGCGCAGGTGTGGGGCACGACCTTTACCCTGGACGACGGCAAGCCCGCTGAAAGCCCGCTGGTGCACTTCAAGGGCGAGTTCGCCGCGTTGGAACAGCGGCTCAACGAGCGCCTGGTGGAACGTCTGCAACAGGAACGCGACCCGGCGCGGCGCGATCTGATCTACGGCTTCCCGCAGCAGTTCGGCGCGCTGCGCGAGTCCCTGCAGAGCTTCCTCGACGGTGTATTCAAGCCCAATGCCTATGAAGACCGGGCGCTGTTGCGCGGCGTGTACTTCACCAGCGGTACCCAGGAAGGCAGCCCGATCGACCGACTGATCGGCGCCATGGCCCAGAGCATGAGCCTGGACCGCCAGCACCTGGCCCGCCAGAGTGGTACCGGGCGCAGTTACTTCATCGAAAAACTGTTCACTGCCGTGGCCTTTGCCGAGCGCGGCCTGGTCGGGGTCAACCCCAAGGTCGAGCGGCGGCGCAAGTGGCTGGCTCGCGGTGTATTGGCGGCGACGGTCGCGGTGGTGTTGCTGGTCAGTACCTTGTGGTTGATCAGCTACAAGGCCAACCAGGCCTATATCGCCCAGGTCGACCAGAAGGTCGCGCCGCTGGCCCAGAGCGTGCAGAACCTGAGCCCGGCACAACGTGACGTGCTGGCGGTGTTGCCGCTGTTCAATGCGGTCAGGCACCTGGCCGGCGATGCACCGGGCTGGTCCGAGGGCCTGGGCTTGTACCAGGGCGACATGCTCGAAGCGGAGTCCGCCAGCGTCTATCGCAAGCTGCTGATCGCGGTGTTCGCGCCGCGGCTGGTGACTCGTGTCGAAGAACAGCTGCGCAGTGGCGGCAGTTCGGACTTCCTCTACGAGGGCTTGAAGGCCTACCTGATGCTGGCCGACAACGAGCACTATGACCCGGAGTTCATCAAGGCCTGGATCGCCCTCGACTGGGACCGCAACCTGCCACGGGACCTGCCGCCGGAGCAGCGCCTGGCACTGGGTGAGCACCTCAAGGCGTTGTTCGATCGACATCCGCCGAATGCCCGGCTGGATGAGCGACTGATCGACGACCTGCGCCGCCAGTTGCAGCAATTGCCGGTGGCGCAGCGGGTCTACGACCGGGTCAAGCGCCAGAAGCTGCCCGAGGGTGTACCGGATTTCCGCCTGAGTGACGCCGCTGGCCGCGATGCCGCGCTGGTGTTCAGCCGCAAGAGCGGCAAGCCGCTGAGTGAGCCGCTGAGCGGTTTCTTCACCGCCAAGGGTTATCGCCAGGCATTCCTGCTGGCCAGTCTGAACCAGGCCGGAACCCTGGCTGAAGAACAGTGGGTGTTGGGCCGCGACCAGGGCGAGCAGCAGAACGTCGCCAGCCTGGCGGCGGATGTGCGCCGTCTGTACTTCCAGGATTACCAGCGCCAGTGGGATGCCTTGCTGGCGGATATCGACTTCGTGCCGATCACCAGCGTGGCCCAGGCGGCCGATGTGCTGCGGGTGATCTCCGGTCCGACTTCGCCGCTTAAAAAGCTGCTGGTGGCGGTGGCCAAGGAAACCGATCTGCAGCAGGAAGAACGCCTGTTGGCGGCCCAGGGCAAGAAGGTCGATAGTGGTGTCGACCAGATCAAGCAACGCCTGGGCTCGATGCTTGGCCAGGATCAACCGTCCGGCGATGCGCCAGCGGCGCCGGCCGAAGATCCGGTCAGCGCGCATTTCGCCGAACTCAACGCCCTGGTCAGCAAGGGCGAGGGCGAACCGGCAGCCATCGATAGCCTGCTGGCGGACATGAACGCGCTGTATGTGCAGGTCAGTGCGATGGTCGGTGCCAGCGGCGATGCCCTGCTCGGTGAAGCGAAGAACCAGGCGGCGGGCGCTGCGGCGCGGGTCAGCCTGAATGCCGAGCGCCAGCCAGCGCTGGTCCAGGGGCTGGTCAAGTCGGTAGTCAGCTCGACCACCAACAGCATGATGGGCGGGGTGCGTAACCAGTTGAACGCGGCCTGGGTCAGCGAGGTGGTGAACGTCTACCGGCAGTCCCTCAGCGGCCGTTATCCGCTGTCTCCCGGCAGCGCCCGGGACGCGACCCTCGACGACTTCGGCCAGTTCTTTGGCGTGGGCGGGGTGATGGACAACTACTTCCGCAAGTACCTGCAACCCTACGTCGACACCTCGACCGCGACCTGGCGCTGGCAGCCGGGTGCGGCGCAGAAACTGGGGATTTCGCCGGGTGTGTTGCAGACCTTCCAGCGCGCTGCGGCGATTCGTGATGCGTTCTTCCGCTCCGGCGGTACCCAGCCGATCGTACGTTTCGAACTGAAGCCGGTGGCGATGGATGCCTCGATCACCCAGTTCCTGCTCGACCTCGACGGCCAGCAGATCAGCTATGACCACGGTCCGAGCCGGCCGGTGGCGATGCAGTGGCCGAATCCGGGCAGTATCGGCGTGGTGCGTCTGTCGATTTCGCCGCCTTCGGCCACCGGTCGTTCCGGCGTGACCCTGGACGGCCCGTGGGCCTGGTTCCGTCTGCTGGAGCAGTCGGACCTGGTGGCCGGCAACTCGCCGGACCGCTTCAACCTGCGCCTGCGGGTCGATGGGGCGAGCATCTCCTACGAGTTGCGCGCCAACAGCGCCTTCAACCCGTTCAAGAGCCGCGTGCTCAGTGGCTTCAGCCTGCCGGAGCGCCTATGACGACAGTGGGTTACTACGGCAAACTGGCCAGTCGCGGCGACTTTGTCAGCCGGGCGCTGCCCCAGGGTTTCCTGCAGCCGTGGGACGCCTGGCTGGCGTCCGGGTTGCACGCCAGCCAGCAGCAATTGGGTAGCGATTGGTTGAATGTGTACCTGGTCAGCCCGCTCTGGCGGTTCGTGCTGGCGCCGGGGGTCTGCGGTCCGGAGGCGGTGGTCGGGGTACTGATGCCGAGCATCGACCGGGTTGGCCGCTATTTTCCGCTGACGGTGGCCCAGCCGCTGGATGCCGAGCATGCCCTGGCGAAGGTGGTCGGCGGTGCCGATGACTGGTTCGAGCGGGCCGAAGCCTTGTTGCTGGCGACCCTGGAGGAGGGGGCCAGCTTCGAGGCGTTCGATCATGGCGTGCAGCACCTGAGTAAGTTGCCGTTCGCCAACAAGGCCCCGACCAGCGAGTTCGCCGGCCTGCAGCGCTTTGCCGCGCTCGACGCGCAGAGTCGCGGCCAGGCCCTGGCCGAACAGGCCTGCGCGGGCGCGAGCCTGTGGTGGGGACGCGGTTCGCAGCGGATCGACGCCGGCCTGATGCGTTGCGAAGGCCTGCCGGCCAGCGCCGATTTCGGCAGCTTCCTGCTGGGCAAGGGGGCGGCGAGTTAGATGGCCAGTACCCCAGCAATCAACTATCGGTCCGCCAGCTACAGCCATGTCGGCATGGTGCGCCAGATCAACGAGGACGCCTGCCTCGAATTGCCCGATGCCGGCCTCTGGGCCGTCGCCGATGGCATGGGTGGGCATGCGGCGGGCGACTATGTCGCCAGCCTGATCGTCGATACCCTGCGGCGCATCCCGCCGTCCGATTCCCTGGCGATCTACAGCAATGCCCTGCGCACCCGCCTGGCCGAAGTCAATGCGGCGGTTCGCGAGGAAGCCGCAAACCGTGGCGTGACGATGATGGGCAGCACCGTGGTGCTGTTGGCGGTACGCGGCGACAGCGCGACCTGCCTGTGGGCCGGCGACAGCCGCCTGTATCGCCTGCGCGATGGGCAACTGGAGAGCATTTCCCGCGATCACAGCTACGTCCAGGACCTGCAGGACAGCGGCCTGCTCAGCGAGGCCGAGGCGCGGGTGCATCCGCGGGCCAATATCGTCACCCGGGCGATTGGTGTCGAGGCACAACTGGAGCTGTCGATGAGCAATTTCCAGGTGCTCCCTGGCGATAGCTTCCTGCTGTGCAGCGACGGTCTGAACAAGACCGCCGAGGATGCCGAGATCCGTGACGTGCTCGGCCATCCGCAACCCTACGAAGTGGTACGCAGCCTGGTCCACCTGGGCCTGACCCGGGGAGCCCCCGACAACATTACGGCGATCGTCGTCAAAGCCACCTGAAGACACTTCCCTACATGGACATACTGATTCCCGGATTCGACATAGACGGCGAGATTGGCGAAGGCGCCATGGCCACCGTCTATCTGGCGACCCAGCGGTCGCTGGAGCGCAAGGTGGCGCTGAAAGTCATGGCGGCTGCGCTGGCCGCCGACCCGACCTTCTGCGAGCGCTTCCTGCGCGAAGGCCGAACCCTGGCGCGGCTGTCGCACCCGCATACCGTGACCATCCACGATATCGGCAATGTCGGCGAGCTGTACTACATGGCCATGGAGTACCTGCCCAACGGTACGCTCAAGGAACGTATCGCCGAGGGCCTGAGTCCGGAACAGGGCCTGCAGTACATTAGCCAGATCGCCTCCGCGCTCGGTTATGCCCATGCCCAGGGCCTGGTACACCGTGATGTGAAGCCGGCGAACATCCTGTTCCGTGCCGACGGTACGGCGGTGCTCTCGGACTTCGGCATCGCCAAGTCGCTGGACGACCGCACCCAGTTCACCCAGGCCGGTTTCGCCGTCGGTACGCCGAGCTACATGAGCCCCGAGCAAGCCCGTGGCCAGGAGATCGACGGGCGCGCCGACCTTTATGCGCTGGGCGTGGTGCTTTACGAAATCCTCGTCGGCAAGCTGCCCTATACCGGCACCGATGCGTTGTCGACGGCGCTGGCGCACCTCACTGAACCGTTGCCGGAACTGCCGATCCAGCATGGTCGCTACCAGCACATCCTGCAGCGGTTGCTGGCGAAGGACCCGGCCGAGCGTTTTCCCGACGCGGCGGCATTGCAGGCAGCACTGGACAACCTGCCGAGCGAGGCGTTGGAGTCGACCCTGATCCAGCCCCTGGCCCTGCCCACGGCCGCCGTCGAGAAACCGGCGGCCCCTGATCTGGGCGGGCTGACCCCGGTATCGATCGAGATCCCCAGCCAGGCACCGGCGCAACCGGCGTCGCGGCCGAGCCCACAGCCTACGCCTACGCCGAGCCCGCAACCGGTACTGCGTGACAACGCCGACTCGCAGCAACGCCGTGGCCCGGTGCTGGCCTTGCTGGCCGTCGCGGTGGCGGCCGCCATCGGGGTCGCCGGTGCCGGCTATTGGTGGCTGGGCAGTGATAAACCGGTGAAAGCGCCAGCGACCGCCAGTGCCACGCCGTCGGCCTCTACCACGCCCGTGGCCGGTACAGCCCCCACCTCCACCACGTCGTCTGCCTCGAACAGGCCGGCGGACCCGGTGAACACGACCGCAACCGTCCAGGCTTCGCCTGGCGAAGCTGACGGCGGCAACCGGCCGCTGCTGATGGTCGGCAAGAAGACCTTGTTCCAGCGCGTGTTGAGCCAGCCCGGCGCGCAGTTGTATAGCTCGCCTGGCGGTCAGGCCGACAAGGCCCTGCCGGCGTTTTCGGTGCTGTACGTCTACCAGCGCAAGACCGTCGATGGCGCTTCCTGGCTACGGGTCGGGGCCGCCAGTGACGGACGCAGCGAAGGCTGGTTACCCAGCGCGAAAGTCAGCGAATGGAAACAGAGCCTGGTCCTGAAGTTCACCGAGCGCTCCGGTCGTGAACCGGTGATGTTCCTGCGTGACGCTGCCGATATCGACAAGTTGCTGGCCAATCCGGCGGCGGCGAAGAACCTGTTGCTCAGCGCGCAGAAGAACCCGGCTGACAACCAGCGGGTGCTGGCCCTGGAGCCGGCGGCCAGCGCCGTGCCGCAGAACCAGTTCTATCTGCTGCCGATTTTCGATTCGCGCGAAAGCATCGACGAAAACGGCCAGCCGGTGCAGTTGCTCAATGTCGCTTCGATCGACCCGGGCAGCGCCGCGCAAAAAAGCGTCAGCGGCGCGGCACCCGTGGCCGCGGTGGACAAGTTCCGCACCGCGATCGTGCTGGTGGTCGACACCACGGTGTCGATGCAGCCTTACATCGACCAGGTTCGCGACGTGGTCCATGAGCTGCAGAGCCAGATCGCCCAGCGCGGCGAGTTGGACAGCGTCAGTTTTGGCCTGGTGGGCTTTCGCAACAACATCCAGAAGACCCCGGGCCTTGAGTATTTGACCAAGACCCTGATCAGCCTCGACCAGGGCCGTGATCCCGAGCGTTTCCTGGAGTTGGCACGGCAGGTCAAGGCGTCGACGGTGTCGAGCCATTCGTTCAACGAGGATTCCTTCGCCGGCATCATGCAGGCGGTCGATGGCATGGACTGGTCCGGCTATGGCGGGCGGCTGATTCTGTTGGTCACTGATGCCGGATCGTTGCGCAAGAACGACCCCTACAGCAGCACCCGGATGAACGAGGCGGAGATTCGCCAGGCGGCACTGAGCAAGCAGATCAAGATTTACGCACTGCACCTGCGCAGTGCGGCCGGCAATAAGAACCACGCCTTTGCCGAGCAGCAGTACCGCACCCTGACCGCCGACGCCAACCCGAAGATCGGCGACCTCTACATTCCGGTCCAGGGCGGCGACGTGCGCAAGCTCGGCGAGCGGGTCGAGGAAATCGGCTCGGTGTTCGCCAACCTGGTGCACCAGGTGCGCAGCAACCAGACCCAGGCGGCGCCGCTGCTGGCATCGGCACCGACCCTGGCGGACAAGTCGGCGGCGATCGGTTATGCCATGCACATGGATTTCCTCGGGCGCAAGGGCGCCAGCCAGGCGCCGCAACTGGTCAGTGCCTGGACCGCCGACCGCGACCTGACCAACCCGGCGCTGCCGGCGTTCCAGGTCTGCGTGATGCTGACCAAGCTGCAGCTCAACGAGTTGCAGCAGTCGCTGAAACTGATCGTCGATGCCGCGCGTAAGACCCAGAGTTCGCCCAAGGACTTCTTCCAGGAAATCGCCAGCGCCAGTGCCTACATGAGCCGTGACCCGGCGGCCCTGCGCAAGGGCGGCAACCTCGCCGATGGCGGGGTGCTCGGTGAGTACCTGGAAGGCCTGCCGTATCGCAGCAAGTCGCTGAGCATGACCCAGGACCTGTGGCTGTCGCTCAGCGTTGCCGAACAGGAGGACTTCATCGACGAACTGGAGTCGAAGATCCGTCTCTACGAGACCTTCCACAACGATGTGGCGAACTGGGTCCGGTTCGGCGATGCCGAGCCGGGTGACGCGTTGTACCGCGTACCGCTGTCGACGCTGCCGTGATGTTCAGTCTGCGCGAGGTGTGCAAGACGCGGGGCGAGGGCGCCCAGCGCTACAGCCTGGTGATTCCGCGCCTGGACCTGGCGCCCGGTCAGCAATGGGCGCTGGTGGGCCCGAGCGGTTGCGGCAAGAGTACCTTGCTCGACCTGCTGGCGCTGGTTTTGGCGCCCGATCGGGCCGGCGTGTTCGCCTTCGACGGGCCCGCTGGCGTGCAGGATATCGCCGCGCTCTGGCGTGAAGGACGCCATGACCCGCTGGCGCAACTGCGCAGCCGCTATTTCGGTTATGTGCTGCAGACCGGCGGGCTGCTGGGGTTTCTCGACGTGCGCGGGAACATCGAACTGTCGCGCAAGCTGCTGGGTCTGGCGGACGACGGCAGCGTGCGGCGCCTGGCCGAACAACTGGAAATCGCCGACCAGTTGGACAAGAAGCCCCAGGCCTTGTCCGTCGGGCAACGCCAGCGGGTCAGTTGTGCCCGGGCGCTGGCCCATGGTCCGCGGCTGTTGCTGGCCGACGAACCGACCGCCGCACTCGACCCGCTGAATGCCGGTCGGGTCATGCAGTTGCTGCTCAGGCAGGCCGGCGAGCAGGGCGCCTGCTGTGTGGTCGCCAGTCATGACGAGACGCTGGTGCGCGATTTGGGCATGCGCGTGTTGCGCATTACCTGTCGGCGTGATGCCGATGGTGGCGTGACTGCGACTCTGGGGAGCGACGCTTGATGCGCGGTGCTCTGGTGGCGGCCCTGGCCTGGCAGGATTATCGCGCCGACGCACGCCTGTCGGCCTGCACGGTGTTGGCGCTGGTGGCGGTGATCGCGCCCTTGCTGGTGCTGTTCGGCCTCAAGTTCGGGCTGGTCAGCAGCCTGACCGAACGGCTGGAGCGAGACCCGCTGGTACGCGAGATCATTCCTCTGGGCGGCGGTCGCTTCGGTGCTGCCTACATCGCCGAACTGGGCCGGCGTGACGATGTGGCGTTCGCCCTGCCACGGACCCGACAGATCGCCGCCACCGCCGATCTGTCCATCAGTCGCCAGGGGCCTGCGTTGAACGTCGAGATGCTGCCGACCGCCGAGGGCGACCCGCTGCTCGGCGGCCTGCCGGCACCGACCGGCCTGGCGGCGATGCTGCTGAGCCACACCGCTGCGGAAAAGCTCGGGGTGAAGGCCGGTGACTGGCTTGAGGTGGCCTTTGGTCGACAGGTGGCTGGCCGGGTGGAAAGCCAGCACACGCAGATCCAGGTGCAGGCGGTGCTGCCGCTGGAGGCCTTCGGGCGTGATGCGTTGTTCGCTCCGCTGGCGTTGCTGGAGGCCGCCGAGGATTATCGCGACGGTCGTGGTGTGCCATTGCTGGGCTGGAGCGGCGAGCCGCCGGGCTCCGCTGCGCAGCGGGTGTACCCGGCTTTCCGGCTGTATGCCCGTGAACTCAACGATGTCGAGCCGCTGCGCCGCTATTTCGCCGAGCGTGGCCTGCTGGTTTCGACCCAGGCGCAGACCATCGCCCAGGTCCAGTCGCTGAGTCGCAACCTGTCCATCGTATTCTGGATCATCGCCACCCTGGCCCTGGCCGGGGCGTTCGCGGCGATCTTCGCCGGAGCGCTGGCGGCGGTCGAGCGCAAGCGGCGCGAGTTGTCGGTGTTGCGCCTGCTCGGCCTCGGCACCGGTGCCTTGCTGCTGTTCGTGGTGCTGCAGGCGTTGTACAGCGGGATGTTGGCTGCGGTGTTGAGCGCCGTGTTGTACCGCGTCGCGGAAGAGGGCCTGAATCATCTTTTTGTGCAGTCGACGGGCGAATATGCGAGCCAGTTACTGTTGGGCCATTACGTGCTGGCACTTTTTTCGGTGTTGGTGGTCTGTGCTCTGGCTGCAGCCCTCGGTGGCTGGCGGGTGGCGCGGATAGAAGCTTCGGAAGGAATCAGAGATGTTTAAGCTGCGCAGCGCGACCCACATGGTCTTGATCGGTTGCCTGGGCCTGGGTTCTTTGGGCCTGGGCGCTTTGGCGCGGGCCGACGACGACAGCAACAAGCTGGACAATCCCAAGCCGCTGAGCGGCGACATCAGCCTGCCGTTGCCCTGCGATGGCGAGATGGTCTTCCGCTACGTCTATATCCTCGCCCAGGGCAGCCTCGATGACCGCGAGATCAGCCTGGGCTACCCCTTCAGCGAGGACGAGCCGGGCTACAAGCAGTCGTTCATTTCCGGCTATCGTCGGGACTTCATCAACGGCCAGTTCACCCTCAAGGACCTGCCCAGCGATTGGCAGAAGGCGATTGCCCCGGCCCTGCCGAAAACCGATGCCGGTTCGCCGTTGAAGCCGATGTTCTATTTCATGGGCAAGTACCCGGTGACGGCGCGCCAGTACGCGTTGGTCATGGCCCAGGCGCAATCGTTGTCCAGTGGTGAGCCGGCACCGGCCTGCGAGGCACCGGAAGGCCTTGCCGGGCGCTTGCCCAAGGTCAAGGTGTCGCGTTTCGATGCCGAGCGCTTTTCGGCGGTCTACAGCGCCTGGCTGATGAAGTATCACCGCGATCGGCTGCCGGTCAGTGGTCGTGGCAGTTCGGCCGAGGATGGCGGTACCGGCTTCGTCCGCCTGCCGACCGAGGTCGAGTGGGAGTATGCCGCCCGTGGTGCCCAGGCAGTGGGCCGCCAGGAGCTGGAAGGCCGGCTGTTTCCGCGGCGCCAGCCGGGCAGCGACAGCGACGGGCCGCTGTCCGACTACGCGGTATTCAACCAGGTGGCCGGTGGTACCGGGCAGGCGCCACGGCTGATGCCGGTGGGCACCAAGTTGCCCAACCCGATCGGCCTGTTCGACGTGATCGGCAATGCCGCGCAAATGGTCCAGGAGTCCTTCCAGTTGGTGCATGCCGGCCGGCGCCAGGGCGCCTATGGCGGCTTCGTGGTCAAGGGCGGCAACTACCTCGAAGGCGAAGGCACGCTGTTTACCGGCATGCGTCGCGAGTATCCGCTGTTCGCCGCCGATGGCACCGAGCAGAGCAACGAGACCACCGGCTTTCGGGTTGCCATCGGCGCGCTGTCAGCGCCGCGCTCGCGCTACAAGGAACTGTTCGAGCAGTGGCAGAAGGAAGGTCGCCTGGCCGCCCTGACCGACGCCATCGACGATGCCCAGGACCCGACCAAGCGCCTGGACAGTATCATTTCCGGCACCACCGACACGCGTCTGCAGGCCGAGCTGGGGCTGGTCAACGAAGAGCTCAAACGCAACGTTTCGCTGATCGCCCGCCAGCGTGAAGAGGCCGCCGGCAACCTGATCCAGTCGGCCGCGTTGGTGGCCGAGACCGTCAACAACTACAACATCCGCCTGACCAACCTGAAGAAGAGTCGCCAGCAGGCCGTCGATGCCAAGGACGAGGCCAGCGCCGCGCTGTTCGCCACGGCCATCGAAAACGGCACCAGCGCGCTGGATGGCGCCGTGGCGATCTACATCGACAACCTGGCAACGGCCACGCGCTACACCGATGCGGTGATCCAGGCGCAGTTCCAGCGGGTCAAGGAAGAACTCAGTCGCAAACCCGTGCTCGGCAACAGCCTGGTGGCACGGGCAACCTTGTTCGTTCGTCATGTCGGGGATTACCGCAAGCAACAGCGGGCCGATCCGGCGACGATCTTGAAAGCGTTACTCGCATCGACCGCGCAGAAGCCTTGAGCGGTCGGAGTCCGGCGAGTGTAGAGGGGATCCGGGCGGTAGGTGCCGCATCGGCCAAGTCAAACCAAGAAAGGAAACATGAACATGATTTTCTCCAGTAAACCCCTTGTTTCAACCTCCAAGTGCCGTGCCGCGCTGTGGGTTGCCGCCGGATTCAGCACCGTGCTGATGGGCGGTTGCGCCACGTCGCCGACCTCCAAGGTCGGCCAGAGCACCAAGGTCGAGTACTACCCGACCTGCTACGAGCCGGTGCAGCACCTGCGTGACACGGACTCGAGCATGACCCGTTCCATCGCTACCGGCGCGGTGATCGGTGCCCTGGGCGGTGCCGCACTCGGCGCGTTGACTGGCGACGATTCGAGCAAGCGCGGTCGCAACGCCGCCATCGGTGCCGCCGGTGGCGCACTGGCCGGTGGTGCAGCGGGCTACTACACCGAGAAGCAGAAGCAGATCGCCGATGACAATCAGCGCATTGGTTCCTACGCCGCTGACGTCAGCAAGCGCTCCGCCGATATCGATCGCAGCACCGCTTATGCCCAGGCCTCGCAGAGCTGCTACCAGCGTGAGTTCACCAACCTGGTCAGCGCCCGCAAGGCCAAGACCATCGGTGATGCCGAAGGTCGCAAGCGCCTGGCGGAAATCGTTGCCGGCCTGAAAGAGTCCAACGACCTGATCGTCGCGGTGAATGGCAAGGCCGCTGAAGACCTGAACAACTACACCCAGGCGTACGAAAAGGACCTGCAGACCGTTGGTGTACAACGGACTGACGTGGTGACCGTTGCCACGGCCGATAGCGCTCCGGCGATCGCCCCGACGGGTAAAGGCAAGAAGCAGAAGGTCATCAAGAAGCCAGCGCTGCCGACCGTGCCGAAAGAGGCTGTAGCGACTGAAAAAACCATCCAGGATGCCAACGCCAAGAAAGCGGCCAGCCAGCAAGTGGCGGCCACCGGTCAATCGCAGGTCAACAGCATGTGCAAAAACCCGGACCTGGGCGACTGGGCACCGGTACCTTGCCCGAATGCCTGAGTGACCGCCTGGTCATGAAAATGCTGACATAAGCGGCAAACGCCAGCCGATCTTCTTGCAAAGAAGGAGATCGGTGGCGTTCCTCGAACAAACCGCTACACTGCGCCGGCGATTCCATTTTTCTGCCGAGGCGTTGTGCATGAAATTCCGTTTTCTTCTCTGGGCAATGGGCCTGCTGATGGCCCGCGCCAGCCGCAATAACCCCGCGTTCCAGCAGCAACTGGCCGACAAGGCACTGGTGTTCCAGCTGCAGACGCTGGACGGCAAGATCGCCCGTCACTTCATCGTCAAGGATCAACGTATCACCAGCCAGTCCGGAACCTATCCGGAGCCGGCGTTCGCCATCGGCTTCAAGGATGCCGCGTACGGCTTCGCCACGCTGCAGGCGAAGAACAAGCAGTTGGCGTTCATGACGGGGATTCAGGACAAGTCGATCCAGATCAAGGGCAATCCGGCCCTGGTGATCTGGTTCCAGGGGCTGACCAAGTACCTCAAGCCGAAGAAAAAGAAGGCCTGAGTCGTTGCTGAAGGTTTGATATCCGGGGTGACTGCTCCGCCGCTATCGCCAGCAAGCCGGCTCCCACGCCGGCTTGTGGCGATAGCGGTCTGATGACCGCTGTTATCAGTGCTGACCGAACTGCGAAGCCAGTTCGCGCAGCAGCACTTCGGCTTCCAGCACCTTGCTCACCACGTCCTCGGCCTTGTCGCGGCTCAGGCCCAGACGGTCGAGCAGGGCGTCGGGGATTGCCTCGTCCGGCCCGGAGCCGATGTTGCGGCTGCGCAGCAGGCGCACCGCCAGGCACACCAGGTTCGGGTACGCGGCATAGTCGCCGTCGTAGTGCGGGTCGTGCTGGAACCGCAGCGCGGTGGCCAACTCGTCCGGCATGTCCCAGTAGCGCATCAGCCAGGCGCCGATCTGCTCGCGGCTGATGCCCAGCAGGTGCTGCTCGACGTAGCTGTGGCACAGGTGCGGGTTGACTTCCAGATGCCGACAGATCAGCGAGAAATGCGGCGGGAACACATGGGCCAGCAGCAGGTAACCGAAGTTGTGCAGCAGGCCGGCCAGGTAGGTCAGGCCGGCTTCGGGGCGCTGCGCACGGGGCATGGCGCGGGTCAGGCCTTCGATCACCGCAGCGGTGTAGATCGATTGCTGCCAGTACGGCGTGCTGTGCTGCGGATGGTCCTTGGGCAGGCTCAGGGTCTTGCCCAGGGCCAGGCCGAGCGCCAGGTTGATCACCAGGTCGAAACCCAGCACCCGCACGATGGCATCTTCCACCGAGCGGATCTTGCCCGGCGAGGCGTAATACGGCGAAGCCGCCCAGCTCACCACTTGCGCGGCCAGGGCCGGATCGGTCTCGACCACACCGGTGATGTCGTCGATGGTCGCATCGGGGTCGACCCGCAGCTTGATGATCTTCTGCGCGGTTTCCGCCAGCGGTGGAATCTCGATGGTCGCTTCCAGGCGTTGCTGGATGCGCCGGGCAGTGAAGACCTGGACCGCCTGGGTGATTTCCTTGCGATCGTCATCGGGGCGATCGAGGTTCGGACGGATATTGCTCAGGGCTTCGCCGAAGCTGGCGGCACTGGCCTTGGTGAGCATGCTCTTGAAGTCGTCGCTGGAGATTTCCAGCAACAGACCGAGTTCGCCGGAGTTGATCAACAGGCTCGGTTCACGCAGCAACTGTTCTTCGTACAGGCACGGCGAGCTGGTCAGTGCCGGCAGGCCGGGCAACAGGTGCAGGCTGTGTTTGCCGAGCATGCGCTCCAGACGTTCGGTGGAAACGGCCGTCAGGCTGCGGCCGGTGAGTTCGGTCAGGCGGTTGAGGTCGAGCAACTGGTTCTGCGCGAACAGGACCATGAGCGCACCGACAGCGTCATCGAGCAGCACCGCCTGAACCTTGCGTGAAGCCGGCAGGCCAGGTTCGTCAGTGACTTCGCGATAGCGGATGGCAAGCTTGTCGAGCAGCATTCGAACCACAGACGGGGTGTGCGGGGTTGCATCAATGAGGGCAACTTCTGTCATGGTCTGTATCCGTGTACCTACAATCTCAGCAGTATAACCAGCTTGTACCAGTGGATGGTCCACGAATTGTGAGGTCTATCACACTTGGCCGTATTGCTGACCGTGACGCAGCCAGCGTTCCAGCAGCGGGCTGACATGTTGTGGCCAATGTGCCAGCAGCGCTTGGGCCGCATCGCGGACGGCCGGTAGCAGGTCGGCATCGCGCATCAGGTCGGCGACCTTGAACTGCAGCAGGCCGGTCTGGCGGGTGCCGAGCATTTCACCAGGGCCGCGCAGTTCCAGGTCCTTTTCGGCGATGACAAAGCCGTCGTTGGTCTCGCGCATGATGCCCAGGCGCTGGCGGCCGATCTGGGACAGCGGCGGGTGGTAGAGCAGCACGCAGTGGCTGACGGCGCTGCCCCGGCCGACCCTGCCACGCAACTGGTGCAGTTGCGCCAGGCCCAGGCGTTCGGGGTTTTCGATGATCATCAGGCTGGCATTGGGTACATCGACGCCGACTTCGATCACCGTGGTAGCGACCAGCAGTTGCAGGTTGCCCACCTTGAATTCGGCCATCACTGCGGCTTTTTCCGCCGGTTTCATGCGCCCATGGATCAGGCCGACCCGCAGCTCGCCCAGAGCGGCGGTCAATTCTTCGAAGGTGGTCTCGGCGGCCTGGCAGGTCAGTTCTTCGGATTCCTCGATCAGCGTGCACACCCAGTAGGCCTGGCGGCCTTCGGCACAGGCGGCGCGGACCCGCTCGACCACCTCGAAGCGCCGGCTGTCGGTGACCAGCACGGTATTGACCGGTGTACGGCCAGGCGGCAGTTCGTCGAGGATCGAGGTGTCGAGATCGGCATAGGCGCTCATTGCCAGAGTGCGCGGGATCGGCGTGGCGGTCATGATCAGTTGGTGCGGACACATGCGCCCGCCCACGCCCTTCTGGCGCAGGGCCAGACGTTGCTGGACGCCGAAGCGGTGTTGTTCGTCGATGATCACCAGGGCGAGGTTCTTGAACCGGACTTCGTCCTGGAACAGCGCGTGGGTGCCGACCACCATCGGCGTGCCGCTGGCGATCTGTTCCAGGGCGCTGGCGCGGGCCTTGCCCTTGAGCTTGCCGGCCAGCCAGGCGGTTTCGATGCCCAAGGGGGTCAGCCAGCGCTGGAAATTGATGAAGTGCTGTTCGGCGAGGATCTCGGTCGGTGCCATCAGTGCCACCTGATAGCCCGCTTCCAGCGCCTGCAGGGCGGCCAGGGCGGCGACCACGGTCTTGCCCGCGCCAACATCGCCCTGGATCAGCCGCAGCATCGGTTCGGGCTGGCTGAGGTCGTAGGCGACTTCGTTGCCGACCCGCTGCTGGGCGCCAGTCGGCGGGAAGCCGAGGTTGGCGAGAAACTGCGCCGGCAGCTTGCGCGCTTTCGGCAGGGCCGGCGCCCGCAGGGCCCGCAGGCTTTCGCGCAGGCGTTGTTGGGACAACTGATGCGTGAGCAGCTCTTCGAAGGCCAGGCGGTGCTGGGCCCAGTGATGGCCGAGGGCGAGTTCTTCGACATCGGCATCGGCCGGTGGCTGGTGCAGGTAGCGGATCGCATCGTCCAGGGGGGCCAACTGGTAGTCGCTGGCCAGTTCCCGTGGCAACCAGTCCGGCAGGCTGCGCGGCCCGAGCATGGCCAGGCTCTGCTGGCTCAGCAGGCGCAGGCGTTGCTGGGTCAGGCCTTCGGTCAGCGGGTAGATCGGGGTCAGGGTCTGGTCGACCGGCGGCGGCTCGTCACCGGTCAGGGCACGGTATTCCGGGTGATAGATTTCCAGTCCCGAGGCGCCGGGCCGGGCCTCGCCGTAGCAGCGCACATGGGTGCCGCGCTTGAGACCTTCTTTCTGGGAGTTGCTGAAATGATAGAAGCGCAGGCTCAGACCGCCGGTGCCGTCATTGAGCCTTACCAGCAGGCTGCGACGCTTGCCCATGACCACATCGGCACCGCTGACCACGCCTTCGATCACCGCGTCCTGGCCGGGGCGCAGGGCTCCGATGGGGACGACACGGGTACGGTCCTGGTAGCGCAGGGGCAGGTGAAACAGTACATCCTGGATGGTTTCCAGGCCGACCTTGGCCAGCTTTTCGGCCATGGCTTCGCCGACACCCTTGAGTGCCGTGACTGGCACCTGCGACAGCTCAGTCACGGCATTCAGCTCGCAGCGGGCGGCTTGGCCACCGAGCACAGGCGGATCGAGTCGGCGAGGATCTCGATCGCCTTGGGCCGAGGGAAACTGGCCCGCCAGGCGATGGCCACCGTGCGGAATGGCGTGGGTGGCGTCAGCGGACGCACCTCGATGACACCGGGGGCGTAGTGATGGCTATCCACCGCCGACAGCGGCAGCACCGACACGCCCAGGCCGGAGGCGACCATGTGGCGGATGGTTTCCAGGGAGCTGGATTCGACCGTGGTGTGCTTGGCCGCGTCGCTGCCCTTGGCCAGCGTCGGGCAGGCCTCGAGAACCTGGTCGCGGAAGCAGTGGCCTTCGCCGAGCAGCAGCAGGCTCTTGTCGTTGAGCAGGGCGCTGTCGATGGTTTCCTTGCGGGTCCAGGGGTGCGAGGCCGGCATCAGCACGTAGAACGGCTCGTCGTACAGCGGCAGGGTCAGCACATCGGCCTCGTTGAACGGCAGGGCGATGATCACGGCGTCCAATTCACCGTTACGCAGCTTGTCGCGCAGGACGTGGGTGAAGTTTTCCTCGATGTACAACGGCATCTGCGGGGCGACCCGGTGCAGTTGCGGGATCAGGTGCGGGAACAGGTAGGGGCCAACGGTGTAGATCGCACCGACTTTCAGCGGCGCGGTCAGCTGGTTTTTCCCGGCCTGGGCCAGTTCACGGATGCCCTGGGCCTGTTCCAGGACCTTTTGGGCCTGGGCGACGATGCTTTCGCCAACCGGCGTCAGGCGCACGGCGCTCTTGCTGCGCTCGAAGATCAGCACGCCGAGTTCGTCTTCCAGCTTTTTCACGCCCACTGACAGGGTCGGCTGGCTGACATGGCAGCGCTCGGCCGCATGACCGAAGTGTTGTTCTTGGGCGAGGGTAACGATGTAGCGTAATTCGGTCAGGGTCATCGTGGGCGTCCATGAGGTTGCCGCCCAAGCATAACGGCTGCCATCGATAGACGCACGTTATCAGGTGAAGGTTTGGGTGAAGATTGTCGTTAATGTTGGCGCAGGGAGAAGAATCCCACGGGTTGCGTGGGATTCTGGCAGGGCTAGCGGTTGCGCTTGTCGATGGAGTAGACGAAGGGCGCGACGATCTCGATGCTGCCGTTGGTCAGCATCTCTGCCGGTGGCTTGGGCAGCGGCTGGGCGCTGCGGATCATTTCCAGGGTCGCCCGGTCCAGATCGGCGTTCCCCGAACGGCCCACCAGTTCGTACGAGAGCACCTTGCCTTCGGCGTCGACGACAAAACGCAGACGGTTCAGGCCTTCCTTGTTTCGCAGTCGCGCGGCCTGCGGGTACTTCTTGTACTTGCCCAAATGTGCCAGCAAGGTGCCTTCCCAACTGGCCTTGGCGGCGAGCTGCTGGGGCGACGGACCTGGTGCCGGCGCTGCGGATTTCTCCGGCGGACGGGTGGTCGGGGGCTCCTCGGAAGGCTTTTCTTCCTCCTTGGGTTTTTCCTTTTCCGGTTCCTTCTTCACTTCCGGCTTGGGCGGCTGTGGCTTGGGTTTGGGCTTGACCGGCTTGGGTACCGAGATGGTCGGCTTTGGCGCTTCGGCCAGCTTGGGCAGCGGCAATTCCTCTTCCGGTGCCGGCGGCGTGGGCGGCGTCACCACCTTGGGCGGTGCCGGCGGTGGTGGTGCGGGTGGCAGCGGTGCCAGCTCGACCATCATGGCCTGCTGCGGTAGCTCGATCGGCTTGGACACCGACCAGTTCAGGGCGGCGAGGATCGCCACCGCATGAACGCCCAGGACCAGGGCCAGGCTACCGCCGTAACGCGTCAGTTTGTGGCGCGTCGTGATCATTTCTTGGCTGCCGTCTCAAGTCCGACCAGGCCGACCTTCAGGTAACCGGCTGCGCGCAGCGAGTCCATGACACGCATCAGGTCGCCGTAGTCCACGCCCTTGTCGGCCTGGAAGAAGATGGTGGTGTCTTTCTTGCCGTGGGTCTTGGCGTCCAGGGCCGGGCCCAGCGACTCGGCCTTGACCTCTTCTTCACCGAGGAACAGCTTCTGGTCGGCCTTGACGCTGAGGAACACCGGCTTCTCCGGGCGCGGAGACGGCTTGGCCGTCGAGGCGGGCAGATCGACCTTGATGTCCACGGTGGCCAGGGGCGCCGCGACCATGAAGATGATCAGCAGCACCAGCATCACGTCGATGAACGGCGTGACGTTGATTTCATGATTCTCGGCCAGATCGTCGTCTGCGCCTTCTTTCAAATGCAGGCCCATGGTCGCTTACCCCACTTTGACCATTTGCGGTTGGCTGGCACGCTCTGGTGGCAGGTGGTCGAGGTCGCGGCTGACCAGCAGCAGAACCTGTGCCGAAGCGTCCGAGACCTGCGCCTTGTAGCCAGCGATGGAGCGGGCGAAGACGTTGTAGATCACCACGGCCGGGATGGCTGCGACCAGGCCCAGGGCGGTCGCCAGCAGGGCTTCGGCGATACCTGGGGCAACCACCGCGAGGTTGGTGGTCTGGGTCTTGGCGATACCGATGAAGCTGTTCATGATGCCCCATACGGTACCGAACAGACCGACGAACGGTGCTGTGGAGCCGATGGTAGCCAGTACGCCGGTGCCGCTGCTCATGTTGCGGCCGCAGGCTGCAACCAGGCGCTCCAGGCGGAAGCTGACGCGCTCCTTGATGCCTTCCTTCTCGCGGCTGTTGGCCGACAGACGCATCTCTTCGAGGGCGTCGTGCACCAGCAGGTTGGCCAGGGTGCCTTCTTTGGCGGCGCTGGCGCTGGCTTCCTTGAGGGTGATGGCTTTCTTCAGGTTGGCGATTTCACCGCGCAGGCGGCGTTTGGCGCCCAGCAGTTCGAAACCCTTGGCGATCCAGATGGTCCAGGTAATGATCGAAGCGATAGCCAGGCCGATCATTACCAGTTTTACGACGATGTCGGCATTCTGGTACATGCCCCATGGCGACAGGTCGTGGGACATGCCCAGGCTGTTGGCTTCGGCGGGTTGCACATCGGCTTCGGAGCCTTCGGCACCTGCGGCGTTTTGCGCTGGGGCCTGGTCGGCAGCGACGGGCGTCACGACAGGCGCGGCGGCTGGAGCTGTGGCGGCAGGTGCGGCGTGGTTGGCTGGCTCATCAGCAAAAGCGGCAGTCGGGGCCAGCAACAGGCTGAACAGTACCGCCGCTAACGAGCGCCAGGCGCGTGACGGGCGGTGGGGCTGGGTTGGCGAGGCGGAAGAGTGATTGCGTGTCATGCTGGCCGGACCTGAGAGAAGTAGAAGTGGGTCTTGTCCTTCCAGGCCTCGTGGGGGCCGAGAACAAATGGTCGGGTATTATTGCAAGTAATTCTTGTTAGCAGAAGTAATAGCGTCTCTTTTTTTCTTCGATTGCTAGCCGCTCGTCCATTCCTGAGGCTAGTCTGTGCCCCTTTGTATGGAGATTTCCGATGTCCGCTCCTTCTGTTCTGATCGCTGGTTGCGGCGATGTCGGTGGCCGGCTGGCCAGCCAGTTGCTGGGCCAGGGCTGGCAGGTGCAGGGTTTGCGCCGGTCGATTTCCCGTCTGCCCGAAGGCGTGCGCGGGGTAGCGGGCGATCTGTTCGACGCTCAGCGACCTGCGACCTGGCCGACGGGCTCTCTGGATTACGTGGTGTATTGCGCGGCTGCGACCGATCACGACGAGGCCGGTTATCGAGCTGCCTATGTCGACGGTCTGCGGCATGTCCTGAGTTGGCTCAAGGAGTCCGGGCAGCAGCCGCGGCGGCTATTGTTCGTCTCCAGCAGCAGTGTCTATGTGCAGCAGCATGGCGAGTGGGTGGATGAAACTTCGGCGACCGAGGCCGAGAGTTATTCCGGGCGTCTGATGCTTGAGGCCGAGCAACTGGCGCTCGACAGCGGCATCGCGGCGAGCAGGGTACGCCTGACCGGCATTTACGGGCCTGGTCGCGAGTGGCTGCTGACGCAGGTGCGCCGTGGCTATCAGGTGGCGGTCGAGCCGCCCCTGTATGGCAATCGCATTCATGCCGATGACGCCGCCGGGCTGCTGGCGTTCCTGCTGGAGGCCGATCGGGCGGGCAAGGTGCTGGAGGACTGTTACATCGGCGTCGACGATGCGCCGGCGCCTTTGGCCGAGGTGGTGGGCTGGTTGCGCGATTATCTGGGCGTGACCGATTGGGATGCCGAGGCCAGCGTGCGCCGTACCGGCAGCAAGCGTTGCAGCAATGCCCGTGCGCGGGCTCTCGGCTGGGTGCCGCGTTATCCCAGTTATCGTGAAGGATACGCGGCGATTCTCGAAGGGCGTTGCTGACACGTACCCTGTAGGCGGTGGCGTCTACAGGGTATCGGCTATTTCTCCAACAGCCACTGGCGATTGCCGGGATAGAGCTGCGGCTGTTCGTCGGCCTGGGCGGAGTTCAGGGCCTGGAAAATCTCCAGTTGCTTGCCCTTGCGCACGAAAATCCAGGCATTGCCCTTGTCGCCCTGCTGCAGCCAGATGCTGTCGTTGTTGCCGCTCATGTTCGCGCAGTCACCCGCCAGGCAAAGGGCGTAGCGGTCGGCGCCGGGCAGGCCCTCCAGGCGGCCGTCCGGCAGAAACTTCACCTGCGCACCTTCGCCGGGACCGCTGACGATCTTCCAGTCGCCACCCATGTAGTCGGTATACAGCGTCTGTTCGAAGCTGGCGCCGACGGGCGCACCGGCCGGCAGTTCATTCTGGGCGCGCGCGAAGGTTTGCTCGGGTTCGGACTCGCTGGCGCCTTGAATCAGTTCCTTGCCGTCGCGCACCAGTGGGGTGCCGGTGCTGCCGTAGAAGTCAGCGTGCCACTTCTGCTTGCCGTCCGCCCGCACATGTCCTTCGGGGCGTTCGAAGCCGTTGCTGTACTTGGCCTGGCCGTTGCGCGTGTCGATGTTCCATTCCAGGTTCGGCCCGTAGGTATCCAGGGCTTCGCGCAGGCTGCCTTTTTTCACGGCAGCGTCAATGGCCGCCTGGTTGATCCAGGTGCCGCTGATGTCATATTTGGCGGGATCGCTGGCGCAACCGCCAAGCAGGAGGGCGAACAGCGGGAGGGCGAGCGCTTTGCGCATGGTGGAGTCCTTGCAGGCAGTGCGGGTGGTTCTGGAAAGGCTTATTCGATGACCAGAGTCGTGTCCATTTCGACTTGTGCGCCGCGTGGCAGCGCCGCGACACCGATGGCGGCGGGGGCCTTGTCGATGCTGAAAACGCTCTGGGTCATGAATGATTCCTTGTAGTGTCCGGGCGCTGGCGAGCTAGGCACGCATGCGGGTGATACGGATCACGCCGGTGAGGGCGCGCAGCTTCTTGATCACGCGGGCCAGGTGCACGCGGTCGTGCACGCTGACGACCAGTTGGACCACACTGATGCGGCCATCGCGCTCGTCCATGCTGATTTTCTCGATATTGCCGTCGGCCGCGTTGACGCTGCTGGCCAGCAGGGCAATCAGGCCGCGCTGGTGTTCCAGCTCGACGCGCAGTTCGACATTGAATTCGCCGGTGACATCCTTGGCCCAGGAGAGCTGGATGCATTTTTCCGGATTGTGGCGGATTTCGCTGATATTGCGGCAGTTTTCCAGGTGCACGACCATCCCCTTGCCGGCCGACAGATGGCCGACGATCGGATCGCCCGGAATCGGTGTGCAGCACTTGGCGTAGCTGAGCACCAGGCCCTCGGTGCCGCGAATCGCCAACGGGCCTTCGGGGCTCGGCAACTGTTCGCCTTCGCCCATCATGCGTCGGGCGACCACGTAGGCCATGCGATTGCCCAGGCCGATGTCCTCGAGCAGGTCCTCGATCAGTTCCAGGCGGTACTCGTGCAGAATCGACTGCACGCGTTCGAGCGGAATCTTGTCCAGGGCACTGTCGAAGCCATTGAGCACCTTGTTCAGCAGGCGTTCGCCGAGGCTGATGGACTCGGAGCGGCGTTGCAGCTTCAGGGCGTGGCGGATATGGGTACGGGCCTTGCCGGTCACCACGAAATTGAGCCATGCCGGGTTCGGCCGGGCACCGGGTGCGCTGACGATCTCGACCGTGGAGCCGCTTTGCAGCGGTTCGGACAGCGGTGCGAGACGGCGATTGATCCGACAGGCAATACAGCTGTTGCCCACGTCGGTATGCACCGCGTAGGCGAAGTCGACCGCCGTGGAGCCCTTGGGCAGCTCCATGATCCGGCCTTTGGGCGTGAACACATAGACCTCGTCCGGGAACAGGTCGATCTTCACGCTCTCGATGAACTCCAGGGAGTTGCCGGCGCGCTGCTGCATTTCCAGTACGCCCTTGACCCATTGGCGGGCGCGGGCATGGGTGCCCTTGGGTTGTTCGTCACCACTGGACTTGTACAGCCAGTGGGCGGCGATGCCGTTGTTGGCCATCTCTTCCATTTCGCGGGTACGGATCTGGATCTCGATCGGTACGCCGTGCATGCCGAACAGGGTGGTATGCAGCGACTGGTAGCCGTTGGCCTTGGGAATCGCGATGTAGTCCTTGAACCGGCCGGGCAATGGCTTGTACAGGTTGTGCACGGCGCCGAGCACGCGATAGCAGGTGTCGACCTTGTCGACGATGACCCGGAACGCATAGACGTCCATGATCTCGTTGAAGGCCCGACGTTTGCCGCGCATCTTCTTGTAGATGCCGTAGAGGTGTTTCTGCCGGCCGCTGACTTCGCCCTCGATACCGTCCACCGCCAGGCAGTGGCTGAGGGATTCCTCGATCTTGTTGACGATTTCCTTGCGGTTGCCCCGGGCGCGCTTGACCGCCTGGTAGATGCGCGCGGAGCGCATCGGGTGCATGGCCTTGAAACCCAGGTCCTCGAACTCGATGCGTACCGCGTGCATGCCCAGCCGGTTGGCGATGGGCGCATAGATCTCGAGGGTTTCCTTGGCGATGCGCCGGCGTTTTTCCCCCGAGAGCACTTCCAGGGTGCGCATGTTGTGCAGGCGGTCGGCGAGCTTGACCAGGATCACGCGGATATCGCGGGCCATGGCCATCGCCATCTTCTGAAAGTTTTCCGCCTGGGCCTCGGCCTTGGTCTCGAAGTTCATCTGAGTCAGTTTGCTGACTCCGTCGACCAGTTCGGCCACGGTCTCGCCGAACTGCGCCTGTAGCGCTTCCTTGGCGATTCCGGTGTCTTCGATCACGTCATGCAGCATCGCGGCCATCAGGCTCTGATGGTCCATGTGCATGTCGGCAAGAATATTGGCTACCGCCAGCGGGTGCGTGACGTAGGCTTCGCCGCTGCGGCGGCGTTGGCCGTCGTGGGCTTGTTCGGCGTAGAAGTACGCCCGGCGGACCAGGTTGACCTGGTCGGCACCGAGGTAGGCCGATAAGCGATTGGCGAGGGCGTCTATGCTCGGCATGAGGTTTCCCCCGACCGAAGCCTTGTACCCTGCGCCGTGCTACGTCGACCAGGCATAGGCTTAGACGGCCTCGTTGGACTCGTCCTCGAAAGCCGCGAACAGAGGTTCGTCTTCGACGATCTCCTCGTTGGCGATCATTTCGTAGCTCACCAGGCCTTCAGCGATTTCACGCAGGGCAACGACGGTAGGCTTGTCGTTTTCCCATGCCACTTTCGGCTCTTTACCGCCGGTCGCCAGTTGACGAGCACGCTTGGTGGAGAGCATGACCAGCTCGAAACGGTTATCCACGTGTTCTAGGCAGTCTTCAACGGTTACGCGGGCCATGGTGTTCCTCGTAGCAAATGCGGTAGGCGGGCTGCCCTGATGGGCGAGCGGACTCGACAGTTTAAAAAAACACCAGCGATTAGGGAAGCGCTGATTTTTTCAGCAGCCTCTCCAACGCGCTACAAGGTGCAATGTAAAGCCCTTGCCGCGCGTTTGGAAAGTCTTTGTTTCAGGCCAGCAATTCGCTCAAGAGGGCCGCGTGTTGCTGCTGTTGTGGCTGTTGCTGCAGGCGGTTGGCGCGGAAAATCGCCTTGAGATCGTCCAGCGCGTGGGCGAAATCGTCGTTGATGATCAGGAAATCGTATTCGACGTAGTGGCTCATTTCGCTGACCGCTTCGCGCATCCGCCCTTCGATGATCTCGTCGCTGTCCTGGCCGCGATTGGTCAGGCGCTGGCGCAGAGCCTGCTGGCTCGGCGGCAGGATGAAGATCGACCTGGCGTGAGGCATCTGCCGGCGGACCTGTTCGGCGCCCTGCCAGTCGATCTCCAGGATCAGGTCGTGGCCCGCGTCCAGGGTCTGTTGCAGGCTGCTCTGCGAGGTGCCGTAGAGATTGCCGAAGACTTCAGCCTGTTCGAGGAAGTCACCCTGTTCGGTCAGGCGCACGAATTCGGCGCGGTCGACGAAGTGGTAATTCACCCCGTTGGCCTCGCCCGGGCGCATGGCGCGGGTGGTGTGCGAAACCGAGACGCGGATCTGTGGCTGGGCGTCGATCAGGGCCTTGACCAGGCTGGTCTTGCCTGCGCCCGACGGTGCGGAAATGATGTAGAGGGTGCCAGTGCTTTGGGTCATGTCGGGGTAGCCTTACTCGATATTCTGTACTTGTTCGCGCATCTGCTCGATCAACACCTTGAGGTTGACCGCAGCGGCGGTGCTGCGCGTGTCGAAGGCCTTGGAGCCCAGGGTGTTGGCTTCGCGGTTGAGTTCCTGCATCAGGAAGTCCAGGCGCCGACCGGCGGCTCCGCCGGACTTGAGCACCCGGCGCACTTCGATGATGTGGGTACTCAGGCGGTCGAGTTCTTCGGCCACGTCGCTTTTCTGGGCGAGCAGGACCATTTCCTGTTCCAGGCGCTGCGGGTCCAGTTCGGCCCGCATGTCGGCAAACCGGTCGAGGACCTTCTGGCGCTGGGTAGCGAGCATCTGCGGCACCTGTTCGCGCAGGGTCGCGACATCTTCCTCGATCGAGGTCAGGCGCTCGTTGATCAGGCGGGCCAGTTCCGCGCCTTCGCGCTCGCGACCGTGCTTGAGTTCCTTCAGGCCTTCGGCGAACAGGGCCAGGGCCTGGTTGTTCAGGGCTTGCGGGTCGCTCGCGTCGGCTACCAGCACGCCGGGCCATGCCAGCACTTCCAGTGGGTTGAGGGCGGCCGGCTGCTTGATCAGGCTGGCGACGGTTTCGGCGGCGGCGATCAGTTGGGTGGCGCGTTCGCGGTCGATCTGCAACGGCTGGCCGCTGGTTTCCTCGGTGAATCGCAGAGTGCATTCCAGCTTGCCGCGGGACAACCCCTGGCGCAGGGCTTCGCGCACGGCGCCCTCGAGGTCGCGGAACGACTCCGGCAGGCGCAGGTGCGGTTCCAGGTAGCGGCTGTTGACCGAGCGCAGTTCCCAGCTCAGGGTGCCCCGGGAGCCGGCACTTTCGACACGGGCGAAGGCGGTCATGCTATGGACCATGGAAGTACCTCGCTGTTCGGGCCTGCCAGTGTTGCCGGGCGGGCCTGATGGGTAGATTGACGCTGATGGGCAGCAAAGGCGCAGGATTGTAGCGCAGTGTGGCGAATGCCCCAATGCCGGTGGGCAGAAGGGCACTGATACACAGTCGGATTTATTAGAAGTGCCCAGCGCCGTCCATGACCTCTATAATGCCGGGTAGATTTCCGTCCCAGTACAGGTATTCCCAGATGAAACGTCCAAGTGGTCGCGCCGCCGATCAGCTTCGCTCGATCCGCATTACCCGCAACTACACCAAACACGCCGAGGGGTCTGTGCTGGTTGAGTTTGGTGACACCAAAGTGATCTGCACGGTCAGTGTCGAGAACGGTGTGCCGCGTTTCCTCAAGGGGCAGGGCCAGGGTTGGTTGACTGCCGAATACGGCATGCTGCCGCGGGCGACTGGCGAGCGTACCCAGCGCGAAGCCAGCCGTGGCAAGCAGGGTGGCCGGACCCTGGAAATCCAGCGCCTGATCGGCCGTTCGCTGCGTGCCGCGCTGGACATGTCCAAGCTCGGCGACATCACCCTGTATGTCGACTGCGATGTGATCCAGGCCGATGGCGGTACCCGCACTGCGTCGATCACCGGCTCCATGGTGGCGCTGGCCGATGCGTTGAAAGTGATCAAGAAGCGCGGTGGCCTCAAGGCCGGCAACCCGCTCAAGCAGATGATCGCCGCCGTGTCGGTGGGTATGTACCAGGGCGAGCCGGTACTGGACCTCGACTACCTGGAAGACTCCGCTGCCGAGACCGACCTCAACGTGGTGATGACCAGCACGGGCGGTTTCATCGAAGTCCAGGGCACCGCCGAAGGTGCGCCGTTCCAGCCCGAAGAGCTGAACGCGATGCTGGAGCTGGCGAAGAAGGGCATGGGCGAGATTTTCGACCTGCAGAACGCAGCCCTGGCTGACTGATCAGTCCAGGCAGATGCAAAAAAGCCGACATGATGTCGGCTTTTTTGTGGCTGTTGCCGGCTCAGATGGTCAGCGTCCAGTCGTAGTCCACGATCAGCGGCGCGTGCTGCGAGAAGCGCGGCTGGCGTGGCAGGCGGGCGCTACGCACGAAACGGCGCAGACCCGGGGTCAGGATCTGGTAGTCGAAACGCCAGCCGAGGTTGAGCATCTCGGCCTGTTCGTTGTCCGGCCACCAACTGTACTGGTCGGCTTCGCGGCTGACTTCACGCAGCGCGTCGACATAACCCATGTTGCCGAGAATCTCGTCCATCCAGGCCCGTTCCGGTGCGAGGAAGCCCGGGGACTGCTGGCTGTCGCGCCAATTCTTGATGTCGAGCTTCTGTTGCGCCACATAGAGTGAGCCACAATAGATGTACTCACGACGTTTGCGCCGCTGTTTATCCAGATAGCGGGCGAAGTCGTCCATAAGCTTGAACTTCTGGTTCAAATCTTCATCGCCGTTCTGCCCGGAAGGAAGCAGCAAGGTCGCGATGCTGACCTTGTCGAAATCGGCTTGCAGGTAGCGCCCGTAGCGGTCCGCTGTCTCGAAACCGAGACCGCTGATGACAGCCTTCGGTTGCAGCCGCGAGTACAGAGCCACGCCACCCTGGGCGGGGACTTCGGCATCGCAGGCATAAAGGAAGTAGCCATCCAGTTGGAAGGCTGGGTCATCCAGTTCAAAGGCGGAGGCGCGGGTGTCCTGCAGGCAGATGACGTCGGCATTCTGGGCTTGCAGCCAACTGAGCAAACCACGCTCGACTGCAGCCTGAATACCATTGACGTTCACACTGATGATCCGCATAAATGGCCCCAAAAATCACGTGCGTGTATGATACCCGAGGTCTACCTAATTAGCTAAATTCGTGGTATTTGGGGTTTTTTCATGCAGGCGTATCAGCGCGATTTCATCCGTTTTGCCATCGATCGCGGGGTTTTGCGCTTCGGTGAGTTCACCCTGAAGTCGGGTCGCACCAGCCCGTATTTCTTCAATGCCGGCCTGTTCAACTCCGGCTCCGCCCTGGCCCAGTTGGGGCGTTTCTATGCAGCGGCGATCGTTGAGAGCGGCATTCCCTTCGACGTCCTGTTCGGCCCCGCCTACAAAGGTATTCCGTTGGCCGCCGCAACCGCCGTGGCCCTGGCCGAGCATCACCAGCGCGACCTGCCCTGGTGCTTCAACCGCAAGGAAGCCAAGGCCCACGGCGAAGGCGGCAGCCTGGTCGGCGCGCCACTGACGGGCAACGTGCTGATCATCGACGACGTGATCACCGCCGGTACCGCTATTCGCGAAGTGATGCAGATCATCGAATCCCAGGACGGTGCCAAGGCTGCGGGCGTATTGATCGCGCTGAACCGCCAGGAGCGTGGCAACGGTGACTTGTCGGCGATCCAGGAAGTCGAGCGCGACTTCGGTATCCCGGTGGTGAGCATCGTTTCGCTGAACCAGGTGCTGGAATTCCTCGCTGGCGACGAGCAGCTCAAGCAGCATCTGCCTGCGGTCGAGGCTTACCGCGCACAATACGGGATCTGACCGCTCTTGCAGCCTGCCTACCTGTGTCTGGCCCTGGCCCTTGTGGCTTCGTTCGTCGTGCAGGCGGACGAGGTGCTGCTCTATCGTTATGTCGATAACAAGGGCGTCACCGTGCTGGACCGCCAGGGTGTGCCGCCGGAGTACGTCGGCAAGGGCTATCAGGTCCTGAACCAGCAGGGTCGTGTGGTGCAGACCGTGGCCCCGGCGCTGACGCCCGAGCAACTGCAGCGCATTCGGCTCGAGAAGGCCCGCGCCGATGCCAACGCCCAATTGTTGCAGCGCTATTCCAGTGTCGACGAGGTCGACAAGGCGCAAGCGCGCAAGCTGGCCGAACTGGATGCGATGATTGCCGGTGTGCAGAACAATCTCCAGGCGCTGCTGGCCCAGCAAGCGGGCCTGCAGGGTCAGGCGGCCGAACAGGAGCGTGCCGGCAAGGACGTTTCGCCGCAGTTGCTGGCGCAGCTTGGTGTTCTGCGGGACGAGCAGGCGCGCATGAAGGCCGATATCGCCCGCTATCAGGCGGCGCGGGTCCAGGCCCAGCAGGATTTTGCCGCCGATCGGGCGCGGGTCGAGCAGTTGTTGCGCTGAGCTTGCGGCCATGAAAAAGCCCCGCCCGGTTTCCCGGTGCGGGGCTTTTTGATGTGAGCCGATCAGTGACGCTTGCGGTTGCTAATCAGGGTGCCCATGCCGGTATCGGTGAAGATCTCCAGCAGCACCGCATTCGGTACCCGGCCGTCGATGATCAGCGAGCTGCCCACGCCGCCCTGGACCGCTTCCAGCGCGCACTGGATCTTCGGCAGCATGCCGCCGTAGATGGTGCCGTCGGCGATCAGCCCGTTGACCTGGTCGGTGCTCAGGCCGGTCAGGACCTTGCCTTCCTTGTCCATCAGGCCGGCGATGTTGGTCAGCAGCATCAGCTTCTCGGCCTTCAGCGCCTCGGCGATCTTGCCGGCCACCAGGTCGGCGTTGATGTTGTAGGACTCACCGTTGGCACCGACGCCGATCGGCGCGATCACTGGAATGAAATCACCCTTGACCAGCAGGTTGAGCAGGTCGGTGTTGATCCCGACCACTTCGCCCACCTGGCCGTAATCGATAATTTCCGGCGCGGTCATCTCGGGTGTCTGGCGGGTCACGGTGAGCTTCTTCGCCCGGATCAGTTCCGCGTCCTTGCCGGTCAGGCCGATGGCGCTGCCGCCGTGGCGGTTGATCAGGTTGACTATGCTCTTGTTCACCTGGCCGCCGAGGACCATTTCCACCACGTCCATGGTCTGCGCATCGGTGACGCGCATCCCGTCGACGAAACGGCTCTCGATGGACAGGCGCTTGAGCAGATCACCGATCTGCGGGCCACCGCCGTGCACGACCACCGGGTTGATGCCCACCGCCTTCATCAGCACGATGTCGCGGGCAAAGCCGGTCTTGAGCTCCTCGCTTTCCATAGCGTTGCCGCCGTACTTGATCACCAGCGTCTTGCCGACGTATCGGCGGATGTAAGGCAACGCTTCGGAAAGAACCTTGGCGGTGTTGGCAGCGGCTTCGCGTTCGAGGGTCATTCAGGGCTCCGGTGAAACAGGTGGTCGGGCGGTTTTCTAGGCCGCCCGGATATCAGAACGGTAGTTGGAGATCAGGTGCAACACGTTTGAGCTGGGCGTGGAACACATCCTTGATGCGCTGCAGCTCTTCCTCGGTATCGGCCTCGAAGCGCAGTACCAGCACCGGTGTGGTGTTGGAAGCGCGGACCAGGCCCCAGCCTTTGGGGTAGTCGACCCGGACACCATCGATGGTGGTCAGGCTGGCATCGCCCCATTGTGCGTCGTGCAGGGCTTCAATGATGCTGAATTTGCCCTCGTCGGTCACATTAATGTTGATTTCCGGCGTGGAAATATCGTTCGGGAAGGTCGCGAACAGCTCTTCGGCGCTGGATTTCTCCTGACTGAGGATCTCCAGCAGGCGTGCGGCGCTGTAGATGCCGTCGTCGAAACCGAACCAGCGTTCCTTGAAGAAGATATGACCGCTCATCTCGCCAGCGAGCAGGGCGCCGCTCTGCTTCATTTTCTTCTTGATCAACGAGTGACCGGTCTTCCACATGACCGGACGACCACCATATTCCTGGATCAGCGGGGTCAGGCGGCGGGTGCATTTGACGTCGAAGATGATATCCGCGCCCGGGTTGCGCGATACCACGTCCTTGGCGAACAGCATCAGCAGGCGGTCGGGGAAGACGATGCTGCCGGTGTTGGTCACCACGCCCACACGGTCGCCGTCGCCATCGAAGGCCAGGCCCAGGTCGGCATGGGTTTCCTTGACCTTGGCAATCAGGTCTTCGAGGTTTTCCGGCTTGCCCGGGTCCGGGTGGTGGTTCGGGAAGTTACCGTCGACCTCGCAGAACAGCGGGATCACTTCACAGCCCAGGGCCTCGATCAGTTGCGGCGCGATCACGCCGGCAGCGCCGTTACCGCAGTCGACCACCACCTTGAGTTTCTTCGCCAGCACGATGTCGCCACGGATCTGCTCGAAGTAGCGGTCGAGGATATCGACTTTCTCGATGCTGCCCTTGCCGCTGCTCAGGTCGTTGGTTTTCAGGCGCGTGTGCAGGGCCTGGATCTGTTCGTTGGCGAGGGTGTCGCCGGCGATGACGATCTTGAAACCGTTGTAGTTCGACGGGTTGTGGCTGCCGGTCAGCATGACGCCGGACTTGCCGGCCAGCACGTTGGCGGCGTAGTACAGGGCGGGGGTCGGTACCAGGCCGACATCGCTGACATGGCAACCACTGTCGTGCAGGCCCTGGATCAATTGCTGGACCAGTTCCGGGCCGGACAGGCGGCCGTCACGGCCTACCGAGACATTGGCTTCGCCCTGGGCCAGGCTCTGGGAGCCGATGGCACGGCCGATCCAGTAGGCGGTTTCGCCGTTCAGGGTTTCCGGGACGGTGCCACGGATGTCGTAGGCGCGGAAGATGCTGTCGGGGAGTGTCGGTGCGGTGCTGTTCATGAGGTGAGGGTGCTCCGTTCTCAGGAAGTCCTGGTTTTCGTCGAGAATGTCGATATCAAGGATGTCGACATCTTGGAATAGCGGATCGATCCAGTCGTCACCTTGAGTGGCGGGTTGGATCGGCTCCGGGGCACTACGGGTCGTCGGGCCTGTATCGATGCCGGTTTGGCTCGTGGTGGCGGCAGGCTGGCTATTGCGTTGGGAGAACCGCGCCAGTTCCTGTGCCAGTCCACTGAGTGCCGGCAGGCTCAAACTGAAGGCTTTGACGGCTTTTCCGCCTGAGAGTTCTTGAAACAGCTGTTCCAGCTGTCGAGCATCGCTGTCAAGGCGGCTTTGCAGGCGGCGGTGGGTCAGCTGGATCGCCAGGGCGGCGCTGCCGAGCAGCAGTACGGCGGCCAGCAGCATGATGCCGTAGGCGCTGAGTGGGTAGCCGAACTGGTAGGCAGGTCCTGGGCTGTATTTCAGCGTCCAGTTGCCGGTAGAAAATGGATAGACGTCGGTCGAGGCGGCGGTCCCGCGTTGATCGAGCACCTGCTCCGGGCTGCCGAGAATGCTTTGGGTCAGTTGTAACGAGCCGGCACTCTCGGGCCAGTTGGTCAGGGTCTGGAGTAGTTGCTGCAGGTCGAAGACCATCAGCAGGGTGCCGGCCACCGGCGCGTCGGGCGTCTCGTGCAGCGGTGCAACGCTGTAGATCAGCCAGCGCTGGCCGATCTTGTAGGCTTCCGGTGCGGGTTTGACGCCGCGCTCGGCACGGCGGATCAGGTCCAGGGCCGAGAAATTGAGCGGTGCTGCCCGATCGGTGAGCGGTTGGGCGGCGTCACGCAGGTTCAGTTGTGCATCCACCAGGCCGGGCAGATAGCGCAGGCCGTTTTCCGCCATTTTCACGGCATTGCTGTCCGGGCTCTGCAGGGCCTTGAGAAGGGCCGGATTGAGTGCCGCAGCGTCGGTCTCGGCGGTCAGGTTGGTAATGGCCTGGAACAGTTTCGAGGCGGTCGTGGTCGCGGCTGCTTGCGCCATTTGCGAGCGAAAGAGATGGTTCCAGGGCGCCAGCACGCCGAACCAGAGCAGGGCTGCCGCCAGGAGCAGGCCGCCGAGCGCAATTTTCAGGCCCGGCAGCAACGGGTTGGCGGTTTCGCTCGCAGGCGGCTGGTCATGGTGCTCGGCGCTGTTGGCCGTCTTTGCACTGCGCTTGATGCCTTTCAAATAGCGCCTCCGCAATACTCATCCTGAAATGCAGCGCGAATGGTCCTGGCCGGATCTTCGGACCCGGCCAGGATCAGCGTAGGTCAATGGCTGCCCGAATGCCCAAAACCGCCTGCGCCGCGTTGGGTTTCGTCAAATTCCTGGACCATTTCGAAGTGCGCCTGCACCACGGGCACCAGTACCAGCTGGGCAATACGCTCGCCGACCGCGATGTTGAACGCGCTCTGACCACGGTTCCAGCAGGAGACCATCAGTTCGCCCTGGTAGTCGGAGTCGATCAGGCCCACCAGGTTGCCCAGGACGATGCCGTGTTTGTGGCCAAGGCCCGAGCGCGGCAGGATCAGCGCGGCCAGACCGGGATCACCGATATAGACCGACAGGCCGGTGGGGATCAGCAAGGTCTGGCCCGGTTCCAGTACGGTGTCCTGCTGGAGCATGGCGCGCAGGTCGAGGCCGGCGGAGCCGGGGGTGGCGTACTGTGGCAGCGGGAATTCGCTACCGATGCGTGGGTCGAGGATCTTGGCTTGCAAAGCGTGCATGGGGATTAAACCTGGTTCAGTCGTGAAGCGATGAAAGAGATCAGCTGGCGGGCAATCTTGCCCTTGCTGGTCTGGGTGAAGACGGTGGCCTGCAGGTCGCGGTCGATGACGCTGCAGGCGTTTTCCTCGCTGTTGAAGCCAATGCTGGGGTTGGCCACGTCATTGGCGACGATCAGGTCGAGGTTCTTGTCCTTGAGCTTGCGGGCGGCATAGTCGAGCAGATGCTCGGTCTCGGCGGCGAAACCGACGCTGAAGGGACGGTCGGGGCGCGAGGCGATGGTCGCGAGAATGTCCGGGTTACGGACCATTTGCAGGAGCAGGCCGTCGCCGGTCGTAGGGTCTTTCTTCAGTTTTTGCGGGGCAACGACTTCCGGGCGGTAGTCCGCTACTGCAGCTGAGGCAATGAACAGATCGCAGGGAATCGCGGCCTCGCAGGCGGCGAGCATGTCGCGGGCGCTGACGATATCGATGCGGGTGACCCGGTCGGGTGTCGGCAGGTGCACAGGGCCGGTGATCAGGGTGACTCGCGCTCCGGCTTCGACGGCGGCCTCGGCCAGGGCGAAGCCCATTTTCCCGGAGCTGTGGTTGGTGATGTAGCGCACCGGATCGATGTTTTCCTGGGTCGGGCCGGCGGTGATCAGCACATGCCTGCCGGTCAGGGCCAGATGCTCGAAGCAGTCGGCGGCGTGCTGGGCGAGGTCAGTGGCTTCGAGCATGCGCCCCAGGCCGACATCGCCGCAGGCCTGGCTGCCGGAAGCCGGGCCGAAGACCTTGAGGCCGCGGCTCTGCAGCAGCTGGGTGTTGGCCTGGGTGGCCGGGTCGCGCCACATGGCCTGGTTCATCGCCGGGGCGATGGCGACCGTGGCATCGGTGGCGAGGACCAGGGTGGTCAGCAGGTCGTCGGCGATGCCCTGGGCCAGGCGTGCGATCAGGTCGGCGGTGGCCGGGGCGATCAGTACCAGGTCGGCCCATTTCGCCAGTTCGATATGGCCCATCGCGGCTTCGGCCGCCGGGTCGAGCAGGTCCAGGTGTACCGGGTGCCCGGACAGCGCCTGCATGGTCAGCGGTGTGATGAACTCGCTGCCGCCACGGGTCATGACCACGCGTACTTCGGCACCCTGGTCGAGAAGTCGGCGAACCAGCTCGGCGCTTTTGTAGGCGGCAATGCCGCCGCCGACGCCGAGAACGATGCGTTTCCGATACAGCCGCTGCATAGGCCTGCCTTTTAGTCCAGTGATTGCTACCCCCGAGGACGCCTCCCCAGGCCAGTTCGGGGGTAAAAAAGATGGACTACGATAACACAGCGCCCGCCATGGAACAGCGGGCCTCCAGAGGACAGGGAGGTGTGATGAGTATTCGTGATTGGCCCGCAGCGGAGCGGCCGCGGGAGAAGTTGCTGGAGTTGGGGGCGGCCAGCCTCTCCGATGCCGAGTTGCTGGCGATCTTCCTGCGCACGGGTGTCTGTGGCCGCAGTGCAGTGGATCTGGCGCGGCATCTGTTAGGGCAATTCGGTAGTTTGCGTAGTCTGCTGGAGTCGGGGCAGCGGGAATTCAGTCGTGAGTTGGGGCTGGGGCCCGCGAAGTTCGCCCAGTTGCAGGCCGTGCTGGAAATGGCCCGCCGCCATCTGGCCGAGCGCCTGCGGCGCGAATCGGTGCTGGAGAGCCCACGTGCGGTGCGCGATTATCTGAAGGCGATGTTGCGCCATGAGGCCCATGAAGTGTTCGGCTGCCTGTTTCTGGATGCCAAACACCGGGTGCTGGCCTTCGAGGCGCTGTTCAGGGGCACCATCGACAATGCCAGCGTCTATCCACGGCAGGTGGTCAAGCGCGCGCTGGCGCACAACGCGGCGGCGCTGATCCTGTGCCACAACCACCCGTCGGGGGTGGCCGAGCCCAGTCAGTCCGATCGGCTGCTGACCGATCGGCTGCGCACTGCGCTGGAATTGGTCGACGTGCGGGTGCTCGACCATTTCGTGATCGGCGATGGCGAGCCGTTTTCGATGATGGAGCACGGAATGATGTAGGTGCAGCCCCGCCTCCGGGGCTGCACGGCAGGTCAGGGCCTGACGCTGACCTTGGAGAAGTCCTGGCGGCCGAACGGGCTCACCTGGTAACCCTGGATATTCTTGCGTAGCAGGGCGAAGGCAGTCGGGTGAGCCAGGGGCAGCCAGAGCGCCTGCTGCTGGATCTGCGCCTGGGCCTGCTGGTAGAGCTTGCTGCGCACGCCCTGTTCACTGGTGGTCTTGCCGGCGCTGATCAGCTTGTCCAGGTTGGCGTCGCAGTAGCGGGCGAAGTTGGTCCCGGACTTCACGGCGGCGCAGGAGAATTGCGGGGTCAGGAAGTTGTCCGGATCACCATTGTCACCGGCCCAGCCCATGAACAGCAGGTCGTGTTCACCGGCCTTGGCGCGGCGGATCAGTTCGCCCCACTCGATCACGCGGATTTCCGCCTGGATGCCCACTTCGGCGAGGTCGGCCTGCAGCAGTTGCGCGCCCAGGCTCGGGTTGGGATTGAGCAGGCTGCCCGACGGTCGGGTCCAGATGGTGGTCTGGAAACCGTCCTTGAGGCCGGCCTTGGCCAGCAGCGCCTTGGCCTTCTCCGGGTCGTGGGAATAGCCGGGCAGGTCCGTTGCGTAGCTCCAGGTGTTTGGTGGGTAGGGGCCGTCGGCGGCCTCTGCCGTGTCTTCGAAGACCGCCTTGAGGTAGCTGGTCTTGTCGAAGGCCAGGTTGATCGCCTGGCGCACTTCAGGCTTGTCCAGCGGCGGATGCTGGCTGTTGATCGCAAGGAAGGCGGTCATGAACGCGGCGGTCTTTTCCACCTTGAGCGTCGGATCCTTGCTCGCCGCGCCGACGTCCAGGGGTTTGGGAGACAGGGCGATCTGGCATTCGTTGCGCCGCAATTTCTGCAGGCGCACATTGGCGTCGGGCGTGATTGCGAACACCAGGGTGTCCACCGCCGGCTTGCCGGCGAAGTAGTCCGGGTTGGCGCTGTAGCGGATCGAGGCGTCTTTCTGGAAACGACCGAACACGAACGGACCGGTACCGATCGGCTGGCTGTTGAGTTTCTCCGGGGTGTTGGCCGCCATCAGCTTGTCGGCGTATTCCGCCGAGTAGATGGAGGCGAAACCCATGCTCAGGGCCGCGAGGAAGGTCGAGTCCGGGTGGTCCAGGGTGAAGCGCACGGTCAGTGGGTCGGTGACCTCGATCCGCTTGATCAGCGCCGGCAATTGCAGCGACTGGGCGTGGGGGAAACCACTCTGGGCAATCTTGTGCCAGGGGTTGGCCGGATCGAGCATGCGCTCGAAACTGAAGCGCACATCGGCCGCGCTCAGTGCACGGGTGGGCTTGAAGTAATCGGTGCGGTGAAACTTCACCCCCGGGCGCAGCTTGAAATCGTACGTCAGGCCGTCATCGGAGACGGTCCAGCTCTCGGCCAGGCTCGGCACCAGCTTGCCGCTGGCGGCGTCGAAGTCGACCAGGCGGTTCATCAGGACGTCCGCCGAGGCGTTGGTGGTGGTCAGCGAGTTGTACTGCACGACGTCGAAGCCTTCGGGGCTGGCCTCGGTGCAGACGCTCAGCGAGGTCGCGGCATGGGCCAGCGAGCCGAAAAACGGGACGAGCAATAGCGGTAGGGCAGCGAAGCGCATGTTCAGTTTCCTTTGCAGGTCGTTGTCCCATCTGCGAGTGCAGTCTGGAAAAACCTCTACCCTAGTGCCCCGGGCGGCAATTGACTATCCCATTTTTACTGGCGGGTCGTGGCTGTCTTACAATCAGCCGTTGTTCTCTGTACGAGATTTCCGGGCTCTTACGGCGTACCAAGGATTTTGTGCGACGAGCGGCATTTGTCCAGCAGGAGCCCGGCATTGGGGTCCTGTACCCAGGTTTTCGGGCGTCAGGCACGGTTTTAATCGCACTTAATGTTGTTGCACCGTAGTCTTTCTGGTATAAAGCAGCGCTCTTTTCTAGGGGCCCGGTTCCTTCGCTTGTAGGTGTAGCCGGTAAGACCCTTAAAGAAACGCGGCGCCTGGCGCCAAATGACTGAGAGATTAAGCGGCCAACCCATGCCGGGTTGGGCATGTGGTTTTAGAGGGCTGAGGCATGTCTAGAGTCTGTCAAGTTACCGGTAAGGGTCCGGTGACTGGGAATAACATTTCCCACGCAAACAACAAAACCCGTCGTCGTTTCCTGCCGAACCTGCAGCATCACCGCTTCTGGGTCGAGTCGGAGAAGCGTTTTGTGCGTCTGCGCGTTTCCGCCAAGGGCATGCGTATCATCGACAAGCGCGGCATTGATGTCGTGCTGGCCGAACTGCGCCGCGATGGCAAGGTTTAAGGAGCTAAATCATGCGTGAATTGATTCGTTTGATCTCGAGCGCCGGTACTGGTCACTTCTACACGACTGACAAGAACAAGCGCACTACTCCGGACAAAATCGAGATCAAGAAATATGATCCGGTTGTTCGTAAGCACGTGATCTACAAGGAAGGCAAAATCAAGTAATTGATTTTGTTCTTCGAGAAAAACCCCGACTGGTTCGGGGTTTTTTTTCGCCTTTTTTCGGCCATTTCCTGCATGTCGTGACGCCATTTCCTGCGTTTTTCCCGTTGTTCCTTTCCTAGACTGCCTGAACAACCCGAAAACGCAGTCACGGAGGACGCTCATGATCATCGCAAGGATGTTGGCATTGCTGCTGTTGGTATGCCTGGCGGCAGCCAGCGTCGCGGTTTCGGCGGCGCCCTCGGCCGCCGCCGACCTCACCACCGAAGCCTATGTGCTCCGGCTGGTCCAGGCGACGCGTACGGCCTGGCCGGAGTTGGCCCGGTACCACCAGACCACCCGGGTGTTTGCCCGGATCCAGCTATTGGCCAGTGATGGGCGGCGGGCCTGGGTGATGGATGCGCAGGGTGGTCGTGAGGTGGAGATGGCGAAGGTCCGGGACCTCGGTGTCAGCTACGAGTACCAACGCTATCGCAAGCTGCTCTGGCGGGGGCGTCCCGCCATCTTTATCGGTTTGGGAGAAGCGCCACCGGCATCGGAGCTCCAGCGATTGAAGGATCCGCTGGCGGTGCCCGAGCTGTTCAGCCTGGCGACCCACGAAGCCTTTCATTTTTATGTCGAAGCCGACTGGTTGCCCTTGCCGGGGGCAGAACGCAGCATCAGCTATCCCGCCAGTGCCGAGCCGAGGCTTTATCGTAACCGGATCATTCACCAGTTGCTGGCTGCGGTCCAGGGGCGCTCCGAGGGGCTGGCGCAGGCCAGCTACTGGTATCGCCGCTGGCTGGACGAACATGCCGAGGAGGTGCAGCGTCTGCGCCAGACCGATCGCTCCGAGGGCAGTGCACGCCATGTGGAGTCGATTGCCAACCTGCTGGCCCGGGGTCTGCATCCGGGCTCGGCCGAAGGGGCGCAACTGATGCTTGAGGCATTGGCCCATCAGGCGCAGACGGACTTTCTGGCCGCTGATCTGGAAAGTTATGTTTTAGGCGACCTGGCCGGCTATCTGCTCGAACGCCAGGGTGTCGACTGGCTCGCGCGCATGGCCCAGGGCGAAACACCGCTGGCGATGCTTCTGGAGTCGGTGACACCGGTTGCCGCGCCTGCCGACGAAGCCATGGAGCGACGCATCCGCAAGGCCATCGCCGCAGCCAATCGTCAGGCGGCGCAAGCCTTCGAGCCATTCCTGCAGCGCTTCCATGATCCGGCCGGTGGGCACTTGCTGGTACCGAACCGGGCCATGTCGGGTAGTTTCGAAGTGAGCAACTCCTACCGGCTGACCACGCAGCCGGGCACGATCGAAGTCGGGGTGAGCGCGGGATTCGCCCTGGATGATGGCCGGATCGATCTGCGAGCGGCCACGGTTGCCACCCAGTTGAAATCGGCATGCGGCCGCGAGGATCTCTACTGGATTGTGGCGTTGGCTCCGGCCGAGCTGGAGAAAACCGCCGAAGGCCGGCTACGTCTTGAACGGGCCGACCTTACGCTCGACATCCCGTATCCACAACGTTCCGTCGAAGCTCCTCGGAACTGGTGCGTCGCTACCTGATCAGGCTTTCTGTTCGAACACCACGTAGATCTTGCGGCAGTGCTCCAGCACTTCCCAGGTGCCCTTGAAACCGGCCGGAATCACGAAGCGGTCGCCGGCGCGCAGGGTCTTGGCGTTGCCGTCGTTGTCGCGCAGTACCGAGACGCCCTGGACGATTTCGCAGTATTCGTGCTCGGTGTAATTCACGTTCCACAGGCCGACCGCGCCTTCCCAGACGCCCGCATTCATCTGTCCGCAGGGGCTGTTGTAGTGGTTGAAGACCGTCTGTTCCGGATCGCCCTTGAGGACCTTCTCCGGCGCCGGGCGGAAACGTTCGGGCGCGGTGTTGGCTTCGCTGAAGTCGACGATGTCCTGGATGTTCATTGCTGCTTTCCCTCGACAGTGACAAGGCAGGTACTCGGAAGCTTCGAGTCTATGTTTATTAAAACGAACATGGCAACGGTGTTTGCCAGTCTGCTGTCAAATATATTGAAACTTCAGCGGCCGCTGGTTTAGGGTGGTGGGTACTGCGGGCCAAAAATGGCCACCGGACAGAATTCTCGACGGTGCTGACGCGAGAGTGCGTGGCGCTTCTAAATTCAATAAGAGGAGGACACTCGCATGACCACCCTGACTCGTGCTGACTGGGAACAACGCGCCCGCGAGCTGAAGATTGAAGGCCGCGCCTACATCAATGGCGAATACACCGCCGCCGTTTCGAACGAAACCTTCGAGTGCATCAGCCCGGTCGACGGCCGGCTGCTGGCACAGGTCGCGAGCTGCGACAGCGCCGACGCCCAGCGTGCGGTGGAAAATGCCCGTGCCACCTTCGATTCCGGCGTCTGGTCGCGCCTGGCGCCGGCCAAGCGCAAGGCGACGATGATCCGTTTCGCCGCGCTGCTGAAAACCAATGCCGAAGAACTGGCCCTGCTTGAAACCCTGGACATGGGCAAGCCGATCACCGACTCGCTGTTCATCGACGTGCCGGGCGCGGCCCAGGCGCTGAGCTGGAGCGGCGAAGCCATCGACAAGATCTATGACGAAGTCGCCGCGACGCCCCATGATCAACTGGGGCTGGTGACCCGCGAGCCGGTGGGTGTGGTCGGTGCCATCGTGCCGTGGAACTTCCCATTGATGATGGCCTGCTGGAAGCTCGGCCCGGCCCTGGCCACCGGCAACTCGGTCATCCTCAAGCCGTCGGAAAAGTCCCCGCTGACTGCCATTCGCATCGCCGCCCTGGCTATCGAGGCCGGTATCCCGGCCGGCGTGCTCAACGTGCTGCCTGGCTATGGTCACACCGTTGGCAAGGCGTTGGCCCTGCACATGGACGTCGACACCCTGGTATTCACCGGCTCGACCAAGATCGCCAAGCAACTGCTGGTCTACTCCGGCGAGTCGAACATGAAGCGCGTCTGGCTCGAAGCCGGCGGCAAGAGCCCGAACATCGTGTTTGCCGACGCCCCCGACCTGAAGGCCGCCGCCGAGGCGGCTGCCAGTGCGATCGCTTTCAATCAGGGCGAGGTGTGCACCGCCGGTTCGCGTCTGCTGGTCGAGCGCTCGATCAAGGACACCTTCCTGCCGCTGGTGGTCGAGGCGCTCAAGGCCTGGAAGCCGGGCAATCCGCTGGACCCGGCGACCAACGTCGGGGCACTGGTGGATACTCAGCAGATGAACACCGTACTGTCCTATATCGACGCCGGGCATGCCGACGGCGCCAAGCTGGTGGTCGGGGGCAAGCGCACCCTCCAGGACAGCGGCGGTACCTACGTCGAGCCGACGATTTTCGACGGCGTGACCAACGCGATGAAAATCGCCCAGGAAGAAATCTTCGGCCCGGTGCTGTCGGTACTCACCTTCGATACCGTCGAGCAGGCGATCCAGATCGCCAACGACACGCCCTATGGTCTGGCCGCTGCGGTCTGGACTACCAACATCTCCAAGGCGCACCTGACCGCCAAGGCCCTGCGGGCCGGCAGCGTGTGGGTCAACCAGTACGATGGCGGCGACATGACCGCGCCGTTCGGTGGCTTCAAGCAGTCGGGTAACGGCCGCGACAAGTCGCTGCATGCCTTCGACAAGTACACTGAACTGAAGTCGACCTGGATCAAGCTGTAATGCGCGCCTGATGCGGTCCTTGTGGGGGCGGGCTCGCCGGCGAAGCTTTTAGCGCCCTCAAGGCCGCCTTCGCTGGCAAGCCAGCTCCCACAGATCGGGGCTGACTGCAGCAAGGTGATAATCCACGACGCAGCCGGGCTTTCCGCGAGGAGGTCCGGCTGCGTCGTCTCTGACGAGAACTTATCCACAGGAGCGTGGAAATGCGTTGGGCGACTTATTTCGCCGTCCTGGCTTCGGTACTCAGTGTCGGCCTGGCGCTGGGGGTGAGCATGCCGCTGGTGTCGTTGCGGCTGGAGGGCTGGGGTTATGGCTCGTTCGCCATCGGCGTCATGGCGGCGATGCCGGCCATTGGCGTGCTGGTCGGGGCCAGTCTTTCCAGTCGGTTGGCGGCACGTCTGGGTACCGCCCGGCTGATGGCGCTGTGTCTGTGGGCAGGGGCCTTGTCCATCGGGCTGCTGGCATTGTTGCCGAGCTATCCGGTGTGGCTGGCGTTGCGCCTGATGATCGGGGTGATCCTGACGATCGTGTTCATCCTCGGTGAAAGCTGGATCAACCAGCTGGTGGTCGAGCGCTGGCGTGGGCGCCTGGTGGCGCTTTATGGCAGCAGCTACGCCTTGAGCCAATTGGCCGGGCCGCTGCTGCTGGCGGCGGTGGGCACCGACGGCGACTACGGTTTCTGGGTGGGTGTGGGGTTGCTGGTGACTTCGCCGTTCCTGTTGCTGGGGCGTAGCGGTGCGCCGAGTGCAGAGTCCGGACGGGTGACGCTGGTGGACCTGCTGGGCTTCTGTCGCGGGCTGCCGGCGATCGCCTGGGCCATTGCCTTGTTCGCCGCTTTCGAAGCGATGATCCTGACCTTGCTGCCGGTGTATTGCCTGCGCCAGGGCTTCACGGCGGATATCGCCCTGGCGATGGTCAGCACCGTGGTGGTCGGCGACGCGCTGTTGCAACTGCCTATCGGCGCGCTGGCTGACCGGATATCGCGGCGGACGATGTTCGTCGGCTGCGCGGTGGCGCTGATGCTGTCGAGCCTGGTGGTGCCGATACTGATCGATACCCTGCTGATCTGGCCGTTGTGGGTGCTGTTCGGGGCGAGTGCGGGCGGTTTGTTCACCTTGTCGCTGATCCTCATCGGCGAGCGTTACCGTGACGACGCCCTGGTTCGGGCCAACGCCCACATCGCCCAGCTATGGGGCATCGGTTGCCTGCTCGGGCCGTTGGCGGCGGGGGCGGGTAGCCAGTGGATCAGCGGACATGCCTTGCCGCTGTTCATGGCGGCGGGTGCGCTTGGCCTGGTGGTGCTGGTGTCGCGCCAGGGGGCGTTTGGCCGGACCGAGCCGGTGTCCGTGGCTTAAAGCATGCGCTCCAGGCCGACGCGGTTGGTCAGCCAGGCATTGAAGCGGCGCCACCAACTGCCGGGTTCGCGGTGCAGGACATGGATCTGGCCGTTGTCTTCGGTGACCCACACCAGTTGCCCTGCCTCCAGGCGCGGCTCGTAGCTCAGTGCTGGCGCCATGCCTTGCAGAGCCAGGGTGCGGACGTGTTCGGCCAGTAGCGGGCTGTCCACCAGCACCCCGACTTCGGTGTTCCACAGCACCGAACGTGGGTCGAAGTTGAACGAGCCGATAAAGGCCTTGCGCCGGTCAAAGATCATCGCCTTGCTGTGCAGGCTGGAATCCGAGCCCTTGGAGGAGCCTGCGTGGAACAGACGCGGGCCGCTGCCGCCTGGGTCGCCGGGTTGGCGGCGCAGCTCGAACAGCCTCACCCCGTGCTCCAGCAGCGCCTTGCGGTAGGGCGCGTAGCCGCCATGCACGGCTGGCACGTCGGTGGCTTCCAGGGAGTTGGTCAGCAGGCTGACCGAGACGCCGGCATCGGCCCGCCCCGTCAGGTACAGCAGCCCCGGTTGGCCGGGGACGAAGTACGCGGAGATCATCATCAACTCGCTGTGCACGCTGCTCAACTCGGGAGCCAACTGGGTGGTCAGCAGCAGCCGCGGATCGGGCTCGTCCTTTGCCAGCACCTTGCTCGGTGCGTCCCAGAGCGCCTGGTTCCAGGCCCAGATCAGCTCGCGGCGCCAGGTGTCCAGCTTGGGGTGATACTGGTAGTCGGCCAGGCGCTGATACAACGCGGGGTTGCGCTGGCGCAAGACGGCAAGGGAGCGCTGCAGGCGTTCGCGGGTCTCGGTCAGGTCGCTGGCGGTCGGTTGATGTGACAGCAGCTCGGCGATGGGTTTGCTCAGGGCGCTGTTCCAGTATTGGTCGAAGCTGTGGCCGAGTTGTTCGGCCACCGGCCCGACGCTGAGCATGTCGATATCGGTGAAGTTCAGGTCCTGCTGGGCGCCGAAATATTCGTCGCCCAGGTTGCGTCCACCGACGATGGCTGCGCTGTTGTCGGCCAGCCACAACTTGTTGTGCATGCGTCGATGCTGGCGGGACAGGTTGAACAGTCGGCCCAGCGTGCGCGTGGCCAGGGTGCTGCGGCCCAGGTCCAGCGGGTTGAACAGGCGGATCTGGATATGCGGATGCGCGGCCAGCGTGGCAATGAGGTCGTCGAGGCCGTCGCTGGTGGTGTCGTCGAGCAGGATACGCACCCGGACGCCGCGATCGGCGGCCTTGAGCAACTCATCCACCAGCAGCCGCGTGCTCAGGCCGTCATGGACGATGTAGTACTGCAGGTCGAGGCTGCTCCGGGCATTGCGGATCAGTTCGGCGCGTGCCCGGAACGCCTCGCCGCCATTGGGCAGCAGGCGGAAGCCCGAACGTCCCTGATAGGCCGCCGCCTGTGCCTGGAGGTCGCGACCGAAGGCCGAATCCGCAGCCGGCAGGGCCTGACTGGGGAGCCGGGGGACGTCCACTGAGGCGCAGCCGCCCAGGAGCAGGGCGAGCAACAGGAAAGAGGATTTCACGCGCGATCGCCCCACGTCTGGCTGGTATCGGGATATGGACGTTGTCTGGCAGATAAAGATCAATCGCTACTGTGCGAATTTTCGTTCAGCAGTCGAGTGGCGGTTACGCCCACCCTGCGCACCGCCTCTTCGACCTGTGCCGTTGGCTTGGCAGCGTAGTTCATCCGCAGGCAATTGCGGTACTTGCCCGAGGCCGAGAAGATGCTGCCCACGGCAACCTGGACGCCCTGGTCGAGCAGTGCGCGATTGAGTCGCAGGGTATCGAATCCGTCCGGCAGCTCGACCCACAGCATGAAGCTGCCCTGGGGCCGGCTGGCGCGGGTTCCGGCGGGGAAGTAGCGGCTGACCCAGTCGAGCATCAGGTCGCGATTACGCTGGTATTGAGTACGCATCCGCCGCAGATGGGGTTCGAAATGACCGTTGCGCAAAAAGTCGGCGACCGCCAGTTGCGGTTGCGGCGCAGTGGCGCCGGTGCTGATGTATTTCATGTGCAACACGCGCTCCAGGTAGCGTCCGGGGGCGACCCAGCCGACTCGCAGGCCTGGGGCCAGGGTCTTGGAGAAGGAGCTGCAGAGCAGCACCCGGCCATCGTCGTCGAAGGACTTGATGGTGCGTGGGCGTGGGTAGGTATAGGAGAGTTCGCCATACACATCATCTTCGATGATCGCCACGTCGAAGCGTTGCGCCAGTTGCAGCAGGGCGCGTTTGCGCGACTCCGGCATGATGTAGCCCAGTGGGTTGTTGCAGTTGGGCGTCAACTGTATGACCTTGATCGGCCATTGTTCCAGCGCCAGTTCAAGGGCGTCGAGGCTGATGCCGGTGAGCGGATCGGTGGGGATTTCCAGGGCTTTCATGCCCAGGCCCTTGAGGGTCTGCATGGCGCCGTGGAAGCTCGGTGAGTCCACCGCGACGATGTCGCCAGGCTCGCAGATGGCCCGGATGCTGGCCGATAGCGCTTCGTGGCAACCGGTGGTGATCACCAGGTCCTGGGGTTCGAGCTGGCAACCGGAGTCGAGCAGCAGCCGGGCGATCTGTTCGCGCAGGCCGAGGTTGCCGTAGATGTTGTCGTATCCCAAGCCAGGCAGGTCCTGGCGGCGGCTGATCTGCGCCAGGCTGCGCAGCAGCGGCTTCATGGTCGGACTGCCGATGTCGGGGATGCCACGGCCCAACTGTACGGTGTCCTTGTGGGGTACCACGCGGATCAGTTCCAGTACGTGGTCCCACTGGGAAATTTCCACCGGCCGCTGGGCCGGACGCCCTACCACCGGCAGCGCCGGCAATTCACGGCTGGCCGGGACGAAATAGCCGGACTTGGGCTTGGGCAGGGCCAGCCCGTTGTCCTCCAGCAAGCGATAGGCCTGCTGCACGGTGCTCAGGCTGACACCATGTTCCACGCTCAACGCCCGTACAGAGGGCAGGCGGTCGCCCGGACGATAGAAACCTTGTTCTATGCGGGTTCCCAGCAGTTCGGCGAGGTTTACGTAGAGGCTCATGGCGGCGGCTCGATCAGGAGGCGAACGGGTTACCCGTACAGATTGCCAGAAAATTGGGGATTCAGTGAAGATTTCGGCAAATCTGTATTGAAATAATACAGGTTTTTTTGATCTGTAATGGTTTTGTCTGAAAGGCCATTCTGACGGCTCTGGCAACCGAGTAACGAAGGAGCAGTGGCAATGAATGGCTTGAGCGATGTGCGTCTGGTTTTGCGTGGGCAGGAATTGATGGCCGAGCAGGAGCGGGCAGGCGTGATTTCTCGCGTGGCCCCACGCCCACCTGAGATGAGTCGGATGAAATGGTTCTGGCATCGCCTCTGCACCCGCAAGGCGCTGCGCGAACTCACGCCCGACGAGTTACGGGACATCGGCCTGAGCCGCACCGAGGCCCTGGCCGAAGCTCACAAACCTTTCTGGCGTTAACGCAACTCTTTGAGCCGATGCCAGAGCATGCCCAGCGCCAGCAGTGGCGAGCGCAGGTACTTGCCGCCGGGGAAGGTGATATGTGGCACCCGGGCGAACAGGTCGAAGTCGCCGCTGTGCTGGCCGCTGATCGCCTCGGCCAGCAGCCTGCCTGCCAGGTGGGTGGCGTTGAGGCCATGTCCGGCGTAGGCCTGGGCGTAATACACGTTGGGCTGGTCTGGCAGGCGGCCGATCTGCGGCAGGCGGTTGGCGCCGATACCGATCATTCCGCCCCACTGGTAATCGATCTTCACCCCGGCCAGCTGTGGAAACACCTGGAGCATCTTGGGAAACATGTAGGCGGCGATGTCCTGCGGGTCACGACCCGAATAATGACAGGCACCGCCGAACAGCAGGCGGCGGTCGGCCGATAGCCGGTAGTAGTCCAGCGCGACCCGCTGGTCGCAGACGGCCATGTTCTGCGGCAGCACCGAGCGGGCCTGCTCTTCGCTCAATGGTTCGGTGGCAATGATGTAGCTGCCGGCGGGCAGGATCTTGCCGCTCAGTTCGTCGTTGAGTCCATTGATGTAGGCGTTGCAGGCCAGCACCAGGGTTTTGGCACGTACCGCACCCTGAGCCGTGTGAACCCGCACCTGTGGGCCGTAATCGATGCGGGTGACGGCAGACTGTTCGAACAGTTGCACGCCCAGTCGCTCGGCAGCCGCCGCTTCGCCGAGGGCCAGGTTCAGCGGGTGCAGGTGCCCAGAGCCCATGTCGATCAGGCCGCCGACATAACGGCTGGAACCGACCACGCTGTGCATTTCATCGGCCTGCAGCAGGCGGGTTTCGTGGCGATAACCCAGTTGCCGAAGTTCCTCGGCCTCCTCGGCGAAACCTTGCAGGTCCCGAGGTTTATTCGCCAGATCGCAGTAGCCCCAGGTCAGGTCGCAGTCGATCTGGAACTGTTCGATGCGACGGCGGACGATCTCCACGGCTTCCAACCCCAGCCGTTTCAACTGGTGTACGCCGTCCTGGCCGATGATGTCGGTGAACTGCTCCAGGCCGTGGCCGACGCCACGGATCAGTTGCCCGCCATTACGCCCGCTGGCGCCCCAGCCGATCTTGCAGGCTTCCAGCAGGACCACGCTCAGGCCGCGTTCGGCCAGTTCGATGGCAGTGTTGAGCCCGGAGAACCCGCCGCCCACCACGCAGACATCGGCCTGCACCTCGCCTTGTAACGGCGGGTATTCGGGCTGCGGATGGCTGCTGGCGGCGTAATAGGAAGCGGCATGCCGGGCAGGGGCGTTCATGTGCGTGATCCTGAGGGTGGTGTTTGGAAAACTGGACGGGGGAGGATAAGCCGCCGCCTATCGCACGGGCAACCGTACTACGGAGGGTGCTGTCTGGTACCGGGCTTTTCAGGCAGAATTCGCACCTTTCCAGGTCTTGGGTAACCGCTTCGATGAGCTGCAACAGCCAGAAAATCCGCTTTCTGCGGCAGCAGATTCCGTCTTTCGAGTGTGTACCGGGCTGCCATGACTGCTGTGGGCCGGTGACCACTTCTTCTGAGGAAATGGCTCGCTTGCCACGCAAGACGGCCGCCGAGCAGGAGGCCGCGCTCAACGAACTCAATTGTGTGCACCTGGGGCCGAACGGCTGCACGGTGTATGACGAGCGCCCGTTGATCTGCCGGCTGTTCGGCACCACGCCGAGCCTGCCGTGCCCGAATGGCCGACGACCGGTGGAGATGATCCATCCACGGATCGAGAAGCAGGTTCACGACTACATCGCCAGCACCCGGCAGGTACTGGTCTAGCATCTTTCGGGTACGCGCCCAACTCGTGGGAGCCGGCTTGCTGGCGATTGCGATCTGGCCGTCGAGACCCTTGTCGCCTGCACACCGCTATCGCCAGCAGGCCGGCTCCTGCAAGGGCGGCGGGTTCAGTCGGGGATCGGCAGGTTCAGGCTCTCCTTCACTTCTTCCATCACGATATAGCTCTTCGATTCGCGCACGTGGGGCAACTTGAGCAGAATGTCGCCCAGCAGCTTGCGATAGGACGCCATCTCGGAAATCCGAGCCTTGACCAGGTAATCGAAGTCCCCCGACACCAGGTGACACTCCAGCACGTGGGGCAGCTTGAGTACCGCGCGGCGGAATTCCTCGAAGGTGTCGCCGGACTTGTAGTCCAGGCTGATCTCGACGAACACCAGCAGGCTGCCCTTCAGGTGTTGCGGATTGAGCCTGGCGTTGTAGCTCATGATGATCCCTTCGCGTTCCAGCCGGCGCACCCGCTCCGTGCAGGGCGTGGTGGACAGACCGACCTTTTCGCCCAGTTCGGTGAACGAAATGCGCGCGTCTGCCTGAAGAATCCGCAGAATATTGCGATCGATCTTGTCCAGCTCACGTTTGCTCTGGTGGTTGGTTCGCATAGGGAATGCGCCTCCGTAAAAAGCTATTCTGCCGAGAATTCTCGCCAAATATAGGTGCTTATATAGTGAAAAGCACTGGCTATTGTTTTTTACACTGCACACATCTTCGCTTTGAACATTAAACATCGGCGGCAGGCCGCGATTGAGGGGCATCAACATGCGAGTTCTGGTCTTGGGTAGTGGCGTCATCGGAACCGCCAGCGCTTATTATCTGGCCCGGGCCGGTTTCGAGGTGGTGGTGGTCGACCGTCAGCCAGCCGTCGCCATGGAGACCAGCTTCGCCAACGCCGGTCAGGTTTCGCCCGGTTATGCCTCGCCGTGGGCCGCCCCGGGCGTGCCGCTCAAGGCCATCAAATGGCTGTTGCAGCGCCATGCGCCGCTGGCGATCAAGGCCACCGCCGATGTCGACCAGTACCTGTGGATGGCGCAGATGCTGCGCAACTGCACCGCCAACCGTTATGCGGTGAACAAGGAGCGCATGGTGCGCCTGTCCGAGTACAGCCGCGACTGCCTCGACGAATTGCGCGCCGAAACCGGTATCGTCTATGAAGGCCGCAGTCTGGGGACCACCCAACTGTTCCGGACCCAGGCGCAACTGGACGGTGCGGCGAAAGACATCGCTGTACTCAAGGAGTCCGGCGTGCCCTTCGAACTGCTCGACCGCGCCGGCATCGCCCGCGTCGAACCGGCGCTGGCCAACGTCACCGATATCCTTGCTGGCGCCCTGCGCCTGCCGAACGACCAGACCGGCGACTGCCAGATGTTCACCACCCGTCTGGCTGAAATGGCCATCAAGCTGGGGGTGGAATTCCGCTTCGGCCAGGATATCCAGCGTCTGGATCAGGTCGGTGACCGGATCAACGGCGTATGGATCGACGGCAAGCTGGAAACCGCCGACCGCTACGTGCTGGCCCTGGGCAGCTATTCGCCACAATTGCTCAAGCCGCTGGGGATCAAGGCGCCGGTCTACCCGCTCAAGGGATACTCGCTGACCGTGCCGATCACCAACCCGGCGATGGCCCCGACCTCGACCATTCTCGATGAGACCTACAAGGTCGCGATCACTCGTTTCGACAACCGCATTCGCGTCGGCGGCATGGCGGAAATCGCCGGTTTTGACCTGTCGCTTAACCCGCGTCGGCGTGAAACACTGGAGATGATCGTCAACGATCTTTATCCTCAGGGGGGCGACCTCCAGGCTGCGAGCTTCTGGACCGGTCTGCGCCCGACCACCCCCGATGGCACGCCGATCGTCGGTGCCACGCCGCTGCGCAATCTGTTCCTGAATACCGGTCACGGTACACTGGGCTGGACCATGGCCTGTGGTTCCGGTCGTCTGCTGGCCGACCTGATGGCTAAAAAGAAGCCGCAGATCAGTGCCGAAGGCCTCGATATTTCCCGTTATGGCACCCACCAGGAGACTGCAAGACATGGCAATCCAGCGCCAGCTCACCAATGAGCGCATGAGCCAGATCGTCGTTCACGGCGGTACCGTGTATCTGGCCGGACAAGTCGGTGACGACCTGTCCGGCGGGATCGAGAAACAGACCCGTGAAACCCTCACCAATATCGAGCGTCTGCTTGATCTGGCAGGCACCGACAAGACCCGCTTGCTGTCGGTGACGATCTACCTGAAGGATATCGATGCCGATTTCGCCGGCATGAACGCGGTCTGGGACAAGTGGCTGCCCAAGGGCGTTGCCCCGGCCCGCGCCACGGTCGAAGCCAAGCTGTGCGAACCGGAAATCCTGGTGGAGCTGTCTGTCGTCGCAGCCCTGCCTTAACCCGATCCCTCTTCCGGCATGGCCTGCGGCACCACCGCTTGCCCTGCCGGTTTTTTATTGCCCACTGACTGCCTAGAAGTTTGCCGCCATGCGTCCTGCCCGTGCCCTGATCGACCTCCAAGCCTTGCGCCACAATTACCGATTGGCCCGCGAAGTGTCGGGGGCCAAGGCCCTCGCCGTGGTCAAGGCCGATGCCTATGGTCATGGTGCAGTGCGGTGCGCCCAGGCTCTGGAAGCCGAAGCCGACGGCTTTGCCGTGGCCTGCATCGAGGAAGCACTGGAACTGCGGGCTGCGGGTATTCGCGCACCGATCCTGTTGCTGGAAGGCTTTTTCGAGGCCGATGAACTGGCGCTGATCGTCGAGCACGATTTCTGGTGCGTGGTGCATTCGTTGTGGCAGTTGGAAGCGATCGAACAAGCGACCCTGGGTGCGCCGATCACCGTCTGGCTGAAGCTCGATACCGGGATGCACCGGGTCGGTCTGCATCCGGACGATTACCAGGCGGCTTACCGGCGCCTGCTAGTCAGCGGCAAGGTGGCGAAAATCGTCCTGATGAGCCATTTCGCCCGCGCTGACGAACTGGGCTGCAAACGCAGCGAAGAGCAGGTCGCGGTGTTCGAGGCGGCGCGCCAGGGGCTGGTGGCCGAAGTCAGCCTGCGCAATTCGCCCGCCCTGCTAGGCTGGCCGAAGGTCCCCAGTGACTGGGTGCGCCCGGGGATCATGCTGTTCGGCTCCACTCCATTCGAAGAGGCGCATCCGCTGGCGGCACGTTTGCAGCCGGTCATGACCCTCGAGTCGAAAATCATCAGCGTGCGGGAATTGCCGGCTGGCGAGCCGGTGGGTTATGGCGCCAAGTTCGTCACGCCCAGGCCGATGCGCCTCGGCGTGGTTGCCATGGGTTATGCCGATGGTTATCCGCGCCATGCGCCGACCGGCACGCCGGTGCTGGTGGCCGGGCAGCGCAGCCAGTTGCTGGGGCGGGTGTCGATGGACATGCTCTCTGTCGATCTGACGGACATCCCCCAGGCCGGGCTGGGCTCGACCGTCGAGCTGTGGGGTAAAAATATTCTGGCCAGTGAAGTGGCGGCCCGGGCCGAGACCATCCCGTATCAGATCTTCTGCAACCTGCGCCGGGCCCCGAGGCTCTATACCGGGGACTAGCGGCCAGCGCACGACGCCACAGGCGGTTTCCCTCCCGCTGGATTCGGGTCCAAGTGTTGTAAATACTGAACGCTATGCCATGATATCGCTCAATTACAACATCGCCTGAAACCCAGGGGGGCTGCCGCATTGGACGTCGGTGAACGACTGCAATCCATCCGCAAAATGAAAGGTCTGTCTCAGCGTGAACTCGCCAAGCGTGCGGGCGTCACCAATAGCACCATTTCAATGATCGAGAAAAACAGCGTCAGTCCTTCGATCAGTTCGCTGCGCAAGGTGCTTGGCGGCATTCCCATGTCGATGGTCGAGTTCTTTTCCGAAGAAATTCTTCAGGAGAAACCGACGCAGATCGTCTACAAGGCCAATGAGTTGATCGACATCTCCGACGGTGCCGTGACTATGAAGCTGGTCGGCCGCGCTCATCCGAGCCGAGCCATTGCCTTTCTCAACGAAATCTACCCACCAGGTGCCGATACCGGCGAGGAAATGCTGATCCACGAAGGCGAGGAGACCGGCATTCTGGTCGAAGGCCGGCTGGAGCTGGTGGTGGGTTTGGAAACATTCGTCCTCGAAGCCGGTGACAGCTACTATTTCGAGAGCACCAAACCGCATCGTTTTCGTAACCCGTTCGACACCCCGGCGCGACTAATCAGCGCAGCGACACCGGCGAACTTCTGAGGTTCGCAGGCGCCAGGCCAGGCAGCGTGTACGTGCGGCGGTGTGCGGTGCAACCGGAGCAATACCCCTGTAACTACAAGGGTTGTTTCGCAGTGGCGGTCTTGCCGCTATACTCACGCCCGCCTGCGAAACCGTGGTTGTAGGCCTGATTTAGCCACCATTGAGGGTGTACGCGTGAACCTAATTATGAAAATGCTGGCTGCACCAGCAACCGTATTGGCCCTATGGGCTGTCAGCGCTCAAGCTGCGACGAACGACGATATCGCCAAGCGCCTGGAGCCGGTCGGCCAGGTGTGTGTTCAGGGGCAGGAATGCAAGGGGATGGAGGTCGCGGCCTCGGTAGGCGGTGGCGGCGGTGCCAAGACCCCGGACGAAGTGATTGCCAAGCATTGCAACGCTTGCCACGGCACCGGGCTGCTGGGTGCGCCGAAAATCGGTGACACCGCAGCCTGGAAAGAACGTGCCGATCACCAGGGTGGCCTGGATGGCATCCTTGCCAAGGCCATCACCGGCATCAATGCGATGCCGCCAAAAGGCACCTGCTCCGATTGCTCGGACGACGAGCTCAAGGGCGCGATCAAGAAGATGTCCGGCTTGTAAGAGCGCGCAGCTTCCCGAAAAAGCCGCTTTCGCAAGCGGCTTTTTCGTGTCTGTTTTGCGGATTTTTCGCTGCGCATGTGCAGCAAAGACCCGACAAGCTCGGTCCAACCTTCATTCAAGGATCAGTGAGGGTGGGCGGATGACGCTGACGTGTTCCATCGAGCGGGCGGTCGACGAGGTGCTGGCGCGGCTGCCAGCGCATATCCACATGGGCCTGCCGCTGGGGCTGGGCAAGCCCAATCGCTTCGTCAATGCACTGTACCGGCGGGTCAGCCAGTTGCCGCAGCGGCGCTTGACCGTCTATACGGCGTTGAGCCTGGGGCGACCGCCCTTGGGCGATGGCTTGCAGCGGCGCTTTCTCGAACCCTTCGTCGAGCGGGTGTTCGGTGATTACCCGGAGCTGGATTTCCTTGCCGACCTGCGCCGTGACAGTCTGCCGGCCAATATCCGCATTGAGCAGTTCTTCCTGCAGCCCGGCAGCCTGCTCCATAGTACCTCGGCCCAGCAGGACTACGTCAGCAGCAACTACAGCCATGCCGCCCGCGACATCAATGCCGCCGGCCTGAACCTGGTGGCCCAACTGGTCGCTGACGATCCGCAGCAGTGCGATCGACTGAGCCTGTGCTGCAACCCGGACATCACCCTCGACCTGCTGCCGATGATCGCCCGGCGGCGCGCCACCGGCGAAACCATCCTGATGCTTGGCCAGGTTCACGCCGATCTGCCTTACATGCCTGGCGATGCGCAGGTCGAGCGCGGTACTTTCGATCTGCTGATCGACGAGCCGGAACGCAGCACGCTGTTCTCCACCCCGAACATGCCGGTCGGCTACCAGGATCACTTCATTGGCCTGCATGCCAGCACCCTGGTACGCGATGGCGGCACCCTGCAGATCGGCATCGGCTCCATGGGTGACGCGCTGACCGCCGCGCTGTTGTCGCGCCACGCCGACAGCGAGGGTTATCGGGCCTTGCTGGCCGATATCGACGTGCAGCCCTGGCAGGCGCTGATCGACCGTGAAGGCGGCGTCGAGCCCTTTGCCCGGGGCCTGTACGGTTGCAGCGAGATGTTCGTCAACGGCCTACTGGTGCTGGCGGATGCCGGGATCGTGCGGCGCAAGGTCTATGCCGATATCGACGTGCAGCGACAGGCCAATGCCGGTCTGCTCGACGCCAACACCCCAGGTGGCAACGTCATCCATGGCGGCTTCTTTCTCGGGCCGGACAGCTTCTACCAGCGCCTGCGGGAGTTGCCTGTGGAGCGGCTCGCCGAGTTCAACATGACTGCCATCAGCTACATCAACGAGTTGTATGGCCAGGAGGAGCTCAAGCGTCTGCAACGGCTGGATGCGCGGTTCATCAACAGTGCCTTCACCATGACGCTGCTCGGCGCCGGGGTCGCCGACCAACTGGAAGATGGACGGGTGCTCAGCGGTGTGGGCGGCCAGTACAACTTCGTCGCCCAGGGGCATGCGCTGGAGGGGGCGCGCTCGGTGCTGATTCTGCGCAGTTGGCGCGAGGCGGGGGGCGAGGTCAGTTCGAATATCGTCTGGGAATATGGGCATTGCACCATTCCCCGGCACCTGCGCGATATCGTGGTCACCGAGTACGGAATCGCCGACCTGCGTGGCAAGAGCGATGCCGTGGTGATCGAGGCCTTGCTCAACATCAGCGACTCGCGGTTCCAGGCCGGGTTGATCGAGCAGGCGCAGCAGGCTGGCAAGCTGCCTAGGGACTTTCGCCTCGACCCACGCTTCGCCGATAACAGCCCGCAGCGCCTGCAGGCGATTCAGGCACGGCACTCGCGGCTGTTTGCCGAGTATCCGCTGGGCAGCAACTTCAGCCCCGAAGAACGCGACCTGCTAAGGGCGCTGAACTGGCTCAAGAGCAAGTTCAAGCTCAGTGAGGTCTTCGAACTGGGCAAGGCCACCCTGGATGCGCCCGAACCGTCGGCGTTCCCCCAGCACTTGCAACGCATGGGCCTGATGCAACCGCAGGGCCTGCGCGAGGACCTCTACCAGCGCCTGCTGCTAGCGGGGCTGCAGGCCACCAGTGGCGGGGGTGTGACGCCAGGCCGCTGACCTCAGTTGTAAGTGATATTGACGGTGACGGTGCTGACCAGCGAGCCCTTGGTGAGCGTGCCGGTGGTCTTGTGATAGGCCGCGCCCAGTGGCAGCACCGCCCGGTCGTTCGACACCGTTACGGTCCGTGTGCCGTTGTTGCTGAGGGTTGCCTCGACCCCACCGATTCGCGAGTAGAGCCATAGACCGACGCCAGCAGCGGTGCCGGTGCTCCTGAACAGCGTGGCGTTGCCGGTGGCCGGTGTGCCGGTGAACCGGAAGGTCACGTTACTGGCGTTGCGGCAGTTGGCGCTGATATCGAAGGTTTTCTTCGCCAGCCAGTTGCCGGTGAAGTTCGACAGCCGGACGGTATCCAGCGTGATCGTTCGATTGGTATCGCCCACGTTCAGGTCGCAGGTCGGCAGCGGCGCAATGATGGTTCCGCGGCCCAGCAGGATGTTGTACTCGCGCGGGTCGAAGTTCGTGGGGACCGGTTCCCACCAGGTCCTGGCAATTACCCGAGGGATGATATTGCCCGAGCTGATGCTCCCGGTCTTGATCAGCCGATAGTCGATTTCGTAGGCATAGGTCTTGTTGCTCGCCGAGAGATTGGTCTGGCTGTAGCGGCGCTGGGTGATGTTGCTCTGGATGCCGGTGATGGTGTTGTGTGCTCCCACCTGGGTGTTGCCGTTGGTCTTGAAGACAATGCCGATGCCCGGCATGCCAGTCGGGTAGACGCTGTAGGTTCGCCCCGCCTCGCTGTAGCTCGATACCGCGCCGGCAGCGCCCTGGGCGCTGAACTTCACATCGGTGCGGCTGGAGCAATACCAACTGACGCGCTTGGTGCCCTGGCTGATACTGGGAAAATCTCGCCAGCCGCTGAGGGTACTGCCGACGGGCCCATCGATATTCGTCACCGTGACCGTACCGATATCACCGGAATATCCACCGGGGTGGTAGACGGAAGACGAGCACGCGGCGAACGCCTGCCCGGATATGCACAAGAGCAGCGCCGCTGTGGGTATTGCCTGATAAGGTCCGATCATTTTTCAAGCCTTTGGGGTTCTGGAGGCTTCCGGGACTGGCACTCGCCGTCTACCTGAAGCGGTTGCCTGCCGACTCCTGTCTCAGTTGTAGGTGACGTCCACTGTCGCCAGGCTTTGCAGCGTCCCTTCATGGACCGCACCGGTTTTCCAGTAGGCCGCCCCCAGGGGCAGTACCGCCAGGCCTTCGCTGGGGGCCAGGGTGCGGGAATTGTCGCTGCCGTCGGCGCGGATGGTCCGTTGCACGCCGCCGATCCGCGAGTACAGCCACAGCCCGAGGCCGGCGGCATCGCCGGTATTGGCAAAGCGGGCTCCGTCCGAGGGCAGCGGGGTGCCGTGGAAGGTGAAGGTGACGCTGTTGATATCCGAGTCGCAGCGCGCGCTCAGTTCGAAGGGCTTGTGCCCCGCCGAGTCGGCATGGGCGAAATCACTGACCTTGACCTCCGGCAGGGTGATGGGCCGTTCGACGTCATCGGCAATCAGGCTGCAGGTTCCTCCCTCGACAGTGCCTTCGAACTGCAGGTTGCCCGGGTTCATGACCTCGCTGGCCGAGGCTTGGGTGAGGTGCACCACCGTCAGCGCCAGGGGTATCAGGTACTTTTTCATGAAGTGTTGTCCGTTCTGGCTGGCCGACTCTAAGGTGGCGGCCAAGTAGGGCCTGGGCACGTCAGTTGTAGGTGATGGTCACAGAGGCCGTGGTAAGCAGCGTGCCTTTGGACACGGTGCCGACTTTTCTGTAATGGGCGCCCATGGGCAGCACCGCACGGCCTGAAGCTGCAGAGATGGTCCGTGAGCGAGCGTCGGCGTTGCCGTTGGCGGGGAAGTTGTAGGCGGTGCCGCCAATACGTGACTGAATCACAGTGGCGATTCCCGCTGCGTTACCGGTGTTGTGGAAGTAGGTGGGGTCCACGGTCGATGGCGTTCCGGCGAAGGTGAAGGTGACATTGCGGATGTCCGTGTCGCAGTTGGCGGTCAGGTTGAATTCCGCCAGCCCGGCCCAACTGGCACTATCGAAATCGCTGACTTTCACCGGCGGCAGGGTGATCGTGCGGGTGACGTCGCTGGTGGCCAGGTTGCAGGTGCCGCCCTGGATATCCCCGCGAAAGGTCAGGTTGCCCCTGTCCGCAGCATGGGCACTGCCGATGGTGACGGTGGTGCACAGGGCTAGTACAAAAAGAGGTGTTTTCATCATTGGGTCCTTGCGGGTTGGGACGGTGGTCAGTTCATGTTGTTTAACGAAACGCGTCATCGGTCACTGGCCTTTCTAGTTGTAGGAAATGTTGACGGTGACTGTGCTCACCAACGTACCTTTGGTCAGGGCACCGCTGGTCTTGTGGTACTCCGCGCCCAGGCGCAGTACCGCCCGGTTGCCCGATACCGCCACGTTGCGGGTGCTGTTGTGGCTGACGGTCTGGTTCGGCGTATGCAGCCAGAGCCCCACGCCGCCCGCCGTGCCAGTGTTGGCAAAGAGCGCGGGGTTGCCGGTGGCCGGTGTGCCGGTGAATCGGAAGGTGACGTTGGAGGCATTGCTGCAGGTGGCGGTCAGGTCGAAATACTTCAGTCCGGCTGAGACGCCGGTGAAGTTCGTGATCCGCACGGGGTCCAGGGTGATGGTCCGGTTGAGGTCGCTGGTGGCCAGGTCGCAGGTGGCAACGGGCGCGACAAAACTGACCGGGTTGCTCAGCACCACCGTGTGGATCGGTCGTCCATCCCAGTTGTTCACCATGAGGTTGCCGCTGGGGACGGTGCCGTTCGAGACGTTGGCGGTCTTGTAGAACTGGGCTTCCAGCGTGACGACGGTATGGTCATAGGACGTATGGGGCAGTGCAGCCGAACTGCTGTGCAAGGGGAGCGTGTGAGGGACGCCGAACTTGAGCGTCGCATAGACCCGTAGGCCGACCCCCGGAACGTTGGTCCGATAGACACCGATGCCTCCGGGAAGCGTGATCGCATCCGCCGAGGTGTACCGCCCGGTCGTTTGCTGCATCGTCGGTGACGTGCAACTGCTGATACCGCTGGGGTACGGGCCACTGAAGGTTGCCCTGGCGATCATGGCGCCTACCGGCAGTGTCGACGGCACGTTGATCGTCGCCGGAAAAGTCGCGAGGTTGCGCGGGTTGTTCGGGTAATAGTTGCACGCCGCCTGGGCCGCCACCGGCAGCAGCGATATCAGCAGTGCGTACACGAAGGGCATGGAATATTTCATTTTCGGTCTCGCGTAAATGAAGGCCTGGGGTTTGTCGACGGGGTGTTTGCGGAGCCGGCGCGGCTGATCATGGGGACTCATCCTGCGCCGCTTCGGACGGGCTTGAGCGAGGCACATCGGTCGCCTCGGCACGGCATTTCGCATCCATCTGTCGCAAGCCTTCTTTCTCGGCCAGGGCACCCAGGTCGTAGGTGATCCGGCAGTTGTCTGCGCTGCTCGGTCCCCACTTGACCTGGAGCTGACCGCTGTCTTGCGATACCCGGACGAACGCCTTGCTGTTCTGTCCGACCACGCCGACATTGGCCTCGCTCTCATCGAACACGTCGGCACCAAAGGGCAACGGGCTGCCATCCTCGCGACTGGCGTTGATGATCACCGCCCGGCCGCTGCTGGTTTCGTACTTCATTACCACCACGGAGCCGGCCCGGGGGGCGACGTTCTGCGAGGCGGACTTGAGTTCGACGTCGTGGGACATGTCTCGGGGATCCAGCTCGACCACGTTCTGGCGGTACGGCGTGAGGTGCGGGACCACGGCGTAACCGTTGTCGTCGACCTGGGCGTTGTTGTTGCTGCCGACCCAGGCTCCCTGGGCTTCGGGCGCATGGACCAGGCCGATGGTGTCGCCCAGTTCCGGGGTCAGGGTCAGGCCGTCGGCATGGGCGACCAGGCCACCTGTCACGCCAAGCGATTGCGAGTTGTAGCCATTGCCCTGGCTGAAGCTGGTGGAGGTCACGGCATAGCGGCTGCGGTACTGCAGGTCGGCGTTGAAGTTGCTGCCCGCACCACGGTCGGAATGGCTGGCCGAGACGCCGTAGTTGATCTCGTTGTGTTCGCCCCACGTGCCGCCGAGGCCGGTGCGGACGGCGCTTTGCTGGTCGCCATGGGAGAGCGTAGTCGACAGGGTCGGGGCACGGCTCGAGTGGCCCAGCGGCATGTTGATGGTCAGGTCGATCTGGTTGGTGCTGCGTTCGGTCAGCAGGTCGCGGCTGCGTTGGGCGCTGACGGTGTAGTTGATGCGCTCCCAGGAACTGCTGTAACCGGCAGTGAAACTCAGGCTGCCGCTCTTGCGATTCCAGTAGTTCTGCGACGAGCCGGTGAGGAACACCGAGCCCTTGCCCAGGCTCTGGTTGAGGCTGATGTCGAGGCGTTCACGAACCCGGCTGACGTTCTCCAGGTTGCCGCCCTGGCGGGCGATGTCGCGCAGTTGCGCGGTGTCGCGGGCACTGAGAAAGCCATCGGTCGAGTAGCGAAAGGCACCGAGGGCGAAGTTGGTTCCGGTGTCGGCGAAGTTCTTGTTGTAGCGGGCCTGCAGGCTGTGCCCGCGGCGCTTGGCGGTCCCCGGCAGTTCCGCCTGGGAGGTGGTCAGGTCGAGGGAAATCGCTCCCACCGGGGTGTTGAAGGCCGCGCCAAGCAGTTGCGAGTAGTAGCCTTGCGAAGCCAGGGCGCCGACATAGCCGGTGGCGAAGTTGTTGAGACCATACTGGAAGGTGCTCTGGGCCAGCCATGGCTGGCTGTCGACGCCGAGTTCGTCCATTTCGCCGAAGCTCAGCGAGTAGCGGCTGTAGCCCGGTCGAAGCAGGTTCACGCTGGAGGCGAACGGCACGATGAATTGCCGTTGGCGGCCATCGGCCTCGGTGACGGTGACCTCCAGGTCGCCGCCATAGCCGGTGGGAAACAGGTCGTTGAGCACGAATGGGCCGGGCGCTACCGTGACCTCGTCCAGCAACACGCCGCGCTGGCGTACGCTGACCCGCGCGTTGGTCTCGGCCACGCCACGGACGATCGGCGCGTAGCCGGTCAGCGAGTCGGGCAGCATGCGATCATCGGTGGACAAGGTGGCACCACGCAGGCGGATGCTGTCGAACAGGTCGCCGGTGGTGTAGATCTGGCCGGCCATGAGTTGCGACTGCAGCCCGGGCAGTTCCCGTTGCAGGTAGGTGGCGCTGCTCTGGTAGGTGCTGCTGGACTGGGTGCTGCTGTAGGACCCGTTGTGCCGCAGGTGCCAACCGTTGAGGTTGAGACCGGTGTTCAGCCGCAGGGAGTTGGAGTACGAGGAGCTTCCCCCATTGTTGTTGACGAAGGCGTTGGCGTCGTAGCGCACGAATGCCGCATTCACGCCGCTATCCCAGTGTTCCGGGCTGACGTAACCGCGTGCGGTGCGTGACAGGTAGAGTTGTGGAACCAGCAGGTCCAGATGCCCTTCGCCGGGGTCGAAGCTGACACTGGCGCCGGGCACGTAGGTGCCGATATCACCACAGGTCGCCACGGGCGGTAATACCGGAGGCACGCTGTCTCCGGCATCGATGGCCTTTTGCGCGATGCCGTCGAGATCGACCCCGAGCCGGGTCAGCAGCGGCCGCTCCAGGCAGAGTTGGGCGTTGTTCAGCCCTTCGACGTTGGCGAAGGTCAGTTCTTCCCGGCCGATCCAGTTGCCGTTGACGGTGACATCCGCACGGTACTGGCCCGCCAGGACGACGTTGCCTTCGTTGAACCGCGAGATGTCGATCTGGCCGCTACCTGCGGGAAAAAACGCCGGGTTGAATTCCACCCGCTCGACTTCGTTCGCGGCCAGCGCATTGCCGGCCGCCAGCAGCAGGAGGCTATGAATGGCGCTGGCCAGGCGGCTGCGCGGGGTACGCAGGCCGCTGGGTACAGACTGGGTCTTCGGTCTCATCACTAATCATTCCAAACCTTGTGTGCTGCCGGATTCGGGCAAGCCGGGCCCGACCGTCACGCAAGTGCGGACGGGGCGGGAGTCTCTTTAACGGGCTGGCGCTTCAGGCGCGCCAGGCGCTGTTTCAGCCGGTCATGGGGTGACCTGGGCCTTGTGCGAATGCCGTGCGCCGTAGTCGTCGATGGTCTGGAACTCGACCCAGGCCTCGCCCTTGGGCGCCGCCTTCAGGCTCGGCAGGGGAAAGCGGTTATCGGTCATGGGGTTGACCATGTTCTGTGCCCCGGTCTGGCTGATCGGCTTGATATGGCGTTGGCCTGCCGCGACCAGTTCCACCGAGTCGAAATTCAGGTGATAGGGCGTCGGGTTATGGACGTGCAGAGTTTGCCCGTGCTCGCTGGGCACCAGGTTCCAGCGCAGCTTTTGCGCTGCCTGGGAGGGTTGGTAGGGCAACTCCTTCGGGCGGAAGAACACCTTGATGCGTGTGCGAAAGGCGAGCTGCAACTGGTTGCTCTCGGGTGCATCCTGAGCCTTGGGCGGTACTTCCAGCATGTTCAGCCAGAACAGGCTCTCCTTGTCCGTGGGTAATGGTTCGCCGGTGTAGGCCAATCGCACGACCTGTTGCTTGCCGGGCTCCATGCGGAAGATCGGCGGGGTGGCGAGGAAGGGCACTCGGGCTTTTTCCGGCAGTACGCCTTCGTCGCCCGTGTCCAGCCAGACCTGCACCAGGGCCGGTTTCTGATTCTTGTTTTCGAAGCGTATCGTCACTTCCTTCTGGTCCGCCGGGTACACCACCCGGGTGCCGGTGATGATGACGCTGGCCTGCGTCATGAAACTGCTGCCCAGTGCCACGGCCGCCAGCATGGACAGGCCGATGAAACGGGCGAACGTGTTGGGGCATGGCAATCTGTGGGTGTTCATGAGCAATGATCGGTCCGGTTCAAGAGGTGATATCGGCGCTGTGGCTGACGCGTGCGCCAAAGTCGCTGATGGCGGTGAACTCGACTTTCAGGGTGCCACTGGGCGGGGTGCGCAGGGCCGGCAGCGGGAAGCGCTTGATATCGCCGGATGGCAGCAGCAGGCTGTCGTTGACCTCCTTGTTCGGGGCCTTTGGATAACGCTCGTTGCGACCCTTGCCCACCAGTTCGACCGACCCCAGCGAGACGTGGTACGGCGTCGGGTTGACCACCTCCAGGGCGTGGCCACCCTGGTGGCGCACCAGTTTCCAGCTCAGTTTGGGGGCCGCTGCCCCCTTGGGATAGGGCAGCCCCTGTGGTCGGAAGTACACCCGTAGGCGTGAGCGAAACGACAGTTCCAGCAGGTTCCTGTCCGTGTCGGCGGCCAGGCTTGGCTGCACTTCCAGTATGTTCAGCCAGAACAGGCTTTCGCGGTCGGTGGGCAGTGGTGCGCCGGTGTAGCGCAGGCGTGGGGCCTGTTGCTTTTTCGGTTCGATGCGCAGGATCGGCGGGATCGCAGTGAAGGGCGCCTGCGCCGTGGCGGGTGTCGCATGCCGGTCGCCGTCGTCGAGCCAAAGCTGGACCAGGGCGGGACGCTCGCCCTTGTTCTCCAGCCGGACCACCACCTCCTGTTGTTCGGCTGGATAGATCACGCGCGCGCCGTGGATGACCACAGCGGCAAACGAGGAAGCTGCGTACAGCGATGCCGTCAGAAGGGCACAGACAATCATGCCCGAACGAGCCAGGTTGTTCATTGGCGAAGCTCTCGTGTTTAAAGCTGGACCCGCGGCCTGGCGCGGGTCCGCTGGGGCGACGCTTAGTCGGCGTACTCGACCATGAAACCGACACGGGTCTTGACCAGACCTTCGCCTGCGGCGGCCGTGGCGTAGTACTGGGCGGCCAGGGGAATGACCGCCTGGTTGTCGGCGATGATCACGCCTTCGGATTTTTCGGTGTAGACGTGGATCGGCGTGCCGTCGCGCTTGGTCACCTCGATCTGGACGTTGGTCGCGGCGTCCGCGGTGTCATCGATGTTCAGGCGGCCGGTGGCGACATCGATCGCCGGGCTGGTCGGGTCGAAGGCGACCATGGCGGTACGGCCGTTGGTGCAGGCCGCCTCGCCTGGCGCGCCGATGCGGATCGAGAAGCCGGTGAGGTTGCGGCGATCGCCGGCGTTGGTCAGCAGGGATGCCGATACGCCGCCCAGGTCGACGTTCTTGACCACGGTGCCACCGCCCGGCGCTTCGCCTTCGATGGTGCAGGTCACGTCGGACACCCGGCCGTCGAAGTTGATAACCCCGTCATTGGCAGCGGCAGCAGGAAGACTGATGAGCGCGGCCAGGGCGAGGGAGACTGCGGCAGAGACTTGCGAGATTTTCATGGAATTACCTTGAATGGTTTCAGTTGGTTTCTCTTCCGGCAGCCCTCCATGTGGAGGGTGCTAGCCTGTCGGATGAGGGGCTACTCTCGCGCAGCCGCTCCCGCTGGAACATCGAGATAACTCGAAACGCAGCAGTTTCGAGATTTCTCGAAAGGCTTTCCATTTGCGCTCTGGGCGCCGGGTGCTATAAGCCTGAAAGTTCTGTAGGTATTCGCCGCGCCTCTGACCTGCGGGCTCGGCTCTTTTCTCGGGAGGACTAAACAAAGATGACTAGTGCAATCCCTGGTTCCTACACAGTCATGCTGCTGGACGACCACGAACTGATAAGGGTGGGTACTTCCCTGTGGTTGTCGAAAGAGCCTGACCTCGAGGTGGTCGGTTCCTATTCCACGGGCAGGGAGTTGCTCGACGCGCTGGCCGTGAGACAGCCGGATATCCTGGTAATCGACTTCATGCTGGGCCCGACGGAGATCGATGGGATCAACCTGATCCGTGCGCTGCGTGTGCGTTATCCCGATTGCCGGCCGCTGGTGCTGTCGGCCCATTACACACCGGCGACGGTGTCGCTGGCGCTACGGGCGGGCAGTTGGGGATTCTTTGGCAAGAGCCAGCGCCTGGACGGCCTGGCGGCCGCGATCCGCACCGTGGCCCGCGGCAAGATCTATCTGCATCCGATCATGGCCCGGGAGGTGGCCGCAGTGACGGAGACGGAGGTTTACGAGGCAGCGAGTGCCAACGAGGCGACACACGCCTGTGCCCATGACATTCTGTCGCCCCGTGAGCGGGAGGTACTGCGTTGCTTCCTTGACGGCATGTCGGTGAACAGCATTGCCGAGAAGTTCTCGCGCAGCGCCAACACCATCAGCACACAGAAACAGTCGGCCTATCGCAAGCTGGGGATCAAGACCGACAGCGAACTGTTCAAGTTGTCCAGCTCGCTACGGGATTCCAACGCGGTGGGTTTCTGATTCCGGGCTCACGCCTGCGGGGCTCAGATAAAGGTCACCACACCATTGGCGAGGGACTTCACTCGCGCCAGCGATTCCACGCGATAGCCCTGGGCGTCCAGCTCGGCGCGGCCGCCCTGGAACGACTTCTCGATGACGATGCCCAGGCCGGCGACGGTCGCACCGGCCTGCTTGATGATCGAGATCAGCGCCTGGGATGCCTTGCCGTTGGCCAGGAAGTCATCGATGACCAATACCCGGTCGCTGCTGGTCAGATGGCGTGGCGAGATCGCCACGGTGTTCTCCACCTGCTTGGTGAAGGAGTACACGGTCGCCGACAGCAGGTTTTCGGTCAGCGTCAGCGACTGGTGCTTGCGCGCGAAAATCACCGGCACGCCGAGGTTCAGGCCGGTCATGACCGCCGGAGCGATGCCGGAGGCCTCGATGGTGACGATCTTGGTGATGCCCGAGTCGGCGAACCGCCGAGCGAATTCGTCACCGATCTGTTTCATCAATTGCGGATCGATCTGGTGGTTCAGGAAGGCGTCGACCTTCAGGACCTGATCGGAAAGCACGATGCCTTCTTCGCGAATTTTCTTATGCAGTGCTTCCACGTAACGTCCTCGAACAGCGCCTTGTGGCGCTGAAAAAATAAGAGTAGCTGTCCCATCACACCACCCACCTGTAGGAGCGGGGCTTGCCCGCGAAAGGGCCCTTGAGACCCACTCGGCTCAGGAGAAGAGCTTTGCGGGCAAGCCACGCTCCTACAGGAAGGGCGGGAGCGGGGGGTAAAATGGGTCAATTCTAGCGCTTTAGCATCGCTCGTATATCCGCCAGCGCCGAGTTGCCGCGCACGGCTTTCACCTCGGTCGGCGTGTCGTCGTTGCCTTCCCAGGCGAGGTCGTCCGGCGGCAGTTCATCGAGGAAACGACTCGGTGCACAATCGATCACTTCGCCATACTGCTTGCGCTTGGCGGCGAAGGTGAAGGCCAGGGTCTGGCGGGCGCGGGTGATCCCGACATAGGCCAGGCGCCGTTCTTCCTCGATGGTGTCGGCCTCGATGCTGGAGCGGTGGGGAAGAATCTCCTCCTCCATGCCCATGATGAACACGTAGGGAAATTCCAGCCCCTTGGAGGCATGCAAGGTCATCATCTGCACGCCTTCGGCACCGTCTTCCTCTTCCTGCTGACGTTCGAGCATGTCGCGCAGGACCAGTTTGCCGATGGCATCTTCGACGGTCATGTCGCCGTCTTCGTCTTTTTCCAGGGTGTTCTTCAACGCCTCGATGAGGAACCAGACGTTGCTCATCCGGTAGTCGGCGGCCTTGTCGCTGGAACTGTTGGTGCGCAGCCAGTTCTCGTAGTCGATGTCCATGACCATGCTGCGCAGTGCGGAAATCGGGTCTTCGCCGGCGCACTGCTCACGCACCCGGTCCATGAAGCGCTTGAAGCGCGACAGACGTTCGGTGAAGCGGCTGTCCAGGTGTTCGCCCAGGCCGATCTCGTCGGTGGCGGCGTACATCGAGATCTTGCGCTCGGTGGCGTAGTTGCCGAGTTTTTCCAGGGTAGTCGAGCCGATTTCCCGGCGCGGCACGTTGATCACCCGCAGGAAGGCGTTGTCGTCGTCGGGGTTCACGATCAGGCGGAAGTAGGCCATCAGGTCCTTCACTTCCTGGCGACCGAAGAAGCTGTTGCCGCCCGACAGCCGATAGGGAACCTGGTGATGCTGCAACTTAAGCTCGATCAGCTTGGCCTGGTAGTTGCCCCGGTAGAGGATGGCGAAGTCGCTGTAGGGACGATTGGTGCGCAGGTGCAGGGTGAGGATTTCCATGGCCACCCGCTCGGCCTCGGCGTCCTCGTTGCGGCAGCGGATCACACGGATCTCGTCGCCGTGGCCCATCTCGCTCCACAGCTGTTTCTCGAACTCGTGGGGGTTGTTCGAGATCAGCACGTTGGCGCAGCGCAGGATGCGGCTGGTGGAACGGTAGTTCTGCTCCAGCATGACCACCTTCAGGGACGGGTAGTCGTCCTTGAGCAGCATCAGGTTTTCCGGGCGCGCGCCGCGCCAGGCATAGATCGACTGGTCGTCGTCGCCCACCACGGTGAACTGGTTGCGCTTGCCGATCAGCATTTTCACCAGCAGGTACTGGCTGGCGTTGGTGTCCTGGTATTCGTCCACCAGCAGGTAGCGCACGCGGTTCTGCCATTTTTCCAGGATGTCGGCGTTGTCCTCGAACAGCTTCACCGGCAGCAGGATCAGGTCGTCGAAGTCCACCGCGTTGAACGCCTTGAGCGTGCGCTGGTAGTGGGTGTAGACGATGGCGGCGGTCTGTTCCTTGGGGTTGCGCGCGTTTTCCAGGGCCTGGGCTGGCAGGATCAGGTCGTTTTTCCAACTGCCGATCATGTTCTTGATCTCGTCGACGCCGTCGTCGCCCGAGTATTCCTTCTGCATGATGTCGGTCATCAGGGCCTTGACGTCGGCCTCGTCGAAGATCGAGAAACCCGGCTTGTAGCCCAGTCGTGCATGCTCCTTGCGGATGATGTTCAGGCCCAGGTTGTGGAACGTCGAAACCGTCAGGCCACGGCCTTCGCCGGCGCGCAACAGGGTGCCGACCCGCTCCTTCATCTCGCGGGCAGCCTTGTTGGTGAAGGTCATGGCGACGATGTACTGGGCGCGGATGCCGCAATTCTGGATCAGGTGCGCGATCTTGCGGGTGATCACGCTGGTCTTGCCGGAGCCTGCACCGGCGAGCACCAAAAGAGGGCCGCCGACGTAGTTCACGGCTTCTTGCTGCCGGGGATTGAGTCGGGACATGACGAAGTAAGTGATCGGTTACGAAAAAGGGCTGGCATTTTAACAGGCTGAACGGATTCTGCCGCGCCTCTGCGACAGAGGGGACACCCCTGACGATCTAAATTTGCCGGTTTTGTTACTTTCCCGCAGGATGCGCAGATTATTTGAGGCTATTGTTCAACCTTACGCGGTATAAGGTAGCGGTTGATAACTATTTGTATTGAAATCGCTCGATGGCGATTCATGATGACTTCGCCAATGTTTTTGCAGAGTCTAGGGAGCTGGTTTGTCTACGCTTGTCGAACCTTTGCGTTTGCTGCTGCTGGCCGATGATCCGGCCTGGGCGGCGTTGTTGCGCGAGTGTCTCGCTCCGCTGGAGGGCACGGCCATGCTGGTCAGTGCGACTTCGTGGGAGTTGGTCCGCGACCTCTTCGATCATGAACGCCCGGCGATCCTGTTGACTGAGCCTCAATTGCAGCCGGCGCCGGGGCGTTGCAGCCTGCCGAGCGTCCTGCTGCTTGACGACGAGCCCGAGGTCGCGCCGCTCGGCGTCAGCGACTGGCTGGTGCGCGACACCCTGGATACCGCGACCCTGCGTCGCTGCCTGCGCCATGTGCGTGAGCGCGGCGTGCTGGAAAATACTCTGCAACGTCTGGCCGAACAGGATCCGCTGACCGGCATCGCCAACCGCCAGGGGTTCCAGACCCTGTTGGCCGCGCGCCTGGCCGAGAACGAAGGGCGTGGCCTGGCCCTGGGTCACCTCGACCTGGACAGCTTTCGTCATGCCAACGACGCGCTGGGCCACCAGGCCGGCGACCGGCTGATCCTGCAAGTGGTCGCGCGGCTCAAGAGCCAACTCGAGGCCGGCGACCAATTGGCCCGTCTGGGCAGCGACGAGTTTGCGCTGCTGATCGACACCCGCCGGGCGCCGCAACGTGCCGAGTGGATGGCCGAGCGGATCATCGAGGTCATGGCCGAGCCTTACTGGGTCGACGGCGAAAGCCTGCTGATCGGCTGCAGCCTGGGCATCGCGCATGCCCGTGCCAATGCCGGCGCCGACCCGCTGATGTGGCATGCGCACATTGCCATGCAGCAGGCCAAGAGTATCCAGGGTTGCACCTTCAATACCTTCAATGACCGTATCAACCGTAATGCCCGCAGCCTCGCCGACCTGCAAAGCGAGCTGCGCCGGGCGTTGCGTCGTGACGAACTGGAACTGCACTACCAGCCGCGGCTGGACCTGGGCAGCGGGCAGATTGTCGGCCTGGAGGCGCTGGTGCGCTGGCGTCACGGCGAGCGTGGCCTGCTGCCGCCGAGCGAGTTCGTGCCGCTGGCCGAGCAGAGCGGGCTGATCGTTCCGCTGGGCTACTGGGTGATTTCCCGGGCCCTGCGCGATATGCAAGACCTGCGTGAACGTGGGCTGGCGCCGTTGCACATGGCGGTCAACCTGTCGTTCCGGCAGTTCCAGGACAGCCAGTTGCTGTCGACCCTGAGTCGGCTGATCGCCGAGCGGGGTGTCGAGGCGCAATGGCTGGAATTCGAACTCACCGAAACGGCGGTGATGCGCCGCAGCGACCTGGTCAAGCAGACCATGGATGCCTTGGGGCGGCTGGGGGTGCGGTTTTCCCTGGACGACTTCGGCACCGGTTTTTCGTCGTTCGTGCACCTCAACAGCCTGCCGATCGCCTTACTCAAGGTGGACAAGAGCTTCGTCGGCGGCATGGAGCAGCGCGAAGAGAACCGCAAGCTGGTCCATGCGATGATCAACCTGGCCCACAACCTCAACCTGGAAGTGGTGGCCGAAGGTGTCGAGACGCCGGAACAACTGGCGCTGCTGCACGGCTTTGGTTGCGACCAGGTACAGGGCTACCTGATCAGCAAACCGCTGCCGTTGGAGGAACTGGCCCAGTACCTGACGTCATCCGCCAGCCAGCCGGCGATCCAGGCCTTTTGCTGAGGGCGGCTTTCAAGCCACTTCGATTTTTCGGTCAGACCACAATTCCACAAGCGCCTCCCCTACAGGGAGGCGTTCGTGGCAGTTCGAGTTGCCGCATTCTTCTGGCTTTTGCCAAGCATCCGTTTCATCCGCCATTCGAACGCCAGGGTCAACCCGGTTGCTGCACACGCCAGCCCCAACGCCAACCCCCACCAGACGCCGGTTGGCCCCCAGCCGAGGTTGAACGCCAGCAGCCAGGCTGATGGCGCACCAATCAGCCAGTAGCAACCGAGCCCCACCAGAAAGGTGGTCTTGGCATCCTTGAGCCCGCGAATCGCACCCATGGCGACGGTCTGGGTGCCGTCGAACAGCTCGAACCACGCGGCCACCGCCAGCAGGCTGACCGCCAGATCGATCACCGGCCGGAACGCCGGGTCGTTGTGATCCAGAAACAGACCGATCAACTGATGCGGCGCCAGCCAGAACAGCATGGCGAAGGCCAGCATGGTCGCCGCCCCGAAGACGATACCGACCCGTCCCGCCCGCCGTGCGTCCAGCAGTTGCCCGGCACCGTAGTGCTGGCCGATGCGCAGGGTAATGGCGTAGGAAATCCCCGCCGGAATCATGAACGCCACCGAAACGATCTGCAGGGCGATCTGGTGCGCCGCCAGCTGTGTACTGCCCATGGTGCCCATGCACAGGGCGGCGAAGGCGAACAGCCCGACTTCCACCGCATAGGTCCCGCCAATCGGCAGGCCCAGCCGCCAGAGTTCTCGCAGGTAGTGCCAGTTCGGTCGTGACAGGCCCCGGCGCAGGGGGTAATCGCGATACGCCGCATGCCGGCGGATATGCCAGGCCAGGGCCAGCGCCATGCAGTTGGCGACAATGGCCGTGACCAGGCCAATCCCGGTCAGACCCAGGTGTGGCAGGCCGAACATGCCGGTGATCAGCGCATAGTTGAGCAGGAAGTTGGCGACGGTCCCGCACAGGCTGATGACCATCACCGGCGTCGCCCGTCCCAGGGCACTGGTGAATCCGCGCAGGGCCATGAAGCTCAGATAGCCGGGCAGGGCGAACGGCAGCGCGATCAGGAACTGGCCGGCGGCCTGTACGTTGTTGGGTGTCTGGCCGAATAGCAGCAGGAGGGGCTTGAGGTTCCACAGCAGCAGGCCGGCGCCCAGCGCCATGGCCCAGGCCAGCCAGAGACCGGCCTGGGCCAGACGGGTGACCCCCTCAACATCGTTGGCCCCGTGACGGATGGCGACCAGGGTGCCGACTGCGGCAATCACCCCGAGACAGAAAATCGACACGAACGAATAGCTCGCCGCACCCAGGCCACCCCCGGCCAGTGCTTCGGGGCTGAGGCGGGCCATCATCAGGGTGTCGGTCAGCACCATCAACATGTGCGCCAACTGCGAGGCGATCAACGGTCCTGACAGCCGCAGAATGGCCCGGAGTTCAGTACGTGCTGGATGCTGCATGATCATGAGGCTCGACGAGTGGCAGGGTGGAAATAGGGTTGATTCTCGGCGCTTGCAAGGCTTTGTACAAAGGGATAAAGCGATAACTTGTATGATAAAAACTCATGCAAGGCATTTCTGCCAAAATCTGCTCCATTGCGTCTTCGCAAGGTCCCTGGTGTGGCCCAAACCCGCTCAAATGGTGAGCGTCTGGGGGGAAGGCATAACCCATTGGTCAGATATCTGGAAAATATCCCTGTTGTTTGCTCAAGTATCTGTATGAGCTGCCGACTGGTGCGACATGGAACCTTCGTTCAGAAAGGCCTCTGACGACTCAATTTGAAAAAGCCGGGTTGCGCCCAGGGATTAGGATGACCCAGGCACTCGGTCAGGAGCTGTTCATGCCTCAACCCCGTGCCCGAATCGCCACGCAACTCGGTCTTGCGCTTTCCGTCATCCTGGCGGTGGTTATCAGCGGCAGTACCGTTTTTGCCCTGCGTTCGCTGGATTCGGCTAACCTCGATACCCGCGAAGAACATCTGGCCAGTGAAGCGCGCCTGCTGGCTGACCAGTTGAATACTTTCCATAGCACCCTGCGCGAAAGTACCCAGCGTCTCAGCGGGCTGTTCGAGAAGCGCTTCAGCACTGGCCTGAGCGTGCGTGCCGATGCGCCGGTCAGCGTGGCCGGCACCCAGGCACCGAGCCTTTACCTGCGCGACAGTCTGCTCAACAACGACTTCACCGAAGTCGACGAGTTCAAGCAGATGACCGCTGGCGTCGCGACCCTGTTCGTGCGCAGTGGCGACGATTTCATCCGCGTCAGCACTTCCCTGACCAAGCAGGACGGCAGCCGTGCCATCGGCACCCTGCTCGACCACCAGCACCCGGCCTACGCGAAGCTGATGGCGGGCCAGAGCTATGTCGGGCGCGCGTTGCTCTTTGACCGTTACTACATGACCCAATACACCCCCGTGCGCGACAGCAGCGGCAAGGTGTTCGCGGTGCTGTTCGTCGGCTTTGACTACACCGATTCGCAGAAGGCGCAATTCGACAACCTCAAGCGTTTCCGCATCGGCACCACCGGCTCCCTGGCGCTGCTGGATGAGCAGAAACACTGGCTGGTGCCGCCGGCGGGTGTGACGGACGCCGAACAGGCGATCCCGGCGATCGTTGACCTGGCCAAGCAGCCGGGCACGGGGCGTTTCTGGAGCGACAAGGCCGACGATATCTACAGCGTCGCGGTACCGTTTGCGGAGGGCCCGTGGACGGTGGTAGCCAGCATGCCCAAGGCCGAGATCAGCGAAGTGACCTGGAGCGTCGGGATCAGCCTGGTGCTGGGGAGCCTGCTGGCGATGCTGCTGGCGGTCAGTGCGGCGGTCTGGCTGCTGCGCAGCAAGTTGCGTCCCCTTGGCGACCTGGTACGCCAGGCGCAGGCTCTGGGTGCGGGTGACCTGAGCGTGCGACTCGATGTGTCGAGCCACGACGAGATCGGCCAATTGGCCAGCAACTTCAACCAGATGGGCCAGGCGCTGTCGACCATGGTCGAGCACATCCGCAAGGCGGCCGAGGAAGTCAACGGGCGTGCCCAGGCCCTGTCCGGCCTGTCCAGCGGGGCTTACGAAGGCATGGAACAGCAGTCCGGCGAAATCACCAGCATGGCCGGTGCGGTCGAGGAGTTCAGCGCCACCTCCCTGAACATTGCTGACAACATGGGTAACACCGAGCGTCTGGCCCAGGAGAACGCCCAGCAGACCCGCATCGGCCGCGCGTCAATGGACGAGGCTTCATCGTCCCTGGAGCAGATCGCCGCCGCGTTGGGCGGTACGGCCACGGTCATCAACACCCTCGGCCAGCGCTCCCAGGAAATCGGCGGCATCGTCGGTGTGATCACCTCGATTGCCGAACAGACCAACCTGTTGGCGCTGAACGCCGCTATCGAAGCCGCCCGTGCCGGCGAGCAGGGCCGTGGATTTGCCGTGGTCGCCGACGAAGTGCGCAGTCTGGCTGGCCGCACCCGCGAGGCCACGGACGAAATCTCCAGCATGATCCACAGCATCCAGCAGGAAACCGGCCATGCCATCCAGACCATGGAGCAGGGCAATGCGCTGATGCAAGAAGGCCTGTCGCGCAATGCCAACGTCGCCTCGGCACTGGCCCGGATCGACGAACAGAGCCGCTCGGCCGGCCAGCAATTCGCTGCCATCACCACCGCCACCCAGGAGCAGAGCAGCACCGCGACCCTGCTCAGCAGCAACCTGCAGAGCATCGCCCTGGCCAACAGCGAACAACGCGAAGTAGTGTCCAACCTGGCGCAGACCGCGCGTGAACTGGAAGCACTGGCAGCGGAGTTGCGGCAGGAGGTTGATCGGTTTCGGTGAGGCGGAGGTCTTCGATAGGTCCAGATAAGCGACAAGCCTCCTGAGCCCAGGCTACGGAGGCCGAGAGTCTGTTCGAAACAACCTGTCGATGATAACGATTTGACCGTCTCCTCTGCGGTGAATAAAATCTGACTAACAGCCCAGTACAGCGCGCAGGCAATCGTTAGAACCTGCTCAGCGGTCCTGGGTTTTTTTTGTCCAGAGAAAACCTATATGAAACGGACAGCTGTTCTGATCGATGGCGGATTTTTCTTTCAGAGGTTTTTATTTTTTACGCGTAAGTATTTTCGTAGGGACTTGTCCATCACTTCTGAGCAACTGGCGACGATAATAAAAAAGATCGTCCGGTTGCATGTTGAAGATGAGCGAGCTGCAACCAGAGAGCTGTATCGAATCTACTACTATGACTGCCCTCCACCTTCGAACCAGGTACGCCTACCGGTTGTTCCTATGGGCCACACGTCATCTGGTCACCTCGACTATTGCTCAGCAAAAGCGCGGTCCTGATTCTGATATAGCGGTCAGCGGGAATATGGAAGCTGAACCGGGTATTAATATTCAGGGTTGAATCGCCCTGCGGGTTGGATTTTTCAAGTGGTACTGGGCCGATATTGCAACGCTTCGGCCAGGTGCTCACGGCTGATTGTCTCGACCTGCTCAAGATCCGCCAACGTCCGCGCCACCTTCAGCAATCGATGCGCCGCCCGCAGCGACAGGGTCAGGCGCTCACAAGCAGTTTCCAGCCAGTTTTCATCGGCTGTGGATAACTTGCAGTGCTGGCGTAAACCTTCCAGATCGAGAAAGGCATTGGCACACCCCTGGCGTTGCTGCTGGCACTGACGGGCTTGCGCAACCCGCTCGGCGGCCTCGGCCGTGGTGTTTCCCGGCTCCTTGACCGGGCTCAGTGCGGTGGCCTCGCGGGCAACGGTCAGGTGCAGGTCGACACGGTCCAGCAACGGGCCGGACAGCTTGTTGCGATAGCGCTGGATCTGCTCCGGTGTACAACGGCAGCGGTTGGTCGGGTCGCCAAGATATCCACAGGGACACGGATTCATCGCCGCCACCAATTGGAAACGTGCCGGAAAACGCACCCGGTCGCGGGCCCGTGAAATCACGATATGACCCGACTCCAGCGGCTCGCGCAAAACTTCCAGCACCTTGCGATCAAACTCCGGCAGCTCATCGAGAAACAGCACACCATGGTGGGCGAGGGTAATCTCGCCAGGACGCGGCCTCGACCCTCCACCCACCAGCGCCGGTCCGGACGCGGAATGGTGGGGTTGGCGAAACGGCCGCTGTGGCCAACGGGTCAATGGCACATGACTGGCGACCGACTGGATCGCCGCCACTTCCAACGCCTCATGTTCGTCCAGCGGCGGCAACAGCCCGGGTAGTCGGCTGGCCAACAGGGTCTTGCCTGTCCCGGGCGGGCCACTGAACAAGAGATTGTGGGCACCGGCGGCGGCGATCAACAAGGCCCGCTTGGCGGCGAGTTGGCCCTGTACTTCGCTCAGGTCCGGGTAGGGCTTGCCCACATGCAGCAGGCCGCTGGACTCGAAAGGCTTGATCGGCGTGTGACCGTTGAGATGGGCGACCAGTTGCAGCAGGTGATCGACCGCAATCACCGTCAACCCACAGGCCAGTGAAGCCTCCTCGGCATTGGCCAGCGGCACCACCAGCGTACGCCCGACGGCCCGTGCAGCCAGCGCTGCCGGCAACACTCCTTGCACCGAACGAATGGCACCGGAGAGCGCCAGCTCACCCAGGCACTCCATGTTGTCCAGCGCCAGCGCCGGCACCTGCACACTGGCGGCGAGAATGCCCAGGGCGATGGCGAGGTCGAAGCGGCCACCGTCCTTGGGCAAGTCCGCCGGAGCCAGATTCAGCGTGATGCGCCGGGCGGGAAACTCCAGGGCCGAATTGAGGATCGCACTGCGCACCCGGTCCTTGCTTTCCTTCACGGCGGTTTCCGGCAACCCGACCAGGGTTAGGCTCGGCAGGCCATTGGCGAGATGGGTTTCGACGGTGACGGCAGGGGCTTCTACACCGACCTGGGCGCGGCTGTGGACGATGGCCAGGGACATGTTCTTTCCTTGAACGCGGAGCGGGGTTGTTGCGGTTCTGGAAAGGCTAGCTGAGTGGGGGAGGGAGCAGGGCGCCTTTGTGTGTCGAGACGATTCGTTGTCTGTGCCGTGCTGTAGAAATCAGCGTCGGCGATGCCTGAAACCGGACCGGCAGGATAAAGATCGAACCTGATCGGCTTCGTGTACTTCAACGGATCGTAGCGCTCGTGTGCGCTGTTCACGAAGAGGTTCAGGTGAGCGTCTTGCCAAACAGCCGAATCGAATTTCCCGAATCGATTCAGCGAAATTTCTCGATAGTCGCCTGTATCCATGCAGCCTACTTTCACGTCCTTCGAGCAAGACGCTCGACCAAGTGATGGGATAAAGAGAGATTGATATGTTCGAGCGCTATCTGGATCGGAATGTAAACGTTGAAGCGGTCGCAGCGCCTGAAGTGGGTAGTGCTATCGGCGCGCTCGAACAGGCGCTTAGGGACCCTGAGGATCGTCGTCCAATTCCTCTCTACGTCAACGCGTTGCGAGAATTGCGCAAAGGTTCTCAGGCGATCAACGGGCACGGAGACGAAATTCGCTTTTCGCATACTGCTCATGCGCGTTTGAGGGCTGTTGCCGCCGAGCTTGACCTTAGCGCTAGCCACTATCACTTCGACACATCCGGCAGCCCGCTGATTGTGCGTGAGTCAACAGGTGAGCACGTCATCTCGCCAACTCACTTTGAAAACGGCGCCTATTTCAGTCATCCCCATGCTGATCATCAACTTGAGCACTCTATTGCTGACCTTCCCAAGATCCAGGTCGGAAAATACGTGCGTCTGGGGCGTAATGCAGCAATCAACGCCGGTGGCGATGTCTATCTGGGTGACGCCGTCTGGCTATCCCCAGGTTCGCAATTGCTGCGTCAGGATCATGATCCGTACGGTCGTCCCTCGGTGGGCTCTCGAACGGTAGCGATGACACGACTTCCTGCCGTGCGCCTATGCGATTATGCGTGGGTCGGGCGCGAAGCGATTGTCGGTTGGAACGCTGATTACCTGGGTAAAAGCAGTATCGTTGGATTGCGCAGTGTCGTGAACAGTTGGGTGGGTGACTACTCGATCGTTGGTGATCAAGGAAAGGTTCTACAGTATCTGCCTTACAAGGCTTGGCTGATGGAGCGTTTTCAACCAGCGGTTGAGCAAACACTTCAAATAAGTGACTGGGCTGCGGTCAATTCGGACTGGCTTACGACTTATCGCGACAACCCTCTGCAATCGGTTTACACCTCGACGGGCGTGAATGCACTGTTTGCAAACCTGTCCTCAGTGCTATTGATAGGGCCGCAAGCAGCGCAACTGGCGCCCTATTTTCGGGAGCATTCGACCGACATCATCTCCCACTCCCGTGAACACTTCGCCGCGTTGCTCCAATGGGCACAGGATAACGGCCAACGCCGTCTTCGTGTCCGAGGTGATCTGAGCGCAACTGCATTGCCTTTTATCAGCGGCGGCCACTATCACTACCGTCGTAAGTTGGGCTACGGGGTGGTCATCATTGGCAGCAGCGATAGCACTGAACCCGCCACCGTCCTGGCCGAGGGGCTGCGAGTCTGCGCACCGGGTGGTGTAGTGCTTTACCCGCTGTCTGATTTGGAAGCTTCGCAGGATCTTTCTGGCGACTGGCAGAGATTGCCGGACATTCGTCTGAACGAGCAGGACTTCGCCGTCCTTCAAAAAGCATGAGGTGACGACGATGCCCTATCTCTATTTATCCTTGGCTGCCATTTTCTGGGGTGGCAACTACGTCGTCGGCAAGTTGATGGTTGTCGACATGGACCCGATACTCCTGTCCCAGGCTCGATGGCTACTGACCAGCGTACTGTTACTGGTCATCAATATGCGGCCACTGGTTCGCTCCGCCGGTGAAATCCGCAAAGCCTGGTCAACATTGACCATGCTCGCTATCTGCGGCCAGGTGCTTTTCCCGCTGACGTTGTACATTGGTCTGCAATACACCACATCGCTTAACGCGGCGATCTATCTTTCCGCAACGCCGTGCCTGGTGTTGTCGATCAATCGTTTCGTGTTTGGTGACACCATCACTCGGGGCAACTGGCTGGGCGTGTTGGCGAGCACAATCGGCGTCGCGTGGTTGGTCACCATGGGACAGCTTTCGGATCTGAGCTTCCTCACGCAATTCAACAAGGGTGATCTGTGGACGATGTTGTCGGCTGCCAGTTGGGCGTCTTATTGTGCATTTCTGCGCACCAAGCCCAAATCGATTCCTGGACAAGCCTTCGTCACCTATTCGGCCGTTGTCGGGACCGTGCTGCTAGTGCCGTTCACGCTGTACACGCTCTATCAGCCTGCAACGGACGGGGTGTTGGAATCGCTGAAATCGGTAAATCTTTGGGGGCTTGCCTACTTGGTTATCTTCCCATCCTATCTCTCCTACCTGTTCTGGAATCGCGGCATCGCTGAGATAGGGGCTACCCGTGGCGAGATCTTCACGCACCTGGTCCCCCTGTCCGGTGGTGTGCTTAGCATCGTTTTCCTGGGGACGCCGTTGCACATCTACCACTTGGTCAGCCTGCTGCTGATCGCTGTCGGGGTGGTCATGTGCTCAGCCAAGCCAAAGCTCCAGCTGACGGCTAAAGTGGAGGCTGCGCAATGAAGAAGTTGACCGAATGGCTTTCTGAAGATGGCATGCGTTGGGTAGAAATTTCCGAGGACGACACTAGCGTGTCGCGTCGGACAGTCTCAGGGTTCACACGCAGTATCGATGTGCTCAGAAAACAGTTGCTGAGCGGGATGGACTGGTCGGACTTTCTTCACGGTATCGGGATTCTCTCAGATGACGGCTATCGTATTAAAGGCGCCAGAGCCGTAATCCCTCTGCAGACTCCCGAGCCACGTGACTGCTGGGTTAGCAGCTTCGGTTACACCCATCGGGAGATCAACGGCGTCCCTGTAGCGCAGAGGGACGCCCCGGACTGGTACTTCAAAGGCAACGGTAACAGCGTTGTGATTTCAGGAGGGGAGGTCACCACACCATTCCATGCCTGCGGCTCAGGTTATGAGGTGGAGTATCTCTGTGCGTACCTCATTGATGAGTTGGGAAACCCTCGTTACTGCGGATATACCTTGGCCTTGGACTTTTCGGATCCGGATTTGCGCCATCGCCATCCAAGCCTTGCCGGCCTGTCAAAGCTGAGACAGACCGTCATATCTCCTGAACTGATACTTGAGCTGCCGCCTTTGAGCACAGTAGTCAGCAGCTCCGTCGTTCGGGACGGACAGCTTGTATGGCAGAAGTCGTCGAAGCTTGGGTTGGATCAGCTAAACGTCTCGCTGCCTGACCTTGAAGCTATGCTATTCCAGCATGACAGTTTCTGCGAACCAGGGGCTTTGCACTTCGTCCTACTCGGTGCCTCTATCAGCACCGACAGGGATGGATTGCTGCTGCAGCATGGCGATGTCATCAGGGCCAGCTCAGAGATCGGTGATCTCAATATTGAGGTAGCCTACGCCGATGAGGCTATCAGGTGTTCCTGCAACAGTTGAGCCCATTGAGGAGTTCGGGATCGCGCGGGTGGTTCAATTCGCCCGCCGTTGATATCAACCACTGAGCATCTCGTGCTTTTGCTCGGGCAAGAGAATCCAGTCCACTAGCTTTCTTGCCGCCGAGTGAGGCGAGGCGTCCGCGAAAACGAATTCTGTGCTGAAGACTGAAAATGAGCCTGTCAACGCAAGGCTCTTCACGTTGTAGCTGTCGCTCAGCGCGTCCACCAGGGATTTCGGAACAAGGGATATGCCGGCCCCGGCAGCAACCTGGGAAAACAGTAGCGCATAGGAACCGCACTCCACGATGCGTGTCGGGTTGGCCCGACTTAGGGTCAATAGCTCCTTCAGGTTACGGTGTGAGGCGCTTTGACTGCTATTGACCAGGAACTGGTAACCGCTCAAGGAAGCAAGATCAACCGCGGGATGCGTGTTTCCATAGATCAGCACCAGCGAGTCGTCAAAAAGCTTCGATCGGCCCAAATGCGGTGGGGCCAACCCTGCACCGACGATCACCGCGTCGCAGGTTCCCGCCTGGAGCGCTTCGATAAGGAGAGTTGAGCTCCCAACAGTGATATCAACCTGCAGATCTATGGGATTGCTGATAATGCGCTGCAGTAGCGGCTGCCTTGCGATGGTGAAGTACTCGATCACACCGAGTCGGATTCGCTGGGTTACCTTTATGTTTTCCAGGACCGCATGGGCACGAGCTGTCAGCTCCAGGATTTCAGAGGCGTAACCGTACAACTCTTGTCCGGCCCTGGTGGCAACGATCCGGCGGCCAACCCGTTCAAACAAGCGTACACCGAGCCGTGATTCCAACGTCTTGATACGAAACGATATGCTCGACTGAACCCGGTTCAAGCGAACCGCCGCCTGCGTCACACTGCCGTGATCAACGATTGCCTTGAAGGCTTCAAGCTCAGCAATTTCCATCATGGAATGGGAGAATCCTTAATGTTTTGGTTTTTCCTTCACCCATGATAGTTATTTGACACCCAGTATTGGATGAAACATGCCGCCAGTGCCTTGGCGAGCCCGTTCTGTGTGTCGCCGGTTGCGTTCACGCTTGATTGAGTTCCGCTTGTTCTCAACCAACAGTTGAATAACGAATGCACTGAGAAGGTAGCGCTGGATGGTGAAAATGCTCATCCAGCTCGCAAGAGGTCCGCACCCTTTTGACCTCTGTCCCCTGAAACCGGTTCAGCAGGATAACGTCGCACCTTGAAGCCCTTGAGCTTTATCAAGACACTGCGTTTCAGTCCCTGTAACCCTGTCGGTTCAACTCAAGATTTTCATAATCTGCCGATAGAGTCTGCATCATAATATTAATAATTGGCGGCATCGTATGAAATGGAATATTCGTAATAAGGTCTTGATGCTGGCCATCATTCCTGCGTTTTTTACCGCTCTTGTCGTACAGTTCCTGGCCATTTCCGAGCAAAGAGCCTTGAGCGAGCGAAGCTTGGAGGAAACCCGCCAAAACTTGCTGAAAACGCGCAAGGACGAGTTGCTGCATTACATGGATATCGCCTTTACGGCGATTAAAACGCTTTATGAAAGCCCTGATGCCCAGTCACCTGAAGTCAAAAAAGAAGCCGCCGATCGCTTGCGGGCGTTGCGCTATGGCAACGACGGTTACTTCTTTGCCTACACCGACAAGGGCGATCGTATCTTTCTGGCCGGGAAAGACGAGGGTAAGAATTTCTGGGATCTGAAGGACACCAACGGTGTTTACCTGATCCGCGAGTTGATTGGCGCGGCCAAGCGTGGCGGTGACTTTGTCACCTATTACTTCCCCAAACCGGGCGACAGCGCGTCCTACCCGAAGTTGTCCTACGCTCGTTACCTGGAAAAATGGGGTTGGACGCTTGGCGCTGGTTTCTACATTGATGGCGTCGATGCCCTGATCAACGATCAGATGCAGCAACAGCAGAAGGCGCTGGATGAGATGCGCATGAAGCAGTGGCTGACACTGGCCGTGCTGTTGGTGGCTCTCGCCGCTCTGGCTTCCTGGGTGGCGGCTTCTCTTGTGCGTCCTATACGGCTGCTGACCAACAACCTGCAGTTGCTGGCCTCCGAAGATGGGGATTTGACGCATCATCTGCCGGTTGATGGCAATGAAGAAACAGCCGCGATGGCGAGTGCTTTCAACCTGTTTGTCAGCAAGATTCGCGACATGATTCTGGATTTGACGCGTTGTGTGCATGCCCTGCAAGAACGCAACGATCAGTTGCGCCATAGCACCCAGCAGGCAGCTGATGCCCTGGTCCGTCAAAATGCCGATGCCGAACAGGTCGCTCATGCGATGGAGCAGATGGCACAAGCCACTCACAATGTTGCAGAGTCAGCACAAAGCGCTGCTCAGATGACACGTGATACCGATGACCAGGCCCGCGCCATCCAGGTCAACGTCGATGAGACGATCAAGTCGATCGGTGGCCTGGCTACCGATATCGAGACGGCGGCGCAAGATATTCAGACGCTCGGCCAGGATGTCGAATCCATCGGTTCCATTCTCGATGTCATTCGTGCGATCGCCGAGCAGACCAATCTGCTCGCCTTGAACGCCGCGATAGAAGCCGCCCGTGCGGGCGAGCAGGGGCGCGGATTTGCCGTCGTGGCCGATGAAGTCCGTTCGCTGGCATCGCGTACGCAAACGAGTACGCAAGAGATTCAGGCAAAAATCAGTCAGCTGCAGCAGGGCGCTCGCGCGGCAGTGCTGACCATGCAGAACAGCATCAAGGTGAGTGAAGTAGCGGTGACCAAAGCCAATGGCACGGGGCAGATCCTGTCGGGCGTGAGTCAGGCCGTCTCGGACATTACCGGTATGAACAATCAGATTGCGACGGCTGCCGAAGAGCAATCGAGTATCAGTGCAGAGGTGAACCACAGTCTGACGCAAATATCCCGTCACATCAGTCAGACGCAGGGCATGACAGCGCAGAACAATGAGATGAGTCAGGATCTCGAGCATCTGGCGCGCGAGTTGGATCAATTGATCAAGCGCTTCAAGGTTTGACCGGCAGAGGGTGAGCCCTTGCATGGAGACCTGGTTGATGCCAGGTCGAAGTGCTCACCCTGTTCGCTGGAGCCAGGCTTATCCCTTCGGCATTGGCCTGGGTCACCCTGTTCCGAGCAAGTGTCAGTCAGGGTTTGCCCGGTGGTCTGCGCCAGACAAGGCTTAAACCTTCTGGCTCTACACAATCAGCACGGTCCTTGTGCTTGCGAACTCCCGCCCACTCAACAGCCGCTTGCAGCTCAGTCAGAGTGTGAACCGTCCGATCGTGCCATTCAGTTCGCCGGCCAGTTGAGCCAGCATCTGGCTTGCCCCTGTGGTCTGGCTTGCACGCACGGCGGATTGGGCGGAAAGATCGCGAATCCGGACCAGGTTCTGGTCGACTTCCCGCGCAACCTGGGCCTGTTCCTCCGAAGCACTGGCGATGACCAGATTGCGTTCATCGATCTCGGCCACCGATTTGACGATGGTCGACAACGCCTGGTTGGCAGAGGTCGCCTGGCTGTGGGTGTGCTCTGCCTGTGAGGTGCTGAGTTCGAGAGCCTTGACCGTGTTATGCGTTCCGACATGAACCTGTTCGATCATGCCTTCGATTTCTCGTGTGGACTCACCCGTACGATGTGCCAGGCCGCGTACTTCGTCGGCCACCACGGCGAAACCTCTGCCGGCTTCGCCCGCCCGTGCCGCTTCGATCGCAGCGTTCAGCGCCAGCAGGTTGGTCTGTTCGGAGACGGCGCGAATGACTTCCAGCACCTTGCTGATCGCTTGCGTATGAGCCGAAAGCAACTGCGCCTGTGCAGAGGCGTCGCCCACATTGCGCACAAGGCTGGTGATCGAGCCCAGGGTGACATCGAGTTCTTCCTGTCCTGAGCGTGCGGCGCTGTTGGACGAGCGGGAAGCGTCGGAGGTCGAGGCGGCGTTTCGAGCCACTTCCTCCACGGCCTGGGTCATTTCCGTGACGGCGGTTACCGCCATCTCGATTTCAATATTCTGCGCATTCAAATCGGCATGGCTATCGCGCATCAACGCATTGAGTTCTTCTGCTGCGGATCCCAGCTGGTTGGCGGCAGCGCCAATCTGCTGCAGCATGGTGTTCAGATTGCCCCGCATACGCTCCATTGACTGGAGCAACAAGGCCGCTTCGTCGGTACCGTCGATGTCCGTTGTGACCTTGCGCAGGTCGCCGGCGGCGATTTTTTCCGAGCTGCCGAGTGCCTGGCTAATGGGGCCTGCCAGACTGACGATCAATCGCCAGGCGAGGGTCAGCGTATACAAGAGCGACATGACCAGTACGATGCCGATCACCAGTTTGGCACTACTGTAGGCGGCTTCAGCGGCAGCCGAGGCATGCGCTTTGGCGTCGTCGTTTATCGTTTCAATCTTCTTCAACTGCTCCTTGATCTGGTCGGCGGTCGCAACCATTTTGCCCATGACGAGTTCCTGGGCATTTTCGTGTTTGCCATCCTTCAAAAGGTTATAACTGGCTTCCGTGTCTGCACTGTACGTGGCAAATAGCTTAACAATGGTGTCGATCGCTGCTTGTTCCGCGTCAGTCCCTATCAGGGGGCGATACAATTCGACTGCCGAATGGAACTGTTTCTGTTTTTTCTGAGTGCTGGCATAGGCTTCGGGCAGTTTTGCCTTATCTACCGACAACAGGCGGACGACGTCGGTCCTGGTGTTTGAGAATGCCAAGGCTATATCGTCACCCAGAGCGATGCCGGGCAAGGCATCATTTTCGATTTTCTGCCCTTCTTCCCTTACCTGGGCGATCTGCATCAGGCTGAAAAGACCCAACATCAAGACAATCAGGACGATCGAGGCGAAACACACCAGCACCCGATTGGCGATTTTCATTTTTCGCAGCAAAATGTATTACCTCGATTCAATAGTCAAAAACTGGAATATGGTGAGATGACCGGAGGCTTCCGGGAGGAGTTGGGTCAGGGCAGATGGTTTTCGATCACACATTGCCTGAACACTCCAGGCAAAAGGCGTTGGGGCTTGCCTACTAAAAAACCCTGCATCCATGCCGCCGCGCAGTTCATCAAGCGCTCAGTATCACTCTCAAACTCCACGCCCTCGGCTATCACATGAGGTGCTAATGTTTTGCACAGCCCCACTAGATGCCCGAATGCCTGGTCAGCCACTTCGCAAGTCCTTGCGCGTTGTAAATAGCCCTTGTCAATTTTTATAATGTCTGGAGATGCCGCGCGGATGAATTCGAGGGTACTGAACCCGGAACCAAAATCGTCCACAGCCAACAGGCAATCTAATCGGCGCATGCGAATAACAAAGTCTGCAGCGGCCGTGTTATTTGAAGAGGCGCTTTCGGTTATTTCAATCACCAGTCTTTCAGCCAGCCCGGGCTCGGCTTCCAGCTGTGAAATGATGCGATTCCATTTTTCGTCCAGCACTGCACTTTGTGCAGATATATTGCAACCCAGCCGTATCTCTGGATAATCGCGCAACATGTTGATAACGCTCGACACGACGCAATGATCGAGCGCCCTTATGCATTTTCTGCCTTCCAGGATAGGAAAGGGGTTGAGCTTCATAGGGCCATCGCAGTGCCTCAGCAGCCCCTCGTAGTACAAATTCGTCTTCGTCCCGACAGACATGATCGGTTGGAACGCGAGGAAAAAATGACCTTGCGCCAACTCATCGTAGAACCAGTGAGCGAAATCTGGCGTTTCCTCGGCGTCAACGCTGCAGAACTCCAAACCGTAATCTATATCTGCGTGAGAGACCATGAGTATCCCCTCCCCGGTAACAGGCACCTGTGCACTTAATGGGTCAGGGTTCTCAACAGCGATGTCGAGCCCATATGGCGAAATTAAACGGCTCACACTCGCATGTATTCTAAAAAGGCTGGTCTACTGCTTGTCAAACAGAAATTCCCGTGCTTGTCCCCCTTGGGCAGACATGCGACGCGGCCTATATGAAGTAGCCATGCGCAGCCTCCCGGGCGATGATTACACCGGTGCTCTACCTTGCCTAGTGTCTTGAGATTCTTTTATGATGTCCTCTCGCGCAGATCAATCTTTCATCATGTTGGCGTGTGCGGTAAGTTTTCAATAAAGATACCCAGGGTGAGCAATGTTTAAGATTTCAGCGAATGCATCTACTAACATTGCCCAGGCGATCTTGATGAGGCACTCCAGGATAGAAAGTCTTTTTGAGGCTTATAAGGTGCAACTGTCCGAGTCGGCCGCACCTCACCCATTGGATTTTGCCCTGGCCTATCGTTTCTTCACTGAAGCCCATGAGTGCACGGGGGACGTTGATGTGGGGCTCGTCGCCTACCAATACGCCAGGCCCTATTTCTTTGGTGTACCCGGCTACTCGGTGATGTCCAGCGCGACTGTTGGAATCGCGCTGGAGCGCTTGGTCAAATATTATCCGCTGATCGCCGACTCATCACTCCTCAGTCTGGATGAGCAGAACGGAACTCTTGTAATCAGTGTGCATGCCAATGGCCTGTCTGGTACCCAGGTCCCTCGATATATTATTGATGCGGCGGCGGCGGCTATTCTCGGTGTCATTCATTGGCTTGGGCATCTTGTGAATATTCAGCCATGTCGGGTGGAACTGCCTTATTCCGAACCGGCTGATACGAAAAATCTGCAACAATTGTTGGGTAGTCACATAACATTCGGGGCTTCCCATCTTAGTCTGTCGTTCAATAGCGATATAAAAAATGCGCCAGTGTTTACTGCAAATTCCGCATTTGAAGATATTCATTGCAGGTATGCAGATGCACTGCTGGAAGAGAGAATAAACGGGTCGTTGGTTGAAAAGGTTCGCTCAGCGTTTTCCGCAGGCGTTGCCGAGGGAAAATTACCCTCGCTTCAGGAGGTGGCGTTCACCCTGCGCATGAGCATGCGAACACTGCAAAAATCTCTGGAGCGCGAAGGCGTCACGTTCTCTGAACTGCAGGAGGATCTACGCAAGGAAATTGCCAGTAATCTGCTGTCCATTTCCACATTGAGCCTGAAGAAAATCTCCTCGATACTGGGGTTTTGCCAGGCAAGCAGCCTGCACAAGGCCTGTCGGCGTTGGTTTGGCTCATCACCTGGCCAGCTCAGGGCAGGAAAATCCAAACATCTGCAGGCTTGCTGAGTTATCCATGTCGACAATCGCCCCCTCTTGCGCCCAAGTGGTCCTCAGACTCAAGGAACTGGCGCCTCCCACCTCTCATCAAGTTGATGGCCTGTATGCCGGTTTAAGCGGCATGGCAGCAGACGGACATCGTGTGAATGTCGAGGACATTTCGAACTTCGTGGATTGTCTTCAGGCCGAATCGGAGTATCCCGACATCGGCCTGGGTTGTTATGAGCTGTTCCATCCAGGTCAACTGCACTCTCAGCTCTACCCCATGATGTCCAGCGCTACGCTGGGGGAAGCACTGACAATGCTTGCTCGGTACTCATCACTTTTATCCGATGGGGTACCGATACTCATTCTGGAGGAAGCCGACTCTTACAGTATCGTGTTTCTGAGGCTGGAGTTGTTGGGCCTGTGCAGGTCTTATATCGATTGTTATCTGTCGACGATTATCGCCATCGTGCATTGGTTGCACCCCTTGCATCGGGCGGTGCCGGTCGCGGCGACTTTCAGTTATGACGCGCCGTCTGACCGCACCGGGCTGGAGGCTCTTTTCGGCAAGAACCTGACGTTTTCCAGCCTCGTCAACAAAGTCACCTTTTCTGCCAGGGACTGGCACCAGAAGTTATCAACCGCATCGACCGAGTTGAAGTTGCATCATGAGAGCCTGGTCAACTCGGAGCTTCAGCAGTTTGCGGTGAAGGTGTCGTCGGTGGTGAAAAATCATATCGTGGTGGGGTTGGCAAAGGGCATCGTCGTTTCCCTTGAGGGTATTGCGAGCGTGCTGAACCTGAGCCCACGCATGCTGCGCAATCGACTGGATGAGGAACTGACCGGCTTCAGGGAGTTGCTGGACGAGTGCCGTTTCCAGTTGGCCAGGCACTTGATCGCCGCGACGGATCAGAGTTCGGCGACGATTGCGCAAACGCTGGGGTTCAATGAGGTCAGCAGTTTTTATCGAGCCTGCAATCGCTGGTTCGGCTGTTCTCCCGGTTCCTACCGCCTGAAATCGGCCCCACGCGCAATCGGCTAGTGCTGCGCCTCATCGGTATCACTGGCAAACAAGCGCGCCAATTCCACCCGTGCTTCCTGCGCGGTCTGCATGACCTTCGACCGGTCACCGCGCACCAGGTGCTGGGCTGCCAGAGTCTCTTCGTCATGGGCCATGAACTGCTGGATCCGACGCTCTGCCTGGGCCGAACCCAGGCCCAGGCCCTCCAGGGCACGGCGGGTCATTTCCAGGCTTGAGTAATAGGTTTCGCGCACCGGCTCTGCGCCGGCATCGAGCAATTGATGCACATGCTGGCGGTTACGGGCGCGGGCCAGGACCTTGACCTGTGGATACAGGCGTTGCACCGCTTGTGCGGTCTTTACCGCCTGCTCCGGATCATCCAGCGCGACGATGAAGTACTCGGCTTCACCCACCTTGGCGGCGCTGAGGATCTCCGGGCGCATCGGGTCGCCGTAGAACACCGGAACGTGCTCGAAGTTGCGTGTCATCTCGATGGTGTCGACCGAGGTGTCCAGGCCGATGAAGGGAATGCCCTGGGCATGCAGGATCCGTGCGACGACCTGGCCGACACGGCCCATGCCGGCGATGACTACGCGAGGGCCGTCGCTCTTGATCGTCTTGAGTTCTTCCGGCACGTCGCGGCTTGGCGGTGGTGGCGTCTTGATGAAGCGGGCGCAGGCCATCAGCAGCAGCGGGGTGGCGGCCATCGACAAGGTGATGGTCATGATCAGTGTGTCGTAGGTCCGGGTGTCGAACAGGCCGAGGTTCTGGCCGAGCTTGAACACCACGAACGCGAACTCGCCGCCCGCGGCCAGCACCACGCCCAGGCGCAGGGCAGCGATGCGCGACAGCCCACCGGCCATGCGCCCGACGAACATCAGCAGTGGCAGCTTGATGGCGATCAGCAGCAGGGTCAGACCGATGATCAGGCCCGGATTTTCGAACAGCAGCGGCAGGTTTGCGCCCATGCCCACGCTCATGAAGAACAGGCCCAGCAGCAAGCCCTTGAACGGCTCGATCTGCGATTCCAGTTCGTGGCGGTATTCCGAATCGGCCAGCAGCAGGCCAGCCAGGAACGCGCCGAGGGCCATCGACACCCCGGCCAGTTCCATCAGCCAGGCGGTGCCGATCACCACCAGCAGCGCGGTGGCGGTGGCGACTTCCGGCAGGCGGGTGCGTGCCACGGCGCGGAACAGCGGACGCAGCAGGTAGCGACCACCGACCACCACCACGGCGATGCTGCCGAGCACTTTAAGGCCGTGGACCAGACCGCTTTCACCGGTTTCCTGTACGCCGGTGACGGCCAGCAGTGGCACCAGGGCAATCAGTGGGATGGCAGCGATGTCCTGGAACAGCAGGATGGCGAAGGCAAGTCTGCCGTGGGGGCTGTTCAACTGGCGGCTTTCGGCCAGGCTCTGCAGGCCCAGTGCGGTTGACGACAGGGCCAGGCCCAGCCCCAGCACGAGCGCTGCTTGCAGGCTCTGGCCGAAGGCGATCATGGCCACGCTGCCGATCACCAGCCCGGTCAGCAGCACTTGCGCCAGGCCGACGCCGAACACCGCCTTGCGCATCAGCCAGAGGCGTTTGGGCGACAGTTCCAGGCCGATGATGAACAGCAGGAACACCACACCCATCTCGGAGAAATGCGCGACGTGTTCGGCGTTGCCCATCAGCTTCAGCACTTGCGGACCGATGAGCACGCCGGCCAGCAGGTAACCGAGCACGGCACCGAGTTGAAGGCGCTTGGCCAGGGGGACGATGATGACGGCGGCCATCAGGAAAATGACCGAGGCCTGCAGCAGACTGCCTTCGTGTGGCATGGGAGCATTCCCTTTCTTCAGTAAGACGGTAAAAACCCGCCAGCAGTACAGCCTGGCGGGTCAGTGTTCGGCGGGATCAGCTCAAGGTACGTTGTGGGGCCTTGTGCACCATGGTGTAGGCATAGTCCACGCCCATGCCGTAGGCGCCGCTGTGCTCGCGCACCAGGTCCATCACGGCATTGTAGGTGTCCTTGTGTGCCCAGTCGCGTTGGTATTCGAGCAGCACTTGCTGCCAGGTCACCGGGATCGCGCCGGCCTGAATCATGCGCTGCACGGACATGTCATGGGCTTCCTGGGTGGTGCCGCCGGACGCGTCGGTGACGATGTACACCTCGTAGCCTTCAGCCAGTGCTTCCAGGGCCGGGAAGGTCAGGCAGACCTCGGTCCACAGGGCGGCCATGATCAGTTTCTTGCGACCGGTGGCCTTCACCGCCTCCACCAGTTTCTTGTCTTCCCAGGAATTCATCGAGGTCCGCTCGATCGGCTTGGCGCCCGGGTTCACGGCCAGCAGTTCCGGCCAGATGTAGCCGCTGAAGCTTTCGGTTTCGACCGAGGTATAGATCGTCGGTACGTTGAAGATTTTCGCCGCCTTGGCCAGGCCGACCGTGTTGTTCTTCAGGGTCTGGCGGTCGATCGACTGCACGCCGAAGGCCATTTGTGGCTGGTGGTCGATCAGGATCAGGGCGGAGTTGGTTGGGTTCAGCAGTTCGCGGTTGGACATGATTGAGTTCCTTTTAAGTCGATAAAGTGAGTGAAGCGAATTCGGCACCGGCCTGGCGTTTTGCTCAGTGGCTGCGGTATGGGTGTATTTTGAGGCTGAGTCTTGATAGAGACAATCTGGCAAAAATGAGAATGATTGATTCCAAAAAGGGGACAATATTTTCGAAGCTTCACTGAGGGCTGAAAAGGCTCCGGGCGGACGTTTGCGTGGGACGTGGCAGATAAGAGAGGGGTGCTGGACGCGCGGTGAGCAGGGCGTGACAGGCCAGGACAGCCTGTCACGTCGATTGCTTTGGGATCGGGCGTTACGCCTGGAAATCCTTGAGCAGTTGATCGGCGATACGCAGGCTCAGGGCGGCACCGGTCAGCGTCGGGTTCACGCAGGACGACGACGGCATCACGCTGGTACCGGCGATGAACAGATTGGCGTGGTCATGGGTGCGGCAGTCACGGTCGACCACCGAGTTCTTCGGGTCGTCACCCATGATCGTGGTGCCCATGATGTGCTGGCGGTTCTGGAAGCCCACGTCGGTGCTGAGGATGTCGGCGTCGAGCAGTTTGGCGAACTGCTTGAAGTCCTCCAGGGCCTTTTCCTTGCCGGCGTGCCAGTAGTCCGGAACGCTGTAGTAGATCTCCGGCACCGGCAGGCCGATGGCGTCGAACTTGGTCTTGCTCGGCGTGACACGGTTTTCCGGCAGCGGCAGGGTTTCGAAGTCCACCGCCCAGTTCAGCGAGCGCGCCGACTGCAGGCGGATCTGCTCGTCGAGCTTCGAGCCGAGTACGCCCTTGGCGATCAGGCTGCTGGTGATCTGCGAGGTCGGCACGGTGTTGCGCACCTTGATCTTGTAGCTCGGGTAGTCCTTGCGGAACCCACCGTCGCGGCTGTTCAGGTACACCAGCAATTGGGTCGGGCCTTCGCCGGGCCACATGTCTTCCTGGGTCATCACGTTCATGCTGATGCCGGTGTGGTCCATGAGGTTGCGGCCGACCTGGTCGGAAGCGTTGGCGATGCCGTTCGGGTATTTGTCGGAGGTGGACATCAGCAACAGCTTCGGCGATTCGATGCCGTAGGCCGCCAGTACGAAGTAGCGCGCGGTCAGGCGGTGCTGGGTCTTGTCCGGGCGCATGTACCAGATCGCGCTGATCTTGCCGTCGTCGCCCGCTTCGATCTTGTACACCACCGAGTTGTCCAGCAGCTTGGCGCCATGGCGCTCGGCTTCGTCGATGTGCATCGAGCCGTCGTACTTGGCGGCAATCGGGCAGACCGGGTTGCAGTTGTTGTTGCCCGCGCACGGTGGGCGCTTGCCATAGGGGCGGGTGGCCCGGCCGTTGGGTTCGAGGATCGGGTTGTAGCCGCCCTTGCTCAGCATCGTCGACAGGCGCTTGAACATGTAGCTCGGCTTCAGGCCTTCCATCGGGTAGGGGATCGAACGCGGCGGGAAGGCTGCGCCGCCCTGGCCGCTTTCGTCCTGGCCGTCGACGCCGGACACGCCCAGTTCGGTTTCGGCGCGGGCGTAGAAGGGTTCCAGTTCGTCGTAGCTGATCGGCCAGTCACGCCCGCGCCCGTACAGGCTGTTGAGGCGGAAGTCGTTGGGCAGCATGCGCCACAGCGATGAACCGAAGTGCCAGGTGGTGCCGCCGACCACCCGCAGGTAGGAAGTGTTGTATTTGACCGGGCCGATCTGCTGCAGATAGTCGCCATAGGTGGACGGCGCGTGTGGCAGGCTCGGATACGGCGAGCCGGCGCCCTGCAGCTTGGCGTTGGCCAGCGACAGCTTGACCGGCGCATTACGGAAGGTTTCGACGATGTCGCGACGGTTTACCCGTGGACCGGCCTCGAGGACGATCACGGATTTGTTGGCCTTGGCCATTTCGGCGGCGATCAGGCCGCCCATCACGCCGGAGCCGATGATGACCACGTCGGCGTCGTAAGCAGCGCTGCTCATAGTGTGAAGTCCTGTTTAGCGGTTGGCTTGTTGCCCCAGGAGTCGGGGCCGCCGCCGTAAGTCGGAATGGCGAGGATGCCGTGGGTCGGGCTGTACATCAGTGCTTCGGCGTAGCTGATCAACTCGGCATCGGCGAGTTCGCCAACGATGCCCAGGTACCAGGCCGAAATGATGCTGGTGGCGGTCACTTTCAACGACGCATCCGCACCGGGTTGAGCCAGGTATTCGTCGACGTGCTTGAAACCCTGGTTGGCGATCAGTTGGCGCAGGGCATCGACGTTGCCGCTGAAGTTCGGCGCACGCTTGCTCAGGGCGCGGTAGTAACGCGCCGCCAGTATCGGGTTGACCGGGCGGCTGACGAGGAACTGCGACAGGGTGATGAAGTCCTGGTCGTCGGCGGCCAGGACCGATTGCCATGGCGCGAGGCTGCCGACCATGGCGGCCAGGCCCAGGGTCACCGAGCCGCGCAACAGGCTGCGGCGGGACAGGATGTGGGCGGGTATTTGCTTGTCAGTCATCGAAGTTTCCATGGTTCAGGCCTCCAGACGCCGGCGACGAGCCTTGAGCCTGAACAGCGCCAGGATGACCAGCAGGCCGAGAATGATCAGACCCGGCACGCTGTACTGCGCCAGGATGGCGAGCGGTGCCTTGGGGCCGCCTTCGCGCACGCGCGCCACGTCGGCGGCGGTCACGGTGGTTTCAGGGTTGCCGTAGCGGGTCAGTACATAGTTGCTGACTTCGGCGATCTCCTGGTCGTTGAGACGATCGGTGTACAGCGCCTCGGGGCCGAAGCCCGGCATGTCGATGGCGACACCGTCGACGGTGCGGTGTACGCCGTAGACGATGGTCGCGATCAGGTTGTCGGCACGGCTGGTGGCGGTGTTGTGGAACAGTGATGGGTACTCGCGGTTGCCCTGGCCGTTGGCCTGGTGGCAGTTGGCGCAGGTGCCGCTGAAAATGTGCCAGCCCGGGTTGTCCTGCGGGTTGCCGCCGCGCAGGGTCAGTTCGTCGCTGGAGGCCTGGCCGAAGGTGTGGCGCGCTTGGCGCTCACCGCTGGCGACCGGGGTGGTCTGCAGCAGGTAGGCGGCGATGGCCTTGAGGTCGTCCTCGCCCAGGTATTGCAGGCTGTGCTCGACGGCTTCGGCCATTGGACCGGCGGCCTGGGCCTTGCCTTCGACATGGCCGGTGCGCAGGTAGGCGACGAGCTCGTCGCTCGACCAGGCGCCGATGCCGCTGATCTTGTCCGAGGTGATGTTCGGCGCGTACCAGGCCCCCAGCGAACCGCCGGCGAGCGCCTTGTCGTTGTTGGCGGCCATCAGCCCGTTACGTGGGGTGTGGCAGGTGTCGCAGTGGGCCAGCGCGTTGACCAGGTAGTCGCCACGGTTGACCTGGGCCGACTTGGCCGGATCCGGGGCGAAGCGTTTGTCGCTGTGGAACAGGGCGTTCCAGCCGAGCATCGAGGCGCGGATGTTGAAGGGGAAGTCCAGTGTCGTCTTGGGACTTGGCGTATCCACCGGCGGCACTTCATGCATGAAGTATTTGTACAGCTCGGCGATGTCGCTGTCGGTCATCTTCGCGTAGGCGGTGTAGGGCATCGCCGGGTACAGGTGAGTGCCGTCCGGCGTGGTGCCGGCGCGTACGGCGCGGGCGAAGTCCGCCTCGCTGTAATTGCCGATTCCGGCTGTTCTGGACGGCGTGATGTTGGTCGAGTAGATGACGCCCATCGGCGAATTCAGCGGGTAGCCGCCAGCAAACGCCTTGCCGCCAGCGCGGGTGTGGCAGGCCACGCAGTCGGCGGCCACCGCCAGGCGTTTGCCCGGCGAAGCGTTGGCGTCGAGCGCCTCGGCATGGGCGCCCAGGCTGATGGTCATCAGGGCCAGCCAACCTGCCAGGGTCTTGCTCATGGATCTTGCCTTCTGCACGCCAGGCAATAGCCGACCCATCCTTTGCGGATGCATGTGTAACTCCTCACGGTTTGACGCGCGTGTGTGACACCTCGAGTCCTGTCACTTTCATGACTGAAATAGTGTCGTACGACGTCGTATGTTTGCGATTAATATTTCACATGCTGTAACATTTAGCTACGACTATGGCAAAAGGCCATTACGTATTTGTTTCATCGGATAGCTCTGTAACGCATGTTTCAGAGTTTTGTGGTCCGCCGGCGTCGTGCGCATGATGGGTCGGCGAGAAAGGAAGTGATCCGAGCAAGCTTGAGGGGAAAAGAGCGATTCGGCTTGTACGTTTGTGCTGTGGTACGACGTCATTGGCCGAAAAACTCGCCATGTGCCCGTGGTGCCCGTGCTTTTGTCGGGCGTACGCAGCGATGGAATCCCTACACCGGCCCGCCACCTGGCCGTACGCGGGGGCAGGGAAACGCACACATGAAAAGGGCCACTCGACCCGTGCCCACAAGGATCCACCGATGAACTGGCTCAATGATGCAAAGCTTTCGACCAAACTGATCACCTCCTTTTTCCTCTGCACCCTGATCACGCTCGCCGTGGGCATGTTGGGCATCAGTGGCGTCTCCGCGTTGTCGGCGCGCCTGCAGGCGGTGTTCAACAACAACCTGGTGTCGGTCGCCAACACCTCGCAGACCAAGACCAAGGCGGTCGGTCAGACCCGTGACATGTATCGGTTGTATGTCGCCACCGCCGGCAATGCCCCGCAGAGCCTCAAGGATGAGTTCCTGGCTTCGATGAAGGCCAACCAGTTGGCCAGCGAGCAGGCATTCGCTGCCTATCGCAAGGGCAAGCTGGCCGATGACGAGCGTATCGCCGGCGACCAGATGGTGCGCGACTGGCCGGTCTACCAGGCGCTGGTACAGCGCTATGTGGCGTTGATGGCGGCGGGCGACCTGGAGAATGGCCGGGTCCTGTTGCTGGGCGATCTGCAGCTGGCCTACCGCAAGGTGATGGATCAGTTGACCATCATGATCGACTCCAATGACCGCCAGATCCGCGAAGATGCCCAGGCGGCGACGCTACAGGAGGCAAGCGCCAGGACGCTGCTGTACAGCGGTATTGTCATCGCTTTCATTGCGGCCCTGCTGTTGGGCTTCTTCATCAGTCGCCTGATCAGCCGGCCGATCTCTACGGCCGTGTTGTGCGCGCAGCGTATTGCCGAGGGCGATCTGACCCAGCGTATCACCAGTCATGGCCGCGACGAGGCCGGTCAGTTGCTCCAAGCCCTGAGTGGCATGCAGGATAGCCTCAAGGCCACCATCCAGCAGATCGCCAGCGCCGCCGACCAGTTGGCTTCCGCCGCCGAGGAGCTGACGGCGGTCACCGATGACGGCAGCCGGGCGCTGACCCGCCAGAACGACGAAATCCAGCAGGCCGCCACGGCGGTGACGCAAATGACCTCGGCGGTCGAGGAAGTGGCGCGCAATGCCGTTTCGACCTCGCACGCTTCGCAATCGACCAGCACGCAGGCCAGCAGCGGACGCGATCAGGCCCGCAGTGCGGTGCAGGCGATCAACAACGCCACTCAGGAAATCACCTCGTCCACCGGCCTGGTCAAGGATCTGGCCGTGCAGGTCCGCGATATCGGCCAGGTGCTGGATGTGATCCGTGGGATTGCCGAACAGACCAATCTGCTGGCGCTCAACGCGGCCATCGAGGCGGCCCGTGCGGGGGAGCAGGGGCGGGGGTTCGCGGTGGTCGCGGATGAGGTGCGGGCCCTGGCGGCGCGGACCCAGGCATCCACCGGCGAAATCGAGACCATGATCCATTCGATGCAGGATCGTGCCGACAGCGCGGTTGACGCGATGGGCAAGAGCCAGGCGCTGGTGACCGAGACGCAGGACCTGGCTCGGGCGGCGGGCGCGGCACTGGAGCAGATTGCCGACGGCATCTCGCAGATCAATGACCGCAACCTGCTGATCGCCACGGCATCGGAGGAGCAGGCCCATGTGGCCCGCGAGGTGGATCGCAACCTGGTGAATATCCAGGATCTGTCGACCCAGACGGCGGCTGGCGCCCACCAGACCAACGCGTCAAGCCAGGAACTGTCGAACCTGGCCCTGTCCTTCAACTCGCTGGTCAGCCGTTTCCGGCTCTGAGTCCATCGCGCGGGTTCGATCCGGCCTCGGGTCGAATCCGGCGGCTAATGCCGGGCGGCTTACTCCTGAGTCGGAGACAGCCGCGCTTCCAGTTCCGCGACCTTCGCTTCCAGGCTTTCCAGGCGCGCACGCGTACGGGCCAGAACCACCATCTGGCTGTCGAACTCTTCCCGGCTGACCAGATCCAGCTTGCTGAAACCGCTCTGCAGCAGGGCCTTGAACTGGCTTTCGATTTCGTTGCGCGGCAACGGGCTTTCGCCACTGAACAGGCGGGAGGCTTGGCCGCTCAGGGCGTCGAGGAAGGCTTTGGGCGCGAGCATGGTGTGGATTTCCGGATACAGGTCGCTGCAGTGTACCACGCAGTGTCTATAGTGATTTCTGTCGGCAGCGATGCACGCTTTTTGCGCAACGTGCCGGGCGCTCGCGCACCGTTGTTGTGCATGTGGTGCGGGGGCGCGACGGATTTTCCTGCAATGTGACGGGCAAAAGCTTGAAAACAATGGATTTTGCAGAGATGGCAAGGTTTCTGCTTAGTCGGTTATGACCCATGCACTGATGCAGTCGCCGTGACCAGGCAGTGCGGTCGGAGCTGTCAATCAAGGCTGCGCCGGCAACGGTTAGCGGATGTCGGCAAGCTGATCAGGGCCGACGATGCGTTACAAAGCCAGGCACTGCGCTTAGACTTGAGTCGGGTTTGTTTTCCTGGGGCAAGTCCACCAATTCGGGAGAAAGTTTCATGAAGCTAGTCACTGCCATCATCAAGCCGTTCAAGTTGGACGATGTGCGCGAGTCGTTGTCCGAGATCGGCGTGCAGGGCATTACCGTCACTGAGGTCAAGGGCTTCGGTCGGCAGAAAGGTCACACCGAGCTGTATCGCGGCGCGGAATACGTGGTCGACTTCCTGCCCAAGGTGAAGATCGATGTCGCCATTGACGACAAGGATCTCGACCGGGTCATCGAGGCGATAACCAAGGCCGCCAACACCGGCAAGATCGGTGATGGCAAGATCTTCGTGGTCAATCTGGAACAGGCTATTCGCATCCGTACCGGCGAAACCGATACCGACGCTATCTAAGCCGACCAAACCCCAACGCCCCAGGAGAAAACAATATGACTCTGCGTAAATTCGCAGGGCTAGGAGCCCTGTTGTCCCTCGTAATGCCGGCCCTGGCCATGGCGGCGGACCCGGTACCGGCTCCAGTCCTCAATTCCGGCGACACCAGCTGGATGCTGACTTCCACAGCCCTCGTGCTGTTCATGACCATTCCAGGCCTCGCGCTGTTCTACGGCGGCATGGTGCGGTCGAAAAACATTCTTTCCGTGATGATGCAGTGCTTCGCCATTACCGGTCTGATCACCATCCTGTGGTTCATCTATGGCTACAGCATGGCGTTCGATACCACCGGGATGGAAGCCGGCGTCGTCAACTACAACTCCTTTGTCGGCAGCCTGGCCAAGGCCTTCCTCGCCGGTATCACGCCAGCGAGCATTACCGGCCCGACGGCGTTGTTCCCTGAGGCGGTGTTCGTCACCTTCCAGATGACCTTTGCGATCATCACTCCGGCGTTGATCGTCGGTGCGTTCGCCGAGCGGATGAAGTTCTCCGCGATGCTGATCTTCATGGGCATCTGGTTCACCCTGGTCTATGCGCCGATCGCGCACATGGTCTGGAGCGGTCCGGGTTCCCTGCTGGGTGACTGGGGCGTGTTGGACTTCGCGGGCGGCACCGTGGTGCACATCAACGCCGGTATTGCAGGTCTCGTGGCCTGTCTGGTGCTGGGCAAGCGCAAAGGCTTCCCAACCACCCCGATGGCACCGCACAACCTGGGTTACACCCTGATCGGCGCAGCCATGCTGTGGGTCGGCTGGTTCGGCTTCAACGCCGGTTCCGCCGCTGCGGCCAACGGTACCGCCGGCATGGCGATGCTGGTGACCCAGATCGCCACCGCCGCCGCTGCACTGGGCTGGATGTTCGCCGAGTGGCTGACCCACGGTAAGCCAAGCGCACTGGGCATCGCCTCGGGCGTAGTGGCCGGCCTGGTTGCCATTACCCCGGCTGCCGGTACTGTCGGCCCGATGGGCTCGCTGATCATCGGCCTGGCGGCCGGTGTGGTGTGCTTCTTCTGCGCCACCACCCTGAAGCGCAAGCTGGGCTACGACGACTCCCTGGACGCCTTCGGCGTGCACGGTATCGGCGGTATCCTCGGCGCGATCCTGACCGGTGTATTCGCTGCACCGTCGATGGGTGGCTTCAACGCCGCGACCACCGACATTGCCGCCCAGGTCTGGGTTCAGTGCAAGGGTGTCGGCTTCACCGTCCTCTACACCGCGGTCGTCACCTACGTGATCCTGAAAGTCCTGGATGTAGTGATGGGCCTGCGTGTGAACGATGAAGAAGAATCGGTCGGTCTGGACCTGGCACAACACAACGAGCGCGGCTATAACCTCTGACTGAGCGCGTTGAAAAATATGCCCGGCTTGCCGGGCATTTTTTTGCCTGGGTTTTGTCAACGTGAAGAGGGTTGAAAGGATTTATCCAAGGGCATTGCGGACAAAACATCGAAGCCCGCTGCCATGGGGCGATTACTTACAGCATGGCAGGCGTATTAGGCGCTTTGCTTTTTTCCTGAGCGCGCTAGAATGCGCGCCGATGGGCGGAGAACTGTATGTGGCAACAGACACTGATTACCTTGCGGGCCCGGCCCCGAGGCTTTCATCTGGTGACCCAGGAGTTGCTCGACGGCTTGCCTGAACTCCAGGCATGTCGCGTCGGTCTGTTGCATCTGTGGCTGCAACATACCTCGGCTTCGTTGACCATCAACGAGAATGCCGATCCGGCGGTTCGCCGCGACTTCGAGCGTTTTTTCAACCGACTGGTCCCGCAAGGTGGCCTCGAGTATGAACACAACGACGAAGGTGCGGATGACTTGCCGGCGCACTTCAAGGCCAGTTTACTAGGCTGTCAGTTGACTTTGCCGGTCACGGCGGGGCGGCTGGCGCTGGGTAGTTGGCAGGGCGTTTATCTTGGCGAGCACCGCGATCAGGGTGGTGCTCGTAAAGTCCTTGCCACCCTTCAGGGTGAATGGGCTTGAGCCGCTGGTCTCCAGCGGATGTTGATTTTTCCAGCGGCCTTCGACAGTCGGCATGGCTGGTCTATAACTAATCTGCTTTTCGCAAGTCATGAGGTAGAACATGAGCGACGATGATCTGGAAAATGATGACCTCGAAGTAGGTGACGAAGACGAGACCGAAGAAGGCCTGGAAGCGTCTGCAGAAGACGTGGACGTGGCGGACGACGATGGCGGCGATGTCCCTGCCCCGACCGCCAAGGGCAAGGCCAAGGCTGCGGTATCGATCGACGAATTGCCCAGTGTCGAGGCCAAGAACAAGGAGCGTGATGCTCTGGCACGTGCCATGGAAGAGTTCCTGGCGCGCGGTGGCAAGGTGCAGGAAGTGGAGGCCAATGTGGTCGCCGATCCGCCCAAGAAGCCGGATAACAAGTACGGCAGCCGACCTATCTGAGTGTCGCTTCATGCTTGCTGAAAAAGCCCGCCGTCGCTGCGGGCTTTTTCATGTCTGCAGAATGGCTGGAGCTGGAGCAGAGGTTTGAACGGAAGCAGTGGCGAGGGGACAAGCCCCCCTTCCCACAAAGCGTCAGGAGCGTGCTGGCTGGCGGTTCCAGGCGGCGAGCAGGGCTGGCAGTTCGGTGAGGCTGCGAATCTCGGCGTCCGGGTGGCGCTCGGCTTCCCAGGCCTTGCCCGTGGGGTTGTACCAGACTGCCCGCAGCCCAGCCTGTTGAGCCCCGGCGATGTCGTCACCTGGATGATCGCCGATATGCACTGCCGCGCTGGCTGGGATGTTGCCGCCGCGGGACAGGGCTTCGTGGAACAGCCGTGAATCCGGCTTGGCGATGCCGATATCCTCGGCACACAGTGCAAAGCGAAAGTAGTCGGCCAGACCCAGGCGGCGCACATCGGCGTTGCCGTTGGTGACCACGCCCAGGGCAAAGCTGCGGCCCAGAGCCTCCAGGGTCGGCTCGACCTCCGGGAACACCTCGATCTGGTGCCGGGCGTGGATGAACACCTCGAACGCTTCCTCAGCCAGTGACGAGGCCTGCGCATGTGGATAACCGGCTTCTTCCAGGGCGTGGAACAACACCCGGCGCCGCAGGGCGCTGATACGGTGCTTGAGGGTCGGTTCCTGGAGCAGTATCCGTTCGCGAATCGCCCACAGGTGCTCGATCGGCACGCCGCCGAGGTCGGGGGCGTGTGCGGCCAGCCATTCGCGCAGTATGTTCTCCGCGGTGTGGATCACCGGAGCGGTGTCCCACAGGGTGTCGTCGAGGTCGAAGGTGACCAGCTCAATCGTCATTGCGAGGAATCCTTGCTGCGTTTGGCCCGTGGATGGGCGCTGTCATAGACGGTTGCCAGGTGCTGGAAGTCCAGATGGGTGTAGATCTGCGTGGTCTTGATGTCCGAGTGGCCGAGCAGTTCCTGCACGCCGCGCAGGTCCTGGGACGACTCCAGCAGGTGGCTGGCGAAGGAGTGGCGGAGCATGTGCGGGTGCAGGTTCTGTCCCAGCTCACGCTCGCCAGCGGCCTTGACCCTTAACTGAATGGCCCGTGGCCCGAGGCGCCGACCCTGCTGGCTGACGAACACCGCATCGTCCGCCGGATTGCTCAGGGCGCGCAGTGGCAGCCAGGTCTGCAGGGCCTCGCGGGCCTTGCGTCCAATCGGCAGCACGCGGGTCTTGCTGCCCTTGCCGTGGACCTGGACCAGGCCGTCGGCCAGATCCAACTGATCGAGGTTGAGCCCGGTCAGTTCCGACAGGCGCAGGCCCGAGGAGTAGAACAGTTCGAGGATCGCCTGGTCGCGATGGGCGAGAAAGTCGTCCTCCACGGCGCCGTCGAGCAGTTGCTGGGCGCGATCGGTATCGAGGGTCTTGGGTAGCCGGCGTTCGCCCTTGGGGGGGGCCAGGCCGGTGGCCGGGTCGTGATTGCACAGCCCTTCGCGATTGAGGTACTGGTACAGGCCGCGCACCGCCGATAGCAGTCGAGCCAGGCTGCGCGAGGATTGCCCCTGCTGGTGCAGGCGCGCGACCAGCCGGCGCAGGCGCTGGATGTCCAGGGCGGCCCAGCCGGCGACCTGCTCCTTCTCGCAGAAGGCCAGGACCTTGTTCAGGTCGCGGCGATAGGCTTGCAGGGTGTGTGGCGACACCTGACGCTCACTGCGCAGGTGCTCGCAGTAGGCGTCCAGTTGTCGTTCCATGGCTAGCGTACCGAGCGCAGGGAGTGGGTGAAGCGCGGGACGACCCGCCCGAGGACTTCGGCGATGTAGCTGAGAAACAGGGTGCCGACCGAACTCTTGTAGTGCTGCGGGTCGCGGCTGGCGATGGCGAGCACGCCATGCAGGCCCAGATGGCTGATGGCGACCACGGCAGTGGAGCCGATCTGCCGACGTTGTTCTTCGCCGAACAGGAAGTCCAGTTCGTGCTCGCGCAGGCTGCCGCTGACGCTCTTGCCTTCCGAGAGCAGCCCGCCGATTGCCTGCTGGGCTTCGGCGCCGCTGACCCAGCGACCCACCGGCATGGCGTTGTCGCTGAACAGGATCAGGCTGACGAAGGGCACCTGGAAGTCCTGGCGCAGGCTGTCCTCGACAGCGATCACCAGGTCGTCGAGGCTGGCGGCGTCCATCAGCGCGAGAATCAGCCGACGGGTCTTGTCGAACAGTCGGTCGTTGTCACGGGCGACGTCCATCAACTGGGACAGCCGATGACGCATCTCGATATTGCGCTCGCGCAGGATTTTCATCTGCCGCTCGACCAGCGACACCGTATCGCCGCGCTGGTGCGGGATACGTAGCGCCGGCAGCAGTTCTTCGTGGTCGACGAAGAAGTTCGGATGAGCCTCCAGGTAAGCGGCCACGGTGGCCGCCTCCAGGCTCTGCTCTGGCAGTTCGTTGGGCTGTTCGGCTGGAGCCTGTGGCTGATCGCTCATGACATTCGCTCGCTTATAGACGCACTTGTCCTTCATACACCCGCACGGCCGGTCCGGTCATCACCACCGGCTGGCCGACACCCGCCCACTCGATGGACAGGCGTCCGCCGGGCAGGTCGATGGTGACCGGCGAGTCCATCCAGCCTTGGCTGATGGCGGCCACCGCCGCCGCGCAGGCGCCGGTACCGCAGGCCTGGGTTTCCCCGGCACCGCGTTCCCAGACGCGCAATTGTGCGCGGTGGCGGTCGATCACCTGGAGGAAACCGACGTTGACCCGTGCCGGGAAGCGCGGATGGTGTTCGATCTTCGGGCCCAGTTCGTGGACGGGAGCCGCATTGATATCGTTGACGCGCAGCACCGCATGGGGGTTGCCCATGGACACGGCGGCCAGTTCGACGGTGTGGCCATCGACGTCGAGCGGGTAGCTCAGGGCCTGGGCCGGGGCCTGGAACGGAATGTCCGCCGGCACCAGGCGCGGGGCGCCCATGTCTACGCTGATCTGGCCGTCCTGACGGACATCCAGCTCGATGATACCGCTCTTGGTCTCGACACGAATCCGGCGTTTGGCGGTCAGGCGCTTGTCCAGCACGAAACGGGCGAAGCAGCGCGCACCGTTGCCGCACTGTTCGACTTCCGAACCGTCGGAGTTGAAGATCCGGTAGCGGAAGTCCACCTCGGGATTGCTCGGCGCCTCGACAATCAGCAACTGGTCGAAACCGATGCCGGTATGCCGGTCACCCCATTGCTTGGCATGCTTGGGCTGGATGTGCGCGTGCTGGCTGACCAGGTCGAGGACCATGAAGTCGTTGCCCAGGCCGTGCATCTTGGTAAAACGCAGCAGCATGGGCTTACTCCGGCAACAGGCTTTCGCCGGCGTACAATTCGGCCAGCGTTTCGCGGCGACGGATCTCGATCACCTGCTCGCCATCCACCAGCACTTCGGCGGCGCGGCCGCGAGTGTTGTAGTTGGAGCTCATGACAAAGCCATAGGCGCCCGCCGAATGCACGGCCAGCAGATCGCCTTCTTCCAGCGCCAGTTGACGGTCCTTGGCCAGGAAGTCACCGGTCTCGCAGATCGGGCCGACCACATCGTAGGTGCGCTGCTGTGCATCGCGTGGGCGCACGGCGGTGACGTTCATCCAGGCCTGGTACAGCGACGGGCGGATCAGGTCGTTCATCGCCGCGTCGACGATGGCGAAATCCTTGTGTTCGGTGTGCTTGAGGTATTCGACCCGGGTCAGCAGCACGCCGGCATTGGCGACGATGAAGCGGCCGGGTTCGAACATCAGGGCCAGGTCGCGGCCAGCGGTACGCTCGCGCACGGCCTTGATGTAGTCGGCCACCAATGGCGGCTCTTCATCGCGATACCGCACGCCGACACCGCCACCGAGGTCGATGTGCTGCAGGTAGATGCCGCACTCGCCGAGGCGGTCGATCAGGCCCAGCAGGCGGTCGAGGGCATCGAGGAACGGATCCAGGCTGGTCAGTTGCGAGCCGATATGGCAATCGACGCCGAGCACTTCCAGGTTCGGCGACTGCGCCGCGCGAACATAGACTTCTTCGGCGTCGGCAATGGCGATGCCGAACTTGTTTTCCTTGAGGCCGGTGGAGATGTACGGGTGGGTGCCGGCATCCACGTCCGGGTTGACCCGCAGCGAGATCGGCGCACGTACGCCCAGCTCGGCGGCCACCTGTTGCAGGCGCTCCAGTTCTTCGGCGGATTCGACGTTGAAGCAGTGCACGCCCACTTCCAGGGCCCGTCGCATGTCTTCGCGGGTCTTGCCGACGCCGGAGAAAACGATCCGGTCGGCACGGCCGCCAGCGGCCAGTACACGTTCCAGCTCGCCACGGGACACAATGTCAAAGCCGGCACCCAGGCGGGCCAGCAGGTTCAGCACGCCAAGGTTCGAGTTGGCCTTGACCGCAAAGCAGACCAGGTGCGGCGTGCCTTCGAGGGCGTCGGCATAGGCGCGGTACTGCGCCTCGATATGGGCCCTCGAGTAGACATAGGTGGGCGTGCCAAAGCGCTCGGCAATGGCGGACAAAGCCGCGCCTTCCGCGAACAGTTCACCGTCGCGGTAGTTGAAAGCGTCCATGGTGATCCCTTACTCGTAGGTGTCGTGCTTGTGCGCTTTGCTTTGCGAGGACTTGGCCTGGTCGTTGGGGTTCTGGCTGTCATCAGGAAGATACAGTGGACCTTTTTGCCCACAGGCAGAGACCAGGCAAGCGATCGCGAGGAGCGCAGCAAGGGAAGAGATCAGGCGCTTCATGGCGAAATCCTTTGTAAAAGCATTGATTGCGCCCGAGTATACCGGCCACCCGGCGGCTTGCCTATGCGAGCCGCCAGCCGGACAGTGGCGGAGCGCTGATGGATGTCCGGGTGGCCGCCGGCTGGTTATGCTTTGCAAACATTCGGCAGCCCCCGTATCTTCGTTCGCTTGGAGTCACACGTTTTTTTCGAGGTTCGCACTATGAGTTTGAATGAAGCCCGTTTTCACGATCTGGTGGATAACACCCAGCAAAACCTGGAAGACGTCTTCGACGAGAGTGACCTGGATGTGGACCTGGAAAACTCCGCCGGTGTGTTGACCGTGAAGTTCGAGGACGGCAGCCAGCTGATCTTCAGTCGCCAGGAACCCCTGCGCCAGCTGTGGTTGGCCGCGCGCTCGGGCGGTTATCATTTCGACTATGACCCGGAGAGCAGCCGCTGGGTTTGCGACAAGAGCGAGGAACTGCTCAGCGAGATCGTTGCCCGCGCGACCTGGGAGCAGGCCGGCGCCAAGCTGGACTTCGACGAGATCTGATGGTGACGCAGCAAACCGCTCCCGTGAGACCCGCCAAGCCGCTCTACAGCAATGTCAGCCCGGCGGTACCTTCGCCCTGCGTGAGTCTTTGCCGGCTCGATGAGCAGAAAATTTGTATCGGCTGTTTTCGGCATGTCGAGGACATCCGCGAATGGCGCTCGGCGGACGATGAGCGCCGACGGGTGATCTGCGAGCGGGCCGGGGTGCGCAAGGCACAGGCCTGAGCAACGCGCTGTGGTTTGTGTATTGGTGCTGCTGTGGTAGTGTCCGGCTATGCCCCGCACTGAAGTGGGGAGTGAGAACCCCGCCTTTCGTGGCGGGGTTTTGCTTTTATCGCGCAGAAAAAAGGAGTCTGCCTGGATCATGAGCACCGCACCTTCCATCATTCTCACCCGCCTCGACGTGCAGCGTCTGGAGCACCTGATCGACAGCCTGGATGATTCACTGCCGGGTGTCGTCGCCTTGCAGGCCGAACTGGACCGTGCTGAAAGCGTCGTGGGGCACGAAGAAGTGCCGGCCGGTGTCGTAACCATGAATTCCCGGGTGCATTGTCGCGAGGAGGGCAGTGGCAAGGACTACCATCTGACCCTGGTCTACCCTCAGGACGCCAATGCCGACGAAGGCCGGATCTCGATCCTCGCGCCGGTTGGCAGCGCCTTGCTCGGCTTGCAGGTTGGCCAGCACATCAACTGGCCGGCGCCGGGCGGCAAGACCCTGAAGCTGGCTCTGCTCGAGGTGGAATACCAGCCCGAAGCCGCTGGCGACTATCACCTCTGATCGCTTTCAGACCAGATCCAGCGCGATATTCAGCGAGCTTTCCAGCTCGGCCTTGTAGCGCAGGTGCAGATGGGTCGATCCCACCCCTTCGCCGACCAGGCCGCTGAGGTCCAGGTCGGTGATATAGCAGCGGTAGCGCTCGACCTCGCGCCGCTGGCCGACGATTTCCTGGGCAACCGCGATGTACAGCTGGTTGCCGTAGTCGAGTTCGGAAAATTCCCGCTGATTGCAGTACAGGGTGACCTGGACTTCGTCCTGGCCGGTCTTGCCGACAATCGCCTGGACGTCGTAGAACGGTTTGTTCACGGGTGTTTGCGGCGCAGGCCGCGCCTCGACCCGCCGTGCCCGGCCGGGTGCCGAAGGCTGCAACTGGTAATACAGGGTATCCAGGGCCTTGGCGGGAGCTGAGGCGTCCATCGGCATCAAGGCTTCGCGACGGTAGAGGATCGACTGCAGGAAGCGTTGCAGCGGCACCAGCAGGCTCTGCTCGTCGTGGAACGGCAGGCGCTGTTGCCACAGGGCATTGAACTCATCCAGCACGTACAGATCGGCCTGGTCTTCGTTGATCCGGTAGAACACCTGCACGCACTCGGGCTGGCCCATCGGCAGGATCAGGGCCAGGTCGTGTTCTTCCATGGCGCGCAGGTCCAGGTGCAACGGGCTGTAGCTCGACCGGTCGGTGCTCAGGTAGTCGAGCAGCATCGAAGTGCTGTCCAGGGCGATGTGGTTGACGTGGCCGGGTACCAGTTCCAGTGCGTGATAATGCTGCTGGACCTGTACCAGATAACGATGGTTGAGGTTGCCCAGCAGCAGTTCCTGGACGGTATTGAGCACTTCCTCGACGCGCTGGGCGATGAACTGTGCACGGTTGTGGCAGAAGCAGCGTACCCGTAGCCGGGGCATGTCGCGGCCCAGCGGCAGGTTGTTGAGGTAGTCGCGCAGGCAATCGAGCAGCGCATGCGGGCCGTCGTAGCGGTTGATCAGCACCTCGTTCCAGGTGTTGAGCGTAACCTGGTCGAGGGTCAGGACCAGGTTTTCCCGGACACCGGCATAACTCAGCGAGTCAGTGCGTTCGGTGGTCATCAGGATATTCAGGTCGCGGTGATGCTTGAGCGGGTCGACGCCGACATTCACCAGAATCAGCACCTCGCCCGGGATGCTGGGGCGCAGCAACTGTTCCTCGTCGACGCTGTTGAGCGGCAGGGGGATCACTTGCTGCAGGCTGCCGAGCAGATTGAACAGTTCGAATTCGGTCAGGTCGCTGCTGCCGGGATGCAGGGCCAGGCGGGTGCTGCTGTCGATCACGCCGTTGCGATGGCACCAGGTGAGCAGTTCGAGCAGTTCGCGGCTGCGCTTGATCGGTGCGAAGTGCTCCCACTCGTGGACGCCCAGGCTGCCATTGTAGAGCCCCCAATGGGTCTGCCCCGGCTCCTTGCGGTTGGGTGACTGGACCAGGGTGAGGGTGTCTTCGGCCATGTCCGGGGCGATGCCGGGGTTGATGAACTCGATCTTGCCGGCCTTGCGCTCGAACGCCGCGTAGAGCCTGCGACCGAGCACGTTGAGGTCGCGTTTGTTGATCAGGCTGACGGCCTGTTCGGTACGGGCGAACTGGGTCAGGAAGCGGTAGCTGTGGTTGAGTTCGTTGACCAGCGCACGACGTTCGGCGCTGACCTGACGGACTTTCCACTGGCTGCGGCTGTCGAGCAGGGTCAGTTGTCGACGGTCCCAGCCCCATTCGCCGGCCAGGCGGATCAGCAGCAGGCGTTGCCAACTGCTGTTGCGTGTATTGCCGCCCGTGAGCTTGCGGTTGACCTTGAGGTAAAGGCTGCGCCGCACCAGTTCCAGGCGATCCGGTTCGTTGCGGGCCTTGAGGTATTCCTCGATCCGCCGGTAGACCACCATGTACGGGTCCAACTCGTCGAGGTCGAGCCGGTTGGCGAACACTGCCTGCTTGAACCGCAGGCTCAGGCATTCGACCTGGGGATGTTCGCTGGCATAGACCTCGGTCAGCAGCAGTTTGAGCACTGATTTGTAGGGTGATTCGATACCTTTGAACAGTTGCCAGAGCCCGGCGCCGATGAACTCTCCCGGTGGAATGTGCGCTAGGTGGCCCAGATCCAGGCATTCGTCCGCGCGGATGAACCGTTTGGACAGCAGTGTATGGGTGTACTGGTCGTAGCGCGGCTCTTCGTACACCGGCACCAGCCACCACAGCGGTGTGCGTCCGGCGAGCCAGATGGCGGTGCGGTAGAACTCGTCCAGCAGCAGGTAGTGCTGGGTGGTGCCGCAGTCTTCCGAACTCAGTTGTGCGTCGCGCTCGCCACGGACGAAGCGGGCCGGGTCGATCAGGAAGAAGTGGGCTTCGGCGCCCTGGCTGGCCGCCCAGGCTTCGAGCAACAGGCATTTCTTGCGCAGTTCGGCCAACTCGCCCTGGCTCAGATCGCTGGCATGGCAGACCCAGAAGTCCATGTCGCTCTGATCGGCCTGGGCCAGGGTACCCAGGCTGCCCATCAGGAACAGCCCGTGGATCGGACGTGGCAGGCTGGCAGGGCGAACCTTGTAGGAAAACGAGCGAGTCAGGCGCTGGGCTTCGGCCAGGGCCGAATCGTTCGGTTCGTAGTTCGACAGGCCGGCCGGTGTGCTGCCCGAGACGTAGCCGGGCAACAGCGGATGATTGACGTGGAAAAACAGCGGCAGCACGTTCAGTACCACCTGCTGGCGCGGCGACAGGCCTTCCAGCGCCCGCGCGAGGCGGCCCTGATTGAGCTTCAGGAAGCGCGAGCGCAACTGGTTGAGCACCTGGCGGTCGATGCCCTCGTCCAGGTTAGGGCGTATTTCGTGGGTGCGCGTCATCGGCTTGCGGCGCTCGACAGTAGGAAATATCTGAAGAATGGCAGTTTACAGGCTAAGCGTGCGCCGCTTTAAGCTGAATTTGTCGATGGCTTTCAGATGGCCCGATCACCCGCCACAACGGGCCCGCGCAGTCCGTGCAGCAAAGGACCGCGTGGGCAGGGGCGGTTCAGGCGGCTTCTTTGACGTTCAGGATGGTCAGCAGGCCCTGGGCATGCTCGGCGGCATCGCGGCCCAGGCTGGTCAGGTAGCCGCCATCGACCTGGGTGATCAGTTCCTTGTCGAACAGGCGTTGGGCGGCGGCAATGGCGGATGGGGCGGCAGTCTGATGAATTTTCAGGCCCTCCTGGGAACTCCCCAGGTTGAACAGTGCAAGGATTTCCAGTTCGGCAACCAACTCAGGGGTATACGACATAAGGACTCCAGACTTTCAGAAATTATTATCGAGCGACAGCACCACTAAGGTGATCCCACTTGCGCGGCCTGTCCAGTGCCGAGGCGTTTTCAGTGTAGACGGCAGAACTCACTCTTTCTCGGGTGGCAGTTCCGGCAGCGCCCGCAGGGCCGCTTCGTACCATTCGCCATCGAATGGACGGTCGTCGTCGAGCATCGCATCGATCTCCACTGCCAGCACATGGGCCATCAGGTTGAGAATCTCGTCGCGCTCGTAGCCGACCAGGGTCAGTTTGTTGAACGCGGCCTTGGCCGCTGGCGGGTTGTCGCTTTCGATCTGGTTTTCGATGGCCTGGACCAGGGTGGTCTCGGCGAACGCTTCGTCGTCGTTGTCGATATCGCTTGGCTCGCTCATGGCAGGCTCCTTGGGGAAAGGTCACCAGTTTACCTGCATTGGCCGGCTTGATGCTGCTGGTCAATTTTTACCCGGTGCACTATAACTGCGGGCGCCAACCCCGCACGGCCTGGAGGCTCTTTGATGCTCAAGCTTTATGGATTTTCGGTCAGCAACTACTACAACATGGTCAAGCTGGCCTTGCTCGAAAAGGGCCTGCCCTTCGAGGAAGTACTGTTCTACCCCGGGCAGACCCCGCAGACTCTGGCGATCAGTCCGCGTGGGAAGGTTCCGGTATTGGCTGTGGAACAGGGCTTCATCCACGAAACCAGTGTGATTCTCGAATACATCGAGAGCACTCAGGGCGGCAAGCCGCTGTTACCCCGTGAGCCGTTTCAGCGGGCTCAGGTGCTGGCGCTGGCCAGGGAGATCGAGCTGTACATCGAGCTGCCGGCGCGCACCTGCTTTGCCGAAGCGTTTTTCGGCATGTCGGTGCCGCAAGCGATCAAGGACAAGGCCCGCGACGAATTGCTGCTGGGCTTTGCCTCGCTCAAGCGGCATGGCAAGTTTGCCCCTTATGTGGCAGGCAGCGAGTTCAGCGTGGCGGATCTGTATTTCCTCTACAGCGTCGACGTGGCCTGTGAGGTGGGTAAGAAGTTGCTCGGGATCGATCTGCTGGCCGAGATGCCGGAGGCGAAGGCTCTGTTGGCGCAATTGCAGCAGATGGACCATGCCAAGCGCATCGCGGCTGACAAGGCTGCGGTGATGCCGGGGTTCCTGGCGATGATTGCGGCGAAGAAGTAGTTTGCTGGCGTCCTGGCGGACGCTATCGCCAGCCAGCCGGCTGACTACAGGTTGACTCGGCGTTGCCAGGGCCTGTGGCAACCACAGGCCCTGGTGGGCGTCAGCGGCTGGCGAGCAGTGCCTTGCCGCGGGCGACCGCTGCCTTGACCTGAGCAGGCGCGGTACCGCCGATGTGGTCGCGGGCATTGACCGAGCCTTCCAGGGTCAGTACCGCGAACACGTCCTGCTCGATCTGGTCGCTGAACTGGCGCAGCTCTTCCAGGCTCATTTCTGCCAGGTCCTTGCCGGTTTCCACGCCGTACTTCACGGCATGGCCGACGATCTCGTGGCAATCACGGAACGGCAGGCCGCGGCGCACCAGGTAATCCGCCAGGTCGGTCGCAGTGGAGAAGCCGCGCAGGGCCGCTTCGCGCATCACCGCGTGCTTGGGCTTGATCGCCGGGATCATGTCGGCGAATGCGCGCAGCGAATCGCGCAGGGTGTCGGCGGCGTCGAACAGCGGTTCCTTGTCTTCCTGGTTGTCCTTGTTGTAGGCCAGCGGCTGGCCTTTCATCAGGGTCAGCAGGCCGGTCAGCGAGCCGAATACCCGGCCGGCCTTGCCGCGCACCAGCTCCGGCACATCGGGGTTCTTCTTCTGGGGCATGATCGAGCTGCCGGTGCAGAAACGGTCAGGCAGGTCGATGAACTGGAACTGCGCGCTGGTCCACAGCACCAGCTCTTCGGAGAAGCGCGACAGGTGCATCATCGCGATGCTGGCCGCGGAGCAGAATTCGATGGCGAAATCGCGATCCGAGACGTTGTCCAGCGAGTTGCCGCCCACGGCCTCGAAGCCCAGCAACTGCGCGGTGTACTCGCGGTCGATCGGGTAGGTGGTGCCTGCCAGCGCGGCGCTGCCCAGAGGCATGCGATTGGTGCGCTTGCGACAGTCGACCAGGCGCTCGTAGTCACGGCTGAGCATTTCGAACCAGGCCAGCAGATGGTGGCCGAAGGTCACCGGCTGGGCGGTCTGCAGGTGGGTGAAACCGGGCATGATGCTGCCGGCTTCGCGCTCGGCCTGTTCCAGCAGGCCTTGTTGCAGGCGGGTGATTTCCGCCAGGATCAGGTCGATTTCGTCCCGCAGCCACAGGCGGATGTCGGTGGCAACCTGGTCGTTGCGGCTACGCCCGGTGTGCAGCTTCTTGCCGGTGATGCCGATGCGGTCGGTCAGACGCGCCTCGATGTTCATGTGCACGTCTTCCAGGTCCACGCGCCAGTCGAAGTTGCCGGCCTCGATTTCGCCCTGGAGGGTGGTCAGTCCGTCGATGATGCTGTCGCGCTCGGCATCGGTCAGTACGCCGACCTTGGCCAGCATCGTGGCGTGGGCGATCGAGCCCATGATGTCGTGGCGGTAGAGGCGTTGGTCGAACGTGACGGAGGCGGTGAAGCGGGCAACGAAGGCGTCGACCGGCTCACTGAAACGGCCGCCCCAGGACTGATTGGTCTTGTCGGTGCTCATGAATTCGCTCGTGATCTGCTGAAGATGGATTGCCGGAAAAATCGTTGCCGATCATAGCAGGGTTGCTCCGGCTGGGGCTGACGGCGGTCGTGCGGTTTTTATTTCGACCGAATCGGTCGCATGGCTTGTCGCCGACAGCACAGACGTTGACACTGGGGGCATGCCAACCACCCGAACGAACACCGGGCGTGATGCGTCCGTGACACCGGAATTCTTCCTCCCGGAGCTCTGCCTGCCAGAAGCGCTGCTGGTGCTGGTGGTATTGGCCGAGTTGCTGGTGATGGTGCTGGTGCTCAGCGAACCGATGCCCGCCGGTTTCGATTGGGTGCGCCTGGCCCTGACGTCGCTGTACGTGCAGTGGATCGTGCTGGTGTCGGCGGCGGTGTTGTGCGCTACCCGGGGCAGGCTGGCGCGCTTGCAGCCGGGGGTAGCCGGTGCATTATGTTGCGCTCTGGTGGTCGGTCTGACGCTGATCTGCACCGCCCTGACCGAGTACTTTTCTCTCGTCACCAGCCAGGTCGACAGCGGCAGTCCTGGCCGTTACCTGCGCCATGCGCTGATCAGTCTCATCATGTCGGCGCTGATGCTGCGCTACTTTTATCTGCAGAGTCAGTGGCGGCGCCAGCAACAGGCCGAGTTGCAGGCGCGGTTGGAGGCTCTGCAGGCAAGGATACGCCCGCACTTCCTGTTCAACAGCCTCAACAGCATCGCCAGCCTGGTGGCGAGCGATCCGCGCCAGGCCGAGCAGGCGGTGCTGGATCTGTCCGACCTGTTCCGGGCCAGTCTGGCCAAGCCGGGAAACCTGGTGACCTGGCGTGAGGAACTGGAATTAGCGCAACGATATTTGTCGATCGAACGCTATCGTCTTGGCAACCGTCTACAGTTGGACTGGAGGGTAGGCACCATTCCGGACGATTTGCCGATCCCGCAGCTGACCTTGCAACCTTTGCTGGAAAACGCTCTGATCCATGGCATCGCTCCGCGTGTCGAAGGTGGGGTGGTCAGAGTTGAAGCCGACTATGAAGAGGGAGAGTTCGTATTGTGTATCAGCAATCCCTATGACGACGCCGCCGTGCGGCAGGCGTCCACCGGTACTCACTTGGCGCTGGTGAACATTGGTGCCCGACTTACGGCACTTTTTGGGCCTCGCGCTAGTCTTAGCGTGGACCGCCGTGACGGACGTCACTTCACTTGTCTACGCTATCCTTGTCCGAGACTCACGCAGGAATCCAGCGCAATATGAATGTCCTGATCGTTGATGACGAACCCCTGGCCCGCGAACGCCTGACCCGACTGGTGGGCGAACTCGAGGGTTACACTGTACTGGAGCCCAGCGCCAGCAATGGCGAAGAGGCATTGGCCCTGATCGACAGCCTCAAGCCGGATATCGTTCTGCTTGATATCCGCATGCCCGGCCTGGATGGCCTGCAGGTGGCCGCGCGCTTGTGCGAACGCGAGACGCCGCCGGCTGTGGTGTTCTGCACCGCCCACGACGAGTTTGCCCTGGAAGCCTTCCAGGTCAGCGCCGTGGGCTATCTGGTCAAACCGGTGCGCCCCGAGCATCTGCTCGAAGCCTTGAAGAAGGCCGAGCGGCCCAACCGTGTGCAGTTGGCTGCGTTGACCCGGCCGGCGGCGGAAAGCGGTACCGGGCCCCGTACTCATATCAGTGCGCGGACCCGCAAAGGTATCGAGTTGATCCCCATCGGCCAGGTGATCTATTTCATCGCAGACCACAAGTACGTGACCCTGCGCCATGAAGGCGGTGAAGTGCTGCTCGACGAGCCGCTGAAGGCCCTGGAAGACGAATTCGGCGAGCGTTTCGTGCGTATCCACCGCAATGCGCTGGTGGCCCGCGAACGTATCGAGCGTCTGCAACGCACGCCCCTGGGACATTTCCAACTGTTCCTCAAGGGGCTCAACGGTGATGCGTTGATCGTCAGCCGACGGCATGTCGCCGGGGTGCGCAAGATGATGCAACAGCTTTAACCCGGGGCTTGCAATGGGCCCCGCGGTTCATTCTTCCGCTGTTGCTGGCCAGGGAGGCTGCGCAGTTCCTGACACAAATCAAAGCTGGCCGGGCTGAACTGTTATTATCTGCCGTATCTATTCAGTACGGACCGATCCATGTCTTCTCGCGAAATCCGCATCGCTACCCGTAAGAGCGCGCTCGCCCTGTGGCAGGCCGAATACGTCAAGACCCGCCTGGAGCAGGCGCATCCGGGCTTGCAGGTGATCCTGGTGCCGATGGTCAGTCGCGGTGACAAGCTGCTCGACTCGCCGCTGTCGAAAATCGGCGGCAAGGGATTGTTCGTCAAGGAGCTGGAAACCGCCCTGCTCGAAAACGAGGCGGACATCGCCGTGCACTCGATGAAAGACGTGCCGATGGATTTCCCGGAAGGGCTCGGACTGTTCTGCATCTGCGAGCGTGAAGACCCTCGCGATGCCTTCGTTTCCAATACCTACGCCAGCCTTGAGGCCTTGCCGGCCGGGGCAGTGGTCGGCACTTCGAGCCTGCGTCGCCAGGCGCAACTGCTGACCCGTCGGCCCGATCTGCAGATCCGCTTCCTGCGAGGCAACGTCAATACCCGTCTGGCCAAGCTCGATGCCGGCGAGTACGACGCGATCATCCTGGCGGCGGCGGGGCTGATTCGCCTGGGCTTCGAAGACCGGATCACCTCGGCCATCAGCGTCGAGGACAGCCTGCCGGCTGGCGGCCAGGGTGCCGTGGGGATCGAGTGCCGGAGTGCCGATAGCGAGATCCATGCGCTGCTCGCGCCTCTGCATCATGGCGACACCGCCGTGCGGGTCACGGCCGAGCGGGCCCTGAACAAACACCTCAATGGTGGCTGCCAGGTGCCGATCGCCTGTTACGCCGTGCTGGAAGGCGAGCAGGTCTGGTTGCGTGGCCTGGTTGGCCAGCCGGCCGGTGGCCTGTTGCTGAGCGCCGAGGCCCGTGCACCGCAGGCGCACGCCGAGGCCCTGGGTGTGCGAGTGGCCGAGGCGCTGCTGGAGCAGGGCGCGGACGCCATCCTCAAGGCGGTCTATGGTGAGGCCGACGCGCAATGAGCGGTTGGCGTCTGCTGTTGACGCGACCTGCGGATGAGTGCGCCGCACTCGCGACGACGCTGGCCGACGCCGGGGTCTTCAGCAGCGCCCTGCCCATGCTGGCGATCGAGCCGCTGACTGTCGAAGGGGCCGAGCTGAGCAAGATTCTCGAACTGCCGTTCTACTCGGCGGCGATTGTCGTCAGCAAGCCGGCCGCGCGCCTGGGGCTCGACCTGGTCGATCGCTATTGGCCGCAGCCGCCGATGTTGCGCTGGTTTACCGTCGGGGCCGCGACGGCGGGCCTGCTGGACGACTATGGCCTGCGGGTGTATTACCCGGCCGAGGGCGACGACAGCGAAGCCCTGCTGGAACTGCCAGCCTTGCAGGAGGCGCTGGCCCAGCCTGAGCCGCGCGTACTGATCCTGCGTGGAGAGGGCGGGCGTGAACTTCTGGCCGAGCGTTTACGCGCCCAAGGTGCTAGTGTCGACTATCTGGAATTGTACCGTCGTCGCCTGCCCGAGTACCCCGACGGTACCCTGTCCCGGCAGATTCAAGCGGAACGCCTGAACGGGCTGGTGGTCAGCAGTGGACAGGGTTTTGAACACCTCCAGCAGGTGGCGGGGGCGAACTGGCCCCAGGTGGCCCGGTTACCGTTGTTTGTTCCCAGCCCTCGGGTCGCGCAGATGGCCCGTACTGCCGGGGCAGAACATGTTGTGGATTGTCGTGGTGCCAGCGCCACGGCCTTGCTGGCGGCGCTACAGGAGCACCCTGCACCCGCTTTCTGAATGCAAAGGATGGACACGTGAGCGAAACAGCCTTGCCAAAAGAACAAGCTCAACCGGCGCCCGAGACGCCGGCCAAACCGCCGGCCGCGCCTGTCGAGCGCCGTGGCAACGGCCTGGCGGTCCTCGCCTTGCTAGTGGGCGCCGCCGGGGTGGCCGTTGGCGGCTGGGGCGTCTGGCAGATGCGCAATCTGCAGGCCAATCACCAGCAGCAGAGTGGGCAACTGCAGGACCTGGGCAACCAGGCACAGTCGCTCAAACTCAGCGAACAGCAATTGGCCACGCGCCTGGACCAACTGCCGGCTGCCGCCGAGCTTGAGGATCGGCGGCGGCTGGTGGCGCAACTGCAGGGTGATCAGCAGCGTCTGAGCCAGCGCCTGGAAAGCGTGCTGGGCGCCAGCCGCAAGGACTGGCGCCTGGCCGAGGCTGAGCACCTGCTGCGCCTGGCCACCCTGCGTCTGTCCGCGTTGCAGGACATCAGTAGTGCCCTGGCGCTGGTACAGGGTGCCGACGAAATCCTGCGCGAGCAGAACGATCCGGGCTCGTTTGCCGCCCGTGAGCAATTGGCCAAGAGCCTGGCGGCATTGCGCAGTACCGAACAACCGGATCGCACCGGGCTGTTCCTGCAACTGGGTGCATTGCGTGACCAGGTCAACCAGCTCAACGAACTGGCCCCGGAATACAAGGATCGCGGCGACTCGTTGCTGGGGCTGACCGCCGATGGCGACGGCGCCAGCCGCTGGTCGCAGTGGTGGGATGAGATTTCGCATTACATCCGCATCGACTTCAATGCCAACAAGAACATCCGTCCGCTGCTGGCGGGGCAGAGCCTGACCCAGGTCCGCCTGGCCCTGAGCCTGGCGCTGGAGCAGGCGCAGTGGGCTGCGCTGAACGGGCAGGCCGACGTCTATACCCAGGCCCTGAGGGAGGCCCGCGATGTGTTGACCGGCAGTTTCAATCCGGACAACCCGCAGAGCAAGGTCATGGTCGAACAGCTCGCCGAGTTGAGTAAAAAGCCGGTGACGGTGCTGACTCCCGATCTCGCCGCGACGCTGAGTGCAGTCCAGGCCTACCTTGAGCGGCGACACGTGGACGCCGAGACGCCAGCGCGCGGTGAGGCGAATCCGGAGCAGGAGACCACCCGATGAAGCGCTTCATCGCGATTGCACTGTTGGTCGCCGTTGTCATAGGTCTGCTGGGATTCGCGATTTATCGGCACGCCGGCTACGTCCTGATTGCCTACGACAGCTTCCGTTACGAATCCAGTCTGTGGGCATTTCTCGCGGTGCTGCTGGTGCTGTGGCTGGCCTATCGATTGCTGAAATTCCTGATCGGTCTGGTCACGGCATCCAGCTCGGCGGCCAATCCCTGGTCCCGGCGTAACCGTAGTCGACGGGTGCAGTTGGCCATCGAACAAGGTCAGATGGATCTGGCCGAAGGCCGCTGGGCCAGTGCCCAGAAACATCTGCACCGGGCTGCCGAGGCCGAGCGTCAACCGTTGCTTTATTACCTGGGCGCTGCACGTGCGGCCAACGAGCAGGGTAAGTATGAGGAGTGCGACAGCCTGCTGGAACGCGCCCTGAGTCGCCAGCCGCAGGCCGAACTGGCGATCGCCCTGAGTCACGCGCAGTTGCAAGTGGACCGTGGCGATACCGAGGGGGCTTTGAGTACTCTGCAGGCCATGCATGATCTTCATCCGCACAGCGTCCAGGTGCTGCGCCAGTTGCAGCGCCTGCATCAGCAGCGCGGTGACTGGTCGGCGGTGGTCCGGTTATTGCCGGAACTGCGCAAGGACAAGGCGCTGCCACAGGCCGAACTGGCTGAGCTGGAACGACGCGCCTGGGGGGAGAACCTGAGCCTGGCGGCACGCCGCGAACAGGATGGCGAGGCTGGGCTGCAATCGCTGGAACGGGCCTGGCAGCAGTTGTCCGCAGCCCAGCGCCAGGAGCCGCAGTTGGTCCTGGCCTATGCCGAGCAATTGCGTCAACTGGGTGCTGACGGGCAAGCCGAAGAGATACTGCGTACAGCGCTCAAGCGCCAATACGACAGTCACCTGGCGCGTTTGTACGGCTTGTTGCGCGGAAACGACCCGGTGCGCCAGTTGCAGACCGCCGAGGGCTGGCTCAAGGACCATCCGGCCGATGCCAGCCTGTTGTTGACACTGGGGCGCCTGTGCCTGCAGAACAGCCTGTGGGGCAAGGCACGGGATTACCTGGAAGGCAGTCTGCGGGTGCAACGCAACCCGGAGACCTGTGCCGAGCTTGCCAGGTTGCTGGCCCAGTTGGGGGATACCGAGGGCAGCAACCAGCTGTTTCAGGAAGGTCTGGGGCTGTTGGATGAGCGTTTGCTCGCACGACCTCTGCCTGTTCCGGTGAGCGCTTAGGGGCTGTACGGGCGGGGCAGCGGTCGTCGCTGCCCTGTCCCGTCTTCTCTGTCTATTTCCCTGTAATGCCTTGATACCGAAATCCTACTTTCCAGGTAATGGTTTCATAGGACGTCTATCGGTAATTCCTTACAGGCTTGAGGAATTATCTGCTCTGGCTCGCCTTGAAAGGGCCGCAGCCTTTCCTCTACCGTAACTGCCTGTCTCTCCTGTTACGGAAAAGCCATGTTCTTGGCCCGCTCACGTTCTCTGTTCTCCCTGGCTTTCCTGGCAGCGGCCCTGGTCATGGGGGCCTCGTTGTACCTGGAGCATGGGGTTGGATTGGAACCTTGTTCGTTGTGCGTGGTGCAGCGGTTGTTCCTCGCCGGCTTCTGTCTGGTCAGCCTGCTGGGGGCGTTGCATGGGCCCGGCAGGTTCGGTCGCCGAGTGTATGGCGTGTTGGGGCTGTTGTTCGCCCTGGCGGGCGCGGCGACGGCGGCCCGTCAGGTGCTGTTGCAGCAGGTACCGCTGGAGCAACTGATGATCTGTCAGCCCGGGCTGCATTGCCTGATGCAGCAGGTCTCTTTCTTCAAGGCGTTGCAATTGATGTTCCGCGCGACCGCCGAGTGTGCCCAGATTCATTGGACGCTGTTCGACTTGAGCATTCCGGAATGGAGCCTGCTGGCCTTTGTCGGCATGAGTCTCATGGCGATCTACCAGATAGCGGCCTCGGTGGTCGGAGCCAGGTGGGGCGCCGGTAGCGACCGATAGTCGCCCCCGTGCTTTAAACGCTTGTATGAACTTTATCGGCTGCGTACCTTGAAGCAGGTGTCGGGCGGGCATAATCTGGCCCGCATACATTCAGTCCAAACCAGGTTGCCTTGTTTGGCCAAGTCAGGATCCTCGGCGGGTACGAGGTGTCGGGCGGCATGACCCAGAAGGGAAGAAATCACCATGCTCGAAAGTTGTAAGAATGCTCAGGAACGCTGGGGTGGGGTACACCTGCTGATTGACCGCTGGTTGCAGAATCGTCATGAACTCGTGCGGGCTTACGATGCGCTGGGGGCCGAGCCCGGTGCCCTGGCGGACAGTCGCCAGTCGTTGCAGGAGTTCTGTGGGGTTCTGGTGGACTACGTGTCGGCGGGACACTTCGAAATCTATGAACAGCTCACCAGCGAAGCCAAGGCCTTTGGCGACCAACGCGGGCTGAAGCTGGCCGACACGATCTACCCACGTATCGACGTGATTACCGAAAAGCTGCTGGCCTTCAACGATCTGTGCGACGCCGGCAAGTGCGTGGCAGAGAAGTTCAAGGAGCTGGGCGGCCTGTTGCATGAGCGCTTTGAGCTTGAGGATTGCCTGATCGAAGTGCTGCACAACGCACACAAGGAAGAGGCTGTCGCCCAGGCTTGAGTTGCGGTGGTGGGGCCCTGAAAACGGTGCGCATGGCGCGCCGTTTTTCTTTTTGGCGGCAGCTCAGTTGGCGATGCCGAGCAGCTCGATGTCGAATACCAGGGGGGTGTAGGGGGCGATCAGGTCGCCTGCGCCGTCCGATCCATAAGCCTGGGATGATGGCAGGACCAGCCGCCATTTGGCGCCGACCGGCATCTGCGGCAGTGCGATGCGCCAGCCATTGATCACGCTGTCCAGGCGAAACCACTGCGGCTGGCTGTTCTGGTCGAAGATCGTCCCATTGGGCAGGTGCCCCACGTAGCGTACTTGCACCCGACCATTGGCGGCGACCTTTGCGCCGGTGCCCGGTGTCACTTCGGTCACCAGGATGCCATCGGCCAACTCGCGCACACCCGGTTTGGCTTTTTCCTCGGCGAGGAATTTCTGCTCGGCCTCGAGGGCGATCTCGCTTTGCGGCTTGGCCGAATCCTCGGTGTTCTGTGCTTCGTGAGCTGCGAGAATCTGTTCGATCCGTTCACTCGTCAGCGCCAGTGGCTTGCCCTGGTAGGCCTGTTGCAAACCGTCGACCAGGGCCTTGAGTTGCAGGTCCGGGACCTCCTGACGCAAGCGTTGGCCGAGGCTGGCTCCGAGGCTGTAGGCGAGGTCATGGGCGTCGTCGGTTTTTTCTTCCGGCGCGCCATGGGCGAGCGGCAGGACAAGACACAGCGACAGCAGTAGGTAACGCGACATGAGGACTCTCCGACTGAGACCCGACGGATTATGCCAGTGCGGCACATGGGTTGTGGGTTTGTGCGAATGATCCCGGACAACATTTTTTGCCGTATGCAACGCCGGCTCTTCAATACTGTCAACATGCCCTAGCGGCGGTAGTCACAGAAGGTCTAGTATGAGCCGCAATCACTTCAGCCAGGAGGTAAACCATGTCGGCCACCAAGAAGCCTGTAAATACTCCGTTGCACTTACTCCAACAACTCTCGGGCAGCCTGCTCGAGCATTTGGAAAACGCTTGTTCCCAAGCCTTGGCTGATGCTGAAAAATTGCTCGCCAAATTGGAAAAACAACGCGGCAAGGCCCAGGAAAAATTGCACAAGTCCCGCACCAAATTGCAGGACGCTGCCACTGCCGGTAAAGCCAAGGCACAAGCCAAGGCCAAGGCCGCTGTTGGCGAACTGGAAGAGCTGCTCGACAAGTTGAAAACCAGCCAGTCCGAGACCCGTGCCTACATCCTGCAACTCAAGCGCGATGCACAGGAAAGCCTGAAGTTGGCTCAGGGCGTCGGTCGTGTCAAAGAGGCCGTGTCCAAGGCGCTGTCGACCCGCGAGGCCAAGCCTGCCGCACCTGCCAAGGTCGCCGCCAAACCTGCTGCAAAACCAGCTGCCAAAGCTGCTGCTGCCAAGCCCGCTGCAAAACCGGCCACTGCTAAAACTGCTGCTGCCAAACCCGCCGCGAAACCAGCCGCTGCTAAAACTGCCGCTGCCAAGCCCGCCGCGAAACCGGCCGCTGCTAAAGCTGCTGCTGCCAAGCCCGCCGCGAAACCGGCTGCTGCTAAAACTGCTGCTGCCAAGCCCGCCGCGAAACCGGCTGCTGCTAAAACTGCCGCTGCCAAGCCAGTCGCGAAACCGGCCGCTGCTAAAACTGCTGCTGCCAAGCCCGCCGCGAAACCGGCTGCTGCTAAAACTGCTGCTGCCAAGCCCGCCGCGAAACCAGCCGCTGCTAAAACTGCTGCCGCCAAGCCCGCTGCGAAACCAGCCGCTGCTAAAACTGCTGCCGCCAAGCCCGCTGCAAAACCAGCCGCTGCTAAAACTGCTGCCGCCAAGCCAACTGCAAAACCAGCCGCTGCCAAACCCGCTGCCGCCAAGCCAGCTGTTGCGAAGCCTGCCACCAAGCCCGCTGCTGCCAAACCTGTTGCGGCCAAGCCGGCCACTGCTGCAGCACCAGCATCGGCTCCAGCCGCGGCTGCTCCAGCTCCAGCCACTCCAGCGACCACTCCGGCCGCCAGCAGCACCCCGACCAGCGCTTCCTAAGCCTGGCTCACCATGACGCGCAGCTTGTGCAGCGCGTCGTGGCTCAGGTGCGCCGCCTCGCTGGCCGCACCTTCCAGCCACACGGCCAGATCGTCGGCAACACCCTGTGGCCAATCCCGACTCACTCCCTCCAGACGCAACAGCAATTGCTGCTCGGCTTCCAGTTCGAGCGCCTTGACTCGATCGCGTAATCCCTTCAGTTCGCTGTCCTGCAAGGCCATGGTTCGCCATTGCTCACGCAGTCGTCGCAGGGGCTGCACCACCTGCTCGTGCCAGGGGTGCGCGACCCGCTGCAGGTTTGCCAGTCGCTCAGGTTCATACCGGACGCCGCGGGCTCCGAGCCAGGCCGCACCGAACAACAGGCAGACATTTGCCCCATGCCCTTGCAGCGCCAGACAGGCTGCCTCCACGTCAGGGTTGGCGTAAATATCCAGGGAAAATGTCCACAGGTCAGCATGCATGGTGAGATCCGCGCCAGTTGCGAGGGAAGCTGGTAGACTCCGCCGCCATTATGATTCGACTTCAGAACCTGACTTTACAGCGTGGCCCGCAACGTCTGCTAGAAGACGCCGAGCTGACCCTGCACGCCGGCCAGAAAGCCGGCCTGATCGGTGCCAACGGTGCCGGCAAATCCAGCCTGTTCGCCCTGTTGCGGGGCGAGCTGCACCCGGACTCGGGTGACTGCTTCCTGCCGGTCGATTGGCGTATCGCCCACATGCGCCAGGAGGTCGATACCCTCGAACGCCTGGCGGTCGACTATGTGCTCGATGGCGACGTGCGTCTGCGCCAGGTGCAACGCGACCTGGCGGTCGCCGAAGCGGCCCACGATGGCGCGGCCCTGGCACGTCTGCACTCGGAACTCGACAGCGCCGACGGCTATACCGCCGATGCCCGTGCCCGCAAGCTGCTGGCCGGGCTGGGGTTCACCAACGAGCAGATGGATCGTCAGGTCGGGGACTTCTCCGGTGGCTGGCGGATGCGCCTGAACCTGGCGCAGGCACTGATGTGCCCGTCGGATCTGCTGTTGCTCGACGAGCCGACCAACCACCTCGATCTCGATGCGATCATCTGGCTCGAAGACTGGCTCAAGAGCTACCCGGGTACCTTGCTGCTGATCTCCCACGACCGCGACTTTCTCGACGAAGTGGTCGATCACGTCGCCCATGTCGACCAGCGCAAGCTGGTGCTCTATCGTGGCGGCTACAGTGCTTTCGAGCGCGCCCGTGCCGAGCGTCTGGCCCAGCAGCAACAGGCCTACGAGAAGCAGCAGGCGCAACGTGCGCACATGGAAAGCTACATCGCCCGCTTCAAGGCCCAGGCCACCAAGGCCCGTCAGGCCCAGAGCCGGATCAAGGCCCTGGAGCGGATGGAAGAGTTGTCGGCGGCCCATGTCGATTCGCCATTCGACTTTACCTTCCGCGAGTCGCACAAGATCTCCAGCCCACTGCTGGACCTTTCCGATGCGCGCCTGGGTTATGGCGAGAAAACCGTCCTGGAGAAGGTCAAGTTGCAACTGACGCCGGGTGCCCGCATCGGTCTGCTTGGGCCCAACGGCGCGGGCAAATCGACGCTGATCAAGAACCTCGCCGGCGATCTGTCGCCCCTGTCGGGTCGCCTGACCCGGGGTGAAAACACCGTGGTCGGCTATTTCGCCCAGCACCAGCTCGATTCGCTGGATGCCAAGGCCAGCCCGTTGCTGCATCTGCAGCGCCTGGCGCCGACCGAGCGTGAACAGACTCTGCGCGACTTCCTTGGTGGCTTCGATTTCCGTGGCGCGCGCCTCGACGAACCGGTGCTGAATTTCTCCGGTGGTGAAAAGGCCCGGCTGGCCCTGGCCCTGATCGCCTGGGAACGCCCGAACCTGCTGTTGCTCGATGAACCGACCAACCACCTCGACCTGGAAATGCGCCTGGCGCTGACCATGGCCTTGCAGGAGTTCAGCGGGGCGGTGCTGGTGGTTTCCCACGATCGTCATCTGCTCAAGAGCACCACCGACAACTTCTTCCTGGTCGCCGACGGCAAGGTCGAGGAGTTCGATGGTGACCTGGATGACTACGCCCGCTGGCTGGTGGAATATCGTCAGCGCAATGCGCCGGTCAGCAGCACGCCGGTCAATCCCGACAAGACCGACAAGAAGGCCCAGCGTCAGGCCGCAGCTGCATTGCGTCAGCAGTTGGCGCCCCACAAGCGCGAAGCCGACAAGCTTGAAGCCGAGTTGGGCAAGCTGCATGAGCGTCTGGCGAAGATCGAGACGAGCCTGGGCGACAGCGCGATCTACGAAGCCGCCCGCAAGGACGAGCTGCGTGATTTGCTGGCCGAGCAGGCCAAGCTGAAAGGGCGCGAATCCGAGCTGGAGGAGGCCTGGATGGCAGCCCTGGAACTGCTGGAAGGCATGCAGGCGGAACTGGAGGCGTTGTCCTGACGGACACGTTCCGCCGCCGTTATCGGCAGGCCAAGAAAACGGTGGTCAAGTCCACGCCTTCGGATTAGCTTAGAGGTTTGTGACAACTCTTGATCCGAGGTGCGTGATGCTGCTTGAGACATGGCTGGCCTTTTTCGCTGCATGCTGGGTGATCAGCCTGTCTCCTGGGGCTGGTGCCATTGCCTCGATGTCCAGTGGCTTGCAATACGGTTTCCTGCGCGGCTACTGGAACGCCCTTGGTCTGCAATTGGGGCTGGCGGCGCAGATTGCGGTGATCGCTGCCGGCGTTGGCGCGATTCTCGCGGCGTCCTCCACGGCCTTCTACGCCATCAAATGGTTCGGTGTGATCTACCTGGTGTATCTGGCGGTCAAGCAATGGCGTGCGCTGCCCAGTGACATGACCGAAGAGGCGGCGATTCGTCCGGTCGGCAAGCCCATGACCCTGATGTTGCGGGGCTTCCTGGTCAATGTCAGCAACCCCAAGGCCCTGGTGTTCATGCTCGCGGTGCTGCCGCAATTCATCGATCCGCATGCGCCGTTGGTGCATCAGTACCTGATTCTCGGTGTCACCATGATCGGTGTCGACATGATTGTCATGGCCGGCTACACCGGCCTGGCGGCCAAGGTCCTGCGTTTGCTGCGCACACCTCGCCAGCAGCGCCGGATGAACCGGACCTTTGCCGGGCTGTTCGTGGGCGCAGCGGGTTTCCTCGCAACCTTGCACAAGGCCACGGCCTGAGGCGCAAGGGTGCAAAGAAAAAGGCGACTCGAAGTCGCCTTTTTTGTGCCACGCGTAATTACTGCAGAATCCTGGCCGGCTGATCCGGCGGCAGGTTGTTACGTTGCAGCGGTGGGCGTGTATCCGGATACAGGTCCGGTCCGCCCAACTGCATGCTCAACTGCCGTGCGACGTCCTCGCCCAAGGACTTCGACACATCGCGTACCACCCGCGGACGATTCAACGACACCCGGATGTCCCGGCTGTTGACCAGCTTGGTGTCCTGGCCTTCACCCATGGCGGTGAACGCCGAGGTGATCTCGTAGGTCCGGGTGTTGATCAGGCTGAAATCACCCACCAGTGTCAGGCCCAGCACCGCCGAGTAGCTGTTGGTGTTGGCCAGTTCATTGATGTCCTGGGTGAAGTCGATATCCGACACCGTGCCGAACAGCACGTAGTCGGCGCCCTTGAAGCTGCCGCCCTTGATCCGCTTGATGACGTCGTAGACGTCACCCTTGGAATTGGACGTATAGGGCGTACCCTGGACCAACTGGAACATGCCGCTACGCAGGATCTCGCCCTTGATATCGCCGGTGAACTTGCGCAGTTCGCCCTGCTCGATATAGCTGCTGCGGCTTTCATACTCGTCGTAGCTCGCCGAACCGGAAGCGCCGTAATAGCTCTGCTGGTAGTTGCTGCGTGCCGAGACGCTGCGGATGTACTGCTCCACTTGTGCCTGATACGCCAGGTCGGCCACTGCGACCTTCGGTGCGGCCTGAACGCCAAAGGCCCAGGCCAGACCGATAATGCCAATCCATGCTCGCATTGTTAACGCTCCGTGGTCTTGCGGATCTCTTTCTCGTCCATCCATTCGGCCAGGCCGCTTTCGACGTCGATCAGTTGCAGGCTGAACTTGTAGAACACGTCCTTGTAGTCGCTGCTGCGCTTGACGATCGAGCTGATCGAGCCTTCCAGGCGGTACTTGGCGGCGATCATGTTGCCGGTCTTGCTGACAGTGCTCTTCTTGTACAGACCGCTCTGGTTCTGCAGCTTCAGTTGATCGACCTGGCTTTGCATCTCGGTGTTGTCGCTGGCGAAGCGGGCAGTGCCGGACTTCATCAGTTGGGTCTTGATCGAAGTGGTGATCTCACGGGTATCGATGTATTCGCTGGTCTTGTTCTTCACGTCATACACCTGGACCACCGGACGGCCTTGCAGCACACCGGATTGAGCCAGGGAGCGGGTCATGGACTCGGCAATCATCTGCAGGTCGGTGGAGCCGAACTCGTTGGTGACCAGCTCGACGGCCTTGGTATCGCCGTAGCTGATGTTCTTGCCGCCGAGGACTGGCGAGGTGTTCTGGGCACAACCACTGGCCAGCAGGGCAACGACGGCGATGAACGAAAAACGTGCAAACATGGAGAGGTTCTCTTCAAGGGGGCGCAAGGAGTGGCGTTGCATCAGGGCGTCTTGACTTCCAGGCGGAAGTCGGTGGCCTGGGGCGTCGGAGCGATGGCGGGCAGGAAGGTGCTCTGGGCGCCATACAGGCTCAGGGTCTTCCAGGTTTCTTCATCGGCGACCGGGAAGCCGTCGTTACCCAGCCAGGCAAAGCGGTAGTACATCATCTTGTTCTTGGTGCGGGTGTTGCTCAACTGCACCTTGACCGTCAGGAAGCCGTTTTCCCGGGCAACGCGGATGGCACCCACCTGGATGTCTTCCATTTCGCCCATGGCGACGATCTTGCTCGCGGCGCTGCCCGGCGCCGGTGGTGGCGCAGGCGTCGCACAGCCGGCCAGCAGGGCCAGCGCAACGACAGCAGTCAGTTTGAAACGCATGGAAAAAGACTCCGTTCTCAAGGTTGGTTGATAGTGGCCACGGCGGTCGGATTGACGCTCAGGAGCCGTTGCGCCGCCAGGCCGCTGGTGAATACCTGGTTGCCGATGGCACGCAGGCTGATGACCTGGTAGCGCTGATCGATCGTGACCTTGACCAGCGAGCCACCGACGGCGCTGGGCAGCGACACCTGGTGTTCGCCTTTCTTCAGACGCAGGCGCACCACCTGGGTGGTGTCCGGCAGGGTACGCCAGGTGCGGGTGTCGGCGCCTTCGAGCACGGCGGAGGTGAGGCCCACGGCCAGGCCCGCCATCGGATTGACCTTGTTCAGGTTCTTCTGGGCGATGCCACGGCTGATCGCCCGCACGCTGCTGCGCAGGATGATGCCCGGCATGTCGTCGCGCAGCGCGCGGCTGGACATGGCGGTCGTGCTGTTGAGGGCCGTCAGGTTGACCTGCTGGCCGTCGACGCCGATCTGGCTGAAGCCCGGGGTCGAGGTGTCGGCCTTGATGATCGGGAACGACAGCGGGGTGATGACCACGTTATTGGAGATCAGCAGCGGCAGTGGGATGCGGATCGAGTCGCGGGCCGGAGCCAGGCCGCTCTGCACGACGATCAGGATGTCACTGTCATCGTCCTTGGCCGCCGGCTTGTCGAGATTGACCAGGGCCTGTTCGAGCAACGGGGTGTTGGGACGCAGTTCGGCCGCCTGGCGATAGCCTGGCGCAGCCAGGTCCGTCTCGCCTAGGGCTTCATAGACGTAGCCGGCCAGGTAGTGACTGAAGGCGCTCTGGTAGCTGTTCTTCAGGCTGACCACATCGGGTGCGTCCAGGCTGGCCACCGGGTAGCCCTTGAGGTCCTTGTACTGGGTCTTGATGCCTTCCTTCTCGGCTTCCTCTTCGCGCTTGAGGTATTGCTTGTCACGCAGTTCGGCGATGACCGCTTCGCGCTCGTGGGTCTTCTTGATCGCGGTACGGGCGCTTTCGAAGTCATTCGTGGCGAGGAAGTTCAGCGCCATCTGGGTGGTCAGCATGACCTTTTCGTAGTCGTAGCCTTCATAGCGGCGGACCTTGTCGTTGACCAGGAAGCTGCCGAACTGGGCGGCATACTTGGCGTAGTCGAGCTTGACCGCATCTTCCCACTGGCCGACGACCTGGTCGGCGCTGCCCCAGGCCTTCTGGCTACCGGCGATATCGCCCTTGGCCCGTAGCAGCTCGCCTTTCTCGAAGAAAAACAGCAGATCGCGATCTTCTCCGGTGTTGTTCTTCTCCAGCAGCGCCAGCGCGCCATCGACGTTGCCGGAGGCCAGTTGCTGGTTGGTTTGCGCAAGTTCGCTGTCGTAGTTGCGGAACACCGAGCAACCGGACAATAGGGTCACGGCCCCAAGGGCGATCAAAAGGCGGGTGCTGGGTGTCATGAGCGACATCTTCCCTGATGGTGAAAAAAGCCGGAGGGCGGGCCTGGCTGGATGAACCCATTGGCAGGCGAACTCTAACCTGACAATTCCTCATTAAAAGAGGAGCTTTTATTACTTTTGCCCATAACTTGGCGCGGCATTATAGGCAGTGATTGCTGGCGATGTAATGGCTTTTTGCTCCAAAAATGATGGCTTATTGAGCAGTGCGCGGTTGTGATACCTGATCACGTTAAAGGGCCGCGTGTTGTGGTGTCGACGTGTCGAGGGACGAAGATGGTGTAGGCGTCGGCATCCGTTTCAGCCGGAAAAATCGGGGGATTGGTGGGTGTTTGCTCATCTGGCGTGGGCCGATGCAGGGTTGTCCTACCCCTGCGCAAGAAACATCAGGGTTTCGCTCCGGCCGATTGAGTTGCATAGCCGCTGACGAATACCCGCTTGCCGATGAGCCGCAGGCCGATTACCTGGAACGGTTGGTCGATGTTGAAAGTGATCGCTTCGGCCTGGGGCAGGCGCACCTGATGCAGTCCCGGCTTGAGTCGCAGGCGGACGACGAAGGTATTGTCCGGCAGGGTACGCCAGGTCCGTGTGTCGGCTTGTTCGAAGGGGGCTTCGGCGATTTGCTTGGCTTCTTTCGGATGTTTCTGGTTGTACTGGGCCTGGACCAGCGCGTGGGCGTTGGCACGTAGGCGGGTGCGTTGAATGATGCCTGGTATATCATCCCGCAGGGTACGCAGGGACATGTCGGTGATGCTGTTGAGCAGGGTCAGTGGCTGCTTATGACCGTCGATGCTGGCGGAGTCTGGCTGGGGCGTTGAGTTGTCCGGCACCAGAATGGGAAAGGACACGAAGGAGGTGATGGTCTGGCCGTCATTCATAGGTACTTGAATGGGTAGGCGTACCGAGCTGCGGGCCGGTGCCAGCCCGGTCTGGACGATGATCAGCACATCGCTGCCGTCCTGCGCCCGAGGGGGGTTACCGAGGTTCGCCAGGGCCTGCAGGAGAAACCCGATGTTCGGCCGCAGCTCTATGGCCTGGCGATAACCGGGCGCCGCCAGGTCGCGTTCGCCCAGTGCCTCGTAGACAAATCCAGAGAGGTAATGGCTGAAGGCACTCTGGTAGCCGTTCTTCAGGGCCAGCACCTGCGGCGCATCGAGGATCTGCACGGGGTAGCCCTGCAGGTTCTTGTAGCGCAGATCGATGCCTTGCTGGCGGGCCTCGGTCTCCAGGCGCAGGTACTCTTGGTCGCGCTGCTCGGCAATCTGCGTCTCGCGTTCGTGAGTCTTGCGGATATCGACGCGGGCACCCTCGAAGTCATTCAGCGCCAGGCGGTTGAGGGCCATCTGGGTGGTCAACATGACCTTTTCGTAGTCGTAACCATCGTAGCGACGCACCTTGTCATTGATCGCCAGGCTGCCCAGGGTGGCGAGGATTTTCAGGTAGTCGATGTCCGTCGAGTCTTCGCGCACCACCACCGCGCGGTCCGCCGCCCGCCAGGCTGCCTCGCTGGCGGTCAGGTCGCCCTTGGCCCGCAGCAGCTCGCCCTTCTCCAGGTAGTACAGCAGGTCCTTGTCGTCCCAGGGGTTGTGGCGTTCGAGCAGGGACAGGGCCTGGTCGGCATTGCCGGCGCTCAACTGCTCGTTGGTCAGTTGCATTTCGTAGTTGTAGTCGCGGTAGATCGCGCAACTGCTCAACAGGTAGCAGAGCAGCAGGGGGGTGAGCAGGCGCCAAACCATGGTTTTTAGTGTCTTCCTTGCAAGCGTTGCACGCGGCTATTTGTCCCGTTGTACCGCGTAGCCCTTGAGTGAGGCGCGGCGAGAAGGAACAATATGTTACTTCGCATTTCCATTTAGGTTGTTTCAATGATTGTTCCCACGCGCTTCCTGGTTTGGCTGATGCTGCCGATGCTCGCCCTATGCAGCTCCAACCTGCTGGCGAACACGGTGGAAGGTGCCCCCCAGGCCCTGCACCTGATCGATTACATCGGCGCCGACTATCCGGCCACGGTGGCGGATGGCAAGGTCATCGACGAAACCGAATACCATGAGCAACTGGAATTTCTCACGGCGCTGCAAAAGCTGATTGTCGCGTTGCCGGCCCGTGCCGAGCGGGCGGAGCTGGAGCAGGGCGTGGCCGCTCTGCGCCAGGCCATCAGCGACCGTCAGGACGGGTCGCAGGTGGCACGCCAGGCTCGGCAGTTGGGCGCCAGACTGGCGGTGGCCTACGAGGTCAGCCAGGCCCCCGCGATCACTCCGGACCCGGCCCGTGGCGCGCCGCTCTACGCCCAGCAGTGTTCGGTCTGCCACGGTGAGAACGGCGCTGGCGATGGCCCGGCAGGCAGTGGCATGACGCCGCCGCCGGCCAACCTGCGTGACGTCGCGCGACTGGATCGCCTGAGTCTCTATGGCATCTACAACACCTTGACCCTGGGCGTGGAGGGGACGGATATGCCGTCGTTTGCCGACCAGCTCGACGAACGCCAGCGTTGGGACCTGGCCACCTACATCGCCAGTTTCAGCGCCGCGCCGGTGGCGAAGACCGACAAGGCCTATAACATCGCCGACCTGGCGCGTCAGACCCCCGGCGAGATTCAGGCTGCCGAAGGGGACGAGGCTGCGGCGCTGTTCCGCGCCCAGCGTGCGCAGCCACCGCAGGTCAAGCGTGGCCCGTCGCAGTTGCTCGACTACACCGCGACGACCTTGGACAAGAGTCTGGCCGCTTACCGCGCCGGCGACCGCGAGCAGGCCTACGACCTGTCCGTAGCGGCCTACCTGGAAGGCTTCGAACTGGTCGAAAGCTCTCTGGACAACGTCGATGCCAACGTGCGCAAGGACACCGAGAAGTCGCTGATGGCCTATCGGCAGTCCCTGCAGGACGGCCTGCCGGTGGAGCAGGTCGAACAGCGCCTGGCGTTCGCCAAGGACAAGCTCAAGGCGTCCGCCGGGTTGCTGGGCAACGATGGCCTGAGCCAGTCGCTGAGTTTTATCTCGGGCTTGCTGATTCTGCTGCGCGAAGGCCTGGAAGCGATCCTGGTGTTGGCGGCGATTCTCGCGTTCCTGCGCAACACCGGCCAGCAATCGGCGGTGCGCAGCGTCAATATCGGCTGGGGCCTGGCCCTGCTGGCCGGCGCTGGAACCTGGGCGCTGGCCGCCTATGTGATCGATGTCAGCGGTTCCCAGCGTGAATTGCTCGAAGGTTGCACGGCCTTGTTCGCCAGCGTGATGGTGCTCTGGCTGGGTGTGTGGATGCACGACCGTCGGCATGCCGCAGCCTGGCAGGATTACATCAAGAGCAGCCTGGTCAGTGGCGGTGGCCGTTTCGGTTTCGCGGTACTGGCGTTCTTCTCGGTGTATCGCGAGCTGTTCGAAGTAATCCTGTTTTACGAAACCCTCTGGCTGCAAGCCGGTCCTGCCGGGCACAACGCGGTGCTGGCCGGTGGCGCGACGGCGCTGGTGCTGTTGATCGGGCTGGCCTGGGTGATCCTGCGTGGCTCGGCGAAACTGCCGCTGGCGCTGTTCTTCGGGATCAATGCCGGGTTGCTGTGTGCATTGTCGGTGGTGTTCGCCGGACATGGTGTCAAGGCACTGCAGGAGGCTGGGATCTTCGGTACGCGGCCGGTGGCGTTCTTCGATTTCGACTGGCTGGGCATTCATGCCGACGCCTACTCGCTGGGTGCTCAGGTGGTCGCCTTGCTGGCGATCATCGTGCTCTACGGTCGTAGCCGGCTGGCAGAGAAACGCCGGTTGCAGGCGTCCTGAGCATGCGCGTATGGATCGACGCCGATGCCTGCCCGCGGATCGCCCGCGACCTGGTGGTGAAGTTCGCCCTCAAGCGTCAGTTCGAGGTGCTGCTGGTGGCGGGGCAGCCGCAGCCCCGACCGCCTTTCGCCTGCGTCCGGCTGATCGTGGTGCCCAGCGGGCCGGATGCCGCCGATGACTATCTGGTGGAGCACGCGGTGCCGGGGGAGTTGGTGATCTGCAGCGATGTGCCGCTGGCCGACCGGCTGGTGAAAAAGGGCGTGGCCGCACTCGATCCACGGGGCAAGCCCTTCGACGAGCAGAACATGGGCGAGCGGCTGGCGGTACGCAACCTGTTCACCGACCTGCGTGAGCAGGGGCAGGTCGGTGGAGGCCAGGCGTCGTATGGCGAACGTGAGAAGCAGGCGTTCGCCAATTCGCTGGATCGGATCCTGACCCGGCTCGCTCGCGCGACTTAACCTTCCTGGGTCAGTTCCAGCACCCGGTCCACCAGCTTGTTGATTCCCGCCGCTGTTTCGCCAATCGATTGGGCGAGCATGTAGGCGGGGGTCGTCACCAGCTTGCGGGCCGGGTCCTCGATGATTTCATCCACCGCGCACTCGTGGTGGGTGGCGCCCATCGTGGTCAGCGCATTGGCAGTGTCGGCATCGTTGCCGATGGTGCAGGTCACGCCTGGACCATAGATCTTCGCCGCCAGCGCCGGTGTGATGCACATCAGCCCTACCGGTTTGCCGGCCTCGGCGAAAGCTTCGGCCAGCGCCAGGACGTCGGCCTGTACGCTGCAATTGGCGCCTTCAGAGGCAAAGTTGGAGAGGTTTTTCGCCGCGCCGAAACCGCCGGGCACGATCAGCCCGTCGAACTCCCGTGCATCGGCTTCGCGCAGGTCCCGGACCTGGCCGCGGGCGATGCGGGCCGACTCCACCAGCACATTGCGCGACTCGGGCATTTCCTCGCCAGTCAGGTGGTTGATCACCTGCAACTGGGGGATGTTCGGCGCGAAGCACTGCACCTGGGCGCCGCGCTGGTCCAGGCGCAACAGCGTGAGGACGCTCTCGTGGATCTCCGCGCCGTCGTACACGCCACAGCCGGATAGGATTACAGCGATTTTCCTGCTCATGTCGGATCTCCCGATGTCTGGCGTTAAATGTCTAGCAATCTGGCATTCATTGTCAGCGGCATTTGCGCGGACTCCACCTAATCTTGGTCCAATCGTTTCTCTTGGGTAGCGCCATGGACCTCATTCCCTATGCGATTCCATTTTTCGTCGTTTTGATCATTGTCGAGCTGCTGACCGACTATCGGCGTGGTACCCGCCACTATCGCGTGGCCGATGCGATCAACAGTCTCAGCACTGGCGTACTCTCGACCACCACTGGCCTGCTGACCAAGGGCGTGGGGTTGGTGACCTACGCCATCGCCCTTGATCACCTGGCACTGTTCGAGCTGCCGGCCGACAGCCCGTGGGTCTGGCTCATGGCTTTCGTGGTCTACGACTTCTGCTACTACTGGCTGCATCGCCTGGGGCATGAGCGCAACATCCTCTGGGCCGCGCACTCGGTGCATCACCAGAGCGAGGAGTACAACCTCTCCACGGCCTTGCGCCAGACCAGTACCGGCTTCCTGCTGAGCTGGATCTTCTATCTGCCGTTGGCGGTGCTCGGCGTACCGCTGGCGGTGTTCATCACCGTGGCAGCGTTGAACCTGCTCTATCAGTTCTGGGTGCATACCCGACACATTCCCAAGCTCGGCTGGTATGAAGGATTCTTTGTCACGCCATCCAACCATCGGGCGCATCATGCACAGAACCCTCTTTATATGGATCGTAACTATGGCGGTGTGTTCATTCTCTGGGACCGTCTGTTCGGTACCTTCCAGCAAGAGGATGACGCCGAGCCGCCAGTGTTCGGGGTGACGACGCCGCTGGCCAGTTGGAACCCGCTCTGGGCCAACCTGCAGTTCTATGTCCAGTTGGCGGCCGATGCCCGGCATGCAGGGAGCTACCGGGACAAGTTGCGCATCTGGTTCATGCCGACCGGCTGGCGTCCGGCAGATGTCGCGGCGAAGTACCCGATGGCGAAGCATGATCTGGCGCGGTTTCGCAAGTTCGACGTGCCGCTGCAGTTGCGCCAGCAGGTCTATATCGCTCTGCAGTTCGCGGTGTACGTGGCGTTGGGTAGCTACCTGATGAACTTCGCCGAAAAATTGCCGCAGGCGGCGCTGGTGCTGGGCTGGGGAGCGATGCTGCTGGGATTGTTCGTGCTCGGGGCGGGGTTGGAGAACCGGCCGTGGGCGTTGAAGCTGGAAGTGGCGCGGTTACTGTCGAATGTACCGCTGGTCTGGCTGGCTCAGCTGGTCGGGCTGTGGCCAGCCAGCCCGTTGGGCTGGATCGGCCTGCTCGGTTACAGCCTGCTGAGCGCGATCGGGCTCTATTGCAGCAGGGGGCGGATCATTCGGCTGGCGGGTTCGTAGGGCCGGCCAGGGACTGCTCGGCCTCGGTCTTGCGCGCCAGGCGGGCGCTCTTGAAGCGGCGCCAGCTCCAGAGGAGCAGGCCGACCAGCAGCAGGCCGCCGAGGACCCACAGTTCGTATTTCTTCACGCTGCCCAGCAGGCCTTCGAGGATTGCTCCGAAGTGATAGGCGGCAGCAGCCAGGGCCGCAGCCCAGATCGCCGCGCCGATACCGTTGAGCAGCAGATAGCGTCCCGGCGGATAGCCCGAGAGGCCGATCGCCACCGGCATCACCGTGCGCAGGCCGTAGACGAAGCGGAAGCTCAATACCCAGATGTCCGGATGGCGGCGGATATGCTCCAGGGCCCGGTCGCCCATCATCTGCCAGCGTGGCTTGCGCGCCAGCAATTTGCGGCCATGCTTGCGCCCCAGGAAGTACCACAGCTGATCGCCGGCATAGCTGCCGAAGAACGCTACGATAACCACCAGGTTGATATCCATGTATCCGCGAAACGCCAGGAAGCCTGCGAGTACCAGAATGGTCTCGCCTTCGAAAAACGTACCGAGAAACAGGGCGAAGTAGCCGAAATCCTGCAGAAATTGTTGGAGCATTGTCTGGATGCTGGCGAAATGAACGCGCAGCCTACCCCTTCGACGACACAGAGGAAAGTGTCCAAATGTGTCTCAACGTTAACATTTCCTACAAAAGCGGCGGCTGCGGCGCCCGGTCGCAGGACTAAGCACAACTGTCATTCATTCGTCATAATGGGCGCTTATAACTGCCATGCTCGCCCGCCCGTGCGGGCTCAGGAGTCTGCCGTGAGCTTTACCCCCGCCAATCGCTTGTTCCCTGCCACCCGCCTGCGCCGCAATCGTCGTGACGACTTTTCCCGGCGCCTGGTGCGCGAGAATGTTCTGACAGTCGATGACCTGATCCTGCCGGTATTCGTGCTCGATGGCGAGAACCGTCGCGAGGCAGTGGCATCGATGCCGGGGGTCGAGCGCCTGACCATCGACCTGCTGCTCGAAGAAGCAGCGAAGTGGGTCGAGTTGGGGATTGTGGCGCTGGCGCTGTTCCCGGTGACGCCGACCGAACTCAAGTCGCTGGATGCCAGCGAGGCCTGGAATCGGCAAGGCATTGCCCAGCGTGCCACTCGTGCGCTGCGTGAGTGCTTCCCGGAACTGGGGGTGATCACCGACGTAGCCCTGGACCCATTCACCACCCATGGCCAGGACGGTATTCTCGACGAGCAAGGCTACGTCCAGAACGATATTACCGTCGACGCCCTGGTGCGCCAGGCGCTGTCCCACGCCGAGGCGGGCGCTCAGGTGGTGGCCCCGTCGGACATGATGGATGGTCGCGTCCAGGCGATTCGCGAAGCCCTGGAGCTGGCCGGTTACGTCAATGTGCGAATCATGGCCTACTCGGCGAAGTACGCCAGTGCCTACTATGGTCCGTTCCGCGATGCGGTCGGCTCGGCGTCTAATCTGGGCAAGGCGAACAAGGCCTCGTACCAGATGGATCCGGCCAACGGCAACGAAGCCCTGCATGAAGTGGCGGCCGACCTTGCCGAAGGCGCCGACATGGTCATGGTCAAGCCGGGCATGGCGTACCTGGACATCCTTTACCGGGTCAAGACTGAATTCAAGGTGCCGACCTTTGTCTATCAGGTCAGCGGTGAATACGCCATGCACATGGCGGCGATCCAGAATGGTTGGTTGAGTGAAGGGGTCATTCTTGAATCCCTGACCGCTTTTAAACGTGCCGGCGCTGATGGCATCCTGACTTACTTTGCCGTTCGCGCCGCTCAATTGCTACGAGAGCAAAAATAGCCCTCACAGGAACACTCGATGAATACCGAAGGACTCAGCGAAGTTGAAGTAAAAGACGCTCAACCGGTGGTCGAGCAGATCGTCGAAACCCCGCCGGAGCTGGAACCGGCGCCGGTGGTTGCCGAAGCGGCTCCTGTGCCCGCGCCGCCGGTGGTGATTACGAACCTGGATGACAGCAGTCTGTATATCCACCGTGAGCTGTCGCAGCTGCAGTTCAACATCCGCGTGCTGGAGCAGGCGCTGGACGAGTCCTATCCGTTGCTGGAACGGCTCAAGTTCCTGCTGATCTTCTCCAGCAACCTCGATGAGTTCTTCGAGATCCGTGTCGCCGGGCTGAAAAAGCAGATCACCTTCGCCCGTGAACAGGCCGGTGCCGACGGCCTGCAACCGCACCAGGCGCTGGCCCGCATCAGCGAGCTGGTGCACGGCCAGGTCGACCGCCAGTACGCGATCCTCAACGATATCCTGTTGCCGGAGCTGGAAAAGCACCAGGTGCGCTTCATCCGTCGCCGCTACTGGACCACCAAGCTCAAGACCTGGGTTCGCCGCTATTTCCGCGACGAGATCGCGCCGATCATCACCCCGATCGGTCTCGACCCGACGCACCCGTTCCCGTTGCTGGTGAACAAGAGCCTGAACTTCATCGTCGAACTCGAGGGTATCGACGCCTTTGGTCGCGACTCCGGCCTGGCGATCATTCCGGCGCCGCGCCTGCTGCCGAGGATCATCAAGGTACCCGAAGACGTGGGGGGCCCTGGCGATAACTATGTATTCCTGTCGTCGATGATCCATGCGCATGCCGACGATCTGTTCCAGGGTATGAAGGTCAAGGGCTGCTACCAGTTCCGCCTGACCCGTAACGCCGACCTGGCGTTGGACTCCGAGGACGTCGAGGACCTGGCCCGCGCGCTGCGCGGCGAACTGTTCTCACGTCGCTACGGCGATGCCGTGCGCCTGGAAGTGGCCGACACCTGTCCGAAACACCTGTCGGACTACCTGCTCAAGCAGTTCAACCTGGCTGAGACCGAGCTTTATCAGGTCAACGGTCCGGTGAACCTGACCCGTCTGTTCAGCATCACTGGCCTGGACAGCCATCCGGAGCTGCAATACACGCCGTTCACCCCGCAGATCCCGAAACTGCTGCAGAACAGCGAGAACATTTTCAGCGTGGTCAGCAAGCAGGACATCCTGCTGCTGCACCCGTTCGAATCCTTTACCCCGGTGGTCGACCTGCTGCGCCAGGCCGCCAAGGACCCGCACGTCCTGGCCGTACGTCAGACCCTGTACCGCAGCGGCGCCAACTCGGAAATCGTCGACGCCCTGGTGGATGCGGCGCGCAACGGCAAGGAAGTCACGGCGGTGATCGAGCTGCGTGCGCGTTTCGATGAAGAGTCGAACCTGCAACTGGCCAGCCGTCTGCAGGCGGCCGGCGCGGTGGTGATCTACGGCGTGGTCGGCTTCAAGACCCACGCCAAGATGATGCTGATCCTGCGCCGCGAAGCCGGCGAGATCGTGCGTTACGCGCACCTCGGTACCGGCAACTACCACGCCGGTAACGCCCGCCTGTATACCGACTACAGCCTGCTGACCTCCGACGACGCCCTCTGCGAAGACGTCGGCAAGCTGTTCAGTCAGTTGATCGGCATGGGCAAGACCCTGCGCATGAAGAAACTGCTGCATGCGCCGTTCACCCTGAAGAAGGGCATGCTCGACATGATTGCCCGGGAAACCCAGTTCGCCGTCGATGGCAAGCCGGCGCACATCATCGCCAAGTTCAACTCGCTGACCGATCCGAAGATCATCCGCGCGCTGTACAAGGCCAGCCAGTGCGGCGTACGTATCGACCTGGTGGTGCGTGGTATGTGCTGCCTGCGTCCGGGCATTGCCGGGGTGTCGCACAATATCCATGTGCGCTCGATCATCGGCCGTTTCCTGGAACACACCCGGGTGTTCTACTTCCTCAACGGTGGCGAGGAACAGATGTTCCTGTCCAGTGCCGACTGGATGGAGCGCAACCTCGACAAGCGTGTCGAGACCTGCTTCCCGGTCGAGGGCAAGAAGCTGATCCTGCGGGTCAAGAAAGAGCTGGAAAGTTATCTCACCGATAACACCCACAGCTGGAGCCTGCAGTCGGACGGTCGCTACATCCGCAACACGCCGACCGGCAACCAGAACCCGCGCAGTGCCCAGGCGACCCTGCTCGATCGCCTGAGCAACCCGGTCCTCAGCGTACGTTGAGGGTAATGCTGACTCGGGTCAGCCACTCCGCCTCCAGAGCGAAGTCGGCCTGAGTCAGCTGGTTCTCCTCCAGCCAGCCCTTGGGAAACACCACATCCAGGTTATCGCCGTCGGCCCGCAAGGTGACCTGCGGCATTTCCTGGGTGCCACGGATGTGGTGGAACAGGATCGCGAAGCGCAGCAGCACGCACAGGCGGATCAGCTTGATGCCTTCATCGCCGAACTCGGCGAACTTGTCCTTGGGAATGTTGCGACGGTGCCCGCGAACCAGTAGCGCAAGCATCTGCTGGTCTTCCCGGGAGAAGCCGGCCAGGTCGGAGTGCTCGATCAGGTAGGCGCCGTGCTTGTGGTACTGGTAGTGGGCGATGTCCAGGCCGACTTCGTGGACCTTGGCCGCCCAGCCGAGCAGTTCGCGCCAGATGCCATCCTCCAGTTCCCAGTCCTTGGCCACCTGGTCGAAGGCGTGCAGTGCCTTGCGTTCGACGCGTACCGCTTGTTCCTGATCGACGTGATAACGCTCCATCAGCGAGGTGAGGGTGCGTTCGCGGACGTCTTCATGATGATGGCGGCCCAGCAGGTCATAGAGCACACCTTCGCGCAGCGCGCCGTCGCAGTGGTCCATGCGCTGCAGGTCGAGGGAATCGAAGATCGCTTCGAGAATCGCCAGGCCGGCGGGGAAGATTGCACGGCGGTCCGGCTTGATTCCTTCGAAGTCGATTTTCTCGATTTCACCGAGCTTGAACAGCTTGCGTTTGAGCCACGCCAAGCCGTCGGCATTCACTTCGCCGTTGCCGTGGCCGCCCGCCTTGAGGGCCAGGCCGATGGCGCGGATGGTGCCGGACGAGCCGATCGCCTCGTCCCATTTCAGGCGGTGCAGGGCGTGCTCGATGCTCATGATTTCCAGGCGCGCCGCCGTGTAGGCCTGGGCGTAGCGGGCCGGGGTGACCTTGCCGTCGCGGAAATAGCGCTGGGTATAACTGACGCAACCCATCTGCAGGCTTTCGCGCAACAACGGCTCAAAGCGCTGGCCGATGATGAATTCGGTGCTGCCACCGCCGATATCGGCGACCAGGCGCTTGCCCGGCGTGTCGGCGAGGGTGTGGGAGACGCCGAGGTAGATCAGGCGGGCTTCTTCACGGCCGGAAATGACTTCCACCGGATGCCCGAGAATCTCTTCGGCGCGATGGATGAATTCGATCCGGTTGCGTGCTTCGCGCAGGGCGTTGGTGCCGACGATCCGCACGGCGCCCAGTGGCATGCCGTTGATCAATTGGGCGAAGCGCTTCAGGCAGTCGAGCCCGCGCTGCATCGATTCTTCGCTGAGTTTGCGTTCTTCATCGATGCCGGCGGCCAACTGAACCTTTTCGCCGAGCCGCTCCAGAATGCGGATTTCACCGTTCTGGGCCTTGGCCACGACCATGTGGAAGCTGTTCGAGCCCAGGTCGATAGCGGCGATCAGGGAAAGATTCTTGGCTTTGGAATGGGGCATGGTTGAGGGATCTCGGTCGATAACCCAGTCATCGTGCCACGATCAATCGCCGCCGCCAACGGATGCCGCTCGGCGTTGGGTGGGTCGCAGGGGGGCTGGCCCGGCCATGCAGGAAGGATTCGGACGATGAGTAGGACTGCTTTGAAAGGGCTTTGCGTATCTGGAAGCTATTATCAGCGCGACGATATTAAGGGGTTTTTCCGGCTGAAATATTACATTTCAGTGACGAGGATGGCAGGGCGGCTGCGGGGACCGGGCTACCGTCACGCCGGAACGTGACGGCAGGCGAGGGGATGGACTGGGTGATGGGGGCGCCGGCACTCAGGCCTGCGATTCCCCGCTGCCGATGAAGTTCGCCAGTTCGGCGGTCTGCGGGTTGGCGAACAGTACCTTGGGATCGCCGACTTCGTGGACCTTGCCCTGATGCATGAAGACCAGTTTGTCGCCCACTTCCCGGGCGAAACGCATTTCGTGCGTCACCATGATCAGGGTCATGCCGTCCTGGGCCAATTGTCGCACCACGCTGAGGACCTCATTGACCAGCTCCGGATCCAGGGCCGAGGTGATTTCGTCGCAGAGCAGCACTTTCGGCGACATCGCCAGGGCCCGGGCGATAGCTACGCGCTGTTGCTGGCCGCCGGAGAGGCGATCGGGGAAGGCATCGAATTTCTCGCCCAGGCCGACACGCTCGAGCATCTGTCGCGCGAGGGTGGCGGCTTTGGCCCGGGGCACCTTCTGCACCACCTGGGGCGCAAGCATGACGTTCTCGCCGACGCTCAGGTGGGGGAACAGGTTGAACTGCTGGAACACCATGCCGACCTTCTGGCGCAGGCTGCGCAGATCGGCGCGGGCGGCGTCGAGGTATTCGCCATCGACCTCGATCACGCCGTCGTTGATCGACTCCAGACCGTTGAGGGTGCGCAGCAGGGTGCTCTTGCCCGAGCCGCTGCGGCCGATGATCGCCACCACCTGGCCTTGCTCGACGCTCAGGTCGATGCCTTTGAGCACATGGTGGTCGCCGTAGTATTTATGCAGGGCGGAAATTCTAAGAAGCGACATGCAGTCTCCTTTCCAGGTAGCGCGCGCTGAGGGACAGGGGGTAGCACAAGAGGAAATAGCCGGCGGCCACCAGGCCGTAGACCATGAACGGTTCGAAGGTAGCGTTGGCGAGCATGCCGCCGGTCTTGGTCAGTTCGGTGAAGCCGATGATCGAGGTGACCGCAGTACCCTTGACCACCTGCACCGAGAAGCCCACGGTCGGCGCCACGGCGATCCGCAGCGCTTGCGGCAGGACCACATGGCGCAGTTGTTCGTAGCGGTTGAGCGCCAGGCTCGCTGAAGCTTCCCACTGGCCGGGGGAAATCGACTCGACGCAGCCGCGCCAGATCTCCGCCAGGTAGGCGCTGGTGAACAGCGTCAGGGCGATTGCGGCCGCGAGCCAGGGTGAAATATCCACTCCGAGCAATGCCACGCCGAAAAACACCATGAACAGTTGCATCAGCAGCGGCGTGCCCTGGAACAGCTCGATGTAGGCGCGGGCCAGACCATGGGTCAGGCGGTTCGCGGAAATGCGCAGGACCATCAGCAACAGGCCGAGCAGGCCACCGCCGGCGAAGGCTACCAGCGACAGCAGCAGGGTCCATTGCAGGCCGACCAGCAGGTTGCTGAGTATGTCCCAGAACGTAAAATCCATCAGCGACTCCTCGCCAGGTAGCGGCGTCCGAGCCAGTTCAGCAACTGGCGAATCAACAGGGCCATGCACAGGTAGATCAGGGTGGTCAGGGCGTAGGTTTCGAAGGCGCGGAAGTTGCGCGACTGGATGAAGTTGGCGGCAAAGCTCAACTCCTCCGTGGCGATCTGCGAACAGACCGCCGAACCGAGCATGACGATGATGATCTGGCTGCTCAGGGCCGGCCAGACCTTGCCCAGCGCCGGACGCAGGACCACGTAGCGGAACGCCTCGAAACGGCTCATCGCCAGTGCTGCCGCAGCTTCCAGTTGCCCGCGCGGGATCGCCTCGATGCCGGCGCGGATGATCTCCGTGCTATAGGCGCCGAGGTTGATCACCATGGCCAGTACCGCTGCCTGCCATTCGGATATCTGCAGGCCCAGGGACGGCAGGCCGAAGAAGATGAAAAACAGTTGCACCAGGAACGGCGTGTTGCGGATCAGTTCCACATACACGCCGAAGAGTGTCGAGAACGGCTGGATCTTCCAGGCTCGTACTGCCGCGCCGAGGATCCCCAGGCCAACCCCGAGCAGGGTGCCGATGGTGGTCAGCTCCAGTGTGAACAGGGCGCCGCGCAGCAACAGGTCGGCGTTTTGCAGCACCGGCAGGAAGTCGAACTGATAAGCCATGGAACGGACCTCGGAAAAACCTGATCAGAGATCGGCGGGCAGCGGTTGCTTGAGCCACAGTTGGGCGTTCTTGTCCAGGCTGCCGTCAGCCTTGGCGGCGGTGAGGATCTGGTTCACTTTTTCCAGCAGGGCCGGTTCGTTCTTGTTCAGACCGACATAGACCGGGGAGTCCTTGAGCTTCACCTTCATCGCCGGAATCCGTTTCGGGTTGCGCTCGGCAATGGCGACCATCACTACGTTGCCGCTGGCAATCAGGTCGACCTGGCCGGCGAGGTAGGCGGCGATGGTCGAGTTGTTGTCTTCGAAGCGCTTGATCGTCACGCCCTGGGGCGCCACGGCGGTCAGTTCGATATCCTCGATGGCGCCGCGGGTGACGCTGATGGTCTTGCCCTTGAGGTCGTCCAGGCCGGCGATCGCGGCGTCAGGCGGGCCGAAGACCGCGAGATAGAACGGCGCATAGGCCCGGGAGAAGTCGATGACCTTTTCCCGCTCGGCGTTCTTGCCGAGGCTGGAGATCACCAGGTCGACCTTGCCGGTGGTCAGGAACGGAATACGGTTGGTGCTGTTGACCGGGGTCAGTTCCAGTTTGACCTTGAGCTGCTCTGCCAGCAGCTTCGCCGTGTCGATGTCCAGGCCACGGGGTTTCATGTCCGGGCCGACCGAGCCGAAGGGTGGAAAGTCCTGGGGCACGGCGACCTTGAGGGTGCCACGGGCAACGATATCGTCCAGGCCGTTGGCCTGGGCGGTTGCCTGGCCCAGCATCAGGCTGGTGAACAGGGCTGCGAGCAGGGCGCTGAAGCCTTTGGTCATGGCGGGTCTCCGAATGCAAAAAGGGGATGTTGGCTGCCTGGAAACATTGCACAGCCCATGCCATGCCGCTCGCAAAGCCCGCTGTTGCTGGCCTCGGTAGGCTTTTCATGGTCTTACTGGTCTGAACAGTTGTTGGCGTTTGCGCACCGTTATCGGGCATTCGGCGTGCGGGCCGAACCAGTGCTGGGCGCGACTTGCCGCCCGCTCGCAATAGCTTTACAACTAGCGCTCCACCGGACCGACCAGCCTGAACACAATGAACTCGATTTCCCGCGCCGTACCTGAAGTGGCGCTGCAAGCCATTCGTAAACTGATCAGCGAGGAGGGCTTCGGCCCGGGCGACGCGCTGCCTTCGCAGCGCGACCTGGCGCAGCGCTTGGGGATAAGCCGGGCATCTCTGCGCGAGGCGCTGTCGTCCCTCAGCGCGCTGGGAGTGATCAGCGTGCAGCCGGGCAAGGGCGTGTTCGTCCAGGCACCCTCACAAGCTCCGGTGACAGGCGGCCTGGCCTGGCCGTTCGCGGCCCAGGCGTCGGCCGAAGACATCTTCCAGTTGCGTTATGCGCTCGAAGGTTTTGCCGCCGGGCTGGCGGCGGTCACGCTGACGGCGGATGAGCTGGATGCGCTGCAGGATAATGTCGACGCCATGCGCGCCGAACTGCGTGCCGCAGATTTCGAGGCTGCCGCCCGGCTGGATTTCGATTTTCACCGGCGCATCCTGCTGGCCAGTGGCAATCAGGCGATGCTGGGGATTCTCAGTGCCACCGCCGAACTGTTCCTGGAGAGCCAGAAATTGCCGTTCATCCGCGCCGAGCGGGCGATGGAGACCTGGCAGGAACATCGCAAGATCCTCCGTGCCCTGGCTCGGCGCGCTTCGGGGCCGGCGCAGAAGGCCATGCAGGAGCATGTGCGCAATGCCGCGCTGCGTACCGGGATCGCTTTTGTTACACCCGCCTGATCCTCGCTGAAGCTACTTGCACAAGTAAGTGCGGTTCTCACAGTTTTGCCCATACTCAAACCCATGGGGCCTCATAGTTAGACTCAATCATCTGCGGCTTCCTGTACGTAGGAAGGACGGCTATGATGGGCAACGTTTTTTTTGGCTCACCACTGCGGAGATTTCCATGAGCAGCGATCTTATCAAGCACGTCACCGACGCGTCCTTCGAGACAGAAGTTCTGAAGGCCGAGCGCCCTGTGCTGGTTGACTACTGGGCTGAGTGGTGCGGTCCCTGCAAAATGATCGCGCCGGTTCTGGACGATATCGCCAGCGCCTACGAAGGCAAGCTGACCATCGCCAAGCTGAACATCGACGAGAACTCGGAAACCCCGGCCAAGCACGGCGTGCGTGGCATTCCGACCCTGATGCTGTTCAAGAACGGCAACGTCGAGGCGACCAAGGTCGGCGCACTGTCGAAGTCCCAGCTGCAAGCTTTCCTCGACGCTCACATCTGAGTGTCATCATAAAGCCCCGCAAATTGCGGGGCTTTTTCGTTGTTTAGGGCTAGACGCTGCCAAAAGCAGGTGTTACATTCGGTCCCGCACTGGTTTCTCCAGTGCCCCCTGCAAGCCGTCGCCGACGCACTCCTTTTCGAACAAGTACGCGATCCTGTCGCCTTCTCTGCGGCGCGGCCTCATTAAGCCAAAAGCTTAATTTCCCCCCCTCTATAAATGATTACGTCATTCCTATATGAATCTGACTGAACTCAAGCAAAAGCCGATTACCGAACTGCTCGAATTGGCCGAACAAATGGGCATAGAGAACATGGCCCGTTCGCGCAAGCAGGATGTGATTTTCTCCCTGCTGAAAAAGCACGCGAAAAGCGGTGAGGAAATCTCTGGTGATGGCGTGCTGGAGATCCTCCAGGACGGCTTCGGCTTCCTTCGTTCTTCCGACGCGTCCTACCTGGCCGGTCCCGATGACATCTACGTGTCGCCGAGCCAGATCCGTCGTTTCAACTTGCGCACCGGTGACACCATCGTTGGCAAGATCCGCCCTCCAAAGGAAGGCGAGCGTTATTTCGCCCTGCTCAAGGTCGACACGATCAACTACGATCGTCCGGAAAACGCCAAGAACAAGATTCTGTTCGAAAACCTGACGCCGCTGTTCCCCAACGAGCGCCTGAAGATGGAAGCCGGCAACGGCTCCACCGAAGACCTCACTGGCCGCGTCATCGACCTCTGCGCCCCGATCGGCAAGGGCCAGCGTGGCCTGATCGTCGCCCCGCCGAAAGCGGGCAAGACCATCATGCTGCAGAACATCGCGGCCAACATCACCCGTAACAATCCCGAGTGCCACCTGATCGTCCTGTTGATCGACGAGCGCCCGGAAGAAGTGACCGAGATGCAGCGCACCGTGCGCGGCGAAGTGGTGGCCTCGACCTTCGACGAGCCGCCGACCCGCCACGTGCAGGTGGCCGAGATGGTCATCGAGAAAGCCAAGCGCCTGGTCGAGCACAAGAAGGACGTCGTGATCCTGCTGGACTCCATCACCCGTCTGGCCCGTGCCTACAACACTGTGATCCCGAGCTCCGGCAAGGTGCTGACCGGTGGTGTCGATGCCCACGCCCTGGAGAAGCCGAAGCGTTTCTTCGGTGCCGCGCGTAACATCGAAGAAGGCGGTTCGCTGACCATCATCGCCACCGCACTGGTTGAAACCGGTTCGAAGATGGACGAAGTGATCTACGAGGAGTTCAAGGGCACCGGTAACATGGAGCTGCCACTGGACCGCCGGATTGCTGAAAAACGCGTCTTCCCGGCCATCAACATCAACCGTTCCGGCACCCGTCGCGAAGAGTTGCTGACGGCTGACGATGAGCTGCAGCGCATGTGGATCCTGCGCAAGCTGCTGCATCCGATGGATGAAATTGCCGCCATCGAGTTCCTGGTCGACAAGCTGAAAACGACCAAGACCAACGATGAGTTCTTCCTGTCGATGAAACGCAAGTAAGTCGAGCAGGTCGCAAAAGCCGGGGAAACCCGGCTTTTTGCTGTCTGGCGGTTGCCCGATGCCGCGTCCACTTGCACGATATCGGGGCGAACCGGGTACACTGCCCACCCCGAACGCCACGGACCCTACGAGGCTCACGCATGCAGTATCGCGACTTGCGCGACTTTATCAGCGGCCTGGAACAGCGCGGCGAACTCAAGCGCATTCAGGTTCCGGTGTCCCCCATCCTGGAAATGACCGAGGTCTGCGACCGCACTCTGCGGGCCAAGGGCCCGGCGCTGCTGTTCGAAAAGCCCACCGGCTTCGATATCCCGGTACTCGGCAACCTCTTTGGCACCCCGCACCGGGTCGCCCTGGGCATGGGCGCCGATGATGTCGGTGAGCTGCGTGAAATCGGCAAGCTGCTGGCCTTCCTCAAGGAGCCGGAGCCGCCCAAGGGGCTCAAGGATGCCTGGTCCAAGCTGCCGATCTTCCGCAAGATCATTGCCATGGCCCCCAAGGTCGTCAAGGACGCAGCCTGCCAGGAGATCGTCATCGAGGGCGACGACGTCGACCTCGGCAAGCTGCCGGTGCAGCATTGCTGGCCGGGCGACGTGGCGCCGCTGATCACCTGGGGCCTGACGGTCACCAAGGGGCCGAACAAGGATCGCCAGAACCTCGGCATCTATCGCCAGCAGGTGATCGCCCGCAACAAGGTGATCATGCGCTGGCTCAGTCATCGTGGCGGTGCGCTGGATTATCGCGAGTGGTGCGAAAAGCATCCGGGCCAGCCGTTCCCGGTATCCGTGGCCCTGGGCGCGGACCCTGCGACCATCCTCGGTGCAGTCACACCGGTGCCGGACAGCCTGTCCGAGTACGCCTTCGCCGGCCTGTTGCGGGGCAATCGCACCGAGCTGGTGAAATGCCGTGGCAATGACCTGCAGGTTCCGGCCACCGCCGAGATCATCCTCGAAGGCGTGATCCATCCGGGCGAAATGGCTCCGGAAGGCCCGTATGGCGACCACACCGGCTACTACAATGAAGTTGACGACTTCCCGGTGTTCACCGTCGAGCGCATCACCCACCGGATCAAGCCGATCTACCACAGCACCTACACCGGACGGCCGCCGGATGAGCCGGCGATTCTGGGTGTGGCGTTGAATGAAGTGTTCGTGCCGATCCTGCAGAAGCAATTCCCGGAAATCACCGATTTCTACCTGCCGCCCGAGGGTTGCTCGTACCGGATGGCCGTGGTGACGATGAAAAAGTCCTATCCGGGCCATGCCAAGCGCGTGATGCTGGGCGTCTGGTCGTTTTTGCGACAGTTCATGTACACCAAGTTCGTTATTGTCACCGACGACGATATCAACGCGCGGGACTGGAACGACGTGATCTGGGCCATCACCACGCGCATGGACCCCAAGCGCGACACGGTGATGATCGACAACACGCCGATCGACTACCTCGACTTCGCCTCGCCGATCTCCGGCCTGGGTTCGAAGATGGGGCTGGATGCCACCCACAAGTGGCCCGGTGAGACCACGCGTGAGTGGGGTCGGGTGATCGTCAAGGATGAAGCCGTAACCCGGCGGATCGATGCCATCTGGAATCAGTTAGGAATAGATTGATGCGTGTGACCTTGCAGCCCTCTGGAGCCGTGCTGGAGATACGGCCCGGCGAGCGGATTCTCGATGGCGCCCGGCGCTTGGGCTATGACTGCCCGCAAAGCTGTCGCAATGGCAACTGTCATGTCTGTGCGGCGTTGCTGGTGGAAGGCCGGGTCGCGCAGGCGGGTGTCGTGCGTGACCATGGTGAGTTCTACACGTGTATCGCCGAGCCGCTGGAAGATTGCGTGGTGCTCTGGGACGGTGTCCTGGCCCTGGGAGAACTGCCGGTGCGCAGCCTGACGTGTCAGTTGAGCGAATGTGTCGAAATCGGCGGTGATGTCTGGCGGGTCCGACTGCGGACTCCTGCGGGCAAGCCGCCGCGTTATCACGCTGGGCAATACGTGATGATCGAGCGCGACAGCGGCGATAAATCGGCGTTTTCCCTGGCCTCGGCGCCACACGCCGGGCGCGATCTGGAGTTGCATGTGCTGGTTCGCGAAGCCAGTGCGCGCGGGTTGATCGAACAGTTACAGCGCAACCGGATGGCGCGGATCGAACTGCCATTCGGCGATACCCACCTGGCCGAACTGCCGGAGGCGCCGCTGGTGCTGATCGCGGCGGGCACCGGCATGGCGCAGATGCACAGCCTGATCGAGCATTGCCGTTCTCGGGGTTTCGAGTATCCGGTGCATCTGTATTGGGGTGTGCGGCGGCCCGAGGACTTCTACGAGCTGGAGCACTGGGACGAGTGGAAGAAGCTGCCCAACCTGTTCCTGCACAAGGTGGTCAGTGAGCTATGTGGCTGGGAAGGGCGTTGCGGCATGCTGCACGAGGCGGTCTGCGAGGATATCGCCGACCTGTCGAGCGTGCAGGTCTATGCCAGCGGCTCGCCGGCGATGATCTACGCAACCCTGGATGCGCTGGTGGAAGCGGGCATGGATGCGCACCAGATGCGTGCCGATGTCTTTGCCTACGCACCAAGGCCCTGATTTGCGGCGGTCCCATCGCGGATGAACCGGGGCGCCGGCGGTCCGGCGCCCCGGTTTACCCGCGAAGAGGCCGGCATTGCCCATACAAAGTCAGAACCTGACCCCGGCGGTGATCATCGCCGCATTGAACCCCAGCAGCACCAGCTCCGCCGCCACCGGCCCGTAGTAGGTGCCGACCGATGGAATCAGCACCGGCGCCACGCCTAGCCGGTTCAGCGGAATCTTGTCGCGGTACTCGCCGTGATAGCCTTGCAACAACCCTCCCGTCACTTTCACATACAGCGGATAACGCGCGCTGTCGAAGCGTTGCCCGACATAACCGTAGTACGAGCGCTGGCTGAACGAGTTGCGAAAGGTTGCCGCGCCATACAGCCAGCCATCCCCCTGATGACGTTCCAGGCCGATCAGGTCCTGGCGGTTGTTGTGTTCGGGCGCAGGTGAGTAGTGACGGGAATACAGGCTGGTCTGGGCATACCAGAAGCCCGGTTTCGGTGGTCCCTGCTCGGTGGCCAGGGCAGGCGTGGCTTGCCCCAGCAGCAGGGCGAAGGCTGCGGTGAGTATCGGTCTGTTCATGGTGCTTGACCCTTCGGGTACAGGACGTTTCAAGAGTGGGCTGTTATACGAAGCCAGCTCTGGGTCGTCAGTCCTTGGTGTCTGAAAGGTCTGTAGGAATTGTTGCGAGTAGAACGTTTGGTTTAGATATATTCGATTATGTTATTTATTTTATTTATTAAATATCTTTAAGGTATATGAATCGGACCACCGGCTGAGTATTTGCCAATCATCAACACAATGACCGACACCGTTCGCCACACGGACCGATCGTGCGAACTCGAGGCATGAAGCCTCGACTTTGGATTCCAAGGGGAGCGGTATGGGGAGTAACACGCAACACCGGCTGTACTCGGCGATTTTGTCCGCTCATTTGCTGACCGCCGCAGGTACGATGAGCTTCACCCCGATAGCAACCGCCGATTCGGAAAACACCACGACCGATGCGCCGAAACTCGATACCGTCATCGTCACCGGCACTCGCGCCCAGGAGCGCACGGCCAGTGGCTCGCTGTCGCCGATCGACGTGATCAGTGGCGACAACCTGCGCAGCAGCGGTTCGGATGAACTGGGCACGGTGCTGGCACGGCTGATTCCCTCGATCAATTTCCCACGCCCATCGCTGGTGGATGGTGCCGAGCTGGTGCGTCCGGCGCAATTGCGCGGCCTGTCGCCGGATCAGGTACTGGTGCTGGTCAACGGCAAGCGCCGGCATACCAGCGCCTTCGTCAACCTCGGCGGCGCGGTCGGACGTGGCTCGGCCCCGGCTGATCTGAATGCGATCCCGATTTCAGCGGTCGACCATATCGAGGTGCTGCGTGATGGTGCTTCGGCCCGCTACGGTTCCGATGCGATTGCCGGGGTGATCAACGTGATCCTCAAGAGCGCCGACCAGGGTGGCTCGGTCTCCAGCAAGTTCGGCGAATACAAGAAGGGCGACGGCATTCATCGCCAGCTCGACGGCAACAGCGGCTTTGCCCTGGGTGACAACGGTTTCTTCAACGTCTCGGGCGAAGGCTCTGACAACGACTACACCAACCGTGCCGGCAAGGACTATCGCCCGGCCAGCGTCGGTTCGACGACCTATGGCCAGCAGGTGTTCCGCCAGGGCGAGCCGTCGACCAACGAGGGCAAGCTGCAGTTCAACTCCGCCTACAGTTTCAATGACGCTGCCGAACTCTACAGCTTTGGCGGCTATAGCAAGCGCCGGGGCGAAACCGCAGCGTTCTATCGGGCGAGCAACGCTTCGAACAACATTCCGGCGATCTTCCCCAATGGCTACCTGCCGCTGATCCACGGCAACCTCGAGGACACCTCGCTGGTGGTCGGCCTGCGTGGCCTTCTGACGGACGACTGGCACTATGACCTGTCGGCCAACTATGGCAAGAACGAGTACGAACTGAGTACCGAAACCATCAACACCTCGCTGGGCCTGAACAGCCCGCGCAAATTTGACAACGGCACCCTGAGCAACGACCAGCGCCAGCTGAACTTCGACCTGTCGCGCGAATTCAACCTCGGCTGGCTGCCTTACCCGGTGTCGGTGGCGCTGGGAGCCGAGTACCTGCGCCAGGGCTACCAGATCAGCGCCGGCCAGCCCGAGTCCTACTACCAGAGCGGCAGTTCCGGGCTGGGTGGGTTCCGCGCCGCGGATGCCGGCAGCTATTCGCGGCACAACTTCGCCCAGTATCTGGACCTGGAAACCAACTTCACCGAGAAGCTGAGTGCTTCGGCGGCGGTGCGGCATGAAGACTACAGCGATTTTGGCTCGAACGTCAGTGGCTCGTTGTCGGCTCGCTACGACTTCACTCCACAGGTGGCGGTGCGCGGCAGTATCTCCAACGGCTTCCGTGCGCCATCCCTGGCCCAGCAGAACTTTACCTACACCTCGTCGCAGTTGATCGGCTCGACCATCCAGGAGGCTGGCACGTTCGCCGCCAACAGCCAGGTGGCCAAGCTGCTCGGTGCTGAAGACCTGAAGGCGGAAAAGTCGCGCAACTACAGCCTCGGCCTGGTGCTGGAGCCGACGGATAACCTGACGGTCACGGCCGATTTCTACCGGATCGACATTCGTGACCGGATCAGCCTGTCGTCCAACCTGGTGCTGAACAACGCGGCGATCAACTACCTGCAGGCCAACGGTGTCGGCAATATCAACTACACCAGCGCGCGTTATTTCACCAATGCCACCAACACCAGCACCAACGGCATCGACCTGGTGGCCAACTATCGCTATCAACTGGACAACGGACTGCGCTGGAGCAGCACCCTGGGCTACAACTACAACCGGACCAAGGTCACCGATGTGAAGGACAACCCGGCGATCCTCAATCAGTTGGGGGTCAACCTGGTGCGGGTCGACCGCCGCGAGAGGCTCGGTCTGCTGGGGGATACTACGCCCCGGCACAAGTTGACCCTGGGCAACGACCTGAGCTTCGGCAACTGGGTGCTGCACAGCAACCTGACCCGCTACGGCTCGTTCACCAGTTACCAGGCCGATGCGATCAATGACCAGACCTTCAAGGCGGCCTGGCTGCTGGACCTGGCGGCGGACTACAAGCTCAAGCAGTGGACCTTCACCGTGGGTGGCGACAACGTCACCGACAAGTATCCGGAAAAACTCAGTGCCTACGCCAACAGTGGCGGCAATCTGGCCTATAGCACTTATTCGCCGTACGGTTACAGCGGTGCGTTTTATTACGGTAAAGTGACCTATAACTGGTAATGACTCAGGAGTCCCGAGCGATTCGTCATGGCTGTTACAGATCCTGTGTTATCGGGTTTGACCTATCCGCCGCGCCTCGAATTGGGGGCGCAACTGACCCACGAACAATTGCTCAGCTCGATGCAGGCCACCATGGCCCGGCACAAGGGCGGTCCGGTCTGGCTGTTCGCCTACGGTTCGCTGATCTGGCGACCAGAGTGCTCGGCGGTTGAGCGGGTGCGGGGACGGGTCCACGGTTATCACCGTGGCCTGTACCTGTGGTCCCATGAACATCGCGGGACGCCGGAGTTGCCGGGGCTGGTGTTTGGCCTCGATCGCGGTGGCTCCTGCAGCGGTTTTGCCTATCGGCTACCGGAGGAGCAGTTGGAGGCATCGCTGTATGCCTTGTGGCAGCGCGAGATGCCGGTACCGTCCTATCGCCCGCATTGGCTCAATTGTCGGCTGGAAAGCGGGCAGACGGTCCAGGCCCTGGGCTTCGTGCTGGAACGGCACTTGCCCAGTTATGCCGGCAATCTGCCCGACAGCGTGCTGACCCAGGTACTGCAAAGTGCCTGTGGGCGCTACGGCACCACCCGCGACTACGTCGAGCAGACCGCCAGCGCCTTGCGCAGCCATGCCATGCCGGACCGCAATCTGGAGGCGCGGCTCAAGCGTTGTCGCTCGGGATCCCATTGAGTCGCCTCTCCCGCCGGGTGGGAGAGGCGGTGGGCTCCTATGCGGTAGCGGTACGGCTCGTGCTGGCCGCGCGGGTGTGCCATAGAGTGGGCGCCAGGAACACCATGGACAGCAGGCAGGAGGCGACCAGCAGGACAAAGCCGCCATCCCAGCCGAAGTGGTCCACGGTGTAGCCCATGGCGGCACTCGCCGCGACCGATCCGCCGAGGTAGCCGAACAGTCCGGTGAAGCCGGCTGCGGTGCCTGCGGCCTTTTTCGGTGCCAGCTCCAGCGCCTGCAGGCCAATGAGCATCACCGGGCCATAAATCAGGAAGCCGATGGAAAACAGCGCGATCATGTCGATGGTCGGGTTGCCGGGCGGGTTGAGCCAGTACACCAGCGTCGCCACGGTCACCAGGCCCATGAATACCATGCCGGTCAGGCCCCGGTTGCCACGGAAGATCTTGTCCGACATCCAGCCGCACAGCAGCGTGCCCGGAATCCCTGCCCACTCATAGAAGAAATAGGCCCAGGACGTCTTGTCGACGTTGAAGTGCTTGGCTTCCTTGAGGTAGGTCGGCGCCCAGTCCAGTACACCGTAGCGCAGCAGGTAGACGAAGACGTTGGCCAGCGCGATGTACCAGAGCATCTTGTTGCGCAGCACGTACTTGACGAAGATTTCCTTGGCGCTGAATTCGCTCTCGTGGCTGTCGTTGTAACCTTCGGGGTAATCGTTCTTGTACTTCTCGATAGGCGGCAGGCCGACCGACTGTGGAGTATCACGCATGGTGATGAAGGCAAAGGCCGCCACAGCCAGAGCCACGGTCGCCGGGACATAGAATGCCGCGTGCCAGTCGTTGAACCAGCCCATGCCGAGCAGGAACAGTGGGCCGATCAGGCCGCCACCGACGTTGTGCGCGACGTTCCACACCGACACCACGCCGCCGCGTTCCTTCTGTGACCACCAGTGCACCATGGTCCGCCCGCTGGGCGGCCAGCCCATGCCCTGGGCCCAGCCGTTGATGAACAACAGGATGAACATCATGGTCACGCTGGAGGTTGCCCAGGGAGCGAAGCCGAAAATGAACATCACCGCGGCGGATACCAGCAGGCCGAAGGTCAGGAAGTAGCGCGGGTTGGAGCGGTCTGATACCAGGCCCATGAGGAACTTCGACAGACCATAGGCGATGGCGATCGCCGACATTGCCAGGCCCAGATCGCCACGGCTGTAGCCTTCTTCGATCAGGTACGGCATGGCCAGGGAGAAGTTCTTGCGCAGCAGGTAGTAGCCGGCATAACCGAAAAAGATCCCGGCGAAGATCTGCCAGCGCAGACGTCGATAGGTGCTGTCTATTTTTTCCTCGGGCAGCGGCGCCCGGTGTGCGGCAGGTCGAAAGAAGGCAAACATTCAAGAGCTCCAGATTTCTTGTTTTGACTGCGGATGCGAATGTTACATTTTCGTTACCGAAAATAGCAGGCTTTCTCATCTGCAAATGTAAGAAATGGAGCATGAGCGATGTTGTTTTATGAACATGTCGCGCAGAGTTAACTGAAGGGCGTTCTCGGGTGGGGGATCATCCTTGTTGCGATCTGCCGAGCAGGCGGGCTTCCGGGGTGAGCGGGAAGACCCGTTCACCCCATCACGGCGTCAGCGGACCTGCACCACCACCTTGCCCACCGCCTTGCGCTGGCCGAGATCATCGATGGCCCGGGCCGCTTCGGCCAGTGGATAGGTCTGCGAGACCAGTGGTTTGAGCTTGCCTTCGGCAAACCAGGCGAACAGTTGCTGGAAGTTCGCGGCGTTGTCCTGTGGCTGACGTTGGGCGAACGAGCCCCAGAACACCCCGACCACCGCCGCGCCCTTGAGCAGTGCCAGGTTCACCGGCAACTCGGGGATACGTCCGCTGGCGAAGCCGACCACCAGCAATCGACCGTTCCAGGCAATGGCCCGCACGGCCTGGTCGAACAGATCGCCGCCGACCGGGTCGTAGATCACATCGGCGCCGTTGCCGTCGGTGAGGCGCTTGATCTCGTCCTTGAGGCTGCTTTCGTTGTAGTTGATCAGTTCATCGGCGCCGGCGGCCTTGGCCACTGCGAGCTTCTCGGCGCTGCTGGCCGCGGCGATCACCCGGGCACCCATTGCCTTGCCGATCTCCACCGCCGCCAGGCCGACACCGCCGGAGGCGCCGAGCACCAGCAGGGTTTCCCCCGGTTGCAGTTGGGCGCGCTGTTTGAGGGCATGCATCGAGGTGCCATAGGTCATGCTGAAGGCGGCGGCACGGGTGAAGTCCATCGCGGCGGGAATCGGCAACACGTTGTAGCCCGGTACCGCGACTTCCTCGGCAAAGCTGCCCCAGCCGGTGAGTGCCATGACCCGGTCACCGACCTTGAGATGGCTGACCTTTTCTCCCACCGCCGTGACCACGCCGGCGGCTTCACCGCCGGGCGAAAACGGGAACGGCGGCTTGAACTGGTATTTGCCCTCGATGATCAGCGTATCCGGAAAGTTCACCCCGGCTGCATGGACCTGCAGCAGGATTTCGTTCTTTTTCGGCGTCGGACTCGCGATTTCCTCCAGCACCAGCGTTTCGGCGGCGCCGAAGGCTTTGCACAGTACGGCTTTCATCGGGCTATTCCTTTGGGAGTGATGGCCGATAAGTGTAGGAGTGTGAGTCAACGGGTCAACGAGCATGCCCTGGCCTGATAGTCACCTATAAGCTTTGTGCTTGGGCTATGTGGCAGGGCTCGCTATGCTAGGCCGTAAACCGGATAAGGAGCGAATCGTGAAAGCGTGGATCATGTTGATGGTGGCCTTGTCGCTGCCGATGGCGGTAATGGCAGAAGAGGCCAAGGAGGGCGAGGGTGCGGGGCCCAAGGTCAGCTATATCAGCCTGAGCCCGCCGTTTGTCGGCAACTATGGCCTGGATGGCAGCCCCAAGCTGAAGGTCTACAAGGCCGACGTGGCCGTGCGCGTGACCGGCGATGCCGCTGCTCAGGCGGTCAAGGCCAACGAGCCGTTGATTCGCAACCAACTGGTGGCCCTGTTCGCCCAGCAGACCGTGGATTCGATGAACAACGTCGAAGCCAAGGAGAAGATGCGCCAGGAGGCGCTCAAGCAGGTCCAGCAGGTAATGACCGACGAGACCGGCAAGCCCCAGGTGGAAGACCTGCTGTTCAACAACCTGATCGTGCAGTGATTCGGGATTTTTGATGTCTGGCCGGGCCTCTTCGCGCCGAACTGCCGCGAAGGGGTCAGCGCAATCAGCGCAAGGCCAGAACGGCGGCCCACTGCTGCGCCGTCACCGGCATCACCGACAGGCGGCTGCCTTTTTGCACCAGCGGCATTTCCGCCAGCGCGGTCTGCTGCTTCAGGTAGCCGAGCCCGAGCACCTTGGCAAAGGTCTCGACATGTCCGACCTGCAATGCACTCCAGGGATTTTTCTCGGGGGTGGCCTTGGGGTCGTGATAATGGCTTTGCGGGTCCAGGGCTGTCGGGTCCGGGTAGGCGGCCTCGAGGATTTTGCCGATCCCGGCGATCCCCGGCTCCGGGCAGCTGGAGTGATAGAAGAAGAACTCGTCGCCGACCGCCATGGCCCGCAGAAAGTTGCGCGCCTGATAGTTGCGTACGCCATCCCAGCGGGTTTCGCCCAGCTTGGCCAGCCCTTGGATCGAGAGTTCGTCCGGCTCGGATTTCATCAGCCAATAGGCCATTGTGTTGCTCCTTGGGCAGTTTGTTGGGCAATTTCATACAAACCGACGGTCGGTTGACGTCAGCGTTTGCGTGTTGGTTCACGTTATCGCAAAATGCCGGGATTTTAAGCTTGACGCTGCTGCACGGCCTATCAAACGAACCGCTGCTGTCATCGTATGTGATTTGCCTAGGGGGGCAATCGATGAAACGCAAACCGGATTTACTATGGACTTTGGTTATTTTGTTCGGTTTGGGTGTGGTGACTACAGGTTATGCTCAAGGCTTGTGGTCCGGCAAGAAGGACGCTCCAGTAGAAGTCGCGCAAAACCAGCCTCAGCAGTCGACCCTGTTCAAGCGTTGATAGCACACAAAGGCGTCGCCATCCGCGTTGACGCCTTTACTCCCGTCGATTCATTGCGCGATATACCACGCCTTGTCCGTGATCGTTCCCCGCAGGGGCACATCCCAACTGGCCTGGTCCAGTCTTTCGACTTTCTGACATTCATGGGCCAGTCCCAGCAGCGTGGGTTTGTGCCAGTTCTGACGGCGCGACCGATAGGCCAGGCTGCGGTCGTAGAATCCGCCGCCCATGCCCAGTCGCCCCCCCAGCGGATCGAAGCCGACCAGCGGCAGCAGCACCAGGTCGAGTGCCCAGACCTTGCGCTGGGCGGCCGGGTTGATCCGTGGCTCAAGGATGCGAAAGCGATTGGGTCGCAGCTTTTCCCCCAGGCGAATGCGCTGGAACACCATCTTGGTTCGCGGCCAGGCGCTCAGTACTGGCAGATAGGTGTGTTTGCCCCGACGCTGGGCTTCGCGCAGCAGCAGGCGCGGATCGATTTCGCCGTCGGTTGGCAGGTACAGGGCAATATGGCGGGCGCGGCGCAACAGTGGGTGTTGGGCCAACTGCCGATACAGGCCGCGTGCGGCCTGGCGCTGTTCGCCGGGCGTGAGGGCGCGGCGGGCCTTGCGCAGTAGTCGTCGAAGTTGCGGGCGGGAAAGCGGCGCAGGTTCGGTCATGGATTCGTGCTGTAGGCAGTGGAGCGGCCAGAACGGCAGCCGTGACGGCGAATGTCGGGACTTACCGACACTGGCCTGGAAGTCAGGCTCCCCGGATGAACCGCTGTCGACTTAGCCCTTGAACCCGAAAGTTCAAGGTGGAAGGTGCAGTAGGCGTTAAGGCTTTCCGTCTAGCGGACATGCACACCGGCCCAACGTGCAAATTCCAGGGTAGTGCAAATCGGCTCAGGGACATCGTCAACTGGCAAGCACCCCAGGGAGTGATGCCAGTATAACCGAAAGGGCCGTGGGAATCAGCCCTTGCTGGTGTCCGAATCGGAAGACAGCACCAGATCCACCCGGTCCAGCAGGTCGCGCACCTGCTCGCGCGTCGAGCTGCTGGCCTGCACATCGGGGCGTTCCTGCTTGTGCAGCAGGTCGTGGGTGATGTTCAGCGCTGCCATCACGGCGATGCGATCGGCGCCGATCACTTTGCCGCTGCTGCGGATCTCGCGCATCTTGCCATCCAGGTAACGGGCGGCGCTGACCAGGTTGCTGCGCTCTTCCTGGGGACAGATGATCGAATACTCCTTGTCGAGTATTTGCACGGTAACGTTATTGCTTGAACTCATGAGTCTTGCTCCAGGGCCTTGAGGCGCGCAATCATCGATTCAACCTTGCGCCGGGCGATTTCGTTCTTTTCAATAAGGTGTGCGCGCTCCTCGCGCCAGGTCTTTTCCTGAGCTAATAGGAGTCCGTTTTGGCTTTTTAGTTGCTCGACCCGGGTAATCAGCAGTTCGAGTCTGGCCATCAGCGCGTGCAGGTCGTTGTCTTCCATTCGTTATCTACTTTGATGTCGACTGAATAGGACTGATGAGCGGTTGTGAGGGGAGCACTCGGCAAACGAGTTGTGTGGCTCGATGGTCTTGGCATGTCCCTGAGTGCTAGGATACAAGGCCTTCATTCTAGACACTGCGCCGTTCGGCGCCTAGCCGCCCATGCCTATTCAGAATTCCCCTTATAACGCTTTCGCCAACCTGTTGAACAGTAATGGCCATCCGGTCTCGCCCGCCGAACTGCACGGACTGCTGCTCGGTCGCAGTTGTGCCGGCGCCGGCTTCGAGGCCGACAGTTGGCTGGTGGATGCCGCCGAGCTGCTGGAAGGCGAACCGCAGGACAACGTGCGCAATGCCCTGATCGGCCTGCAGGAGATGGTCAAGGGCGAGCTGACCAGCGACGACATGACCGTGGTCCTGCTGTTGCCGAGTGACGATGCGCCGCTGACCGAGCGTGCCGCCGCGCTGGGCCAGTGGTGCCAGGGCTTCCTGGCCGGTTTCGGCCTGACCTATCGCGCCAATGCCCTGAGCGTCGAGGCTACCGAGGTGCTGCAGGACCTGGCAGCTATTGCCCAGGTCCAGGATGCCCTGGAAGAGTCCGACGACGGCGAGAGCGATTACATGGAGGTCATGGAGTACCTGCGCGTCGCACCGCTGCTGCTGTTCACCGAGGTCAACAAGCCGGCCGAACCGGCTGCCAAGCCTTCGTTGCACTGAGTTTCAGGACCAGCCTGACGGGAGTTCCATCTGCCCATGATCCATATCCCCAAAGCGGAATACGCCCGACGTCGCAAGGCGTTGATGGCGCAGATGGAACCCAACAGCATCGCGATCCTGCCGGCCGCCGCAGTGGTCATCCGCAACCGCGATGTCGAGCATGTCTATCGCCAGGACAGCGACTTTCAGTACCTCAGCGGTTTTCCCGAGCCCCAGGCGGTGATCGTGCTGATCCCCGGCCGGGTCCACGGCGAGTACGTGCTGTTCTGCCGCGAGCGCAATGCCGAGCGTGAACTCTGGGATGGCCTGCGTGCGGGTCAGGAGGGCGCGATCCGCGACTATGGCGCCGACGATGCGTTTCCCATCAGTGACATCGACGACATCCTGCCGGGCCTGATCGAGGGGCGCGACCGGGTGTATTCGGCGATGGGCAGCAACCCGGAGTTCGACCGGCACGTGATGGACTGGATCAACGTGATCCGTTCCAAGGCACACCTCGGCGCGCAGCCGCCGAACGAATTCGTTGCCCTGGATCATCTGCTGCACGACATGCGCCTGTATAAATCGGCGGCGGAAGTGAAGGTGATGCGCGAGGCTGCGGCGATTTCCGCCCGTGCCCATGTGCGGGCCATGCAGGCGGCGCGTGCCGGCCTGCATGAGTTCAGCCTGGAGGCCGAGCTGGATTACGAGTTTCGTAAGGGCGGCGCGAAGATGCCGGCCTACGGTTCGATCGTCGCCGCCGGGCGCAATAGCTGCATCCTGCATTACCAGCAGAATGACGCGTTGCTCAAGGATGGCGACCTGGTGCTGATCGATGCCGGTTGCGAGATCGACTGTTATGCCAGCGATATCACCCGGACCTGGCCGGTCAATGGCAGGTTTTCGCCCGAGCAGAAAGCGATCTACGAACTGGTGCTGGCCGCCCAGGAGGCGGCATTCGCCGAGATCGCCCCGGACAAGCACTGGAACCAGGCGCACGAAGCCACGGTACAGGTAATCACCCGGGGTCTGGTGGAGCTGGGGTTGTTGCAGGGCGAAGTCCAGGATCTGATCGACACCGAGGCCTATCGGGCCTTCTACATGCATCGTGCCGGCCATTGGCTGGGGATGGATGTGCATGATGTCGGCGACTACAAGGTCGGTGACCAATGGCGCGTGCTGGAGGTCGGCATGGCGCTGACGGTGGAGCCGGGGATCTATATTGCCCCCGACAACCAGAACGTGGCGAAGAAATGGCGCGGCATTGGCGTGCGCATCGAGGACGACGTAGTGGTGACCAAGCAAGGTTGTGAAATTCTGACCGGCGGCGTGCCCAGGACCGTGGCCGAGATCGAGGCCCTGATGGCCGCTGCCCGGGCCTCGGCAGCATGAGCCGGTTCAATCTGGCAATCATTGGCGGCGGTCTGGTCGGTGCCAGCCTGGCGCTGACGCTGCAGGCCGGCGCCAAGGCGCGCGGCTGGAAGATCGTGCTGATCGAGCCTTTTGCTCCTGGCGACAGCTACCAGCCGAGCTATGACGCCCGTTCCTCGGCGTTGTCCTTCGGCGCCCGGCAGATTTACGAACGCCTCGGCCTGTGGCAGTCGATTGCCCAGCGCGCCGAGCCGATCAAGCAGATTCACGTGTCCGACCGTGGGCGTTTTTCCACGGCGCGGCTGTCGGCCATCGAAGAAGGCGTGCCGGCCCTGGGTTATGTGGTGGAGAACGCCTGGCTCGGGCAATGCCTCTGGCAGGGACTGGACCAGGATGTGGTCAGTTGGCGCTGCCCGGCCGAGGTGACCCGTCTGCAGCCACTGGAAGACGGCTATCGCCTGAGCCTCAACGATGACACCGTGCTCGATTGCGACCTGGCCGTGCTGGCCGATGGCGGCCGTTCCGGTCTGCGTGAGCAACTGGGCATCGGCGTGCGCAAGCGGCCGTACAACCAGAGTGCGTTGATCGCCAATATTTCGCCGAGCGAAGCCCATCATGGCATGGCCTTCGAGCGCTTTACCGACGAAGGGCCGATGGCCTTGCTGCCGTTGGCGGACAACCGTTGTGCGTTGGTCTGGACCCGCCTCGGAATGGACGCCCAGCGACTTGCGCAACTGGACGAACGCAGCTTCCTCAGCGAGCTGCAGGGGGTATTCGGTTATCGCCTCGGGACGTTGAAGCAGGTCGGCGCGCGACATCTGTATCCGTTGACCCTGGTGGAGGCCGAGGAGCAGGTCCGCCCACACCTGGTGGTGCTGGGCAATGCCGCCCACAGCCTGCACCCGATTGCCGGACAGGGTTTCAATCTGTCCCTGCGCGATGCCCAGGCCCTGGCCGAAGCCTTGCTGGCCAGCGAGGCACCGCTGGGTGAGTTTGCCACCCTGCGCGGTTATCAGGAGCGTCAGCGCCTGGACCAGACACTGACCGTCGGCTTTTCGGACCGGGTCACCCGCCTGTTCGGCAGCGACCAACCGCTGGTCGCGCTGGGGCGCAATCTCGGCCTGCTGGGGCTCGACCTGCTGCCGCCGGCCAAGCGCTGGTTCGCCCGTCAGGCCATGGGCCTGGGGACACGTGCCGATGTCTGATCGCCCCATCACCCCATTCCCTGTGGGAGCCGGCTTGCTGGCGATCGCTGACGGCGCGGTGCGTCTGTCGGGTTGCGTTATCGTTGATCGCCAGCAAGACGGCTCCTGCAAGGGGCAGGCTCACTTTTTACTACAGGCTTGAAGCATGGAAATGCGCGCAGATGTGCTGATTGTCGGGGCCGGGATGGTTGGCAGTGCCCTGGCCCTGGCGTTGAAAGACAGTGGCCTGCAGGTGCTGCTGCTCGACGGCGGCCCGATGAGCGTCAAGCCGTTCGATCCGCAGGCCCCGTTCGAACCCCGGGTGAGTGCCTTGTCGGCCGCCAGCCAGCGTATTCTTGAGCGTCTGGATGTGTGGCCGGGCATTGCCGGCCGGCGTGCCAGCCCCTACCGTGACATGCAGGTCTGGGACGGCAGCGGCACCGGCCAGGTGCATTTTTCGGCCGCCAGCGTGCATGCCGAGGTGCTGGGGCATATCGTCGAGAACCGGGTGGTCCAGGACGCCTTGCTCGAACGTCTGCACGACTGCGACATGGGCTTGCTGGCCAATGCGCGGCTGGAGCAGATGCGCCGTTCCGGTGACGACTGGCTGCTGACCCTGGCCGATGGCCGCAAGCTGCGTTCAGCGCTGGTGATTGCCGCCGACGGTGCCAATTCGGCGGTGCGCCGCCTGGCCGGCTGCGCGACGCGGGAATGGGATTACATGCATCACGCCATCGTCACCAGCGTGCGCAGCAGCCGGCCACACCGGATGACCGCGTGGCAGCGGTTTACCGATGATGGCCCACTGGCCTTTCTACCGCTGGATCGCGATGGCGGGCAGGATTGGTGTTCGATCGTCTGGTCGACCACCCCGGGCGAAGCCGAGCGCCTGATGGCGCTCGACGAGGGGGCATTCCGTGGCGAACTGGAGCGGGCCTTCGAGGGTCGCCTCGGCGAGGTGATCGCCGTCGATCCGCGACTCTGCGTCCCTTTGCGTCAGCGTCACGCCAAACGTTACGTCGCCGAAGGGCTGGCTTTGATCGGCGATGCGGCCCACACCATCCATCCGCTGGCCGGACAGGGCGTGAACCTGGGGTTCCTTGATGCCGCCGTCTTGGCCGAGGTGTTGCTGCATGCGCTCGAGCGGGGTGAGCGGCTGGCGAATGTGCAGGTGCTGAGCCGCTTCGAGCGTCGGCGCATGCCGCACAACCTGGGGTTGATGGCGGCGATGGAAGGCTTTGAGCGGCTGTTCCAGGCCGATCGGCTGCCATTGCGCTGGTTGCGCAACACCGGCTTGAAGATGGTCGAGCAGATGCCCGAGGCCAAGGCGCTGTTCGTGCGCCAGGCATTGGGCCTGACGGGCGATCTGCCGGAACTGGCGAGGGCCTGACGGGCTTTCGACGATTCGTGCAACATCTGGTAACGCCTCTGTTCCGACTTCGGTTGAGGCACCAAATGTGAGTCACTATCATTTCGCGTTCATTTCGAACTCGAGAGATCGCTCCCATGTCGGCACCCAAGCGCCTACTGACAGCCCTGGCCCTTACCCTGGCGGCGGGCGCCGCCCACGCTGCCGACGAAGTGGTGGTCTATTCCTCGCGGATCGACGAACTGATCAAGCCGGTGTTCGATGCCTATACCCAGAAGACCGGGGTCAAGGTGAAGTTCATCACCGACAAGGAAGCGCCGCTGATGCAGCGGATCAAGGCCGAAGGCGAGAACGCCACCGCCGACCTGCTGCTGACCGTCGACGCTGGCAACCTCTGGCAGGCCGAGCAGATGGGCATCCTGCAGCCGTTCACCTCGAAGACCATCGATAGCAATATTCCCTTGCAGTATCGTTCCTCGGCCCATCAGTGGACCGGCCTGAGCCTGCGCGCACGGACTCTGGCGTACTCCACCGAGCGGGTGAAGCCCACGGATCTGACCACTTACGAAGCGCTGGCTGACAAGCAGTGGGAAGGCCGCCTGTGCCTGCGTACGGCGAAGAAGGTCTACAACCAGTCGCTGACCGCCACGCTGATCGAGGTCCATGGCGCGGAAAAGACCGAGCAGATCCTCAAGGGCTGGGTGAACAACCTGTCCACCGACGTGTTTTCCGATGACATCGCGGTACTTGAGGCGATCAATGCCGGGCAGTGCGACGTCGGTATCGTCAATACCTACTACTACGGGCGCCTGCACAAGCAGAACCCGAACCTGGCGGTGAAGCTGTTCTGGCCGAACCAGGGCGACCGTGGCGTGCATGTGAACCTGTCGGGTATTGGCCTGACCAAACATGCCCCGCACCCGGAAGCGGCCAAGGCGCTGGTGGAGTGGATGACCACGCCTGAAGCCCAGCGTATCTTTGCCGATGTGAACCAGGAGTTCCCGGCCAACCCGGCGGTACCACCGTCGGCGGAAGTGGCGAGCTGGGGCAAGTTCGTGCCTGATGCCCTGCCGGTGGAAATCGCCGGCAAGCGCCAGGCCGAGGCGATCCGCCTGATGGACCGCGCGGGCTGGAACTGACCCCACCCTATCCCTTCCCTGTAGGCGCGCGGCTTGCCCGCGAATGAGACGATACGGTGCGTCAGTGAGACCGCGTTATCGTTCTTCGCGGGCAAGCCGCGCTCCTGCAAGGGGGTGTACATAACCTCAACCGAGAAACTTCTTGGCCCACCCCATCCAACGCCGCTGGTATCCGCTGGTCTTCGCCGTCGCCGCCCTGGTGCTGTTGCCGCTGAGCGTATTGCTGCTGTCCTGGCAGTCGATCGACACACAGATCTGGTCCCACCTCTGGGATACCCAGATGCCCCGCCTGCTGGGCAATACCCTGACCCTGGTGGCCGGTGTCGGTGTCGGCGTCACCCTGCTCGGTGTCAGCCTGGCCTGGCTGACCAGTCTCTGCGAATTCCCCGGCCGGCGCTGGCTCGACTGGGCGCTGATGCTGCCTTTCGCCATTCCGGCCTATGTCCTGGCGTTTGTCTTCGTCGGTCTGCTGGATTTTTCCGGCCCGGTGCAGACCTTGCTGCGCGAGGTCTTCGGCAGCGGCCTGCGCCTGCCACGGGTGCGTTCCACCGGCGGGGTGATTCTGGTCCTGGTGCTGGTGTTCTACCCCTATGTCTACCTATTGGCGCGCAGTGCGTTTCTGGCCCAGGGCAAGGGGCTGATGGAGGCCGCCCGGGTCCTCGGCCAGTCGCCATGGCAGGCGTTCTGGCGGGTTGCCCTGCCGATGGCACGTCCGGCCATCGGTGCGGGTGTGGCCCTGGCTCTGATGGAAACCCTGGCGGATTTCGGTGCGGTTTCGGTGTTCAACTTCGATACCTTCACCACTGCAATCTACAAGACCTGGTACGGCTTCTTCAGTCTGTCCAGTGCCGCTCAACTGGCCAGCCTGCTGCTGCTCGCGGTGATGCTGGTGCTCTATGGCGAGCGGCGGGCACGGGGCGCCAGTCGCGCTGGCAACGAGCGACCACGGGGCAGTGCGTTGTACCGACTACAGGGTTTCAAGGCCTGGGCGGCCAGTGGCTGGTGTCTGCTGGTATTCGCCTGTGCCTTTGTCGTGCCGTTGCTGCAACTGCTGGCGTGGTTCTGGCGGCGTGGGCGCTTCGACCTCGATGAGCGCTACACCGGGCTGATCCTGCATACCCTGTACCTGGGGGGCATGGCTGCGCTGGTGACGGTGGCGGTGGCGATGCTGCTGGCCTTCGCGCGCCGTCAGGCACCGACCCGGCTGATCCGGAGCGGCGTCAGCCTGGCCAATCTCGGTTATGCACTGCCCGGCTCGGTGCTGGCGGTGTCGATCATGCTGGCCTTCAGTTACTTGGACCGTGAGTGGGTGATTCCGTTGTCGAGTTGGCTGGGCGGAGCTGGCAAGCCCTTGTTGCTGGGCAGTCTTTCGGCGCTGTTGTTGGCCTACCTGGTGCGTTTTATCGCGGTCGCCTATGGGCCGCTGGAAAACAGCCTGGAGCGTATTCGTCCGTCGTTGCCGGAGGCGGCCCGCAGTCTGGGCGTCGGTGGACCACGACTGTTTTTCAAAGTGTATCTGCCGTTGCTGGTGCCCGGCATCCTGAGTGCGGCGTTGCTGGTGTTCGTCGATGTGCTCAAGGAAATGCCCGCGACCCTGCTGATGCGCCCGTTTGGCTGGGATACGCTGGCGGTGCGGGTCTTCGAGATGACCAGCGAAGGCGAGTGGGCGCGGGCCTCGTTGCCGGCCTTGACCCTGGTGCTGGTCGGCCTGTTGCCGGTGATCGGCCTGATCCGGCGTTCGGCCAGGCAAATCGGTTAGGTGCCAGCTCGGTGCCTTGCGGCTACAATGCGCGGCATTCGGTGCGGTCCGTCTGACAGACCGGGTGCGGGAATATGGCTCAAGGCCCCATTCATAAAGGGCTACAGTCAGTCCATCACCTGCCCGCACCTTCGCCACGCCCGGAAGGAGAAACCCATGGGACAGCGCACGCCTTTGTATGACCTGCACCTCGCCCTCGGCGCGAAGATGGTCGATTTTGGCGGTTGGGATATGCCTCTGCACTACGGCTCGCAAGTCGAGGAGCACCATCAGGTGCGTCGCGACTGCGGGGTTTTCGATGTTTCGCACATGACGGTGATCGATGTCGCCGGCAGCCAGGCCAAGGCCTGGTTGCAGTACCTGCTGGCCAACGATGTCGAGCGACTCGGCAGCCCGGGCCGAGCCCTCTACAGTGCCATGCTCAACGAGCAGGGCGGGGTGGTCGACGACATGATCGTCTACCGCACCGATTCCGGTTACCGGCTGGTGGTCAACGCCGCCACCCGTGATCAGGACCTGGCCTGGATGAACGCCCAGCTCGGCGGTTTCGACGTGCAGTTGCTGGAGCGTCCCGAGCTTGCGATGCTGGCTATCCAGGGCCCGCAGGCCCGGCACCGGATCAGTGAGTTGGTGAGCCAGTCGCGTAGTCAACTGATCCAGCAGCTCAAACCCTTCGAAGGCCGCAGCGACGGTGACTGGTTCATCGCCCGTACCGGCTACACCGGCGAGGATGGCCTGGAAATCGTGCTGCCGGCCGAGCAGGCGCCGGCGTTCTTCAACGATCTGGTCGGCGCCGGCATTTCACCGATCGGCCTCGGTGCCCGCGACACCCTGCGGCTCGAGGCCGGAATGAACCTCTACGGCCAGGACATCGACCTGAATGTCTCGCCGCTGTCCGCCAACATGGCCTGGACCATCGCCTGGGAGCCGAGCACCCGCGATTTCATCGGCCGTGCCGCCCTTGAGAGGCAGAGAGCGGAGGGACCTGGGCTCAAGCTGGTCGGATTGGTCCTGGAAGAGCGCGGGGTTTTGCGCGCTCATCAAGTGGTTCGTATCGCCGAGGTTGGCGAAGGTGAGATCACCAGTGGTAGTTTCTCTCCTACGCTTAGCAAGTCCATTGCGTTGGCGCGTGTTCCCATGGCTACGGCCGATCGCGCTGAAGTTGAAATTCGCGGCAAATGGTACCCGGTTCGCGTGGTAAGGCCGACGTTCGTGCGTCATGGCAAAACCTTGATCTGATCTTATCCGGCGAGCCTGCATTGCAGGCTGCTAACACTTTTTCTCGAGGATACTTAAATATGAGCGTTATCCCTGCCGATCTGCGTTTTGCCGAAAGTCATGAGTGGGCCCGTCTGGAAGCCGATGGTTCGGTGACCGTGGGTATCAGCGACCACGCTCAGCAAGCCCTGGGGGATGTGGTATTCGTCGAGCTGACGGAAATCGGCACAGTCTTCGCTGCGGGTGATGCGGCGGGCGTGGTGGAGTCGGTGAAGGCCGCTTCCGATATCTATGCGCCGGTGTCGGGCGAAGTGATTGCAGTGAACGAGGACCTGGCGGATTCGCCGGAGCTGCTCAACGAAGAACCTTACGCGTCGTGGATCTTCAAGCTCAAGCCGAGCAATCCGGCCGAGCTGGAAAAACTGCTGGATGCCGCTGGCTACAAGGCCATCATCGGCGAATAAATCGGCGCAGGGCCTCAGGCCCCTTTCGCGAGCAAGTCGGATCGCCGCACTGCAGCACCTCCATGTTATCGGCCGTATACAAGCACTACGGACGACTGCAAAACGGTAGGAGTGTGCAGTGCGGCGATCCGACTTGCCCGCGAATCGCGAATAGAGCCGGCGCCTCGGTCTCAGCGCGAGAGTGCCGCCTTGACCGCAGCCGCTGAACGTTCGACATCGGCCTTGGTGATCACGTTGAACATCGGCAACGAGACGATCAGGCGGCCAACCCGCTCGGCAATCGGGAACATGCCTTCCTTGAAGCCGCGGGCGCGGTACAGGCTCAGCAGGTGGATCGCCGGGTAGTGGTAGCCGATGCCGATGCCCTGCTGCTTCATGTCCTCCATGAACGTATCCCGTGCCGGGCGACCGTCCTGACGTTCAGGCAGCACCAGCTGGAACATGTGCCAGTTGCTGTGGGTGAAGTCCTTCACCGGCAGTTGTGCGCCGTACTTTTCCTCGAAATCGCTGCCAAGGCATTCGAAGTAGTATTCGGCCATTGCACGGCGATGGGCAGTAATCGCGTCGATATGAGCGAATTGCCCGAGGCCGATGGCCGCGGCGACGTCGGTCATGTTGAACTTGCCACCGAGCACATCCACATCCAGGCCATCATGGCCGGTGCGGGTCACGCCTTGCAGGCGATATTTCTCCGCCAGACGCGCTTCCTCGGCATTGTTCAGTACCAGGCAGCCGCCTTCGGAAGAGGTGATGTTCTTGTTCGCCTGGAAGCTGAACGAGACGAAGTCGCCGAGGGCGCCGATTTTCTTGCCCTTCCACTCCGAACCCAAAGCCTGGGCAGCGTCTTCGACGATGCGCAGGTTGTGCTTTTTCGCGATGGCGTAGAGGCGGTCCATGTCCACCGGCAGGCCGGACAGGTACACCGGGATGATCGCCTTGGTGCGTGGGGTGATCGCGGCCTCGACCTGGTCCAGGTCGATATTGCGGGTCACCGGGTCGATATCGGCGAACACCGGGGTGGCGCCGACTTCGATGATCACGTTGGCGGTGGCGACCCAGGAAATCGGTGTGGTGATGACTTCGTCACCCGGGCCGATGCCGGCAATCCGCAGGGCGATTTCCATGGTGCATGTGCCGGAGTTGAAGGTACGCACCGGACGTCCGCCGAAGTATTCCGACAACTGGGCCTCAAAGGCCGCCACCTTCGGACCGCTGGTGATCCAGCCGGAGCGCAGGACTTCGGCAACCGAAGAAATGGTCGCTTCGTCGATGGTGGGTTTGGAGAAGGGCAGGAAAGGCAGTGGGCTCATGGGGTCGTGACGTCCGATGTTAAAGGCCGGGAAATATCCACAGAGGGTAAAGGATAGACAGCAATACCGCGAGGTCGTCGATGATACTGATCTGATGTGAAATTTCGGTGCTTTTTACTGTCCTGACGCTGAACGGATGCTTCGCGACGGTCGGGGTAACGGGTTGCCAGGCGGTTTTTACAGTGTTCGAAACACAGTGTTCGCCCGTGTTGCCGTGAGGCGATGAAAAACGCCGACTGATTGTCGGCGTCTTTAATGGATCAGCGAGCGAGCCTGTGGATCACTCGTCGGTCAGGGCGTTTTTCGCCAGGATCGCGTTGGCCAGTTCCATGTCGCTGGCCTTCAGGTCCGGGTTGTCGGCCCGCACTTTCTGCATGGCGGCCTCCAGGTAGGGGCCACGGATGTTGCCGTCGCTGGCGACGAAGCTGCCGGCATCATCCTGGGCCGCGACGATCATCTTGTGATCCTTGAAGGTCAGGTAGGTCGAGCCGGTGGTCGCACCGGACGAAATGACATTGCGCCAGAAACCATCGGCCATGGCCGAACCAATGGGGAGAGACAGCAATGCCGCAGTGGCGACAGCATATTTGAGACGCATGATGGTTACTCCGCTGGGGTGGTATGTAGCCTTTGATCGCAGCCAGCGATACGGAGTTCCGTTGCGTTTATTCAAGTGTCTCGACCTGCAGGATCGCGCCGTTCTGGCTGATCACCCGCACGCGCGCCCCGACCTCGGCATCCGGGCCGGTCACCAGCCACACGCCGTCGCCGACCTTGATCTTGCCGCGCCCACCGGTGATGGCCGATTGCACCACGAAGGTCTTGCCGATCAGCTCATGGCCGCGTTCGTTGAGCCCCGGCTGATCGCTGGCACTGCTGGCGGCGCGCTGGCGCTTCCACCAGTACACGGCGGTCAGCACCGACAGCAGGCCGAACAGCAGGAACTGCAGGGCCCATGGCAGGCCGGGAATCACGAAGGTCAGTACGCCGACCGCTGCCGCAGCGATACCGACCCAGAGCAGGTAGCCGCCTGCGCCGAAGACTTCGAGAATCAGCAGCAGGGTGCCGAGTGCCAGCCAGTCCCAGAAGGACAGGTGTTGCAGGAATTGCCACATGGCTGCTGCCTCAGGTCTTCTTGCCGTCGAAGGTGGCCTTGACGATTTCGCCGATGCCGCCCACGGCACCGATGACCTGGCTGGCTTCCAGCGGCATCAGGATCACCTTGCTGTTGTTGGCGGAGGCCAGTTTGCCAAGCGCCTCGACGTATTTCTGTGCGACGAAGTAGTTCACCGCCTGCACGTTACCGTTGGCAATCGCTTCGGACACCACCTGTGTTGCCCGGGCCTCGGCCTCGGCTTCCCGCTCGCGGGCTTCGGATTCGAGGAAGGCGGCCTGGCGATTACCCTCGGCTTCGAGGATCTGTGCCTGCTTCTTGCCTTCGGCGGTGAGGATCGCCGAGGCGCGCAGGCCTTCGGCTTCGAGGATCTGCGCGCGCTTGACCCGCTCGGCCTTCATCTGCCCGGACATGGCCGCCATCAGGTCGGCCGGCGGGCTGATGTCCTTGATTTCGATCCGGGTGATCTTGATGCCCCACGGCGCGGTGGCTTCATCGACGGTGCGCAGCAGCTTTTCATTGATGGTGTCACGCTGGCCGAGCATCGCGTCGAGTTCCATGGAGCCGAGCACGGTACGGATGTTGGTCTGCAGCAGGTTGCGGATGGCATGTTCGAGGTTGTTCACCTCGTAGGCGGCCTGGGCCGTGTTGACCACCTGGAAGAAACACACGGCGTCGATCTGCACCGTGGCGTTGTCGGAGGTGATGACTTCCTGCGGCGGGATGTCCAGCACGCTTTCCATCACGTTGATCTTGCGGCCGATGCGGTCCATGACCGGGACGATGATGTTCAGGCCCGGCTTGAGGGTGGTGGTATAGCGGCCGAAGCGCTCCACCGTCCATTGATACCCCTGGGGTACGACCTTGAACCCCATGAAGACGATGGCGATGGCCAGGCCGACGAAGAGCAGAAGCACGCTACCGATTTGCATGACTATTCCCTGTTCGAGTGATGATCGAGGTGCCGATAATGAGCCGATTATAACGATTCTGACTCGATAATAAGTGTGTCATTTGTGTTCGGGGCTGTAGGACGCGAGCCATGTTAAGGTGCCGGCCATCGCCCCCACTTGTGAGCGTCTGAGTTCGATGATCTTCGGTCCTGATCCGTCCGCCATTCTGTTGATTTTCCTGTTGGCCGCGTTGGCCGTGGTCAGCGCTATCGGGTTGCTGTGGGTGCTGGTGGCCCTGCTGTTCGCGCGCACGCGGGGTCATCTGCGGCGCAATCCCCGGCGCTATGGCTGCCTGGTGGTCGTGAGCCTGGTGTTTGCCGGGCTGGGGGGCACGATGTGGCGCGATTTCCAGCGTATCGATGCCGAGTCCGAGGCGCGCCAGCAAGCGCTGAACCCACGGCTGGAGGCTGAGCTGCGCCTGGGGGAGTTGAGTTTTCCGGCAGGCAGCCAGGCGCATCTGGTCACCCTCGACGCCGAGGACTGGCAGGGCAAACCCCAGGCCCACGGATTGGAGAGCCTGAAGGCCATCGAGCTGCCAGAGCCCCAGGATGTCCTCGGAATGCCAGTGTCGGCGATTGATTTTTCACCGGGCTACAGTGAATCGCGCCTGCGTCTGGAACAGGACCGGGTCATCGAGGACTGGTCCTGTGCCGCGAGCGAATGGGTGAGTTTCCGGCGCGAGGCGCAGGATACGTATCGTCCGAGCCGCTGGCGCTTTGACCAGTGCAACCTGGTTCCCGGTGTGCACGTGGCCGGTGTGATCTGGCCGGCCGGTACCGTGCTCAGTGGCGATCGCCAGGGCTGGATGTTGCGGGCCGAGGACGCCGACGACCTGGATATCGCCCTGGATGGTCTGCACCTGTCCTCGCTGCGCCTGTACCTCGACAGCCAACGGCGCGCCGAAAAGTGGGACGGGCAACTGGCGCGGCCCGCCACGCTGGGCGAATGGCTTTATCCACAGGGCACCCGGGTTCGTGGCGATGAGCGCGGCGCCTGGCTGTTCAGCCCCACCGGCGAGCACGACGCGATCAACCAGCGCACGGGCGAGAAGGTTGCCGAGGGACAGTCGATTCTCCAGCGGCGCGGTGATACCACCCCGGTGACCATCAAGCCCAACAGCGAAGTCGGGGTGATCGACTGGTTTGTCGTCACCCCGGCGCAATGAGTTCCTGTCAGCTCAACGCTGCTCGCTCTGGGGCGTGACCCGCAGCACTTCCTCGATGGTGGTCAGCCCCGCTGCGATCTTCTGCGCGCCGGACAGGCGCAGGCTGCGCATGCCGTCCTTGAACGCCTGGCGCCGCACCGCCAGCAGGTCGGTGTCGGCATGGATCAGCGCCTTGACGCTGTCACTGAGCAGCATGATCTCGTAGACCCCGGCGCGCCCGCGATAGCCGGTGTCACGGCATTCCAGGCAGCCGACCGCCTGTTGTGCTCCGCTGGGCAGAGGCGCCTGCCAGGGCCGGGTGAGGGTCTGCCAATCATCCTCCGACAGGGTCTGCGGCGCCTTGCAGTGCGGGCACAGGGTTCGCACCAGGCGCTGGGCCATGACCCCGAGCACCGTGGCCTTGATCAGGTAGTGCGGCACGCCCAGTTCGAGCAGGCGGCTGATGGCGCTGGGTGCATCGTTGGTGTGCAGGGTCGACAGCACCAGGTGGCCGGTCAGAGCCGCCTGGATCGCCATTTCGGCGGTTTCCAGGTCGCGGATTTCGCCGATCATGATGATGTCCGGGTCCTGGCGCATCAGCGCGCGTACGCCGCTGGCAAAGGTCAGGTCGATGTTGTGCTGGACCTGCATCTGGTTGAAGGCCGGCTCGACCATCTCGATCGGGTCTTCGATGGTGCAGAGGTTGACCTCCGGCGTCGCCAGTTTCTTCAGGGTGGTGTACAGCGTGGTGGTCTTGCCCGACCCGGTGGGGCCGGTGACCAGGATGATGCCGTTGGGTTGGCGCGTCATGTCCTGCCAGCGGCGCAGGTCCTCGGCGGAGAAACCGAGCTGGTCGAAATCCTTGAGCAGCACCTCCGGGTCGAAGATCCGCATCACCATCTTCTCGCCGAACGCGGTCGGCAGGGTCGACAGGCGCAGTTCCACTTCGCCGCCGTCCGGGGTCTTGGTCTTGACCCGGCCGTCCTGGGGTTTGCGCTTTTCCGCGACGTTCATCCGGCCCAGGCTCTTGAGGCGGCTGACGATCGCCATGGTGACCTGGGGCGGGAACTGGTAGACGTTGTGCAACACGCCGTCGATGCGAAAGCGTACGGTGCCCTGCTCGCGGCGCGGCTCGATATGGATATCGCTGGCACGCTGCTGGAAGGCGTACTGGAACAGCCAGTCGACGATGTTGACGATGTGCGCGTCGTTGGCGTCCGGCTCCTGGTCGCTGGCGCCGAGGTTCAGCAGTTGTTCGAAGTTGCCCAGGTTGTGGCCTTTCTGGTCGACCAGGGTGGCGCCGCTGACCGATTTGGCCAGGCGGAAGAACTCCACCGTGTAGCGCTGGATATCCGCCGGGTTGGCCACCACGCGGCGGATCGGTAGTTTGAGCACATGGCTCAGGTCGGCTTCCCAAGACTTGACGTGGGGTTGGGCGCTGGCCACGGTCACGCTGTCGTGGTCCACCGCCACGGCGAGGATCTTGTGGCGCTGGGCGAAGGCATAGGACATCAACGGCATGATCGCCGCGACATCGATCTTCAATGGGTCGATGCGCAGGTACGGCTGGCCGGCTTGCTGGGCCAGCCACAGGGTCAGGTTTTCCAGGTCCAGCGGCTTGCCGGAGCGGCTCAGGTCGGGCAAGTGCTGGCTGGCGATGAATTCAAGGGGGTGCAACTGGCTGTTCTGCAAGTTGCGCCGGGTGGTCATGGCGTGTTCGGCCGAGTCCTGGCTGATGAAGCCCTGGCTGACCAGCTCACGCAGCAGTTCATTGAGGTCCAGCCAGCGATCCTGGGTGAGAGAGGCGACGGGCATGCGGGCTCCTGGTTTGACGATGGTCCAGACGTAGTCCCTGTCTGACCCCGAAATGCCAAGAATAGTCGCGAGGCCGGCTGATGTCTGTGCCGATACCGGATCAGGGCTGGTGATTTTGTCGACGCGGACTCAGCCCGCCGCTTGCAGGGCCTGTGGTTGGGCGTGGGCCGACGACTGCAATTGCACGGAGAAGACGCTGATCAGGTTGCGCATTTTTTCCCCGATCACCTGCGCGCGGTGCCAACTCAGGCCGTCCAGTTCCAGCTCTATCAGGAACCGGCCGTCATGCTGCCGAGCCTGTACTTGCAGGGGCGTGAGCAGTTGCAGGGCGAACAGATTGAGCAGGCGGCAGAGCAGGTCCGGTTCGGCTTCGGCCTGCACCTGATAGTGCACCCGGCAGTGCGGATTATCGGAAGACCAGGTATCGGGGCGTGGAAGGGGGAGGGCATCAAGGTGGTACATGGTCTTTCTCCTGGATCGGCTGGAGAAATTTTTACATGCTGAGCCCGGTATTTCTTATCTATGATGGGCAGGTTTGGCATAAATAAGAATCGTATTATTCGTCTGATAAACAGTTTGGGGTATTTTTATGCAGGGTGAGCTGGATGCGTATGATCGTCGGATCCTGGCGTTGCTGCAGGAGGATGCTTCGCTGTCCAGTGCGCAGATCGCCGAGCAGGTAGGACTGTCCCAGTCGCCCTGTTGGCGGCGAATCCAGCGGCTCAAGGACGAGGGGGTGATCCGCTGCCAGGTGACGCTGCTCGATCGCAAGAAGATCGGCCTCAACACGCAGATTTTTGCCGAGGTGAAACTCAACGCCCACGGCCGTTCCAACTTCACCGAGTTCACCGAAGCGATCCGTGGTTTTCCCGAGGTGCTGGAGTGTTACGTGCTGATGGGCGCGGTGGATTTCCTGTTGCGGATCGTCACTGCCGATATCGAGGCGTACGAGCGGTTCTTCTTCGAGAAACTGTCGATGGTCCCGGGGATCCAGGAGGTCAACTCCATCGTTGCGCTGTCCGAGATCAAATCCACCACCAGCCTGCCGGTGTTGCGTTCCTGAGGTTCATTGGCCTCCTGGTCGCGGCAATGGCATCTGCAGCAGTGCCTTGACGATGGCATCACTCCAGGCCTTGTAGCCGGTGAGCGTCAGGTGCTGGCCGTCGATGGTTGCCCACTCGCCCTTGCTGGAGAACTGCAACGAATCGATGTAGCGGCAGGGTGCAACGCTCTTGCTGAGAAAGTCCGACATTGTTCGCACCCGCTCGTAGGTCTTGCCGTATTTGCCGCCTTCGCTGCCCCAGCTCGGCCCGACCCAGACGCACGGGCGTTGGTGGGCGGCGATGGCCTTGACCAGGCTGTTGGTCTGTTGCCAGATCCAGGCTTTGGGGAAGCTCGGTTTGTCGTAGCTGGCCATGGTGTCGCCCATGACGATCACGACGAGGTCGGGTTTGTCGCTGTCCAGCAGTTCGCCGATGGCTCGGGTCGAGGCATTGTCGAGTACCGTGGCTTCGGCATTGCCGCGCCGTTCGGCACCTCCGCAGGGGCTGGGCGTGGCCTTGAGCCAGTCGCCGGCGTTGGCTGCGCAGATACCCAGGGAGTGCACCTGGGCTCCCTGGCGGCTGAGGGCTTCATGCAGGGGATTGAGCAAAAAATACGGAGTCGCCAGGTGGCTGTCGCCGATGATCAGGAGAGTCAGGCCCGCCACGACCGATGAAGTTGCCATGTTGTGCGCTCCCGTGAGTCAGTTGGAGTAGGGCGAACGGTACGGGCTGACCGGCAAGGCCATCGGCCCGGTCATCTTTTCGAACAGGTAACGCAGGTACACCCCGGCGGTGACCTGGCGGTAATCCTGGGCGTTATCCAGCGCCAGTTCGCCACCCAGCAGCAGGTTCGAGCCGAGCCGGTATTCGCCTGCCACATTCAGGTTGTAGCCGACCCCGGTGCTGCTCTTGCCCGGATACGAGAGGTCGTTGGCGGCCTGCTCGGCGCTGTGCCCGGGAAAGTAGTCGGCGCCCCGCTGGTCGATGTACTGGACCCCCAGCGCGCCGTTGAGCCGATAGCTGAAACGTTCGGAACGCTGTGACCAACTGACCGGCACCGCCACCGAAAAGAAGGTCTGCGGGCTGAAATAGCCGCCGTGGCCATAGGTGAAGAAGCCCTGATTGTTTTCATAGGACAGCAGCATGCTGCTCAGGCCCACGGTGAGTTTGTCGTCGGGCTGGTTGTCCAGGTACCAGTAGATGCCGGCGCCCAGTTCGGCGCGGGTGTTGGACTCGACGTTATTGCCCACCAGCTTGTGCAGGGCGCCATAGCCATACAGCCCGACGTCCTGGTCGTCGTAGCCCAGCAAGGCGCGCCCGCCATTGGCCGTCACGCCGCCCCAACTGATGCCGGTACGGCGATCCTTGGCGCCGGCGAAGGAGGCCAGGCTGTCGGTGACCGGTCGCCGCGACAGCGCGATGCTGTAGTGCATGTTCGGGCTGGAGACCATCGGCTGTTCCAGGCTGATGCCGCCGATCACCGTGTTGTAGGTGAAGCCCACGGGACTGACACCGATGTCTGCCTTGATCCCGTGGAGCGGGCTTTCCACGGCGACCGCCAGGCCCACGCCACTGGCCTGCTGCGATCCGGGTGAGCCGCCGGGCAGGCCACTGCCGAAGCGGCCGAGGCTGTAGTCGCGGACGCTGCCGGCGTGCAACGAGACGGGCGTCACCCGTAGTGCGACGCGGTTGTCGCCGGCCGGCATGCTGGCTTCGAACGGCGCCTCGACGTCGGTCAACTTGCTCAGCCCCGATTCATTGTTGTTGCTGCGCACGCTCAGGCCCTGGGCGATGTAGGCACTGCGTTCCTGGAGAATCTCGCTCAGCGCCAGTTGCGCCGGGCTCAGGTCCTCCCGTTCGGCGTTACCGGAGCGCCGGCCTGCTGCGAAGGGGTTGCCGGCCAGCGCCGGATCGTCGTCCAGGCCGCCGTCGAGCAGGCTGTCGCGACGGCTGTAGAGCGCAGGTGCCAAGGCCGGGTCGGCGGGCATCGTATCGGCCGTCTCATTGCTGATGCGCAAAGGGTCTTCGTCAGGCGAGGCAACGCTACGCGGTTGGCCCGGCAGATCAAGGAAAGGGTTGTCGCCGTCGCTGTCGGCCGTTTCAGGTGCCGGGTTGGCGCGCCGCTGGCTGCCCTCGATGGCCACGGCCTGGCGCAGCAGGTCGGCAGCCTCGGCGCTCTTGCCCATGGCGCGGTAGGTGGCGGCGGCGCTGGTCAGCACCTTGGGCACCCCCGGCTTGAGGGCCAGGGCGGTCTTGAGGGCCTTGTCGGCGCGGGTATTGTCGTGGGCCTGGGCGGCGAGGCTGGCGACGCTCAGTTGCAGGTCGGCATTGCGCGGGTCGTTCTCCAGTAGCGGTTTGTAGAGGGCCATGGCCTTGGCGGTGTTGCCGCTGGCGCTGTACATCCGCGCCAGGGCCGCATTCGCCTGGGGATCACGAGGGGACTGGCGCAGGATCGGCTTGAGCATGTCGTAGGCGGCGACCAGGTTGCCCTTCTCGCGCAACTGGTCGGCCTGCTTGATCCGGTACAGCTTCACCAGGGCGGCATAATGACGACGGTCGCTGTCGTTCAGGCGCTCGCCCTGCAGGCTGCGCAGGATATCGGCGGCGTCGCTGTCCTGGTCGGCCTTGAACAGGGTGTCGGCGTAGAGCAGTTGCAGGCGGCTGGTGGGGCTCGGCGAGCGCTCCACCAGGTCGCGCATCAAGGCGACGCCTTGCCGTGGCTGGCCGGCGTCGATATAGGCCGAGGCCAGGATTGCCACGCGTTCGGGTTTGCCCTCGGTCAGCGCCTGACTGCGGGCGAGCAGTGCCTGGGCTTCCTGGCGCTGGCCGCGGCGGAGGTTGGCGACGGCGGCTTCGGTCTGCACATGCAGGGCGATTTCCTTGCCCAGTTCGTCCATCTCGCGACTGCGTTTGGCCGGTGGAATACGCGCCAGGCTGGCCTGGGCATCCTGCCATTCGCCCAGTTGCGCCGCCAGCAGGGTGCGGGTGTAGAGCGCGTCGGGTTGGTCGGGGTGGCGTTTGAGCAGGTCGTTGATCTGCTCCCGGGCAGCCTGGGGCCGGCCTTGGTCGAGATAGATCCGGGCGAGGGCGAAGCGGGTCCAGGCGTTGCCGGGGTCATCGGCCAGCGCCTGGCGATAGGCCTGTTCGGCAGCCTTTGTGTCGCCGCGCTGTTCGGCCACATGGGCCACCTGGGTGGCACGCAGGGAGCGGACGGAAACCTCGGCATTGAGTCTTGCCTGAGCGGCGGGCGACAGCGAGTCGATCAGCTTCAGCGCTTCATCGGCCTTGCCTTGCTGTGCCAGGACGCCGATCAGGCCGGTGAGGGCCTGGGGATCGTCGCGGTGATTGGCGAGAATTTTCCGGTAGGCGGCTTCGGCCTTCGCCAGTTGCCCTTGCTGTGCCTGCAGGTTGGCGAGCGCCGCCTGGCTGGCCGGTTGCCCAGGGCTCTGGCTGGCGGCCTGCTCGATCAGCGTGCGTGCCTGGTCCGGGCGCCCGGCTTTCTGCGCGGCGGTCGCACCGGCCATCAACCGCCAGTAGCGAACGTTGTCCAACGCCTGTCGCCAGGGCTGCCCAGCGGGTTGACGGGTGGCCCTGAGCAGCAGGTCTTCGGCTTCGTCCAGGCGTTCCTGTTTCTGCCGCACGATACCCAGGCCGCCCAAGGCGTCGGGGTCGTCGGGCTTTTCCCGCAGACGCGCCTGAAACGCTTGCTCGGCGGCGGCCAGGTCGCCGGCCTCGAGGGCCTGCAGGCCACGGGCGTCCTGCGGGTCGCGGCGCCAGGCGGCGGCTTTTGGCGTGCCGGCATTGGTGCGGGCGAGGGCCTTGCCCTTGTTCAGCAGTTCGCGGATTTCCTTGTCGTCCGGGTGGGCGGCGAGGAACTGTTCGAACAGCGGCACCTGCGCCGGCGCCGGTGGGCCGATCCAGGTCAGGGCGAAGCGCCAGGTTTCGTTGGCATCGCTGCCGACATCCTTGTCCTTGGCGAGGACGGCCAGGCGGCGGATACCTTCGGCGCGGGTATCGAGGTTGCGCACCAGGTGCTTGGCCAGGAACAGCGCCGCGGCATGGTCGTCGGGGTGTTCGCGCAGCAACCGTTCGAGGCCGGTGCGGGACTCCTGTTCGCCACCGCGTGAATAGCCCAGCATGAAGTAATACTCGCGGGCCAGGTCGCCTTGGGGCTGACGGCCATTGAACAGTTGCCGATAGACTTTCACCGCTTCGTCATACTGATTGCCATCGACCAGTTGCCGCGCCCTCGTCAACAACTGGGTCTGTTCGTCGTTGCCCAGGGCGATGTCCTGCTCCAGTTGCTGCGTCTGGTGCGGCGGTGGCACCAGCGCCTGCAGTCGGGCGAGGTACTTGCGCGCCTCGTCCGGGCGCTTGAGCTGCACGTTGCCAAGGCCCAGGCCATAGAGCGCCTCGGGCTGGTCGGGGGCGAGCAGCAGCAGTTTGTTCCAGGCGTCCATGGCCCGGTCGGGATTGTGCTGGGCCTGCCAGTAGCGGCCCTGTTCGATCAGTTGTGCCTGCGGGTCATCAGCCCGGACCGTGCTGCTGCCCAGCACCAGCAACACTGCTAGCGGCAGGGTCCGGCGCAGGCCCGTGCGCCTCGCCAGCCGGCTCATGACAGCCGCCGCTTGGCCTGGGCCCGCAGACCCAGGAAGATCAACGCGCAGAGCAGGGCGAAGCCAAGCAGGACGCTGAACAGCAGCCAGCCGAGATGTCGTGACAGCAACAACTGCAGATGGCGGAACCAGCCCAGTTGGCCGACATAGTACGGCTGGTCGGCGGTAAGGCTGATGATCTGTTTGTCCTGGATCACCGCCAGACGGCCCTGGATCAGCTCCTTGTAATCATCGCCGCCGATCATGGCCGCCGTCACTTCTTCCAGGCGGGACGGTTCGCTGCTGGCGATCACCACCACGCTGCGTCCGCTTTTCAGGGGCGACTCGAAACCGGCCAGGTAAGGCGTGCCGCTGCCCGACCAGGCCAGTGTGCTGCGGGTCTTGCGGACCGCTGCCTCGGAGTCGGGGCTGAACCAGTCGTGGATGCGCAGCGCCAGGTCGCTCAGGTCGAAGAAGTGATGGCTGCTTTCGCTGCGCGCCGGCATCGAGTCGGTCCAGAGCTTGAGCAGCGGCTGGTCGCTGGCGGAGGCCAGGACCAGCAGGTCCTTGTCGCTGACAGTCTCGACGTCGCGGGCCTGGATCACTTGTACGCCAGTCGTCGGGTAGCCGGTGGAATCACCGAAGCGACCGAAGACGGTCAGGTAGGCGCTGAGTACCTCGGGGCTGTTGGCGTCGGGCATGACCACGGCGGTTTCCGAGAGATCGGCGAGCCGGGTGAAGGGGAAGCCGCTGTCCCGGAACTTGGCCAGGTCGGGCATCGGCGTGTAGTGGTCCAGGCCGCTGAGGTCGAGGGTCGAGTCCGGCTCGATCTGGCCGCGCATGTCCTCGACGATGACATCCCGGCATTCGCCCTGCTTGATGTAGTCGTACATGTAGCGCAGTTGCAACTGGGCCTTGAAGGTGGAGATGTCCAGGGGCAGGTACAGGCTGGCCTCGCGGGGCAGGCTGTCATCTTTCTTCAGCCATTCCAGCCACTGCGGTTCGCCATTGAGATTGGGTATCGACGGCAGTTGCATCGAGCGGATCAGGTGGTCGTTGAGGTGCACCAGCAGGGCCGAGTTGGTCGAGAACTGCTGCGGCGTGTAGCGATACTTGAGCTGGAGCGGGGCGCCCCGGTTGCGCCATTCGTACAGGTCCGGTGGCAGGCGCAGGGGAATGATGATTTCCCGTGGGCTGTAGCCGGAGACATGCAATTGCTGGGCATCGACCAGTTCGCCGAGCTTGACCGGCCGGTCGGCCGGCAGCCAGTTGGGCGCATCGTAGGGAATCCGTACCGGCACCGGGTCCAGTCGGTCGATCAGCGCGGTGGCCCCGGACAACGCCTTGCTGCCCAGGGCAACGGCGAGGGCGGCGGTCTTGAGTTCGGCGTCGTTGCGCCCGCTGATCACCAGGAGCTTGCCGTAGGGGTCGTTGGGGTTGGTCATCATGGTCACGCTGGGGCCGGTGGCCGGGTTGCCCGACAGTTCGCCCAGGGGCAGGGCATCGCGGCGGGTAACCAGCACGATGGCATTCCCGCGGCTGGGCAACTGGCCGATGCTGGCGGGAAAGGTCGCGGTCCGGTAGCTGGCCAGCGCGCCAAACTTGGACGACAGTGCGGCGGCCGCTTCCAGCTTGGCGGGGCCGGGAGCTGCGTCGAAGACAAACGGCAGCTTCAAGGGCCGGGCGTCGTGGCGATCGAAAAATGGTGCTGGCAACAGGGCCAGGTCGTTCTTCAGCGCGATGGGCGAGTACTGGATGTTCAACTGACTGTCATTGCTGACCCTGGCCCATAGGCTCGAGTGCAATGGGTCTTCGCACTGCATGGTGTAGTGGCCGATCAGTTGCAGGTCGATCCGGTTGAAGTCGGTGACCAGCCGCGCTGGAATCTCGACCACTTTTTCCAGGTCCTTGCCGGCCTCTTCCTTCGGCAGCGGCAGGCTGGCGGCGACCTTGTCGTTGACCAGCACGTTGAGCTGCGACAGCTCGGGCAGCATGGACGGTGAATAGCTGAACCGCAGCACCAGTTGCACGCCGGTGACGACCTGGTCGGTACGGATGCCGAAATCGGCGCTGTCGGTGGACTCGACCCCCCGCAGGTACATGGGATCGCGGCGCCCGAGTTGCTTGAAGCTCAGGCTGTAGCTGTTAGCGGGGCTTGCCTGTGGCAGCGGGCTGACAGCCGGCGCAGTGGTCGTGTTGCCCTGGACCTCGGCTGGCGGCAGGGCGCTGCCAATTGCGGGGAACAGACTGCCGCAGGCCAGCAGTGCCAGGGCATAACGGGTGCAGCGTCCCGCGCTGCCAACGGAGGAGGTCGTGGTCATGGCGTGTCCAGGGCGGAGGTGGAAGAGGCGCGGCGCCTTGCGGGCAGCGTAGGGAACAGGCGTACGGTGGCCTTGAGCAGTTCGCCAATCCCATGCAGACCGATGACGCTGACTTCGCGCAGGGCCGCGAGGGGTGAATCCGGTTTGCCGGTGCCCCAGTTCATCGCCCAGGTGTCGGCGCGGGCGAAGGTCAGGTGGACCAGGTCGCTTTGCTGGTGCAGGGTCATCGGCTCGAACTGGATACCGATGTTGCTGCCTTGGCTTGAGACTACGGTGCCATCGAAGTCGTAGTGTTGCCCATGGCGGAACAGAGAAACCCGCAGGCGTTCGCCCCGTGGAATCGACAGGCCTTCGCCCAGGCTGAGCCCCAGGCCATGTTGCGAGAAATCCTCGGTGGTGCCTTGCAGCACTCGGCCATCGGCCTGTTGCAGGCTGACCGGCAATTGCGCCTCGACCCGTGGTTCGCTGCGGATCTGCCGGCTTTCGCTGGCGACCGCGAGGGCCGCGCTGGTCACCATCACGTTGTACATCGCCCAGATCTGGTTGAGCAGCACGGTGATGTCGGTGGTGTCGTCGGCTCCGATGTAGTCGTAGAGGCCGAAGAGCACGCCGGTGATGTTCAACAGCAGTAGAACGATATAGGGGCGGGCCATCTTCCAGTCGAAGAACTCCGGGTGCAGGTCGCCGCCCTTGTCGGTGACGTTGAAGTGCCCGGAGCGGGGGTTGATCATCGCCTTGAGTACCGGCGGCAGGATGTACCAGGCCAGGACCGTCTCGTAGACCTCGTTCCAGTACGAATGGCGGAACCGCCCCTGGATGCGCGAGTTGGTCAGGTTGGCCAGCAGCAGGTGCGGGAATGCGTAGGCGGCCACCATCAGTGGTGCGGCATGAAAGATCTGCGCACCGAAAATCAGGTAGGCCAGCGGCGCGGTGAGAAACACCATGCGCGGGAAACCGTAGAAGAAGTGCAGCATGGCGTTGGTGTAGCAGACGCGCTGGCCGAGGGTCAGCCCGCGTCCGAGCATGGGGTTGTCGGTGCGGAAGATCTGGGTCATGCCCCGGGCCCAGCGAACGCGCTGGTTGATATGTCGCGCCAGGTTCTCGGTGGCCATGCCGGCTGCCTGGGGCAAGGCCAGGTAGGCAGTGTTGTAGCCGGCGCGGTTGAGCTTGAGCGAGGTGTGGGCGTCTTCGGTGAGGGTGGTTTCGTCCATTCCGCCGATGGCCTGCAGCGGCGCGCGGCGCATCAGGGCGCAGGAACCGCAGAACATGGCGGCATTCCACAGATCATTGCCGTCCTGGACCAGCCCGTAGAACAGCTCGCCTTCATTGGGGACCGAGTGCCAGGTATCGAGGTTCTTCTCGAATGGATCGGGCGAGAAGAAACAGTGCGGGGTCTGCAGCATGGCGAGCTTGGGATCCTTGAGGAACCAGCCCATGCTGATCTGCAGGAAGGAGCGCGACGGCACATGGTCGGCATCGAAGGCGGCGATGTACTCGCCGTGGGTGACCTTGAGTGCCGCGTTGAAATTGCCGGCCTTGGCATGCAGGTTGTTGTCGCGTGTCAGGTAGTGCACGCCGACGCTTTCGCAAAACGCGCGGAAATCCTCGCGGCGGCCGTCGTCCAGCACATGCACCCGCAGCTTGTCCTCGGGCCAGTCCAGTCCCTGGGCGGCGAACACGGTGATCTTGACGATCTCCAGGGACTCGTTGACCGTGGTGATGAACACATCGACGCTCGGCCAGTCCTCGGGCGCCTGCTCCAGCAGGATCGGCCGGCGCTTCAGCGGCCAGGCGGTCTGCACGTAGCCGAAGACCAGCACCACCAGCGCGTAGAGTTCGGCCACCACCAGCGTGTAGCCGAACAGGGTGTCGTGGAAGCTTTCCAGTTCCAGGGTTTCGCTCAGGCGCCAGTACATGTAGCGCAGCGAGGCGATCAGCGACAGGCTGATCATCGCGATGATCGGCAGGCGCCCCCCGAAGCGCCGCAGCACCAGCGCCGCGATCACCAGGGCAAGACCGAGCAGAAACTGTTGGGACAGGCTCGCCGGTGCGCTGATGACGCCGGCCAAGACCACCACGCAGAGCAGCGCCGCGCACAGCAGCAGGAGCCTTTGCAGGTGCTCGGGCCATTGCCGGATGCGCCTGAGGCTGGTGCCGAGCAGGCGTTCGATGCGACGTTCGAGGGTCATGGCAGGCGCGGCTCCAATTGGTCATGAAGCTTGTCGGCGATGGCCAGGATGTCCCGGCAACCCTGGGCATCGGCGGCCTGTTCGAACGGGTTGCACTCGTAGGCCAGGGCCTCTGAGATGGCTTCGTCCCAGGCGACCGTCCCGAGCAGTTGGGGTTTGAGCTGGTTCTCGAGGATCTGCGCGATATCCACGGACAACCCATGGGAACTGTCCACGCCGTTGATCACGAACCGGCAGGTGGCGGGCCGTTCGCCGCCCAGGTGGGGAGCGAGGGTGCTGACCAGATGGTCGAGCGCGGCGTGGGAGGCGGCGTCGGGCCGCACGACGGCGATGATCAGGTCGGCCATGTGCAGGGCCTGTTCCTGGAAGACGCTGCTGCCGGCTGCGGTGTCGATGATCAACGTGTCATGGGCGCCAAGGCCGAGCGTGGCCAGGTGCCGGGCGAGCCAGTGCGGGTCGTTTTCGAGCTGGCGTTCGAGGGTGTGCAACTGCTGCGGTTCGCTTTCGCCAAAGGCCAGCAACCGAGTGCTGGCGTAGCCGCTCTTGGCGAGGTCCTGCCAGCCCCGGCCTTCCAGGCTGGCCCGGCAGATGCCTGTCGCCTGCGGGAGGATGCCCAGGTGCTGGTGCTGGGCGTTCTGTGGGTCGAGTTCGAGCACCAGGGCCTGCCGGTCGGCGCTGTTGAGCAGTACCGCGAGCAGGCTGGCCAGGGTGCTGCGGCCCACGCCGCCACGGGTCGAGACCACGGCGACAATCCGTGCCGCCACCTGCGGCATGGCGGTGACCTGGCGTGGTTGCCCGGACTGCGCCTGGCGCTGGCGTACGAGGTCGCCGAGCAGCGTGCGCAAGGGGGGCGAGGGGTTCTGGCCGGCCATCGTCGGCTCGGCGGCGGGCACCCGGGGTGGTTCCGTGGCGGGTATTGGTGTTGGCGAGTGAGGGTAGTCAGGCGCGGGGAGCGGCTTTTCGGCGAAGACCCGGGCCACCTCGATTTCCCGATAGCGGTCGGTGCTGGCGCCGAACTTGCGCATCAGGTTTCTGACATCATCGTCGTCTGAAGGCTGCATGACAGTATCCGTACCATTCCAGAAGATCTTGAAAGGGGACAGATACGGCTAATCACACAATGCCGTCGTACTGCATGCCGTCAGGCACACGATGGTGTTCTTAAAGGTGTCGCCTGCGTGTCTTGTCGATAGAACCCAAGGAACTTGGGAATGTTCCTGGCGGTTTTATCGTGCTAGTCAGGTTCAAATGTAGACCAGATTTTCCCCTGCAAGGAAATTTTGCTGGCCTGTGTCGTTGCGGAGCTTGCTCGCGAGGTCATGGCGACCTTGATGGCCTCTTCGCGAGCAAGTCGGATCGCCGCACCGCCTGCTCCTGCAGGGTTGTGCTGCCGTTACAGGCGCGACAGGGCTTTCCAGGCACGGCCCTGGGAGACGGTCAGGGCCTGCTGGACCCGTGCTTCCAGCACTTCATCGCTGATATCCAGCTGCGCCAACTGCGCCAGCTTGTTCAGTTCGCCGAACAGGCGGTCCAGCTCCGGCAGTTCCAGCACGCCGCGGGCCAGGTGCAGCCAGGCCTGGAGGCGCTCGATACGTGGCAGTTGTTCGGCCAGATCTTCCGGCTGCTGCTGGTAGCGACCCAGTTGCAGCGACGCGGCTTCCTCGGCCAGCAGGCGCGGCAGCCAGCTCTGCAACTGCGCGGCACCCTGGCGATTGCCACGGCCGGGACGTTCGACGGTCCAACTGCGAGCCAGCAACCAGCGCGAGGTGTTCAACGAGAACTGACCCCAGCGCACGTCCTCCAGCTCTTCGAGGAACTGCTCTGGCGCGACCTTGCGCACGTCTTCGTCTTCCAGGCCGGCGTTGACCAGCGGGCGCCAGTCCTCCAGCAACGCATCCAATGCCTTGCGCAGTTCGCTGGTCGATTGCCGTGGTGCTACCTGACCGAGGCTGCCGACCAGGGCCCGCAGTTCGATCAGTTGCTGCAACCAGTCCTGCAGCAGACGCCAGTGGCCGTTGAAGCGGTATTGTTCGGCCAGTCGCTGGCTGCTGCCGAGCAGATGCCAGGCCAGCGCCGCGAAGGCGTCGTCCACGGTGGTTTCGGCGGTCAGTTGCGGCGCCGGCAGGCTCAGCGAATAGCTGTTGGCGTCGAACAGCCGGTAGCCACGCTCGGCCTTGCTGATATCGCAGGGCATCAGCGCCAGTTTCTCGGCCAGTTCGGCGGCCAGTTCCAGCAGCGCCTCGGGTTCGCCTTCGCGCAATTCCAGCTCCAGCTCGCAGATTTCTTCCTTCTGCTTGCCGGCGATGACGAAGCCCAGGTCCAGCGCGGCCTCGATCACTACCTTGGACTTGCCCCGGCCCCAGGCGATTTCGGCGCGTTCGCGGACGAAGTCGGTGGTGAAGATCGGTTTGAGGGTTTTCTTGTCCAGCTCGGCCAGTGGCTCCGGCCAGCATTCGCCGTCGAGTTTTTTCAGATCCAGCTTGGCCTTGGCCAGGTGCCAGTCGTACTCGTTGCGCTCCGACAGACCGGCGACGCTCTGGCCGCGGGTCTTGAGGGTCTGGATCACTTCTTCGCCGTCACGGCGCAGGCGCAGGGCAACCTTGGCCTTGGCCAGATCGCGTTCGGGCGTGTCGAAATACTGATTCATCAGATCACGACGTTCCCAGCCGCTTTTGTTGCGCTTCTTCAAGAGCGGGTGCTCGCGCAGGGCGGCGAGGGTTTCGCGGCTGACGCGGAGTTTGATTTCGGTTTCTTTCTGCATGGCCGGAAAATCCAGGATCGGGAGTGCGGCCGGGGAAAAGAGTGGCCGCCTTGGGGTATGCAGTGTACAGGACAAGCGCATGGCACGTGTCGTGGCGGTTTATTCCTGGCGCCGGATGGCTCTATGATGGGGCTCGTCCGGGACCATGAGGCCTACGCGATCCCTGTAGGAGCCCGGCTTGCCGGCGAATGGGCCCGCAAGCCTTGCCCGGAGCCATGGGCCCTCCCAAATGAAGGGGAGTTTGCACCTGACGTGTTGTGAATGAGGAGCAAGCGCATGCCTTTGCCATCGATGAAAGACCAGTTCGCTGCCCTGATCGCAGTCCCCTCCGTCAGTTGCACCCAGCCGGCGCTGGACCTGAGCAACCGTCCGGTGATCGATCTGCTGGCCGACTGGTTGAGTGACCTGGGCTTCACCTGCGACATCCAGCCGGTCAGCCCCGGCAAATACAACCTGCTCGCCAGCTTCGGCAGCGGTCCCGGCGGCCTGGTGCTGGCCGGCCACAGCGATACCGTGCCGTTCGACGAAGCGCTGTGGCAGACCGACCCGCTCAAGCTCAGCGAGGTCGATGGCCGTTGGGTTGGCCTGGGCAGTTGCGACATGAAGGGCTTCTTCGCCCTGGCGATCGAGGCGGTCAGGCCGCTGCTCGATCAACCGTTCAAGCAACCGCTGCTGATCCTCGCGACCTGCGACGAGGAAAGCTCGATGTCCGGTGCCCGTGCCCTGGCCGAGGCCGGGCGGCCGCTGGGCCGCGCAGCGGTGATCGGCGAGCCGACCGGACTCAAGCCGATCCGCCTGCACAAGGGCGTGATGATGGAGCGCATCGACATCCTGGGCCGCAGCGGTCACTCGTCCGACCCGAGCCTGGGGCACAGTGCCCTGGAAGCCATGCATGACGTGATCGGCGAACTGCGGGGGCTGCGTGGACAGTGGCAGCGCGAGTACAACAACCCGCAATTCACGGTGCCGCAACCGACCCTGAACCTGGGCTGCATCCATGGTGGCGACAACCCCAACCGCATTTGCGGCCAATGCGCCCTGGAGTTCGACCTGCGGCCGCTGCCGGGCATGGACCCGAGCCTGCTGCGCGCGGCGATTCGCGCCAAGCTCGAACCCCTGGCCGAGCGACATCAGGTCAAGATCGACTATGCGCCACTGTTCCCCGAGGTGCCGCCCTTCGAACAGCTGGCTGATGCCGAACTGGTGCGTATCGCCGAAAAACTCACCGGGCACCGTGCACAAGCGGTAGCGTTCGGCACCGAAGCACCTTATCTTCAACGGCTGGGTTGCGAGACCCTGGTACTCGGCCCTGGCGACATCGCGTGTGCGCACCAACCGGGGGAATACCTCGAAATGTCACGTTTGCAGCCTACTGTAGAGCTGTTGCGCGAACTGATTGAACATTATTGCTTGAGCCCGGCCCCGACCTTGCGTTAAATGCCAGGCCAAACCATCCATTACCGATAAGGAGAGCGCGCGTGTCGCCAAGCCTGTTCCGACGATAACCAACAGCCTGTTGTGCGTTTTCACGTTGCACCCATTTTTCATTGGCTGTTTTTTATACAGGTCAGGTCATGCCCGAATACGTTAACTGGCTTCGCCATGCGTCTCCCTATATCAATGCCCACCGCGATTGCACCTTTGTCGTCATGTTGCCCGGCGACGGTGTCGAGCACCCCAACTTCGGCAATATCGTCCACGACCTGGTGCTGCTGCACAGCCTTGGCGTACGCCTGGTGCTGGTGCATGGCTCGCGCCCGCAGATCGAAAGCCGCCTGGCCGCCCGTGGCCTGACTCCGCACTATCACCATGGTATGCGTATTACCGACGCGGCGACCCTGGAATGCGTGATCGATGCGGTCGGCCATTTGCGCATCGCCATCGAGGCGCGCCTGTCCATGGACATGGCGGCTTCGCCGATGCAGGGCGCGCGCCTGCGCGTCGCCAGCGGCAACCTGGTGACGGCGCGGCCGATCGGGGTGCTCGAAGGTGTCGACTATCACCACACCGGTGAAGTGCGCCGGGTCGACCGCAAGGGCATCAACCGCCTGCTCGACGAGCGCTCCATCGTGTTGTTGTCGCCGCTGGGCTACTCGCCCACCGGGGAAATCTTCAACCTGGCCTGCGAAGACGTGGCGACCCGTGCGGCGATCGACCTGGGTGCAGAAAAACTCCTGCTGTTCGGTGCCGATCACGGCTTGATCGATGAAAATGGCCGTCTGGTCCGCGAACTGCGCCCGCAACAGGTGCCTGCGCACCTGCAGCGCCTGGGCAGCGATTACCAGGCCGAACTGCTCGATGCGGCAGCCGAGGCTTGCCGTGGCGGTGTAGCCCGTAGCCATATCGTCAGTTATGTCGAAGACGGTGCGCTGCTGACCGAACTGTTCACCCGTGACGGTGGCGGTACGCTGGTCGCCCAGGAGCAGTTCGAACGGGTCCGTGAGGCGGCGATCGAAGATGTCGGCGGCTTGCTCGACCTGATCAGCCCGCTGGAAGAGCAGGGCATTCTGGTGCGGCGTTCGCGCGAAGTGCTGGAGCGCGAGATCGAGCAGTTCAGTGTGGTCGAGCGTGAGGGGATGATCATCGCCTGTGCGGCGCTGTACCCGATTGCCGATTCGGATGCCGGTGAGCTGGCGTGCCTGGCGGTGAATCCTGAATATCGTCACGGCGGTCGCGGCGACGAATTGCTCGAGCGCATCGAGGCCCGTGCCCGGGAGCAGGGCCTCAAGACCCTGTTCGTTCTCACCACCCGGACCGCGCACTGGTTCCGTGAGCGCGGATTTGTCTCGAGCAGCGTTGAGCGCCTGCCGAGTGCGCGGGCGTCGCTGTACAACTATCAGCGTAATTCGAAGATCTTCGAGAAGGCGCTCTGACCTTCAGCCCTTGAGCAGGGCTTGAGGGTCTCTTCGCGGCCAAGTCGGATCGCCGCACCGCCGGCTCCTACAGGGTTTTGTGTCGTACATAGACTTTGTCTAGGGTACGAACCCTGTAGGAGCCGGCCTTGTCGGGACGTCGAACCGCCGCGAACGCGTCAGACTTGCTGGCGCGTCAGTTACTGATTGCCAGGATACTCGCCTGGTACGACCCGACGAACACGTCGAAATCGCCCACTTCGTTCTGCTCCAGCTCCAACTGCTGGACCAGCGACTGGCGGGCGCTTTCCTCGAACGCGGTCTGCTCTTGCTTGCTCAACGGCTGATTACGGAAATATTCGGCATGGGCCAAGCTTTGGCGCATGGAGAACTGGGCGAAGCTTTCCTTGTGCTCGGTCATGCTCGCCAGCACCCGCGCCGACGGGGTCAGGGACGCATCCTTGATCTTCGCCAGTTGCTCGTCCAGCGCCTTGCTGTGGGCATCGCCGCCATGGCTCTGGTCCAGCAGCGCGGCCAGCGGTGCGATCCGCTCCAGCAGTTCGGTGGCCCACGCCTTCATGTTCACCGCCTGGCCGTCACGCTGCAATTGCAGGCCTGGACGCCGGCCTTCCTTGACCACAGTGAGGAAGTTCGAGGTGGCATTGCTGCACTCGCCGCTTGCGAGTTGCGGGCTGTCGTTCAGCGCGCAGTACAGCAGGAAGGCGTTGAGGAAGCGGGCTTCGTCCAGATCGATGCCGGTCGGCAGGAACGGGTTGATGTCCAGGCAGCGCACCTCGACGTATTGCACGCCCCGGGCCATCAGCGCCTGGATCGGCCGCTCGCCGGTGTAGGTCACGCGTTTCGGGCGAATATTGGAGTAATACTCGTTTTCGATCTGCAGGATGTTGGTGTTGAGCTGGACCCACTCGCCATCCTTGTGGGTGCCGATCTCGACATACGGCGCATAGGGAGTCGCCACCGCCTTGCGCAGACTGTCGGTATAGCTGCTCAGGTCGTTGTAGCACGGTGTCAGGCCGGCCTGGGCGTTGCTCTGGTAACCGAGGTCGCTCATGCGCAGGCTGGTGGCGTAGGGCAGGTACAGCGTTTCGGCGTCGAACTGTTCCAGCGAATGTGAGCGGCCGCGCAGGAATCCGGCATCCAGCGCCGGCGAGGCGCCGAACAGGTACATCAGCAGCCAGCTGTAGCGGCGGAAGTTGCGGATCAGGGCGATGTAGGCCTGCGACTGATAGTCGCGATCGGTGCCGGTAAAGCCCTCGGCCTGCTTGAGCACAGGCCAGAGTTTTTCCGGCAGCGAGAAATTGTAGTGAATCCCGGCAATGCACTGCATGGTCTTGCCGTAGCGCAGGGCCAGGCCCTGGCGGTACACATACTTGAGCTTGCCGATGTTCGAGGTGCCGTAATAGGCGATCGGGATATCTTCCTCGGCCGGCAGCGGGCAAGGCATCGACGGACTCCACAGGTACTCGTTGCCGAGTTTGCTGTAGGCGAAACGATGAATGCTTTCCAGGCTACCGAGGGTGTCGGCCGGGTCTTTCAGGGCCGGAGTGATGAATTCCAGCAGCGACTCGGAATAGTCCGTGGTGATCTGCTCGTTGGTCAGCGCCGAGCCGAGTTCTTCCGGGTGCGGTGTCTGCGCCAGTCGACCTTCACGGGTGACGCGCAGGCATTCGCGCTCGATGCCGTGCAAGCACTGTTCGAGCAGGGAGAGGTGGTCGCGCTCGCCGAGCAGAGCCAGGCGGCGGTTGAGAAGTTCGCTCAAGTTGGATTCCTTCACGCGTCGGTCGCCCCAATATGGGGGTGGGCAAGACGGTCTACAAGGGTGAAGTGGAGAACTGGCGTTGTCGCCTGGTAAATGTCAGAAAACGCCGACACTTCTTCCCTGAGTCGGGCACGGTGTCGGAGGAAAACTCCGACACTGCGCTTGCAGTGTCGAAATTAACCCAAATCGAGACGGGACAGCTAGAGAACAGCGAACGTACCTTGTGCTTTCGCGACAAGTTTGTCGCCCTGATGCACATCGGCTTCGACTACCAGGGTGCGGCGACCGGGGTGGATGACCCTGGCGGTGCACAACACCTCGCCTTCGGCCACCGCCCGCATGTAGTTGATCTTGCACTCGATGGTAGCGCTACGCTGGTCGAAACCATGGGTGGCCGAGCAGGCCAGGCCCATGGTGATATCCACCAGGCTGAACAGCGCGCCGCCGTGCAGCACGTTGCCACGGTTGCGCAGTTGCGGCGTCAGCGCCAGGGTCACCTCGGCAACGCCGGTGTCCAGGCGTTGCACGCGGCAGCCGAGCAACTCGCTGAAGGCGCTCTGGGTCAGGCCGTCAGGAATTTCCATCAACGCTTCTTCAACTGCTTGGCGTTGGCGAACAGCGAGGCCATGGCCTGGTTGGCCGGGGCTGCGGTTTCCTTGCGCGGGGCGTTGTTCTGCGACTGGCGTGGTGCCGAGCCCGGACGCGAGCCACGGGCACCGTCGATCTTCTCGCCCGGGGTGTCGCCCATGCGCATCGACAGGCCGACGCGTTTGCGCGGGATGTCGATTTCCATGACCTTGACCTTGACCACGTCGCCGGCCTTGACCGCTTCACGCGGGTCCTTGACGAACTTCTCCGACAGCGCCGAGATGTGCACCAGGCCATCCTGGTGGACACCGATGTCGACGAAGGCACCGAAGTTGGTCACGTTGGTCACCACGCCTTCGAGGATCATTCCCAGTTCGAGGTCCTTGAGGTCTTCGACACCGTCCTGGAACGCGGCGGTCTTGAACTCGGGGCGTGGGTCGCGGCCCGGTTTGTCCAGTTCCTGCAGAATGTCGGTGACAGTCGGCAGGCCGAAGGTCTCATCGGTGAACTTCTTCGGGTCCAGGCGCTTGAGGAAGCCGCTGTCGCCGATCAGCGAGCGGATATCGCGGTCGGTTTCGGCGGCGATGCGTTGCACCAGCGGGTAGGCTTCCGGGTGCACTGCGGAGGCGTCCAGCGGGTTATCGCCGTTCATCACGCGCAGGAAGCCTGCGGCCTGCTCGAAGGTTTTTTCGCCCAGGCGCGGGACTTTTTTCAGGGCGGCGCGGGTCTTGAACGCGCCGTTTTCGTCACGGTGGCTGACAATGTTCTGCGCCAGGGTGGTATTGAGGCCGGAGATCCGTGCCAGCAGCGCCACCGAGGCGGTGTTGACGTCGACGCCGACGGCGTTCACGCAGTCCTCGACCACCGCGTCCAGGCCACGGGCCAGCTTCAACTGCGAAACGTCGTGCTGATACTGGCCGACACCGATGGATTTCGGATCGATCTTCACCAGTTCGGCCAGAGGATCCTGCAGGCGGCGGGCGATGGACACCGCGCCACGGATCGATACGTCGAGGTCCGGGAATTCCCGCGCGGCCAGTTCCGATGCCGAGTACACCGAAGCGCCGGCCTCGGAAACCATGACCTTGGTCAGGCGCATGGCTGGGTATTTCTTGATCAGCTCGGCGGCCAGTTTGTCGGTTTCGCGGCTGGCGGTGCCGTTGCCGATGGCGATCAGGTCCACCGAGTGCTTGGCGCACAACGCGGCGAGGATGGCCAGGGTCTGGTCCCACTTGTTATGCGGCACGTGCGGGTAGACGGTGGCGTGGTCGAGCAGCTTGCCAGTGGCGTCCACCACGGCCACCTTGCAGCCGGTACGCAGGCCGGGGTCGAGCCCCAGCGTCGCGCGCGGACCCGCCGGGGCGGCCAGCAGCAGGTCGTGCAGGTTGTGGGCGAAGACGTTGATCGCCTCGGTTTCCGCGCCATCGCGCAGCTCGCCGAGCAGATCGGTTTCCAGGTGGGTGTAGAGCTTGACCTTCCAGGTCCAGCGCGCCACTTCGCCCAGCCACTTGTCTGCGGGACGGTTCTGGTTCTGGATGCCGACATGCTGGCTGATCATGCTTTCGCAGGGATGCAGCGTGCCGGGCAGATCGTCACCGACTTTCAGCGAGGAGGCGAGAATGCCCTCGTTGCGGCCACGGAAGATCGCCAGGGCACGGTGCGACGGCATGCTCTTGAGAGGTTCGTCGTGTTCGAAGTAGTCGCGGAACTTGGCACCTTCCTCTTCCTTGCCGGCGACCACGCGGGCACTGAGGATCGCTTCCTGCTTGAGAAAGCTGCGCAGTTTTTCCAGCAGGCTGGCGTCTTCGGCGAAGCGCTCCATCAGGATGTACTTGGCGCCCTCGAGGACGGCCTTGGTGTCGGCGAAGCCTTTTTCGGCATCGACGAAGCGCGCCGCTTCGCTTTCCGGCGTCAGCGACGGATCGTTGAAGAGGCTGTCGGCCAACTCGCCGAGGCCGGCTTCCAGGGCGATCTGGCCCTTGGTGCGGCGCTTCTGCTTGTACGGCAGGTACAAGTCTTCGAGGCGGGTCTTGGTGTCGGCGAGCTGGATGTCGCGGGCCAGGGCAGGGGTCAGCTTGCCTTGCTCCTCGATGCTGGCGAGGATGCTAGCACGCCGTTCGTCGAGTTCTCGCAGATAACGCAGGCGTTCTTCCAGGTGCCGCAGTTGGGTGTCGTCCAGGCTGCCGGTCACCTCTTTGCGGTAACGGGCGATGAAGGGTACGGTCGAACCCTCATCCAATAGGGCGACGGCCGCTTCGACCTGTTGTGGGCGTACGCCGAGTTCTTCGGCGATGCGGCTGTTGATGCTGTCCATAAAACCACCTGACAAAGTGTGAAATCAGGCAAGCCGGGCCTTTGGGCCTGTCGGGCGTGCCTGGTTTGGGATCAAAAGGCGCACCTTGTGACCCGTGAAATCAGCACATTGCTGTGAGCCTTTGAAAAAAGATGGCATCGAACAGCAATGATCAGACGTTGCCTGACGCAGAAGGCGGGGCATTATAACCAGCGTTCCGGGCTTGGGGGGATTGTGCGCGTGTAGGCATAAAACGGTGTTTGCTGGTAGTCGAGGAAAAATCTGCTAACAATGCACAGGATACGCAGGAGAGCCTGCTGGCCCCATAATGCGCGCCGAGATCAAAGGAGCAACCCATGAGCAGCACTGCACAAACTGCTGAAGGCGAAAAAATTCTCATCGTGGACGACGATCCGGGGCTGAGCAGCCTGCTGGAGCGTTTTTTCACCAGCAAGGGCTATCGTGCCCGCGCGGTGGCCAACACCGAGCAAATGGATCGTCTGCTGTCCCGTGAAGTGTTCAATCTGGTGGTGCTCGACCTCATGCTGCCGGGTGAAGACGGCTTGACGGCCTGCCGTCGCCTGCGTGCGGCGAACAACCAGGTGCCGATCATCATGCTCACCGCCAAGGGCGACGAACTGAGCCGGATCAAGGGCCTGGAACTGGGCGCCGACGACTATCTGGCCAAGCCGTTCAACCCCGACGAACTGATGGCGCGGGTCAAGGCCGTGCTGCGGCGCCAGTCTGCGCCGGTTCCGGGCGCCCCGGGCAGCGAGGACGAGAGCGTCACCTTCGGCGACTACGAGTTGTCCCTGGCCACCCGCGAGCTCAAGCGCGGTGAAGAAGTGCACATGCTCACCACCGGCGAATTCGCCGTGCTCAAGGCGCTGGTGATGCACGCCCGTGAACCGCTGACCCGCGACAAGCTGATGAACCTGGCCCGTGGTCGCGAGTGGGATGCGTTGGAGCGTTCCATCGACGTGCAGATCTCCCGTCTGCGTCGCATGATCGAGCCCGATCCTTCCAAGCCGCGCTACATCCAGACCGTCTGGGGTGTAGGTTACGTATTCGTGCCGGATGGCGCCGCGACCAAGTGATCGGTGATTTGTAGGAGCGAGTTGTCCGGGTGTGCGAAAGCCGCCCGGACAAGTCGCGATCCGCAATTGTGCGAGCCCGTCCGCTCGCTCCTGCAAAGTATGTAGCGGCCGTATTTATGAAAACCCCTCTCTGGTTTCCCCAAAGCTTTTTCTCGCGCACCCTCTGGCTGGTGCTCATCGTGGTGTTGTTCTCCAAGGCGCTGACCCTGGTCTACCTGCTGATGAACGAGGACGTCCTGGTGGACCGCCAGTACAGCCATGGCGTGGCCCTGACCCTGCGTGCCTACTGGGCCGCGGACGAGAGCGACCGCGACAAGATCGCCGACGCGGCGGGACTGATCCGCGTGGTCAGCGGCGGCGTGCCCGAAGGCGAGCAACACTGGCCGTACAGTGAGATCTACCAACGCCAGATGCAGGCCGAACTGGGTGCCGACACCGAGGTCCGTCTGCGCATGCATGCACCGCCGGCCCTCTGGGTGCGCGCGCCGAGCCTGGGGGCGGGCTGGCTGAAGGTACCGCTGTACCCGCATCCGTTGCGTGGGCAGAAGATCTGGAGCGTGCTGGGCTGGTTCCTGGCTATCGGGTTGCTGTCGACGGCATCGGCCTGGATTTTCGTCAGCCAGCTCAACCAGCCGTTGAAACGCCTGGTCTTCGCCGCCCGGCAACTGGGCCAGGGCCGCAGCGTGCGCCTGCCGATCAGCGATACCCCGAGTGAAATGACCGAGGTGTACAGCGCCTTCAACCAGATGGCCGAAGATGTCGAGCAGGCCGGTCGCGAGCGTGAGCTGATGTTGGCCGGGGTTTCCCACGACCTGCGCACGCCGTTGACCCGTCTGCGTCTGTCCCTCGAATTGATGGGCGATCACAGCGACCTCAGCGAGGACATGGTGCGGGACATCGAGGACATGGATGCCATTCTCGACCAGTTCCTCGCCTTCATCCGCGATGGGCGCGACGAATCGGTGGAGCCGGTGGACCTCAGCGACCTGGTGCGCGAGGTGGTGGCGCCCTACAACCAGAACGAACAGCGGGTGCAGATGCGCCTGCAGCCGATTCAGCCGTTCCCCTTGCGCCGGGTGTCAATGAAACGCCTGCTGAACAACCTGATCGGCAACGCCCTAAACCACGCCGGGGAGGCGGTGGAAGTGGCCGCCTACGTGTCAGGCGACACCAACGCACCTTATGTGGTGCTGAGCGTCATGGACCGTGGTGCGGGTATCGACCCGGCGGAACTGGAAGGCATCTTCAACCCGTTCACCCGGGGCGACAAGGCGCGCGGCGGCAAGGGCACCGGACTGGGCCTGGCGATCGTCAAGCGGATCGCCTCGATGCACGGTGGCAACGTCGAGCTGCGCAACCGCTCCGGTGGTGGACTGGAGGCACGGGTTCGGTTGCCCTTGGGGCTGATGCTACCGCGCGACGCGGTCTAGAGCCGCGTCGGCTGGCAGCCGGGGTTTTCAGCCCTTGCCCTTGGTCCGGGTCATGTTCGGCCCGCCATTTTTCTCGATGTGCTGGATGATCATCCCGGCCACGTCCTTGCCGGTGGTGGTTTCGATCCCTTCCAGGCCCGGCGACGAGTTTACCTCCATCACCAGCGGTCCGTGATTGGAGCGCAGAATATCCACCCCGGCAACGCTGAGGCCCATCACCTTGGCGGCGCTGAGTGCGGTCATCCGTTCTTCCGGGGTGATCTTGATCAGGCTGGCGCTGCCACCGCGATGCAGGTTGGAGCGGAACTCGCCTGGCCTGGCCTGGCGCTTCATGGCTGCGATCACCTTGTCGCCGACCACGAAGCAGCGGATATCGGCGCCGCCGGCTTCCTTGATGTATTCCTGGACCATGATGTCCTGCTTGAGGCCCATGAACGCCTCGATCACCGACTCGGCCGCCGTTGCGGTCTCGCACAGCACCACGCCGATACCCTGGGTGCCTTCCAGCACCTTGATCACCAATGGGGCGCCGTTGACCATCTCGATCAGGTCGGGAATGTCGTCCGGCGAGTGAGCGAAACCGGTGACCGGCAGGCCGATGCCCCGGCGTGACAGCAGTTGCAGCGAGCGCAGCTTGTCCCGCGAACGGGCGATCGCCACCGATTCGTTGAGGGGAAAGACGCCCATCATCTCGAACTGGCGCAATACCGCGCAGCCATAGAAGGTCACCGACGCGCCGATTCGCGGGATGACCGCGTCGAAGCCTTCCAGCGGCTTGCCGCGATAGTGGATCTGCGGCTTATGACTGGCGATGTTCATATAGGCGCGCAGGGTGTCGACCACCACCATTTCATGGCCACGTGCTACGCCGGCTTCGACCAGGCGACGAGTGGAATACAGACGCGGATTTCGCGACAGCACGGCGATCTTCATGCAACACCTGTGGCAGAGGTAGTAGTAACCGGGAACACCGGCTTTTCTTGAACGTATTTGCTCCCCGGGTTGACCACCAGTTGGCCATCGACCAGGGCTTTGGAACCGAGCAACAGGCGATAACGCATGGCCTTGCGACAGGCGAGCGTGAACTGCACCTGCCAGACCCGGTCACCCAGGGCCAGAGTGGTGGCGATCACATAGCGGACCTGGGCATGGCCGTTGGAACTCTTGATGGTTTTCATCGCCAGCAAGGGGGCTTCGCAGCGTCGATGGCGCAACTGCACCACCGTGCCGAGGTGGGCGGTGAAGCGGACCCACTTCGCCCCATCGCGCTCGAACGGTTCGATATCGGTGGCGTGCAGGCTGGAGGTGCTGGCACCGGTGTCGATCTTCGCCCGCAGGCCGGCGACTCCCAGATCCGGGAGCGCGACCCACTCGCGCAGACCCACAACAGTCAAATGGTCAAATGTCTTCAAAATGCTCAACCGGTGAAAAACTGCTCAGGCCGCCAGGCAGCGGTCATGGCGATATTCACGCAGAATAATCGGTAAATGGCGACAGATATCTGTGCGACTTGTTTTCAGGCCGTGAACCTATCACTGGGTTACCCATATTCTAGACTGGACGGGGAAATTCAGCTTCGACGGCAACGGTAGTACAGTTCAGCAATATTTCAGTTTGAGGAATCCCCGTGGCACAAAAAACGGAAGAGGATGACAAGGTTCGGCTCGACAAATGGTTGTGGGCGGCACGCTTCTACAAAACCCGCGCCTTGGCCAAGACGGCAATCGAAAGCGGCAAGGTGCACTGCCGGGGGGAGCGTTGCAAACCGTCGAAAGAGCCCCGGGTCGGCGACGAACTGCTGATCCGTACCGGCTTCGATGAGCGTACCGTGGTGGTCCAGGCACTGTCGGTCGTACGCCGTGGGGCACCGCAAGCGCAGGAGCTCTATGCCGAGACCGCCGCCAGCATTTCCAAGCGTGAGGCCCAGGCGGCCCAGCGCAAGGCCGGCGCACTGGGCCTGACCACCGATGGCAAACCGACCAAGAAGCAACGCCGTGACCTGTTCAAATTCCGCGACGCAGGTGCCGAATAATCCTGTCTATCCTTGACTGACAGCCATTCGCCCCCATGTTGCGTGGTCAGAACCGCGATTTGTTCATAAAATGCTCAGATTCTCTGAGTCGAACACCTTTATTACTACTTCCAGAATCGAAACCTATGTCAGATCTACCAGACACCGATTACTCCCAACGCTTCATCTTTGATGACAGCGACACGCGTGGCGAACTGGTGTCGCTGGAACGCAGCTACGCTGAAGTCCTGGCCAAGCATCCCTATCCACAGCCGGTCGCCCAATTGCTCGGCGAACTGATGGCCGCCGCCGCGCTGCTGGTCGGCACCTTGAAGTTCGACGGCCTGCTGATTCTCCAGGCCCGTTCCGAAGGCGCGGTGCCATTGCTGATGGTCGAGTGCTCCAGCGAGCGTGAGATCCGTGGTCTGGCCCGTTACGATGCCGAGCAGATCGCTCCTGGCGCAAGCCTGGCGGACCTGATGCCCAGTGGCGTGCTGGCCCTGACTGTCGATCCGACCCAGGGGCAGCGCTATCAGGGGATCGTCGACCTTGACGGTGCCACCCTGTCGGAGTGCTTCACCAATTACTTCGTCATGTCCCAGCAGGTCGGCACCCGCTTCTGGCTCAATGCCGATGGCCAGCGGGCTCGCGGCCTGCTGCTGCAGCAACTGCCTGCCGACCGTATCAAGGATGAGGACGAGCGCGCCGCCAACTGGCAGCACATCACCGCCCTTGCCAGCACCCTGAAAGCCGAGGAACTGCTTGGCCTGGACAACGAAACCGTGTTGCACCGCCTCTATCACGAAGAAGCGCTGCGCCTGTTCGATCATCAGCCGCTCAGCTTCCATTGCAGTTGCTCGCGTGAGCGTTCGGGCAACGCGCTGGTCAGTTTGGGGCTGGAAGATGCCCAGCAACTGGTGGCCGAACGTGGCGGCGCAATCGAGATCGATTGCCAGTTCTGCAACCAGCGTTATCTGTTCGATGCGACCGATATTGCGCAATTGTTTGCCGGCGCAGGGGTCGAGACCCCGTCAGATACTCGTCACTAAAACGCTTCAGCGCAGGTAAATCCCCTGTCGAACGCCGGAAAATAGGCGTTCTGACAGGAGGACCCTACTTTTTTTGGGCGTTTCTGGCATAATCCGGCGCACTTTTTTCACGGTAGTAGTGCGCGACTTTCTACTACAAAACGTTTGGAGCACTCGGCCAGCGGCCGACGGGGAATTTCATGACGCAAGCAAAGAATGCCGTGTACACCGATCTGAGTGTCGATGATCTGGTCAAGGAAGCCCTGGCTCGTGGTGAAGGTGAACTCGCCGATACCGGCGCGCTGGTAGTACGTACCGGTCACCGCACCGGTCGTTCGCCGGTAGACCGTTTCATCGTGGAAGAGCCATCCACCCAGGACGCCATCGCCTGGGGCCCGATCAACCGCAAGTTCCCGGCCGACAAGTTCGATGCCCTGTGGGACCGTGTTGAAGCCTTCGTCGGCGAGCGCGAGCGTTTTGTCTCCCACGTGCATGTAGGTTCCGACCCTGCGCATTACCTGCCGGTCAAGATGACCACCGGTACCGCCTGGCACAACCTGTTCGGCCGTTGCCTGTTCATCAACCCGGAAGCTGGCCAGTACAACGCCGGTGGCAAGGGCGAGTGGCAGATCCTGAACGTTCCGGAGTTCGAGTGCGTACCTGAGCGCGACGGCACCAACTCCGATGGCACCGTGATCCTCAACTTTGCGGCCAAGAAAGTCCTGATCGCCGGCATGCGTTACGCCGGTGAAATGAAGAAAGCCATGTTCTCGGTGCAGAACTTCCTGCTGCCGGCTGTCGACGTACTGCCAATGCACTGCGCGGCCAACATGGGCGAAGAGGGCGATGTGACCCTGTTCTTCGGCCTGTCGGGTACCGGCAAGACCACCCTGTCGGCTGACGAAAGCCGCTACCTGATCGGTGACGACGAGCACGGTTGGGGCGAAGGCGTGGTGTTCAACATCGAAGGCGGTTGCTATGCCAAGTGCATCGACCTGTCGGAGAAGAACGAGCCCGTTATCTGGAAAGCCATCCAGCACGGCGCCGTACTGGAAAACGTCGTACTCGATGCCAACAAGAAGGCCGACTACGCCGACAGCAGCCTGACCCAGAACAGCCGTGCGGCCTACCCGCGCGAACTGATCGAAAAGCGTGCACCGAAAAACCTCGGTGGCGAACCGAACGCGGTGATCTTCCTGACCTGCGACCTGACTGGCGTACTGCCGCCCGTGTCGATCCTCAGCGAAGAGCAGGCGGCCTATCACTTCCTGTCCGGCTACACCGCGCTGGTCGGTTCGACCGAAATGGGTTCGGGCGGCGGCATCAAATCGACCTTCTCCACCTGCTTCGGCGCACCGTTCTTCCCGCGTCCGGCTGGCGAATACGCTGAACTGCTGATCAAGCGTATCCGTGGTTTCGGCTCCAAGGTCTACCTGGTCAACACCGGCTGGACCGGCGGCGGCTACGGCGTTGGCAAGCGCTTCAACATCCCGACCACCCGTGGCGTGATCGCCGCTATCCAGAGCGGCGCTCTGGTCGGTGCGCAAACCGAGCACCTGGACACCATCAACCTGGACGTGCCACTGGCCGTACCGGGCGTCGAAACCGGCCTGCTCAACCCACGCAACACCTGGGCTGACAAGGCTGCCTACGACGAAGCGGCAAAAGCCCTGGCTGGCCTGTTCATCGAGAACTTCAAGAAGTTCGACGTGAGCGACGCGATCAAGGCTGCTGGTCCGAAGCTGTAATCGGATCCTGCAATCCGCTTGAAAAAACCGCCCTTCGGGGCGGTTTATTGTCTCGCCAGCGTTGCGATACTCCACTGTTGATGGAATACTATTCTTGCAACTGCGGAACGACTGACCGGATGAGATTGAGCGTTCCCTAGCCCAGCAGGGTGTTCGCGCAAGGCGAACCGAGGCGAAAGCCGAAGTGGTGTCCGGATCTGCTTTACCAAGTACGAAAAAGGCGCTTATGGCGCCTTTTTCCGTTTCTGCCGTTAGCGCTTAGTCGTCGTGGGCTGGCCTAGATATGTTTTGCCGCACAGCAAGACAAAAGTCATGCTGCCTTTGAGTTTGGGCCAATTTCCCGTGTCTTGGTGGTAGGCGCTTTCCACCACCAACTGCAAATCCTGCCATTGCTGGCGATCCTTACCTGCACGCCGTATTTCAAAAAACACATGGTAAGGTCCGGACGGATCCTCCATGAGGATCGAGTAGCACCAGTTCCGCTCAGCAGCGGTTTCCCAAACTTTTATCTTTGGCGACTCTGCCAGGCCACGGATTAACGCAGGGATGCTATGCGATAGCCGGTAGCGAGTGGGGCAGTATGTCCGTTGTCGTTCACTGCCAACGTCGATGATTGGCTCCCCCGCTGGATGGATCGATGAGTCATAGCCTCTGGAGAAGCAGTGATTCGAGAACGTCACGTGCACGCGTAGCTTTTTCTTTACCAGTTGGCTTTCGAGTTCAAAAGTAAACGGTTCCAAATGTAATAGGTCTACAGACTCGCCTTTGATAATCAAGGGAGGGAAGTACGAATCGGCCACACGGCGCTCCTTTTTATGCGCCAATTTTTACAGGGGAGCGGTTCACCCAGCTTTTGTGTTCCCCTATACAGAACACGTGGCCGCCAATGCCTTGCAACGAGGCCTTCGCCCTGCAAGCGGGTTGTCGCTGACTCGCGGGTGGCATTTTTTCTGAATGTGTCTTCTTGTTTTTGCGGGTCAGCTTGCTCATTGGAGTGAGCCCATCAGTGGACAGACTCGAACAATGAGCGGAATGGGTGTTTGTTCTGAATCAGTTTGCTCCGGTACTGGTGTAGCTGTAGTCCCTGTCGCGGGTTGTCAATAGTCTTGAATGGGTAGGCCGTATCTCCGGTGAGTCCTGATCTATCCAGCAGTCGGCTTGGCAGGCTGCGGCGCCAAGTTGGCGCTGGGTCATGGGCTTTGGGTGGGTTTGGGGGGGAAATTTGCCAAGTGGCCTTTTGCCTCTGGTGACTGGTCCACAAAAGCAAAATTTTCTACATGAACATTAGACGTTTCAGACAAAAAGTCGGTATGTTCCGCTGCAAATTTTCCGGGGCCGTTCAGTGCCCACGTCTTGATCTTAAAGGGAGTTGGGTATGCATTTGCTTCGCATGGCGTCGGTATTTTCGTTGTGTGCCATGGCCTGGTCAGTTCAGGCTGAATCGCTGCCGGTCGAAGTACTCAGCGCCGTGGTCAAGGACCAGAAGATCGCCGACGCCGACGTGCTGTTGCAGCGCAATGGCGAGCAAAACGTGGTCGGCAAGACCAACGCGCAGGGCCAGGTCACGCTTCAGAGCAGTTTCGCCGACGACGCCGGCAGCCTGCTGATCATCAAGAAGACCGGTTATTCCAACCTGGTGGTGAAGTGCCCGTGCAAGGACATGACCTACGCCATCAGCCCGGTGATGCAGAATCTCGACGGTCTGCGCGTGGTGCTGACCTGGGGTAAGACCCCGGCGGACCTCGACTCGCACATGATCTTCCCCGGCAACAACATCTACTTCGATCAGAAGCAAGGCGCCGACGCCGATCTGGACGTGGATGACACCGACAGCTACGGTCCGGAAACCATCACCCTGCAGAAAAAGCACTACGGCGAGAGTTATGTCTATGCCGTGCACGACTTCACCAACAGCGAAAACCCCGGCTCGCGCCAGCTGTCCAACAGCCAGGCCAAGGTGTTCGTCTACATGGGGCAGTCCCTGGTACGGACCTATTATGTGCCGACCAACCGCAGCGGCAACCTGTGGACCGTGTTCCGTATGACGGGCAATGGTGATTTCCAGGACATCAATACCTTCAGTGGCGTGAACGTACAGCCTCAGAATGTGCTGAATGAGGTTTCGCCGCTGCTCGATGACAAGGTGGCGATTGCCGAGGTGGCTGTCAGCTCTACGGCTCAGGCTGATGCTCGCGCGCTGAACGTGAAGGGTGAAGCGGCCTATAAGGCCGGTGATCTGGAACAGTCGATTGCCCTGTTCCGTCAGGCCATCGATCTGAACAACAGCTTCGGTCAGGCTTATAGCAACCTCGGCCTGGCCTATCAGAAGGCCGGCAACACCGCTGAAGCCATCTGGGCCAACCGCAAGGCCGTTGCCCTGGCCTCCGGTAATTCGGCGAACACCGTGCGCGCCAGTTCCTACTACAACATTGCCCGCATCTATGAAAACGCCGGGCAGTTCTCCGACGCACTGCGGCACTACGAGTTGGCCAAGGAGCAGAAGGCCAACCCGGTGTATGACACGGCGATCGAGCGGGTCAAGAATCGCTGAATAGCGAGTTGATCCAACCCCACAACGCGCCCTGTCTGGCGCGTTGTTCGTTTGTGTAGGTTCGTTACCGCTGGGCTGGCGTTATCGGCTGCTGCTTCACCCGTTCGGCTGCCAGTTGCGCCGCTGCCGCCAGGTCCATCAGGCCGCGTCCGTAGGCTTCGCCCTTGGCGTACAGTCCGCTGTGGTTGGCGCTATCGAGCAGCACCTCGCGCAGTTGCTGGGGTGTGAGTTCGGGAAAACGGCTCTGCAGGGCCGCGAGCGCACCACTGACCAGCGCCACGGCAGGCGAAGTCCCGGCTGTTTGCGTATAGCCGCCCTTGGCGCTGGTGGTGAGCAAGCCTCGGTCGACGCCACCATCCCCGCCCGGAACCGCGATGCACCAGCGTTCGGCCACGCCGCAGTAGTTGGACTTCTGGTTGATGGCGGTGCCGTCATTCTTCAGCGCCACCACCGCGATCCAGCCTTTCTCCAGTTCCGGCAAGGCCAGGGGCAGACCCGGTTCGGCCAAGGGTTCGCGGCGTAGCTCATTGCCCGTGGGGAAAACGAACACCGCACCGTCAGCCACCAACTGGCGAGCGACCGGCAAGGAATCGCCCATCACTTGTTTGTAACGCGCTTCAGTGATTTCGGTGGCGGGGATATCGTTGGCCCAGGAGTTACTGAGGATCCGCGCTCCGGCGGCGAAGCTGTCTTTCCAGGCGTGGGCGATCTGCTCGTCGAAAAAGAACGGTTCGTTGTTGTCGCCAATGCGCATGACGATCAGCCTGGCGTCGAATGCGATACCGTGCATGCCCTGGCCGTCGCGGTTGGCGGCGACAATCCCGGCCATCTGGGTGCCATGGCCGTGGGGATCGATCAGGCCGGGGACGTTGCGTACATAATCGTGGCCGGGGGTGGCGAGACGGTCCTTGAATTCGGGCAGGTCGCTGTTGAGGCCAGAGTCGATGATCGCCACGCTGACACCTTTGCCGGTGCCTCCCAGGGCATAAAGGGCCGACGCCTTGACCAGCGCCAGTGCGCGTTGGGCGTTGTATTCCGGGGTTTCAAAGCGCTTGGCGGGCGCCTCTGTCCCGGCCGTAGCCGGCTTGTGCAGGCCCGAACCCAGGCCCGACAGGCAGCCGCTCAGTAACAGAGGCGCCAGCAACAGGCCGTAACGGGGTAGCGATGAGAAAGGGCGCGGTGCAGTGTCCATGTAAAGCTCCTGTGCAAACGAAGTCGTTGAACTGCCCATTTCAACGACGCAGTGATCGGCAACCGGGTATCAGTCTTCAAGGTTGCTTCGATGTAATCGGTATTTTCACCGCAGCGCATCCGTGGATTTGTATCCGGGTATTGGTCGCTATCGCGCAACCACGGCCTGCTTTGCGCTAGTCTGGCGCGTTGTAGCGCTTTGTAATGCTTGCCTCGGACCTTTTCTCGCCTGACCGCCTAGGGTTTGTTTTATCCATGGCGGTCAACGGAGTGACAGCTTATGCACGACACCCTCCAGCGGGTTTTTGGTTATCCACAGTTTCGTGACGGTCAGGAAGCGGTGGTCAGTGCGGTGTTGGCCGGGCGTTCGGCGGCAGCGATCTTTCCTACCGGTTCCGGCAAGTCCTTGTGTTATCAACTGCCGGCGCTGCTTTTGCCGCATCTGACCTTGGTGGTTTCGCCGCTGCTGGCGCTGATGCAGGACCAGTTGGCCTTTCTGCAACGTCACGGTATTGCGGCGGCGAGCATCGACTCGGTGCAAAGTCGCGATGAAACCCATGCGGTGATGGCCAGGGCTCGCTCCGGCGAGTTGAAGATCCTGATGATTTCCGTGGAGCGCCTGAAAAATGAGCGTTTTCGACATTTTCTGCAGCAGGTGCAGATTTCCCTGCTGGTGGTGGACGAGGCGCACTGCATCTCCGAGTGGGGTCACAACTTCCGCCCGGATTACCTCAAGCTGCCGGACTATCAGCGCCAGTTCCGTATTCCCCAGGCCTTGCTGCTGACCGCCACGGCGACGCCAAAGGTGATCGCCGATATGCAGGGCAAGTTTGCCATTGCGCCGGACGATGTGGTGACCACCGGCTTTTACCGGCCGAACCTGAACCTGCTGGTGGAACCGGTGAGTGGTCCGGACAAGCGTCGTCGCCTGGTGGAATGGCTGGTGCCGCGCAGCGGGCAGCCGAGTATCGTCTACGTCACCCTGCAGAAAACCGCCGAGCAGATCGCCGAACATTTGAGCCAGCGTGCGATTGCGGCGCATGCTTATCACGCCGGCTTGCCCCATGAGCAGCGCGAGGCGATCCAGAAGCAGTTCATGGCCGGGCAGTTGAATTGCATCGTCGCCACCATCGCCTTCGGCATGGGCATCGACAAGTCCGATATCCGCAACGTGGTGCACTTCGACCTGCCCAAGTCCATCGAGAACTACAGCCAGGAAATCGGCCGGGCCGGTCGCGACGGCAAGCCTTCCGATTGCCTGGTGCTGGCCAACCGCGACAGCCTCAATGTGCTGGAGAACTTCGTCTACGGTGATACGCCGGAGCTGGAGGGAATTCGACGGGTGCTGGATGAGTTGCAGGGAGCGAGCACGGACGGCCAGTGGGAGTTTCTGCTCGGCCCCCTGGCGGACCAGAGCAATATTCGCCAACTGCCGCTCAAGACCCTGCTGGTGCAGTTGGAGTTGCGTGGCTTGATCGCGCCACGTTATGCGTATTTTGCCGAATACCGCTTCAAGTTCCTGGTGGAGCCCGAGGTGCTGCTGGCGAAATTCGAGGGGGAGCGGCGCGATTTTGTCGCGGCGATCATCCAGACCTCCAGTCGTGCCCGGACCTGGGCCACGGTGAATTTCGACGTCTTGTACCAGCAGCATCAGGCCGAGCGCGGGCGGGTGGTGAAAGCCCTGGACTTCTTTCAGGAGCGGCGCTGGATCGAGCTGGAAAGCAAGCAGATGACCGAGGTCTACAGCCTGCTGGTCAGTGATTTCGATCCCCATGCGCTGAGTCTGGAGCTGTATGCCTGTTTCGCTCAGCATGAGGTCAGTGAGATTGCGCGGATTCACGCAATGCTGGCGTTGTTTGCGACCGAGCAATGCCTGGGACATCGATTGGCACGCTATTTCGGCGACGAGCAGGCGCCTGAGCGCTGTGGGCATTGCTCGGTGTGCCACGGGCAGGTTGCCCGGCTGCCTGAGCCTCCGGCACTGGCGGCTCTCGATCAGCATGATTTCCCGGCGCTTTGCAGTGGCTTTATCCACCGTCACCAGGAGCACAGCGGGCATGCACCGAGTGCCGAGTGCCTGACGCGCTTTCTGTGCGGTATCAGCGCGCCGTTGTTCACCAAGTTGAAGGCGAGGGCGTTGCCGGGTTTTTCGGCGCTTGAGGCTTATCCCTATGCGCAAGTACGGGAGTGGGTCGCGGCACGGTCCCATGAGTGGCATGCACAAACCGCCTAGGCCTTGTGGATGTCTGCGTCTTGCTGTTCGGCAGTCGGTCGGTCGCTGAGCACGGCGTACTCGTCCTCCCCCAGGGTAAAGCCCGCGACTTCACGCATGCCCAGGCGCTCATGGGCGCGCAGCGAGGCGGTATTGTCCCTGCGGATAAAAAGAATCGCTTCACGGCCACGGTAATGCTGCTGGAGTTGCGCATAGAGCTGAGGCAGCAGGCCCTGGCCTCTTTCCGTGCTGGCGATGCAGGCGGGGCCGTAGACGTAGGCGTCAGGCGTACCCGGCCATGCGCGCAGCATGGCCTGGATCGACGCCGGGGCGGGATGCATGTCCTTTGCCGCGCTGAACAGCACGCCAACGATCCTGTCATCACGGGAAGCGACCACTACGGGCGAGGAACCAAGGGCCATCTGCCTGACCTTGTCGAGCGGGAATTCCCCGGTCAGAGATCCGCCCCGGGAGGGCGAGTTGGCCTGGAGCAGTAGGGCGATGCCCTCGATGTCTGCGGCGGTAGCCAGGTTGATCCTGTACATGAGTAGTCTCCTGAGGGGAGGTGAGCCTACTGCACGGATGGCGCCCGGACTTTCATATTGCGCCTGGATTATAGACCTTTTGCAGGCACGGTCATGTCGCAGTCAGTTTCCAGACTGAGCTGGCGTCAGGTTCTGGCCCACGGCCAACCCCGCGCGGATGGCTGCCAGTGCAGCCTGGTAGTAGGCTTTGCCTTCGGCCGATTCGGCGAAGGTCGAGAACTCTTCCAGCTCCGGATCGGACAGGTCGCGATAGACATACAGCAGGGTGTTGTCCAGATCGTTGCCGATCTGCTGCATCAGCCGCTCGCGCTGGCCGTTGAGCAGTCCTTGTGCCGAGCCGGCTCCCAGCAAGCCGGGAATCATCGAGCTGAGACTGTCGGCGGCGACGCCGGCAATCGCGAGGCTGACTTCGGCCCCGGCTTCACGGGCCGGCAGCGCATTGGCCAGGTGATTGATCAGCAGCCGGCGGGTCGCGCTGGCTTCGATATGCGGCAGACCCTGGGCGTTCTTGGCCAACTGGTCGCGGCGGGTGGCGAGCAATTCGGCGGCGATGATCTTGCGGCCCAAAGGCGACTGGAAAAATTTCAGGGCAGGTGCCGGGTTGGCCAGGTTCTGGCGCAACTGGGCCTCGGCCCGCTGGTCCATGGCCTGGGGCGCAAAGCGCTGGTTACTGTTGTCGACCAGGGCCTGGTAGACCGCCGGTGGCAAGCTGTTGCGGTACTTTTGCTGGGCAGCGCCCAGGGCATCGCTGAAATGCGCGCGCTGCTCTGGCCAACCGGCGACCTTGTATAACTGGTCGTGGCTGTCTGCCCAGGCGGGCAAGGTGCAGAACATCAGTAGCGAAAAAAGCAAACGGCGCATAGGGACTCCTGTCTACAGCCGACTATTCTCCCGACGAGCGCCGTACTTGTCGAGAATTCGTATTGTCATGTCCGGCGGCTCTGTCAGATTCCTGGGGGTATGGATACTATGCGCGCCATGCAAATACCTTCTGATCATCCGTTGCTGTTATCTATCGTCGACGATCTGGCCGAGCGTGGCTGGTCGCAACAGGATATTTTCCTGCCCGCTGATTTGACCCTGCAATTGGCTGCCGAGTGCCGTAAACGTGCGACTGACGGCGAACTGGCACCGGCCGGCGTCGGTCGGGGCACGGCGCAGCAGGTGCGCGAGGGCGTGCGGGGCGACCATATCCAGTGGCTCGAACCGGGCCAGGCCGTGCCCTGCGACCAGTATCTGGAACTGATGGACAGCGTGCGCCAGGCGCTGAACCGCGGTTTGTTCCTGGGGCTTGAGGACTTCGAGTGTCATTTCGCGCTGTACCCGGCTGGGGCGTTCTACCGCAAGCACCTGGATCGCTTTCGAGACGATGACCGGCGTTCGGCCTCGGCGGTGCTCTATCTCAATGATGACTGGCAGCCGGAAGAGGGTGGCCAGTTGCGGATGTACCTGGCCGATGACGTCGTGCGTGATGTGCTGCCGATCGGCGGTTGCCTGGTGATATTTCTTTCTGGCGACATTCCTCATGAAGTCCTGCCGGCGACTCGCGAGCGCCTGTCGTTGACCGGCTGGTTCCGCCGTCGCGGCGACGAGCCGTTCTGATGGCGAGCAAGGTTCTGGTCAGCCGGTGCCTGCTCGGGCATCGGGTGCGCTACGACGGTGGCGCCAGCGGCCCTTACCAGCAACTGGCCACCTGGCAGGCCGAAGGCCGGGTGGTGGCGCTGTGTCCGGAAGTTGCCGGCGGCCTGCCGACTCCACGGGCAGCGGCGGAGATTCCCGGCGGGCAGGGTGAGCAGGTGCTGGAGGGGATTGTCCCGGTCGTGACCGATGATGGCGAGGATGTCAGCCAGGCGTTCATTGACGGGGCCCACCAGGCGCTCGAACTGGTGCAGCGCCACGACATACGGATCGCCGTCCTCAAGGCCAACAGTCCGTCCTGCGGCAATCTGCTGACCTACGATGGCAGCTTCAGCGGCGTTAAGGTTGCTGGCGAGGGTGTAACGACGGCACTGCTCAGGCGGGCCGGCGTCCAGGTGTTCAGCGAGCTGGAACTACCTGAGGCTGTCGTTGCCCTGGCGCTGCTGGACGCCTCCTGATTCAAGGCTTCGGCGGCTCGCTTGCGTCCATGCCGAACCATTTTTCCGACAATGCCATCAGCCGCCCATCGGCCTTGATCCGCTGCAGGGCGAGGTTGATGCTGGCTTCAAACGCTGGATTGCCTTTCTGGAACGGGATGGCCAGGGTCACGGTCGGCCCCACGGGCGCGCCTTCCTTGATCGGCAGGTTGCTGTCGCGGATGGCGAAGGGAATCAGCAGGCGGTCGCTGATGGCCGCGTCGATCTGCTTGTCGGCCACATCCTTGAGCGGTTGTTGTGCATTCGGATAACTGCGCAGGTCGACGCCTTCGACCGTACGGGCCTGGTCGACGAACTGGCTGCCCTGGGCTACACCTAAGGCGCCACCTTTCAAGGATTCGAGTGTACTGAGCGGTCGCTGTTCTTCCTTGCGCACGATCAGTTGGGCGCTGGTGTAGCTATACGGTTCGCTGAAATCGAAACGTTCCTTGAGTTCCGGGGTCATTGCTATGTGATTGATGGCAACGTCGTATTTGCCGCTCTCGACGCCCAGCAGTATGTCGGCAGAGTCGGTGGTGATGAACGACGGATTGACCTCCAGTTCCCGGGCCAGCAGTTCGCCCAGCTCGACCTCGAAGCCGGTCAGGCGTTCGCCATCCTTGAAGCCGAAAGGTCGCATGTCACCTTCAAGGGCGATGCGCAGTTCGCCCCGGTCGTTGACGTCATCGATCAGTTCGGCCTGTGCGAAAGGGCTTGCAAGGGGCAGTAACAGCAACAGGCCAGGCAAGAAACGCATGGTCACTCCTAGGATGAAATCGAGCGGGCGGTGCGCCACGGCAGCTCGCTTTGCTTTATGTTGATGGGCAAGTTTGGACAACGATTTGTCTCGAAGTTGTCATGACTGCCCAAATTTTGTGGAAAAACCGGAGAAGTTAATGAAAACCTTAGTGTCTCGCGTTGCTTTAGCCACTGTCTTGTTGAGTTCCAGTCTGCTCGCCGTCGCGGCGGACGGTATTCCGCGCACGCCAGCGCCCAAGGGCGCCGAGGTCGAGATCCTGTCGCCGAAGGATGGTGCCACGGTCGACAAGACCTTCACCGTCAAGTTTGGCATGAAGGGCCTGGAGCTCAAGCCGGCCGGTGACGCCACCCCGAACTCTGGCCATCATCACCTGCTGGTCGACCAGAAGGAACTGCCAGACCCGAGCCTGCCGATTCCGGCGACTGAACAGGTGATCCATTACGGCAAGGCCCAGACCGAAACCCAGCTGACCCTGGCTCCGGGCAAGCACACCCTGCAGTTGGTGGCGGGTGACAAGATTCATATGCAGTTCGAGCCGACGGTGGCCTCGAAGGTCATTACCGTCAATGTGAAGTAAGCGGTAGCCGAAATAGCGGGCACAAAAAAGGGAGGCCTGTGAGGGCCTCCCTTTTTCGTTCAGCGCGGGTGGCTTAGAACAGCACGCGGCAACGGATGGTACCGTTGATGTGCTGCAGCTTCTCTTGCGCCAGGTCCGAGTACTCGGCGTCGACGTCGATCACCACGTAGCCGACCTTCTCGTTGGTCTGCAGGAACTGACCGGAAATGTTGATACCGTTTTCGGCGAAGACCTTGTTGATCTCGCTCAGCACGCCCGGGATGTTCTCGTGGATGTGCAGCAGGCGGTGTTTGCCAGGGTGAGCCGGCAGGGCCACTTCCGGGAAGTTCACGGACGATACCGAGGTACCGTTGTCGCTGTACTTGACCAGCTTCTCTGCCACTTCCAGGCCGATGTTGGCCTGGGCTTCGGCGGTGGAACCGCCGATGTGCGGAGTCAGGATCACGTTGTCCAGGCCGCGCAGCGGGCTTTCGAAGATGTCGTCGTTGGAGCGTGGCTCCACCGGGAACACGTCGATGGCCGCGCCGATCAGGTGCTGATCCTTGATCGCGTCCGCCAGGGCGTCCAGTTCGACCACGGTGCCGCGGGCGGCGTTGATCAGGATCCCGCCCTTCTTGATGGCGCGGATTTCCTTCTCACCGATCATCCACTGGGTTTCGGCGGTTTCCGGAACGTGCAGGGTGACGATGTCGGACATGCCCAGCAGATCGTGCAGGCTCGAGACCTGGGTGGCGTTACCCAGTGGCAGCTTGGTCAGGGTGTCGTAGAAGAACACCTGCATGCCCAGGCCCTCGGCCAGGACCGACAGCTGTGTACCGATCGAGCCGTAGCCGATGATCCCCAGTTTCTTGCCGCGGATCTCGAAGGAGTTGGCCGCGCTCTTGATCCAGCCACCGCGGTGGCAGGAAGCGTTCTTCTCGGGAATACCGCGCAGCAGCAGGATCGCCTCGGCCAGCACCAGTTCGGCAACCGAACGGGTGTTGGAGTAGGGGGCGTTGAACACGGCGATACCGCGCTCACGCGCTGCGTCGAGGTTGACCTGGTTGGTGCCGATACAGAAGCAGCCCACGGCGACGAGTTTCTTCGCGTGATCGAAGATTTCCTCGGTCAGTTGGGTGCGCGAGCGGATGCCGATGAAGTGGGCATCGGCGATCTTTTCCTTCAGTTCGGCGTCCGGCAGGGACTTGGTGTGGTACTCGATGTTGACGTACCCGGCGGCCTTGAGGACGTCGACTGCGGATTGGTGGACGCCTTCGAGGAGAAGGAACTTGATCTTGCTCTTATCGAGAGAAGTCTTGCTCATCTGCGTAAACCTGTGTCCCGGAGAAAAATGGCAGGAAAATGGACAGCTTGAGCTGACCTCGCGGCGTGTTCGCCGGTTCCGCAGATCGGCCTCATAGCACGCTTCTGCGGGGGGCGTATGCTAGCATATGCGACCCGCAAACACTCATTCTGCGACGTGAAGCGTTCTCAGGGTGACCATGAAATGTTTGAGAGTTCTATCGATGACCCATGCCGTCCTGATTGATGAACTGAAAACCCTGGTTGACGCTGGCAAGGTCCTGACCGACGCCGACTCCCTGAATACCTACGGGAAGGACTGGACCAAGCATTTCGCCCCTGCGCCCACGGCCATCGTGTTTCCCAAGACCATCGAACAGGTCCAGGCCATCGTGCGTTGGGCCAATCGGCATCGCGTTGCGCTGGTGCCCTCGGGTGGGCGTACCGGCCTGTCTGCGGCGGCCGTGGCGGCCAACGGCGAAGTGGTGGTGTCGTTCGATTACATGAACCAGATTCTCGACATCAATCTCACCGACCGTACCGCGGTGTGCCAGCCGGGCGTGGTCACCGAGCAGTTGCAGAACCGCGCCGAAGAACAGGGCCTGTACTACCCGGTGGACTTCGCTTCGGCGGGCTCCAGCCAGATTGGCGGCAATATCGGCACCAATGCCGGCGGGATCAAGGTGATTCGCTACGGCATGACCCGCAGCTGGGTGGCCGGCCTCAAGGTCGTCACCGGCAAGGGCGACGTGCTGGAGCTGAACAAGGACCTGATCAAGAACGCCACCGGTTATGACCTGCGCCAACTGTTCATCGGCGCCGAGGGTACCCTGGGCTTCGTGGTCGAGGCCACCATGCGCCTGGACCGTGCACCGAAGAACCTGACCTGCATGGTCCTCGGTACCCCGGACTTCGACTCGATCATGCCGGTACTGCACGCGTTTCAGGGCAAGCTGGACCTGACCGCGTTCGAATTTTTCTCCGACAAGGCCCTGGCCAGGATCCTCGAACGTGGCGACGTGCCGGCGCCATTCGAAACCGAGTGCCCGTTCTACGCGCTGCTGGAGTTCGAGGCGACCACCGAAGAGGTGGCCAATCTGGCCCTGGAAACCTTCGAACATTGCGTCGATCAGGGTTGGGTGCTCGATGGCGTGATGAGCCAGAGCGAAACCCAGCTGCAGAACCTGTGGAAGCTGCGCGAGTACATCTCCGAAACCATCTCCCACTGGACCCCGTACAAGAACGACATTTCGGTTACCGTGTCGAAAGTTCCGGCATTCCTCAAGGAAATCGACACGATCGTCCGCGAACACTACCCGGATTTCGAAGTCGTCTGGTACGGTCACATTGGCGATGGCAACCTGCACCTGAACATCCTCAAGCCGGAAAACCTGAGCAAGGACGAGTTTTTCGCCACGTGCGCCAAGGTCAACAAGTGGGTGTTCGAGATCGTCGAGAAGTACAACGGCTCGATTTCCGCCGAACACGGCGTGGGCATGACCAAGCGTGACTATCTGGGCTACAGCCGTTCGCTGGCCGAAATCGAATACATGAAGGCGATCAAGGCGGTGTTCGATCCGAATGGAATCATGAACCCGGGCAAGATATTCGCGGTTTGAACCCCGCGTCACGATGATTAAGACCGAACAGGAGTTGCTCAATGAGTTATCAGCACCAGTATGTCGACGGTACCCGCATTCACTTTCCCCTGGGCAAGGTGGTCTGCATCGGTCGTAACTACGCCGAACACGCCAAGGAGCTGGACAATCCGGTGCCGACCGAGCCGCTGCTGTTCATCAAGCCCGGCAGTTGTGTCGTGCCGCTCGAGGGTGGCTTCAGCATTCCGGTCGATCGCGGCTCGGTGCATTACGAGGCGGAAATTGCCGTATTGATCGGCAAGCCGTTGTCGACCAAACCGAGCAAGGAAGAAGTGCTCGATGCGATTTCCGGTTTCGCCCCGGCGCTGGACCTGACCCTGCGCGACAAGCAGGCAGAGTTGAAGGCCAAGGGCCTGCCGTGGGAAATCGCCAAGTCGTTCGACGGTGCGGCAGTGATCGCTCCGTTCGTGGTCGGTAGTACCTTTTCCGACCTGACCAGTATCGGCATCCGTCTGACCATCAACGGCCAGGTGCGCCAGGACGGCATCAGCAGCGACATGCTCAACCCCATCGTACCGATGATCCAGTACATGGCCGCGTGTTTTTCGTTGCAGGCCGGCGATGTGATCCTGACCGGCACGCCGGTTGGCGTCGGCCCGTTGAATGTCGGTGACGAGCTGGTGCTGGAGTTGCCGGGCGCCAGCAGCTTCAACAGCAGCGTACGCTGAGTCGTGCGTTGATCGCTCCCACGTGTCACGTGGGAGCGTCTTTTCGGGCGTTCGCCGCCCACTTTGGCTTGTGATCAGGCCACTTTCCCGCTTTTTGCCATTTTTTTCACATACGCTCTGGATAATTTCCCGGCTGGCCTTCTGGCTTGTCTACAGTGTCTTTTCCGAACGCCACGAAACCAGGAAAGTATCCTTACATGGCTCGTCCCTTGTCGCTCTCTTCGTCTTCCTCCCGTCGCTCCCGATTTGCACTGCGTTGGTATTACTGGCTGCTGCTGGTGCTCGCGCTGACCGCCGGGGTGGGGGTACCGATGCACTGGGATGATCGCGGTGTACTGTGGCTCAAGGAGCGTTTCAAGACCCAGGCCGAGCGTGAAGGCAGCGTCTGGCTGCCGGGTTATCGCGTGGTGATCGACGCCAAGCGCTTGCCGGGCATGGAGGAGGACGAGGCGTCCGATGTCAGCTACAGCCCGCAGACCAAAACGCTGTTTTCGGTCATGGGCAAGAACCCTTTCCTGGCCGAGTTGACCCTGCAAGGCGATGTATTGCGCAAGATTCCTCTGGTCGGCTGGAACAATCCCGAGGCCGTGACGGTGTTGGAAGGCAACAAGATGGCGATCGTCGATGAGCGCATGCACCTTCTGAGCATCGTCACCGTGGATGCGAGCACCCGTGAGCTGAATATCAAGGACTTCCCGCAGTACGACCTCGGTCCGTCGAAGAACCAGAACAAGGCTTTCGAGGCGGTGGTCTGGGATGCGCGCAATCAGCAGATCTTGCTCGGCGAAGAGCGGCCACCCGCGTTGTTCAGCCTGAAAAGCGACGGCACTCGATTCTCGGGCGAGAAGCAAAGGTTGGCGAGCGATCAGTTGGATGTGCGCAATCTTTCAGCGCTGGCGATCGACCCGCGGACCCAGCATCTGCTGGTGCTGTCGGCCGAGTCGCATCTGTTGCTGGAGCTGGATGAGAAAGGCAGTCAGGTCAGCTTCATGACCCTGCTCGGCGGCTTCAATGGTTTGAAAAACACCATTCCGCGTGCCGAAGGCGTGACCATGGACGAGGAGGGGAACCTGTACGTGGTCAGCGAGCCGAACCTGTTCTACGTCTTCAAGCGCACTGCAGAATAACCGTCGCGCGCGGCACCAGGCCGCGCGCTATCCCGGCAGGCTCAGGCCTTGAGGGTCTTGACGCCTTCGCCGGTGCCCAGCAGCAGGAGGTCCGCCGGGCGCGCGGCGAACAGGCCGTTGGTGACCACGCCGACAATCGCGTTGATCTGCGCTTCCAACTCCACCGGGTGGGTGATCTGCAGGTTGTGCACATCGAGGATGATGTTGCCGTTATCGGTCAGCACGCCTTCGCGATACACCGGGTCGCCGCCCAACTTCACCAACTGACGCGCCACGTGGCTGCGGGCCATCGGGATCACTTCCACTGGCAGTGGGAAGGCGCCGAGCACCGGCACCAGCTTGCTGCCGTCGGCGATGCAGATAAAGGTCTTGGCCACGGCCGCAACGATTTTCTCACGGGTCAGGGCCGCGCCGCCGCCCTTGATCAGGTTCAGTTGTGCGTCGCTTTCGTCGGCACCGTCGATGTAGAACTCCAGGTCGCTGACGGTGTTGAGTTCGTAGACCGGAATGCCATGGCCCTTGAGGCGCGCGGCAGTGGCTTCGGAGCTGGCGACCGCGCCATCGAAGGCGCCCTTGTGCCGGGCCAGGGCATCGATGAAGCAGTTGGCGGTGGAGCCGGTGCCCACGCCGACGATGCTTTTGTCATCGAGCTTGGGAAGGATGAAGTCGACGGCGGCCTGGGCCACTGCCTGTTTGAGTTGATCCTGGGTCATGCGGGCTCCGGAAGCGGGCAAGGTGTGAGCGAAAGGCCGGCATTATAAGCGTCGGCCCGGCAAAAGGGGCGAGCAAAACCTCAGGATCCCTGTGGTCGTTGCCGCAAGCGCTGGGGTAGACTGCTCGGTCCCTGCCCAACCCGCCAGTGATGCTTTCCGATGCTCGAACAGTACGTCAAGAAGATCCTCACCTCGCGCGTTTACGACGTTGCCGTGGAAACCCCGTTGCACAGCGCTCGCCAGCTCTCCGAGCGGTTGGGCAACCAGGTCTGGCTCAAGCGCGAAGACCTGCAGCCGGTGTTTTCCTTCAAGATTCGCGGCGCGTACAACAAGCTGACCCAGCTCAGCGACGCCGAGCGCGCCCGTGGCGTGGTCACTGCTTCGGCAGGCAACCATGCCCAGGGTCTGGCCCTGGCGGCCAAGGTGCTGGGGGTCAAGGCAACGATCGTGATGCCCAAGACCACCCCGGAAATCAAGGTCGAGGGCGTGCGTTCCCGAGGCGGCAAGGTGGTGCTGCATGGCGATTCCTTTCCGGAGGCGCTGGCCTACTCGCTGAAACTGGTCGAGGAAAAGGGCTACGTCTACATTCACCCCTACGATGATCCACACACCATTGCCGGGCAGGGCACGGTGGCCATGGAAATCCTGCGTCAGCACCCGGGGCCGCTGGACGCGATTTTTGTTCCGGTCGGCGGCGGTGGGCTGATTGCCGGGATCGCGGCCTATGTGAAATACCTGCGCCCGGAAATCAAGGTGATCGGCGTCGAACCGGACGACTCCAACTGCCTGCAGCAGGCCATGGCGGCCGGTGAGCGGGTAGTGCTGTCTTCGGTGGGGATTTTTGCCGACGGCGTCGCGGTGGCGCAGATCGGCCAGCACACCTTCGATATCTGCAAGGACCATGTCGATGAGGTGATCACCGTCACTACCGACGAGATCTGTGCTGCGATCAAGGACATCTACGACGATACCCGTTCGATCACCGAGCCGGCCGGGGCACTGGCTGCGGCCGGGATCAAGAAATACGTCGAGCAGCGCAAGGTCAGCGGGCAGACGCTGGTGGCGATCGATTCCGGGGCCAACGTCAACTTCGACCGTTTGCGCCATGTCGCCGAGCGTGCCGAGCTGGGTGAGGGCCGTGAAGCCATCATCGCCGTGACCATCCCCGAGCAGCCGGGCAGCTTCAAGGCCTTCTGCGAGGCGATCGGCAAACGCCAGATCACCGAGTTCAACTATCGCTATCACACCGGCAGCGAAGCGCACATCTTCGTTGGCGTGCAGACTCACCCGGATAGCGATCCGCGCAGTGCTTTGATCGAGAGCCTGACCCGTCAGGGTTTCCCGGTGCTCGACATGACCGACAACGAACTTGCCAAGCTGCATATCCGCCATATGGTCGGCGGGCACGCGGCACGGGTCAGTGATGAAATGGTGCTGCGTTTCGAGTTTCCCGAGCGTCCGGGCGCGTTGTTCAATTTCCTCAACAAGCTCGGCGGCCGCTGGAATATCTCGATGTTCCACTACCGCAACCATGGCGCGGCCGATGGCCGGGTGGTCGCTGGCCTGCAGGTGCCGAGCGAGGAACGGCACCTGGTGCCGGCGGCCTTGGCGGAAATCGGCTACCCGTACTGGGACGAAAGCGACAACCCGGCCTATCGCCTGTTTCTGGGCTGAAGCAGGGCGGATGACTGCTAAGCTGATGGGCAATGATTAAGGAAAGATCCGATGGAAACCTTCACCGCCTTGAAAGTGCTTCACAGCGTGGCCACGGTGTTGCTGCTGGGCAGCGCGCTGGCTGTGGCCATCGGGTTCTGGCGTGGACGCCGTGGCGGGAATCTGCCGACTACCGGGCGGTTGCTGAAGATGCCCTGGGTCTTGGCCTGGATGCTCATGGCTCTGTGTCTGGTGGTGCAGCCGGTCAGTGGCTGGTGGCTGGTGCATCTGGGCGGGTTTGCGCTGAGCCAGGCCTGGCTGCTTGGCTCCAGCGTGCTCTACACATTCGGTTGCCTGGCCTGGGTCTGGCTCGTGGTGCGGCTCAATCGCCTGCGCCGGGGCGAGGCGGGCGGCCACTGGAAGTTTACGCTGACGTTGGCGATCTTCAGTACGCTGTGTTTCGTCGGGATTGCTGCCCTGATGGGCGCCAAGCCGGTTTAGTCCGCCAAGGATCGTCATGAAAGTTCTCCTGGTGGGGGCCACGGGTTTCGTGGGTCGCCACTTGCTCGCCGCATTGGTCGCCAATGGTCACGAGGTGATTGCCACCAGTCGGCGTCGCCACTCCCGGGATCTGTCCGAAGTTGAGTGGCAAGTTCTCGATCTGGACCTGTTGGCCAGCGATCCCCAACATTTCGTGATGCCCCAGGGCGTCGACCTGCTGATCAACGCGGCCGGTCTGCTGAGTGTCGACCCGCAGGCCCTGCAGCGTACTCAGGATCGCGGCACGCGGGCGTTGTTCGACCTCGCGGCGCAGCGGGGGCTGCGGGTTCTGCATATTTCCGCGTTGGGTGCCGGCGAGCAGCCTGACGTGGCTTTTCTGGCCAGCAAGGCCGAGGCGGATGCCTACCTGATGGGGCTGGATATCTGCGCAGTGGTGTTGCGGCCGTCGCTGCTGGTGGGGGCGGGAGGGACCAGCAGTGGCTGGTTGACGCGCCTGTCGCCCTGGCCGCTGATTCCCCTGCTCGACCTCGATGCACGCTTGCAGCCCGTGTATATCGACGATGTCTGCGGTGCGGTACTCGCGTTGCTGCGGCATTGGCCGTCATCCTCGCGTGTGGTGCCGTTAGTCGGACCGCAGGCCTTGACTCTGGCGCAGTTGCTCGATCATTTGCGCGCTGCCCAGGGCTGGGGGCCAGCCCGTTACTGCAAGATCCCGCAGTGGTTGGCGGCAGCCGGTGTCTGGTGTGGCGAGCGCCTGGGCTGGCGGGCGTTGAATCGCCAGTGCCTGAGCATGGCCCGGCGCGACAATGTTGCTGATCCCGAGCTGCTGGGTACGTTGTGCGGCTACCGAGCGGCACCGTTGGCGACTCACCTGGTCGACTGGCCGAACCCCGCGCAAAGCGTCCAGGCGGCTCTGCGCCCGCTGATGTTGGCGGTCATGCTGCTCATCTGGTTCGGTACGGCGGCGGTCTGCCTGGGACCGGGTTACGACTGGAGCCTGCGGATCATGGCTGAATTCGGCGTGACGGGCGGCGCTGCCAGCTTCGCCGTGTGGCTCGGCTCGTTGTGTGACGGCCTGCTCGGGTTGGGCATGCTGTTCCGGCGCTGGCGGCGTCGGACGTTCCAGGCCCAGCTGCTGCTGATGGCCAGCTACACCCTGATCATTACCCTGGTGCTCCCGCACTACTGGTTTGACCCTTACGCCGCCGTCGCCAAGAACCTGGTGCTGATGGTGGCGACTCTCTGGCTTCTATGGACTGAACCGCGTCAATGAGCGCTTACCTGATACTCAAGACCCTGCACATCCTGTCTTCCACCATTCTCTTCGGCCTGGGTGCCGGTTCGGCCTATTACGCACTGCGTGCCTGGCGTACCGGCAAGGTCGAGGTGATTGCGGTGACGTTCCGCCACCTGGTGTTCGCCGATTGGGCCTTTACCACGACTACGGCGGTGTTCCAGCCGTTGAGCGGGTTGGGGTTGGTGCATCTGGCGGGCTGGCCGCTGACCCAGGGTTGGCTGATGTGGAGCATGGGGTTGTTCGTGCTGGCGGGCATCTGCTGGTTGCCAGTGGTCTGGCTGCAGATTCGGGTGCACCGAATGGCTGATCAGGCGTTGCGTGAGGGGACGGCGATGCCGATCAAGGCGCAGACGTATATGCGCTGGTGGTTTGTGCTGGGCTGGCCGGCGTTTCTGGCGTTCATGGTGATTTTCTATCTGATGTTGGCCAAGCCCGTCTGAGCGCCTTGCAGGCCCATTCGCGGGCAAGTCGGAATGCCCGCGAAGAGGCCAGTAGGCCCTGCCCGGTTCCAGTAGCTCAGCCGCGCAGGCTGATCACCGGCCAGCCACGCCGTTCGGCCTCGGCCTGCAGGTTCGGGTCCGGGTCCACCGCCACCGGATGGCTCACCTGCTCCAGCAGTGGCAGGTCATTCATCGAGTCACTGTAGAAATAGCTGTCCTGCAGACTGTGGCCGGTCTCTTCCAACCAGCGGTTCAGGCGCGTCACCTTGCCTTCGCGGAAACACGGCACATCGGTGCTGCGTCCGGTATAACGGCCGTCCTGCATCTCGCACTCGGTGGCGATCAGGGTCTCGACGCCCAGGCGTGCGGCAATCGGCGCGGTTACAAAGCGGTTGGTCGCGGTGATGATGACCAACTTGTCGCCCGCATCACGGTGCCGGGCCAGCAGCTCCAGGGCCTTGGGCAGCACGATCGGTTCGATGCAGTCGCGCATGTAGTCGCGGTGCCACTCGTCCAGTTGCGCCATTTCGGTGCGGCCGAGGATTTCCAGGCAGAAGTTCAGGTACTCGGCGTTGTCCAGCTTGCCGGCCAGGTAGTCCTGGTAGAACTCGTCGTTGCGGGTTTTGTAGGCCACCGGGTCGAGAATGCCCCGTTCGCACAGGTAATCGCCCCAGGCGTGGTCGCTGTCGCCGCCCAAAAGTGTGTTGTCCAAGTCGAATAAAGCCAGACGCATTGCAGTTACTCGCTGAAAAGCCTGTAAAAAGGTGATCAGAATACGGTCTTTTCACAAGAGTGCACATAAGCTGGGACGGTGCGTTGCTGCTTTCACAACCTTTGTGGAACAATGCGATGACATGCGTTTACGAGGTGGTTGCCGTGATCGACCCCGATGGTTTCCGTCCTAATGTCGGGATAATTCTGACAAATGATGCTGGGCAGGTCCTATGGGCTCGGCGGATCAATCAAGATGCATGGCAGTTTCCGCAAGGTGGGATCAACCCTGACGAGACGCCTGAAGACGCCTTGTACCGTGAATTGAACGAAGAAGTCGGCTTGGAACGTGAGGATGTGCAAATTCTGGCCTGTACCCGGGGCTGGTTGCGCTATCGTTTGCCGCAACGTCTGGTGCGTACCCACAGCCAACCACTGTGCATCGGCCAGAAACAGAAATGGTTTCTCCTGCGTCTGCTGTCCAACGAGCAGCGGGTGCGGATGGATTTGACCGGTAAACCGGAATTCGATGGCTGGCGTTGGGTCAGCTATTGGTACCCGTTGGGCCAGGTGGTGACATTCAAGCGCGAGGTTTATCGTCGCGCGCTCAAAGAGCTTGCCCCGCGCCTTTTAACGCGCGACTGACACGGAGTTCGACCCCGAGCCATGCTCAATACGCTGCGCAAGATCGTCCAGGAAGTTAACTCCGCCAAGGATCTCAAGACGGCGTTGGGGATTATTGTCTTGCGCGTCAAAGAGGCCATGGGCAGCCAGGTCTGCTCGGTCTACCTGCTTGATCCCGAAACCAACCGCTTTGTGCTGATGGCGACCGAAGGCTTGAACAAGCGTTCGATCGGCAAGGTCAGCATGGCACCGAATGAAGGCCTGGTCGGTCTGGTGGGGACGCGCGAAGAGCCTCTGAACCTCGAAAACGCCGCCGACCACCCTCGCTACCGTTACTTCGCCGAGACCGGTGAGGAGCGTTATGCCTCCTTCCTCGGTGCGCCGATCATCCACCACCGCCGCGTTGTCGGCGTGTTGGTCATCCAGCAGAAAGAGCGTCGCCAGTTCGATGAAGGTGAAGAAGCCTTCCTGGTGACCATGAGTGCCCAACTGGCCGGTGTTATCGCCCATGCCGAGGCTACCGGCTCCATCCGTGGGCTGGGGCGTGAAGGCAAGGGCATCCAGGAAGCCAAGTTCGTCGGCGTGCCGGGCTCGCCGGGTGCTGCGGTCGGTACCGCAGTGGTGATGCTGCCGCCAGCGGACCTGGACGTGGTGCCGGACAAGACCGTCACCGATATCGATGCCGAGCTGGCCCTGTTCAAGACCGCCATCGAGGGGGTGCGCAACGACATGCGCACCCTGTCGACCAAGCTGGCCACACAGTTGCGCCCGGAAGAGCGGGCGCTGTTCGACGTCTATCTGATGATGCTCGACGATGCCTCGCTGGGCAGCGAGGTCACCAGCATCATCAAGACCGGCCAATGGGCCCAGGGCGCCTTGCGCCAAGTGGTCACCGACCACGTCAATCGCTTTGAACTGATGGATGACGATTATCTGCGCGAGCGCGCCTCGGACGTCAGGGACCTGGGCCGCCGCCTGCTGGCCTATCTGCAGTCCGAGCGCCAGCAGAACATGGTCTACCCCAAGCACACCATCCTGGTCAGCGAAGAGTTGACGGCGACCATGCTCGGCGAGGTGCCGGAGGGCAATCTGGTCGGTCTGGTGTCGGTACTGGGTTCGGGCAACTCCCACGTCGCGATCCTGGCCCGTGCCATGGGCATTCCGACGGTGATGGGGCTGGTCGATCTGCCGTACTCCAAGGTCGACGGCATCGATATGATCGTCGACGGTGCCCGCGGTGAAGTGTTCACCAACCCCGGCGAGTTGCTGCGCAAGCAGTACTTCAATGTGGTGGAAGAAGAGCGTCAGTTGTCCCAGGGGCTGGATGCCCTGCGCGAGTTGCCTTGCGTGACCACCGATGGTCACCGCATGCCGCTGTGGGTCAACACCGGCCTGCTGGCCGACGTCGCCCGCGCGCAACAGCGTGGCGCGGAAGGTGTTGGGCTGTACCGCACCGAAGTGCCGTTCATGATCAACCAGCGCTTCCCGAGCGAGAAGGAACAGCTGGCGATCTACCGCGAACAGCTCTCGGCGTTCCATCCGCAGCCGGTGACCATGCGCAGCCTGGACATCGGCGGCGACAAGTCGCTGTCGTACTTCCCGATCGTCGAAGACAACCCGTTCCTCGGCTGGCGTGGTATCCGCGTGACCCTCGACCACCCGGAGATTTTCCTGGTGCAGACCCGGGCCATGCTCAAGGCCAGCGAAGGGCTGAACAACCTGCGCATCCTGCTGCCGATGATCTCCGGGACCCACGAGGTGGAAGAAGCGCTGCATCTTATCCACCGGGCCTGGGGCGAAGTCCGTGACGAAGGCACCGACGTGCCGATGCCGCCGGTGGGGGTGATGGTCGAGATTCCGGCGGCGGTGTACCAGACCCGCGAGCTGGCCCGCCAGGTGGATTTTCTCTCGGTCGGCTCCAACGACCTGACCCAGTACCTGCTGGCCGTTGACCGTAACAACCCGCGGGTCGCCGACCTGTATGACTACCTGCACCCGGCGGTACTGCAGGCTTTGCAGAACGTAGTGCGGGATGCCCACGCCGAAGGCAAGCCGGTGAGTATCTGCGGTGAGATGGCCGGCGATCCGGCGGCTGCGGTGTTGTTGATGGCGATGGGCTTTGACAGCCTGTCGATGAACGCCACCAACCTGCCGAAAGTGAAATGGATGCTGCGTCAGATCAGCCTGAGCAAGTCTCAGGAACTGCTGGCCCAGGTGATGACCATCGACAACCCGCAAGTTATCCACAGTACCCTGCAACTGGCGCTGAAGAACCTCGGCTTGGGTCGCATGGCCAACCCGGTGGTCAAGCACTGAGTCATCGGGCCGCCCCTGCGCCGGGCGGCCTTGTCAGATTTTCAGTTCCACTTCCCCCAGATGCCCGCCATGGGGCCCGAAGCTGCGTTCGAGCAGGTGCCGCGTGCCATCGGCATTAACGATCAGCGCCGTGCTCGCCCGCGTGCCGTAGCTGGGGCTGGCGATGAACACACTGGACAACAAGCTCTCGGTCGCCAGGCCCACCCCGGTATCCGGCAGTTCGGCAAATGCGGCGCTCTGCCGGTCGCCGAGCAGCGCCAGCAGATGCTCCGGGGTTGGCCGTTCCAGCGCCTGTCCCAGGGCCGTCCTGGCTTTCAGCAATTTGGGCCACGGGGTGTCGAGTCCGGCATTGGACAGGCCGTAGATCCCTTCCTGCAGTTGGCGTGGCTGGCCCTCATGTGAATTGAAGTGCCATAGCTCCTGGGCATCACCCAGCAACAGGTTGAATCCGGCGTACTCCGGTGATCGTGCGACGATATCCTGAAGATAATCGGCAATCGAGCGGTCTTCGCCTAGAAATCGCGCTACCAGCTCGCCCCGCGACCGGCGCGCTGGCGGCTGGTGTGGATTACGGATATTGGTCAATGCGGCGAAGCGTCGATGCGCGCCAACGCCCAACCAGGTCCCGCCGGCTTCCAGGTCGCGTCCGGCGTAGATCTGCGGATTTTCCGGCCACTGTCCCAGCGGCAGACTCGGGCGGGCGTAGAATTCGTCGCGGTTGGCGGCGACGACCAACGGCTGGGCATGGCTGGGGCGCCAGGCGAAGACAATCAGGCACATCAGGTGGTCCCTCTGTGTTTTCCTTCACTTTACGCAGGGTGCCCGTCGTCATCCAGTAGAGACGAGCGCCGTGCATCCGTTACCATGCCGGTCTTGTTTCGGGGGTTGCATGGAATTTCTGCTCTATCTGCTGCTGGGCGCCTGTGCGGGCGTGCTGGCCGGGTTGTTTGGCGTCGGTGGCGGGATCATCATCGTCCCGGTACTGGTGTTCAGCTTCACCCTGCAGGGTTTCGACAACTCGATCCTCACGCATCTGGCGGTCGGCACTTCCCTGGCCACGATCATTTTCACGTCGATCAACACCATTCGCGGCCATCATCGCCGGGGAGCGGTGCGTTGGCCGATCTTTACCTGGATGGCCTTGGGGATCCTGCTGGGCGCGGGCCTGGGGGCGCTGACGGCCAAGGCGATTGCCGGGCCGAACCTGCAGAAGATCATCGGCATCTTTGCCCTGATCGTTTCCGTGCAGATGGCGCTGGGCCTCCAACCCAAAGGCCGTCGGGAGATTCCCGGCAAGCTCGGGCTGGGCCTGGCGGGCGCAGTGATCGGCTGGGCCTCGGCGATTTTCGGCATCGGTGGCGGCTCGCTGACCGTGCCGTTCCTGACCTGGCGCAGTCTGCCGATGCAACAGGCGGTGGCGACGTCGTCGGCCTGTGGCCTGCCGATCGCCGTGGCCAGTACCCTCAGTTTCATCTGGCTGGGTTGGCACGACCCGTTGTTGCCGGAGCACAGTCTGGGCTTCATCTATCTGCCGGCCTTGCTCGGCATCGCTCTGACCAGTATGTTTTTCGCCCGCTTTGGCGTGCAGTTGGCACACAAGCTCTCGCCGCTGCTGCTCAAGCGGCTGTTTGCCGGGCTATTGTTCTGTGTCGGGATGAAGTTCCTGCTCTGAACCTCAGGCCCGGTTCAGTGTGTCGGGCGCAATATTGGCTTAATCGCAGGGCCCCATCATGGCCCGCTGGTCTGCTCGTCGATTGAGCGCGCAGACCCTGAATTTTCTACTCTATCAAGGAGTCGCAATGCTGCCTTACCCGCAGATCGACCCGGTGGCCCTGGCCATCGGTCCGCTGAAAATCCACTGGTACGGCCTGATGTACCTGGTCGGCATTGGCGGTGCGTGGCTGCTGGCCTCCCGGCGCCTGAACCGTTTCGACCCGACCTGGACCAAGGAAAAGCTCTCCGACCTGATCTTCTGGTTGGCCATGGGGGTGATTGTCGGTGGGCGGCTGGGGTATGTGCTGTTCTACGACTTGCCGGCCTATGTGGCCAACCCGACACTGATCTTCGAGGTGTGGAAGGGCGGCATGGCCTTCCACGGTGGCTTCATCGGGGTGATGGTGGCGGCCTGGTGGTTCGGCCGGCGGAATGGCAAGTCGTTCTTCGAACTGATGGACTTTGTCGCGCCAATGGTGCCGATCGGCCTGGGTGCCGGCCGGATCGGCAACTTCATCAACGCCGAATTATGGGGCAAGCCGAGCGACGTGCCGTGGGCGATGATCTTCCCGCCGTTCAGCGACCCGGCCCAGTTGCCGCGTCACCCCTCGCAGCTTTACCAGTTCGCCCTGGAAGGCGTCGCGCTGTTCGTCATTCTCTGGCTGTTCACGCGCAAGCCACGGCCGACCATGGCGGTATCGGGCATGTTCGCGTTGTTCTACGGGATCTTCCGTTTTATCGTCGAGTTCGTCCGGGTGCCGGACGCACAGCTCGGCTATCTGGCGTTCGGCTGGGTGACCATGGGGCAGATTCTCAGTCTGCCGATGATCATTGGCGGCTTGTGGCTGATCTGGTTCGCCTATCATCGCGCCTCGAACACGCCGGTAACGAAAGACGCCGCGCTTTAAATTCGAATCGGGGCCCACGGGCCCCGCATTCAAGGATGCAGGTAATTCATGAAGCAATATCTCGATCTGGTCGCCCATGTCATCAAGAACGGCACCAAGCAGGCCAACCGCACGGGTGTGAACACCATCAGCTTTCCGGGTGCGATGCTGCGTTATGACCTCAAGGAAGGTTTTCCGGCGATCACTACCCGCAAGCTGGCGTTCAAGGCCGCCATCGGCGAGATGTGCGGTTTCCTTCGTGGGGTGAACAACGCTGCCGAGTTTCGTGCGCTGGGTTGCAAGGTCTGGGACCAGAACGCCAACGAAAACGCCCAGTGGCTGGCCAACCCGTTCCGCCAGGGCGATGACGACCTGGGCGAGATTTACGGGGTGCAATGGCGCAAGTGGCCAGCCTACAAGCAGATCCCGGCGAGCAATCGCGCGGCCATCGAGCAGACCCTGGCCCAGGGCTACCGGCAGATCGCCCAGGGCGAGGAAGACGGTCAGGCCTATGTGGTGCTGTACAAGGCAATCGACCAGGTTCGCCAGTGCGTTGACACCATCATCAACGACCCGGGCAGCCGGCGCATCCTGTTCCATGGCTGGAACTGCGCGCAGTTGGACGAAATGGCCCTGCCACCATGCCATCTGCTGTACCAGTTCCACCCGAATGTCGAGACGAAGGAAATTTCCCTGACCCTCTACATCCGTTCGAATGACCTGGGCCTGGGCACGCCGTTCAACCTGACCGAAGGCGCGGCGCTGCTGAGCCTGATCGGCCGCCTGACCGGCTACACGCCGCGCTGGTTTACCTACTTCATCGGCGATGCCCATGTGTATGAAAACCACCTGGAGATGCTCAACGAACAACTCGCCCGCGAACCGTTCCCGATGCCCAAACTGGTGATTTCCGAGCGCGTGCCGGAGTTTGCCAAGACCGGCGTGTACCAGCCGCAATGGTTGGAGTTGGTGGAGCCGGGAGACTTCTCGCTGGACGGCTACCAGCACCATGCGCCGCTGACGGCACCGATGGCGGTCTGATCGGCTCCGGGCTCTAGTGGCCGTGGCTCCTGCCCACATGTGAGTGTTCGACTTCGGTCGGCACCACGCTGCCACTGACTTCCAGGCGCTGCAGGATCGCGCACTGGTCGGTCTCCGGCCCGCCGCCACAGCGCTGGCGCAGGTCCAGCAACTGGGCCTGCAATGCCAGCAACCCGTCGATCCGCGCCTTGACGTGGTGGATATGCTCGTCCACCAGCGCATTCACGCTTTCGCACTGGTCCTGCGGGCTGTCACGCAGGCTCAGCAGGCTGCGGATCTCCTCCAGGGTCATGTCCAGGCTGCGGCAATTGCGGATGAAGGTCAGGCGCTCGACATGGGCCTGGGTGTACAGACGGTAGTTGCCCTCGCTGCGTGCCGGTTCCGGCAACAGGTTTTCCTTCTCGTAATAACGGATGGTTTCCACCTGGCAGTCGGTGAGTTTCGCCAGTTCGCCAATTTTCATCGATCGATCTCCCGAAAAGGATGCTTGACCCTATAGTGGCTACAGGGTGTTCACTTGGCAACAGGCACCTTTTCAGGGACGTATCCCATGAGCGACTCCATTCACACTCCGCGCCAACCTGGCGGCGACCACCAGCACGGCGCTCATGAGCACAAGCATGAGCATGGCGGCTCCTGCTGCTCGCATTCCGTCGAGCCAGTTTCCGACTCGGGTCACCCGCATGCTGATCACGATCACGATCATAGTCATGCCGACAAACAGGCCCAGGGTGCCTGCCAACCGCTACAGCCCGTGAAAGCCGCTCATGCCCACAGCCACTCGGAGCACTCCCACCACTGTTGCTCGAATGCAGAGGCTCCGGCGTTGGTCAAACTCGGCAGCAGCACCGATGGCCGCTTGAGCCGCTTTCGTATCGAGGCCATGGATTGCCCTACCGAGCAGACGCTGATTCAGAACAAGCTGGGCAAGCTGGCAGGTATCCAGCAACTGGAGTTCAACCTGATCAACCGGGTGCTCGGTGTGACCCACGACCTGCCGTCGAGCGCGCCAATCGTCGAGGCGATCAAGTCGCTGGGCATGCACGCCGAGCCACTGGACGACGGTGCGCACAGCCAGGCCGCCAGCCAGCCTCCAGCGAAGAAAGTCTGGTGGCCGCTGGCTATCTCCGGTATTGGCGCCCTGGCCGCTGAAGTCATTCACTTCAGTAACGCCGCGCCCACCTGGGTAGTGGCCATTGTCGCGCTGATCTCGATTCTCAGCGGCGGTCTCGGGACCTACAAGAAGGGCTGGATCGCCCTGAAGAACCGCAACCTGAACATCAACGCGCTGATGAGCATCGCCGTGACCGGTGCGGTGCTGATCGGCCAATGGCCGGAAGCGGCGATGGTGATGTTCCTCTTCACCATCGCCGAGTTGATCGAGGCGCGCTCGCTGGACCGTGCGCGCAATGCCATTGGTGGCCTGATGCAGATGACCCCGGAGACCGCCACGGTCCGCCAGGACGATGGGAGTTGGCTTGAGCTTGAGGTCAAGCGCGTCGAGTTGGGCGCGAGAGTCCGGGTCCGCCCTGGCGAGCGCATCGCCCTGGATGGTGAGGTGCTCGAAGGCTCTTCCAGCGTCGATCAGGCGCCGATCACCGGCGAAAGCCTGCCGGTCGAGAAGAGTCCGGGCGACAAGGTGTTCGCCGGCACCATCAACCAGGCCGGTTCCCTGGAGTACCGGGTAACGGCGGTGGCGGGTGACTCGACCCTGGCACGGATCATCCATGCGGTAGAGCAGGCCCAGGGCGCGCGGGCACCGACCCAACGGTTCGTCGACAGTTTTTCGAAGGTCTATACCCCGGCGGTATTCGCGTTAGCCCTGGCCGTGGCGGTTATTCCGCCGTTGTTCATGGCCGCTGCCTGGTTCGACTGGATCTACCGGGCGCTGGTCCTGCTGGTGGTCGCCTGTCCGTGCGCGCTGGTGATCTCGACGCCGGTCACGATTGTCAGCGGTCTGGCGGCCGCAGCCCGCAAGGGCATTCTGGTCAAGGGCGGGGTCTATCTGGAAAGCGGCCATCAGCTCGATTACCTGGCCCTGGACAAGACCGGCACCCTCACCCATGGCAAGCCGGTGCTGACGGACTTCCTGCCGCTGGAGCCGCTGTACCGTGAGAGCGCCGCCGCCATTGCCGCCAGCCTCGCGGCCCGTTCCGACCATCCGGTATCCCTGGCGATTGCCCGCGATGCCCGGGACAAGCAACTCGCACTGCAGGAAGTCGAGGCCTTCGAAGCCCTGGCCGGACGTGGCGTGCGTGGCGACATCGCGGGTCAGCGCTATCACCTGGGCAACCATCGGTTGGTGGAAGAACTGGGTTTGTGCTCGCCGGCCCTGGAGGAAAAACTCTTCGCCCTGGAAGCGCAGGGCAAGACCGTCGTGCTGCTGCTCGATGGCTCGGGGCCGTTGGCGCTGTTCGCCGTGGCCGATACGGTCAAGGACAGCAGTCGCGAGGCCATTCGTCAGTTGCACGAATTGGGCATCAAGACCCTGATGCTTACCGGCGACAACCCCCACACCGCCAAGGTGATCGCCGTTCAGGTCGGTATCGATGAAGCTCGCGGCGATCTGCTGCCGACCGACAAGCTGCAAGCCATCGAGGCGCTGTACGCCAAGCGGCATCGCGTCGGCATGGTCGGCGACGGCATCAACGATGCGCCGGCCCTGGCTCGTGCCGAGATCGGCTTCGCCATGGCGGCAGCCGGTACCGATACCGCTATCGAAACCGCCGATGTAGCCCTGATGGACGATGATCTGCGCAAGATTCCGGCGTTTATTCGCCTGTCACGCCAGACTGCGAGTATCCTCAAGCAGAACATCGCCCTGGCCCTGGTCATCAAGGCGATTTTTCTGGCGGTCACCTTCCTTGGCATGGCGACCATGTGGATGGCGGTCTTTGCCGACATGGGCGTCAGCCTGCTGGTGGTGTTCAATGGGCTGCGCCTGTTGCGCAAATAAACGATGAGAGGCCGCTGTGCGCCAAGTGCCGAGTTGAAGAGTGCCGAATTGAAGAGTGCCGAATTGAAGAGTGCCGAGCTGAAGGCGTTTTACATGGTCGCTCGCCTGGGCAGCATCACCGAGGCTGCGAAAAAACTCGGCCTCAGCCAGCCCACGGTGACCACGCAGATCCGTCACCTGGAAAGCCAGTACTCGGTCGAACTGTTCTATCGTGGCGGTCGCCGCCTGAGTGTCAGCGAGGAGGGCGCGCGGCTGCTGCCGATGGTCAAGGCGCTGTTGCAGCAGGAGGCGGATATCGAGTTCTTCCTGCGCAACAGTGGCCAGGTTCAGGGCGCCTTGCGCATTGCCGCGACCGCGCCGTACTACATTCTCGATCTGGTCAAGGCGTTCCGCGAGCGTCTGCCGCAGGTCGAGGTATCGATGGAGATCGGCAACTCCCAGCAGGTGCTGGAAGCGCTGGAAGAATATCGAGTCGATGTCGCCGCCTCGTCGCAGTTGCTCGACGACCCGCGGCTGATCCGCCGGGTACTGGGCAGCGACCCGCTGGTGTTGGCGGTGCATCGCAATCACCCGCTGGCGATTCATGATCATGTGCCGTTGAGTGCGCTGGCCGGGCATTGCCTGCTGATGCGCGAGCCGGGCTCGACCACCCGGCAACTGACGGAAGAGCTGTTGCGCGATGCCCGGGTCAGCCATGGGCCGTTGCTGGAGATCGGCAGTCGCGAGTCGATCCGCGAGGCGGTGCTGCGCAACATCGGCATCAGCATCATTGCCCGTCAGGAAGTCCCCCATGACCCGCAGTTGCGGGTGTTGAGCATCGAGAACGCGCCACAGATCCCCGAGTACCTGTATTGCCTCAAGGAGCGCAAGTCGGCGCGCCTGCCGGCGGCGTTCATGGGGTTGGCGCAGGAGATGGCGCCGGTCTGACTTGGCGTGGATGGTCACATAATCTCTTCAGCGCAGCAGTAGAGCGCGGAAATTTCCACAATATCTACAGTTCGTTTCCTACCCAAATCCGCCAATACCACTATCGGTAGCTTTTGCCTTATTGCCACACGACGTACGCATTGCCTCCCTAGCATGAGCCTCATCCGCTTGATGAGGTCCGTCCATGAACAACCCGATCGTTCACCCCCAGGCCAACCCCGGTGCTGCGCTGAAAGTTCGCGGCGTGCAGAAACGCTTTGGCGCCTTCACCGCGCTGGAGAACGTTTCCCTCGACGTCGCCGCTGGCGAACTGGTGTGTCTGCTGGGGCCGTCGGGTTGCGGCAAGACCACGTTGTTACGCTGTATTGCCGGCCTTGAGCGCCAGGACGACGGTGAGCTGTTCCTCGGCGAGCGCAATGTTTCCGAACTGCCACCCCAGGCCCGCGATTACGGCATCCTGTTCCAGTCCTACGCGCTGTTCCCCAATCTCACCGTGGAGGCCAATATCGCCTACGGCCTGACGGGCAGCGGTCGCGACGAAGCACGCCAGCGGGTGGTCCAGATGCTCGAACTGGTCGGCCTGGTCGGCAGCGAGAAAAAGTACCCCGGCCAGCTCTCCGGCGGCCAGCAGCAGCGGGTGGCGCTGGCTCGCGCGCTGGCCCCGGCACCGTCGTTGCTGCTGCTCGACGAACCGATGTCGGCCCTCGACGCGCGGGTCCGTGAACACCTGTGCAGCGAACTGCGCCAACTGCAACGCCGTCTCGGTGTGACCACGCTGATGGTCACTCACAACCAGGACGAAGCCATGTTGATGGCCGACCGGATCGCCGTGATCAACAACGGCAAGGTCGAGCAGTACGCCACGCCCCAGGAGATCTACGACAAGCCCGCCACGCCGTTCGTCGCCGAGTTCGTCGGCCAGGGCAACTGGCTGCCGTTCCAGCAGCGTAACGCCCAGCATGCCCAGGTGGGCAGCATGCAATTGCGCCTGGCCGATGGCGCTGCGCGGGCCGATTCCGGTCGGCTGTTCTGCCGCCCCGAGTCGATCAGCGTCAACCCGCCGGTGCATGAGGAAAACCTGTTTGCCGCGCGGGTGCGGGAAATCACCTTTCTCGGCAATCGCTGCCGCATGCGTTTCGAACTCAACGAACTGCCCGGCCATCCGCTGCTGGCCGAAGTCGGCCCGCAGGACATGCCGCGTCTGGGCTCGCCGGATATCTGGGTCGCGTTGCCACCGCGCAGCCTGCAGGTGTTTGCCTGAGATGGCCGCTGCAATCAGCCTGGCGCCGCTGCGCAAATCGACCTCGACCGTCAGGCGCGGTGACTGGGGCGATCGCCTGTTCGTGGTCGGCGGCAAGCTGCTCTGGCTCTGCCTGCTGGGTGTCGCGGTACTGTTACCGCTGTTGGCGATTTTCTGGCGTGGCTTGAGCAGCGAAGCCGGGCAGGGCGGCGGCTGGCTTGCCGCACGGGAGTTGCTGGGCAGCGACAATTTCCACTGGCTGCTGGGCAACAGCCTGAAAGTCTCTGTGAGCGTTGCGGCGATTGTCGTACCGCTGGCCTATCTGTTTGCCTACGCCCTGCAACGCACGCTGATTCCCGGCAAGCCCCTCTGGCGCGGCCTGTCCTTGCTGCCGTTGATGGCCCCCTCGATGCTGCCGGGAATCGCCCTGGTCTACCTGTTCGGCAACCAGGGCCTGCTGCGCGGATGGCTGGCGGAGAATATCTATGGCTTCTGGGGCATCGTCGTCGGCGAAGTCATCTACACCTTTCCCCATGCGCTGATGATTCTGTTGTCGGCGCTGTCCCTGGCCGATGCCCGGTTGTTCGACGCGGCCTCGAGCATGGGCGCCAGTCCGTGGAAGGCCTATCGCAGCATCACCTGGCCGGCCACCCGGCAAGCGGTGTTCGCCGCCTTGTGTTTGGTGTTCACCCTGACCATCACTGATTTCGGCGTGCCGGTGGTGGTGGGTGGCGATTACCAGGTGCTGGCGCTGGAAGCCTACAAGGCGGTGGTCGGCCAACAACAGTTCGGCCGTGGTGCGCTGATCGGCATGATTCTGCTGCTGCCGGCGCTGTTCAGCTTTGCCGTCGATGCCTGGCTGCGCCGGCGCCAGGGCGAGGCGATGACGGGTCGGGCCCAGGTGTTCCAGCCGGTGCGCTGCCGATCGCGGGATGCCTGCTACCTGGTGATTGTCCTGCTGGTCTGCGCCGCGTTGCTGCTGGTGTTTGGCATGGCGGTGTATTCGTCGCTGGTGAAATTCTGGCCATACAACCTGTCGTTGTCCTTGAGCCATTACCGCTTCGACGAGACGGCGGGCGGCGGCTGGCTGGCCTATCGCAATAGCCTGACCCTGGCGCTGTGTACGGCGTTGGTCGGCAGCCTGCTGATCTTCACCGGCGCCTACCTGATGGAAAAGACTCGCGGTCAGCGCGGCCTGACCCGGGTGCTGCGCCTGCTCAGCTTTGTGCCGATGGCGGTACCCGGCCTGGTCCTGGGGTTGGGCTATGTGTTCTTTTTCAACCTCGGCGGCAACCCACTGCATGTGTTCTACGGGAGCATGACCCTCTTGGTGGTGTGCACGATCGCGCACTACCTGACCACCGCACAGATGACCGCGACCACTGCCCTGCGCCAGCTCGACAGTGAGTTCGAGGCCGCCGCGCTGTCGCTGAAGACGCCGTTGTACCGCCACTACCTGCGGGTCACGGTGCCGATCTGCCTGCCGGCCCTGCTGGATATCATCCGCTACCTGTTCGTCTCCGCGATGACCACGGTTTCGGCGGCGATCTTCCTCTACAGCCCCGACACCCTCCTCGCGGCGGTGGCGGTGCTGAACATGGACGACGCCGGCAATGTCGGCGGCGCAGCGGCCATGTCGACTCTGATCCTGTTCACCTCGGCGGGCGTGTCGCTGCTGCTGGCCTGGGCCTCGCGCGGTTTGCTGCAGCGTACCCAGGCCTGGCGACAGACCCCGCCCGGCCATTGATCTGCCCACAACACCTGCCTGAACCACAGCCACATAACCCAAGGAACCGCATCATGTTCAAGCCTTTGACTCTTGCCGCTGCCGTCCTCTCGCTGTTCAGCCTGAATGCCTTTGCAGCAAAAACCGAACTGACCGTCTATACCGCCCTCGAAGCCGAGCAGCTCAAGAGCTACCAGGATGCCTTCGAGAAGGCCAACCCGGATATCGGCATCAAGTGGGTGCGCGATTCCACCGGCATCATCACCGCCAAGCTGTTGGCCGAGAAGGCCCGGCCACAGGCGGATGCGGTGTGGGGGCTGGCCGCGTCGAGCCTGGCGATCCTCGACCAGCAGGGCATGCTGCAGCCCTACGCACCCAAGGACCTGGGCAAGATCGGTGGCAACTACCGCGATGCGGCCAACCCTCCGGCCTGGGTCGGCATGGACGTCTGGGCCGCTACCATCTGCTTTAACACCGTCGAAGCCGAGAAGCAGCACCTGAGCAAGCCGGTGAGCTGGCAGGACCTGACCAGGCCCGAGTACAAGGGCAAGATCGTCATGCCCAACCCGGCTTCGTCCGGCACCGGTTTCCTTGATGTCAGCGCCTGGTTGCAGACCTTCGGCGAGAAGCAGGGCTGGCAGTACATGGATGACCTGCACCAGAACATCGGCCAATACGTCCACTCCGGCTCCAAGCCGTGCAAGCTGGCGGCGGCGGGTGAGTTCCCGATCGGCATCTCCTTCGAATACCCGGCCGTGCAGCTCAAGCGCCAGGGCGCGCCGCTGGACATCATTCTGCCGAAGGAAGGGTTGGGCTGGGAGATCGAGGCGACTGCGGTGATCAAGGGGACTGCGCATGAAGAGGCGGCGAAGAAGTTGGCCGACTTCTCCGCAAGTCCTGCGGCGATGCAGTTGTACAAGGAAAACTTTGCCGTGCTGGCCCAGCCGGGCATCGCCAAGCCGCAGACCGAACTGCCGGCCGACTACGAGCAGCGCCTGATCAAGAACGACTTCGCCTGGGCCTCGACGCACCGCGACGAAATCCTCGCCGAGTGGCGCAAGCGTTATGACGGCAAGTCGGAGAAGGTTGCCCAGTAATCCAACCGGCTGCACACCACCCCTGTGGCGAGCGGGCTTGTCGGAACGCCGCCCCCGCGCTCGGCGGCGTAGCCGTCGTAAATCCAGTGACCTGATGCTGTCTGACACAACCGGGTTGCTGACTTCAGGGGCGCGGTGCGCCCCAGCGCGGGCGAACCCGCTCGCCACAGGTTTCGATCGTTCCCCGCGCTCGGCGTCCGCTCTGGTGACGTTCAGCATCAAGGGCTGCCGGGGGAACGATCAACATAACCATTGCTTCAGGACCCTTCATGACCCCTCACAGCGATATCCTCATCGTCGGCGCCGGCATCCTCGGCCTGTCCCATGCCTACGCGGCCGCTCGTCGTGGCCTCAAGGTCCGGGTCTTCGAACGCAGCGCCACGCCCCTGGGCGCGTCGATCCGCAATTTCGGCCAGGCGCTGGTCACCGGCCAGCCGCCGGGTGTCATGCTCGACCTGGCCCGCGCCAGCCGCGAAATCTGGAGCCACTGGTCGCAGCAGGCCGGTTTCGAACTCAAGCGCCACGGCAGTTTCCTCTTCGCCCGCAGCGAAGCCGAGGAGCATCTGCTGGAAGCCTTCTGCGCCGGCCGGGCGCGGGAGCATGGCTACCGGGTAAAACTGTTGCAGGGCCGGGCCCTGGCGGACTTGCACGGGGGCCAGTTCAGCCATCACCGCGCCGCCTTGCATGGCCTGGACGACCAGCAACTGTATTCCCGCGAGGCGATACCCACCCTGATCGATTACCTGCGCCGTGAACTGGGCGTCGAGTTCCACTTCTCGACCCTGGTCCGCGAAGTCGCCCCCGGCCAGTTGCACAGCACTGCCGGAACCTTTCGCGGCGAACGCATCGTGGTCTGCTCGGGGCACGATTACCAGACCCTGCTGGCCGAGTCGCTGGCGACCCTGCAGGCGAGCATCTGCCGCCTGCAGATGCTCCGCGCCCGTCCGCTGCTGAGCGGGCTGAACCTGCAACATGCGGTGCTGACCGGCTTGAGCTGTGTGCACTACGGCGCTTTCGCCGACCTGCCGGAAGCGGCGGCGATCCGCGCGCAGATCCAGCGCGAAAGCCCGCATCTGCACGACCATGGTATCCATCTGCTGATCAGCCCCACGCCCCACGGTGAGCTGATCATCGGCGATTCCCATCACTACGGCAGCGATCCTTCGCCGTTCAATGCCGAACAGGTGGATAACTGGATGCTGGAACTGGCCGAGCACACCCTCGGTTGCAAGGTCCAGGTGCTGGAGCGTTGGCAGGGCGTCTACGGTGCCCGCGGGCCGGGGCCGTTTTCGTTCCTGCAGGCCGCGCCCGGTGTGCATGCCGCGCTGATGCACACCGGTGTCGGCATGAGCGTCGGTCCGGCGTTGGCCGAGGCCAATCTCGCCACTCTGCTGGGAGAGTCGCGGTGAGCCGGGTCGAGCAGGTGCTGGACGAAGTCTTCGGCCTCTACCGGCAGTTCGGCAGCGCCGACTACATCGGCGAGCCGGTTTCGCAGTTGGAGCACATGTCCCAGGCCGCGCAACGGGCGATGGCCGAAGGCTGCGACGACGAAGTGGTCCTCGCGGCGTTCTTCCACGATATCGGCCATATCTGTCCACGGCCGGAGTCAGCCGGTGAGAGCATGGGCGGTTATGGTGTTGTCAGCCACGAACGGCTGGGCGCGGACTATCTGCGCCGCCTGGGTTTCAGCGAACGCCTGGCGCGGCTGGTGGAATATCACGTGCAGGCCAAGCGTTATCTGACACGGGTCGAGCCCGGGTACTACGAGCGCTTGAGCGAGGCCAGCCGGCGGACGCTGGAATACCAGGGCGGCATGATGACCCGGCAGGAGGCCGCGGACTTCGCCCAGAACCCCCTGTGCGACTTGAGCCTGCGCATGCGTCAGTGGGACGAGCAGGCCAAGCAGTTGCACATTCCGGTCATCGATCTGCAGCTTTTGAGAAACAAGGCGCAACATCTGCTGAGCCGATCCGTAATCGATACTACAACGCCTGGCGCTTAGTTCTGACTCCGGCGGTGACGATTCAGGCGCCGAGTATTCGCGGGTCTTATAGTTGGCTTTTTCGCTGATTGGGACAATGGTCGGGCACTCCAGCCATGCCCTCGGGCCTGTGGGGTGCGATGAAATTCAAGCCGGATCGTGTGTTCGGCCTGATGTGTTTTTCATAACTCGATCAATGAGGTATCCCGATGGAAGACGTTAAGCAGCAAGACAATGCCCCGCAGGAAATGACCCTCGAAGAAACCATGGAGATCCGTGGGGCTGGTTGGGGCGCCGAGGGAGGAGAGGCGGTTAGAGATTTCTTCAGCGAACTCGGTCAGTTTTTCAAGCATACGGTCAAGTCGTAACCCTCACTGACAGGCCATGAGCTGAAGTGACAGCGTCAGGCGGGGCGGCTGATGGCCTTGCTCCGTCTGGCGCCTGATCGACGGCGAACTTTCCCCTGTACGGATTTGCTCATGCTCGAATGGGGAACGGTCACCCCGAGATCAGCGCTCCAGCCCTTGCTGTTGGGCGGGGTACTCGGCCTCTTTGTCGTGGCGGTGCTGGTGCTGTTGTCGACGGGAAGTTACGCCAGGAAGGAAGACGTCCCGGGACGGGTCATGACCCGCGATGTGGTCCGTATCGCCAGTGAAAAGGCGGCCCATGTCGACGAGATGCTGGTCGCTACCGGCGAGCCGGTCAAGCGTGGCCAGCCTTTGATCCGCCTGCACACGGTGAACCCGGAAAATATCGAGACTGACGGTGATCAGGCCCTCTCGCTCAGGAATATCGAACGTTTGAACGAGCTGCTCGATGACCTGGCGGTGCAGGAGAGCCAGGCCCGGTCCGCCCACACGGTGGAAAAAGACCTTCTACAACGCCAGTTGCAGCAACTGGATCAGGACCTGGCGCTCAACAGCAGGATCGGGCAATCGATCGAGCGTCGAGTTCGCGTTGCCCTGGAAGAAAGGCAGCGCCATGAACAATTGGCGGGTGAGGGCGCGGTTTCCGGTTCCGACCTGGACCGTGTGGTCGTCGTCCACCAATCCGCGTTGGAAGACCAAGCCGGCAACGAGTTGGCCAAGGTCAGTACGCAGCAGCGCCGCCTGGAGTTACAGCAGCGCCTGAGCCAGGCGGAGCAGGACCAGGCGGCCCGCCTGGGGCAGTTTGGCCGCCAGCGCAACGAGTGGCTGGAGCGTCTGGAGTCACTGGGCAAAAGCCAGGGTTATGTCCTGCTGTCTCCGGTGGACGGTATCGTCGATACGGTGGTGGTGTTTGCCGGCGGCAGGGTCGAGGGCGGCCAGCCGATCTTGCTGCTGCGTGTTGTCCAGCCTCGGCATCCGCCGCTTCGGGTTCTGCTGGACGTCGGCCCATCGGTCATTGGTTTCGCCACTCCCGGTACCGAGGTGACCTTGCGTTTCGATGCTTTTCCTTATGAGCGCCATGGGGTTGTCAAAGGTTCCGTCGTCCACAGTTCCGCCAGTACCTACACGGCGGCGATTCCCGGTGCGAGCAACGATGAGTCGCGCGAGGTGCCCACCTATCTGGTGGAGGTGGAACCCGATTTCAGCGCCGCTCACGTTCGTATTCGCCCGGACTGGCTCAAGGACGGCATGACCGTCCGGGGTTCCTTGAGGCTGGAGCGCCTGAGCCTGATGGAATGGTTGTTCCTGCCGGTGCTCAAGGGCATCGAGCGTAATCCAGGCGTGTGGCCGGCGGCCCGGGCGGAGCCTGTAAGGGTGGACGAACCGGCATGAGTCAGCTCAAGGCGGTACTGCGCGATGCCCTGGCACGTTCCGCACAGAGGCTGCGCAAGCGGGTGCCGGTGATCCTGCAGGACGAAATGTCCGAGTGTGGCCTGGCATCCATTGCCATGGTTGCCGGTTATCACGGCAAACACCTGAGATTGCGCCAATTGCGCCGCGACTACAGCGTGGCGCGCGATGGGATGTCGCTGTTCCAGATCATCAAGGTGTCCGACGAACTGGGGTTTACCTGTCGACCCTTGAAAACCTTGCTCGACGGGCTCAGGCAGTTGCGAACGCCATCGATCCTGTTCTGGAACAAGCGACATTTCGTGGTGCTGGAATCGGTGACCAGAACCGGCCTGCACGTGGTCGACCCGGCTGTGGGAAGGCGTTTCTATACCTGGGAAGAAGCCTTGCCGATGTTCAGTGGCGTGGCATTGGAAATGCTCCCGGGCCTGGCCTTTACCCTCCAGAGCGGTCCCCGGCCTTCGGCATCGCTGGGCTTTGCCAGCCTGCTGCGCAAGAACCCCTGGCTCTTGCGTTACCTGATCCCCATGGGACTGCTGTCGGTGGTCGGCTACCTGGGCGGGATTGCCGCGCCGAAGTTGTTTTCCCTGACGATCGATGAAGTCGTCGCCAAGAACGACGAGGATTTCCTGTACCTGATCCTGTATGTCTTCGGCGGCATCTTTGTGTTCAAGACCGTTGCCGCCTGGCTGCGGGCGCTGCTGGATGCGCAACTGCGGGTCGCGCTGACGCAGGATCTCTCGACCGGCGTCATTGCCCGCCTGTTACGGCTGCCGCTCGGTTACTTCGAGCGGCGTGCGCCGGGAGACATCCTGCGTCGCACCCAGGCGGCAGACAAGGTGTTCCTGCCGTTCACCTCGGGGTGGATGGACATCGGCATCGACAGCCTGTTCGGCCTGGTCTTCCTGATATTGATGGCACTGATCAATATCCAGTTGGCGGGGTTGTCCCTGGCGTTGTGCCTGCTGTTTTTTCTCTTCCGTGGTCTGACCTTGCCGGTGATGGAAAAGCGCCACAAGGCCTCGATCGAGGCCGAGACCCTGCGTAATGTCACGCTGCTGGGCGTGCTGGGGGGGATCGAGTCGATGAAACTCCATCACTACGAAGCGACGAAACTGGCGACCTGGAGCAACCGGCAGGCGGACACCGAAACGGCCCGCGCCGGGGTCCAGCGCATGCAGGCGATGAATCAGGTGATCCATGACGGCCTGGCCCATGGACACTCCCTGTTGGTCAGCGCGCTGGGGGCCCTCGCTGTGTTGAACGGTGAGAACAGCGTCGGCGATCTGTTTGCCTTTGTGCTGTACAAGGACATGTTCATGGCGTGTGCCTTCAAGCTGGTGGAGGGCTACATGAACCTGCGACTGGTGCAGGTCGAGCTGGGTCGGCTGGATGACATCATCGACGAGCAGCCGGAACCGTTCGAGTCCTGCGTCTACAGCAGCAGCCCGTTGGGGCAGCCCGATGCGATCCGTTCCATTCGCCTGCAGAACGCCCGGTTCTGCTACAGCTCGTTCGAGCGCCCGACCTTCGACAAGCTGGATTTCACCCTGGAGGGCCAGGGGGCGAAGATCGCCATCCTGGGACCTTCCGGTTGTGGCAAGAGCACCTTCCTGAAGGTCCTGGCCGGCTTTTATCCTCTGGATGAGGGGCGGTTCCGGATCAACGGCCAGGCGATGCGGCATTTCGGTCTGCGCCGTTATCGCCAGGGTGTGGCTTATGTCATGGCTCAGGGTGAAATCGTCGACGGCAGCCTGGTGGACAATGTCGTGATGGATGATGAACTCGATGGTCCATGGTTGCAGGCGTGTGTCGAGCAGGTGGGGCTGCTCCCGTGCGTGCTGCAATTGGCCAATGGTTTCAACACGCAACTGGGGTCGACGGGTATTCAACTGTCGTCCGGGCAGCGGCAGCGTCTCTTGATTGCCCGGGCTCTGTATCGGCGGCCTCAGTTGCTGCTGCTCGACGAGCCGACGGCGCATCTGGACCTGGCATCACGCGATGTGGTGATTGAAATGATTCGTCATCTGCCCTTGTCCTGCGTTGTGGTCACCCATGACCGGGAGGTGGCGCACGCCTGCACGACGGTGCTGCAAATGTGCGAAGGGCGCCTGGTACCGTTGGCGCAAGCATGCTGACCCGCGGTTTGAGTGGCCCGGTGAGGCGCTGGTTGTTCTGGGCGATGGTCAAGGCCCGGCTGCGCCGATACGGGTTGCTCGTCCTGGCCTGGTGCTTTCGGGTCAATACGCTTCACGTTCTGCTGACGCTGCTGCCTGCGATGCTGATGAAGTTGCCCCGGCGTTTGCGAGGGGTGGACTACCGTCGCAGCTGCCAGAATCTGCAACTCTTCGATCTGGATGCCGATCGTTGTCGAGTCCTGGCCTGCCAGCACAGCGCGATCCAGTTTCAGCGTGGGCTTTACCAGCATCTCTACCGAAGCCATGAACCGGAGCACCTGCGGGCCTGGATCCGGTCGATCCGCTGGAGCGACGCTGGCGATCACTGGCAACGCGGCGCCAGGCGTTCGACGATCATCGCTTTGCCGCATTGCGGCGAGTACTGGATGGCCGTCGCCTGCGTCGTCGAGCGAACGAGTGCGCCGACGCGGTTCATCATTCCGATCTGGAACTTCAAGGATCCGTTTACCCATGGATCGCTCAAGAACCTTGAAGGTCTCGGGCACGTGGTCGAGGTTCTGGACAGCAATGATCCGAGGAGCGCCCTGGCGATTGCCCGGGGCGTGAAACGGGGTGATCAGGTGATCATTTTCTGCGATCTGCCGGTAAGTCTTGATGGTATTCAGTTTGGTGAGCCGATGAGTGGCCGCTTCTTCGGGCGCGATGCCCAGTTTGTCAAAGGTCCGCTGTTCCTGGCCTCGAAGCTGGGCTGTGATCTCTTGCTGGTGGGGCATCGAATCCGCCTGGGACAGGTGGGAGAGCTACGGGTTATCGAGCGGGTTTTCCGAGGTCCCATCGAGCAGATGCGGGCGCATTGGCTCAAGGCGCTGGAGGGTTTCATTCTCGAAGCCCCGCAAGACTGGTTGTACCTGCCGAGGATGGAGGCTTTTCATCATCGGCAATGGTCATCGAGCGAGAGGCGGCAAGCAGGTCGATCCGCTTCTGGCGTCCGCCCGGATTGAGCCGCGCCGGATTGCGAGAGGGCGTAGGGCGACGGCTCTCAGAGTCTGCCGGGGTTTCCCACGAGGCGCCGGGAGTTGTTGACTGGAGCACTCGCCTGCGATGGCTTTAGCCTGAAGCGACATTCACCGAAAGGAGTCGTCATGCGTTACCTGAAAGCCATTGCCCAGGATCTGGGGCAAACCGGACAGGCCAATACCGTCCTGCTCAAGTTCTACAACGATATGCTCTGCCTGCCGGAACAACAGGTGGGTATTGCCGTGGCCGTCGATCATACGGGAGATGCCCTTGTTGATTTCGCGATGGCCGGCGACATTGACCTGGACGGCCGGTTTTCCCTGCGTGACCAGCATCTGTTACGGGCATTCACGGATGTTTTCCTGCAACTGAACTGGTTCAACCAGGGTGGGAATGAACAGCGTTATCTCAAGATGCTGGCCGAAAATTATCACCACGATGGCTCGCCGAATGTCGTCAAGCTGGAGTTCCATGAGGATTGCACGGCTTCGGGGCCGCAGACGCTGGTTTACCGGGCTGCCGGGTATGACGGGGATAACGACGGCATTTTTGAATCCTTTACCAACAGTGACGTCGATGGCAACGGCATTGCCGATAAAGCCGACAAGGAACTGATCCGGAGGCTGATCAAGAGCTTTCTGGCGTTTGACGCCTGGAGCACCAGACTCCGTTCTTGAGGACGCCCGCTATCTGATGATCTTCTTTTTCAGCTTTCATCAAGCTTTTGCAGAAGCTTTTCCAGCTGTTCCTGGCGTTCGGTCTGGCTCAGTTTCGGCTGTGGGTTGAGCGACGACCATTGCGGATGCGCTCGGGCCTTGTCCAGGGCTTGTGGCAGCTTGCCCTCACGCCAGGACTTGTCCACGGGCGTTGCAACGGTAATGCTGTCCAGCGCCGCATGACCGCGCGCCTCCAAGGCTAGCAGCAGTTGCCGTTGGCGTAGTGCCAGCAGGCGTAGCACGCTGTCGTCGACGGTCAGTTCGCGTTTGCCCTTGAGCTTGCCGAGCAGGCGGCCGCCGTAGCCGCGCGCGGTCTGCAGGGCGCCGCCAGCGATGGCTCCGGCCAGGGCGGCGGCGCCCAGGGTCAGGCCGCCGACCAGCAGATCGACGCCAGCCCCCGCCGCCGCTCCGGCGGCAATTCCGCTGCCAACCTTCACCCCCAACTGCTTGAGGGTTTCCGGGTTGAACAGATCGTCGCCCCAGCGGCCGTCGAGCAGTGGCAGATCGCTGGCTGCCGCGTCATTGGTACGAAATGCATAGAGTGTGAGCAGGGCCTCGACGCAACGCTGCTCGCGCTGGCGCACCGCCTGGCGCAGCTCGGCGATGGCACTGGTTTCGGCTGTTGCATCACCGGCCACCTGGCGTCGGCAGGCGGCGCAGTCGATCAAGAGCTCGGCGATCAGCCGTTGGGCGCTTTGCCGACGGGCCAGGCGTTGTGCTTCCAGATCGCGGACCAGTCGTTCCAACTGTACTCGCGAACCTTCGAGCAGCAGTGCCAGGCTTTCATAGAGACGGCGTTCGCCGTCTTCCGGCGGCGCGACGCTGTCGAAGCGCACCAGGGCATGCAGCCCCAGGCGGGCCAGGGCTTCGCGCCAGTCGGGCTCGCGCTGGGCGGCGCTGCTGACGAAATTGAGCACCGGCAGCAGCGGTTTGCCGCAACTGGCGAGCACCGACAGTTCGTCGCGGTATTTGGCCAGCACCGGTTCGCGGGCATCGATCACATACAGCCCGGCATCCGAGGCCAAGAGCTGGCGCAGTACCTTGGCTTCCTGCTCGAAACGCTGGCGGGCTTCGCTGCCATCAAGGAAGCGATTGACCCGGGCCGGGCCATCGAGGCGTTCGCCGGGCCGGTCAAGACGTTCGAGGTAGTCGAGCAGGGCGATGGCATCTTCCAGGCCGGGCGTGTCGTACAGCTCCAGCAGCGGCTCGCCGTCGACTGACAACCGCGCCCCTTCGACATGGCGGGTGGTGCTGGGGCGGTGGGAGACTTCGCCAAAGCCGACGTCCCGGGTCAGGGTACGCAGCAGCGAGGTCTTGCCAACATTGGTGTGGCCGACCACGGCCAGTTTCAATGGTTTAGTCATGGCCGGTCTCCAGCCAGGTCAGCGGTGCGCTGTCGGCGAATGGCAGTTCCAATTGTTGCAGGGCGTTGTGCCAGTCGCCGAGACGGTCAGCGTCCAGCGCCTGGCCTTGTGGCGCCTGCAGCAGCCAGACACGGGTGGCGGCGGCGCTGCGGGCCAACTCGGCGATCAGCGCGAGGCTGCCACGGTCTGGCGAGCGCCGTGGGTCGCAGGCGATCGCCAGGCGGGCCGGTGGGAAGCGGCTCAGTTGTTCGAGCAGTTTCTGCCGTGACTCACGGCTGTCGAGAATCCCGGCGTCGCGGACATCTCTGGGCAGTGCTGGCGGCCAGGGACGCTGGTCGTCCAGTTCGATGGCGACCAGCAAGGCGCCGGCGCTGTCCTGACGGGTCACTCCGGCTTCGGCGTTGGGCAACTGCGCGGGTGCGGCATCGCTGATGCCCAAGCGTTCGCTGCTGGGCATCAGGCGCTCGCGCAGTTGGGCATATCCGGGCAGGTTCGGCTCCAGTGTCAGTTCGCGAACACCGACACGCCAGCGCCACAGGCACAGCAGCGCCAGTAGCAGGCGGGGCAGCACACCGTAGACCACCAGCACTCCGACCAGCCAACCGGCCCAGGCCTGGCGGGCATTTTCCAGATCGACGCTGGCGTTGCCGCTGGCGCGGATCATCGCTTCGCTGGGCACGCTGAAGCCCAGCAGAGCCGGCAGGGCGCCGAGGCCTTGGGTCAGGCCGACGAAAGTGTCGCCACCGAGAATGGTGGTTTCCCAGACGAAGCCGTAGCGCCGGGTGGCGAGCAACGTCAACAGCACCACCAGTGCGCAGGCCAGGGCCAGCAGCCACAGACCGTGGACGACGAGGCCGATGGCCCAGCGGTTCAGGCGCTGACGTTGCAGCAGGAGCACCAGCGCCGGCACCAGTTGGGCCGCCTGGGCATCACGGGCGAGTTTTTCGCTGAGCCACAACCACAGCCGTCCGAGACTGGCACTGTGGTCGCCAGCGAAAAACAGACCCAGGCCCCAGCTTGCCAACAGCAGCAGGTTCAGCGCGAGCAGGCTGCCCAGCGCCCAGAACACATTGACCGGCAAGGGGCCGTTGCCCAGCGCGGCGAACGCCAGGCCGGCGCCGCTGAGGACCGCCAACATGGCGAGCAACAACAAGGCCAGTCGTGCGCCCTGCAGCCAGTGACGCAGAGCGGCGAGCTGACCATCGCGTTCGGCCAGCCAGAGTGCGCGATTCTGGATGCGGGTCGCCAGGTCGCCACCGGCGGCGCGGGCGCGACGATTGGCTTCGAGATCCTCCAGGGAACCGGCCTGTTCTTCGCGCAGGCGCACGGTCTCGGTCAGCCAGAGGCGTTGCAGGGGAGTCGGTTCAGTCACGCGCCGTCCTGTTTCCGGGGAGAGTCAGAAGCATAACCCCTGCGGCTAGTGCCTGCACCCGGGTGTCGGGTATCCTCGGCGGCATGAAAACCAAACTCCCCCTCAGCCTGATCGCGGCCCTCGCGGAAAACCGCGTGATCGGTGTCGACAATCGCATGCCCTGGCATTTGCCGGCGGATTTCAAATATTTCAAGGCCACCACTCTGGGCAAGCCGATCATCATGGGCCGCAAGACCTGGGATTCCCTCGGTCGGCCATTGCCGGGACGCCTGAACCTGGTGGTGAGCCGTCAGGCCGGGTTGCAACTGGACGGTGCCGAGGTGTTTCCATCATTGGACGCCGCGCTGGTGCGGGCCGAGGAATGGGCGCTGGAGCAGGGCGTCGATGAGCTGATGCTGATCGGCGGGGCGCAGTTGTATGCCCAGGGGCTGGAGCAGGCCGACCGTCTGTATCTGACTCGGGTCGGTCTGAGTCTGGAAGGCGACGCCTGGTTCCCGGAATTCGACCTGAGCGTGTGGCAGCGGGTTTCCGACGAGCCGCATCCGGCGGAAGGCGACAAGCCGGCGTTCAGTTTCGAGGTCTGGGAAAGAACCTGACGGGGCGGCTGAACGCCGGTGCCGGCTTTGCGGCTGCTTGGCAGCCGAGAGCGGCGGTTGCGGCGTCCCGACAACCCCGCTCACCACAACAGCTGATCAGGCCTGCGCCAGCTCCGTATGCTCATCGGCCTCCAGCAGACGCTTGTCGGTCTGTTGCATGACCTGGCTGGTGATGGTCCCTGCGGTTATCGAACCGCTCACGTTCAGCGCGGTACGGCCCATGTCGATCAGCGGTTCCACCGAGATCAACAGCGCCACCAGTGATACCGGCAGGCCCATCGCCGGCAGCACGATCAGCGCGGCAAAGGTCGCACCGCCACCCACGCCGGCCACACCCGCCGAACTCAGGGTGACAATGGCCAACAGCGTCGCGATCCACAGCGGGTCCAGCGGGTTGATCCCCACGGTCGGCGCAACCATCACCGCCAGCATCGCCGGATACAGGCCAGCGCAACCATTCTGGCCAATCGTCGCTCCGAACGAAGCGGCGAAACTGGCAATCGACTGGGGAATACCCAGGCGCCGGGTCTGCGCCTCGATGCTCAGCGGGATGCTCGCGGCACTGGAACGGCTGGTGAAGGCAAAGGTCAGCACCGGCCAGATCTTGCGGAAGAAACGCAGCGGATTGATTCCGGCCAGCGATACCAGCAGCCCGTGGACCACGAACATCAGCCCCAGGCCGATATAGGACACCACCACGAAACTGCCGAGCTTGATGATGTCCTGCAGGTTGGAACCGGCCACCACCTTGGTCATCAGTGCCAACACACCGTAGGGTGTCAGCTTCATCACCACGCGCACCAGGCGCATCACCCAGGCTTGCAGGGTGTCGATGGCATTGACCACCTTCTGGCCTTTTTCCGCATCGTCCTTGAGCAACTGCAGAGCGGCGACGCCCAGGAAGGCGGCGAAGATCACCACGCTGATGATCGAGGTCGGTTTGGCCCGGGCCAGATCGGCGAAAGGATTCTGTGGGATGAACGACAGCAGCAGTTGCGGCACGTTGAGGTCGGCGACCTTGCCCGCGTAGTCGGTCTGGATGGTCTGCAGGCGAGCCATTTCCTGGCTGCCGGCCACCAGGCCTTCGGCGGTCAGGCCGAACAGGTTGGTCAGGACGATGCCGATCAGCGCGGCGATGGCGGTGGTGAACAGCAGCGTACCAATGGTCAGGAAGCTGATCTTGCCCAGCGACGAGGCGTTATGCAGACGGGCCACGGCGCTGAGGATCGAGGCGAAGACCAGCGGGATCACGATCATTTGCAGCAACTGCACATAACCATTGCCCACCAGGTCGAACCAGGCGATAGAGGCCTTGAGCACCGGGTTGCCGTCGCCGTAGACGGTATGCAGGCCGAGGCCGAACGCCACACCCAGGGCCAGGGCGAACAGCACCTTGCGGGCCAGGCTCCAGGAGGTATGGCGGGTTTGCGCCAGGCCCAGCAACAGGGCGAGGAACACCAGCAGATTGAGGATCAGCGGCAGGTTCATGAAAACTCCGAAAACAATGGATGCCAATCACTCCGGGTCAGTGACTGTGAACCGATCAGACTAACAGCTTGATATATATAGATTTAATATCTAAATGGAATGTCGGGTGTCGTTTTTGGAATAAGCCGTTGGCGCTGGAGCGTATGCCGGTGGCGGGATCAGGACGCGGGCGGTCGTCCTCGGATGAGAACTGTCACATGGATTTGTTAGCGTCGATGCCTTTCAGCCAGGAAGATATCGTCCATGAAATTCGTCCCGAAACTCCTCGCCGTCGCACTCTGCCTGGGCCTTGCCGGACAGGCTTGCGCCACCGAACTCAAGCACTGGCCCGAAGCCCAGGCCAAGCAACTGGAGGCGATGATCGCCGCCAACGCCAACAAGGGCAATTTCGCGGTGTTCGACATGGACAACACCAGCTATCGCTATGACCTGGAGGAGTCGCTGCTGCCCTACCTGGAGAACAAGGGGCTGATCACCCGCGATACCCTGGACCCTTCGCTGAAGCTGATCCCGTTCAAGGACACCGCCGACCACAAGGAAAGCCTGTTCAGCTACTACTACCGCCTCTGCGAAATCGACGACATGGTCTGCTACCCCTGGGTGGCCCAGGTGTTCTCCGGTTTCACCCTCAAGGAACTCAAGGGTTACGTCGACGAGATGATGGCTTCGGGCAAGCCGGTGCCGAGCACCTATTACGATGGCGACGTGGTGAAGAACATCGAAGTACAGCCGCCCAAGGTCTTCACCGGCCAGGCTGAGCTGTACAACAAGTTGATGGAAAACGGCATCGAGGTCTATGTGGTGACCGCCGCTTCGGAAGAGCTGGTGCGCATGGTCGCGGCGGATCCGAAGTATGGCTATAACGTCAAGCCGCAGAACGTGATCGGCGTGACAACGCTGCTCAAGGACCGTAAGACCGGCGAGCTGACCACCGCGCGCAAGCAGATCAGCGCCGGCAAATATGAAGAGAAGGCCAACCTCGGCCTGGAACTGACTCCGTACCTGTGGACTCCGGCGACTTGGATGGCTGGCAAGCAGGCGGCCATCCTGACCTATATCGACCAGTGGAAGAAACCGGTACTGGTGGGCGGCGACACCCCTTCGAGCGATGGCTACATGCTGTTCCACAGCGTCGACGTGGCCAAGGGCGGCGTGCACCTGTGGGTCAACCGCAAGGACAAGTACATGACCCAGCTCAACGGCATGATGAAGACCTACGCCGAGGCTCAGGCCAAGGAAGGCTTGCCGGTGACGGCGGACAAGAACTGGGTGATCGTCAAGCCTGAAGATATCCAGTAATCCAGCAGGCAATAAAAAGCCCGGCACTGACCGGGCTTTTCATTGGGCGGGTGGTTTATGGCACCAGCTTGTCCAGCATCGCCTTGTCGCGGACCGCGCCCTTGTCGGCGCTGGTGGCGAGCAATGCGTAGGCCTTCAACGCGGTAGTCACCTTGCGTGGACGGGTTTCCACCGGTTTCCAGCCTTTCTTGTCCTGTTCGGCACGGCGGCTGGCCATTTCCTCGTCGCTGATCAACAGGTTGATCGAACGGTTCGGAATGTCGATCAGTACCTTGTCGCCATCCTGCACCAGGCCGATCGCGCCGCCAGCAGCCGCTTCCGGAGACGCATGGCCGATGGACAGGCCCGAGGTACCGCCAGAGAAACGACCATCGGTCAGCAGGGCGCAGGCTTTGCCCAGGCCCTTGGACTTCAGGTAGGAGGTCGGGTAGAGCATTTCCTGCATGCCTGGACCGCCTTTCGGACCTTCGTAACGGATGATCACGATGTCGCCGGCCTTCACTTCGTCGGCGAGGATGCCGCGTACGGCGCTGTCCTGGCTTTCGAAGATCTTCGCGTTGCCTTCGAACACATGGATCGACTCGTCGACCCCGGCGGTTTTCACCACGCAACCGTCGAGGGCGATGTTGCCGTACAGCACTGCCAGGCCGCCTTCTTTCGAATAGGCATGCTCGACACTGCGGATACAACCGTTTTCACGGTCGTCGTCCAGGGTTTCCCAACGGGTCGACTGACTGAACGCGGTCTGGGTCGGGATACCGGCCGGGCCGGCCTTGAAGAAAGTGTGCACCGCTTCGTCGTCGGTCTGGGTGATGTCCCACTTGGCGATGCCGTCGGCCAGGGTCTTGCTGTGCACGGTCGGCAGGTCGGTGTGCAACAGGCCGCCACGGGCCAGTTCGCCGAGGATGCTGAAGATCCCGCCGGCGCGGTGCACGTCTTCCATGTGGTACTTCTGGATGTTCGGCGCAACCTTGCACAGTTGCGGTACGTGACGGGACAGCCGGTCGATATCGCGCAGGTCGAAATCGATCTCGGCTTCCTGGGCAGCCGCCAGCAGGTGCAGGATGGTATTGGTGGAACCGCCCATGGCGATGTCCAGGGTCATGGCGTTTTCGAACGCCTTGAAGTTGGCGATGTTGCGCGGCAGGACCGAGTCATCGTTGTCGCCGTAGTGACGCTGGCACAGCTCGACGATGGTCCGGCCGGCCTGCAGGAACAACTGCTCGCGGTCGGCGTGGGTCGCCAGGGTCGAACCGTTGCCCGGCAGGGCCAGGCCGAGGGCTTCGGTCAGGCAGTTCATCGAGTTGGCGGTGAACATGCCGGAGCACGAACCGCAGGTCGGGCAGGCGCTGCGCTCGTACTCGGCAACCTTCTCGTCAGAAGCGCTGGAGTCGGCGGCGATGA